>Ga0335075_10000082_pt1 | contig 189981 bp, 164 predicted proteins | sample Lox_Sample_24_FD_206723 | JGI IMG/M metagenome (GOLD analysis project Ga0335075, IMG submission 206723) | Soil microbial communities from Loxahatchee National Wildlife Refuge, Florida, United States - Lox_Sample_2.4 | ecosystem: Environmental > Terrestrial > Soil > Wetlands | place: USA... | reverse complement strand
GGGCGCCGGGTGTCGGCCATTGCGGCCTCGGCAGCACGGGACCGATTCCCGTTGATCCGTTCGGCGCGCTCGTCAACTGGGTCGAGCACGGAGTCGCTCCGGACTCGCTGCTAGCTTCAGGAGGCTCTGCCGCGCCGCCTACGGGACGCACCCGGCCGGTGTGCGTTTATCCGCAAACCGCGATCTACAACGGCACTGGCGACATCAACGACGCGCGCAACTTCCACTGTGGAGGGAATCTGGAAACTCCGAAAGTGGTCTGCAAGGACGTGTTGGTTCGCTACAAGCATGAGGCGAATGGAAAGCTCGATTATCGAGGGACTGGTGTTACGGCGAGAGCTTGTCGCGCGGCAGAATCGAAACGACCATAACAGCGATGGCTTGAGCAGATAGCATCGACGGGGCGGACAGCGGACGCCGGGGCGCCGATGCGTCAAGAGCCAAGAATTCCGCGGCGCGCGTTCGCTGCACCTTAGGGCGGCTTTCGTTTGCAAAGAAAGTGACCGTTCGCGGAAGCCTCGACGGTGCAGAGCGCCGAGGTGTCCGCGAACGGGGAGCTGCGAAGCGACTCTAAAAGGTGTACTTCAGGCCGAATTGCATGATGCGGCCCGGAACCGAGCTGGAGGTGATGAGTCCGAAGGTCGATGAACCGAAGCCGTTGCCGGGTTGATTGAACTGTGCGTGGTTGAAGAGGTTGTAGAACTCGGCGCGGAACTCCAAGTTGGCGTTTTCGTTGATTCCGCCGACGACGGTGTTCTTCACGATGGCCATGTCAAAGTTGAGCTGTGTGCAGCAACGCATGATGCCCACGCCGGAATTGCCGAAGCCGCTTCCGCAACCCACAAATTGAGGATTTGCTCCGGTGCAGGCGCCGGTATATGGGCCGGGCGCGCCGCTCGGGGTGCCACCGAAGAGCGGCAGCGTGGTGAACGCGCTTGGATTTATGAAACCCTGTTCAGTGGCGCAGCCGGTAAATTGGATCGATAAGCCGAGCCGGCACTTCATGCTCCCGGAAGTATTCAGCGCCACGCCGGATTTGCAGTTACCCAACGAATTGCAATTGACGGGCGTGGAGAGTTCAGCGCGCGTGTACGGTCCGGTGGCCGGGACGGAAGTACCGTACAGGAGCGTGGATTCGTTTCCGGTCTCGCCATCGGAAACGCTGAAGGGCAGTCCATCTTGAATCGTGGTGACGCCTGAGAAGCCCCAACCTCCCAGCACCTTTTCGTGCCAGCCCGCGGCCTTGTACGCGAAATCATAGCGATAGGTGAGCACAAAGCGCTGCGGCCGGTTGAAGGCGGCCGGTCCGTACTGCTGGGCGTCGTTGAGCGGATCGTTGCTGGAGGCGCTGCCGGAAAGCACATTGCCGGGAGTGGCGATGCCGGTGCCCGCCTCACTGGCGTTGATGTCGGTTTTGAGGTTGCTCCAGGTATAGGCCGCCTGGATCAACAGCCCGTTGGCAAAATTGTGGCGAATCATCACCTGCAAGCTGTCGTAGAGGCTATTGCCGTCGGTCATCACCTGCTGAAGATTCCCGGGGTTGACGCCGAGGTAGGCGACGCGGCCGAGATAATTCGAAGAGGTGTTGTAGAGAACCTGCGTGGCTGGATTGGTGTTCTGGGAGTCGTTCATCGGAAAAGAGCTGGCGGGATGTTCCAGCAGCTGGTTCACCTTGTCGGTGGGCGGATCGCAGGTGGCGGAGGCCGCGCCGCAGTCGACGAGATAGGCAAGGTTGGGGTCGCGGTTCCAGTCGTAGAGATGGATGCCGTGCGTGCCCACATAGCCGATATCGGCGACCCATCCGTGCGCAAATTCGTATTGAACGTCCAGATTGTACTGCTGGACTTTCGGAGTACGCATGGAGGCGTTATCGCCGGAATTCAGCAGACCAGAGGCGTTGCCGCCAAAAGCGTCGGTGATGACAGTGGCTCCCGTGGCCGCGCTGCCTTGCGCAACGCTGAGCGTTCGCGGAATAAATCCAAGGAATTGCGGGCAGGACGGAGTGGGCACGCTGGGCGGACCCGCGCAGAAGGGATCTTGCAACGTCTGGCCGGGAGTGATGCCGACGCCGGTGGCGTAAGGCGGCATGTTTCCGAGGATGTTGTCACCGACCAGGTTTCCGTAGACGCGGTCGAAGAACATTCCGTAGCCGGCGCGGACGACGAGCTTGTCCATTGCTTGCCAGGCGAGGCCGATGCGCGGGGAGAAGTTGTCGATCGGCGAGCGTGGCAGCAAGGTCTTGTTGTTGTTGACTACGATTCCTGTGGAACCGTTTTCGCCGGTAAGGTTTCCGTAGATCGCTCTGTTGTAATCCGACTGAATGACGTAGCCCGCGAGCGTGCCGGTTTGATTCGTAGGCGTGCCGGGTCCATTGACGACCTGATTTCCGAGGAAGAACGATCCGGTGTCCACCAAACCGGCGGCTTGCGAGGTGAAGTTGGTGAACACGCCGTTCTTGTCGGTCGGCCAACCATCGTATTCCCAGCGAACGCCCAGATTGAGCGTGAGGTTGCGGGTGGCTTTGAAGTCGTCCTGGGCGTAGGAGGAGAACTCGTTAATGCGCCAGTTGTGAGGATTGGGAGAGCCATTGGGCAACAGGCGCCAGGTGCTATTGATCACGTAGTTGATGGGCGTGTACGGAGTGCCGTCCACGGCCGGGCCGCTGCTGGCGGTGAGAATGTCGGCCATGTTGCCGGCAATGATCCAGCCGCGCTCGCGATTGGGCTGGGCCCAGTTCCACTGGATGCGCTGGGTGTTAAAGCCGAAGCGGAAGGAATGTTTGCCGTGGTTCCAGGAGAGCTGATCGCCGCTGAGGAAGCTGTTCTGAATGCTCTTGGTGGCGGAGAAGAAGTTTCCTCCGGCAGACCAATCGCCCCAGATCAGCGGACTGCTCGCGTTGGGCACTAAAATGCCGTCGGGAATTCCGATAGTGCCGATCACCGGGATGAGCGAATCCTCGCGATTTTTGGCCGCGGCGGAAGTTAAGGGACATGGAGTTCCGTCGTTCACGGCGGGCGTAATGTTTAGAGCGGTGGTTCCGTCACCGGCGCAAGACTGGACGGTGACGCCATCGCTGACGTTGAGGTACAAGCGCTGAAACGAACCGTAGACTTCGTTCACCAAGTTACTGGTGGCGACGGTGGTGAGGCGCGCAACCAGCGACTGCGAACCATATTGCGCGTCTTCGGGCGCGCCGGGATAGCAGCCGGTGACGATGCAGCTGAAACTTTGCGTCTGCGGATCTCTGGAGAAGAAGTACTTTTCGGTGAGCGTGTTTTTGGGGTTGAGGACGTAATCGGTGTTGATCATGAATTGATCTTCGCTAGCGATGGTAGGTTGAGAAATGGTGGTCGGATTCGCGCATGCTCCACTGGCGACGTTGCAAAACGGGGCGTCCGTCGCAGGATTGTAGAGCAGGCTGGGGATGTAGTAGCCGTTGTTATAGCCGCCCTGGGCCTGGGGAATCTTTTCCGTCTGGCGCAGAAGGTTGATGGCGGTGTTGCTGATGTTCGATCCGTCTGATGCCACCACCGCACTGGTGCCGGTCGAGGGGCCGGCCGGGTCCCAGGTGTTGGCGAACGCGCAACCGAGGTATTGCCGATAGGTCGCGTAGTTGCACAGCGGATTCGCGGGAATGTAGTCCTGGTGGATACTGCCCACATTTCCATCGGCGCGGGCGCTTGCGAAGGGAACCCCGGGTTCGTTAAACGGTAGCAAGCTAACTTGCGTGATGGCAGTGGCGAAACCGTTGCTGCCGATACCATTCAGCTGGCGTGTGCCTTGGTACGAGCCAAAAAAGAAAGCCTTATCTTTCTTGATTGGGCCGCCGATGGCGCCGCCGAACTGGTTTTGCTTTACGGTGGGCGGCTTATTGGCGAGTCCCGAGCTCAATTCCGAATACTTGTAGAAGAAATCGTTGGCGTTGAAAAGATTATTGCGATTGAACTCCCAGACGGAGCCATGGAGATTGTTGGAGCCGCTTTTGGTAACCACGTTCACGTTGGCGCCGGGATTTTGGCCGTACGCGGCGTCGTACTGCGAGGTCTGAACTTTGAATTCCTGAATCGAGTCGGGATTGGGGATGGGGATGCCTGCGTAACTGCCGGATTGCGCGGCGCCTCCGCTGCCGTAGTTGGTGACGATCACGCCGTCCATCAAATAGGTGTTCTGATCGGAGCCGGAACCATTGACGTTGATATCTTGCGTGCCATTGCCGACGGCCGTGGCGGTGGAAACGTTAGCGACCACGCCGGGTGAGAGGTCGATGACTTGGGTGAAGTTGCGGGTGCTGAGCGGCAGGCTGGTCACCGTGTTTCCGGAAACCAGGCTCCCAACGGTGGCGTTTTGCGTTTGCAGCGTGACGGCATTGGCTTCGACGGTCACCTGCTGGGATTGCGAGCCAATGGTGAGCGTTCGATTGAGGACTGCTGTGGAAGTCACGTCTACGGTTACGGATGGCACTTCAGCGGTGGCGAACCCGGAGGCGGCGAATGTCACGCGATAAGTCCCCGGCGGCAGGAGGGAGAAGGTGTAAGAGCCGTTGGCGTCCGTGGTTGTGGTGCGGCTCTGGCCGGTGGCGAGATTGGTGGCCGTGACGGTGACAGCGGAAACAACACCACCAGATGGATCATTGACGGTTCCGGTTAAGGCGCCTGTAGTGGCGCTCTGCGCCAACGCCGATGAAACGCTAAAGAGAACCGCGGCGAAGCACACCAGTACCGCGCACACCCATTTCACGCCCGCGAATCGTGAGCCCATCGCCACCCCCCTGTCAGATTGTTAGTCAGAGTTCTTGGCCCAACCGCTCGCTGGATCAAGCAGCGGTTAACGTGTCAGGAACGGAACGCTCGCATGCGCTCCGAATCCCGAGTGGATCGAGTTTCGACGATTAGGATTGAGATTTGCTCGCGCCTGTCTGCATCTAAGGGCCAAGCTGGCTGTTCGCTACACACCTAAACGAACGTTCGTGCCACCCGCCGAGTACGGCCATTGCAGACTTTATGCGCGGGGAAATAACACAGACCCGAAACGGGAGTCAATAAACGTCTTAGGAAACAGAGTGTTACGGGCAGAGACTCACTGGGACGCGACGATGTTTTGGGCTGCCACGCGTTGCGGTGACGCACGGCGAAGGTGGTGGACTGCCGATGATAATCGCCGCGATACTCAATGGCTATGGCGTAAATGATGAATTGGTCTTGACGCCTTTGGCGCAAGAGAGGAGCATTCACGCCCGCGCGACAACTGGGGATTTTAACGAGCTCCAAACCGCGCAGCGCCGGCGCTAACCTGCAGCATCCGGATGAACAGATGAGATGTGGAAAAGGAAAAGAGAGGACAGTCTTGCAAAGAGTGATTCGATTCGCAGTGGCAAGCGTGTTCGTGTTGATGATTCCCGCGCTTTGCAGCGCCGCGCCGACGGTGGCGCCGGCGATGAAGTGCGCTGACGTGGCGGGGCTTTCTCTGGCACACACGCAGATTATCGGCGCGAGCGAGACGACCAGCGCGAGCGGGAATTACTGCCACGTGATCGGCGTGATCGATAAGCGAGTGAGCGCGCAGGATCCCGATCACGATACCTATGGCATCGGCTTCGAGTTGAATTTGCCGGACGCCTGGACCGGGCGCTTCGAAATGCAAGGCGGAGGCGGAACGGACGGATCATTAGCAGACCCGAAAGGCAGCATGCGCCTGGAGCTGGCGCAAGGATGGGCAGTGGCGTCTGACGACGGCGGGCACGAAGACGCTCCGGGCAACAAGGCGCTCGGCTGGATTGACGACGATCCCAAGGCCGGCGGCGCGGCACATTTCGGCATCGACGAGCAGGCGCGCATTGATTTCGGCTATCAGGGCATCGCGGACACGACCACGGTTTCCAAGCAGATCATCGAGCATTATTACGGGAAAACTCCGCAATTTTCGTACCTGATCGGGTGCTCGAACGGCGGGCGAGACGCGATGGTGGCGGCGAAGCGCGATCCCGATATGTTCAACGGGCTGGTGGCGGGGAATCCGGGGTTTGATTTGCCCCGCGCGGCGGTGGCGGAGGCCTGGAACGAGCAGCAACTTGGTACGCTGGCCACCAGCACGGATGTGAACGGGCAGCCGTATATTCCGCCCACGTTTCCTTCGCAGGATTTGGAAGTGGCGTCCGCCGCGATTCTGAGCGCCTGCGACAAACTGGATGGACTGGTCGATGGAATCATCGACGACTACACCGGTTGCACCGACAAACTGGTTTATCCGGCGCTGGACGCGTTCACGTGCAGCGCGAACGGAGCCCACGGAAATACGCCGCATGGAGGGCAGTGCCTCACGCCCGAGCAAGTGGAAGTACTGAAGAAGATTTACGCCGGGCCGCGAAATTCGCAGGGCAAGCCGCTCTATTCGAGTTGGTATTGGGATGCCGGAATTTGGGACCCACCGAGCGCGTTTGGCGGCGGATGGTCCATGTGGAACGTCTCGGGCTTCGGCGCGCCGCACGCCAACAACGCCGTTAATTTGACGCTGGGCGCCGGCGCGGTGCCGATGGTTTTCACCACTCCTCCCGTGGTCACGCCGGTGGCCGGGCCCAATGGGCAGGAGGCGTTCATATTCCACTACAGCTTCGATACGGACGCGCCGAAGATTTTTGCGTCCACGCCGGAGTATCCGCAAAGCGCGATGGAATATATGACCGGAACGCGATCGGGGCCGTCTCCTTCGCTAACCGAATTCCGAAAGCACGGCGGAAAACTGATTATGTATGACTCGGTGAACGACGGGATTTTCTCCGGAGTTGACCTGGTCAACTATTACAAGCAGCTGGACAAAACGATGCGGCACGCCGCGGACTTCGCGCGGCTGTTCATGATTCCGAATATGGCGCATTGCGGCGGCGGGCCCGCCACCACGGATTTCAACACGAATATGCTGACGGCGATCACCGGATGGGTGGAGCAGGGAACTGCACCCGAGGAAGTCATTGCGGCCAATACCAACCGGAGCTCGCCGTTTCCGAGTTCGGCGCCGTTTGATCCGCAGGTGGCGCAGAATTTTCCGACCGGAGGCACGCGGCCGCTCTGCGCCTATCCCAAGCAGGCGCGTTACAAGGGAACCGGGTCGACCAAGGATGCCGCGAACTTTGCGTGCGTCATGCCGCAGGGCGATCACCGGCACGAACGAAAGCACTGAGCGGAAATTTTCTCGTCGCGCTGGCAAAGGCGGTCGAGACGGAGAGCAATCAAATGAAAACTGCGCGAGGCAGACTGTTCGTTGTGGCGTGTTTAGCTGCGTTCGTGACGGCGACCGCGTACGGTCAACAGCCGAAACCGAACTCCAGTGCTCCGAGAGCCAGCACACCGCATCTGGAGTTTGTTTTTGAAGAATACGTGACCCTCGGGGCCAGCATCCATCCGGGTGAGACGCCGTTCGGGGATCGCAACATCGTTCCAATAACGGGCGGAGTATTCTTCGGGCCGAAGATCCGGGGAAAAGTGATGCCCGGCGGATGGGACTGGCAGTTATCGACCAAGACCGGCTGCCATTCGCTGGATGCCAACTACATGATCCAAGCGGACGACGGCGCGATCATCAACGTGATCAACAAAGGAACGCTGTGCACGTTTCCCGGTGCGGCCACCCAGCTAATTACGGTTCCTACGTTCGAAGCGCCGCTAGGCCCGGATGCCTGGCTGAATGGCGGAGCATACGTCGGCACGCTGGAACTTGCCAAGCTGCACGGAAAAATGGCCGTGCATATTCGGTTTTACCAGGTGAAGTAAAAAGCTCCGGTCCAAGGGATAGCAATCGCTCTGGACGCCCGGTGACAATCCCCCCGATAATGAATGGCCACAGAACAGGGCTGCAGACGCGCCGCCGGATTGCGCCTGATTCGGCGGAAGCGCGGCGCGCTGATTGTGACTCAACGTAAGCACTCGAAATAACAAAAGAGAGAAGCGACTAGAATATGGCGGAGATGAAGCTCCCAACGAGGAGCGAGGATTTTTCGGAGTGGTACAACCAGCTGGTGCTGCGGGCAGAGCTGGCGGATTACGCGCCGGTGCGCGGATGCATGATCGTTAGGCCGTACGGCTGGGCGCTGTGGGAGAACATCACGGCCGCGCTGGACAAGCGGTTCAAGGCCACCGGGCACGTGAACGCAGCGTTTCCGCTGCTGATTCCGCGGAGCTTTATCGACAAGGAAAAGTCGCACGTGGCGGGATTTTCTCCCGAGCTGGCGGTGGTGACGCATGGAGGCGGCGAGAAGCTGGAGGAGCCGCTGGTGATACGGCCCACCTCGGAGACGATTATCGGGCACGCGTACGCGAAGTGGATTCAGTCGTACCGCGATTTGCCGGTGCTGATCAACCAATGGAACAGCGTGGTGCGCTGGGAGCTGCGCACCAAACTGTTTTTGCGCACGCTGGAATTTTTCTGGCAGGAAGGCCACACGGCGCACGCGACAGCCGAGGAAGCGGAAGCCGAGACGCGGCAGATGCTCGACGTCTATACGGATTTTGCGCGCAACGAGGCGGCGATTCCGGTGATACCCGGCAGAAAATCGGCGGCGGAGCGGTTCGCGGGCGCGAATGAAACGTATTCGATCGAAGCGATGATGGGCGATGGCAAGGCGCTGCAAGCCGGCACGTCGCACAACCTGGGACAGAATTTCGCGAAAGCGTTCGAAATTAAATACCTCGATAAAACCGGCGTGCAGCAATTTTGCTGGACCACGTCGTGGGGGCTTTCAACGCGCATGGTGGGGGCGATCATCATGGTTCACGGTGATGATCAGGGGCTGATTCTGCCTCCCCGGCTGGCGCCTTACCAACTGGCGATCGTGCCGATATTCAAAACGGACGAGGAAAAGACCAGTGTGCTCGAGAACGCGCGAAAACTGCAGCGCGAGCTGATCGACGCGGGCGTGCGCGTGAAGATGGACGAGCGCGAGGGCGTCAGCCCCGGTTTCAAATTCAACGACTGGGAAATGCGCGGCGTGCCGCTGCGGCTGGAGCTGGGGCCGAAGGACGTGGCGAAAGGTTCGGTGGTTCTGGCGCGGAGGGATCGTCCCGGGAAGGAAGGGAAGGCGTTCGTCTCGCAGCAAGGAATCGGCGCGGCGGTGGTGCAGCAACTCGAGGAGATTCAGCAGGCGCTGTTCGAGCGCGCGTTGGCTTTTCGCAAATCGAAGACGGTGGACGCGGCGGATTACGGAGAGTTCAAAAAGGCCGTGGAGAGCGGGTTCGCGTTTTCGTGGTGGTGCGGCGGCGAAGAGTGCGAGGCGAAAATAAAAGAGGAGACGAAGGCGACCATGCGCTGCATTCCCCTCGAGCAGCCGGGCGGCGAGGGGAAGTGCGTCTATTGCGGGAACCGGGCCGGCGAACAGGCGATATTCGCCAAGGCGTATTAGGCGGGCAACCGTGGCCGTTAAATCGCGGAAACGAAGAGCGCGAAGTGAATCTCGAATGCTCGCTCCGGCGCCGGTGAGCCGCAAGGCGCTGGAGCGGGAATTGGCAGCTGCGGGTGATCTGGTTCGAGCTGTAGGCGTGGCGAAGTTTTTCAAGACGGGCAAGGGTGAATATGGCGAGGGTGACCGGTTCATCGGAATAAAGGTTCCGGCGCTGCGGAAGATCGCGCAGGAGTACGTCGGGCTGGATTTCGGCGATCTGGAGCGCCTGCTTGCTTCGCCGATTCACGAATACCGGATGGCGGCGCTGGAAATTCTGGTGGCGCAATTTGAGCGCGCGGACGAGGCGCGGCGTGAGCGAATCGTGTCGTTCTATCTGCGGCAAACCGCGCGAATGAACAATTGGGATCTGGTGGACGCGGCGGCTCCGTACATTTTAGGCGAACATCTGAAGGCGCGTCCGAGGCAGGTGCTGGACGGGCTGGCGAAATCATCGAATCTATGGGAGCGCAGGATTGCGATCGTCTCGACGCTGGCCTTAATCCGCGGCGGAGACATTGCCGAGACCTATCGCATCGCGCGGAAGCTGCTCGGGGACGAACACGATTTGATTCACAAGGCGGTCGGATGGGCGCTGCGCGAAACGGGGAAGGTATCCACGGAACAGCTCACCGGGTTTCTACGAGAGAATTATGAGCGCATCCCACGAACTGCGCTTCGCTACGCCATCGAGCGGTATCCCGCCGCGCAGCGCAAACGGATGCTGGCGGGAAAGTTTAGTTGAATCGCGGCGTCGGCAGCCCGGGCGATTGCGAAGGTAACGTTCTGCGGACCTTGGCGGCTGAAGCCGCTTCGCCCTTTTGCGCGGTGCGGCACAGTTGAAACCGCGCCCTGACGAAAACCTCTGGTTGCGACACGATTTCTGTAGCCCTGCCGTACTTGTGCCAACGAAGACCAGCATGCTCGTGCAGGCGTACGTTCGCCGCAGCCCCGCGCTTGCGGGCGTTTACTGATCGCGAACAGGCGCTGTTGCCGGCGCTACACGCGAGTCCGGTGCGGTGTTAGCGTAATGGCTGTGAATGGCGCAGGAAAAGTCGACGGCACGGCAGCCCAGCCGCGCGCCGCACAACGGGCGGAGCACGGCGGATCGAAGCTGAACCTGCTGATCACGCTGGCGATCCTGGCAGCAATGGCGATTTCAGCGGTTAAGATTGCGCCCGCGTATGTGAACAACTATCAGTTTCAGGACGCCCTCAATACGGAAGCGCAATTCGCGCTAAGCGGCTACCCGAAAAAGACGGACGACGATATACGCCAGGACGTCTGTAGGAAGGCCGAAGACCTAGGCATTCCAGCGACGCCCGAGGATATTCAGCTGGACACGTCCAACGGAAACGTCAGCATTTCGCTGGATTACTCGGTTCCGGTGGACTTGTACGTTTATCAATTCACGTTGCAATTTCATCCCCACGCAGACAACCATACGATCTAGAATATAGTCCATTAGAGTAGGCCACCTGAAATGGTTGATTTGGCAACTCTAGTCACCCATCCCGGCTCGCGGTGGATGCCGGCGATGGCGCTAATCGGCGACGACGCGCCCGCCCAGTTGCGTCTGAGCACCTCGAAACGCAATGCGTTTTGAGGTCCCTGGCTGGCAGATTCCGTGGAGTTAATCAAGTAAACGGAGAGACGGATTGCGCGTTCGGATTGCACGAGGGTTTTTTACAAGCGGATTTGGAATTTTCCTGCTGGTTTTAGTGCTGGCGTGCATGCTGGCGGGCGCGGGCTTTCTGGGGTACTACTACGTCTCCTTCGGCCACCTGATCGATCAACGGCTGACCGGCCAAATTTTCCGCAATACATCGCAGGTCTATTCGGCGCCCGGGCACGTGTACGTGGGCGAATCGCTGCGGGAAACCGATCTCACCAATTACCTGCTGAACGACGGCTATCAGGAAGAACACTCGAAGGAAGCGCCGGGCGAAGTGCTGGTGAAAGACTCCAGCGTGGAAATTCTTCCCTCCGCGGATTCGTACTTCAAGGGCGGAAATGCACTGCGGGTTGATTTCACGGGGGCGGAAGTTTCCGGCATCAGCCAGCTTCCCAGTGGCGCGCAGCTGCAGTCGGCGGAAATCGAACCCCTGCTGATTACCAATCTTTTCGATAGCTCGCGCGAAAAGCGGCGCGTGGTGCAGTACAGCGATTTGCCTCCGGTGATGATTCATGCGGTGCTGGCGGCGGAGGACAAGCGCTTTTTCGAGCACGGGCCGTTCGACATCGTGAGGATCGTGGGCGCGGCGGTATACGACATCGGCCGCGGTTACCGGGCGCAGGGCGCCAGCACCATCGATATGCAGGTGGCGCGGACGTTCTTTTTTACCACCAAGCGCGAATGGAGCCGCAAGTTGAAGGAAACGCTGATGGCCTTCGAGATCGATCAGCGTTTTTCGAAGCAGCAGATCTTTCAGCTGTACGCCAACGACATTTATCTCGGCAATCGCGGCAGCTTTTCCATTCGAGGATTCGGCGAAGGCGCGCAGGCGTATTTCGGCAAGGACGTGAGGCAGCTGGACGTGGGCGAGGCGGCGTTCCTAGCGGGTATTATTCGCGCGCCGAACCACTACTCGGAGGCGGAACGGCACCCCAGCCGCGCGTACGAAGCGCGCAACCGCGTGCTGGCGCAGATGCGCGAGGACGGATACATCACGGCGGCGCAGGAAAAAGCGGCGAAGGAAGAAACGCTGAAATTCGTGAACAGCGGCGCGGCCAGCAGCACGGCGCCGTATTTCGTGGATATGGTTAAGGACCACCTGCTGGAGAAATTCACGCCGGCCGATCTGGAAAATCAAAGCTTGCGCGTCTACACGACGCTCGATCCCGATTTGCAGCGCGACGCCACGGAAGCCGTGCAGATCGGCATGGACAGCATCGACAAGCTACTGGCGCGGCGGTATGCGATCTGGAAGCGCCGGGGGCAGTCGGTGCCGCATCCGCAAGTGGCGCTGGTGGCCATCGATCCGCGAACCGGCGCGATCCGCGCGTTGGTGGGAGGGCGCGATTACGGCGAGAGCCAGTTCAATCACGCGCTGGCCAGCCGGCAACCGGGATCGGTCTTCAAGCCGATCGTATACGCGGCCGCTTTCGATGATGCCGTAGAGGGATTGCAACCGGTGATCACTCCCACGACGACCGTGGTGGACGAGCCGACCACTTTCGATTTTGACAATAAGGAATACACGCCGAACAACTATGGCGAAGAGTTTTTCGGCACGGTGACCGCGCGGCAGGCGCTGATGCATTCGCTGAACGTGGCGACCATCAAGATCGCGCAGATGGTTGGTTATCAGCGGGTGGTGGATATGGCGCGGCAGCTGGGAATCAAAACACCGATACTAGCCACGCCGGCAATGGCTCTGGGCACCTACGACATGACGCCCATCGATGTGGCGGCCACGTACACGGCGTTCGCGGATGGTGGCGTGCGCGCCGAGCCGCTGTTTATCCGCAGCGTCGTCGCATCGGATGGCAACGTGCTCGAGTCGAATTTTCCGCAGACGCGCACGGTGCTCGATCCGCGCGTGGCGTTCCTGGTGACCAGTTTGATGGAAGGCGTGATCAACCAGGGGACGGGTGCCGTGGTTCGCGATATGGGCTTCACGGCGCCGGCCGCCGGAAAAACCGGCACTTCGCACGATGGGTGGTTTGCCGGCTACACGTCAAACCTGGAATGTGTGGTGTGGGTGGGATTCGATGACGACCGCGATATTGATTTGACGGGGGCGCAGACGAGCGCGCCGATTTGGGCGGAGTTCATGAAACGGGCGGTGGAGTTGCCGCAGTACCGCAACACGCAGCCGTTCACACCGCCACCTGGAATCGTGCAATCGATGATCGACCCGCAAAGCGGCCAATTGGCCACTCCATCCAGCCAGCAGACGGCCGAAGAATATTTCATCGCCGGAACCGAGCCAACGCAATACGGAGATTTGCAAGGAGGCGCCTCACAGTCGGGGCCGGTATCGTGGCTGTCGCATTTGTTTGGCAAGGGAGCGAATCCGCCGCCACCCGCCGCCCAAGGCACTCAGCCGAATCGGGCCACGGGCGCGAACAATGGGACGATCGAGCCGCAGACTGCGCAGCAGTCAGATCAGAACGCCCCAGCCCAGCAGCAGCAGCCGGAGAAGAAAAAAGGCATTTTCGGCAAGATTTTTGGTATCTTCGGCGGAGACAACAAGCAGTCGCCCGATAAGTGAAGTAACCGCCAAACATCCAGGCGCGGGCGAACTGCACCAGGTGCTGGGCTATGAAACGATTGGCCCTCGTCGCCGTCCCGGTGTTTTTCCTTTTGGAAGTGAGTTGTGTGGCCCGCGGTCGACAAGCATCCCAGCCACGCAATCCTCCTCAAGAAGCTTTCTCTTCCGATTCGGAACAATCTCCACCGATGACACCACGGCAGATTGCCGAGATGCGCGCGGACATTCTGGTGGCCCGCAAGGAATACGCCATGGCCGCCGAAGCCTACGAACGCATTTTAGCCAGCGATCCTAAAAACGCCGTGCTGCTCAACAAGATCGGCATGGCCTATCAGCAGATCGGCGACGTGGGCAAGGCCGAGCACTATTACAAGCGCTCCTGGAAGTTCGACAAGCATTTCTCGAGCGCCATGAATAATTTGGGGACCGTGGAATACGGCAGAAGACGCTACAAGCGCGCGATCAAGGATTACCGCCGCGCGCTAACCGTGGGCACCGATCGCGCTACCATTTACAGCAATATGGGTTTCGCGTATTGCGGACGGAAGGAGTACCTGAGCGCCACCACGGCATTTAGCAAGGCGCTGGCGATTGATCCCACGATTTTCGATCACCGAAGTGAATTTGGATCGATGTTCCTGGAGCGCTCGGCGCCCGATCAGGCGACCATTTATTTTATGATGGCGCGTTCGTACGCGAAGCAGGGGGACGTGCAGCAGACGGCTCATTATCTGAAGCTGGCTCGCGACGATGGCTACCGCTACATGCACACCGCCGAAACAGATCCCGCATTCAAAAAGGTGATTGGCGAGCGCCTGGTTCAGGATGTGGTGCACACGCCGGCGCCATTTGGAATGGGCGGCCAGACGTCGCGGGATTGAATCCAGGCTAATTTTAGGTCCATCCGCGAGCCATCGCGGCATGTCGCGCGAACCCGCGGGACTCATTCACAAGTACGTTTAGCGCGCGGACGAATTGGCCTGCTTCTGGCGGCGCGTTCGAAGAGGGAATCTTGGTCGCTGCGCTCCTTAGAATGACAACTCGCGAGGCGGTTTACTCTACGATGATTTCTTCGGTGCGGTCTACGCGCTCATCCGTGCGAAGAAAAAAAATTTCAGGACCGGACAGGCCGACGAATCAACATCAAGCCCGTCGCGCAGCGCGCCGCCCGGATCGCGGCCGTCTACGTCAGACCCCGCGGACGATCATGTAGCTCCGCAATCGCCTGCTGATTCGGTACCGGGATCAGTTCAGCCGCGATAGGCCTACGGGCCCTTATTAATCAGCGGAGGCACCGACGGCGATGCGGCCTTGACGGGCGATAAATCGACGCCAGAGACCTTGACGACGGCCTGCCACGCGGCTTCCTGGTTGGCGCGATCGTGGAGGTGTGGTTGGCGCTGCACCTCCATTGGGCCTGAGAACTTCCCTTTAGCCGAGGCAAAGAATTGCCCCGAGAGATCGGTTCCGAACTTTGATGCCTGGATATACCGGCTGGCCGCGGTCTCCGGCGTCTGATTCATGCCGGGAATGAGGTTCACAATTGGGATAAAGATATGCCTCAACGCCCAGCCAGCGCTTCGCACCACGTTGGTGCCGGTCGCGCCACCGGGCGACACGGCGTACAGGGCCATGCCGGAGGGCAGCCGGCGGGCCAGCGCCGCGGTCCACCAAGCGACGATGAGCTTCGCGTCGGCATACGCATTATTGGGCACGTACTTCACGTTCGGCCCGTTGCGTATCAGGGCTTCAGCAGCGGCAGTTCGATTACCCCGGAACCGTTTGGCCGCGAAGGCTGGCAGGTCGGTGTATTTGAACATGGGTACGCCACCGCGGGCAGGTTCTGCACCCGCGATAACGATCCGCGCGTCGGCGCTCAGCAAGTTGGCATTGAGCAACCCAACCGTCAGTTGATGATGTCCGATAAGCGGGGCCTGAGAAGACTCGACGCCCGTCGCCGTGACTGCGCGCTTCTTAAAGGGAACCAGCCCTGCATTGAGCAGCAGGAAATCGATCAGCTGGCCGCGCTTCACGAGCTCGGCAACAGCCGAATGAACACTCGACGGCTTGTCCAGATCGAGCGCCAGCGGCGTGAAGATCACTGTTTTGTGCTCAGCCGCGAGTTGAGCGGCCGCTTGCTGGGCTCCTGCCAGGCTGCGCCCGGTGACGATGACCTCGCGCCAGCCCTCTTTGGCAAGAAGTCGGGCGGCCGCTTGGCCGAGCCCGGAAGTGGCGCCAGTGACGAGAGCGATCGAGTGTTCCATGGGCGGCTCCGTAAGGGTAAAGGCCGGGTCGTAATGCCGGATTGCTAATTTAGAACCATTCAGTTATATATTGGTGTGATGACTGCTGTCAAGGAGTTCTGAACTACATGATTCAAAATACCCCTAGGCCCGTGGGCCGACCGCGCAGCTTCGACGAGACGAGGGCGCTTGAAAAGGCGACTCAGGTGTTCTGGTCGAAAGGCTACGACGGAGTGACGATTGACGATCTCGTCGCCGGGATGGGTGTGGGACGGCCGAGCCTGTATGCCGTCTTTGGAGACAAGCGGGCGATATTCTTGCGCGCTCTTAAGGCGTACGCAGAACGCAAGGGCGCAGCAGCCGCTAAGGCACTTCTCTCGCCAAAGAGTCTTCGCGACTCGATCGCGGACTTTCTGAGATACGCCGTCGAAAGTGCAACCCAGAAAGGGTCCGCCCGGGGCTGCCTGATGATGTGCGTCGCGCCGCTTGTGAACGACGCCGAGGTTCAGCGGTTCCTGCAGAGCGCGGTCGCCGGCGGCGTAGCGCTGGTGGAGCGCCGTCTCCGGGACGGGATCAGCGCGGGAGACATCCCGTCCGACTTTCCTGTAGCCGCGCGCGCGATCCAGGTCACGGATTTAGCGCGTGGGCTGACCATGCGTGCGCAGCTAGGCATGCCGCGCAAGACGCTCCTCAAGGATGCTGAGGAAGCGGCCGACCTGGTGCTTCAGGCGCGACGCGGCTGACGGGTTATCGCAAACGATTCATAAGCGACATCGTCCCACCTTATCGAGTGTGATCACGTCCTTTATCACACTCTTTCCAAGATGCCTTATGGACGCTCAGGTTACGGAAAAAACCGCCCCATGCCGAGCCACGACCCAAACGACCCGACCGAAGCGCAGCTTGCCGGTTGCGCCCGCCGCATCGGCCTGCTTCTGGCGGCGCGTTAGAAGAGGGATTCTTCGTCGCTGCGCTCCTTAGAATGACAACTCGCGAGCCGGTTTACTCTACGTGCGAGCATGGCACGTGTACGTGTCTGGTGGCGCATAGGAAACGCCGGAGACTTGAGCATTTCCTCCTGTATAATGCTTTTCTGTGAAGACTTCCCAGTCCCGGCGATCGTTGCGGCGCCGTGTGTGGCTGCTGGCGCTGGTGATTGCAGGACTGTCGGCTATTCCCTTGGCGCGCGGAGTAGCGCGCGCCGCATCTCCGGCCGCGGCTGATACTTCTTCCTCGGATTCCTCCAAGATCGTCGAGCTGCGCCTTTCCGACGAAGTTGAACCGGTGATGGCGGAGTACATCAGCGACGGCATCGCGCAGGCGAATAGCGAAAACGCGCAGCTGATCCTGATTACCATGGACACGCCCGGCGGCCTGGACACGTCCATGCGCAAGATCATTCAATCGATCTTGCGGTCGCGGGTACCGGTGGTGACGTATGTGTATCCCACCGGCTCGCGGGCGGCTTCGGCCGGATTTTTCATTTTGCTTTCGGCGGATGTGGACGCGATGTCTCCGGGCACGGAAACGGGGGCGGCTTCGCCGATCGAGGAAATCGGCGGCGCGACGGTGCAGATCGACCCCACGCTGCGCTCGAAAATTGTGAATGACGCGGAAGCGTTTCTGCGCAGCTATGTGAGCAAGCGCGGGCGCAACGTCGCTCTGGCCATGACGGCGGTGAGCGACGCGAAAGCCTTCAGCGATTCGGAGGCGCTGAAAGGCAACTTGATCGACCTGATCGCCACGTCTCCGGAAAATCTGCTGGCGCAACTCAACGGCCGGATCATCACGCGATTGGACGGGACCAAGGAAACGCTCTCGCTGCCGAAGCCGGTGATCGTTCCGGTGGGAATGAGCGGCCGCGAGCAGTTTCTTTCGCGCGTGGTGCAGCCGGATGTTTTCTTTGTGCTGCTGATTATCGGCGTGCTGGGCCTCTACGCGGAATTCACGCATCCGGGGATGTTCGCTCCCGGAGTGATCGGCGCGATCGCGCTGGTGCTGGCGCTGTTTGCCATGCAGCTGCTGCCGGTAAACTTCACCGGGCTGGTGCTGATCGTGGGCGCGATCGTCCTGTTCGTTATTGAGGCCAAATTTCCATTGCACGGCATTCTGGGCGTGGGAGGCGTGATCGCCATGGTGCTGGGCGCGCTGATGCTGATCCGCACGCCGCTGACGGGCATGGGCGTGAGCCTCGGCGTGGCGCTGGGGGTGGCGCTGCCATTCGGAGTCCTGATTATCGCGCTGATGCGGCTGGTGCTGCGGTCGCGGCACTGGAAGCAATCGACGGGCAAAGAAGAGCTGGTCGGGACAGAAGCGGAAGTGGTGCAGCCGATCGGCGCGGCCGGTGCGGCGGGCTTGGTGCGAATTCACGGCGAATTGTGGCGAGCGGTTGTGTCTGACGGGCCAGTGCCGCAAGGCGCTCGCGTGCGCGTGAAAAGAATCAGCGGGCTGACGCTGGAAGTCGAGTCGCTCGAGCCATCGCAGGCGAAATAATCGCAAAGCGCAAGGGGAGGGGACGATGGATACGGGAGCGATCGTAGCCGGATTTTGCGTGGTCTTGTTTCTGATCTGGTTTTTCAACTCCGTCTACGTGATCAAGGAGTGGGAGCGCGGCATCGTGCTGCGTTTGGGACGCATGACTCCGGAGCCCAAGAGCGCGGGTTTGCGGATCGTGGTCTGGCCCATCGACAAGCTGATCCGCATCTCGATGCGCGTGGACACAGTGAGCGTGCCGTCGCAGGATGTGATCACGCGGGATAACGTGCCGGTGAAGGTGGATGCGGTCTGCTATTTCCGCGTGGTGGACGCCAACCGCGCCATCGCCCAGGTGCAGAACTATCTGTACGCCACTTCGCAGCTGGCGCAAACGAACCTACGCAGCGTGGTGGGGCAGTTCGAACTGGACGAAATCCTCTCCGAGCGCGAAAAAGTTAACGCGAAACTGCAAACAATCCTTGACCAGGATACCGACCCCTGGGGTATCAAGGTAACGAAGGTCGAGGTCAAGCAGGTCGACATTCCGGAGAACATGCAGCGGGCCATCGCGCGGCAGGCCGAAGCGGAGCGCGAGCGGCGGGCCAAGATCATCAATGCCGACGGCGAATTTCAGGCGTCGGCGCGGCTTTCCGAGGCGGCCGAAGTGCTGGAAAAGCAGCCGGTGTCCATCCAACTGCGATACTTGCAGACGCTGGCGCAAATCGGCGCGGAAAAAAACACCACGATCGTGTTTCCGGTTCCCATCGATCTGGTAACGTACTGGATGCAGAAAGCCGGAGAAAAGTAGAAGGGAATGGCGGGAAGCGGAAAACGGGGCGGTGGTGATCGTGTGCTGGAAAGCCGGCACCTAGTGGGGCTTTTCCTCGGCGTTGTGCTGCTCTGCGGAGTTTTTTTTACGCTCGGGTACGTGATGGGCAAGACGCAATACGGCGGAGCGGTCCATGCGGCGTCGTCTTCTTACGGCGCCGGAGATATTGCGGCCGCGCCATTGCGCAGGGAGCGCGCGAAACCGAGACCGGCGGAGAGAGACGCGGCTACGGCTCCTTCCGCGGCAGCGTCTGGCCCCAACCCATCTGAGTGGGACTTTTACGGCAACAAGCAGGACAATGACGACCACTTGCAGCCCGCGGCGAAGACCTCCTCGCCGTGGATAGCGTCTTCACCGGCTTCAGCCGCGCCTGCCAGTCAGCCTGTCGAGTCCCGGCCGAGAGACGTTCCGGAGGCGGCGCGTTTTCGCGCTCCGCGGATAGCGCGAGGCGCGATCGTGCTGCAGGTTGCTGCGGTTCGCCATCAGGGCGACGCTCTGGCGATGGCAGAAGTCCTGCAGAAGAAAAGATTTCCCGCGTTCGTGATCACACCCGGCCACGACCGGTACTATCGCGTGCAGGTTGGTCCGTACCGCAACGAGCGATCGGCCACGAACGCCAGAAGGGCGCTTGAACGGGCGGGATTTAAGGCTATTGTGAAACGTTGAATGAATTTCTCCTGGTACACGCGTGTGCTGCTCGCGGTGGCGAGCGGTGTGGTCCTGGCGCTTTCCTTTCCTAATTACAATATCCCGCTGCTGGCGTGGGTTGCTATCGGATTGCTGACGCTGGCTTCGTATGGCGCGAAGCTGCGGGTGTCGCCTCTCTATGGAGTGCTTAGCGGGTTGGCGTTCTATCCGCTCAGCGTGCCGTGGATGGACGTGGTGGTGCGCCAATATGGCGGCGCCAGCTGGTGGGCGTCAGCGGGAATTCTCGGCTTGGTGGCGCTGACCTGCGGACTATACACCGCAATTTTTACCACCGGCGTCGCCCTCGCTTCGCGAAAAAGCCGAGTGCTGGCGTGCCTGCTGGCGCCATTTCTCTGGGTAGCGGTGGAGTTTTTGCGCGCCAATGCGCCGATCATCGGATTTCCGTGGAACCTGATCGGCTACGCCGCCAGCGGTAATCTGACTCTGGTGCAGTTGACGGCGGTGACGGGGATTTACGGGCTCAGCTTCGTGGTGGCGGGATTCGGAGCGTTCCTGGCTTATGCGATTCTTGCGGGCACGCAGCGCGCGTGGAAGGCTCTTATGGTTGCTGCGGCGGCGCTGGTGCTGATCGCTTTTGGCGGAAGATATGTCGTGCCGCGAGCCACGCCACACTACGAAGCGCATCTGGTGCAGACCAATTTCGAGGAGTATTACAACTATCCCCGTGACTGGATGCAGCGGCACGCTAAGGATCTCGATCAGTTGCACGACATCAGCGTGGATGCGGCAAAACGCGAACCGGGGCTGATCGTCTGGCCCGAGGTGCCCGCGCCGTTCACATTTCAGAATCCCGATTTCGCGGTGCGAGCCGAGCGGATCGCGCAAGATTCCGGAAGCGATTTTTTGGTGGGAATCGTGGACTGGCGCCGCAATGCCGATCATCAATGGCAAGCCACCAACACCGCGACGCTGATCGACCCTTCGGGCCAGCGCGTGTTTACCTATGATAAGATTCACTTAGTGCCATTCGGTGAATATGTGCCGTTTCGCCAATGGCTGGGTTTCGCGGGAAGCTTGGTTGCCGATATCGGTGACTTCACGCCTGGGCACGAATATTCCGTTGGAAAAATTCCCGGCGGCAAGTTCGGTGTTTACATTTGTTACGAAGGCGTTTTTCCCGGCTTGGTGCGCCACTTCACGGTGAATGGCGCGCAGCTTTTGATCAATATTTCGGATGACGGCTGGTTTGGGCGAACGTCCGCGTCCGCGCAGCATGCCATGATGGAGCGGGTGCGCGCGGTGGAAAACCGGCGCTGGCTGCTGCGCGATACCAACGACGGCTACACCATGGACGTCGATCCCTACGGGCGCGTGGTGGCGGAGTTGCCGGCGCATATTCGCGGGCAGCTTGACGCACCATTTGGATTTCGTTCGGAGATGACTCCATATGCGCGCTTCGGCAATTGGTTCGCGTGGCTGTGCGTGCTGGCATCCGTGGGATTGATCGGCGCATCGATATTCGGTGACCGCAAGCGGCAAAACGGGGCGCCCACCGAGCGCTCTCGAATTAAAATACACGCGTAAACTTCGGGCTCGCGCTTCGTTTCGCCAACACCATCGCACCGCCAAACTGACAGAACATAACTGTGATAGGATTTGCAGCCGTTAATGCTCCGAATCATCCTCCCGGAGAGCCACTTGGGCATAACTGACGAAATTAGATCGTCGCTAGTGAGCCAAGGGCACCCGCTCGCCAAGATAGAAAAATTGATGAACTGCTTGGCTGGCGACGGAAACGTGCGACTCACTCTACGAGAGGCGCGCGATCTCCGTTCTGCTGTTTTTGAAGTCAAGCTCGCTGCAAAACGCAACGGAAGGGAAGCTGCGTCGCTTGACAAACTTTACAACACGCTGACTACTGCGATGCGAAATAGGGCTATCGACCTGGGCATGGTTGAGGATTGGGACAGGGCAGAGACCGCGTCGAGGGCGCTCGATCAAGATCGGGAACTCGTTGGTCCGCTGCTTTCGACACCCGCGGGGCAGGACGGTGTGATTGCCTTTCAGAAGGCTTGGCGAGATCGAACCCCCGAAATGCGCGCTGCACTGAGGCATTTGGAGGAGCATGCCGGGCTCGACTTAAAGAGTTTGGAGGCCGGGTCGAGATGGACAGAGGCGTTGCTAAGGAATCTTGAAGTGAGCAAACGCACGACCTGGTTCGAGCGGAAGCCGCAACTCGTAGTCCTGCTGATCCTCGTCATCGCAGCGGTCTGGTGGGGCATCGCTTGGCGCGACCCATTGCCCTTTGCCGCCGCTCTAGGAACCATGGCTTTCATAGACGGCTGCATCCTCTGGGGCCCGGCGGTCCGCCTGCGAGCAAAGGCTCGTGCGCTAGAGTTGATCGCAGCTTATGACCGGGTGCCGCACGCGTGAGGGGCCGGCCGCCTGCGGATCGAAACGGCTTCCCGAAATCGGCAAATTTCGCGCCAACTACGCCCGGCTATTGGGACATGCAGAGTGCACACGAGGCCGGACATGCAACGCTTGCCGTAGCCGTTGGGGAAACGGTTGATGCCGTCTACGCACGCATAGGGAACCAGCTTGCCAACGGCGGATTCCTCGTCGGTTTTTTCACTCGGCACCACAGCGCGAATATCAGAACCAGACTGCTGATAGCGTCGGCTGGGGCTGCAGGTGAACTGGTGCTGACTGGAACGTGGCGAGCCGAGAACGCATTGCCGGACCGCGAGCTCCTGTTCGAGGAGGGATTCTCGAATTTTGATTATTGCGTCACGATAGCCGCGGAGCTGCTACGCCAGAACCGGTCGCTCCTGATCGCTGTAAGAGATGCAATCAAGGCGAGCATGTGCAGGCTAGGCATCGTCTCCCAGAAACGGCTGTCCCCCGGTGACCTGTCCTTGGTTTCCGGCGAAGAAATCGCAAACGTGTTCCGCAGCATGGGCTCCCGCCGTGCCGACTCCTCGCAGTTTGACATCGCAATTGCCAGGCAGCGGGCACCCGAGCATAAGGCAAATGAATGGTGACGAGGCCTTATTTTCGGACTTCGGGTTTCGTGTAAAATCAGGACATGCCCGAACATATAGAAGATCTGCAGCAGCGCTATACCGAACTCGCCAAGCGCATCGAACTCGTGCGGAGTTATCTTTGACGTTCCCACCGCGCAGGCCAAATTAGCGGAAATCGAAAAGAAATCCTCGGCGCCCGATTTCTGGCAGGACCAGGAAAAGGCTCAGGCCGTCTTGCAGGCGCGCAAGCAGCTGGAGGACCGCGTCAACGCGGACAAATTGCTGACCGGCAAGGTCAGCGATTTGGATACGTACTTTCACTTGGCGCACGAGGAATCGAACAGCGAACAGCGCGATTCCTTGCTGGAAGATGTCGCCAAGGAACTTGTCGCGCTCGATAACTACGTTTCCGGTCTTGAGACCAAGACGCTGCTTTCCGGGGAAAGCGACCGGCTCAACGCCATCCTCACGGTGAATTCCGGCGCGGGCGGAATTGACTCGCAGGATTGGGCAGAAATGCTGTTGCGCATGTATCTGCGCTGGGCGGAGGGCAAAGGCTTTCGCGCCACGGTGCTGGATTCTTCGCCGGGTGAGGAAGCGGGCATTAAATCGGCCACGGCACGGATCGAGGGCGAGAACGCCTATGGCATGCTGGCGGGCGAAAGCGGCGTGCACCGCCTGGTACGCATTTCGCCGTTCGACCAGCAGGCTCGGCGGCACACGTCGTTTGCGTCCGTTTTCGTGATTCCCGAAATTGATGATCGCATCGAGATCGTGGTGCGTCCCGAGGATCTGCGCATCGACACGTTTCGCGCGGGCGGACACGGCGGGCAGAACGTCAACAAAGTGGAATCGGCGGTGCGCTTCACGCACTTGCCAACGGGCATCGTGGTGCAGTGCCAGAACGAGCGCAGCCAGCATAAAAACCGCGAGTTTGCCATGAAGGTGCTGAAATCACAGCTCTACGAATTGGAGCTCGAGAAGCGGCGCGCCGAGGCTCACAAGCTGGACGCGTCCAAGCCGGAAATCAGCTTTGGCAGCCAGATTCGCTCCTACGTGCTGCAGCCGTATCAGATGATTAAAGATCACCGCACGAAATTCGAGCGCGGCGACGTGCAGAAGGTTTTCGACGGCGATCTCGACCCATTTATTCACGCCTACCTGATGTACCGCCGCGAATCCGGCGACAAGTAGTGAACGACTCCGAATCCATTCCCGAGCCGAATTTGCCCGTTCAGTGGCGCATTTTCGGCGTTCGGTGCATCCAATTGACAGTATTTTAATTGGCATGGTACCTTCCCTTGTTTGATTGAACGTTAGAGAAGCGCAGTTTCGACCCGCGAATCGCCTGTCACCTCGTTGGAGGGCACTGCTTTGGCACATGATGAGAAGTTTCTGTTTACGTCGGAATCCGTGACCGAAGGTCACCCCGACAAGATCGCCGACCAGATTTCCGACTCCGTGCTGGATATGGTTATGCAGCACGATCCGATGGGCCGCGTGGCTTGCGAGACGCTGGTCACCACGGGCTTGGTGGTTGTCGCCGGCGAGATCACCATCAAGAAAGAGGCCCGCGGCGTCCTCGAATACGAGCGCATCGCTCGCGAAGTGATCAACGACATTGGCTACAATCGCGCCAAGTACGGTTTTGATGGCGATACCTGCGGAATTCTCTCGGCGGTGAAGCCGCAATCTCCGGATATCGCCATGGGCGTGGACACCGGCGGCGCGGGCGATCAGGGACTGATGTTCGGCTACGCTTGCGACGAAACTCCCGAACTGATGCCGATGCCGATTCAGCTGGCGCACCAGCTGTGCATGAAGCTCTCCGAGGTCCGCAAAAAGAATGTGGTCGATTTCCTTCGCCCGGACGGCAAATCGCAGGTGTCCGTCGAGTACGCCAATGGGCGCCCGGTGCGCGTCGATACCGTTGTTATTTCGACGCAGCACGGCGACCACGCTTCCCATGCGCAAATCCGCGAAGCCATTATCGAGAACGTGATCAAGCCGGTTATCCCTCGCGATATGTTCGATAAGACCACCATCCACGTGAATCCTACGGGCCGCTTCGTCACGGGCGGGCCGATGGGCGATGCCGGTCTGACCGGGCGGAAGATCATCGTGGATACCTACGGCGGCTACGGACGCCATGGTGGCGGCGCGTTTTCCGGAAAAGATCCTTCGAAGGTAGACCGTTCCGCGTGCTACATGGCCCGCTACATCGCCAAGAACCTGGTGGCTGCTGGTCTGGCCAGCAAAGTGGAAGTCCAGCTGGCTTACGCAATCGGCGTCGCCGAGCCTGTCTCGGTGATGGTCGATACGTTTGGAACCGGAACGCTCCCGAATTCGCAGATCACCGAGCTGATTCGCGGATTCTTCAAGCTGACGCCCAAGGGCATCATCGAAACGCTCGACCTGCGGCGTCCCATCTATCGCGCTACCGCTGCTTACGGACATTTCGGCCGCACCGGCCCGGGCTTCACTTGGGAGCGCACGGACAAAGCAGACGCCATCCGCAAGGAAGCAGCCTCGCGCGGCGCCGTGATGGCCACCCGGTAATTTTTTGCGCCTACTAGCTACCGAAAGGGAGTACTTCGTGGAAACAGCCACCAAAGTGAAGTCCGACGTAAAGGATATCGCGCTCGCGGAACAGGGCAAGCGCCGCATCGAATGGGCCAACCAGCACATGCCCGTGCTGCAGCTCATTCGCAAGCGTTTCATCAAGGAACAACCTCTCAAGGGCGTGCGCGTATCGGCCTGCCTCCACGTCACCAGCGAAACCGCGAATCTGGCAATCACGCTGCGAGATGGTGGCGCGGAAGTGGTGCTCTGCGGGTCGAACCCCCTTTCCACGCAAGATGACGTGGCCGCTTCCCTGGTTCGTGACTACAACATTCCCACCTTCGCCATCAAGGGCGAGGACAACGACACGTATTATTCGCACATCGCCGCAGCCATCGATCACAAGCCGCAAATCACGATGGACGACGGCGCTGACCTGGTCACCACGCTGGTCACCAAGCATCCGGAGCTGGTCGCCAATGTGATCGGCGGCACGGAAGAGACCACTACCGGCGTGATTCGGCTCCGGGCGATGGCCAAGGACGGCACGCTGAAATATCCAGTTGTCGCAGTGAACGACGCGTTGACCAAGCATTTCTTTGACAATCGCTACGGGACAGGACAATCGACGCTCGATGGCGTGATCCGCGCGACGAACCTTTTGCTCGCGGGACTGAAACTCGTGGTAGCGGGCTACGGATGGTGCGGGCGCGGCGTGGCCATGCGCGCCAAGGGACTTGGCGCGGACGTGATCGTCACCGAAATCAATCCCACGAAGGCGATCGAAGCGGTGATGGATGGCTTCCGCGTGATGCCCATGAACGAAGCCGCCAAGATTGGCGACGTCTTCGTCACCGTGACCGGCAACAAGTCGGTGATCGCGCACGAGCACTTCGAGAGGATGAAAGATGGCGCGGTGGTCAGCAACTCAGGCCACTTCAACGTGGAAATCGATATTCCGGCGCTCGAGCGCCTTTCCAGCGGAAAGAAAATCGCCCGCCCGTTCGTCGAGGAATACACGATGAAGGATGGCCGGCGCATCTATTTGCTCGGCGATGGCCGCCTCATCAACCTGGCTGCCGCCGAGGGGCACCCCGCGTCGGTGATGGACATGAGCTTCGCCAACCAGGCGCTTTCGGCCGAGTACATGACCAAGCACTCGAAGGAACTGAAGAATCAGGTGTACGCAGTTCCCGAGCACCTGGACCAGCAAATTGCCAAGCTCAAACTCGAATCCATGGGCGTATCGATCGATAAGCTCACGCCCGAGCAGGAGCACTATTTGGCATCGTGGAACGAAGGCACGTAAACCGCCCGAAAGCGAATCGATCGGATTCTCGAACCCCCAGGAGCGGCATCCTGGGGGTTTTTGTTTGCGCCCTGCTGGAACGAGTCGCAAACCTTCTCGGCGCTGGGCGCGTTCTGTTATTTGCGGCGCGTGATCCGCGACACATCTTTTTTACCAGAACGAAGCTAAGGTGTTTTTCGGCAGATTCTCGGCAATGTGCCGCGCCGCAGCATCTATTCCGAGCATCCAACCTTTAGGTCTAAGACCGAGAGAGGAGTCGACTATGAAGGCAGACATCTCAGAGTTTCTTGGAGGTACCGCTGACGTGGCGGCAAAGGCCGCCGGCGTTGCCGTTGACGGGGCGATGGTGGCCAAAGGCGCTGTCGTGGATGGAGCGAAGGCCGTGAAAGTGGCCGCGGTGAGCAGTGCGAAGGCCGTGAAGGTTGCCGCAGTTCACAGTTATGACGCCGCAGGGTCAGTCGTAAACCTCACGGGCCGGCAGATTCGCCGCAAGCCGGTGACGGCGGTATTGGCCGCGATCGGCGCCGGGTTTTTGATCGGACTGCTGATTGGGCGAAAAACGAAAGGTTAGCGCGCTGGCTGTCTTCACGTTGGAGCGACTTCCTCCGCAGCGCGTGAACCGTGCTGCACTTCAATTCAAACTTTACGCAGAGATCGTGTGCCGAACGGCACCGTTGAGGGCGCGGTGCCGTGGCGTGCCCGATCCGGCCAAACGGACCAGATCGAACGGGTCAGATCCAAACCGAGCACTTCAGTTGGGGATTTCAGGCGAGTTCCGGTTCATGATCAGGCGATCCCGCAGACGCCTCAACTTGGTTCGCAGCTGCTCGGGATCCAAGCCAGCGGACGTGCAGACGGCTTGAAAATCCTTCTGGTCTTGGAAGAGGTACTCTTCAGCCTTGCGTTTTTGCCGCAGCGGACCCCACATCCACTCCTGAATGGTTGTCACCAGCACCGCTTGCCACAAGCGCTTCTCCGAAATTGCGTCCACATGGCCAAAGGCCATCGCCGTTTCTGACATTGGTCCCCCCTCTAATTTCCGGCGGCTGGATTCCGTGAACTTCGATGGGAGTGGAGCAATGGCATCGCCTAAGATGGACAGGCCCGCATCTTTGAGGCGCTTTTGTGCCCATTTGGTGACTCTGCATGTCGGTGCATTGGCGGGTCTTACCGGATGGCTAAAGCTCGCCTTGCGGCGTACTAGTTTCCACAGGTCCTTGAGCGGTACTTCGACCGGACAAAACTTCCCGCTGCGGGTCAACTTTTCCCGGCTAGGCCCTAAATGCAGGAAAGCAGCGCAGCACGATTTATGGGTGTAGTAGTCACGCTTTTACAACCACGGAAGCTTCAGGAATCCACTGGCTGGTGGGCCCCATTACGCCGCAATCGAGGCATCGGGTGGTGGAAAATCGCGCCGAACAGTTGGGACAGATTGCCTGCGTATCAAACATGTCGAAGGGCTGCTGGCAGAGTCCGCAAACCCAGAAGCGCCCCACCGGCGGCGCGGTGCGGCAAGAAGGGCACGCGTAGCCAACGTGCCGCGGCAGCTTGGCGATTTTCGATAGCGCTTGCGCGTGACGCAATCCGGTCCAGCAGTTCATCAAGATGAATATGGAGATCACGCCGAACCACAATTGTTTCGAGAGCACCGCCAGCGCGATCAACCCGGCGGCGCCGAGGAACCCAATCCACACCGCCCATTGCAGGCTGCGCGCGCGGCCTGCCACGAACCACAGCAGCGAGCGCAAGATCTGCCCGCCGTCGAGCGGGTAAATGGGCATCATGTTGAAAATGAGCAGGACGAGGTTAATGTCCCAAACGGCGTGGACGAAGGCGTAGAGATTAGGCATCGTGGACGCCCACCCCAATGTCCCGCTGGCGAATCCCACCGCCAGAAGCACAGGGACGAGGGCGACATTCACCAGCGGGCCGGCGGCGATGCTCCAAAGCGTTGCGCCCGGCCGTTGGGGCGGGTTGACGTACGCCACTCCGCCGAGTGGCCAGAGCACGATTTGATCGGGCGTGCCGCCCACCTGGCGGCAGGCCAGCGCGTGGCCGAACTCATGCATGGTCACGATGGCGAAAAGCGCCAGATATTCCAACACGTTCCAGCCCGCCGAGGAGTAGCTGCCGGCGCGATCGCTGATCTCAAAAGCGGCCACCAAGAACCAGGACCAGTGCAGGTATAGGTCAATTCCTGCAAAGCGGAAAAGATGGATGGCGCCGCGCCGTAAGAAATTCATGAGTATTTCCATTGTATAGCAAAGTGAGGCAGCGAAAGCGCGCAAGTGGCGCTGCGTCGCGGGAACGGAAATGCCTCATGGCGGCGCGCTCGTCGCAGACGGTGCGACCTGGGGGATCAACCGTTAAGTCACTGAAAGGGAAGGATGTTTATGGAGATCGCCTGATACCTTCTGGTCACACCTATGGTCGAAAAGGCTGTTCGCCACAGACGCCCCGCTTTACACTCGCATTGGGTGGGAACCCGCCACGAGCATCTCGCGATCCACACCGTCTCCTCTTGGGAGCGACTGTGAAAAAATTGAAATGCGTGTTGTCGCTTCCTGGCGACAACCTGTACCTGCGCGAACAGACGTCCGCGGCCGAGGCGGCCGCCAGCCGATTAGGGATGACCTTGCAGGTGCTTTCCGCTGATATGGACCCCATTCTGCAGAGCCAGCAACTGCTGGCTCTGGTACAGGCGCAGGAAATGGACCGTCCCGACGCCATTCTGCTGGAGCCAGTGAATGCTACCGGGCTGCCGCGCGTGGCCGAAGCCGCCGTCTCCGCGGGCATTGCGTGGGTGGTCAGCAACGCGCAGGTGGACTATATCGGCAAGCTCCGCCGTCATGCCAAGGCGCCGGTGTTTCTGGTGTCGCAGGACCACGTCGAAATTGGGCGTCTCCAGGGCCGCCAAATGGGCGCGCTGCTTCCGCAAGGCGGATCGGTTCTCTACCTGCGAGGGCCGGCGATGAGTTCCATTGCCACCCGGCGCTTTGAAGGGATTGAACGCGGCAGACCGCCTAAAGTGGAGATCAAAAGCGTGAAGGTGCAGGGATCGACGGCCGAGAACGCGGCCGCGGCGATCACCTCGTGGCTCGCGCTTTCCACCGTGCGCGCCGAAGCCACCCATCTGATCGTTTCGCAAAATGCCGATTTTATATTTGGCGCGCGAAAGGCATTCGAAGCGAAGGCGGACGAATCGGAGCGCAGAAAATGGTCAGCTGTGCCGTGCCTGGGTGCGGGAGTGGCCAGCCAGCTCAAGCCGCTCGTGGATCACGGCACTCTGCGCGCGGCGGCGATCACGTCGTTGACGATGGACGCCATTCTGGAGATCCTGTCGCAGTGCATGAAGAAAGGCTCGCAGCCAGCCGAACACACCTTCGTCGAAGCGTACTCCTACCCCGGCCTTGACGATGTGGCGAAGAAGCCCATCAGCGTAAAGCCGTAGCCGGTCGGCGGAACCCCATTTTTCCAAGACTTGCATTGCGATTGCGCGCGGCTCGATGTATGTTACGCGCGCCAGCGGTCCCGAAAGCACGTCAACGGGTCGGTCATCGTAAGGTGCCGCTGGCAAAACCACCCAGGCGGTGCCACTCATGACTCGAATGCGTCTGCTTCCAATCGTGATGGTGCTCGCGCTCTTCGCGCTTCCCGCAGCCGCTCGGCAGGCCGGCCAAACGGATGGGTCGAAAGAAGTGGCACCTACCGTAATCACCGGCACGGTGCAATCTTTCAGCTCCAATATTTTGGACGTAAAGCCGCCAACGGTTGCTCCCGCCGTGTGGATCACCATTCCCGCGGGGATGAAAGTAGACCGCGCGGCGTTGAAGCCCGGCGTGCATGTCCGTGTTGAAGCGCGCTGGGCCACCGTCACGTACATCGCGTTGAAGCCGCCCACGATCATTGCCGCGAAAAACTCCGCGCACTAAGGCGCCACGCCGTTCGACGCAGCCCCCCGTCCAGATGAGCGCTGCTGGGCGGAATGCCGGTTGAAAATCGCCCTGCGCATATTAAAATGCCGCCGCACATCCGGAGGCATTCTGATGCAATCACAACGCATTCGCCGCAGTCTGCTTTTCTCGCTGCTCGCAGCCGCGCTGCTCGCGTATTCCGCGCAGGCCGCGGGCGCGCAGCAGCGCCATTGGATTCCCACCTGGATCGCCTCGCCAGAGAGCGCGATTATTATCCTGCCCGGTTTTTCGCGACGGCCCGCCGGAGCAAACAGTTCGGCCCCGGCGAATAACCGGCCGCTGTTTCCACCGCCGCCACCGGTGGAAAACCAAACCGTCCGGATGGTTATCCGCACCAGCGTCGGAGGCTCTGCGGTTCGCGTGCAGCTCTCGAACGCCTTCGGTCCGGCGCCCCTGCCAGTCGGCGCCGTACATATCGCCCTGCAGGACAAAGGATCTTCCATCGTTCCGTCTTCCGATCACGCCCTCACCTTCAGCGGCCAGCCATCGATTGTGATTCCCAAGGGCGCAGAGGTGCTCAGCGATCCAGTGGATATGAAAGTCGGCCCGCTAACCGACCTCACCATTAGCGTCTACATTTCCGGCAAGGCCGAAGATCCCACCGACCATCTCACCGGCTTGCACACTACGTACACCTCTGGCCCCGGCAATTTCACCGGCGCTGAATCCATCACCCCGGTTCGAACCAGCGAGTCGTGGTATTGGATTTCCGCCGTGGACGTCCTGGCGCCGGAAAAGACCGGAGTGATCGTCGCGTTCGGCGATTCAATCACCGACGGCGCCACTTCCACTCCCAATACCGACAGCAGCTGGCCCAGCCAACTGCAAGACCGCATTCAGAAGGACAAAGCTTTGGCCGGCAAGTGGGCGGTGGTGAATGCGGGCATCTCCGGCAATCAACTGTTGTCCGATGGCATGGGCGTTGCAGCTCTCGCGCGGCTGGATCGCGACGTCTTCAGCCTCACCGGGGTGAAGTGGATGATCGTGCTCGAGAGCATCAACGACATCGGCCTCTCCAGCTTGACGCACGATCCGGCCGACAAGGTGACCGCGCAGCAGCTCATCGATGGTCTAAAGCAGATCATCGTACGAGCGCATCTGCGCGGCATCAAGGTGATGGGCGCCACGCTTACGCCGTTTCAAGGCGCGAGTTATTACAGCGACTACGGCGAGCAGACCCGCGAGGCGGTGAACAAGTGGATCCTCACCAGCGGCGCGTTCGATGCCACCGTGGATTTCGACAAGGTCGTCCAGAATCCGTCGAATCCCGAGCAGATTCTTCCTTCGCTGAACATCAGCGACCATCTGCATCCCAACGACAAGGGCTACAAGGCCATGGCGGACGCCATCGATCTGGAGGACTTCTCGAAGACTTCCAAGTAACGGCCGCCGCGGCAGGCTATCGGCTTCCGTGGGTTATGGATGAGGGGGAAGGACGGGCATGGTGCGTGCCACGTCCCACGAGCGGTGCAGGGCGCGCAGCACGTAACCGCTGATGGTCATCGCGGATAGTTGGGCCGCCCTGCGTATGCGCTTGGCTTCGCTGTTTGAGCAGCGCACGAGCACGGTGGTTCGCGGCCGCGGTTTGGCGCCGCTGCCCACTTCCCGCACTCTTTCGAAGTTGGCGTACATCTGCTCTTGCAGTTCCACGGTGCGAACGACGATGTTCAGCACGTACCCGCTCAGCGTGCGGCGTTGCGCGCGAGCGTTGACGCGCATCTGCCGCGCCTCCTCGCGCGAACAATTGATTAGCAGCGCGGTTCTTTGCGCCATTTTTCACTAATATCAGTTGATATTGGAAATTGCAAGGCACCGCGCAATGCGATTACTCTAGTTTTGGACAGAAATTCCGTCGCTTGTCCGAAGTTTCGCGGGCGATAGATTTTCGCCGGCCCTGACCCAGGGGAGTCAGGGCCGGCTGGTCCCTTCGCCAGTTCTTGCGTTCTTTGCTGCCACTTTGCGCGACTTCAGTACCCCGCGCGCCGTTTCACTCCTGATTTCGGAAGTTCAAATTGACGGCGTTTCCGGCTTATGCGAGTGTTCTAACGTAAACAATTTGCCGTCGTCCGGCGACGACCGGGCAGAAGGCCGTTGAAAATGCAGGACTGGGCCAATTCCGCTTTAGAGACTGCCAGGCGCCGCGGCGCCAAGTACGCCGACGTGCGGGTGATGGATATTCGCAGCCGCGAAATCTCCACCAAGAACGGCGAAGTGGGCACGCTCGCCGAATCCGAATCGCTGGGCATCGGCATTCGCGTGATTGCCGACGGCGCGTGGGGATTTTCGTCCACCGACCGACTGACGCGCGAGGGAATTGACGCTTGCGCCGCCGAAGCGGTCGCCATCGCGAAAGCGTCCGCGCTCGCGAAACGCGAAAGCGTATCGCTCGCGCCCGAAAAGGCCTACGTCGATACATGGCAAAATCCCTTTCTGAAAGATCCCTTCCGCATTTCCGTGGAAAGTCAGATTGAAACGCTGCTTGCCGCGGACAAAGAAATGCGCCGGGTGAAGGGCATCACGCTGGCGGAAGGCTCGATGCACTTTCGCCGCATCGAACAGCTCTTCGTTTCCACGATCGGCTCGTCCATCCACCAGATCAAAATGCAATCGGGGGCGGGCATCGTCGCCACCAGCTTTGCGGGCAGCGAAATTCAGAAGCGCTCGTATCCGAATAGTTTTGGCGGGCAGCACATGCTGCAGGGCTACGAACTCGTCGAATCGCTCGATCTGGCAGGGAATGCGGGGCGCATCGCGGAAGAATGCGTGGCGCTGCATTCCGCCGCGCAATGTCCCGAGGGACGCACGGCCATTATCCTCGGCGGTTCGCAGTTGGGTTTGCAAATTCACGAATCGATTGGGCATCCCATCGAACTCGATCGCGTGCTGGGCATGGAAGCGAATTTTGCGGGCATGAGTTTCCTAACCACCGAAAAATTGCGCAAGCTCAAGTACGGCTCGGACATCGTTAACGTGGTGGCCGACGCGCGCCTGGAACACGGCCCGGGCTTGGGAACGTTCGCTTACGATGACGAAGGCGTCCCGGCGCAATGCACGCCGATCATTACCGATGGCCTGTTCACCGGATATCTGACCAGCCGCGAAACCGCTCCCGAAATCGGCGAAAAGCGCTCCGGCGGCACGATGCGTTGCGAAAGCTGGAACCGCCTGCCGATGATTCGCATGACCAACGTGAGCATTAATCCCGGCACGTGGAAATACGACGACCTGATTGCCGACACCGATGACGCGATCCTGATGGAAACCAACCGCTCGTGGTCCATCGACGACAAGCGCTACCATTTCCAGTTTTCCACGGAAATCGGTTGGGAAGTAAAGAGCGGCAAAATCGGGCGCATGATCAAAAATCCCAGCTACAGCGGCATCACCACGGAATTTTGGAACAGCTGCGACGCGATTTGCTCGCGCGATCACTGGACTCTGTGGGGCACGCCGAATTGCGGCAAAGGCCAGCCGCAGCAAACCATGGGGACCGGCCACGGAGCGGCGCCTGCGCGCTTCCGTGATATTCGCGTCGGCGTCGCATTTTCCAAATGACAACGGTCACCCAATTCTCTGTAAGCTGGCTGCCATCGCCGGCCGCTCTTGTAGCGCCGGCACCTTGGCGTCGAATTTCTTTTCGCCGGATTTCGGATGTCAACGTGGCCTCTCAGCGTCGCATGCGATCATGAGCAAATCACAAAAGATGAATGCGGAAATGGAGCGCATCGCCGAGCGGGTGCTGAAGCTCAGCCAAGCGGACGAAACCGAAGTGGATATCGGCGCGGGCACGGACGCGCTTACGCGCTTTGCCAATAACACCATTCATCAGAATGTGGCCGAGCACACGATCAGCATTTCCGTTCGCGCCGTGGTGGATGGGCGCACCGCTCGCGCGTCCACCAACAAATCGGACGATGACTCGCTTCGCCGCGTGGTGGAATCGGCCATCAGCCTGGCGCGCAACCAGCCGAAGAATCCCGACCTGCTGCCCTTGCCCAAGAAGCAGAAATATCAGAAGGTGGCGCGATTTTTCGCCGCCACGGCCGCGGCCACGCCGCAAGACCGTGCCCGGGCGGTGACCAAAGTCTGCAAAATGGCGGAGAAACGCAAGCAGACTGTTGCAGGGATTTTTGCCAGCGGCTCGTCGCATTCGTTACTTGCGAATTCGCGCGGTTTGACGGCCAGCTACGAGCAGACGCGCTCGGAGTTTTCCGTCACCATTCTGGAAGAGAATTCCTCCGGGTGGGCGAAAGCGAATTCGCCGGATATTCGCGAGCTCGATCCGTTGGCTCTCGCCGACAGCGCCAGCCGCAAGGCCGCCGATTCGCGCCAGCCGCGCGAAATTCCGCCGGGTCACTACACCGCTATCCTTTCGCCTTCCGCCGTCCTCGATCTCGTCGGTTTTCTTTTCTACGATTTTGCCGGGACGGCTGTGCTCGATAAGCGGTCGTGCCTCAACGGGCGCATGGGCAAGAAAATTTTCGGCGAGAACATCACCATCTGGGACGACGCCTACCACCCGTTGCAAACCGGCCCGGCGTTCGATGGCGAGGGCGTGCCGCGGCAGAAAGTGTTGCTGGTCGATCGCGGCGTGCCGAAAAATCTGGTGTACGCGCGTGCCACCGCAAAGAAAATGAAAGCCAAGCCCACCGGCCACGGCTTTTCGTTGCCCAACGACTACGGCGAAGCGCCTATGAATCTGGTTTTCGCCGGCGGAGACACGTCCGTGGACGAGATGGTCGCCTCCACCGAGCGCGGCATTCTGGTCACGCGCTTGTGGTACATCCGCGAAGTGGATCCCTACGAAAAAGTCCTCACCGGGATGACGCGCGATGGAACGTTCCTGATCGAAAATGGGAAAGTGGCGGGAGGCATTCGGAATTTTCGCTTCAATCAGAGCGTGATTGAAATGCTGGCGAAGGTGGATGCGCTCGGCCCCGCGGCGCGCGCCGCCGGCGAGGAATCGTTCGAGATGGTGGTCCCAGCGATGAAGGTCCGCGACTTCCATTTCAGCGAAGTGACGAAGTTCTAGGCGATCTTCGCTTTCACTGCGGCAGGAACTGAAAGCTGGACATCGCGCGCCGGATCACGTTCTCCTGAATCTGCACCAGATCGTTATCCGCGCGGGTCATGCCGAAAATCGTGTACTGCTTTCCGCTGTGCGGCAGGAAAACCACGAAGCCGGACCAGTCGTGCTGATCCATGCCGCCTCGAAAATGGTGCGCGATCACCGGGGCGCCCGCGACCGTCAGATGCTCGTCGTCCAGCGGCCGGTAATTCGTAAGAATATCGCTGAGCCGCTGTTCCATTGCAGCGGCGTCGGCGGACGCTGATTTTCCCGCGGGCTCCTGTCCAACGACAAGGTAGGTGCTCTGGTCGTCAGTGCCCATGGCGGCGATCGCGCCGGGCAGCACGGAGCGCGCGCCGTCCATCACCTGCCAGTCCGGCGGCTTATACATTTGGAATTCGTAGGTATCGTTCGTGTACGTGTTGCCGGACACGCGCTCGCGAATCGGCTGAGGCTGGATAGCGGCGCCCGATGCGCCTTGAGGCTCGGCGGCCGCCGGTGAAGCGGTTTGCGCGGGTTGCGACGCAACCGCGGGAACCGCAGCGTTGGCCGCGCTAGCCGCAGCGGGGGAAGCTGGTTGCGCGCTCGCGCCCGGCTGTATTGGCGCGCGTGGCGCCATTGCTTTCGCCTCAGGCTGCGCGGAAGTTGTGCCGGCGTGACTCTGTGATGCCGGGGCTTTCCGCGCGTCAGGATTCGCTTTACTCTCCGACGGCTGAGATTCGGGCGCGGCGGAAATCTGGATCGAGACGATCTTGTCTTTCTCTACCAGCGCGTAGCCATAGCTGGTTTTCACTTTAAATGAATCGCCGACGTAGCCGACCACGGTGCCGACGATCGTCGAGCCGTCCTTCAGCTTAAATTTGTCGGCGCGCGCCACGCCCGCGGCGAGCAGCACAGCCAGCGTGGTCGCGATGGAGAGGGAACTGCGCTTCATACCTGCGAGTATCGCGCCATCGGCGTCGATGCGGCAAATTTCTGTGCCGCGCGTATGCCGCGTTAGTCAGTGGCGCGAAGTTGACTGACGCGACGCCGAACCATGCGCGCCGGTTCGGCGGCAATCTCGCCTGTCAGCGGTCGAGAAACGCGCGCAGGCGCGAGTATCCCGCGCGGCTGACGGGCAGCTGGACGCGATCGGCGAGCACGGCCACGTAGCTGTCTTTGGCGTAAGGCTCCAGCCGCACCACGCGCTCGAGATTGACGATGTACGAGCGATGGATGCGCAGGAAACGCGAAGGATCGAGCGCCGCTTCGACGCTCGAAATGGTCTGCTGCTTCAGATGTTTTTTTCCTTGCGAGACGAGCGCGACGTAATCATCTTGCGCTTCCACGTAATCGAGCTTCGCCACGGGTATGATTACCACGCTGGTGCCGTCGCGCACCGGTATGCGATCGACGTATTCCGCAGGAGGACGCGCTGAGGCGGCCAGGTCGGCCGCGGACGAGGCATGGGACGTCCGATGCTCCGGCGGGCGGTCCAGCCGCTCCCTCACACGGGCGAGCGCCGCTTCGAACCGCTCGGCTGCCACCGGCTTCAGCAAGTAATCGACGGCATGAACCTCGAAGGCGCGAATGGCGTGATTATCGTGCGCGGTCACGAAAATAATCGCGGGAGCGGGATCGAGCAGTTGGAGAACCTCGAAGCCGTCGAGCTTGGGCATTTGGATATCCAGAAAAACCAGATCGGGCTTCAGCTCGGCCACGGTTTTCACCGCTTCGAAACCATTGGCGCACTCGGCAACGATCTCGATGTCCGTGTGCGGAGCCAAGTATTCGCGCAAAACCTGGCGAGCGAGGTCTTCGTCGTCCACGATGGCGGCGCGCAGCTTGCGATGAGCTCCAGGACTCACGATACGGTGGCCTCCTGTTCGGCAGGGAATTCCATCGCCACGCGGAAGCTCGTTCCGTTCGCGCCGGCTCCGAATTTTGCGCGAGTGCCGTAGCGCGCTTCCAGGCGCTGCCGGACGTTGGCGAGGCCCACGCCATTGCGGCGCCGGAGCGGGGCTTCCGGATCGAAGGTGTTTTCGACCACGATGGAAAGGTCACCTTCTCGGAGCGCTACGTGGAGGCGAATGCAGCCGCCATCGACTAAGTTGGCGATGCCGTGGGCGACGGCATTTTCGACGAGCGGCTGAAGCAGCAGCGGCGGCACGTTCATGTCCAGCGTTCGCGGATCGACGCTTTCTTCCATTTCCAGGCGAGGGCCGAAGCGAATTTTTTCCACGGCCAGAAACGCGTGGATCAGCGAAAGTTCCTCACTCAGCGGAATGGCCGACTTTTCACCGAGCCCGAGGGTGCGCCGCAAAAAATCGCCGAGCAGGATACACATTTCGCGCGCCTTGGAAGGATTCGAACCGGTGAGTGCGCTGATGGAATTCAAGCTGTTGAAAAGAAAGTGAGGATTCACCTGCGCCTTCAGAGCGCGCAATTCAGCTTCGCGAGCCAGCATGCTGGCTTGCAACACGCGGGCCTCCGCGTCGCGCGACGCTTCGATGCCCAGCAGGATGTAATAGAACGCCACGGACAGCAGGTAAAAGAGAATGCCCGTGCCGATCAGCAGCGGAATTTCGGCCGTATAACGGCGATCCAGATCCCGAAAGGAAACCGTCTGGGCGAGCTCCACGGCGAGCAGCCGGCCGGCCAGAATCCAGAGCGCCGTGGCGACCACCGCTCCGGCGATATGGGTGACCAGGAATTTGGAAAGGTTGGTATGTTCCAGCGGAGTGACGCGGCACGGATACCAGGCCGAAAGGCAGACGAATGCGTAGATAAAGCACAGCGGAAAAGCCAGCGCCAGCGCCTCGCGCCAGCCGATGGCGCGTGTGGCGGTCATCAGAAACGCCAGCAGCGCGGCCAGCGGAGTCCAAGCCATCAGATACAGCACCATGCGCCGAAATTGGCCGAGGATTGGGTGCATGCGTGGCTCAGTTCTTGATGACGACTCCTCCAAACACAGCCGTTCCGTGAATGAACAGGACTTTCGACGGCGCCGCGGCATCCGGGTGCGAGTACGTCTCGTCGGAGAAAGCTCCGGCAATTTCGTGCGCCGTGATCGACACGCGCCATCCGGGGGGAATGCGAATCTCGCCGCCGCCGAAAACCGCTTCGATCTGCAGAACGGCTTGATTGCCCTCGATGTCCGCCTGGGTGAAGTCGAGATGAAAGCCGCCGAAAATGGCGGAGACTTTGCCGAATCGGAAATGTTTGCTGGTGATGCGGCGGTTGAAAGACATAAAGATCACCGAGCGGTCGAAGGTGTCGTCGATCGATTCCGAAGGCGGAGGGTAGCCAGGGCCGACGTACCCAGGGGCGACATATCCAGAGCCGCCTGCAAAGGATGCGCTGGGCCCAGGGCCGCCGGAGACGGTGCCCCCGCCGACTCCCGGCGAACCTCCTGGCGAGCCCACGGGAGATCCGGGCACCGGGCCCGACACCGGGGGTGGTGGCACGATGGGAGGCGGCGTACCGTCCGCGTATCGCCCGTGGTGTTTCCACCAATCGCGCATGGCTTTACCTTGGCGCCGCCCGCGATGAAGCTCGTCGTAGTGCTCCCGGTTCACGAGCAGCCAGACGCCCACGGCGATCATCCACAGTGGCCACAGCCGCCCCACAGCGAATCCAGTCAAATTGCTGACCAGCCACAAGCCTCCGATCACGATCAGCACCGGCCCCCAAAACTGTCCCGAGTGCCTGCGATACGGCTGCAATTCAGCTCCTTCGTTGGTATTGAGCGGAGGGTTGTTGGTTCTTGCCAAAATGCTGAGCCCGACTATGATCAGGATCACCGGCCAGAAAACCGCAAACACATACCCGGCATGGACGATCTCCAGCTGGTCGAGCAAAAAGACCACGCCTAGCAGGGTGATGAGGATTCCGACGAAGAGCCCGCGTTGTCTGCCGTCAATCACGATCGGCGATCCTCGCTTGTGAGACGGAGACTTTGTCCGCGCACGCGGAATAGGGAAGCGCCAGCAGCGCGAGTCCCGTGGCGACCAGGAGCATGGGCCAGAAGCGCACCAGCTCGCCGAGCGCGGGAAGGTCTGCGCGGTTCGCCAGGAACGTCCACACATTGCTGATGATCATGGAAAGGAACCAGACGTTTCTCACAACCAGCCCGTCATAGCCGAACTGCGCCAATTGAAACACGATTCCCAGGAGAATGAAAAAGCCAGCCGCCAGCAGCGTTCCTATCTGCCACGCGGGAGCCGGGAAAGCGGACCGGGTGCGCGAGTCGATCATGTGACTGCCCTCCTGCGGAAATTGAATCGAACTCATGGTGTGGAGGGTAACGGCACAGCGCTGTGGCGTCTTGCGCAAATCGGCCAACGGCGGGAATTTACCGGCGAACGGAGAAGCGCGTCCGCGCCCGACGGATGGCATCCGACGAACGCGTGTTTACGGGCAACTGCGAGTGGGAGAAAAATTGAATTTCGTGGGCGGAAGGCGAGCGGCGGCTACGAGGTCATTCCCACCCAGCAGATGGCAGCGGCGGCAATTGCAGCCATGAAAAGCGCGAGACGGAGGCGCTTTTTGCGCGCACCGAGGACGATTAGGCCCATGCTGCAAATCAGGAATCCCAGTTCGAACCACAAGCGGCGCGAGCTCAGTTCCGCGCCCCAGCTGCCCGCTTCACCTTGCAGCAATGAAGATGCGAATGAAGTGGCGGAAGTAAGCGATATGGCGACCACGGCTGCCGCGGCCAAACCTTTAGCCCATTCAGGGACGACCCACGTGCGTTTCGTGTCGCGCCAGTCGAGCCACGTTTGCGCGACGACCAGACCCACCACGACCAATACGAAAAGCGCCACGCCCCCTCCCAAGACTGCCCGACGGCCGGCCGCGAACACTTCTACTTGATGGCGCCGGCGGCTGAAAAGATTGCGGAAAACGCTTTTTCAACGCCGCGACTAAAGCTGCGTGATGACTCAATAACAGGAGCTTCAGCGCCTGGTAGAAACCGTACGACCCCTGCGACCGCAATCTTCACAGCAACTCGAGCCGGCGACTTGCGTCCTTCGAAGGCCCCGCCAGGAAACCTCGATCCGGCTTTGCGCGTGTTCGACTGCGGTCGCAAACTTAACCGCCTCTGAGACACGGCAACTCTGGCAATCTTTCGACCATCGCCGCCAGTTTCGTGAAATTGGCCGGAGAAAAATTCAGCCGACTATCTCCAATCATTACAATCTGGTGAACACGCGTCCTCGTTGCGGAACGGCAAACGGCGCGCGGCTCGATCGGAATGGTCCGCTGTGATGGAAACGGGAGACAACAAAAGTTCTCTGGGGAGAACTGTTTTGCAGGGACTAGGACTAGCTACGGGGAAGCGCGCATCGCTAGTATTAGTACTCGGTCCAGAATGCCCATCGGAGCCGACATAGTTGCGACTTCCACACGCTCGCCTGCGCCGCAACGGCACATTTGCCCGAATCTGCTACGATAACCCAGCACATGCGAAAACCCTGGATCATTGCCCATCGAGGCGCTTCCGGCCACGCGCCGGAGAATACCCTGGCGGCGTTTGAACGCGCGGTGCAGCTCGGAGCCACTTTCATCGAAACGGACATCCATCTGACCCGCGACGCGAAGTTCGTGGCCATTCACGATGCGACCCTCGACCGCACCACGAACGGGCACGGCGCGGTGCATGAGTTCACGCTCGCGGAGCTGCGCGAGTCCGACGCGGGATTATGGTTCGATCGGCAGTTCTCGGGGCAGAAGATCCCCACGCTCGAAGAGGTTTTGGATTTTTCGCGGCAGCACGACGTGATCTTCTATTTCGAGATCAAATACGACGCCGCCTGGGGAATGCACCACGCGCTGGCTGCCGCCTTGCATGGCGGAGACAACGCCGCCCGCTCAATCGTCATTTCTTTCGACCCCGCCACGCTGCTGTCGCTGCGGCGGCTGGACTCGTCCATCATGCTGGGGTTGCTGGCGGAAGCGGCCCAGCCCGACTTAATGCAAAAAGCGCTCGAGTGCGGCGCGCGCCAGGTTTGCCCGCGCTTCGACCTGGTCACGCCAGAACTGGTGAACGAAGCGCACCGCGCCGACTTGCACGTCGCGACCTGGACGGTGAACGAGCGCGAAAAGATGCGGGCGGCCATCAATTGCGGCGTTGATGGGATCATGACGGACTTGCCGGACCGCCTGCGCGCGGTGATTGAAGATAAGCCGCCTCAGGCTCGCAGCTAGTTCTAAATCCAGCTATTGCGGGTTGTCGGTGAGCGCATTGAACAGCTTGGCGAATTCCGCCAGCGAGAGCTGTTCGGCGCGAGCATCCGGACGCAGATCGCAGCCGGCTAGGGCCCGGTCGATGCGGCTCCCTTCGGAAATCGAACGAAGATTATTGCGCAGCGTCTTTCGCTTTTGCTCGAAGCAAATTCCCACGAATTGTAGGAATCGCTCCTCATCGTGTACCCGCAATTTTGCTCGTTCGCCCGGCAGATTCATGCGCAGCAGCGCGGACGCGACTTTCGGCGGCGGCCGGAACGCGCCGGGCGGAATGCGCAACAGAATCTCCGGCCGCGAATAGAACTGGCACATGGCGGAAAGATAGCCGAAGTCGCGGCTCCCCGGCCTGGCCACGATTCGCGCGGCCACTTCCAGTTGAATCACGATATGAATCGAGCGGATGCGATCCGCGTAGCGGAACAGGTGCGTCAGAATTGGCGAGGTGATGTAGTAGGGCAGGTTGCCGTAAACGCGAAACTCGCCCGGGGATAGCGCGCCAAGATCGACCGCGAGAACATCTCCAGTGACGATCTCGACTCCCGGCCATTCTGCGGGATTCGTCTGCGTGGCTCTGCGCAGGTTTTCAGCCAGGCGCTCGTCCGTGTCGATGGCGATCACGCGGCGGCCCGGCGCGGCCAGTAGGCGCGTCATTTCGCCGTGGCCTGCGCCAATCTCCACCCAAGTCTCGTTTTCGCCGCGCGGAAGCGTCTGAAGAATACGGCTGCGCCAACTGGAATCACCAAGGAAATGCTGTCCGAGCCGCTGCCGCGCCATAGGGACGTCGAGTGTAGCAACGCGCAGAGGCCAGAACAAATTCCCGCCTCCACAAGAGATCGCCACTCACAAGAGCTATCGCCCGGCTTCAGCTTTCCTCGCCGCTACGGGATACGTCCTGATCACGACGCCGCGATCGAGCGTCATTTGCGTCGGCCGCCCCGGTTTTACGATATGAACGGTATTGAGTAAAATCTGGTCGCGTGTGGCGAAGGACACACCGAGCAAAATGTCGTTCGGGTCGGCGCCTGCCTCCCAAATATTCGCTTCGATTTTCTCTTTCTTCGACGTGTGGAATTCGTCCTGAAAAGTGTGCCCGCCTGAAAAGTAGAAGCGATACATCGTTTTCTGCTCGGCCTCGTCGACGCGCCGGGATCGTGCCACACGGCACGCGTGAAACCTTGATTGATAGACGGTTCGCCCATCGACTACTATCTCGACCTGCATCTGTTTGGGATTCGGGCAGTCACCAAACCAAAACCACAATCGGTCAGGCTGTGCCGCGTCTCCCTGACAACAAACGGCAGTACAGATCATGAGTAGCGCCACTGCTGCGGTACAGAACTTCCAGATTGGAGAGGTAATTGGAAAATTGTTACACATCCACGCGGTTACTTCGCAGCCTCCACCGCGATTATGATCCTATCCGTTTCGTAGGCAAGCTCACTGTGCAGCTGACGAAGCCCTCTACACGAGCCGGGCACAATCTCGCAATCGTGAATCAGATAGACTCGGCCGCTCTTGGGTGCTTAGCTCTTGACCTCAAGCCAGCACAAACAGACAGCGCCGCGCGAAACCAGCTGGCTTCCGCCTACGTCCGTAAGATCGAGTGTAGAGCGGGCTATATGTAATGGGATGTTGAGTTTGCCGCCGGCGTGATAAAGTACCTGCCGGGATACAGCCCTAATGGAGGAGTGCCGCTATGAAGCGACTGATTTGTTCTGCAATACTTCTGATGTTCGCGATGCCTGCGTTCGCGCAGGGGCCGAAGGCTTTTGACGGAGACTGGAAAAGCGGTCCGGGAACTCCGACCATGACGCGCAAGCTGGTTTACAAAGACCATGTGATTCACATGACCGAATTGCAGCCCGGCCGGAACGGTCGCCCGGCAATGACCATCCTTCGCGAGTACCCAACGGACGGCAACACCGTCACCATGCACACCGGCGTCTGGGACGGCGCGGTAGCCACCGGCAAAATGAAACATGGTGTGCTGACGGTCGAAACCACCATGAAAAACGGCACGAAGTTTAAGGACGTCTGGATTCTTGCCAAGGATGGAAAGCAGTACACCGACAAGATGACCATCACCGGCAGCTTTGGACGTCCGGGCGCTGCGCCCAGCAACAGCGGCCCGCGCACCGTGAACTTCACCTTCGACCGAGTGGATTAGCACCTCAGCAATCGTGCCTTATTCCGTTGGTCCTCGCGAATCGGACGCGTTCGGTAGTTCCGCACGAACACCGGCGCCATCCGGGCGTGCGATGAAAGCAGCGGAAGGGAAGAAGAGCCGCTGGCGGTGCCCGCGCTCTCGGGAATGACGGGTGCCATCCAGATAGCCAGGGTAGTTTTTGGGCATCGCCAGCCGGCCAAGTGAAGCTACGCTGTTCTTACCTCAATCTGCTTCCCAAGCGAAATTTGCTTTCAAACCTGAGCAAGCAGCCGGGCGTTCGGCCCGCGTATCCCTTCAGCGTACGTATCATGCACAGATCATCTTCGCCGTCGCGCAACTCCTTACGCTCAGTGCCGCCGGATGGCTGGGGCGACCCCGATGGGCGCCAGGAATACTTCGGCGGAGATCAGCTTGACGAACCGGCGAGCCTTCCGCTACCGTTTTCTTTCGCACCGGTACCCATGAAAATTCTATTCGTAGCCTCTGAAGGGCTGCCGTATTCGAAGACCGGCGGGCTGGCCGACGTGATCGAGGGGCTGCCGCGCGCCTTGCGCGACCTGGGCCACCAGGTGGCCGTGCTGCTGCCGCGCTATCGCGGTAACAAAATCACCTCTACGCTCGTTTCCAGCGTGACTGTTTCCCTGGGCAACACGCTGCGCTTTCCCGCGCTGGGAGAGGGGCCTTCGTCGGGCGGCGTGCGCTATTTTTTCGTGGACGACGCTGAGTTTTTCGACCGCCCGCACCTGTACGGAAACCGCAACGAAGACTACCCTGATAATTTCGCGCGCTTCACCGAGTTTTCGCGCGCCGCCATCGAGTTCGCCAAGCGCGTGTGGCTCCCGGACGTGATTCATTGCCACGACTGGCAAGCGGCGCTCGTCCCGGTGTTGCTGCGCACGCAGTATGCGCGCGATCCGGTGGCCCGTTCCTTGCCGGTGGTGCTGACGCTGCACAATCTCGGTTACCAGGGGATCTTTCCGCGGACGGCGCTGAGCGCGGCGGGCTTGCCGGAATCCTTCTTCACCGTGGATGCGTTGGAGTTTTTCGGCAAGATCAATTTCCTGAAGGGCGGCATTATTTTTGCGGATTATCTGACCACGGTCAGCCGCCGCTACGCGAAAGAGATTCAGACGCCGGAATATGGCTTCGGTCTCGAAGGCATCCTGCGCAATCGCGCCGATCGCCTGGTCGGCATTCTCAATGGCGTGGACTATGCGATCTGGAGCCCGGAAGTGGACACGCTGATCGCGCAGAACTACTCGGTGCATAATCTGGATGCCAAAAAAGCTTGCAAGAAAGATCTCCTCGATTTCTTTGGGCTCCCCGAAGAAAATATGGATCGCCCGCTAATCGGCATCATTTCACGGTTCGTGAACCAGAAGGGCTTCGATCTGATCGCCGAAATCGCCAACGAGCTGATCGTTGAGAATATCGCCCTGGCAGTACTGGGAAGCGGCGAGCCCAAGTACGAGGCGTTGTTCAAGACCCTCGCGGAGAAATATCCCGCGCGCGTAGGCGTCAAAATCGGGTACGATAACACCCTCGCGCATAAGATCGAGGCGGGCGCGGACATGTTTGTAATGCCTTCGCGTTACGAGCCGTGCGGGCTGAACCAGGTGTACAGTTTGCGCTACGGTACCGCGCCGATCGTGCGCGCCACCGGCGGTCTGGATGATACGATAGAGCCATTCGACGCGCAGACGCTGCAAGGCACCGGGTTCAAGTTTGAAACATATGCGGGCGACGCGCTTTTGGGGTGCATTCGCGCGGCGCTGAAGACGTTCAAGGACCAGCAAGCCTGGCGCGCGTTGCAGGCCAACGAAATGGTCATGGATTTTTCGTGGAAAGCCTCCGCAGGGGCTTACGTGACGGTGTACGAAGCCGCGAAAAGGGCAAGAATCCCACGCGTGGTGGGAACATCTAAGTAGAATGCGTAGAAGCTGCTAGGGAGCAGCCCTGCGCGACAAGGGGAGAAAATGGCAGAGAATATTCAGGCAGTTACCGATGCGAGTTTCCAGGCCGAGGTGATCGACGCGAGCAAGACGCAGCCGGTCATGGTCGATTTCTGGGCCGATTGGTGCCGTCCGTGCCACATGCTGACGCCCACCGTGGAAGAGGTTGCGCGCGAACAGGCCGGCAAGGTCAAAGTCGTGAAGATCAACATTGACGACAACATGGGCGTACCGGGCAAGTTCAACATCCGCGGCATTCCCACGCTCTTGGTCTTCAAGAACGGCCAAGTGGCGGATCAGATCGTCGGCGCCGTGCGCAAAGACGAGATCACCAAAGTCCTCGCGCGTCATACCGGCAGCTAAGGTTTCTCAGCCTCATCAAGTCCATCGGCGGCTCGGGCTCGTCTGGGCCGCCGCTTACGGCGACAACGTGCCTCGCTTTGCCGTGCGTTCCGTCATTCAATAGCCCTCCACTTTTATCAGCATCGCCGCCCCTCTAACTGCTTCCGACCGCGTCTGGTGTATCTCTTCGTGCAGTAGTAAAGTACCCCGTCCGCAAACCACGGGAATACGCTATGACAAAAATTGCTTTGCATGCTCTTCGTGAAACTGTGCGCAAAAATCGGCGTGCCGCGCAGCGCCATCTGTTTAGGCCGGGAATTTTCGCGCTGGTTGCGCTCGTCTTTTCGCTTCTCGGCGCGTCGGCGGCGCGCGCGCAGAACTTTTTCGAGAAAGGGCACTCGCCCAGCTTCACGCAAGCGCAAGCCAACCGCGGCAGAACCGCTTACGCCACCAGCTGCGCCAATTGCCACGGCTCGAATCTGAATGACGGCGAATTTGGCCCGGCGCTGAAAGGCGCGGCGTTCCGGCAAAAATGGGGCGCGCAATCACCGGCCGCGCTGTATTCCTACATGCAACAGAAAATGCCGCCCGCATCTCCCGGGCAGCTTGAAGCCGAAACCTACGCCGATCTGGAAGCATATATTCTCGCGGCCAACGGCCTTGAGCCTGGCGCCACGGAGTTCTCCGCTGCTCAGGCGGCAGCCCCGGCCGGCGCGCCCGCCGCGGCGAAGCAAGCCTTCCAGCCGGACGTTTTCGTGGCGCAAGAAAATCGCGATGCAATCTACAAAGCCGCTATGGCGCGCCGCGCCGCCGAGCTCGCAAACCTTGCTCCGGTCACCGATCGCGTCCTTCGGCACCCGCCCGATGGCGATTGGCTGATGTGGCGGCGCACCTACTCGGGCCTGGGCTACAGCCCGCTCGATCAAATCACGCGCTCCAACGTCAGATCGCTTCACCTCGACTGGAGCCGCGCGCTGCCGCTCAGCGCCAACGAAATCACGCCCATCGTTCACGATGGCGTGATCTTCATCGAGAGTGGCAGCACCATCCAGGCTCTCGACGGCGCCTCGGGCGCGTTGCTCTGGCAATACGTGCGTCCGCTTTCCGATGTGCTGTTGCACGGAACCGACTCCACCATTCGCGGCATCGCCATCTATCAGGACAAAATCTACGCGCCCACGGCGGATGGCCACGTGATCGCGGTTGATGCCAAGTCCGGCAAGCTGATCTGGGACCACGAGGTGGTAAAACCTCTCACCGGCGTGTACGCGCATTCGAACCACGATTTTCGCCTCGACGGCGCGCCCATCGTCGTCAACGGGAAAGTGATCGTTGGCGTCAGCCTCGGCATCACCAATCCCAGCGGCGGCTGCTTTATCGTGGGCCTGGACGCGGACACCGGCAGCGAACTTTGGCGCTTCCACACCATTCCGCGTCCGGGCCAGCCCGGCGGCGATAGTTGGAATGGCGCGCCTGTCGATCAACGCTTTGGCGCGTCCGTATGGACCTCTGGCAGCTACGACCCCAAGCGCAATCTGGTCTACTTCGGCACTGGAAACACGTATGACGTTTCCACGCTGCTCCAGCCGTACGCGCCGCAGGGCGATTCGAATGACGGCCTATACACCGACTCGACCGTGGCACTCGATCCCGACACCGGAAAACTCGCCTGGTATTACCAGCACATGAATCGCGACATTTGGGATCTCGATTGGGCTTTCGAGCAGTTGCTGATCACCCTGCCGATTCACGGCCAGCCCACCGACTTAGTCGTTTCCGGCGGGAAGATGGCGATTTTCGACGCCGTGAATCGCGCCAATGGAAAGTACGAGTTTTCGAAGGATCTCGGCCTGCAAACGCTGGTCAGCTCGATTGACCCGGCCACCGGGAAGAAAATCATCAATCCCGCGTTCGAGCCGGTGGCCAACAAGACCGAGTTCATCTGCCCCAACTCCAATGGCGCGCGAAACTGGCCGGCTACTTCTTACAATCCGAATACCCACATTTTGTACGTGCCGATCGCCGAATCGTGCATGGACTACACCTGGGTTCCCGGCACTCCTGCGGAAACGGCCGCGGGCGGTCTGGACATTCGCTTCACTTTGCGTACGCGGCCGCACACCGATGGCAAAATGGGCCGCCTCGATGCCGTAAATCTCGAAACTCGAAAAATCGTTTGGATGAATCGCCAGCGCGCGCCGATTGCCAGCGCCATGCTTACCACCGCCGGCGGTCTTTTGTTCAGCGGTTCGCAAAACCGCGAATTTACCGCCTATGACGCAAGCACCGGCAAGTCTCTGTGGCAGGCGGGACTCAACGCCACTCCCAGTTCCTACCCGATCACCTATTCGATCCACGGCAAGCAGTATGTCGCTGTCGTGTCCGGAGGCGGCGGCCCGCTCGACGCAGGCGACCACAGTCTCGCGCCCGAATTCGAGGATCCCGCGGGAGGCACCACGTTGTGGATCTTCGCTTTGCCTGCTTCGGGAAAGTAGAAGCGCAGTTTGGCGGGCCTATCGCCGATAAACGGTGTATGTGATGGGCTACAGAAGCGGCGGTTCGTAGAGGTAGGCAAGCCCATCGGAGGTGACGGCGTAGGCCTTCGAGCCATCGAGCGACCAGCGAAGATCGACCACGCCTTCAGCGGCATACTCGTCGAAAATCTTCAGCCGGTTCAGATCGACCAGGAACAAGCGGCCCTTCGCGGAATTTTTCAGCCACGAACTGAAGCATAGACAAATCGGCAGGTGCGGATGACAGGCGCAAAGTTCCGCGCCGAATGGCAACGGCTCGGGTTCCATCGTGTCCGCCGTGAGCCGGCTCGCTTGTCCCGCGGAGCAGAAAATGATTTGGCGGCTGTCGTAAGTCCAGGCCAGATCGGTGATGTGGCCCTGCGCGTGAAACACATTTTGTTTGCGCAGTGATGGAATTTCGAGGATGGCAAGCGAATCGTCGGCCCACTCGCCTTCGATTTCCACCACGCACGCAAGGCTGCCTTCATCCGGACTGAACGCCGAGCGCCGAAAGCCGGCCGGCTCCGCGCTATCCGCAAAATCCGCACCATCGGCATCGCTGCCATCAGCTGCGCCATCTTCGCGCGAATCGGAACGCTGCTCGGGCCGCCATTCGGGCCATGCCCGGCACGCTTCCAGGGTGAGCTCGCTCAGGGGCTCGGCGGCGAAGAGCATCTCCCCGGAGCCACGCCGCGAAACTGCCCAGAGGCGCACGGACGCGCTTCCCGCACCGCTCGAAGCGGCGGCAAAGTAGTTTTCCTCGTCCGACCACGCCAAATGTGACGGAAAATTGGCGTAATCTCCGAACGCGCCAAGAAACTTTTTCGCGTGCAGATCGAAGGCGTGCAGCTCCGGCAGCCATCCGCCCCAGGCGGCCACCAGATGCTGTCCGGTGGGCGACCACGCGAACGCGGCTGGTTTTCCCGGCGCGGCCACGCTGGAATCGCCCGGCACCGCCAGCGCGAGCAGCGGCACGCCCAGTTCTACGTCGTAGAGCGCGATGCTTTCCGAACCCTGCCGCACCAGCGGAGATAGCGCGCAGACTTGCCCCGCGGGAGAAACGGCGACTTGCCCCGCGCGTCCGGCGAATACTTTTTTCACCAGCCAGTTCGACTCGCGCGAAAGATCGCGCAGTCCTCGCGCCACCAGTGCCGCCGAACGCATCACCAGCGCTTGCGTCGCGACCGGGATCATCTGTTGCGTCGAGGATTTATCTCGTGAGGGCATGAATGAGTTAGCGAGAATCCGCGTCCGGACTTTCCAGGCGCCCGCGAGCCTGCGCGATCTGCTCGTCAACTTTGGCGCTCATTTCGCGCAGCACATCGCGTCCGTCTTTTTCCGCGTCGCGTACGCGCTCGTGCAGTTGATATAAGTCCGAGCGCAGCAGCTGTTGCAGTTCCGCCTCGATTTCCGCGAGCCGTCCGCGCGCCTGGCTGAGCCGGCGGATGACGCGCACAAGTTCCGCGCCCGCGCCTTCGCCTTTCACGGACTCGGGGCTGCATTCGTACTCGTTCAGGATTTTGACGAGTTGCGCTTCGTCGCCCTGTTCGTACGCTTGATTGGCTTCGGCCATTAATCGCTGGCGCTTGGCGCGGTCGTCGCGGTCGGACGTGAGATCCGGGTGGATGCGCTTGGCGACGTCGCGATACAGTCGCTTCATTTCCGGCGTGGCCTCAAACGCGCGTGGTTCCTGGGTAGATTGTTCGCCCGCCGCGGACGCGGTTTCATCCGCGCGCGCGCGTGCTTCGCGAGCAGCTTGTTGGGCGCGTTCGTTTTCCGGATGCTGCCGCGCGAATTGCTCGGCGAGCTGCGCCTTGCATTCGTCGAGTTCAGCGTAGCGCGATCCGAGGAAATGCAGGTAGCGCCGCTCGAACGCGGAAAGCTCGGCGCGCAGGTTCGCCACGCGCAGCTCGCGTTCGGCCAGATCGCCTTCGGTGGCGGCCTGCTCGTCAAGCTTGCGCGCGAGTTCCTGATCTTCCGGCTTCGGGGGCTTTGGAATGGACGCCGCGCCCGGCTTCGCGGGACGCGGGTCCGCCGCTTTCAGCGCCACGGTGTTCGCCTCTGAGAGTTGCGTTGCCTGCTGCGGAGCGCGTTGCGCTGAGGCGAAAATGCGCCTTAACCGCAGCTGCGCCCGCAAAAATCCTGTGTAAATTGTATGACGCCTGCCCGCGCGCACCGGCGATTTGGGACGCCGTGTTTCCAGAAGCGGAAACAGCGCGCTGCGGGTCCGTCCAGGGCCTGATTCGATGGGCTATTTTGTTGCCAGGATCCGCTCGATCTGCTCGATGTGGTTCAGGTCGTGCCCGGCTACCATCTCCGCGATTTTGCGCACGGTTAGTTCGCCGCGCTCGGGATGCATCGCGGATTTTTTCCAATCGTCCAGAGTGAGTGATTTGAGCAACGCAACGTTGGCTTCGCGCAAGGCGCGATACTGTTCGAGCGATTTGCGCGGATCGCGTTTTTCGTAGCGCATCGCCGCGGCCCACGCGTCCTGGTCGAAGGGCTGCAGGGTTGAGCCGGGCTCGCCCAGCACCACGCGAATGCGCCAGCCCATGGCGAATTCCGTATCCGCCAGGTGAGCCATGATCTCGCCAATCGACCATTTTCCGGGCGCGGGCCGCTTGCGCCCTTTGGCGGGAGTGGCCTTTTTCAGCAGTTTGGCCAACGTTGCCGGAGCGGCCGCCTGCAACTTCACCGGGTCGCGCCCGCCCACGTAGTTATCCATGCGTTTCATGTACTGCTCCGATGTTTCCTGCATCGAAATGCTCCTTGTGGCTTCGTTCGCCACAGCGGCGCAAGAAGAGAGAGCTTTCGTCGCGCCAAACGCCCGCTCGTCGGGATGACGATTTTCGTCGATTCCTCACCAAATCTGGCAGCGCTGCCCAGCGGGCCGTACCATCGGCGTGTTTTCGCTGCAGCTGAATGCTTTCGCGAACGCCGGCGTGTTCGAGAGCGGCCCATTCGCGCGAAACTGGTCCATCGGATGCGGATCGGTTCGCATGTAAAGCCGCGCGATCTGCGGACGCAAGTTCGACGCCCAATTCCGCGCCCATGCCAGGAAGAAGCGCTGATCGGGCGTGAAGCCGTCGATCTTTTTGCCGGCCTTGGCTTCGGGCGTTTTCTGGAACGCGCGATACGATATGGTCATCCCGCCCAGGTCGGCGATGCTTTCGCCTTCGTCAAGTTTTCCCGGTTCGTGCAGCCCGTACGCCTGGTAGCCGTCGAACTGGTTCACGATGCATTCGCCGCGCGCCTCGAAATTTTTCATGTCTTGCGGCGTCCACCAGTTTTTCAGATTGCCATGGCCGTCGAACTTGGCGCCCTGATCGTCGAACCCGTGGGTCATCTCGTGGCCCATCACCGAGCCGATGCCGCCGTAGTTCACGGCAGCGTCGTAATGCGCGTCGAAAAAGGGCGGCTGCAAAATTCCCGCGGGGAAGACGATCTCGTTCAAGGAAGGATCGTAGTACGCGTTCACCGTCGGCGGGGTCATCAGCCATTCCGTGCGGTCCACCGGCTTGCCGATTTTGTTCATGTCGCGATTGAATTCGAAATCATTCCCGTGCAGCACATTCTCCACATAGGGACCGGAGGTCACGTGGTATTTCGAGTAGTCGCGCCACTTGTCTGGATACCCGATTTTCAGCGTGATCATGCTGAGCTTCTGGATCGCCTTCTGGCGTGTTTCCGGGCTCATCCACGAAAGCGTCTCCAGATCGTCATGCAGCGCGCCCATGATGCTTTTCACCATGGCGATGGCGGTGGCCTTGGCCTCCGGAGGAAACGCGCGCTTCACGTAATATTGCCCCAGCGCTTCGCCCAGCTCATTGTCCGTGGAACGCACGCAGCGCTGCCACCGCGGTTGCATCTGCTTCTGGCCGGTCAGCGTCGTCCCATAGAAGTAGAAATTCTCCTGCTCGAATTGTTGCGGCAGAGCGGGCGCGGCGGTGTGCACCAGATGCCACCGCAAATAGATTTTCCAATCCGACATGGGAACCGAGGCCATGGCCCCATCGAGCGCCTTGAAAAATTCCGGCTGTCCCATGTCCGCCATTTTCAGCTGCGGACGCCCGACTTCCTCGAAATAGGTCTGCCAGGAAAAGTGTGGCGTCACGCTATCGAGTTCCACCAGCGTCATCGGGTGGTAGTTCTTCTCCGGAATGCGCAGGTCGGCTACTTTCGTTGAACCCTCCGCCAGCTCGGTTTCGAGTTTCATCACCGTGGCCGCTTCCTGGTTGGCGGTCGCCGGGTTGTCGCCCAGCAGCGTGAACATTTTCGCCACGTGCGCCACATACGCCGCGCGCAGCTGCTTCGAATGTGCGTCTTGATCCAGGTAATACTGGCGGTCGGGCAGGCCCAGGCCGCCTTGCCCGGCGCCGGCGATCACCTCCGTGCTGTTCTTCAAATCCTGCTCGGAGGCGAATTGAAATCCCACGTCCACGCCCATAGTTTGCAAGCGCGCGATTTCCGCCTCCAGCGACTTGTCGCTATCGATCGCCGCGATACGCTGAAATTCCGGCTCCAGAGGCTTGATACCCGCCGCATTGATGGCGCTGACGTTCATGCAACTCCCGTAGTAGCTGCCGATCTTCTGCCAATCCGAACCGGGTTGCGCGTGCGTGTCTTTAGAGGCTTCTTCCAGAATCTGGTGGAGGATTTCCTGATTGTGCTGTTGGATCACGCTGAAGGTGCCCCAACTCGCGCGGTCCGCCGGAATAGGATGGTTTTTCAGCCAGCCGCCATCGGCGAACTGCCAAAAATTTTGGCAGGGAGAAACGGAGCGGTCGAGATTGGCGAGGTTGAATCCGCGCTTGGCCGAAGCGCTTGCTTCTGACGCGCTGACGGCGCCACCCGACCCGCCTGCTTGCTCAGCGTCAAACAGCGCGGAGCAATTTCCCAGAAATGTTTTCGCCTGCGAGGACGCAGCACCGGGCCGTTTTGCTTGCGCGGCCGGTTGCGCGCGCAGCGTAGCGGGGAAGAGCGTCGCGGCCGAAAGCACCAATAGGGATATAGCCCCAGCGATTCGATCCCCACGGCGAAAATTCCGCTTCGGAGACGCGATCGCGCCGGTTCGAAACATGGAAGCCTGAATGCCGCGCTGCACCATAAATATAGACCTCGCTCGAATGGAGCGGCGTGGTGACTCCATCCTCGGATGAATTGCTATCGGGAATCGCGCCAGAGCAGGGCATCGCTCCGGCAATTCGCAGAGACATTCTGAAAGGCTGGCGCAGGCATGTCAATCTCAGTGTCCGCGAACGGCTGATTTTTACCGTCGGTGACGGTATCCAAACCCCCGAAAACCGGCGCTCGGTAACGCAAGCAAAATCTTCTCCAACCACGCGCACATACAGTCGCGGCCCTATCCTCAACAGGGAGGGGTGCCCATGATCATGGGGAAGGGGCAGTTGTTCAGGTGTGAAAATCCTCGATGCGAAGCTGAGATTCGAGTCGAAAAGGAGTCGATCTACGGCTTCACCAACCCGATTTGTTGCTGCGGGGCCGAGATGAAAACGGCCTACGAGCCGCCCGCGATCAGGAAAATAGAAGCTACGCCGGAAATCATCGATCTCTTGAACCGAAAGTCATAATACACAGGCTCATAGTGAACTCTACGTGCCGCTGTAGCGTGCGCAGCGGCCATTTTCGTTCCCGGCATCTATCGGCCGTTCAACCGCTTTACCGCCAGAGGTGTCTCTAAGACTCCATCTCGAACCTTTCGCACACGATACGCTTTTGCGGTGGGGCTCGATGAAACAATGCGTAGGAGTTTGCCTCCGGCGAAGTGCGCGGCGGTGCTGTCTTCAAGGGCAAGCGTTTCGGGGACGATACCTCTGGCCACGAAATCGTGCGTGGCCGGGCGGCGGTCCTTTTCCACGTCATAATGTGGGCAGCAGGCGCCCGGTAGCCAGCCGAGACATGGCAGCGGCCTGAGCCGCTCGGCCCAGGAATCGGTGATGCCCATTTCAAACCAACAGATCGCCCCCGCGCTGATGCCCGCGAGCACAGTGCCCGAACGCAATGCCTTTCGCAGGTATTTGGGCAGCTGCCATTCGCGCCAGACGGCCAGCATGCTTTTGGTGTTGCCGCCGCCGACGTAGATCAAATCCTGATCGAGCAGCATGTTGAGATCTGGGGTGCGTTGAAAGAGCGGGAGGTGCGTGGGCCGGCAGCGCAGCTTTGAGAACGTGGCATAGAACTGCGCAACGTAAACGGAATTTTCGCCGGTCGCGGTGGGAATGAAGCAGATCTTGGGATTGGTGCGGCGCACTTGGCGGAGGATGTAGCGCTGCAGCGGCGGATTTCCCGGTTCGAGGAAAAGACCGCCTCCGCCGATGGCGATGATTTGCAAGTTGCGTTTCAAGCGTGGGCTCCCATGACGCGTGCCGATGAAAGCGGTGATTTTAACTGAGGATGCGCGACGGAGCGCAGTACTTTGCGTCTCGGCGGTGGCGCAACGGCAAGGTTGAAACCGTGCGCTGACAATCGTGTTGGCGGCGCCAAATACGCTACCGGATTAGCAGGTGCATTCCACCGCAAAGCGCGGAGCGGTTCGGCGGGACCCGGTACCAGGGCGTCAATCAATCTGCGCCCTTTGCAGGCGGTCGGAGAAATCGACGTAAAGGGTTTTCCAGTCGGAGTAGAAATCGAGAGCGGCGGTGGCGGATTCACGGTGGCCGTTGCCGGTGTTTTTCGTCCCTCCAAAGGGGAGATGGACTTCGGCGCCGATGGTGGGCGCGTTGACGTAGACGATGCCGGTTTCCAGATCGCGCTGCGCTTGATAGGCGTGGTTGATATTGCGCGTGTAGATGGACGCGGAAAGGCCGTACTTCACGCCGTTGGCGATGGCGATGGCGTCGTCGAACGTGTCGAAAGGAATCAGAGCGACCACCGGCCCGAAAATTTCTTCCTGGCAGATGCGCATGGTTGGATCGCAGTCGGTGAAAACAGTGGGCTCGTGGAACCAGCCCTTGGCGTGCGCGGGGTCTTCGAGGCGATGGCCGCCGGTCGCGAGCTTGGCGCGTTCGTCCTGGCCGATCTGGACGTATTTCATCACGGTGTTGAGCTGCTGCTCGTTGATGCACGGGCCCATTTGCGTATCGGGATCGAGTCCATCGCCGACCTTGAGTTTTTTGGCGCGAGCGATGAATTTTTCCGCGAACTGGCGGTAGACGCCCTTCTGCACGGCGACGCGGCTGGCGGCGGTGCAGCGCTGTCCGGTGGTGCCGAAGCCGCCCCACAGAGCTCCTTCGATGGCCAGATCGAGGTTGGCGTCGTCCATGACGATGATGATGTTCTTGCCGCCCATTTCCAAATGGCACTTCTTGAAGGTGGGCGCGCACGCTTCGCTGACGAGGCGTCCCACTTCCGTTGAGCCGGTGAAGCTGACCAGATCGACCTCGGGATTTTTCAGGATGGGCGCGCCGGCGCCGGGACCGTCGCCAAATACCAGGTTGAGGACGCCTTTGGGCAGACCGGCTTCGTCGAGCGCCTGCACCAGATTGTAGGTGGAAAGCGGGGTGTCCTCGGCGGGCTTCAGGACGGCGGTGTTGCCGCAAACCAGCGCGGGCATCGACTTCCACGACGGAATGGCCATGGGGAAATTCCAGGGCGTGATCAGGCCGGCTACTCCCGCGGGAACGCGCACGGATTGTGCCGTCTTGTTGGGCAATTCAGACGGAGTGGTGTGGCCGTACATGCGGCGGCCCTCTCCGGCCATGTAATAGGTCATGTCGATGGCTTCCTGCACGTCGCCGCGAGTTTCAGGCAGGATTTTGCCCATTTCGCGGGTCATATCGCGGGCGAACTCTTCCTTGCGGCGAATCAGAATTTCAGCGGCGCGGAAGAGAATTTCGGCGCGCTTGGGAGCGGGAGTGAGGCGCCATTTGTCGAAGGCGTCGCGGGCGGCGCTGGCCGCGGCAGCTACGTCTTCGGCGTTCGAGGCCGGGAAGATGCCGACGAGCTCGTCGCGATTAGCGGGATTGCGATCGTCCATGGAGTTGCCGCTGCGCGGCTCGACCCATTCGCCGGCGATGAAATTTTTGTAGACGCGGGGAGCATAAGCGGTGGCCATGAAGTCCTCCTGCGAATTGCCAAAAATGGACGGTACCGAGAATTCGATGCGGCTGTGCGATGCGACGGCGCACGTTCAGGGTAACAAGCGCGAAGCGCGGGGGTCAATCCTGAGTGGAATGCGCTGCGGAGACCAATCCCGATTGCTTGCTCGTGACTGAAAATAGCAGCGGCAAGCCGCCGCGCTCCACGCGGATTCGGAAAGATGGTTTCAAACGTTGCTTGGGGATTCTTTGGCGAGCTTCATCGGATCGCCCCGGAATGAGACGCATTCTTTCGCGGCGCGTGAGAAAGAAGCCGACGGCCGCGTTCGTCTGCGCGCGACGCGATTTGCCACCGACGATGGAAATTTTCAAATTGGCGGCGCGCTGCGGCGCTGGTTTGCTACACTGCTCGAACGTGAACGGAATTCCCGTCTTCACCCGCGCAATTCAACGGCAGAGTTGAGTCGAGAGCTGTTCCGCGTTGATTTCATGCATCTCGTCGAGGCACGCGGATTTTCTCATTCGCCCGGATCTCACGGGCGCGGCCTTTGGACCCTGCCGTTGAACACCGTGGTTGCTTTCGCGATTCGGGAGGTGAACTTGATGAATGCGGTTGTTTTTGTGGCTCGAAAATTGCCGATGATTTGCGCACTCATACTGGGAATGATGGCGATCAGCACCACTATGTACGGACAGCAGAGCGTTGGCGGCGTGAGCGATTCGGCCGGAACGGCGGCCGATATCGGCAACCTGCCCAATCTGCTCAAGGGCGTCAATTTCAATCAGAACCTGGGCGCGCAGGTGCCGTTGGATACGCACTTCGTGGACTCGAACGGCAACGCCGTCACGCTGGGCCAATATTTTGGCGAAAAGCCGGTGGTGCTGATCCTGGCCTATTACAAGTGCCCGCTGCTTTGTCCGGAGGTGCTGCACGGCGCGGACGAGTCGTTTAGGCAGCTCAGCTTTCACATCGGGCGGCAATACAACGTGGTCACGCTGAGCATCAATCCGAAGGAAACGCCGCAGCTGGCGGCGCAGACGAAAAAGACCTACATCAGCATCTACGGCGATCCGGCGGCGGCTTCCGGATGGCATTTCCTCACCGGCCAGACGCCGGACATTAAGCGCGTGGCCGACGCCGTCGGCTTCCATTACAAGTACATTCCGCAGCTCGATCAGTACGCGCATGCCGCGGGAATCGTGGTGCTGACGCCGCAGGGAAAAGTGGCGCAATATTTTTACGGCATCCGCTACAGCCCGGAGGATTTGCGCCTGGCGCTGGTGCAATCATCGCATGAAAAGATCGGATCGGTGGTCGATCAGGTGCTGCTCTTCTGCTGCACGTACGATCCGGACACCGGGAGATACCACGCGCTGATCGCGCGCGTGCTGGCGATTTGCGGCGCAATCACGATTCTGGCGATCGGCGGGCTGCTTTGGTTTCTCTTCCGGCTGGATGCGAAGAAGCGGCGGGATCATCCGCAACCTGCATAAGGCCCGCGCGGCGAGCGCCGCGGCATAGCCAAGGTTTTAGCAGCGCTGGCGGCGTTGACTCAGGCTGGCGGCGTTAACTAATGCTGCGAATCATCCGATTTGGCCGCGCCGTCGGAAGTGCCACCGGTGCTCGCATTCATGTTGGGCGCGATGGTGGCAGCCGCCGATGCGCCTGAACCGCCGGACGATGGCTTGCCCGAGTTTTCGGCAGCGGGCTGCGGACTGCTTGCGGATGCCGAGTCCGTTTCGCCGGCTGGAGCTTTAACCGGAGCAGTTGGCTTGCCCACAGCCGGTCCGGCGGAGCAGCAGCCCTTCGGCACCACGGTTTTGGGAGCCGCGACTCCCGCGATATCCGAACCCAATCCCAATTTCTGCAACGTTGGCGCGTCCAGCTTGCCGCTGGCGTCGATGTTGTGCGCCGATTGAAACTTTTGCAGCGCCGCTACGGTATCCGAATCCCATTTTCCGGTCGGATCGCCCTTGTAATAGCCGCCGCGCGAAAGCGCGGTTTGAATCTGCGTGATGCGTTCCGGCGTCGGCCCGCTGGGCAGGCTTACGTGGTGATGGTAGCTGCGCCGCCGCCGCGAGTACCGGGTATGGCGGTAGTGATGCGTTGTCTTGCGGGACGCGGTATGAGATTTCTTCGTCGCCGTTTCTTCCCTGTAGCGCGCGGGACGGTACGATGCGCGAGTGCTGCTTGAATGCGCCCGGCGAGTCCGCTTCTTCGTAACCGAAGCAGCCTGCAGAATGGCGCAACTGACGAACAACGATATGACGATTGCCACCCAGCGGGTTTTTGTGTGCATAAATTTCAGCGCCTTAATGCCGCTTGTCCCTTGCACTGATTCGCTGCGAGAACCGCCCCTTGGTTCAATTATCTGCATCCAGAGGCTCAACTCAAGCGGCGTGGAGCGCTGCCGGACCTATGAGACAACGCAGAGGGCCGGTTCGCCCTGGGTGGCGGCCGGCAACGCGGGCGCAAGCCGCCGCACTACTGGGCCGGCGGAATCTGGCCTGCGAGGAATATCGTAAGGCCGCCTCCGGGATCGTTGCGGCGCTCGATCTTGAACAGCACGTCTTGCCCGGCTTTGAGCTTGTCCATTTGCGCGTGGTAATCCGCCATGGTACGGACCGGGATACGGTTGATTTCCACGATCACGTCGCCCCGCTGGAAGCCGACGTCTTCGGCGAAGCTTGCGGGCTCCACCTCCGTTACCACCACTCCCGTCAATTTTCCGATGCCCAGTTTCTGCGAGAGGTCGGGAGTCAGATCCTCCACGTGCAAGCCGTACTGCCCGGCGTCCTCCGGCTCATTCAGCGTCTGATCGGAATCCTGCGCGGTTTCCGGGAAGAGCTTGTCGCGGTCAGCCACGGCCACGGCGACTTCCATATTTTGCTTGTTGCGCACGTACTCAAGATTCACGGTGCGGCCAATCGGAGTCCGCGAGATCGGGCCGACCAGGTCGGCGCCATTGTGCACGGGCTTTCCGTCCACCGTGGTGATCACGTCTCCCGGCTTGAGTCCGGCTTTCTCCGCCGGGCTGCCGGGTGCGACCCCTTGGATCACGATTCCGTACGGGGCGCCCAGTTCCTTCATCAGGATCGGATTGTCGCTGTTGTCGTCGGTAAAACTGACGCCGATCGAGCCGCGGATCACTTTCCCGCGCGTCACCAACTGGTTGTACACATTAATGGCGGTATTTGACGGCAGCGCGAAACCCACGCCTTCAAACCCGCGGCCCCCGGTGAAGATCGCGGTATTGATGCCGATCACGTCGCCATTCATGCTGACCAGCGGCCCGCCGGAATTGCCCGGATTGATAGCCGCATCCGTCTGAATGAAGCGCTGAAACTGTTGACCCACGCCGGACCGGTCCTTGGCGCTGACGATTCCCGCGGTCACCGTGGAATTCAAGCCAAACGGGCTGCCGAAGGCCAGCACCCAATCACCCACCTGCACTCCATCCGAGTTGCCCAGCCGGGCCACTGGCAAGTCGTGCCCGACGTTGATTTTGATCACGGCGAGGTCGGTGTCTTTGTCGAAACCGATCAGCCGCGCGTCGTAGTGCATCGGATCGCCATCGACGCTCACTTGGATTTTCGTGGCGCCGTCGATCACGTGGTCGTTGGTGAGAATGAATCCTTTTTTATCGAGAATCACGCCCGAACCCAGGCTGCGCTCCGCGTCCGGAGCTTTATCGGGGGAGTTGAAGAAATGATCGAAAAAACTGCCGAGCGGGGAGTCCAGATCTTGCGAGTCCTTATCGCTGGCTTTGGGCCGTTCGATCAGCTGGGTGGTGGAAATGTTGACCACCGCGGGCTCCATGGCCTTGGAGATGGCCGAAAATCCGTTGGAAAGCGAGACGGGCTGGGGAATCGCGAGCACTTCTGCGCCGCTAGGCGATTCCGCCGAGGTCGCCAAAGTGTGGCCAGGAATCACCGTTCCGATCACGATGCCGAGCCCGAGCGTGCAAGCTACCAGGAGGGAGGCGAAGATTTTACGGCGTCTCGCCCATGCCAAGAGCTCTTGCAATTGAACCCCCATGCCGTGCTCCTTTACAGCCCCCCCCCGCCGTCGGACATTGAGTATAACACCCCTTTTCGCGCGGAAGGTTCGCCCGATATTCGCGTTGCCTTCGCTGCAAATCGGCCGCCGGAACCAACACTCGCTTCCGAGCGCTGTGCATTTGGTCGGCGAATGCTCTCTACGCAAACGGCGGCCGACAGTGAATGGCGCTTTACCCTCGAACCGAGTGCCGATTGGCAATTGCGAATCGAAAACACGCGGAGTACATTCTCTGCGCATTCAGCGCAGGTGAAGGCGCGCTTGGCGCCGGCTTGCGGGGAGCCTCACAAATGAAACTGGAGTTCGGCGCGGTGGATCACGTCGATCGGCAGGATCACGTGCCGATTCATGCGACGTACGAAAGCCGCCTGAAGCTGGTCGAGCTGTACGAAAAATACGGTTTTTCCACGTTTCATGTGACGGAGCATCACTTCACTCCGCTGGGCCTGGCGCCCTCGCCGCTGATTTTTTTAGCCGCGGCATCGCGTATCACGCAGCGGATACATTTTGCGCCGCTGGTGCTGATCGCCACGCTCTACAACCCGCTGCGGCTGGCGGCGGAAATCTGCATGTTGGATCATTTGACGAAAGGCCGCATGGAAATAGGCCTGGGGCGCGGAGTTTCGCCGCACGAGCTCGGTTTCTATGGAATCGATCCGAAGGATACGCCCGCGATTTACAAGGAATCCGTTGCCGTGCTGATGGCGGCGCTGACCCAGGATGTGGTGGATTTCCACGGCGAGTATTTCGATTTTTCGAACGTGCCGATGGAGTTGCGGCCCTATCAGCAGCCTCATCCTCCCCTTTGGTATGGGACCGCCCACGCCGAAACGGCGGCGCGCGCGGCTTGCGAGAACGCGAATATCGTCTCGCTGCAACGAGCGGCGGAGGCGCGCGTTCCCATCGAACGCTTCAAAGACGAATGGCGCAGGCTCCACGGGGCCAGCGGAAAAACGATGCCGCACGCCGGCCTGACCAGGCACGTCTACGTGGCGGAAACCGACGAGCGAGCCGCTGAACGCGGACGCTTCGGCTTCGACAAGTTTTACGACAGCCTCCAATATCTATGGCGCAAATTCGGCGCGCTCGACGCGGCCGCGGTTCGCAACGTGGAACGCAGCAGAGATGAGGCGTTGCTCACCGGAAGTCCCGCGACCGTGCGACGGAAGATCGAGGAGCAGGTCGAGACCTCCGGAGCGAATTATTTCGTGGCGCGATTCGCCTATGGCAATTTGACCCACGACGAAAGCGTCCGTTCTCTGGAGCTTTTCGCCAACGATGTAATGCCGCATTTTCGCTGAAGAGACGTTTCAATGGTCGCACTTATAGCTGCGGCGTCACCGCCCGCTTCAGCGCGCAATCCTTTCGCGCACGGTCACCTGCGCGAACTGTGCAGCTTTCCCCCCTGACGCACGCTTCGAACCTCGCCGCGCGGCTGCTTGGGGAGCCGACCGATCACCGTCGCCTCGAAGTTGCTGTCGAACGCCACCCCGCATACACTTTTGTTCGCTCCGCGTGAGCATCTCTGAGAGCCCCGAAAATGAGCAAACGCCTCCTCGCCGACCTCGCCCTGGGCTTCGCCTCGCTGATCTGGGGTGCCACGTTTTTATTGGTTAAGGACGCGCTCGCCGATATTTCCGTTTTCGCTTTCATCGCCGTCCGCTTCGCCATCGCCGCATCGATCATGGCCGTCATCTTCTGGCCCTCCATCCGCAAGATGAATAGGCGGACCATCTGGTCCGGCGTCCAAATCGGTTTCTGCATGTTCGGCGGCTACATTTTCCAGACCACGGGAATTAAGTACACCACTCCCACCAAAGCCGCATTCATCACCGGAATGTGCGTTGTGCTGGTGCCCATACTGCTCGCGATATTCGCCCGCCGCCGCATCACCCCCTGGGTTTGGACGGGCGTCGCTGCCGCCATGGTCGGGCTCTATTTCTTAACCATTCCGCCGCAAGGCTTCGGCGGCCTGAATCGCGGCGACCCGCTCGTTTTCGCCTGCGCGTTCATGTTCGCGCTGCACATCATCTTCATCGGACGCTACGTGGGCGAACATTCCGTTGGTGCGCTGGCGTTTTTGCAGGTGGCCACCACGGCGATGCTTTCCGTAATCTTTTTGCCGGTCTTTGCCGTCGCCGGATGGCAACGGCCGCGCATCCACTGGAGCCATGAGTTGATCGCCGCGATGCTCATCACCGCCATCGGCTCCACCGTTATCGGCTTTTCTTTTCAAACCTGGGCGCAGCAGCACACGTCGCCCTCTCATACCGCCATCATCGTCAGTCTCGAGCCGGTATTTGCGGCGCTAACCTCGTGGCTTTGGGCTCACCAGCATTTCGGCAGTCGCACCCTCGCCGGCGCGGCGCTGATCCTTACCGGAATCCTGATCGCCGAGTTGATGGGCCCCGCTCCCATCGCCGCCGAATCGCCCGAACCAATTGCCGGAACGCTGGAGTAGTCGCGAGTGAAAACTTCGCGTAACCTTTCCCCACCTTGGCGGTTAACTATTTTGGAGCAGGCATGGAACCTTCGCACGGCGGAATCGGCAATGTGACGCCCAGTTATCGCCGGCGACATGACTATGCAAGATGTGTCCATCGTAGAGGCGTCGCCTGCGGACGTGCGCCGCTAGATTTCGCGTAACCTTTCGCGGCTTCGCCAGTTTATCCATGTAGCGGAGGCATGCGGCCCATGACCAACCGTGATTTCAAGCGAGTGGCGCTCAGCTTTCCGGCGACCACCGAAAAAGCACACCAGAGCCACCCGGATTTTCGCGTGGCCGGTAAAATCTTCGCCACTCTCGGCTATCCCGACGTGCAATGGGCCATGATCAAGCTGACTCCCGATCAGCAGGCCGAATTTGTGAATGCCGAACCTGCCGTCTTCGTCCCGGTAAAAGGCGGCTGGGGACGCAAGGGCGCCACCAATGTGAAATTGCGTACGGCGAAAGCCGCAAGCGTTCGCAATGCTCTGGCCGCCGCCTGGTGCAACATCGCTCCCAAGCATCTTGCGCGCGAGTTTGAAGCGAAGCTCTGATGCGCAGGATCAGAGGTGCAAACGTAGCGCCGGGTCCTCCATGCCGGCACGCTTCGCGTGGCAAACGCGATCCGTCCGCGGGCCGCGCTCAGCGCCTTTTCTAGCGGCACGGCGGCCAAACTTGGGAGATGTCATCCTGAGGAAGTCCGCGGCGGACGAGCGAAGGATCTCTCTACGGTTTTTGTTTGGCGATTTCGCGAATCGCGGAAAATGGTGAATAGCGGCTAATGAGCGCGAAGCCGGACGCGAGCGAACAGCTTCTGATCGAGGCGGCGCAGAAAGATCCGCGCCGGTTCGCCGACCTCTACGAGGCGAACTTCGAACGCGTTTACGCTTTCGTCGCGCGGCGTGTCGGCGAACGCGCCGATGCCGAAGACATCACCGCCGAAGTCTTTCACCAGGCGCTCGCTAATCTGCACAACTTCGAATGGCGGGGCGTTCCGTTTTCGGCTTGGCTTTTTCGCATCGCCTCGAATGCCATTGCCGATCGATGGCAGCGTGCGGCCCGCGAAAGCGGAAGTCCTCCCTCGGCGTTGGCAGACGACCCGCCCGATCCCAGCGCATCCGTGGACCCCGAGGCGATCGAAAAGTGCGCCCGTCTGTTTCGGCTGGTCGCTGAGCTGCCCGCCGATCAGCGCTCGGTGATCGAAATGCGTTTCACGGCAGGGAAGAGCATCGCCGAAATCGCGCGCGAACTGGGACGCACAGACGGCGCCGTAAAACAGTTGCAGTTCCGCGCGGTTCGCAGTTTACGCACCCGCTTCGAGAAGAAGCACCAGAAGCGCACGAGAGCCAAACATGGCTAAGCAATCGCTAAGCGAACAACTCGACTTCGTAATCAGCCGGCTTCTCGACCGTCCCGATGCGCCGCTGCCGCGCGACCAGGCTGCGCGTCCTGACGATCCGAGTGTTTCGCCGACGATCGAGGTGATCGCCGCCCTTCGCGATCTGCCGCGCCCCGATTTCAAAGCACGCCTCAAAGCGGATTTGGAAAGGAGAATATCAATGGCCAGCAGCGCACAAGCAGAACCAGTTCCTGAAGTTCGTGCGACGGTCACCCCATATCTGAGCGTCAGGGGCGCGGCCGCGGCGATCGAGTTTTACAAGAAGGCCTTTGGCGCAACCGAGCTATATCGATTGCAGCAGCCGGATGGGCGAATCGGCCACGCAACCATCGACATCGCCGGCGCGAAACTCTATCTGGCGGACGAATTCCCGGAAGCCGGATTCCAGAGCCCCGAATCGCTCGGTGGATCGCCGATCGTCATCCACCTGGATGTTGCTGACGTGGACGCCCTGGGGCGGCAAGCCGTGGCCGCTGGCGCGATAGTCGTGCGCCCGATTGAGGATCAGTTCTACGGCGCGCGCTCGGGCCAGTTTCGCGATCCGTTCGGTCACACGTGGACGCTATCGACGAACAAGGAGACCGTATCGCCCGAGGAGATGCAAAGACGCAACGACGAAATTTCACGGCAAGAAACCGCCGCGCCCGAAGAAGCGAAGCCGCCACGCGGGCGCGCGACCTACATCCGCGAGGGATTTCATACCGTCACGCCGTATCTGATCATTTCCGGCGCGGCTCAGTGGATCGATTTCATGAAGCGCGCGTTCGCCGCCGAGGAAAAATTCCGCGTGCCGCGCCCCGGAACTGACGTAATCATGCACGCGGAAATGCAAATCGGCGACTCGATGATCGAGCTCGCCGACGCCAATGACCAATTTCCCGCCGTGCCGATGACGCTGCTGATCCGCTCGAGCGATCCTGACGCGTCCTACCAGCGCGCCATTGCGGCAGGCGCCCACCCGGTCGACCCGGTCAAAGATCAAGGTTACGGCACTCGCGCCGGCACCGTGCGCGACGATTCCGGCAACAATCTCCACATCTTCATGCCGCTTCCCGGCGACAAAATCTTCCAGGAATTTCGCAGCGTCACGCCGCATCTCTACGCGGACAACGCTCCGGCATTAATCGAATTCATGGAAAAAGCATTCGGCGGTAAAGAGGTCTATCGCGCGCAGCTCCCCGACGGCAACATTCCCCACGCTCAGGTTCGCGTCGGAGATTCCCTGATTGCCCTGGCCGGATCCATCGGACGCAGCACGTATCCGGTTCGGCCATCCTCGATTCACCTGTACGTGCCGGACACCGACGCGGTCTACGAGCGGGCATTGCGTGCCGGAGCGCAGTCGATCGAGGCGCCGGCGGACCAGCCCTATGGAGATCGCAGCGCGGGCGTCCGCGATCCGTTCGGCAATCAGTGGTTCATCGCCACGCACATTGGAAGCGGGACGCCTTGAGCGTTGATACCACGGGGACAGCGGAATCGGGCTCGGGCGAGCGAAACTGCAGAAATCACCGGGCAAACCGCCCCAACGGGTCTTTACGCGCTATTCACGGTGCCGTTGCGTCCTGAAAGTAGCGAAAGATTGTCATGGACCATGACGACGTTACTGCACATGTTTATTCGCCGCATATTCGCCCGTACGCAGCGGAAAACGAAGAACTGCGAGCGTCATTCGCGCGCGGAGGAAACCGGGAGTTTTTCGCGAACCAGGAATCTGGCGGCGGATCTCCCTCCGTCATCAAAGCCAGCCGCGAGGATTCAGTTGTGGTGGTATTTCACGTCTAGAGCTTCGTGCATCGCCGGAACGTGAAGATTGTTCTTTTCGAACGCGGAGATATCGGGTTCGTGCACCAGCGTGAGGCCAATGTCATCGAGCCCTTTTAGCAGGCAGTCGCGGCGGAAAGGATCGATGGTGAAGGAGTAGCGCAATCCGTTATCGTCGGTTACCACTTGCTGCTCCAAATCGACCGTTACACGATAGCCTTCGTTTGCCAGCGTGCGCTTGAAAAGCTCGTCCATCTGCTCGTTCGAGAGCGTGACGGGGAGGATGCCATTTTTGAAGCAATTGTTGTAGAAAATATCGGCGTAGCTGGGAGCGAGGATCGCGCGGAAACCATAATCGAGAATGGCCCACGGAGCGTGTTCGCGGCTTGAACCGCAGCCGAAATTCGCGCGCGCCAGCAATACGCTTGCGCCTTTGTACCGCGGATAATTCAGCACGAATTCGGGATTCGGTTTTTCGCCCGGCAAATAGCGCCAGTCATAGAAAAGCGTGCGGCCAAACCCTTCGCGCGTGCAAAGCTTTAGAAATTGCTTGGGCACCATCTGATCGGTATCGACGTTGACGCGATCGAGCGGCGCAACAAGTCCGGTGTGTTTCGTGAATGGCTGCATTATTCCGTTCCTTCCGTCCCGTTCCATTTGCGGACGTCGACGAAATGGCCTTCGATTGCCGCCGCGGCGGCCATCACCGGGCTCACCAGATGCGTGCGGCTGCCTTTTCCCTGGCGTCCTTCGAAATTGCGGTTGGAGGTGCTTGCGGAACGCTCGCCCGGCAACAGCACATCGTCATTCATGGCGATGCACATGCTGCAACCCGCGTCGCGCCATTCGAATCCGGCGTCGCGGAAAATTTTGTCGAGGCCCTCGTCTTCGGCGGCGGCCTTCACGACGCGCGAGCCGGGAACCACGAGCGCCTGTTTCAACGTTTTCGCCACGTGTTTTCCGGCGACAACTTTTGCCGCGGCGCGCAGATCTTCGAGCCGGGAATTGGTGCACGAGCCGATGAAAACGCGGTCGAGCGAAACGTCTTCCAGCGCCGTGCCAGGTTTCAGTCCCATGTAGAGCAGCGCGCTTTCCGCCGCTTTGCGATCCACCGGGTCGGCGAACGATCCCGGATCGGGCACGCGTCCGGTGACCGCCGCAACCATTCCCGGGTTGGTGCCCCAAGTGACCATCGGAGCGATTTCCGCGGCCTGCAAAGTGACCACTTTGTCGTATTGTGCGCCTTCGTCGGTGGCGAGCGATTTCCAATACTCGACCGCTTCCTGGAACGCTTTTCCCTGTGGCGCGAACGGCTTGCCTTCCACGTATGCGAAGGTGGTTTCGTCCGGCGCCACCATGCCGGCGCGCGCGCCGCCTTCGATGGTCATGTTGCACATGGTCATGCGGCCTTCCATGGAAAGCCCCCGAACCGCCTCGCCGGTAAATTCGGCCACGTGTCCGTTGCCGCCACCGATACCGATCTTGCCGATGATGGCGAGGATGATGTCCTTTGCGGTGATACCGTGCGGGCGCTTGCCCTGCACGTCAATCTTCATCGTTTTCGATTTGAACTGCGTGAGGCACTGCGTGGCCAGCACATGCTCCACCTCGCTGGTGCCGATGCCGAAGGCCAGCGCGCCCAGCGCGCCATGAGTTGATGTGTGGCTATCGCCGCAGACGATGGTGCAGCCGGGCAGCGTGATGCCGAGCTCCGGGCCGATCACGTGGACGATGCCCTGATTGCGGCTCTGCATGTCAAAAAGATTGATGCCATTCTCGCGGCAGTTTTGCGCCAGGGCTTCAAACTGCATGCGCGCGTCGGGATCCGCGATGGGCAGCGCGCGATTTTTCGTGGAAACGGAATGGTCCATCACCGCAAAGGTAAGTTCCGGGCGGCGCACTTTGCGGCCCGCGGATTTCAGTCCCGCGAACGCTTGCGGGGAAGTGCCTTCGTGGATCAAATGGCGGTCGATATAAATCAGAGTTGGCTTGCCGGGTTCTCCGCGCACCACGTGCGCGTCCCAAATTTTTTCGTACAGTGTGCGTGCTGGCATGGCGTTAGAGATTACTCCCCCCTGCCTGATATTGAAACACCGCGGAAGACGGATACGAAGTGAAAATCGCGGCGGTAGTCGCCTGGGAAGGTGACGAAAAACGAGGCATTGAAAATGCACCGGGAAGTTCCGCCCTTACCCATGGCCGAGCATTTATTTTCAATGATTTAGATGCGTTCCAGGTCGATTGACCGTTCCGCCCCCTCGAAGGCGAAATTTGCGCGAACAAGGCGAATGGCAGGCGAAGCATCGAAATCGCGCGCATGGATACGTCATCGTGTGGCGCGAAAATCTCTGCGGTCTCGAATCTTTCCACTGGCCCTTCCCCCTTGGCGCCCGAAATCACCGCTCCCCAAAATCCCTCAATTAGCATATTACCACGTTACTCGGTCATCGTCGCAGATTTGCGCGCGAGCTACTTTGGTCGCTGCTCTGCCCATTCCTTCTGTATCTCTCGAAGTTCCGACTCGACGTGTTTCATCCAGGTCGTCTTTGATGGAGTCTTCGAACTTCTCGCAGAGGGCCGGTATACGCTTAGCCACCCCAGGAGGGATATGTATTGTGACTTTCTCTTCTTCTGGCATAACGATTAAGGGATCATACCCCGCAGAGTGGAGAGCGCCAAGACGAAGTCGGCGGATGGCGCGTCGTCTGATCGGTTCCAATTAAGGGTGGGCGGCGGGTCCTCTAGCTCTTTTTCGGCTGCGCGGCGCATGGCAGACACAACGCCTCGCACAAGGCTTTCAAGCAAAAATTGTGTGGGCGCCGCACCCGTCGGTGAAAGGGGTACGTGTCTCCGGCAGGGCAAATGTGAGCTATACTGTAGCTCACGTTATCACTCAGTAATGGCGGCGGGAGGGAACAAGATGCGATGGATGACGCTTGCATTCGTAATGCTGCTCACGCTTTCGATTCCGGCGCCGGCTGGCGCGCAACAGGAAAGCGCACCGAAACAAAATGCTCCGCCAGCAACGCCCGCACAGGGATCTAACGCCGCGAGGCCCTTCAGAATTCGGGTGGGCAATAACGTGGCAGCGGCGAAGCTCGTCTCGCAGGTCCAGCCAACCTATCCGCCGCTGGCTATTCAGGCGCACATATCGGGCACGGTTACGCTCCATGCGGTGATTGGGACGGACGGCACGGTGAAAACTCTCGATCTGGTATCGGGCCCGCAGATATTGGTGGGCTCCGCAATGGAGGCGGTCAAGCAATGGCGATATCAACCGACTCTGCTGAATGGCCAGCCCGTTGAAGTGGATACCAGAATTATCGTGGTATACGAGCTGTCCGGCGGGCTTGGCCAGCAGACGCCGTCAGTATTGACGGGACCGGATGCGACGGCGGGGCCGTCCAGCGGACCATCAACCGATTCTCAGGCAACTGATTCCCAAAGTCAGGCGATTGATCTTCAATTCCGGGCGGATATTCTGAAGCTGATCGACGCGATGCACATCAGGGAAACAGAGCAGGCGACGGTGCGGAACATGTACCAAACAATGAGGCCGATGATACTTCGCACTCTTCCCGATACGCCCAATAGAGAAAAAATCGCCGATGAGTATGGCGAAAAGCTGGGCGCACTGTTATCGTCACCCGATGTTACCGACGCGCTCGTCGGGATTTACGCCAAATCGCTTTCGGACGACGACATCAAGGCCCTGACGGCGTTTTACGCCACGCCCGCCGGCCAGCACTTCTTGGCCGCAGAGCCGCAGATCGCGGGCGATTCCAGCCGTCTCGGCATGCGCATTGCTTCCCAGCATATCTTGGACATTTTTCATCAGCTTTGCAGCGAGTTCCCGGAACTGCAGGGTAGAGCCGGTTTTTGTCCCGCGAACAACAAGGAAAAGAAGAGCCAACTCGATGCGCCGATTCCAGACCGTATGGGCGACTGAGATCGCTGCGTTCGGCGGAAAGCAGCGGTGCGGCGCTTTTGAAACGGGATAAACGATGCAGTCCGTGCACGATAGAGTTGTGACGAAGGTCACAGGGAAATGTGCCGCGCGTCGCATTCCTCCGTGAAGGAGTCCCCGAAAATGGCGATGAAGAGCGCGGAGGGTGCGAGCCATGATTAGCGCAAAAGTGCAGTTAACGCGGGCGCTCGGAGTGGGGCGGCAATTCGTTGCTACGAGCGGAAGCGGCCATCACCTGCTGCTTGACGACGCTACGGGAGCGAGCGGACCCAAGCCGGTTGAATTGATGGCGGTGGCGCTGGCGGGATGCACTGCTTTCGACGTGATTACGATCCTGCGGCAAAAGCATCGCCAGAAAATTACCGGGTATGAAGTGCGCGTGGAGGCGGACCAGGCGGAACGGCCGCCGCAAGTGTTCACGGACGTTCGCATCCACCACGTGATCACCGGATTTGATCTCGATCCAGCCGCTGTGGACCTGGCTATTCAATTATCGGAAGACAAATATTGCTCTGTCGGCGGCATGATCAAACAAAGCGCCGCGCTGCACACCACGTACGAAATCGTGGACGAAAAAACGGAATGGTTGCGTGCCGCGCCCGTGAATGCGTGAGGCGGGCTGAAGCGTCGCGCCCCGGGTTGCGCGGGGAGCGGCAATACAAAAGTCTTTGGAAGGATTCTTCAGCGATTCTCGCCTCTAGCGCAACGCGGGAGCACACTGAGGGCTGCGGTTGGATCGCTGGTGAATGAGGACGCTAAACGATTGCGTTTAATTTAGAAGCGCGGGCGATACACTAATCTTTTTCGAGCATGACTTCGGTGGATTTAATTACCGCGCGGACTTTGTCTCCCACCTTCAGTTTCATTTCCTCGGCGCTGCGCCTGGTGATGACGCTATCGATTAAGCCGCCACCCACCTTCACGGTTATGTGAGCAACGACATCGCCCATTTTCATTTCGTCGATGGTGCCATCGAGTTTATTGCGCGCCGAGAGTTTCACGCAAAGGAGCGTATCGCCGGCAGGGGCGCGCGTCCATCAGGTATGGCCCTGAGTCACGCGGCGGCGTGAAATGCGTTTGGCACGACAACAAAAGTTGCCCGGTCGAAAAGTACAATTCCGCCAGCTTCGCTCTTGACAACCGTGGCGGGAGCGTCCATGTTAGTTGGCTTTCCGTTGGGAAGCGGGGAAATCCGCGAACTGGCGTGAAATGGGAGACCGGCATTGAGAGTTCGCGTTTGTTTTCACGACAAGTGTTTCGACGGCGCGTCATCGGCGGCTATTTTTTCGCGTTTCTACCGCGAATGCATCCATGCGGACGCGGAATTCCTGTACACGGGCATGACCCATAAAGCGTCGCAACCGTTTGAAGACGGGATGTTCGACGGGGATGAGAACGCCATTGTCGATTTCAAGTATTCGAGCTCGCCGCTGCTGACCTGGTGGTTCGATCATCACCAGAGCGCGTTCCTGAAGCCGGAAGACGCCGAGCATTTCCGGCGGGATCATTCGGGCAAGAAGTTTTACGATCCGAGCTACAAGTCCTGCACTAAATTTCTGGCTACCATCGCGGCCGAAAAATTCGGATTCAACGCAGCGCCGCTCGCCGAGCTGATCAAGTGGGGCGACATTATCGACGGCGCACAGTTCGCTTCGCCGGAAGAGGCCGTGGGGCTGGCGGAACCGGCGATGCGCATCGCGCTGGTGATCGAAGCGGCGCCCGATCCGAACATGGTTCCATGCTTGATACCGGAGCTGGCCACGCGTTCGCTGGCGCAGATCGAGCAGCTGCCGATCGTGAAGAAATATCTTCCGGGGCTGCTGGAGCGGCACAGGCGATCGATCGACATCATGCGCGAGCGCGCGGATGCGCGCGACGGCGTGATTTACTTCGACGTGACCGACCTCGATCTCGAGGGCTACAACAAATTCGTGCCGTATTATCTGTTTCCCGAAGCGATGTACTCGGTGGGGCTTAGCGCTTCACCCACGCGCGTGAAGGTTTCCGTGGGAACGAATCCCTGGAAGGAACCGCCGGAGGGCGTGAACCTGGCGTCGCTGTGCGAAAAGTACGGCGGGGGCGGGCACGCGCGGGTGGCGGCCATTTCACTTGGGCCGGGCGATTTGGTTCGCGCACGGCAGGTTGCGAAGGACATCGCCGCAACTCTTCGACAATAGCTGCTTCCGTATTCCACCGATCATCTTCCACCTTCCGGTTCTAGCCTTGATTCCAGTAGCGGCGTGCACACCAATGCCCGCGTTATCCGTTGAGCCATCGTGTTCGCTGAATTTTGGATTTGCGGCGATGCGGCGTGCGGTCGATTCTATTTTACAGAACTGAGCGAGCGGGAGATTTACGATCCGGGAGTGAGCGAACTAAGCGCGCTCGACGTTTGCGACCGCTGCTTTCTGTTGCGAAAAGCTTTCACCTGGGTGGCGTCCGACATGGTTATCCACCTGCGGACATGCGCGGCCACTTTTTCAGCGATGATGTTTCGTCCGAATAGCGGGACCGAGCCGGATTTGAAACTGATGGCAATCCCAAACGAGCGGTGCGCGATGATCTCGGCTGGGTTCATGGGATTGGCGCGCCAAACTGGACGAGCTTCGATGCTCACGGCATCGACGGGCCACCTGGTTTGCAGTTCGCGCAGCAAGGTGGGGATTGCGGCGCGCATTTGGTCGATGGCAATCGACGTTTCTTCAAATGAGACGAACGCAGCGCACTCTCGCCTTCCCAACAGTCGGATCCTAGCCATAGTTGGAAGCTTCAGCGTACCCCGCTGCTGCACTGGCCGCCAGAGGGTAGGGACTTGATTTTAGGGCAGGGAATCACCTTCGCCGAAAAATGTCAGTCTGCGGGGCGCGCGGAGGTGGGCGCGGGCGTGTGGTGATGGCTTGCTACACGAGCGCGGCATTGATAGAATCGCACGCGGAGTCGATAGGCGAATGGCGCGAAGTTCCCACAGGCCATTGGCCAGAGCAGGTACGTCCTCCACGATAAATTGCCGGGCCGCTAGCTCAATGGTAGAGCAGCTGACTCTTAATCAGCGGGTTCCAGGTTCGAGTCCTGGGCGGCTCACCAACCCTTTTTAATTCAACAAATCACTTCCCGCTGACTGCTGCACAACAGGGCATTTGCTAACATTTGCTAACAACTCGGACGCCCGTTCGTTGAGTGGCGCTCGGAAATCTTCGGGTTCGACGTGAGTGTAAATTTCGAGCGTTGTCTTCACGTCTGAGTGTCCGAGTAAATCTGAGACCATCCTCGTTGGGTGACGTTGCTTGAGTAATTGGGTTGCTAGAGTGTGGCGAAAATCATGCCAACCTCCCAGCGCGATCCCCAGCTTCCGCACAGCCGGACGCAGGTAGCGATTGCCTGCATTTTTCGGGCCAAGCGGAGTGCCAGCGCGGGACTGAAACACCCACTCACCCGCGTTGCGCAGACCGCTCATGCGTTCGAGTAACGCGGACGGAATTGGAATGTAGCGATCTGATTCTTCCGTTTTAGTTGAGCCTTCCCGCCGCTCGTAAATGCGACGTTGGACGTGAAGAAACTCACCATCGAAATCAGACCACTTAATCCCGACCGCCTCTCCAACGCGAAGCCCTGTAACAGCCAGAAACAGAACAAGCGTGGAGTACGGCTCTGGCAATTCCGCTGCGATGGCTCGGACCTGTTCGGGCTTTAGGACTAGCCGCTTCACTTTTTTCCCAGCGAGCGGCAGTGCTACGCCCAAGCACGGGTTTTTGCCCAACCACTCACGCGAGACGGCCCATGAGAGAACTTGGCTGAGAGATGCCCGCATTCCGCGAAGCGTGTTGCGGCTGTATGCCTTCGCTTTCTCAGCTAGGAATATCTCCACATCGTAACGGCTGATCTCGGAGATATTGCGACTTCCGAAAGCCGGAACGACGTAGCACCGAAGTTTGAACGAGTACATGTCCGCCGTGCTCTGCTTGAGCGTAGGCACGACAGCTTTTATCCATCTCTCGACCAATTCGGAGAACTTCATTTGCGGTGAAGGCTTTTGGTTCATCGCCCGCGATAGCAATTCCTTTGCCGCCGTGCGATCCAGGTACTCAGCGACCGAGCCGAGCTTTATGAATCGCTGGCGGCGCGTGAATCCGCCGTCCGGGTTTGGAACGTCTTCGCGAAAAACGCCGTACCACATCTGACGCCCGCGCGAACTGCGGGCAGTTCCCGCGCATGGCGGCGTACCCAGCACTCCGACACGCCTCGCAAGCTGGATTTGGGTTGGCGGCGGTCGGTGAAGGTGCATGCATTATTCTTGAACCATGTGGAGGCGTAGAAGGAACCGGAGCGGCAATTTTCGGTGGATTGTTTGTCGTGTCGCAGGGAGTCATAGATCTTTCTAGGCATTTTGCGAAGGGCGGAAGCAATACGAAAGAAAACGCCCAATTTGCAGAGGCTGTGCGGCGGATAGAAGCAAGCATAGGTCAGAAACTTACGCCGGGTCAAATTCGTCGACTTCATGATGAAATAATGGGGCAGGGATACAGTCTCGATGAGATCGTAGAGATCGGCGTAGGAATGTTTGGCGCTTGATGCCCGGAGAATCTCCATGGTCGATTTAAAAGTTCAGAATATTGTTTCAAAACTTCAGGGCGAGACGCCGTGGGGCGTCCGTTTAGGAAATGGGTCATTTCTGACCATGGAATTCGGAAAAACAGAAGCCAACCAGTCCGGGCGGATCCCCCACGGTGAGTGGCACTTATGGCTCTATATGTGCAGCTGGCGGATTGAAACTCAGCGGAAAGTATTGGCTGGGTCCGAGGATGATGGCACAGCGATTGAGGCGGCTTTGAAAGAAGCGTGTTTTGATGCGATCCGTGTAGTCAGCGTCGCGACGCCATCACACGATCTGGCCATTGAGTTCAGCTCTGGGACGAAAGTCCTTACATTTTCTTCGTCTTCCTCTCACAAGCAGGAGCAATGGATGCTTTTTGTTCCGGATGGCAATTGCCTGACGATCTACGGCGATGGCAGTTTTGAATATACTCCCAGAAATCAACCGCGGCCGAGATCATAATAGGTGGTGGGACGCAGCGTATGAGGTTCGAGTCCTGGGCGGCTCACCACCTCATTTTTCCCCCGGCTTAGGTAACGAAAACTCCCAGGCAGCGAGGCGGGTAGTGACCGCTCTTGCTATTTTCTCAATCGAAAAGCTAGATTACCGGCATCGAAAAGTTTGTGTTGTGCAACGCGAGAACGGGCGACTATGATTCCTGATCCCAAGCTAAGAAGAAGGCAGCAGCTTATCCCCGAAAAGTCAGCGGTAGAGGGCAGGACAAGTTCGTGCCAAGCGTGATCGCAAAAACCAAACTCGGTCCCGGTGAGCAGCTGGACCACTATCGCATCGATTCGATGATCGCGAGCGGGCCAACCGTGGAAGTGTTCCGTGGCACCGACGTGCGAACGGGCCGGGCGGTAGCGATCAAGATCCCGCATCCGGAGATGGAAACCGATGTGGCGTTCATCGACCGCCTGCGGCGCGAAGAAGAGATCGACGAAAACCTGAGCCACCGGGGATTGCTGAAGGGGATCAAGGACGAGCGCCGCAGCTGCTTTTATATCGTGACGGAATGGTTCGATGGCCAGACGCTGCGGCAAATCCTGAACCTCGATAAAAGGCTCGTGCCCGAGCGCGCGGTGCGCATCGCGATGGAGATCTGCGACGTGCTGGATTACATTCACGCCCACGGCGTGATTCATCGCAACCTGCGGCCCGAACACGTGCTCGTCGGCGCGGGCGACCATGTGAAAGTGACCGGTTTCGAGCTCGCCGCGAAAGAAGGCGCTCCGCGGCTCACCTTCACGAGCCTGGCGCAACTGCTGGGCTCGTCCGCGTATATTTCGCCGGAGGAATTGACAGGTAAGCGCGGGGACGCGCGCAGCGACGTGTATTCGCTGGGCGTGATTTTGTATGAGATGGTCACCGGGGTTACGCCCTTTCCGGGCAACGACCCGTACGACCGGTTGCGCAAGCATCCCGTCCCGCCGCGCGAAATCGAACCGGCGGTGACGCCGCAACTGCAAGAGGTGATCTATCGGGCTCTGGAACGGGAACACAAGAATCGATATGCCACCGCCCACGATTTCGCGCACGATCTCGCGCATCTCGATCAGGTGGGAATCGCCGAACGCGCCGAGCTGCGCGAGTGGAAAAAAGACCGCGAATCAGAGGCCCGGCGGATTCTGTTGTACACGGCGATTGTGTTGCTGCCGCTGCTGATCTTTGGGTTGCTGGTGTACTTTTCGCGTCATTGAGAAGCTTCGCTATCTTCCATTGCAGCGATCTTCCGCCGTCGGTCAAATGAATGGAGTGGATAGAAACTCGCTATTGGACGCGGGAATCACGCATTTGCTAGCCTGCTTCTGTGTGCCCATATGTCCGCACAAGGCGAACTGATCGACGCGGCGCAGCCGAAAATCGTCTCGCGGCATAGCCGTTCCTCTTCGGAATCAAGAGCGTCCCGCAACCGTTCAGGGGGAAGAACCGCGGCCGGATACGGCGCGGCCGTCCTGCTGGTGGCTGCGGCGCTGGGTCCCAGCCTTTTGCTGCAGCGGCATTTCGTTCATCCGTTTCTATTCCTTTTCTATGCGGCGGTAATGGGCGCCGCGTGGCTGGGAGGGGCCGGTCCGGGCCTTCTGGCGGTGGTGCTTTCCACACTAGCGATCGATTATTTTTTCATACAGCCGTACCACTCCCTTGCGATCAACGCCACCGACACAACGTATTTCGCGGCATTCGTGGTCTGCGCGCTGGCGGCCAGCTGGGTGAGCTCCGCTAAAAAGCGCGACTCCGAAGCGCTGCGGGACGCGCGAGATTTGCTGGAAATTCGCGTCGAGGAGCGCACCGCGGAACTGGCCAACAGCGTGGCCGAGCGAGAGAAAGCGCAGCAAGCGCTGATTCAGGCGCAGTCGGAACTCGCGCATCTATCGCAAGTGCTGACCATGGGCGAGTTAACCTCGTCGATCGCGCACGAAGTGAATCAGCCGCTCACCGCGGTGGTCAACTACGGAAACGCTTGCCTGGAGTGGCTGTCCGCTAATCCGCCGAATCTGGAAGAGGCGCGGCTGGCGGCGGAAACCATCGTGAAGGACGGCACCCGCGCCGCCGCGGTGCTTGGCCGCATTCGCGCGCTTTTCCAGAAGCAACCGCTTTCGACCGAGTGGCTGGACATGAATGCAGTCATCCAAGAATTGATCGCGCTGCTGAAACATGAACTCACCAAGAGGCGCGTCTCGTTACGAACGGAGCTGGGCGCCAATCTGCCGCGCGTGAAGGCGGACCGAGTGCAGCTGCAGCAGGTGCTGCTGAATCTGATCGTCAACGCCATGGAAGCCACGCGCGATGTGACCACCCGCCCGCGGGAGATCGTAGTGCGTTCGCGGCGGCAGAGCGGCGCGGCCATTTGCGTAACGGTGGAGGATAATGGCTGCGGTTTTGCGCCGGGCGTCGCGGAAAAGATCTTCGATCCATTCTTCACTACCAAACCGGATGGCACCGGCCTGGGATTGTCGATCAGCCGCTCGCTGGTGGAATCGCATCGCGGCCGGCTGTGGGCTGAGACGCTGCCGGAGGGAGGCTCGGCCTTCGCATTCAGCTTGCCGGTCGAGCCGCGCACATGATCGCCACGGAAGTTCATTCGGCGGTTTTTATCGTAGACGACGACGCATCGATCCGCGATTCAGTGCGCAGCCTGCTGAAATCGCTCGGATTTCACGCCGAGGCTTTCGGTTCGACCGAGGAATTCATGAGAGCCGAGCGCGCGAATGTTCCCAGCTGTCTGGTGCTGGATGTGCGCTTGCCGGGAATGAACGGCCTCGATTTCCAGGACGAGATGGAACGCGCGGGCGTGCCAATACCGGTGATATTCATCACCGCGCATGGCGACATTCCGATGACGCTGCGGGCGATGAAAGCGGGCGCCGTGGAATTCCTGGCCAAGCCGTTTCAGAAGGAAGAGCTTCTGGCGGCCATCGAGCAGGCGCTGGCGCGCGACCGTTCGCGACGGGAGGAGCAGGAACAGGTAGAGGCCTTCCAATCGCGCATCGAACGGCTGGCCAGCAAGGAGCGCGCGATTTCGTTCGATATCGCCGTGCTCAACAAGATGGCCAGCCGGCTTTCGGCTGCCGACGCACTGAATCAGGTGTTGACCGAGGTGGTCGAGTTCGTTGCCAACGTGGTGGAATGCGATTCGTGCATGATCTACGTGGTCGAAGGCGATGATTTGGTGCTGTGCGCCTCCAAGAATCCGCACCCAGAGATCATCGGCCGCCTGAAAATTCAAATGGGCCAGGGAATTACCGGCTGGGTTGCGGAGCATCGGCGCCCGGTCGCGGTGGGCAAGAGCGCGTTCCAGGATCCCCGTTTCAAACTATTCAACGAGTTGCCAGAGGACCGCTTCGAAGCGTTTCTTTCCGTGCCACTGGTAAGCGGGGGACGCCTAGTAGGGGTGATCAACGTGCAGAGCCGCGCGCCGCACATGTATACGCAGCGCGAGATCGGATTAGTCTGCGCGATCGGCTTTTTGGTAGGCGCCGAAGTGGAGCGGGCGCGGCTGGAATCGGAAAACTCCGAACTGTCTGACCGGCTGGAAGCGCGCAAAATCGTGGAACGAGCCAAGGGCATTCTGCAGCGCGAATTGAAGATCAGCGAGACCGAAGCGTATCGAATTCTGCAGCGCGAAAGCCAGCAGAGGCGGAAATTGATGAAGGAAATCGCCGAATCGATCATCCTAAACGACGAATTGAAGCGGTCCACCCGGTAGTCTCTATTTGTTTTTCACGCCCGCCCGAATCGAATCACTGCGATTGAAAACTTGGATTTGACTCTCTGGTCATTCACCTGCAAACTGCGCTTGGAAACGACGACGCTATTCAGTCGCTTTCACCCTGCTTCGACGACGAAGACGGGTTTCGCAATCAGCCCTCGCTGATCTGAGTTTTTCTCGGACACGACGCCGTGTCCAACTAATCGCAACATCTAGCTCGACGAAGAGCTCCTTTTCGCGCAGCGCTCCGCGCGTGATTTTAGCGGACCGTTCTGTCGGCGCAATGGCATTGCTATAGCCGCGCCCGTCGGTCTTGGTGTTGAGTCTTAACGGCGAAGGACCCGGCGCACAGGCCGGCTTTCAGTCAGGAACTTACGCATTCAGGAGTGAAACATATGAACGAGAGAACAGTCCTCATCGAACTGTTGCTGGCGGGTTTTTTTGCCATCGCCTGCTTGCGCGCACAGGCGCCGGTGGATCACGACAAGAGAATATCCGATATCTTCCGGCTTAGCGGCCGCCTGGAACGCTTGCGCCGCTCGCGCTGGCAGTGGTTCGGCATGATCGCTTTCATGCTCGTGCTGCGCTTGCAACAACAGCTTCCGCTGGTTCTGGAGCTGATGGTCACGCTGGAATTCGCGCTGTTCATGGCCATTCCGAAATCCACCGCCGCGGAGGTTCACGCGCGCATTCGATGAAGATGAAAACCATCTTGGATCTCGGAAATTTCGTTCGTCAGATGCGGGTGCAGATGAAGTACGGCGAGCTTTCCCGCGCTCCTCTCGTGTTGCTCAGAATCGAAGTCCGCGACGAGCGAGCCGAGTGCGATTGGATGGCGCGACGGCCGGATGTTTTTGATTCCTCTCTGCCGTGGAAACGCGGCAGCCAGTTGGAATCGGAGCAGGCTCTGCGCGACGCGATGGCGGTCGGTCAGTTGTTGTTTGAGGTTTTGCCGGAGGTTCAGGAGGCGGAACTGCGTGCTTTTCGCCAGTCGGCGCGAGAGCCGCCCGATCTGATCATCACCGGCAGGCTTCGCCGGGAGGTTCCTGCGGTTCTTCGGGTGGCTTCCCTGGCGATGCGGGCCAAGCTTTACGGTTTTCATTTTTGGCTCGAAGACGGGGTGCTGGTTGCCCTCGACGGCGAGCATGAAGAGCGCTCTTTGCGGTTGTTGAGCAACGGATGACCCTACACGGGTCTTAGGAGGCAGTGGTTATGGCGGCAAATAAGTCACAAGGAAGTTTTTACGCCTTGTTTTTAGTGGCGGCCACGGTTCTATGCGCCGGCATTTTCGAGTGGTCGGGTGGTTTGGGCAAACTCCTCTTCGTGATCGGGGCGCTGGGCCTGATCGCGAGTTTTCTCGGAATGCTCAAGATCAAGCCGCTCGAAGGCAGGACGGCGCTGAAACCCAGCCCCATGGGGATGAAGTTGATCGGAGCTTTTGTGGTTGCTTTCGGTTGGTTCGTCACTTTGATTGGAATGCACCTCACCCCCAGCGTTGGTGGGCGCTTGGTTCTGGCGCTGGTCGGTATCGCCGTGAGTTTGTTCGGGATCATCGTGGTTTTGCCCGCAGCCTTCAACAAGAACGCGGTTTGGAAGACTTAAAATCGCCGGCCTTTCAGCGGCGGCCAAAACTATTTAATGGAGCGCAAATGAAGAAGCTTATTCGTGGAAGTTGTTGGACACTTTGTATCGTTCTCGCGTGTCTTGCGATCGGCGTAGGCGCCCGCGCGCAAGCACCGGCAGCGGTACCGGCTGACGCGGAACTCAAGCAGGCGTTGGCGAAAGCCCCTTCTCAGGCGGACTTGGCCAAGGGCGATCCGGGCGGCACGATCACCGGAACCATGAACGATCTGCCTGTGGCTGATTCGAAAGCCGGCCCCACAGTCTCAGACGTCGGCAATCAAGTCGGCCAAAACAAGATCGCCATCAACTTCGTCTGGACCTTGATTACCGGCTACCTGGTCATGTTCATGCAGGCCGGTTTCGCCATGGTGGAGTCGGGCCTCTGCCGCGTGAAAAACGCCAACCACACGTACATGATGAACTTCATGGTGTACGCCTGCGGGTTGTTCGCGTACTGGTTGATAGGTTTCGCAATACAGCAAGGAGGTTCAGCCGGAAACGGGAACTTAGGTGGCTTAGGCCCGCTCAATTCCGAGCACACCTGGACGTTCTTCGGCAAAACTTGGGGTCTTTTCGGAGGAACTGGATTTTTCCTCTCGGGCCACACGTATGACGTTGGCGTGATGGTTCTCTTCCTCTTCGAAATGGTGTTCATGGACACCGCCCTCACGATCGTAACCGGAGCCTGCGCCGAACGCTGGAAATTTCTGGCGTTCTGCGTTTCCTCGACGATCATGGGCGCTCTCACCTATCCGATCTACGCCAACTGGGCGTGGGGCGGCGGCTGGCTTTCTCAGCTCGGCGCAAACAATCAACTGGGACACGGCTATTGCGATTTCGCCGGATCGGGCGTGGTGCACGCTGTCGGAGGCATCACCGCTCTGGCCGTTTCCATGATCGTTGGGCCGCGGATCGGCAAGTTCAATCGCGACGGCTCCAGCAACCCAATCATCGGCCACGACATTTCGGCCGTCCTGATCGGTTGCTTCATCCTGGCGTTCGGCTGGTTCGGATTCAACCCCGGTAGCACTCTCGGCGCTTCCGCTGCTGGCAACCTCCGAATCGGCACCATCGCTGTAGACACCATGCTCGCCGGATGCACGGGAACCTTCGCGGCCATGCTCTACATGTGGATGAAAAACGGCAAGGTGGACGCTTCCATGAGCGGCAACGGATTGTTGGCCGGTCTGGTCGCGATCACCGCACCCAGCGGCTTTGTCAGCACCGTCGGCGCCTGCATCATCGGCGCTGTAGCCGGCTTGCTCGTGTGCTGGAGCGTCGCTTTCATCGAGAACGTGATGAAGGTCGACGATCCGGTCGGAGCGGTCTCCGTTCACGGCACGTGTGGACTGTGGGGCGTGCTTTCGGTCGGCTTGCTTGCTGACGGTACCAGCAATTACGGCGGAGCGTGGAACGGCGTCGCCGGCTCCGTCACCGGTTTGTTCTACGGTGACGCCAGCCAACTCGTCGCCCAACTCGTCGGCATTTCCACTCTGATCGGCTTCGTATTCACCTTCAGCTTCCTGGTGAACCTCGTGGTGGACGCATTCGTCGGCCAGCGCGTTTCCGTGGAAACTGAAGTTGCCGGTCTCGACCTGCCGGAAATGGGACAACTCGGTTACCCCGAGTTTGTCTTCAAGCCGGAGCCCGACGTTCTGCTCAACGCGGAAAAGGGCTATGCAGTCGCTTAGTTTGAGTTAGCTGTGCACCCAGGTCGGCAGGGCGCGCCTCGGCCACGCGCCTTGCCTTCCCGGGATGTTCCAATCAACGGATGCGCCTTGGGAAACTAAAAATCCGGCCGGAGGATAGAAGAAGATTATGAATACCGCAATCATACCGACGAAGGAATCGATCCGCTCTGAGTCATCCAACGAATCGGCTCCGCTTTCGATAGCGTACGTGCCGCGCGGCGCACAGCAAAATCTGCTGCGCATGTTCGCCGATCCGCGCGTGCTTTCGAAGGAGGAGATCGCGCAGCTCGTAGAGGCGCTGGGAGATTGCGTCGAGCAAAACCCGGAAGTGTCGGACCTTCGCGTGATTTATGGCATGGCTCTCTGCGTGAACTTGGATGCGCAGGAGGCAATGGAAGAACTGGGCGAAGCGGTGCGCTTGAATCCCAACAGCTACATCGCTCACCTGAAAATGGGCGAACTATGGATGCGCCTAAGAGTGATGCCCAAGGCGGAACACCATACGCATCAAGCCGCCCAGCTGGCACAAACGATGGCGCAATCGGATCTGGCCCGTCGACAGGGCGCGACCATCCGCACGATGATGCAGCACGGAATTGAACGTCCCGGGTTCACACACAAAACGTGGCTTTCGTTTTCACGGCTGCGCCGCCTGTTCACCCGCCGTCGCCCAGAGGAACTTGCACCCATCGAAGCCCAATAGACCATGTCTCCGGCTCTTCAACTAGCGCTGTTGCTGGCGATTTTGCTACCGTCCGTCAAAATTGCCGCGTCGCTATGCGCGCGCTTTGCCATCCCTCCGATTCTGGGTGAACTTCTTGTCGGCGTAGCGTTCGGTCCCGGGCTTTTCAATCTGCTCGGCTGGCATGTTTTTCACGGCGGGCAGGCATCCTCCACGCTGATGCTGCTGGCGCAAATCGGCGGATACGTGTTGATGTTCATCGCCGGGATCGAGACGGACATCGAGCGCATGCAGGAAGCCAGCGTGACCGCCTTTTTCGTGGCGCTCTCCGGCGTAATTTGGCCTTTTCTGCTGGGCGCGGGAGTAGCGCATTTGTTAGGGCTTTCGTGGACCGTCGCCTGCTTTCTTGGGGGTGCGCTCACGGCCACCAGCGTTTCCATCTCGGCGCGCACGCTGATGGACGCGGGAAAGATGTCTTCGCCGGAGGCGACTGTAATTCTTGGCGCGGCGGTGATTGACGATGTGATGGGACTCTTCGTTCTCGCGATTCTCGCCGCGTCGACCACGGCATCCTCGACGGGCGAGGTGTTCGGCGTCGCGCCCACCGCGAGTTTGTGGCTGCGCGAGCGCCTGCCGCTAGCGGCGGCGCACCCGCTGCTTTTGCAACTGCTGGCGATCAGCGTGTGCGTGGCGATTTACTTCGTGATCGGTTACGGCGCGGCCAAGCGCTGGCTCGATCCGCTCATATTGCAACTTCGCAAGCTCACTGCCAACGAAGCGGTTCCCAGCTGCATCTTCGCGCTGGTGCTGCTCTATGCGATCTCGGCCGAATGGTTCGGAAGCGTGGCGGGGATCACCGGCGCATATCTGCTGGGTTACGTGTTCGCCGGCTCTGAATTTAAGGGCGACGTGGAGCGCAGCTTCTACGCCATTGGGCACGGCCTGCTGATCCCGCTCTTCTTCATTTCCATCGGAATCGCGAGCGATTATCGCGCGCTGGCCGGCCATTGGGGACTGATGCTGCTGATTCTTTTCGTCGCGATCATCGGTAAGGTGATCGGTTGCGGCACGGCCGCGCTCGGCTCCGGCATGGACTGGGTTCGGAGTCTTCGAGTCGGTCTGGGCATGATGTCCCGCGGCGAGGTTGGTCTGATCGTTACCGCCATGGGCGCCAGTTCAGGAATTTTCGGGCGTCCTGAAATCGCAGTGATGGTCGCGGTCGTCTTACTCACTACGCTGCTGACCCCGGTAGCCCTGCGCGCAGCGTACCAGTTGAAGTCGCCGCAGGATTTCGAGGAAGGGCTCGCCGATTCCGGGCCGAAGAATGCGCCGCAAAAGGAAGTATCGATGTCGGTGAGCGCCGAAGCAGACTCCGAGCCGTCGGCGACTGACGGCAAGAGCCTGCGAGTAGCCGTCGCACCCTCAGCCCCCCAATGAAGTTCGAATCCACTAATTCTGCTCAGGTTTTGGGGTCGAACACTCGGTCCGAGTAGCGGTACACGGTCTCGAGTCCCGTTCTAGAGGCAGGCTTCCTTCTCCACGCCGCGCTTACGCGCGAAAGAAGTTCACTCCGACGGCCACGCGCTGCCACCTTCGAACCATGCTTCGCCTGCGTCAGGTAGAAAGGCAGGTATTGTTCCGCCCCAGCAGGCCCAGGGCTGATCTTACCGGGTGCTGGTTGAGCTCGAAAATAGGTAGTTCATCTGATTGTGAGTGGCGGGCGGACCTCGTAAATTTAGGGTTTGTGTGCACCGAACCAGGCGCATTGAGCCAGGAGAGGAAGTAGTCTAGAAGCCGCCCGCGATCCGAGCCTCCCTTATGTCCACTCCGACGAAACCTTCCATTGGGCTAGAAGAAGGCGCGCCGTTTCCGTTGGGCGCCACCTGGAATGGAAAAGGCACGAACTTTTCTATCTTCTCGGCGAATGCCGAGTCGGTGGAAGTTTGCCTGTTCGACCACCAGGGCAAAGAAGAGGTGGCGCGCATCAAGCTGCCTGAATATACCAACCAGATTTTCCATGGCTATTTGCGCGGCATTTCGCCGGGCACTTTTTATGGGTATCGCGTGTACGGTCCTTACGATCCGGCGAACGGTCACCGCTTCAACCCTCACAAGTTGGTGTTGGATCCGTATGCTCGCGCTCACGCCGGCGAACTCCAGTGGGACCCGGCAATTTTTGGCTACAAAATGGAAACGGGGGACAGCTTGACGTTCGACGAACGCGACAGCGCCCCCTGCATGCCGAAATGCGTGGTGGTGGATCAGAATTTCAATTGGAAGGGCGATCCCGGGGCGAAACATATTCCATGGACCGACACAATCATTTACGAAGTCCATGTGAAGGGATTCACGAAGCTTCATCCTGGCGTGGAGCCGAAACTGCGCGGCACCTATTCAGGGCTCGGCACTTCTTCGGTAATTGACTACATCAAGTCACTGGGCGTTACCGCAATAGAACTGATGCCGGTCCATACGTTTATCAATGACAATCACCTGATCGAGAAAGGGCTGACGAATTATTGGGGCTATAACAGCATCGGGTTTTTCGCGCCCGATCCGCGGTATGCCGCGGACGTGCCAAATAGCCTGCGCGAATTCAAGGAGATGGTCGGCGCATTTCACGCCGCGGGGCTCGAGGTGGTCCTGGACGTTGTCTACAACCACACGGCGGAAGGGAACGAGTTGGGGCCGACGCTATCGTTCAAGGGAATCGATAACGCGACGTATTACCGGCTTGCTCCCGAAAAGCAGAACTACATCAACGATACAGGCACGGGGAACACGTTCAACCTCAGCGAACCCCGCGTGATTCAGATGGTTATGGATTCGTTGCGGTACTGGGTGCTAGAGATGCATGTGGACGGCTTCCGATTTGACCTGGGCACAATCCTGGCGCGAGAACCGAGCGGATTCGATAATCAGAGCGGCTATCTGAAAGCCTGCATCCAGGATCCGGTACTCAACACCGTCAAGCTGATCGCCGAGCCGTGGGATTGCGGTCCCGGAGGCTATCAGGTCGGCGGGTTTCCTCCTGGTTGGGCGGAGTGGAATGACCGGTTTCGCGACACGGTGCGCGACTTCTGGCGAGGTGAGGGGCCGGCGTCTGGGCTGGCGGCGCGATTATCCGGCTCGGCCGATCTTTTCAATCATCAGGGCCGAAAGCCCTGGGCCTCGGTGAATTTCGTAACCGCTCACGACGGTTTCACTCTGAATGACCTGGTGAGTTATAACGACAGACATAACGAGGCAAACGGAGAAGAAAATAAGGACGGCAGCAGCAATAACCGCTCCTGGAATTGCGGAGTCGAAGGACCTACGGATGATCCGCAGATCGTATCTCTCCGCCAGAGGCAGATGAGGAATTTTTTGGGGACTCTTCTTTTGTCGCAGGGCACGCCGATGATCCTGGGGGGCGACGAGTTTGCGAGGACGCAGGGCGGAAACAACAATGCTTACTGCCAGGACAACGAGATTAGCTGGGTTCATTGGGAGCAAAATCCCTCTGGCAACCCGCTGACGAAGTTTGTTCGGCAACTGACGGAGTTGCGTCACCGCTATCCTATCTTGCGCCGCAGCCGGTTTCTTACCGGAGAATACAACAAGGAGTTAGACATTAAAGATGTTAGCTGGATTTGCGCAGACGGCGCGGAAATGCGGCCCGAGGATTGGCAAAATTCTCTGACGCGTTGTTTTGGCATGCTGATGGACGGGCGGGGGCAAGCTACGGGCATCGTGCGCAGGGCGCAAGACGCAACATTGTTGCTTATTGTGAATAGTTACCACGACGTGGTGAAATTCACTCTGCCGGAGACGACGGGCGGCTCGGTGTGGGACATTTTGATCGATACCAATGTGGCAGACGGTCTGACCGGGTCATTCGCATTCGGCAAGACGTATGAGGTCACGGGCCGATCGCTGCTGTTGTTTCAACTGAAAGCGGACGGCGATGGTGCCGCCAAGACGCAGACCTGACGCGATAGCGGAGTCGCTCGCTTTTTTGATTCCTTCAACAGTACTTGCATTCGGACCGTACTGTTTCTGTAATGGTTGCGCGCCCGGCAGACATGGGCGCTCACGTCCTCTCGAAGGCTTGTTACATCCACTTATCGATTGAGAAGCTTCTGCCGTAGCTAAAGTTGGCGACCTGCGAGACGGGATCGGTTTGGCCGCCGATTACGACGATCGAGATGCGATTGGGATGCGGGAACTTCGGAATCACCGCGTCGTCCGGCAGTTTGTACCAGGTGGCGAATGGCTCGACGCCCTTGAGCGCCTGCCCATATTCGAACAAGTAGGACCAGTTGCGGTCGCGGTAGTCTTTCGCTGTTTGCGTCGTGTTTTTATAGAAATAATCGATCAGCTTTTCTTTGGTGTCGTAGCCCTGCTCTTTGAGGCTTTCGGCGCAAATGGGTTCGCAGAGCAGCAGAGCGCCGAAAAAGCCGGTGAAATCGTAGAATAGATCGACGTACTGCTGATCGAAATGAGGCGTGCCTCCAACGCCGCTGCCTTTTCCGACCTGACCGGCGGAGATACTGTTTCCCGCGAACATGCTGACGACGTTTTCGTCTTTCTTGAAGCCGTGCTGTACGTGGAAGGGTTCCCACGGGCTGGCCTCTTCGTTCTCGGCCATGATCAGATTGATGTAATTGAGCGTGTTGCCCATATCGCCCATGTAGGTTTCGCCGGGGATTCCGGCGTTGCCCAGGTTCTTGGAGATCAAAGTCCACGCGCGGCCGATGGTGGCGTTGGCCTGTGCGAATGGGCCGAGGGCTCCGATGCCGCTGTTCATGTTGATCTTGTTGCGGATCGGGCCATTCACCAGGGCGCCGTACGCGAGGTCGTTGGTGGAGCTGATCAGGGAAATATAACCGGACGAGGCGATGGCCAAGATCACCGGCATGTATTCAGGGCGCGCGCCAGCCATCACGGCGTTGATGGCCACGTGCCGCACGGTAAAGGTCCAGGCTTCCATCGCGTTGGTGCCGCCTGCCGCTGCTAACTTGCCGACGATTTCATCGGGATGGTGGCTGGTGCCGGTGAGCATTTCGTCGACGGCTTCTTCGGTGGGAATGATGATGGGAAGGTAGTCGGTATAGCCGTTGTTGCGATAAAACTCCTGCAAATTTTTGGGCGTGTCGGCATCGAACTTCGCGGGGCCGACGGAAGGCGTTTCTGTTCCTGTCCTTTTGTCGGCGTCGCTAAGCGGCTTGGTGAGGGCGCTGATGACTTCTTGCATCAGAGGATTGCCGGTGGCGGGATCGGGACCGTTCATGTAAGCCCAGAGCTGGTCGGGCGATTTTCCCCACACGGGGTGCGGCGAGAAGACCAGCCGAAGCGTGGGCATGCCGCGGCGGGCGGCGTTGGTTTTGCATTCCTGTTTGAATGCCACGGTGACGATGGGGCAGGTGGGAACTCCCATTTTCTCGAGCGTTATGCAGTGACCGACGGTCGCTGGGGCGCACGAGCTTCAATGCCCGACGCCCATGATTACGGCGGCGCCGGCGGCTTTTACCTCCGCCCAGAGTTTCGGATCATTCTCCGGATAATCGCCAGCCTTGCGACGGTAAATGGTATTCACGCTGGGCATGTGTTCCTTGAACCAGCGCTGCATCTCCTGGAAAAAGACGTTGCCGTTGTTGAAGCCGATATCGACCATGTAAACGGTTTTGTTATCGAGCGAGCTGAACGCCGGACGACGCGGCGCCATGGGCAGGAGGGTGATGGCCGGCGGCATGCCCTTGGGATTCAGTCCAATAATCTTTTGATCCGAGCTGCTTGATGTTTGTTTTGCCGCCGCGGCTGGCGCGGCCACGCCGGAACCGGCTAGCAGCGCCGGCGACATTCCCAGGGCCTGCAGCAATTTCCTTCGATTAATCTTCATCAGCCTCTCCCTTGGCAAAGAGTTGCGCCGCAGCGCCGAGTAAAGGGCGAACCTTTGCAGCGACAATGTAGGTGGTTAGACGTAAAACTTCAACCCCCACTGAATAATTCTCGGGGGATCGAAGTGCCGGCTATGACGCCGATCGTCGAGCTCGTCGCGCTGAACGACGGCGGATTGAATTGCGGATGGTCCCAAATGTTGAACGTTTCGGCGCGGAACTCGCATTCAGGGGCGTCGTTGCTAAAATATTAACGTGACTCTAAGTATATTATAGGATACTGAGTACCATTCTACCCCCCAAGCCACGCGGTTTAATACTATGCGAGTCGGATCGCGTCAAGAGATAAATACACTTAACTTCAAACTGCATGCGCAGTGAGGAAGTGCGGCGGCAGGAAGAGCGTACTTACTCATTCGGAATCGCGGCGGATTTTCGAGCGGCGGAGTAACGCGATTCCAGATAGTCAAGAAACGCAGGGAAACCGTGGCCGGACTTGGTGGAGACTTCCAAAATCATCATGCCCGGACGGACCGATTCGATGTTGCGCCGCGCGGCGGCAGCATCGAATTCCACTGCGGCGGCCAGATCGATTTTCGTAATGACGGCGACGTCAGCGCTGTTGAAGATCGTGGGGTATTTCAACGGCTTGTCTTCTCCCTCGGTGACAGACATCAGTACGATTCGGAAGTTCTCGCCTAGATCGTAGGACGATGGGCAGACCAGATTTCCCACGTTCTCGATAAAAAGCAGATCGAGCTCGCGCAGATTCCAGGCTTCCAGCGCCGTTTGAATCATCGAAGCATCCAGGTGGCAGATTGTGCCGGTGTTGATCTGCTTGACTGGCGCTTGGCTTCGGGATAAGCGCGCCGCGTCGTTTTCCGTTGCTAAATCGCCGACCAACGCGGCGACGCGATAGCGGCTGCCCAAGGTGGTGAGCGTTTTCTCCAGTAGCGCGGTTTTACCGGAGCCGGGACTGGAAACCATGCTAATGGCCGTCACGCCGGCTTCCTGAAAACGCCGGCGCAACGAGCGGGCGAGCAGGTCGTTCTGCTTGAGAACATTCTGGCGCACTTCCACAATTCGCGCCACCGCGCTCACGGCTCCACCTCCAGCGAAATGACTTGGAGTTCTTTGCCCTGCACGATTTCTGATGCAAGCGAATCGCATTCCGGGCAGCGAAACCATTCCATCGAACGCACCGGGCGCTGTGCGTTGCAATGGCTGCAAAAAATCACCGCTGGAACCTCCTCGATCAGCAGCTGAGAGCCGGCTAACGGCGTGTTTTCGCAGGCGACCTGATAGGAAAAAAGCAGCGCGTCTTTAACCACGCCAGATAGCGAGCCGAGACGCACGTTCACCGCAATGACGCGGTCCGCGTGGCAACGCTCCGCTTCTCGCTCGGCAATTTCCACGATACTCATCGCGATAGACAGCTCATGCATGTTGTGAATCCTTGCCGTGCTCGAGGCGCGGCGACCGCTACGGGCGCGAGTCCGCGCGCCGAGAAGCTATTTAGTGCCGCCGATGATGCAGCCGCGGCCTTGCCAGCCGATTTGCACGACCTTGTCATCCTCAACCAGCACAGGAACAGTGCGCTGTCCGCCGGTCAGCGCCTGCATCCGCGCAAAGGCGTCTTCGTCCACATCCACATCGTGCTCGACAAAGTCCGCCCCTCGCCATTCCAGCCATTCGCGCATTTCGCGGGTATGCGGACAGGCTGACGAGCCGAAAAGTTGCAGCTTAACCACGGCCGGCCTCCAGCGCCTCGCGCAGCACATGGTAGATCGAAGCTTGTACTTCCTGAATGCGCGGAATGTAGTCGGAGCGCACGATGATCGGAAAATCGACGAGGCCGCGCCGCACGATTTCGCCGCCGTCGTAGCCGAGCAACGCTACCGTCAACATTTTGCGCTTCCGAGCTTCCTCGAGAGCCGCAATCACGTTGCGCGAGCCGCCGCTGGTGGAAATGCCGATGGCGACGTCTTCGGGCCGGGCCTGGGCGATCAGTTGGCGGAGAAAAATGATGTCCGTGCCAACGTCGTTGGCAATCGCGCTGATATTGGCGGGCTCCATGGAGAGCGACACAGCGGGAACCGCGTGCATGCCGGCGGGAGGAGCCACGCAGTCGATGGCGAAGTCGTTCGCATCCGTTGCCGAGCCGCCATTGCCGAAAAGGATCAGCTTGCCGCCGCCGCGAATCCGTTCGGAAATCGCCGCGGCAGATTCGCCGATCTTTTGCGATTCTTCGTGCGCCACTCGCTCGCGCAGCGCCGCATCATCGGCGACCTTCAAGCGAATCGAGTTGGCCACTCCGGCCATCGCGTCGGAGGTGCCTTGTTTTTCCTGGCCGAGAAAGGGATACAAAAAACCAGCCTGGCCAACGTCGTGCCCGAGCTCGCGGTGCTCGAAGAACACGTGCACCGTTTCCCAAAGCGTGTGGTAGAGAATCTCGATCAACTCTTGATGAGCGAACGGATCGCGCGAAGCAGCGGCGGTGAAGTAAGAGCCTTCGTCTCCGGGCAGCGCGAACGTCATCGCCCGGCGCGAACGGGCGAAGGCAAGTGCAGCCGAAACGTCCGAATCCCCATCGGGTGGCCCAAATCCCATGACGATATCGTCGGATGTCACGATTGCCTCGAGCCACGGACGGAAGTGAATCGAAAGATCGAGCGCGGGGAGCGCGCGCTTTCCGACGATCACCGGGTGCACGAATTCCACGGAGACGTGCTGCGCATCGGTGCTGTACGGCCCGCGGCCGAAGGCGAGCAAACGGCCGCCGCGCAAAAAGCGTTCGGACATTTCGCGGCAGGCTTGCGCCAGTCGATCGCTTTCAGCGGCGAAAAACCGTTCGAAAATAGGATTGCGCGCCAGTAGGTGTTGCTCGATTTGCGCGGCCAGATCGCATTGAGTGGGCATAGGCGCTCTCAGCAGATTCGGGGCAAGGGATCGCCCACCAACATGTCGATAATTCTTGTGCCGCCGTATTCCGTAGCAATCAAAACCGCGGTGGCGGGCTGCTCGCGAATTTCGCCGATCACGCGCGCGTCCTCGCCGCCGGGTGTTTGCCGCACGGCATCAAGCGCACGATCGGCGGCATCCGGAGCTATGACCGCGAGGAATTGCCCTTCATTGGCAATGTGCAGCGGCTCGAGACCGAGCAGTTCGCACGCGCCGCGCACCGCATCACGCACCGGAATGGCGTCTTCCTGCAAAACGACGCCGAGGCCGCAATCGCGGGCGAGTTCATTCAAACAGGTGGCCACGCCGCCGCGCGTGGGATCGCGCATCCAGCGGATCGACGGTCCCGCAGCTTGCGCCATCGCTTGCACGAAAGGCAGGACGGAACGGGTGTCCGAACAGATCTCGGCTTGCAGATCGAGCTCGCCGCGCGCGAGAAGAATGGTGATGCCGTGGTCGCCGATCGGGCCGGAAAGCATCACTTTGTCGCCTGGACGAATGGATGTTGGATCGAGCGTAATGCCGGGAATCGGCGCACCGATGCCGGTGGTCGAAATGTACATCGAATCAGCTTTACCGTGCTCGACGACTTTGGTATCGCCGCCGACGATGCGTACGCCGGCCGCTCGCGTGGCATCCGCCATGGCGCGAATTTCAGCGGAAAGAACTTCCGTGGGGAGGCCTGATTCCAGGACGAACGTGGTGACGAGCGCTTCAGCTCGGGCTCCGGACACGGCGAGATCGTTCACGGTGCCGTTGACCGCGAGCTCGCCGATGGAACCGCCGGGAAATCGCAGCGGCTTCACAACGAAGCTGTCCGTGGTGATCGCCACGCACGAGCCATTTAGAGTTACATGGGCGGCGTCACCGAGCGGAGCAGTCTCATTGGGCGAGAGGAGTGGCACGAACAAGCCCTCGATGAGCCTGCGGCTGGCTTTTCCGCCGGCGCCATGGGCCATCTCGATTTGCGGATCGCGAAATCGCAGGCGGGGAGTTGCGATCGCGGTGCGCGCGTCGTGCGTAGCGCTCATGCTTCCGCTCCTACTTTGATTGCGACGGCTGCTTTGCGATGTTCGTAACTGTAGTACGCCGCGCATGAACCTTCCGAGGAAACCATCAGCGCGCCGATCGGATGTTCAGGAGTGCACTCGTTGCCGAAAAGCTTGCACTGCGCGGGCCGGAGCACGCCTTTCAGCACTTCGCCGCATTGCGCGGCCTTCGGGTCGGTGACGCGAATACCGGGAACACTGAAGATGCGCTCGGCATCCCAGTCGGCGTATTCATCGCGCAGACGAAGCGCGGATTGCGAGATGAATCCCAGCCCGCGCCATTCGAAATACGGGCGCAGCTGAAAAACGTCGGCCATGGCGCGCAGCGCGGCGGAATTGCCTTCCCAAGGAACGACGCGCTTGTACTGGTTTTCGACTTTCGCTTCTCCCGCGGAAAGCTGCCGCAGAAGCATAAGCACGGATTGCAAAATGTCGAGCGGTTCGAAGCCAGAGACGACGATCGGCTTATTTTGATTCTGCGCGATCCATTCGTATGGGCGGCAACCGATCACGGTGGAAACGTGCCCGGGCCCGACGAAGCCATCAAGACGCATATCCGGCGAGTCCAGAATCGCGCGAATCGCTGGAATGATCGTGACGTGATTGCAGAACACGGAAAAATTGCGAATGCCTTCGCGGCGCGCGCGCTGCAGAGTGAGGGCGGTGGAAGGCGCCGTGGTTTCGAAGCCGATGGCGAAAAACATCACATGGCGGTCAGGATTTGCTTTGGCGAGCTTGATCGCATCGGCGGGCGAATAGACGATGCGCACGTCCATGCCGCGCGCTTTGTGTTCGAGTGGGCTGCCGTGCGTGCCGGGCACGCGCATCATGTCTCCGAACGCGGCGAAGATCACGTTGGGATCGGAGGCGATGGAAAGGGCGTCGTCGATGCGCCCCATCGGCAGCACGCAAACCGGGCAGCCGGGGCCGTGAATCAGCTCGATGTTTGGCGGCAGCACGTCCTTGAGCCCGAAGCGATAGATCGCGTGCGTGTGGCCACCGCAGACTTCCATCAGCCGGTAATGGCGGTTGGGATCGGCCAGGCGCCGGATTTCTTCGGCGGTTCTGCGAATCAGTTCCGGATTTCGAAATTCATCGACAAATTTCATGATTCGTTTCTTCTTCTGGCGCCGGGAAATGTTCTTCGCGCGACATCGTTCAGCCGCCGGGCTGAGCTGCTTCTTCTTCCAGGCCGTAGCCGCGAACCTCTTGCATGGCCGCTACGGTTTCACCCAGCATTTCCAAAACGCGCATCTGTTCGGCCGCGTCCTGCTCGCTGATCTTGCTCATGGCGTAGCCAACATGGATCAGCACCCAATCGCCGGGTTTAGGAGGGTTGTCGGCGAGCAACGCGAGATCGACCTGGCGGCGCAGGCCTAATACGTCGACGAGCGCGGAGTTCGCGTCTTCATTTGCGATTTCGATAATTTTTCCCGGTATCGCTAGACACATGTGGCATTCTCCGCCGTGGTCTTGCTCCGCCTCGTGCCCATCGAGCGATTCAAAATTCATCTTGGCATTCAAAACGCTGGCTCCGCGCAACTCCGCTCAAGAATCGGCTGCCATTTTTCCATTCAAGACGCGCTGCACCAGGGACTCCAGCAACGGAATCGCACGGTCTACAGCCTGCGCCACGGGATCGCTCAATCCCATGTGGCCCTGCTCCGGACCGGGGGTGAGCGGTTCGCATCCGAGCAACAGGATTTTACCCAGCGGGCCGCCCATCATCTGCGCCGCGCGAATGACGCTCATCGGGTTCATGCCATGGGCGTCCAGCATGACGCATTCAGCGGCGCCAGCCTGTGCTTCGATCTCCGGCTCGATGACGTACAAGTCGCCGGGCGCTCCGCCCTTCGGGCAGGCGTCGACCAGAATGGTCACGTCCGCCCGATCGATCAGCGCATAGGCGAGATCGAGGCCGCGAATTCCGAAATCGGCTACGCGAACTCCCCGGGGCAACTCACGGCCGCCAAACCGGCGGACGACTTCAACGCCGAATGCGTCGTCGCCCATGAAGATGTTGCCGATTCCGGCGATCAGAATCGTCGGTGATTTATTCGTTTCTTCGTGCGACGGCACCGACGGTCCGATCGGTTCCACTTCCTCGGTACCGAAAAAGAAGCGGTGTCCTGGCTGACGCATCATGCCGATATCGCTGCCGGGATCGCCTTCAACGACGACGGACAAGTGTGCTTTCCCCTCGTAATCCTGCTCGATCGCTTCGACAATGGCGATTTGTCCCGCCAGCGCGATGTCCAATACGTCGGCGCCGGAGCGGGGAAGCAGCCGCACGCGATCACCGATGCGAACCTGCGCGCCTTCGATGCTCACGCTTTCAAGCGAGGCTTTGTCTTCGAGCGCGTGCCATTCCCATTCGTTCATTGCATGCTCCGGCTATCGGAGGATTCAACCGATTTGGTCGCGGCGCCGTCCGCAGCCTCGACGCCTCGCAGCGCGCCGTGAAGCTTTAAAAGCTGCTCGACGGGCAACGACTCTGTGCGCGCCAGCAGCTCGCGGGCACGGTCGTCGGATTCGCGGATGGCCTGCTTTTCGTCGTCGCTGAGAGTAAGAATTCGCAGCGTCAGGATTTCGTCGATTTCCGTGCCGTCGAAAAGATTGCCGGCGCTTTCGGGCGCGATTTGCGGGTGGTCGTAAAGAATGATTGGCGACGCGAGCATCGCATTCGAGGTGCCCGATTCTCCGGCCAGCACCGGCCATGCCCCTTCGTTTTTGCAGGTGGATGCAAGCTCGTGAAGGGCTTCAGGAGGATCGGCGAGCGAAAAGAATTCGCCTCGATCGACGGCCATCACCGCATGGGCCGAGAGCAGCGACTTCAGCAGGAGTTGGTCGCGCGAAAGCATCCGCGGATTCGGGCACGCGGTGTGATTCGACACGACGATCGTAAGACGGATGACATCCCGATCGCAGCGTTCGGCGGTAATGGTCACGTTTGCATCGATTTCCTCGCGCGTTCGGACGATCGCGCCAGCGACGAAAGTGTCCTCATTCTTTACAGTATCTTTTACTGGCTCAATTTCCCGGCCGCCGGGAATCTGGATTTGCCGATTCACGGGCCCGAGCACCAAATCGTCGATGGGGAGATTCGCAAATTCGACTGCGCGCTCGATGGCCTCCTGCCAGGAGCGGAGCACCGCGCCGCCTGCTTGTAATGATTCGACGATGTCGAATTCGGGCTCGGCGTAGCGTGGCCACTCGGACGCGGAGTGTCGCAGCTTTGCCGGTTCCCGCGAAACTGCCTGCAAAAATCGCACTTTGACATCCAGCCGCGCGGTTTCTTCGATGCGCAGCAGACATTGCGTTTTCATGAACCAGCGATCCGCGCCATTTTGCAACTCGCTGTAAGCTCGCGGATAGAGCACGCCGAAATTCCAGCGCTGCCGATTTTTCACTGCCGAGTGTCGATAGGGATAGAGCAGATACCCTTCGTAGAGCACGGCGTTGGCGACGTCTTCGATTGGCTTGAAATTCATGGTTGCGCCGTCTCCTCGACGCTTGCCAGCAATCGCTCGAGGGCTTGCTCCCACGTGGGAATGGCGCGGTGTACTTTGAATTGATACAGTCGTTCAAAAATATCCTTGCGAATCGATAGCCAAGCGCTGTTCGGGTAGTGCGCATCTATCAGTTCGCGCCAGGTTTGGACGGGCAGCGCGAACTTGGCCTCTTTTTCCCAGGAGATGGGAGCGAACTGCAGCATTCCGTCTAAATCGCGATAGAAGACGCTGCCGGAGAAAAGAAACAGAAGCGGCACTTCTCCCTGCTGCACGCCGTGAAAATACTTGGTGGCTGCGACGTTGAAATCAAACGAGCACGGCACGTGGAGTTCCGCGGTGGTTTGCCCGGAGAACGCGGGGATTACCACGCTCGCGTGCGTCCACAACATGCTGCGAAGGGTCTGGTTCCAGCGGTCGGGCTCGCCGAAGAGATCCAGCAAGCCTTGCCGTTCTTCGGGCGAGTAGCGCCGCCGCGGAGCGTTGATTTGAATCTGCGCACGCAGCACCACCGTGTGAATATGTTCGTTCGCCGGAGCGTTGGTTACGCGCAGCTTGAAAGCGACGATCGGCTCGGCGGCATACTGCAGGGCCTCGACGGATTCGATTTGCAGATTCAGATCAGGCATGGACGCTCTCGACTGAGACTCCGGATTTTCGCTTCAGCGCGGAGAAAAACGCGGTGATTTCGCGCCACACGCCGGTTCCACCGGAAAGTCCGCGCCAATGGATGCGGATTAAGCCGGCCAGGCGGTAGCACTCGTCGATGGGCGCGATAAAGTACTGGGGGCGGAATCCGCGCTCCGCGCCGACGCGACTCACCAGAAGCGCTTCGACGTCCGGCGTCATTTCCGAAAGCGCCGGATTTTCGCGAACGATTTCTTCCCAGACATCGAGCGGCAGCAGCGATTCGGTGGCGCCTGCCGGACTCGGGTACATGGCGATCGTTTTTTCCGCCGGGGAACTGTAGAAGAAAAAAACCAGCTCGATGGGAATCTGCAACTCGGACCACTGTGAATTCGACAGCTTGAAATCCGGCAGAAAGCGCGCGCGCCGGGGAACTCGCCGCAGCTTGGTGCCCGGTTCGCTGGTAAACAGCAGCGAGCAGGCTTCGCAAGCGCAGAGCAGCTTGCGCGTTGGCGGATCGAGCAGGTGCTGATGCTCTGGCCCCAAGGCGAGGCCGCAAAGTTCGCAGCGCTCTTGCTTGGTTTGCTTCCGCGCAAAACGCCGCAATCGGGCGATGGACCCGGCTGTGGACGATTGGTCTTGGAGCGGCGAATTCACATCGCGCTCCGCTGGGCCGCAGCATGGTTTATGTCCGTTTCAGCTGTCCCCAATGCAGCGGAGTGGCCATTGCTGATTTCGCCTTCAGTGGGGTGGTTTAAATTTTCCAGCGGCACGAATCCGCTGGATACCGGGGAAGCGGCAATCGCATTTTCCACGATGATGCCGGTCACGTCCGGCGCTGCTTCGTAGATGGCTTTTTCGACCAGCGACTGCAGAGTTGCACTCGAAGACGAACAGCTTTTGCACGTTCCTTCCAAGCGCAGGGTCACCGCCCCTGCGTCGCTGATGTTGACGACGCGCACTTCGCCGCCGTGCGATTGGATGTACGGACGCGTTTTCTCCATCGCTTCGGCCACGCGCGTCGGCAGGTCGAGCGGATGCAGTCCGTAGAGCAGCAGCAAGCTGCGCACGCGTTCATCGCGTCCGAATTCGTCGATCAGCTTCGCTCCGGCGTCGCCTGTTTCGTGCACCATTTCCAACATGCGCTCGACGGCGGCGCCGTGAAAATCCATGATCGAGTGGATCAGCTGTTTAAACAGGCTTTGGACTTGGGGATCGGAAACTCGTTCCAATTGCTGGACGAGCTGGTCGATCGATTCGACCTGCTTCTGCGCCTCAGTTTGTGCGGACATTCTTAAGCCTTCCCCTGCGGATCACCGGTGGTGCAAAGGACCGCATCGTTGCCGCGGCCCTCGGCGCGCCGCTGCCTCAGCGTTGCGAATTCACGCCGAACATCGGCGAATGGTGCGTTTCCAGCGTTTTTCCGTCACCCAGATACATGTGCACGCCGCACGGCAGGCATGGATCGAAGCTGCGAACCGCGCGCATGATATCGATCCCTTTGAATTTCTCGCGGCCGTTCTCCTCGAAAATCGGCGTGTTCTGCACTGCGTCTTCATATGGACCTGGCGTGCCGTAGCTATCGCGCGGGCTGGCATTCCACGGCGTGGGCGGGTATGGATGGTAATTCGCGATTTTGCCGTCGCGGATCACCACATGATGCGAAAGCACACCGCGGACCGCTTCGTGATAGCCGCAGGCGATCGCCTCGTCCGGCACTTTGAAGTCCGTCCATGTTTTGGTGTGTCCCGCATTCAATTCCGCCAGAGCCTTTTCTACAAAGTAGAGCGCTGTCGCCGCCGCATAGGCTTGGAAATAGGTGCGGGCGCGATCCCGTTCAATGGCATTGCTCCATTTGGGAATCTTCCATTCGAATTCGACTTCGGGCATCGATATTGTTTTCGGGAGATAAATTTTCACGCTCTGGCCGGTGGCTTTGATGTAGCCGATATCCACGAGTCCGGAAAGAGCGGTGGACCACAGGCGGGCGATGGGACCGCCGCCGGTATCGAGCGCGAGATGGTCGCTAGTCCGCTGATCGTACCAGCGTGGCGACATTACCCAGGTATATTTGCCGTCGAAATCGCGCTTCTGCGGCTTCGGGAATGTGCTCTGATTCCACGGGTGGCGCCGGTCCACGGGATTGCCAAGCGGATCGGTCTTCACGAACGTTTCTGCGTTTTCCCAATCGTCGTAGAAGGAGCTGCCCAGCAAGATGCGGATGTTCAAGCCGATATCGACCAGATTGTTCGTCACCAGCTTGCCGTCGACGACCACACCCGGTGTGACGTACATGGCCTTGCCCCAGTCCGCCATGTTTTTATAGGTGTAATCGCATTTCGCCGGATCGTTGAACGACCCCCAGCAGCCCAGCAACACGCGCCTCTGGCCGACCCTTTCGTATCCCGGCAAAGCCTCGTAGAAGAAATCGAAGAGATCGTCGTGCATGGGGACGACCCTCTTCATGAACTCGACATATTTCATGAGGCGAACCAAATATTCGGTGAAGAGCTGAGTGCTCGGCACGGTGCCCACGCCGCCCGGATAGAGTGTCGATGGATGCACATGCCGGCCTTCCATCAGGCAGAACATCTCGCGAGTCATCCGGCTCATCTGCAGGGCCTCGCGATAAAACGATCCGGTAAACGGATTGAGCGCGCGCATGATATCGGCGATGGTACGGAATCCGTGGATGTGCGCATGGGGAGGCTCAGTCACTTCCGCTTTTTGCAGCACGCCGGGGTTGGTTTCCTTGACCATCTGCTCGCAGAAATCCACGCCGACCAGATTGTCTTGATAGATGTTGTGGTCGAACATGTACTCGGCCGCTTCACCGAGGTTCACGATCCACTCGCCCAGGGCAGGCGGGCGGATGCCGAAGGCCATGTTCTGCGCGTACATCGCGCACGTGGCGTGGTTATCACCGCAGATTCCGCAGATCCGGCTGGTGATGAAATGGGCGTCGCGCGGGTCTTTGCCCTTCATGAAGACGCTGTAACCGCGAAAGATGGAGGAGGTGCTGTGACACTCGGCCACCTCGCGATTTTCAAAATCGATTTTGGTGAAGATACCCAGGCTGCCCACGATGCGGGTAATCGGGTCCCAATTCATGTCCACCAGGTTGCGCGTTTTCGAGGGAGTGCTCGTCACTGCGTCCGTCGTGGTAGCCATCATTGCTCTCTTTCTACGCCTGCGCGTGATAACCGGTGCTTAGGGTCTTGCCTGGGTGTCGCCACTTTGGCTCTTTGTTGACGGTGGAATTGGTGATGGACCGCAGAGCGCGTATCGTTTTTCCGTAGATGCCGACACTTCCGGCGGAAATATGCGAACCAGGAGGCGCGTCCATGAAGGGCATGAACTTGTCTGGGAAACCCGGCATCGTGCAGCCGATGCAGATGCCTCCCACATTGGGGCAGCCGCCGCGGCCAGCTATCCAGCCGCGCTTGGTCACATTGCAATTGACCACCGGGCCCCAGCACCCGAGTCTCACGATACATTCCGGCTGGCCATATTCTTCGGCGAAGTCTCCCTGCTCGTAGTAGCCGCCGCGATCGCAGCCCTCGTGCACGGTTTTTCCGAAGAGCCATTTGGGACGCAATTGGTCGTCGAGCGGAATCATGGGAGCCATGCCAGCGACCTGATAGAGCAGATACAGCAGCGTTTCCATGAAATTGTCCGGCTGAATCGGACAGCCCGGCACGTTGATAATGGGCAGGCCCGCCACCGATTTCCAATCCCATCCCAGGTAGTCGGCGAGTCCCATGCAGCCGGTGGGATTTCCCGACATGGCGTGAATGCCGCCATACGTGGCGCAGGTGCCCGCGCCGATCACCGCTAAGGCTTTCGGGGCGAGCCGGTCGATCCATTCGGTGGTCTTGATGGGTTGGCCTGTTTTCGTGTCGGTTCCCAACGCCGCCCAATAACCTTGCTTGTTGATCTGCTCGTTCGGGATTGACCCCTCGACGACCAGGACGAAAGGACTCAGGTGTCCCTCCGCCGCGCGATGCCAAAATTTCATGAAATCGTCGCCCACTTCGTAGGCCAGGACCGGATTGTGGAGGTGTACTTTCGGTAGGCCGGGTATCGCGCCCAGCAGAACGTCTTCGATGCTGGGCTCCATGGCCGCGGTCACTGAGACGGAATCGCCGTCGCAGCTCAGCCCGGACGTCATCCATAGAATATGCACGTCGGAAACGGGCGAAGGCCGCTGGGTCTTATGGCCGTACGGGACATCTGCCATTTTGCTTTCCTCTTTCCCTGAAGGATCGTCGTTGGAGGGTTCTTTGGAGTGGCGGGGCGCGCGCGACGGTTTCTTGTGTGGGGTGCGTCGCTTTCGGCTGTGCGGCTTGCGTGGGCCCTCGGAGCTCGTGCCACCGTCGATGCTGTCGGGCGCCACATGAAGAGAGTTACGCGCCGGACCGTACGTACTCAACCCGGTATTGGCCGCATTTCCCCTGCTGCGATCACCCGACAAGCCGCATGGCGAAACGCATAGCTTCCGGTCGAGGGCGCACGGCTGGAAATTCGCTCGCCGGAGGCAACGCCGGTGTTTTTTCGATACAGTCACATGTCCGAGAGTAGCGTCGTGGGGATAAAACCGCAGAAGATGCAATGTCGCGGCGGCTCAGGTAAATACGTCAGGCGCGGAAAAAACGCTCCATAAAGAAGTCGCTGGTTATGTTTTCTCCGGTCAGAACCATGGCGAGCAACTCACCGCCAAGCACTTCCGGCGCGATCACGATATCGGCTTGGACCAGTTTGATGCGCTCCATGTGCTTGCTGTCGTTGATGGCGACCACGGTCTTCGCCTTGCCTTTCAGTTCCTTAACCGCCAGCGCGATGAAGGCATTATCGGAGTCATCCGCGCGCATCGCGAGCACCGCTTGCGCCTGATCGGCGCAAGCCTTTCGCAAGGTATCAAGGCTGTTAGCGTCGCCAACGATCAGGTCATCGGGATCGATGTCGCCGGAAGTCGGCGCCTGCGACAGGATCAGCACCACTTCCTGATTGCGCTTCTTGAACTCGCGATAGGTGTTATACGCGAGAGGGGTCGCGCCGATCACAATGAAATGGTTGGAGCGCTTCATGCGTTTCTCCTTCGGTTTGGTGAGCTTGGCGATCATCGGTCCGGCGATTGCCGTGACCGACGTGGCAAATACCGCCAGGCCCAGAAGCATCACGGACACTGCGAACAAGCGCGCGTCCGTTTGCTTCGGGATGATGTCTCCGTAACCGACAGTGCTCATGGTAACCACGGAATAGTAGAAGGCGGTGGTCAGGTCCTTAATGGGTGGGGAAAATTGCTTGCCGAGGTAAAGACTTCCGAAGACGGCGTAGATAAGCAGTAGCAGGGCGCTGGTGATAGCGAAGAGCGTGCCGGCGGCCAGGCTGGTTCGATCGAACCAGCGGTACGAGAGCAGCAGAGCCAGCAGCAGAAAACCGTCATAGGTAAATAGGCCGGTGCGATGATGGCCGATGATGGCCGCGCTGAGCACCATCGAGGCGGTGAGAACGATGGCTACCGTCCAAGCAAAGCGCGAACGGAACGGCAGGCCCACCGACATCACCAGCATGGCCACGCCGATCAGCACGAACGGCATGCTGCGAGGCGCGAATTCAAGCACGTGGCGCGGAAAGTCCGAAAGCAGTACAGATCGCTGGGCGATGTAGACCAGCCTTAGGAGCAGAAATCCGGCTCCGGCGAGCGCCAGCGCGAGAGGAATATGCGGAAACCAGTAGCGCGTCCGCGCAAGCTTGGCTATGCGCCGAGCGGCGGTGGCAAAGCGAGCCAGGCGGCCAGGCCGCCACGCCCAATGAACGAATCTGTTTTCGTGCATAGCGGAAAATCCCACCGATCCAAGCGGCTAATATAGCAGGCCTTTTCCTTGTCGCGGCGAGGGGAGATGCGCGTTCAGGAATTTAGTCCGCCGCCGCCGGTGCGCATGGGCGGCTATCTTGGCGCAGCATGCCGTGCTATGATTTCTGCGGGGTGGTGAGCGTAGCTCAGCCGGTAGAGCATCGGTCTGTGGCACCGAGGGTCGTGGGTTCAAATCCCATCGCTCACCCCAATGCTTTCAGCAACTTGCAGTTACTTCCGTTTCCTCGTAACGCCCAATAACGCCCGAATGCACTTTCTTGACTGCCTTCGGGCGCACTGCGGTGAGGGCCTTCGGTAACTCGAAACCAACGCCAAACGACTTCGCTGCATCACGCCGGAATGCACGTCCTCTCGCACGCGGTCGTAACGGTCCGACATATCCTTGGCCGCATGGCCCATCCAGAATTTAAGCAGCCCATCTGGACAGATCAAGTTGCGGAGGAACGTGTTGCGGTAGCGCCGGAAGCTATGGAAACCGCACTGCGGGATTTTCAGCTTCTCTAGCGCCTTGTAGAGTGCCCGCGCTAGATTCCGCTGGTTCATCGGGTAGCGGTTCTTGGTTTGAAAAATAAAACCCTTCGTGCGGCCACCGATGTATTGCCTCGGCAGTTCGGCAACGTCGGGATGCACGTCAACACTGCGGCGGGCATTCGGCGTCTTAGGTTCGCCAACCTTTCCCTTCCATAGCGACTGTTCAATGCGAACGGAATTCCCATCGAAATGGCAGACCTCTAGGCCGAGAAGTTCCCCGGACCTAATCCCGGTAGCCGCAAGCAGGGTGGCAGCCATCTGAAGCCGTCCCGTTGTAGCCTTCACGATCTTCTCGACTTGCTCGCTCGTAAACGCGGGCCTTCGTTGTTTCGTCCCGTCCACGACCGGCATGTCAATGAATTCGTGATTCCATTTCGTTGGGTAAAGCTCGTCCCCGTTCTCATCAACGGCGCTAGCTTTGACCAGCTTGACCACCTGCGTAATGTTTTTGATCGACATCGGCGATAGGGGGCAAGCCGCGCCGTCGCAGCCCGTAAACCCTTCAAGTTTCCGGAAGTGTGCAGTGAATTGTCCTGCAGTATAGCGTTGCGCCCGGTAAATACATCGTAAACCTTTACCCATCAATATAGTTCCACATCCCCGGCTTCAATTAGGAACGGCCTCAAGCTTGCTACTGCTCTCGTCGGGGTAGTTCATCCGGACCGATTGTGACGGGTAAGGGGGGACGTGATGACTTGCTGGAAAGTCGCTTTTCTTGCACTTATTCTATCGGGTCTTCTATTTGGAGCTCGCTCCGTCAGTGCGGACCAGGTTCCAGCACCTATGTATGACGTCACCGGCGCACTTTTGATCGTGGGGAACGACGTGTGCTCCGGATTGCCCTGTACCGAAACGATCGCGTTTTCATTTGGTTTTGGGTACCAATACAATCCCGCAAGCGGCGCGTATCAGGCCTTTGCAACAAATCTTCAGACATCTTGGTCGGGCGTTCTACCGAGCTTCACAAGCACTTCCACGGGTGGGCGTACTTGTCGACTAACGGCAACTACCTCGCTCTTTCCGATGCCGCCGACGACGAAGTCGATATTATCGTGGATCAAAATTCGACAGCCAGTCTCCCTACGGCTGCTCCGACATTTGGGGCCATTTTGTGGAGCTGCTATTCGGCGACTTGCCTAGTTGATTTAGATCCTTTTTACACTGGTCCCCCGCCTCAAGGTCAGGGCGACGCATTAGGGATAATATCCCCCGTCACTGGCGACTTCAACGTGACGACGGTGCCTGAGCCGTCCGGTTTGCCTCTTCTCGGGTTTGGTTTGCTGGCCCTTGGGATGATGGCGCGCCTAAAAAGAGTGACGCCCGTTTAGTGCCCAATAACGCCTTTAGAGAAGCTGTTTTTCATGGCCTTTTTTCCGTTGTAAAGCGCGCGCCGCCAATGGGTTAATGAAATTTGTACCCTAAAACTGTGGCACCGAGGGTCGTGGGTTCAAATCCCATCGCTCACCCCAAACTTATCCTCGCAAGTTACTGAATCCACTCGCCCGAGCTTGCCGCGACTTCCGTTTTGGCATTATTCCGCATGCAGCTGTATCGGAAAATGGTGGCCGAGCGTGCGATCGCTTCACCTTGAAACTCGTCGATCGCGTGCTTGTGATGGGGCAGCACTGTGTTTTCCAGCCTAGTCCGTCTTCGTAATACAGCCGACTATTTTGTGTTTGCGACCCAGCGTTACGTGTTTGCCTGGCGGGCTCTTCACGATCAGCAAGTGTGCCGGATTGCCGGGGTGCGAGACGAGAACCTCAGCGCCAAAACTTCGCCGGCATGATCCATCGCCCGTTTGTTCTGCACCATTGCAATTCAGCGCGGGGGAATGTATGTTCCCGGCGGTCCGCATTGATTGCCCGGGCGGCCTGCAATGATAGATAGACAGGCTCGATAGCGACTAGTACCTGATCTCGATTTGGATGGGGGAAATGATGCGTTTCTTGAAAGCAAGCGCTTGCTGTGGAGCGGCGCTGATGTTGGCGCTACTGAGTTCCGCCGCGTTCGCGCAGCAAGGCCAGCCCGTAAATGATACGGCATTGAAGGACGCCGCCTCGAATGGCGCGGAATGGCTGACCTATGGCCACGATTATGGCGACACGCACTACAGCCCGCTGAAGCAGATCGATACGAGCAACGCGGGCCAGTTGGGGCTGGCCTGGTATTTTCAGACCGATTCGGATACCGGCACGGAGGAAGCCAATCCGATCGTGGCGAATGGGACGATGTATGTCACTACCGCCTGGGACCTGCTTTACGCGCTCGATGCGCGCACCGGAAAGCTGAAGTGGAGCTGGGATCCGAAGATCGGCCATATGAATTTCCCGCCGCATTCAGCAGGCAATCCCGATCGCGTGCGCACCGGTCCGAGCCTGTGCTGCGGCCCGGGGAATCGCGGCGTGGCAATTTATGACGGCAAGGTTTACATCGGCACGCTCGACGCGCGGCTGGTGGCTCTCGACGCCAACAGTGGCGCAGTGGTGTGGTCCGTGCGCACCGCCGGCGCGAACTCCGACTACAGCATTACCGGCGCACCGCGGGTGATTCGCGGCACCGTGATCATCGGGAACGGCGGGGGCGAGTACAACGCTCGTGGATACGTGACCGCTTATAACGCGGAAACCGGCAAACAGGTGTGGCGCTTCTACACCGTCCCCGGCGATGCGCCGAATCCAATTGAAGACAAAGCCATGAACATGGCGGCGAAAACGTGGCACGGCGATAAGTCGCACATCGGTGGTGGCAATCCCTGGAACGCCATTTCCTACGATCCGAAGCTCAACCTGATTTACATCGGCACGGGACAGGGCGGCCCGTGGGTGCGCAAATACCGCAGTCCCGGCGGCGGCGACAATTTGTTCATCTGTTCGGTGGTGGCGCTCCACGCGGATACCGGCAAGTTCGCCTGGTACTTCCAGGAAACGCCGGGCGATGTGTGGGACTACGACTCGACCGCGGACATCATGCTCGCCGATTTGAAAATCGACGGCAAAATCCGGCACGTGCTGATGCAAGCGCCGAAAAACGGACTGTTCTACGTGATCGATCGGACTAACGGTAAATTCATCTCCGGCGCGCCGCTCGAGCACGTCACCTGGATGACCGGGCTCGATCCGAAAACCGGGCGGCCGGCGATCAATCCGGCGGCTCTTTACGACAATAAGAGTGCCATGGTGTGGCCAGGTGCGGGAGGCGGGCACGTCTGGCAAGGGATGTCTTTTAATCCCGCAACGGGGCTCGTCTACGTTCCGGGAATGAACGACAGCCCGTTCGATTACAAAGCCAATCCAGATTACAAGTACGAGCTGGGCGAGTACGACTTCGGAATTCTATTCAGCCGTCCTGCGCCGCCGAAGCCGGGCGAGAAGCCGGCAGCTGCTCCGCCGCGCATGACGCCGTTTTTGGTCGCGTGGGATCCGGTGACGGAAAAGCAGCGCTGGTTGCTTTCCGACATGGGCGGGGGCGGGACGTTGAGCACGGCCGGTGGTCTGCTCTTTGCTGCATCGGATGTGGGCGATTTTGAAGCGCTCAATGCACAGGACGGCACGACGCTATGGAAGGTGAAACTCACTCCGGGTTACGGCAACCCGATCACTTACTCGATCGATGGCAAGCAGTACGTCTCCGTCCTTTGCGGGCGAACCGGCAAGAGCCGCGTCTACACGTTTGCCGTAGGCGCGAGTGAAGCGATGCCGGCCTCGGCGTTTGCTGGCAACTAGGGGGCAGCAAGTCAGGCCCATCCGAAGTTCGTGCGCGGATCGCGATAGGCGACCCGCGAAAATAGTTGGGGGGAGCAATCAACATGGATCGACGCAACCTCTTCGCAAGGAATCATTCTGCTTCGCGGCGCGTAGCTTCGCGCGCGTTGGTTTACGCGGTCGCTGTGTCCGCGGCTATTGCGCTTGCGGCGCAGCTTGGCCGCGCCCAATGGCCTGCGGTGAACGGCGTGCAGAACGAGCGCTATTCCTCGCTCAGCCAGATCAACGCGCAGAACGTCACCCAACTGGGAGCGGCATGGGTGTCCGAGAAAATGATACCGGCGCCGAGTTCTCGCGCCACTTTTGTGATCGATCAAGGGTTGATGTTCGTCACCGCGCCGCCGTTTGTCTACGCCTACGACATGAAAACCGGCAAAGTGGCGTGGCAATACCACACTCCTCCGGGCACAGAGCCGGCGCACGGAGGCGTGGCCGTCGGCGATGACATGGTGTTCGTGGGCTTGTGGCATCCGGGAAATTCGCAGCTGATTGCCTTGCGGGAGAAAACCGGCGATGTCGTGTGGCAGGTTCCCGTCGCTGCTCCGTCAGGCGAGCCGACCGGCGGCGTCTCAGGCACGCCGCTGTTTGCCGATGGCCTAGTGTCGATTGGCACCAATGCGGATTACGGCTATCGGGGCCAGATTGCCGCGTTCGACGCCCAAACCGGCAAGCAAGTGTGGCGATTCTTCGTGGTGCCCTCGCCAGGACAGCCGGGCTCTAACACCTGGCCGAAAAACAACGACGCCTGGCTGCACGGCGGAGGCGCGGTTTGGCTCGGCGGCGTCTACGACCCGGAACTCGGAATGGATTTTTACGTCACCGGAAACGCCGTCCCGCAATACGGAGGCGAAGACCGGCCGGGCGACAACTTGTATACCGATTGCGTGATCGCGCTCGATCCCAAAACAGGCAAGCTGCTCTGGTATGACCAAGTTGTTCACCACGACATTTGGGAGGCCGACATCGCGGAGGCTCCTGTGTTGTTCAATGCCGACGTGGACGGCAAGACCGTGAAAGCCATTGCGGCGGTTCGCACCGATGGCTACCTCTTCGAATTCAATCGCACCAATGGCAAGCCGCTCGAGCGCATTGAAGAGCGCCCCGTGCCGCAAGATGCCTATCAAAAGACCGCCAAGACGCAACCTTATCCGGTGGGCGCCGAACCTGTGCTGCCCGACTGCGGATACTGGAAAACGCAGCCGCTGCCGGCGGGTTTTGCTCTGGGCTGTTTCTTCACACCCGCGGAAGCCGACAAGCCCAACCTCCTCGTGCCGGTGTACGGAATGCGTTCTACTCCGATGGCTTACGATCCGCAGACACACTATTTCTACGCCAGTGGAAATGCGGCGCTGCAATGGTTCCGGCGCGCGAAAGACCCGGACTTTTTCAGCCTGGCTTTCAGCAATCGCGTGCCGGGTCTGAGCGAGATCAGCTACGGTGTGCTGGCGGCCATCGACAGCCGTACGGACAAGATCGCGTGGGAAAAGAAAATCCACGACGGGAAGCCCAGCGGCGCGCTGGCAACCGCGGGAGGTCTGGTGTTCCAGATGGCCGGCAACGGGAATCTCCAAGCCTACGACGCCTCAACCGGCTCGCTGCTGTGGCAATTTCAAACCGGTTCAACTATCGGGGGCCCGCCGGTGGCGTTCGAAGATGACGGCGAAGAATATATCGCCAGCGTGTCGGGCGGGCAGGTGTGGGCGTTCAAGTTGGGCGGAACGCTCCCGCAGGCATCCGCGCCTCCAATTCCAGCGCCGGCGGAATTCTCGGGTCCTATAACGAAAACTTCGAGCATCCAGACAGCTACGCTGGTGCGCGACATGGGCCTGACCGGCCAACACGCATTCGAGGACGAGTACGAGTTCGATCCCTACCGCGCGGAAGTCCCGGTGGGCACCAAGGTTACTTGGAGGAACAACGGCGTGCTGGTGCACACCATCGAGGCAGTGGACGGTTCGTGGTCAACCAAGCCATTGCATCCGATGGACATCGGCGAACACGTGTTCGACAAGCCCGGTACCTACGCGTATCACTGCAAAGAGTATCCGTGGGAGTACGGCCAAATCGTGGTCGTGGCGGCAGTTCCGGACAAAACCGGCCAGGGCCACTGAAGGCGCGGCGCTCAAGAAAAAATTCCAGAGCGGTCTTGGATTACGCCGGCGGCAGCCGAGTGCGGAGCAAACCGCTGCGAAATTTTACGCTTTTCTCGGGAAGGGAATCGGCGCCGATGGTTTACGGCGGGCGGCATATTGTTTCAGGTGGGCTCGCGCCTGATCGGCCCACGGACCGTTGGGCGCGTGGCGGAGGTATAAATTCCACTGCTCGCGCGCCAGGCGGCGCTGCCCGCGCTTTTCGTACGCGAGAGCGAGATTGAAACGCGCGTCGGCGTGATTGGGCAGCACGCGCGCGGCGCAACGGAGATGGCGGATGGCTTCGTCGATTTCACCGCGTTCTTCGAGGACGCAGCCGAGATTGTAACGGCAAATTCCGTTCAACGGTTCCAGCTTCACGGCCCGGAGAAACGCCTCGTGCGCTCCGTCAATTTCCCCGATCTGATAGAGCGCGACGCCCAAATTGATGTGCGCCTCGATCCAATCGGGAGAAACTTCGATGATCTGGCGGTAGTAGTCGACCGCATCGGGAAGCGTCGCCCGATCGGTTTCGCATTCGAGCGCGGCGCGGAACAGATCTTCGGCGGTGGGACCAGCTAAGGCGCGCAACTTTGTTTCGGGACGCGCGGCATCAAACGAAAATCCCCATTGCTGTTTCACGGGATTGAAGGGGCGGCTATCGCCCGGAGGAATAACCATCACGTGGCGGCCTTGCTGGACGAATTGCAGTTGATGCAAAGCCAAAGGCGCGCCGCCAAATTGCTGCTCGAATAGTTTTAATGCACGCTGGACGCGCTGCGCGGGAATATGGCAGTCAGAAAGGCGCTGCATAGTGCGGAGAGCCACCAGGTCGCCGAAACTGTAGAATCGCTCGCCCCAGCGAGCCTGGGGGCGAATCAGACGCAAGCTTTCCCAGTAGCGAAGACGGCTTGGCTGTACTCCTAGAATGCGCCCTACTTCTCTGCGGGTATATCTTTGCGACAAGCGAATGCCCCCAATCGCACGTCCAGACGATTATGCACCCAATGTCAAATGGCCACGAATTCCTTGCGCCGCCTCGCCACAATTGGTTCGCTGATCCGCGAAATTTTGCGCGTCTGAAATAGCCATTACCAAAAACGCTACACTGCACGCCGGGCTGATTGCGCCGCAGCGCGGGCTTGCTACACTTTTCATATGTTTACGCGCGGGGAATTGCCGCGTAAATCGCGCCTTCGATGATCCTGGACAACACCGAAAAGCTCTATTTAGAGCGCCAAGTGACTCTGGCGCGCGCGGTGATCGCTGCGTTATCTCTGGTGGCTCTGCTGGAGACTTCGCTCGCACCGGTGCGGCGGGTTTCCATCGCGCTGCTGGCGGGATATCTGCTGGTTGCGCTCGGGCTGATTTTTGCGGGACATTTTTTCCCGGATCGGCGCATCCGCCTGCCGCTAGCGGTGGATTTTTCGGTGCTCGCGGCATTCGTGTATCTGACGCCATCGGTTTCGGCCTTTTGGTTTTTGTTTCTTTTTATGGTGTTTGCCCTCGCCTCGCGCGGCGAAACGCGGTGGATGTTTGCGCTTGTGGGTCTCGCAACCGCGGGAATTATTTTGCGCGTGGCGGTGGAGGATTCCTTCCACTGGCAGAGCACCTGGCACTGGATCGCTATCGGTGTCGGCACCATGGTATCCGGTCTGGGAATGGGGTTTCTGGGAGCGCGCGAAAGGGAACACCTGGGTAGGCAGCAATTCCTGGAAAAAATTACCGGCGTGCTGCGCTTTGACCGTGGACTCACGGAGTCCATCCGGCAGGCGCTGGGCGAACTCACCGTGGCATTCGATTGCGAAGAGGCTTGCTTGGCGGTCCGGGACGATGAAATGGAGCGCCTATTCGTATGGAGAGTAAAAGCGAACGAGCGCGATGCGGCGGGCCCGGAGACCTTGCCGTTGCTGCGCTCGGAGGCGTTCCTGATCGACTGCATGGAAGTGTCCATGGGCTGGGAACAAAACGGCGGGCGCGGCGAAGGATTCGGATGGGACCGCCGTACCGGGCAGCGTTTCCGGCGCGTGCCGCCGCTGGCGGACGAAGCACGCGAAGAGCTGGGAGCCAGATCGATGCTGGCAACCACGATTGAATCCGACGGCCAACCGGTTGGGCGCGTCCTGCTGATCAACGCCAATGGCGGGCGGAAACGCTTTTCCGAGGGCGATCTGCGCTGGCTCGACCGCATTGTGCGGCAGCTTGGCCCTCCGCTTGAAAATGTTTTTCTGCTGCGCAGCTTGCGAATGAGGGCCGTGGAATCGGAGCGCAGCCGCGTCTCTCGCGACTTGCACGACGGCATCCTGCAGACGCTGCTCAGCCTGAATATTCAGCTCGACGTTCTGCGGCACAAGCCTCCGCAAAGCCCGGAGCGCTTGTCGCAAGAGCTCACCAGCCTGCAACGGACGGTCAAAGAGCAGAGTGAAGAGTTGCGGCAGATGGTTACCGAGATGCGGCCGGTGCGTGTGGAAAGCGCGGATTTAAAAGAGCTGATGTACGGGTTTGCCGAGCGCTTTCGGAGCGAACACGAACTGGCCGTCGAACTGTTCATTGACGACCGGAATCTGCGGCTTCCGGACCGAATTTGCCGGGAAATCTTCCAGATATACAGAGAGTCACTACATAACGTAAAAAAGCATGCGCATGCCAGCCACGTCGTGGTAAAACTAGGGCAAGACGACTCGAAAGCATTTTTGATCGTCGACGATAACGGCATGGGGTTTAGCTTCTCCGGTCGTTACGCCAGTGAGGAGCTCGACCGGCTCCGGCTTGGGCCAATTTCCATCAAGGAACGTACGAGGAGTGTGGGTGGAACACTTACGCTGGAGTCGAATCCTGGGCACGGGGCGCGTCTAACTATCGAGATTCCAGTCAATTAAAAATGAGCAAACCTAAACAGGCGATTCGGGTCCTGGTTGCGGACGACCACGCAATCTTTCGGGAAGGTCTGCGGAAATTGCTCGACGTTGACGATATTCAGATCGTCGGCGAGGCGGCGAATGGCCTGGAATGTTCGAAGCTCCTGGCGAAGTTCAAGCCCGACATTCTGCTCCTCGACCTGCGCATGCCGGAAAAAGATGGTCTCGGTGTGCTCGAGGAAACCAATTTTGATTCCACGCCCACGCGCGTGATCGTCCTGACCGCCGCTGAAGACGATCGCGACGTGGTTCGCGCCATGCGTCTGGGAGCGCGCGGCGTGGTCTTGAAGCAGTCCGCCAGCGATCTGCTGGTAAAAAGCATTCGTAAGGTGCACGAAGGCGAAATTTGGCTCGACAACCGCATGACCGCGGAAGTCATCGACGCGTTCAAAAAATCGGCGGAGTCGGGCCAGCGTCGCGAGAAGCCGTTGCTCAGCGACCGCGAGAAGGAAATCGTGCAGCTCGTGGCACAGGGCTTTCGAAACCGTGAAATCGGCGAAAAGCTCTTCATCAGCGAACAGACCGTCAAGAATCATCTGCACAACATATTTGATAAGCTTGGCGTTTCTGACCGTCTGGAGCTCGCGCTGTACGCAATTCATCACCGCCTGATCGATTCAGCCTGACCAGGTTGTACGATTTTCCTTCCCGGTAAAAGCCGCTCCGTGGGTGTGTGCTCGCGCGGGTTGGCGTAAGATTGCAAGTGGTTTATGGCTGATTTCGAACAAAATAAAATCCCGCCCGAAAAGCACGGCGCTATGGAACGGCCTGTTCCGGATACGGCCGCGCGCATGCCGGGTATGTATGTGCGCGAACGAGTGCTCATCGCCTGCGCGGTGTTGCTGATCGCGCTCTTCGGTTTCACCGCCTTTATAGCCCGCCAGTATCACCGCACCGTGCACCGCTACGCCGACCAGTGGTTCGCTACCGGCGAATCGGCCATGCAATCCGGCCAAACTCGCGCGGCCATCAACGATTTTCGCAACGCTCTCGTCTACAAGCCCGAAGATCCCACCTTTCAGTTTCATTTGGCGCAGGCGCTGGCGAGTGCGGGACAGGAGTCCGAGTCGCGCGCCTATCTTATGAATTTGCTTTCGGAAAATCCCGGCAGCGGCCCCATCAATCTGACATTGGCCAGAATCGCGGTGCGGGAAAAGAACAAAACCGACGCCATACGCTATTACCATCTGGCCATCGACGGCGTATGGGACGCCGATCCACTGAAGCAGCGCTGGGAAGTGCGTCGCGAGTTGTGCGAGTATCTGCTGAATCAAGGAGACGTGCAGCAAGCCGAGCCTGACTTGATCGCTTTGGCGCAGGATGTTCCGCTGCGAGATGTGACAAGCGAGAAGCTTGCGGGAGACTTGCTGCTCCGCGCCGGTCTTTGGAGCCGTGCGCTTGCTGAATTTCGCTCTGTTCTGGCCACGGACAGGCGCGATCCTGAGGCGCTCGCCGGCGCGGGCCGCGCGGCGTTCGAACTGGGCGACTACGCGGAGGCCGTCAATTACTTCAACCGAATGCCTCGTGATCAGCGCGATGCCGCGGACACATCGCCAATGCTCCAGACCGCCGAGCAGGCCCAGGAGATGAACGCGCTGCGGCCCGGCCTGCCCGCATCGCAACAAGCGCGGCGCGCCGCGAAAGCCTTGAGCGTGGCCAATGCGCGCGTTTTGGCGTGCGCTCAACAACGCGGCGAGACGCTATCAACCACTGCTGCCTCGTCGTCCGACGGCCTGCAGCAGCTGTATGCCACCGCACAGCAAAACAAGCGGGCATGGACGGTACCCAGTCTTTCTCAGCAGCCCGATCAGATCACGGCAGTCATGGCGTTTGCCTTTCAGGCTGAGGCGGCCGCGACCAAGGTATGCGGCCCGCCGCAAACCGCAGCCGACAAGGCTTTATCCCTGATCGCATCGAATCCAGCGGGGCGAGCCAATGAGTGAGACTGTGACCCCACAACCGCCGTTTGCAGATACGCCGCCGGCTCCGCAGGAGGGAGTCTTCGATCGCGCGCGATCGTTGTGGCAAGGTTGGATTAAAAAGCTTTTCGGTGAAAACGAAGAGTACCTCTTCCTGGTTTTGGCGATTTTAATCGGAGTTTTTGGGGGCCTGGCGGTCGTTTGCTTCCGAGTAGCAATTGATTGGGTGCAGTTCGTGCTGCTGGGATCGTCTCTCTATCCGGGATTCCCTCGCGTGGTGATCGTGCCGGCGGTGGCGGGAATCGCTATCTCCGCGCTGGTAATTTGGGTGTTCCCCAGGTCACGCGGCAGCGGAGTGAATCAGACCAAAGCCGCGGTCTACGTTTCGAACGGATACATTCCGTTCGACACGGTGATCGGTAAGTTCGTGGTTTGCGCGCTGGCCATCGGCAGCGGTCAATCGCTCGGTCCCGAAGACCCATCGCTACAGATGGGGGCGGGTATCGCGTCCAAGATCGGCCGTTACCTAAGGCTTTCGCAATCGAAAATTCGCCTGATCGCACCTGTTGGCGCGGCGGCGGGCTTGGCGGCGGCCTTTAACGCCCCGCTGGCGTCCACGCTATTCGTTATCGAGGAAGTGATCGGGACGTGGAGCGCGGGAGTTCTCGGCGCAATCGTGCTGTCCGCGGTGTCGAGCGCCATCACCATGCGCTACTTCATGGGAGCGGAATCGCTTTTCCGTGTCCCGTCGGTGCAGCCCGCGCATCCAATCGAGTTCTTAGGATACGCGGTGCTGGGCGTGGTGGGCGGCATCGTGTCGCTGCTCTTCACGAAATGGATCGCGTATGCGCGACCGCGCATCCAGGCTCTGCCGCGCTGGGCGCTGTTCCTGCTTCCCGCGATTGCGGGCTTGATTGTGGGGGTGATGGGCATCTGGTTCCCGCAGGTGTTGGGGGCAGGCTACTCGATCATTGACCAGGCTCTGCACGGCGAGTTTGCGTGGAGGTTGTTGCTGGTCCTGGCGGTGATGAAGTTGGTGGCCACGGGAGTGTCGTTCCTCAGCGGAACTCCCGGCGGCATGTTCGCGCCTACGCTATTTATCGGCGCGATGCTCGGCGGAGGGATTGGCGCCATTGAACATCACTTCTTTCCCAGCATCACGACGTCCGTGGGTATGTTCGCGCTGGTAGGCATGGGCACGCTTTTCGGCGGTTTTTTGCGCGTGCCGATCACGTCCGTATTCATGGTCATCGAACTTTCCGGCAGCTACACGGCGGCATTGCCGGTAATGGTCTCCAGCCTGATCGCGTACCTGATTTCTCGCCATTATCAGGAAGTCGCGCTCTTCGACATGCTTACACGCCAAGAGGGCCTAATGCTTCCCTCGATTGAAGAGCGCCGCGAGCAGGAGGCATTTCTGGTGGAAGACGCCATGCGAGCCGAGGGCGCTTTCGTTGTCCGTCCCGGTGAGCCGGTGGCCGACTTGGCAGGGAAGACGGAAGCGCAAAAAGACATTCCTCTGCTACTGCGCGTCAGAATGGGGGAATGGCGGCTACTCGATAGCGAGGATTTGCAGCGCCTGGCCAATGACGGCGCAACCCACACCGCCGCGGAGGTAAAATCTAAAGGCCCGCTGCCGCTGCTGTTTCCCGATGAGTCTATCGAGGAAGCGATGCGCTGGCTGGGCGATTGGCCTGTGATTCCGGTGGTAAGCCGCGCCGATTTGGGCCAACTGGAAGGTGTGCTTACATTTCCTGACGTGTTGAAAGCAGTGCGCAAGGCTAAAGCCGAATAGTTTTCGTTTTGCCCGTTCCTGTCCCGCAGTTCTCTCGATACCTCGCACAACCCACGAGCTGTAGCCAGCATAGTACTTCTGTACTGAAAGAGGGGCCTAGAATTGGCTCTCTTGCTCTATTGGTTCAAATGCGCATTCTTCTTATCCTGTGGCTGCAATGACGGAGACGATTACAGTGTCCTTGAAAGAACGACGAACATCACGGCGTTTCTTGATGCGTTTGCCGCTGACGGTCCGCTGGACGGATGAGATGGTGGTCGGAGAGGCCGCCACCGAGTCGCGCGAGGTCAGCTCTCGCGGCTTGTACTTTCATCTTCCGAAGGGGCTGAAAAGCGGTTCCCCCGTCGAGATTGTCATGACCCTTCCGCATGAGTTGACCCAAGCTGGGCCCGTGCGCGTCCGCTGTCTGGGACGCGTGCTGCGCAGCAACCAGGAAAACTCCGGCGAGATCGGCGTGGCCGCGGCCATCGAACGTTACGAGTTCATGCGTAACGTTGACGTGGTCGCCTAACGAGTTCTTGCCCAGACCCTGCGGAGATGGGTAAGAAGAGGCCGGGAGGCCAGGGTCCCTCAGCCAGGCTTCCCGGCCGTTTTACTGCTCGCCTGTTTCGCGCTGTTTGCGAGAGGCCTTGGCGCGCTCTGGCTGTGTCGCAGCTGCCGCTTGGACACTCTTCCAGCCGATTTCCCGCAGGCTCGCGGCCGTTACGCCCTCACCGGAATTGCAAAATTGTGTTTCGCGACAAACTTTATTGTTGACAATGTCTACTTAATAGGTAGACTTAGTACGTTTTTGGTCGTTGCCCATGAGAATTTCTCAACGCGGTCTTTATGCTCTGCAGGCGCTCACCGTGCTGGCTCGCCGGCACCCTACGGGCGTCGCTAAGATTAAAGATATCGCCGCGGAAGAAAATTTGCCGGAAAAGTTCTTGGAAAACATTTTGGTAGACCTGAAGAGAGCCCGGATTGTGGATAGTCTCCGCGGTGCCCACGGTGGATACCAGCTCAAACGCCCGCCGGAGGAGATTTTCCTCGGAGAAGTGATTCGCCGGATCGATGGTCCGCTCGCGCCCTTCGAAGATGCGGAGTCCCTTCGCCGTCGCGTGCAAACCGATGCCAAACACCAGCCGCTCTTCCGTGTGCTTCTCGACGTCCGCAATGCCGTCGCCGGCATTTTAGACCACACTTCGCTCGCCGATCTGTGTTGTAGCAGCCCCAACTGAGTTTTCACGCCGTCCGCAGCACGTCAGCCATTCATTTCATATCGAAGGTCTATTGACCGAAACCGGTGTCGCTTTCGCGCCTAGCGAAACGCAGCCGCAATCACGGAGACGCCAATGAGTGCGACACAGGTGTTGGACTGGGAACGGGATTTGTCCGGCGGCGAGAGAGAACTGCTGCGCGAAGTGATCGCCGCGATTCGCAGGATCCGCTACGGCTCGGTAGTGGTGACCATTCATGACGGGCGCGTGGTCGAGGTGAATAAGACGGAGCGCATCCGCAAGACTTCGGCCTGATCGCCGCAAAATCAGACCGCCCGACCCGGTTCGCGGGAGGAGAAGAGAGGTGCCGGCCAACCGACCAGTCCACTGGAGGCTTGAAGCCAACTCAAACAGGAGACTTCAATGCCCAGATATCTGTTACGCAGATCCAGTGGGGCCATCTCTTTGCTGCTTGCCATTTCCATCGCGGCGCCCGCGCGGGCTGCGCGAAATAGCGGCAGCCCGGCGATTACGGCGGCATCGAGCCCGGCGGATCCACTGCCGGCTAGTGGCGGCAATTCAGCAGCTCCCGCGAAACCCGCGCCAGCATCGCCTGCCGTCGCTGCAGAACTCCAGGAGTTGAAGCAAACCGTGCAAGCCCAGACGCAAGAGTTCGCCGAACACAGCAAAGAACTCGAATCGGAGAAGGATGCAATCAGCGAGGAACTGCAACAGATCGCGGCGCTAGAGGCCAGGCTCGGAATTTCCCCGTCCGCCCCCACACCTGTGGATCAGCCCGCTGCCGCTCCCGGGATCGATTCTGCTGCGGCCGCATCATTCACATCAACGGTGGCTTCCCGGCCGGCTCAGGCGGAAACGCCCCAGGATTTGTCGAACCGTATTGCGAACCTCGAAGATCGACTGAAGACCTTCGGCCCTTTCACCTTTTCCGGCGACATCCGCCTGCGCGACGAGCCATTTTTCGGCGGCCCATCCAATGGCTCGCTCGATCAAAACCGCGAGCGTTTCCGTCTGCGCTTCAACGTGGACGCGAAGCTTAACGACGACTTCACGGGTGGTTTTTCCCTGGCTTCTGGAGATATCGACGATCCCACAAGCACCAACCAGACGCTGACCGGCTTTTACTCCCGGAAATCGATCGCTATCGATCAAGCTTTTGTCGACTATACGCCGCACCAGTTTCACGGTCTCTCGCTCGAAGCCGGGAAATTCACCTATCCCTGGTACAACACCGAACTTACTTGGGACAAGGACCTCAATCCCGAAGGCGCTGCGGAGACGCTGGCGTTTGATCTGCATTCCACGCCCGTGTTGAAGAAGCTCGCGTTCATTGCCTTCGAGCTACCGTTTGCGCAGGCTGCCGGCACGTCCACCAACGTCAGCCTGGCGGACGATGTCGTCTATGGCGGGCAGATTCAAACACAGTGGCAATTTACTCACTGGCTGAAATTCGGCGCTTTCACGGGATACTACGACTACATCAACGCCAATCCCATCGCTCTCGCGCTGCAAACGGCGCTCTCGAAAAATCCGCAGACTCCCGATACCGGCTTACTGCCGCTGGCCCCCGGAACGACGGTCGAAAACTCGATACTGACCACCACCGCTACGGATGTTGTTACGATCGGCGGCACGTCGTACCCAACAGGCGTCACCAAAGTCACCAACGCCCAATTTGCCTCCCAGTTCGGGTTGTTCGATTCGCTGGCCACGTTTGACATCTCCACGCCCTGGCGGCGCTGGCCGGTTCGGCTGATTGGCGACTACGTACAGAACACCGAGGCCTGCGCCAATGTGAATAATCTTCAACCCGCTCCCGCTAATACAGCCTCGGTTCACTACTCGCAATCCTTGAATTTCGCCTGCAACCCTCATGAGCGCCGCGGATATTGGGCTGAAGCGCAGGTCGGAAGCGCGCAAAAACGAGGCGACTGGGAATTCGACTACGCGCGCATCTTTATTGAACGGGAAGCGGTGATGTCCGCTTTCGATTACAGCGAGCTGTATCAGGGAAGCAACGTCAGCGAACACCGGGCGGAAATCATCTACCAAGTACACCGCAACGTGCAGCTTGGCTACACCGCTTTGATTGGGCGGCCGCTGAATTTCGACGTCAAGACTCCCGTGCCGAACTGGCTGGAACGTATGCAGTTCGACCTGGTTTACAGCTTCTAGGCGCCGAAAAATGAACCGTCAAAATCGAACAGGTAAGGTTGCCGTGAAAAAAATATCCAGGCGGAGCGCTCTCGCGGCGCTGGCGGGCGGGGCAGCCCTTTTCGGTGTCCGCTCCAAGGCCGAAAGCTCCGTTTCGATTCTCAACGTATCCTACGATCCCACGCGCGAGCTCTACGAGGACTACAACGCCGCGTTTGCAAAGTATTGGAAGGCGAAAAGCGGCCAGGTAGTCACCATCGAGCAGTCGCACGGCGGCTCGGGCTCTCAGGCCCGGGCCGTCATCGACGGGCTGCCTGCTGACGTGGTCACGCTCGCTCTCGCTTACGACATCGATGCCATAGCCGATAAAGCCAAGCTCCTGCCGGAAAACTGGCAGTCGCGGTTGCCAGAAAACAGCACGCCGTACACTTCGACCATCGTCTTTCTAGTCCGGGCGGGAAATCCCAAGCACATCAAGGACTGGGACGACGTAATCAAAACCGGCGTATCGGTAATCACTCCCAATCCTAAGACTTCCGGAGGGGCTCGCTGGAATTTCCTCGCTGCTTGGGCTTACGCACTGAAGCAGCCTGGCGGTGACGAAAATGAGGCCCGCGAATTCGTCACCCGCCTTTACAAAAACGTTCCGGTGCTCGATTCCGGTGCGCGTGGCTCGACGAACACCTTTGTCGAACGCGGCATCGGCGACGTGCTGCTGGCTTGGGAAAACGAAGCGCTCCTGGCCACGCATAACTTGGCTCCCGGAAAATTTCAGATCGTCGCCCCATCGCTCAGTGTGTTAGCCGAGCCGCCAGTCGCATGGGTTGATCAGAACGTCGAGCGCAAGGGCACGCAAGCCGTTGCCGAAGCGTATCTGAAATACCTCTACACGCCGGAGGGCCAGGACATATCCGCCAGGCATTTCTACCGGCCCCGCTTGGAGGCCGTCGCAAGAAAATACGCGTGGCAGTTTCCCAAGCTGAAGCTCGTCACGATCGACCAAGTCTTCGGCGGATGGCGCAATGCGCAGCAGAAATTTTTCGCCGATGGCGGCGTTTTTGACCAAATCTACCGGCCGAGCTAGCAAATGGCTTTTTCTTTCAAACGCCGCAGCGTGGTTCCCGGATTCGGATTATCGCTCGGGTTCACGGTCCTGTATCTGTCGCTCGTGGTGCTGATTCCTCTTTCAGCCGCTTTTCTGAAAGCGTCGTCGCTCAGTTGGCATGAGTTCTGGCAGCTTGTGCTTTCTCCCCGAGCTGTCGCTTCATACCAGCTGAGCTTCAGCGGCTCCTTGATTGCCGCCACCATTAACCTGTCTTTCGGCGTGCTGGTGGCGTGGGTGCTGGTCCGCTACGACTTTCCGGGCAAGGGGATTTTCGACTCGATGGTCGATCTTCCCTTTGCGCTGCCCACGGCCGTGGCCGGCATCTCGCTGGCCACGCTGTACTCACCGAATGGCTGGTTGGGCCGTCCGCTTCTGGCAATGGGCATCCATGTGGCATACACGCGGCTGGGCGTGCTGGTGGCGCTCACTTTCATCGGGTTGCCATTTGTTGTGCGTACGGTCCAGCCCGTGTTGCAGGATCTCGATCGCGAGTTCGAAGAAGCCGCAGCCAGCCTTGGCGCCAGCCGTTGGCAGACGTTCATGCGCGTTCTGCTGCCCTCGATTTTGCCCGCTGCGCTGACCGGGTTCGGCCTGGCGTTCGCTCGCGCCGTGGGCGAGTACGGCTCCGTGATTTTCATCGCCGGCAATATGCCCATGCGCACGGAAATCACCCCGCTGCTGATCGTGATCAAGCTTCAGGAGTTCGACTATGCCGGCGCTACGGCCATCGCCATGTTCATGTTGGCCTGCTCTTTCGCCACGCTCCTGGGCCTCAACCTCTTGCAAGTTTGGAACAGCCGTCGCGAGAGAACAGGATTTTCTTCGCCCAGCGCGCAAGGGCGCGGGCTCCAATCACTTTTTGCCGAAGAAGGAGGCCGGTAGCCCGCGCCGGTCAACCCGCGCGGTAATTCTTATGGCTACTTCGATCCCATGGAATACTCGCGAGGGGCCAGCCGCTCCCATCGCTGCGCCGGCCTCCGAACCGCTCGGTCTTCGATGGACGTTCATCGGGATCTCGCTGGCATTTCTTGGACTGTTTTTGCTCCTGCCGCTCGCCGTCGTGTTTGGCTCCGCATTGGAAAAGGGCGTTGGCGCGTATCTGGATAGCTTTCGCGATCCCGACGCGCTCGCGGCCATCCGCTTGACTCTTCTGGCCGCCGCCATCGCCGTCCCGCTGAATATGGTCTTCGGAATTTCTGCCGCCTGGGCCCTCGGCAAATTCGATTTCAAGGGCAAAAGCATTCTGATCGCGCTCATCGATCTGCCGTTTTCCGTCTCGCCCGTCGTCTCCGGCCTAATTTATGTGCTGATGTTCGGTTTGCAGGGCTTACTCGGGCCGTGGCTGATCGCCCACAACATTCGCATCATCTTCGCGGTTCCAGGGATCATCCTGGCCACGATTTTTGTTACGTTTCCTTTTGTTGCGCGCGAACTTCTCCCCACCCTGCAAGCGCAAGGAAATGACGAGGAGGAAGCTGCCGTGTCGCTCGGCGCCAGCGGGTGGCAGACCTTCTTCCACATCACTTTGCCCAACGTGAAATGGGCGCTGATTTACGGAGTGATCCTCTGCAACGCGCGCGCCATGGGAGAATTCGGCGCCGTGTCCGTAGTGTCGGGCCACATTCGTGGCCTCACCAATACCATGCCCCTGCACATCGAGGCCGTCTACGACGATTATCAGTTTGTCGCCGCCTTCTCGGTTGCGTCATTGCTCGCTTTGCTCGGGTTGTTAACTCTCGCGGTCAAGAGTCTCGTCGAATGGTCGTCCAGGCGGTCGCTGGCGGCATTGGAGAGCTTGGAAGGGAAGTCATGAGCATTTCGGTCCGCGGCATATCGAAGAAATTCGGTTCGTTTTCAGCGCTTGACGACGTCGATCTGGAGATTCCTGCGGGCCAGTTGGTCGCGCTTCTCGGGCCCTCCGGCTCCGGCAAGACCACCTTGCTGCGCATCATTGCGGGACTCGAGTTCGCCGATTCCGGCGCGGTGGAATTCGATGGCCACGACATTTCCTCCCGCAGCGCCCGCGATCGCCGCGTCGGTTTTGTTTTTCAGCACTTCGCGCTCTTCCGCCATATGACTGTCTTCGAAAACATCGCTTTCGGTCTTCGAGTTCGCCCGAGGCGCGCCCGTCCAGCGCGTGAAGAAATCCGCCAAAAAGTGAATGATCTGCTTCGGCTGATTCAGCTCGAAAATCAGGCGCATCGGTATCCGTCCCAGCTCTCTGGAGGGCAGCGCCAGCGTGTTGCTCTTGCCCGTGCGCTGGCGGTCGAACCCAGCGTTCTGCTGCTTGATGAGCCTTTTGGAGCGCTCGATGCCAAAGTGCGCCTCGAATTGCGCCGCTGGCTCCGCGAACTCCACGACCGAGTGCATATCACCAGCGTCTTCGTCACTCACGATCAGGATGAAGCGCTCGAGCTGGCCGACCGCGTTGCTGTTCTCAACCAGGGGCGCATCGAGCAGATTGGCACGCCCGACGAGGTCTACCACCGGCCGACGACTCCCTTCGTCTACAACTTTCTCGGAAACGTGAATCTCTTCCACGGCCGCGTTGAGAACGGAACCGCATTCGTGCATGCATCTCCTACCGGCAGCATCGTCTTCGTCCGGCCGCATCTGCTTGACGTTAGCCGTCGTCACAACGGCGCCAATCATTTTCGTGCGACCATCAAACACATCAGTGCAGCCGGCCCTGCCGTCAAGATCGAAGCGCTAACGGAATGGGGCGCGCCCATTCACATCGAGATGTCTCATGAGCGTTTTCGGGCGCTGCGGTTGGCCGCTGGGGAGTCCGTGTTCGTCACGCCGAAGGAAACCGCTGTTTTCGAGGCAGGCAAGCCAAGACAGATGCCCAGTGGAGAATCCGTGGCGGCTTCGGTAGCCGAAGAGCCGTAGTTGCGAATACCCTGCGAGAGGGCGGCGTCAGTCTGGTTCTTTCATTGCGGCGTCGCCCTGGGCGGAGGGAACGTCGCCGTTCTGATTGGAAGCGCGCCAGTTGGGGCGCCCCAGATTGATGCTGCGTTTGGTTCCGTAGGCGTGCTCAAACATGAGCGCCGACACCCGGCCGCCTTCGCCGTTCTCGAGAGCCTGTACGATGGCGTGATGCTGGCGGTGCGCGTACCAGAGCATGTCGTACATACGCCGCAGGTCCACGCGATCGAATGCGATCGCGTGCGCCGCCGCAAATGGCACGCGGCTGTTGCGTTCCAGAGCGTCGGCGATGACCTTACTGCCAGCGCCCTGCACGATCAGCGCATGAAATTGCTTGTTCATATCGCCATAGCGCGCCTCGTCCGATTCCAACAAGTGGCGCTTGGCAAAAATGTCATCGCCTTCGCGGAGGCACTCATAGAGCGACTGCATCACGCGCCGCGCCGGACCTTGCTCCGCAAGAATCCTCGCCGCCAGCCCTTCCAGCGCTCCGCGAACGTCGATCGCGTCCATAATCTCCTGGGCGGTGAACTCGCGCACCACGAAGCCGCGCGTATCGAGCTGCGTCAACATGCCTTCTTGCGCCAGGATCGGCAGCGACTCGCGCACCGGCGTGCGCGACACACCGAGGGCGCTGGCCAGCTCCACTTCTCTCACGCGCTGACCTGGAGACAGCTGTCCGTGCAGGATCATTTCCCGAATTCGTACAATCACTCGCGAGTTTTTACCAGCCATATTTCACGCAATTAATCGAAAGTTCATCTCGAAAATGGCATTCCGAGGATAACGCGCATGGTACCAACTCCGCGGAAGGTAAGCAATGTTTCACCTTCCATATAGGGGAACGCACTTGTCCAAACAAAACCATCCTCCCTCGTGCCGGCGGTCGCGGTAATGTATACAACTTTTCCTTGACACTTCTTTCGTGCACGTATTAACTAGGCCGCTGAAACCACCGGCGCTCGGCGAGCCGGCCAGAGCAGGGAACGCGCACCCCGTTCGAACTATCGTGGCGGACCCGTGACCGGGTTTGCTTTGCCAACGCGTGTGCGCGTCCGGCTCAACAAGTAACATCAGACGAGTGAGGGCCCTCAATGACTTCGACTTCCCCGCATAATCCACCATTCCGAGCCGATCAGGTCGGCAGTTTGCTGCGGCCGGACGCCCTGAAAAAAGCGCGCCAGGCTCGCGCTGCGGGCAAAATTGATGACGCCGATCTGCGCAAATTGGAAGATGATGCCATCCGCCGCGTTGTGCAGCAGCAGGAGGCAGTCGGGCTGCAATCCATCACCGATGGCGAATTCCGGCGCGAGGATTTCTACACCGATTTCTTCGTCCGCGGGCTCGGCGGCGTCACCGTGCATCCCGAAACCACGGTTGCATACTTCGTCGACCACGAAGGGCGCAAAATTCCCGTTCCCTGGGCGCAAGTGACGGCCCGCCTGCAGTGGAAGACCCCCATCTACGTCGATCATTTTAAATTTCTGCGCGGCCTTACCACGCGCACGCCGAAGGTCACCATTCCCTCGCCGATTATTTTGCATTTCACCTCCGGCAGCGCTGAGATTCGCCAGGGCGCATACCCAGACATCGACCAGTTCTGGTCCGATATCGTCGACTCCTACCAGAAGGAAACCAAGGCTCTTTTCGACGCCGGCTGCCGCTACTTGCAAGTCGACGATCCGCCGATGGCCACGCTGTGCAATGAAGGCTTTCGTAACATGGTTCGCAGCCGCGGTGATGATCCGAAATACGTGCATACCGAGCTCTATCCCAAGATGATCAATCGCGCATTTGAGGGCCGACCCGCGGGGCTTCATCTGGCCATGCACCTTTGCCGCGGAAACAATCAAAGCGGCTGGTTTGCCGAGGGCGGCTACGAGCCCATTGCCGAGGTTCTTTTCAACAAGGTCGACGTCGATTCGTTTTTCCTGGAATACGAGTCCGAACGCGCGGGCGGCTTCGAGCCTCTTCGTTTCGTCCCCAAAAACAAGACGATCGTGCTCGGCCTGGTCTCCAGCAAGCTGCCGCAGCTCGAATCGAAAGATACGCTCAAGCGCCGCATTGAAGAGGCGTCCAAGTACGTCGACATCGATCAGCTGTGCCTTAGCCCGCAGTGCGGCTTCGCCAGCTCCACCGAAGGCAATCGCTTGACCGAAAAAGATCAGTTCGACAAACTGCGTCTGATCGTGGAAGTGGCCAACGAGGTTTGGGGCACGCAGAAAGCCGTCTCCGGCTAAGAGGCATTCAAGGATTTCAGTTCCGCGGAATTGCGAGGAGGGAATCGTGAGCTACAACTATCCCGCCACAGGATATCACCACATCACCGCCTGCGCCGGCGGCGCTCAGGAAGACGTCGATTTCTTCACCTGTGTAGTCGGTCAGCGTCTGGTCAAGCAAACCGTTCTGATGGACGGCAGTTTCCCGCATTACCATCTCTACTATGCGAATGCCAACGCCGAGCCTGGATCGGTGATGACCACGTTCCCGTACAGCCGCATTCTCGGCCGCCCTGGATCAGGGCAGATTCAAGCGACCGCTTACTCGGTGCCGAAGGGAACCTTGTCCTTCTGGCAGCAGCACTTCAAGCGTCACCGAGTTGAGCACGGTCCGATCGAGGAGCGCTTCGGCCAAAATTTTCTGCGCTTCAAGCATCCCGCCGGGCTTTACTTCGAAATGCTCGAAGATAAGGATGATTCGCGCCAGCCTTGGAGCACCGACGAAATCAGCGTCAAGGAAGGCGTCCGCGGGTTTCATGGAGCGGTGCTTTCCGTGCGCGACATCAACGAACAGGAGCGCTTCCTGATCGAAGCTCTCGGCTTCCGCAAGACCGGCGCGGACGGCAAATATCATCGGTTTGAAATCGGCAGCGGCGGCGCCAACAAAACTCTCACTCTGGTGCACGAACCCGATCGCGCGCCCGGCAGCTGGACGTTCGGAGCAGGCACCGTTCACCATCTGGCGCTGTGGGTCGCCGATGATGACGCCATGCTCGCGCAAAAGGCAATCTACGAAGAGCTTGGCTACACGGACTGCTCGGAAATCAAGGACCGCTACTACTTCCATTCCATGTACGTCCGCTCACCCGGCGGCATTCTTGTGGAATGCTGCTGTAACGCCAACGGCGGATTCGAGCGCGACGAAACTGCTGACCAGCTCGGCTCGCAATTGCACCTGCCACCATGGTTCGAAGACCGTCGCGAGGAAATATTGGCTACGCTCGAGCCCATCAAAGCTCCCGCGATTGCCACGGCGCGGGCATAATCGGCGGTTGCCGTTCCGCTTTTTAGACCTGCGGGTGTACTTTTGTGTGCTGGACCTCACCGCATGTTTTCTCCTTTCGCGGAAGTTTCGCGAGACGACACGCGCGGGATTGAAGTCCACTTGACGATTGGAGATGAATTCTTAGGCCCATGAAACGCAGCGAAAGCCGTATTCTAACTACGCACGTCGGCAGCGTCCCGCGTCCGCACCGTCTTAAAGATCTCGCGTCAGCCGCCATCAAATCGCCTTCGCCTGAAAACAAAAAGAACTATGAGGACGCGCTCGCCGTGTCTGTTGCTGAGGTCGTCAAGCTGCAGGCTAAAGCAGGCATCGACATCGTTAACGATGGCGAGTTCGGCAAATCCAGCTGGTCGAATTACATCCTCGAACGCATATCCGGCTTCGAGCGTCGCCCTCAGCAGCTGAGTCCGCTCACCTGGCTCGGCCGCGATTTGGAACGTTTCCCGGATGTCATGGCCGCGGAATTTCCCTGGGCCTCGGCAGGTGGCGTTCCCGCGGATGCTTGCGTTGGCACCATTACGTATGCCGACCGCGATGCGATCGAGCGCGATATTCGCAACCTGAAGTCCGCGTTGCGCGCGGTGAAGATTGAAGAAGCATTCCTCCCCGTGGTCGCCCCCGCAAGCGCTATTTGGAACGGCGTGAACGAATACTACCCGACCGAAAAACAGTACGTGTACGCGATTGCGGAGGCATTGCACGAGGAGTACCGCGCCATTTATGAAGCGGGGCTCGTGGTTCAGGTGGACGATGCCGTGCTCGCCAACATGTACGATCACCTGGTGCAACAGAGCCCGAAAACGTATCGCAAGTGGGCCGGTCTGCGGATCGAGGCGCTGAATCACGCGTTGCAGGGCATTCCCGAGGACCGCGTCCGCTACCACGTCTGCTTCGGCAGCTGGCACGTGCCGCATCTCGCCGACGCGCCGCTCGAGGAAATTCTCGATTTCATTCTCGCCGTGCGCGCCGGAGCCTATTCGATCGAAGCGGCCAACCCGCGCCACGAACACGAATGGCGCGTATGGGAATCGCACAAGCTGCCCAAAGGGAAAATCCTGATTCCCGGTGTCGTGACGCACCACACTCTCACAGTCGAACATCCGCGCGCGGTGGCCGACCGCATCGTCCGCTTCGCTCGCATCGTCGGACGCGAAAACGTCATCGCCGGCACCGACTGCGGTTTCGCCCAGGCGCAATTCATCGAGCGCGCTCAGCCTTCGGTGATGTGGGCGAAATTCGAAGCTCTCGCCGAAGGCGCCCGCATCGCCTCCGCCGAACTTTGGCCCAAATCATCGAAAAAATACAAGCCATCCGGCCGGGCCACCCCCGCAAAGCGCATCAAGTCTACGAAATCGGCCAAGCGCCCTGCGCCCGCAAAGCGCCGAACTCGCCGCTAGTATGCACAAACTTTTCGCGCTTTTAGCTCGCCGGCACGATTATGGTACAAACGCTTGCGCACGTTTTCGTACCGTCAAAACAGCCATGACGCGCTTCGCCTGTTCACTTGCCGTGATTCTGATCGCTGCACCTGCGTCCAATACCGCTGCCGCACAACCGAGGCCGACATCCGCTTACGACCAGCTTCAGTCCCTCGCGAAAGCTGTTACGTTCGACTGGGCGAAGCTGCACCCGCTGGTTGCCACGGACCTTGGGATCACCGACGAAGATGGCCAGCTCGATACGCCGTCCCCCGCTGAAAACAGCCGCGACTTGGAGCTGATTCGCCGCTGGGAGCGCCAGCTCGCCGCAATTTCGCCAGCCGGTGCGCCGCTGGTGACCGTCGATGATGCCAAACTGCTGCGCGCCGAGCTGGTCGGTATGGAGCGGCAATTCACCGTCTATAAGACGTATGAGAAGGATCCCTCTGCGCCGTCGATCAACATTCTTTCCGCCATCTACACGCAATTTTTGCATCTGCCTATCGCCGGCACTGACGGCGCGACGCAGTCCGACGTGGACACGGCTTGGCAGCACATCATTTCCAGGCTGTCACGCGCCTCCGCCTACATCACCGCCGGTAATGCGCTGGTCACGCACCCCGGACATTTATATGGAGTAACGGGCGCGGAACAACTCGCCGGCGCGCCGAGTTTCTTCAACGGTCCGCTTACCGCCGCAGCCAAGGCGCAGCTCTCCGCGGATCGATTCGCGGCGTTCGTCAAAGCCCGCGACGCCACTCTTGCCGCCATGGCGCGCACCAAAAAATATATCGATTCGCGCGCGGATTCATGGCCGGAGAATTTCGCCATGGGGCGCGCGGCTTACAACGCGATGCTTCGCGGCGAGCAACTCCTGCCCTTCGATTCCGATGATATCGAGCACATGGGGCGCGAAGAGCTTGCGCACGGATGGACCGTGCAGATGTGGGTCGTATCCCTCGCCCGCCAGCGCGGCACGCCGATCGGTCCGGAAACCGGAGGCGGTCTCGCGCCCGGCGGCCCGGCGCTGGTCGACTACTATCGCGCACGCCTGGCCCAATTGCGACAATTCGTCGATAGCCATCATGTGGTGGATGTGCCGTCGTGGCTCGGACAGATGGACGTGCTCGAGACCCCGAAATTTATGCAGCCGGTGTCTCCGGGCGCCTCGATGAATCCGCCGCGGCTTTTCAGCAAGAGCACCACGGGCTTTTATTTCATCACCCCTCCCACATCGCTCGAAGAGGCTGCCAAGACTCTGGACGTCAACGAGGATTTTGACCGCGATCGCATCCTTTCCACGGCGGCGCACGAAGCGATGCCCGGCCATTTCTTGCAGCTTTCCACCGCGCGGCGCAATCCGGATTTTGTGCGCAAAATTCAGGACAGTTCGTCATTCATCGAGGGCTGGGCGTACTACGGCGAAGAGATGTTCGTCCAATTGGGTCTCTACGGCGACGATCTGGACGCGCGCTATTACACGGCGCAATGGGAACGCGTGCGCGGCGCCCGCGCGATTGTCGATCCCGAACTCGCCAGCGGCGATTGGAGCTACGATCGCGCCGTTCAATTTTTCGCCAGGGAAACCGGCTTTACTCCCGAGCAAGCGAAAGCAGAGGTTGCGGGCATCGCGCTGCAACCCGGTTACGTCATCTCCTACATGGCGGGCCGCGCGCAGATCGAGTCGCTGCTTGCTGAGTACAGAATCAACGAAGGCGCGGATGCGTCCCTGCGAGATTTCCACGACCGTCTGCTGTGCTACGGGTCCACTCCGCTGTCAATCGTTGGACCGGAACTAATCGCCGATCTCTCGAAGCCGCTCAGTGAAGTCCGCGCATCCGCAGGCTACTGACTTTCCGCCGGCTTCGATGTCGTCGTCGCTTCATGCGTCGCCGTTAACGCCACCTCAACTGCGAAGCCGTGCCTGCCGACGGTCCGGACTTTTCGCTGTAAACTCAATGCGGCATATGCTAGCGTAATTCGTTTTTGCTCCCTGCAACGAACCTGCTGGCGGCGGCAACCTGTGCACGAGCCACCGTTCAGCAGCACGCGCGGCTAGTGTGTCCCAAAGAGCCGCGCAGAAAGGCGACGAACGCGACGCACGATACCTCTCTTCGACCGGACTTGGCACCGGACGCCGCCCCGGACGCCGCCGAAGCCAATTTCGCAAGCGACCGCCGTAGCGCCGCGTTGCTTGGTCGCCACACTGCCGGTTCGCGTTCGCTCGAAGCGCCGCCGCTCGCCCGCTCCATGCGGCGCGCGAAGCCGGAACACCACTCATCGCTGGCGGCTTTGGCCGGTCGCCCTGGTTTCGTTTTACTTCGCGACGGGGCGAATTGGCGCGCGTATAGCCGTCCCAACAAAATCCTGATTGCTACGGACTCCGATTCACTGCAAAAGACTCTGCGCGCAATCGAGCAGCATCGCCTAGCGGGCGGGGAAGCGGCCGGCATCCTGAAGTACGAAGCCGGATTCGCGCTGGAGCCGCGCTTAAATCATTTGCTGCGCAAATCGCGCGCGCCGCTTGCTTGGTTCGGGCTTTACGACCGCTGCGAGATCCTGCCGAGCCTCGATGTCTCAGAAGATGCCGAGGACGCGCTAATCCGCGGTTCCAGACTCGGTATCACCCGCGAAAAATATTTCCAGAAACTCGCGGCGATTCGCCGCTACATCGAAGCGGGCGATGTCTATCAGATCAATTTCACCACTCGCGTGCGGTTCCGATCGAATCTAGACGCCTGGAATCTGTTTACCTCGCTCTTTCGCAGGCATCCCGCGCCTTACGCGGCTTTCGTCAATACTGGTGAAGAGCAGATCGTTTCGCTGTCGCCGGAACTGTTTTTCGGAGTGGGAAGCGGCAAAATTTCCGTGCGGCCGATGAAGGGAACCGCGCCGCGCGGAAAACTTCTTGCGGATGACCTCGCAGCGGGAGAGCAACTCCGCGCCAGCGAAAAAAATCGCGCGGAAAACGTGATGATCGTCGATCTGATGCGCAACGATCTGGGCCGCATCTGCCGCGCCGGCTCGGTAAAGACCACCAGCCTTTTCGACGTGGAAAGATATTTTTCGCTGTGGCAGATGACTTCGACGGTGAAGGGCGAGCTGGCGAAAGGCTGCACTGCTGAATCCGTGGTGCGCGCGCTATTCCCGTCAGGCTCCGTGACCGGCGCGCCGAAAATTCGCGCCATGGAAATCATCGATGAACTTGAACGCTCGCCACGTGGAGTCTACACCGGAAGCATCGGCTACTTCGGGCCTGACGGCGCGCAGTTCAACGTCGCGATCCGCACCGTCTCGCTCAAGCAGCGGCGCGGAGTGATGGGAATTGGCGGTGGGATCACTCACGATTCGTCTCCCGCCAGCGAATGGGACGAGTGCCATTGGAAGGCAGCGTTTCTGCTACAAAGCGAGCCGGAATTCAAGCTGATTGAGACATTGTACTGGGATGGGCGATACCGGCTCTTGCGCGAGCATCTCGCTCGGTTGCGCGATTCGGCCAAATATTGGAATTTTGATTTTAGCTTTCCGGATGCCGCGGCGGCATTGCAAACAGCCGCCACGAACTTCCCCAGAGGCGCGCGGCGAGTGCGTATGACTCTCGCGAGCGACGGGACTATCGAAATCACCCACAGCGAATACGAAGCGCAGCGTTTTGGCCGCGTCGGCATATCGAAATTGGGAGTTTCGAGCGCCGACCGCTTCCTTTACCACAAGACTACGCATCGCGAAACGTACAACCAAGAATTAGCGGGCGCACGCAAACGCGGGTTTGACGACGTGCTCTTTTTCAACGAACGAGGCGAACTGACGGAAGGCGCGGTCCACAACGTCTTCGTGGTGAAAAATGGTGTCTGGCGCACGCCGCCGGTGGCCTGTGGCTTGCTTCCGGGCGTTTTCCGTGCCCACCTGCTGAAGACCAGAAAAGACTGCCGCGAAGCGATCCTCAAACGCACAGACCTGTGTCGCGCGGACGCCATCTATCTTTGCAACAGCGTGCGCGGCGTCTATCGGGTGGTCCTCGCTGCGCAAAAGAAAAGCGCCGCCCGGAATCGAACTTCCGAGCGGCGCCCAAGATGAATCTATGCTGAGTGAAAGGCTACTTCGAAGGCTCCCAAAGCTCCACGTATCCCAAGCCATTTGGGTCCTTCAGCATGACCGCGCGCCCGCCCTTCACTTTGACGATGCCGCCGTCGCTGATGGTGGTGGCCCCGTCCTGCGTTGTTTCCTGGTAGACCTTATCGATGTCTTTCACCTGAAATGCCAGATAGTTCACGTTGATATCGGACAGTTTTTCGTCCGGACCGGTTTTCCCGGCGTTGTTGCCCGCGCCCAAAATTTCCAGGCGAACCATTCCGTCCGTGGGAGCCTGTGGAAACCAGCCGTTGAGCATAACCATTCCGCGCATCGGCCCGCCGCCACCCTGCCGGATCGGCGGGTAATCGCCGCCCAGAACATCGTCGTAAAACTTCCGTTCCGCCGCGGCATCGCTCACGTTCAGGCCGATATGATTGAAGCCCATCTGATAGCCAAGACGGTTCATATCCGCCATGGTCGCCGAAGAGTTCGAAAGCTTGCCCGCATCCGGCCTGACGCCGGGAGCCGGCGTCGGCAGCGCGAACATTTCGATGTACCAGCCGTCGGGATCCTGAATGAACGCGAAGCGCCGGACTCCGTCCTTGCCAACGCCGCCGCCATTGCGCATCATCGGCATGTCCGGAACCTTCAATAATCCCGCCGCCTTTTCCTTGTTCATGTCGATGTTGCAATCATCCATCACCGTCAGGTCCATGTGGCCCGCGCCCAGCGCACCGGAATCGAGGTCGCTGTAGTTCTTCTGCGGGATGCCTTTGTACTGGTGCAGGTACAAGCGCCACGGCGTCTCGGATACGGAGCTCTGTATTTCCAGGACCGCCGTCCGCGATTCCGTGCCTGCCGGCAGACCCTCCAGCTTGTTCAAATCCTTGTTCACCTTGAAGCCGCCCGGCTTTTGCAACACCGTGAAGCCGAGAATCTTGTAGAACTTGATCGAGTTTTCCAGGTTCGAGACCGAGTGGCCGTCGAACACCATTCCCAGCACGTCCGGATTTCCCTGGTCCGCCGATACTTTGGGCACGCGCACGGACGCCGATACCGCCAGCAGCGCGCACACGGCGATCCCCACGCCGATGCCGCGCCACAGCCACGAACTCATTTTCGTTGCCATTCTCATGGACGCTCCTTGAATCCCTTCCTGCGGGGTCTCGTCAATCAGCCCGTTGCGGAGCTAATTGCTCGCCCGGCAGTCCGAAAGTTCTCCCCACCGGCCGGTTTCGAATCCTTGTCGAGCCGCAGAATTCTACACCTCTGCGCTTCGCTTTCCAGCAACTAGTTTTCGCGGGAGCCTTGCGCCCAGAGTAGATTGTGGCCCGGCGTTATCCAACCGCGAGTTGGACGGCTCAGCGCTGAAAACGGTTTCGGCAAAGGAGCATCCCGCCAGACGAATTTGGCGCTCTCTCTGGGATTGCGTAGCATGGAAGTGTGCGGCCTGCATCACGGATGGCCGTCGTGCGATGGAGCGGCAGATGGAACACATTCCGCATGCTTCGGAGATTTTCGGGACGGTCGCGACGTTGCTGGCAGCCTGGCTGATCCACGCGTTCATCGGGTCATACATTTCCCGCCGTATTCGAGAGCCGCGCGAGCGGTACGCGCGCCGTAAGCTCCTCGGCACCAGCTTGATCGTAGCGGTGTTCGTGGTCCTGCTGATTACGTGGTCTACTCCTTTGCGCAACACGGGGGTTTTTCTCGGGTTGGTGGGAGCCGGAGTGGCGGTTGCTTTAAAAGATCCCCTATTGAGCATCTTCGGGAGAATCGCGATTCTGGCCGGAGGCATGTATACGGTTGGCGACCGCGTGGAAATCGGTCAGATGAAGGGCGATGTGATCGATGTTGGCGTGATGTATACGCGTCTGATGGAGATTGGAAACTGGATTGGCGGTGACATGGCCACGGGGCGCACCGTGCAGTTTTCAAATTCCATGGTTTTTGGCAACGCGATTTTCAATTACACCAGCCATTTTGAATACATTTGGGACGAAATCCGGCTGCCGATCACCTACGCCAGCAACCTGAAAGCCGCGAATGAAATTCTGCTGGGCATCGGAGGCGAATATACGAAAGAATTTCTGGCGGGCGCGGAAAAGGAACTCGATCAGATGGGGAGGGACTTCTTGGTCCCCACTTTCGAGCTTGCTCCGGCCGTGTATCTAAAGGTGACGAGCAATTGGGTGGAGTGCTCGCTGCGGTATATTGTGGATGCCAAGAAGCGGCGCGCCGCGAGCAATTTTATCTTCCGAAAGGTTTTCGAGCGGATTCAGCAGCGCGAGGACATTCAGATCGCGTCTGAAACAATGGATATCGCGGTTCACGTGAAGCCGCCGGAGAGTCCACTGCCGGCAAATCCCGCGAGCTAGGAAACCTCGCTGAGTTGGAAGGCGTGACGCGGACTGGACCACAATGAACCAATTTTTTTCGTTCGCGTAGGCAAAATTACGTCCAGACTCCAACTACCCAAAATCCAACTAGCGCCTACTTGGCATTGACAGCTGTACTGGAGCGCCCCGGGCTTGCCCGCAGACCTACAGGCCATCGTCCCAAAACAACAGGTTTGCATTTGGTCCCGTAGCTGCGGAGGCGAAGGGGATACTTTGTCTGTGTCTCCTATTTTGCGAACAGGATTCCGTGCGAGGTTGCTAACGGGTGCACGCGAATGTGTCGATAGAGAGAAAAGCAAACGTTAAGAATAACGAGACTGGAACTTTGCGAATCTGCCAAGCGATCCGAAACGCAAATCCCGAAGACCGGCGGTTGAGACACGGGCGAGGTCGATTTTGGGAGTCATTCCCATTCTGAACGGAACCGTTAATGAGTGAAGACGACATCGTCAAAGATTTTCTAATCGAGAGCCGCGAAAATTTGGACCGCCTGGACCGCGACCTGGTCGGCCTGGAGAAGAATCCCAACGACCCTGCGGCATTGGCGGGGATCTTCCGGACGATTCACACCATCAAGGGCACGTGCGGGTTCCTGGGTTTCAATAAACTCGAAAAGGTAGCGCACGCGGGCGAAAATCTGCTCACCCTCTTGCGCGACGGGCGATTGCAGCTCAACCCCGAGATCACCACGGGTATGCTCGGCATGGTGGATGCAATTCGCGCAATGCTTGCTGAAGTTCAGAGCACCGGGCAGGACGGCCAGTCCGAGTACCCGGAACTGCTACAGACGCTGAACGGTCTTCAAGGCGCGGCTTCCCGAGGAACAGCAGCATCCGCTCCGACCCAGACCGCCGGTCAGCCACATGCCAAACCGCTCGATCTGGCGACTGATCGACCGTCCGATCGATCACCGGATCCATCGAGCGGTCCTGCGGCCGAAACGGCGGCGCAGGCGCCCTCGAACAACGGACAATCGAAGTGGGAATCTTCCCAGAATTCGGCCGCTGCTCCGCCGGAAGTGCCAGCGGCACTGTCAGGCAACCAGAAGCATGCAGGATCGGCGGAAGCTCCTCCCGCCAACATGGCGAAGTCGGAAGCGGCCGCTGGCGGATCAGCGCCGATGGAAACCATCCGCGTGGGTGTGAATCTGTTGGACAACTTAATGACACTCGTGGGCGAGTTGGTGCTGGCCCGCAATCAACTGCTTCAATTTTCGAATGCGCTCGAAGACGCCAAGCTACAGGGCGTCTCGCAACGGATGAACTTGATTGCCACCGAGCTGCAGGAACAGGTGATGAAGACGCGGATGCAGCCGATCGGCAACATCTGGAGCCAGTTCCCGCGGACGGTGCGCGACGTGGCGATGAGCTGCGGCAAAGAAGTGCGCATCGAAATGGAAGGCAAGGAAACGGAGCTCGACAAGACGATCATCGAATCAATTAAGGATCCGCTGACTCATTTGGTACGCAACTCCGTCGACCACGGAATCGAACTGCCCGACGAACGCACGAAGGCGGGGAAGGATCGTGTGGGGCGGCTTGTCCTGAGGGCCTTCCACGAGGGTGGGCAGGTTAACATCGAGATCATCGACGATGGAGCAGGCTTGAACCGCGAGCGCATTCGGCAAAAAGCCATCGATCGCGGACTGGTGACCGCCGAGCAGGCGCCGCGCCTTTCCGACCGCGAGATTTACAACCTGATATTTTTGCCCGGGTTTTCCACGGCGCAGAAGGTCACCAATGTTTCCGACCGCGGCGTGGGAATGGATGTGGTGAAGACCAACGTCGAGAAAATTGGCGGGACGGTTGACGTGCACTCGAGATCCGGCCAAGGCACCACCGTGCGGATCAAAATTCCTCTGACCCTGGCGATTATCCCGGCACTGGTGGTGACGTGCGCGAAAGAGCGGTTCGCAATTCCGCAAGTAAATCTGACGGAACTGGTCCAGGCCGAATACGGGGAGACAGGCAATCGCCGGATTGAAATGGTTCACGGCGCTCCCGTTTACCGGCTTCGAGGGCGTCTGCTGCCGCTTCTGTATCTGAGGGACGAACTGCAGCTCCGGTCCAACGGAAATGGCGACAAGACCGACGGCGCGGCAATTAACATCGTGGTGCTGCAAGCGGGCGAGCGGCAGTTTGGGCTGGTGGTGGATGAAATCAACGATACGCAAGAGATCGTGGTGAAGCCGCTGCGCAAGCCGCTCAAAGGAATCAAGACGTTTGCCGGCGCCAGCATTATGGGCGATGGAAAAATCGCGCTAATTCTCGACGTCATGGGCGTCGCGCAGCGTTCAGGTGTGATTTCGGAAGCGCGAGATCGCGCGCTTGCGGAAAAGGCGGCTGAAGCGGTGGAAAAAGTAGCCGAAAAGAAAACCTTTCTTCTTTTCGCCGGGCCAGACGACGCCCGGATGGCCATTCCCATCACTGCGCTCGATCGTCTCGAAGCGCTGCCAGCCTCGCAGGTGGAGCAATCCGGTGAACAGTGGGTTGCGCAGTACCGGGGCCAGATTCTTCCCTTGGCCCACTTGGGATACGCCTTAGCTGAACGGCGGCGAGGGAGGCGGCATCCCAAACCCATGACCGAGGAGGGCAGCACCTATTCGGTTCTGGTGTGCCACCACGAGGGTCAAAGCGTGGGCATCGTCGTCGAGAGAATTCTGGACATTGTAGAGGATTCAGCCGACGTGCGGTGTCTTGCGAGTCGCCCCGGAGTTTTATATTCAGCGGTAATCAATGGTCGCGTGACGGAACTTCTGGATATTCCAGCGGTTCTGCGAGGCGCAGCGCTGCAAAATGCGCCGGTCGGCTCCGAACATCCTGCAGAGGTGGTGCAATAGAACATGGCTCAAAGCTCTCAGTTCTGCACGTTCTATCTCGACAAGCTGCTCTACGGGATCGAACTGCGCGGGGTGCAGGAAGTGATCCGCTACGTGGAGATGACGCATGTGCCGCTCGCGCCGGACGTTGTGAGCGGGCTGATCAACCTGCGGGGTCAGATCGTCACCGCCATCGACCTGCGCAAGAGATTGGATCTCGAGCCGCTTGGCTCTGGAGCGCAACCGGTGAACGTGGTGGTCCGAAGCGAGGATGGCGCGGTCAGCCTGCTGGTGGACGAAATTGGAGACGTGATCGCCGTGGAAGAGGACAGTTTTGAGCCTCCTCCCGAGACGCTACACGGCAACGTGCGCTCCGTAATTTTGGGCGTACACAAGCTGGAAAACAGATTGATGCATTTGCTGGACAAGGAGAAAGCCTGGCAGATTGCCGAGGACGGAGCGGGCGTCATTTCGCCCGTCTGAGCTAGTGAACCTCAACTCCAGTTCCAGCCCTTCTCAAAACCTGGGCAGCAAATTAATCAGCAACCGAGTTGGGCGCCGGTCGGATCGGCAGAGCCACATGCTATGCGGCGCGATCGCCGATACCGTGAATCATAGAACGAGATGCCGAAGAGCCCAGATGTTTAACGCCACGCAGCTATCAGCTAGGTGTATATAGCTCCCGCAGGAACCGGACGACCTGCTCAAGCGATTGCTCGGCCTCCGGCGAAAGTGATCCCACCCACTCTTGCTTCCTTCCGTCAACGATGTCCCACCGTTTCAATCCTTTGTTCTGTTTCAGAACCACCGGATACACGTCTCTCCCCAGGACCAGCATCATGCGGACTTCTCCGCGCACCTCCTGGCCGGTGTCTGCACTGGCAGCTCCTAGCCGCTCCTGCTCCATCTGCACACGCAAACACTCCGGCGCCAGGAGAGCGGAGAAAAAGTTCGGCTTTCGGAGATCCTCTTCGGACACTTGGAAGAGCGTACGCTCCTGCAGAGGGCTGCGTATCGCGAATTGGCCCTCCAGAATTTTCCCGGCTATTTCGATTCTAAAAAAAGAGGTGCGGTGACTGACCATGGCATAGAGCCGCGTGTCCATGCGCAGAGTTCCGCCCTCAAGATCCACGCAATACGCATTCTCGTGGGAAGCGCCTTTCGCCACCACCGTAAAGCTGGAGTCTTGCAGCAAGGAAGTGACCAGGTGCATGGTGCTGAGCGTGACTGCCATTTTGCGATCTTCTCCCTGAGAACACAGCCGCTCGATCATGCGACATGACTCCCGGGAGGCATCGAGAAGCGGCACGAATAAAGTATCGGGATCGCCGAACGATCTGGTGTAGAGAAGCTGCGGAAACCCGGAAATTTCCACTCCTGCCACAGCGCCGACCGTTGTCTTACCCGGCTGCGACGCGGGCCTCTTCAGGATCTCAGTTGTGAGCCGCGAAGTCATTACTTCGCGGGTCCAAGGAATCTCATTCGGTCTCGTCCTGGCCGCATTTTCTTGATGCCTCGGTGCCCTCTTTGGGTTGAGGCAACGTGTTGAAATCAATTCCCCACACATCGCCGGTGCCAAATTTCCAAGCGCCGATGAGCCAGCTGTCTGCCTCTCGGCGCACGCGAACCACTTGGAACATCGTGATGGGAGTATTGCCGGAATCTCCCGCGCCTTTCGTGAGTGGTCGCAGAGCGAAGATGTGATCCAAGCCGAGTTGCTGGCTCGACAGAAAGACGCAGCCCCACTCGCTCACATTCAGCGTTCGCGTCCGTTCGTGGAAGGCTTCTCCTTCGTTGTCCATGCCGCTGATTTCAATCTCGATTTCCAACGGGTACCGTATCTCGCGCCGTATTCGAAGGTGCGCGGACGCTTTCAACGTGTCTCCCAAAACGGTTCTCCAAAGTGCCGTGAGGACGCCTTCTGCTGAGCTGATAGCACGCGAACCACCAATTCGCGTTTGGCGCGTCACACTTAGACATCTTTAATCGTTCAAACGACTCCGACTGTTTCTATGTGGGAGTCCCTCAAACGGTCGTATCTGGAGGCACGAAACACCTCGCGGCGGTCGAAAGCCGACGCTTCGCGTCGACAGTCTCATTGCCGGTTTCGACGCAGTTCGGCCCTCGCCACGCTTGAGCGCCTGCCAATAATGCTCGAAGGCTATTTGGACGATAACCAGTTCTCGGGCGCACTTCCGGCGTTAGCGGACCGTTTCGCGGCTCAAGGCGCTGGTAATCGTCGTCAATTCGGGCCGATCGTAAGGGGTAAACCGGCTTGCGGAAGCGATTAGAGCTAGCTTCGCGGCCCGGCGGGATCCTGCAGTGAATGCCGCGGCTGAGAGCGTAAACGGTTGGTGATCCTGTAGGCGGCCAGAATCAGAGTTACCGTTCGCGGTTTTTTTTCCGCAAGACAACGTTTTGAGCAATGCGCCGAGAACCGATAGAGGCGGTTCTGACAGATTCCATCGAGGAGGATTCACATGGGAAGCACCACGCTGGACAGAAGAAGCGTCACCGTACATCGGACTAAGGAGATACCGAAAAATGGGGTTCGGCGGGAGCAAGAACTCGAAGCGGAAATCGAGGCGATCGGCAGATCGCAGGCGATGATCGAGTTCGATATGGATGGCCGGATTCTGACGGCCAACGACATCTTTCTAAACGTGATGGGATACACGCTGGACGAGGTAAGGGGACAGCACCACAGCATGTTCGTTGATGAGGCTTATAGGCACAGCCCGGAATACAGGGATTTCTGGGCGCGACTAAATCGTGGCGAATACCAGCAGGCGGAGTACAGGCGTATCGGCAAGGGCGGCAAGCAGGTCTGGATCCAGGGCTCGTATAACCCGATGCTCGATCCCAACGGAAAGCCCTTTAAAGTGGTTAAGTTTGCGACGGACGTCACAAAGCAAAAAATGACGAACGCCGACTTCCAGGGCCAGATCCAAGCGATCGGGAAATCCCAGGCGGTGATCGAGTTCGATATGGAGGGGCGGATCCAGGGGGCGAACGACAATTTCTTGAGGACCATGGGATATACGCTCGATGAGGTGAAAGGGCGCCACCACAGCATGTTTGTCGATGAGACGTACCGGCATAGCTCGGAATACAAAGAGTTCTGGGCGGCTCTAAATCGCGGCGAGTACCAGCAGGCGGAATACAGACGCATCGGAAAGGGCGGAAAGGAAGTTTGGATTCAGGGCTCCTACAATCCGATTCTGGATCTGAACGGAAAGCCGTTCAAGGTGGTGAAATACGCCACCGACGTAACCAAACAAAAGCAAGCGGCCGACGAACTTAAGCGGAAAGTGGATAGCATGTTGAAGGTGGTAGCGGCGGCCGCAGAGGGTGACCTGACGCACGAGATCACCGTCAGTGGCCAGGACGCTATCGGCCAGATGGGCGAAGGTCTAGCGCGCTTCTTCAAAGACCTGCGAGGAAGTGTTTCCGCCATTTCGGACAGTGCGCAGTCGCTGGCGAGCGCTTCCGAAGAGCTTTCCTCAACCAGCCAGCAGATGAGCGCCAACGCCGAGGAGACCACCGCGCAGGCCAGTACGGTCTCCGCCGCCACCGAGCAGGTAAGCCGAAATCTGCAGACAGTGGCAACCGGGGCGGAAGAGATGAGCGCCACGATCAAGGACATCGCCAAGAACGCTGGAGAAGCCGCCAAGGTGGCCAGCGAAGCGGTGAAAAGCGCCCAAACTACCAACGCAATCGTGACCAAGCTCGGCGAATCCAGCGCCGAAATCGGGCAGGTGATCAAGGTGATCACGTCTATCGCACAGCAGACCAACCTGCTGGCTCTCAACGCAACTATCGAGGCTGCGAGAGCGGGCGAAGCCGGCAAGGGATTTGCGGTGGTGGCCAACGAGGTTAAAGAATTAGCCAAGCAGACTGCTAAAGCCACGGAAGACATCAGCCAAAAGATCAACGCGATCCAAGAGGATACCAAGGGAGCGGTGGGAGCCATCGGCGCGATTAGTGGCGTAATCAATCAGATTAACGACATCTCGAACACGATTGCGACTGCCGTGGAGGAGCAGAGCGCAACAACGAACGAAATGTCGCGCAACGTGATGGAGGCGGCTAAGGGATCGGAAGCAATCACGCAGAACGTCACGGGAATGGCACAGGCCTCGCAAAGTACGGCTCAAGGCGCTGGTGACACGTTGAAAGCAGCACAGGGGCTTTCGGCGATGGCCAGCGGCCTGAAGGAGCTGGTTTCGAAATTCAAGAACTAACGCGGCGGACGTTTAAACGGTCTACAGCTGCCCGCCGGGCGGTCTGTTGCACATAGTCGCGCGAGCCACCTGTGCTCACTTCGAGAGGAGTGACTCGCCGGGTATTGGGCCGCCTGAAAGTGCGGGTGCTGCCTGTTGACGACTCTGTGGTAATTCGCAAGATCCTTACGGACATGCTCTCCGCGAACCCCACATCGAGCCTTTGGAACAACGAATGACGGCCGAATTACCCGACAAGATTCCGATCTGCGCGTCCGATGCGGTCTGTGTCGCACAGGAATTTCGACTGGACGTTTAGGGAGAGCGGCATGAGAACAGCGGTGAAACGCATGCTGCGGGCTATGCTGTGCGTCTGCGGGTTATAAGGAACCGTGATCGCCTGCGTTGCGGGAAGGGAAGTGGATCTTGAATCTCGCGTGTGGCGGCTGAGATTTTCAGATGCGCAGTACCGAGTGAGCAAAAATTGGCGAATGCGACCAAATCCCGCGTGTTGATCGTGGACGATTCCGTGGTGATCCGCAAAATACTGTCGGATACCCTTTCCGAGGACCCCGCCATTCAGATCGTTGGAACGGCGAGCGACGGCCGGATCGCTCTAGCGAAAATCGCGGCGTCCACTCCCGACCTGGTGACGCTCGACGTCGAGATGCCGGTGATGAACGGCCTGGAAGCGTTAGCCGAAATACGCAAGCTGTACCCCAAGCTTCCGGTAATTATGTTCAGCACTCTCACGGAGCGCGGCGCCGAGGCAACACTGGACGCGCTGGCGCTCGGAGCTTCGGACTACGCGACCAAACCGAGCAACATCGGCAGCCCCGCAGCCGCTATCGAACGAGTGCGCGAAGAGCTGATTCCCAAGATCAAGGCCTTGTGCCACCGGGAGCCGCGGTTCACCGCCTTTGCGCCGGTGTCGCCGAGGCCGGCGAGTTTTCGCGCGCCCATCAATCGGCGCATTGAGATTGTTGCGATTGGCACTTCCACCGGCGGTCCCAACGCGTTGGCCCAAGTGATACCGGTGATTCCTAAGGATTTTCCCGTGCCGATTGTGACGGTGCAGCACATGCCTCCCATTTTTACGCGCCTGCTCGCCGAGCGGCTTTGCAGTGATTCGCAAATTCACATCGAGGAAGCGCGAGCAGGCGAGCGGCTCTTGCCCGGGCGCGCCTGGATCGCTCCGGGAGACTTTCACATGACCGTCGCGCGGAAAGGCTTCGACGCATTTTTGGAAATCAATCAGGGCCCGCCGGAACACTCCTGCCGGCCGGCGGTGGATGTTCTGTTCCGGTCGGTAGCAGCGGCTTACGGCCCCAGTGTCCTAGCCGTTGTCATGACGGGGATGGGGTCAGACGGAGTCCTGGGCTCGCAACGAATTCGCGAAGCAGGTGGCGAGGTAATCATCCAGGACGAAGCGTCGTCCGTCGTTTGGGGAATGCCGGGGCTAACCTACGCGGCGGGTCAAACGGATGGCGTGTATCCTCTCTCGCTGCTGGGAATGGAAATCGTCCGCCGGGTTACGCAAAGCCGGGCGCCGCGGGTTGCGCCAGTGTCCGGCACCTACGCAGTGTAAGAGAGACCGATTCCGATGCCACCCGTGATCCAGCCACCAAGCTCCAGAGTTTCAGCGCTGAAACCGGTCGAAGCCATCGATCCGGCTTTTCGTCAAATTCGGGATCTCGTCTACAACGTGTCCGGCATTTATCAAGCAGAAGAGAAGCTCTACCTATTGGTGGATGGATGCGGGCGGCGCATGAAGGCTCTGGGAGTAAACGGCCCGCGCGATTATTGGAATCACCTGACTGCTCGTCCCAGCCGCGAGGTCGAACTGCGGAATCTGCTGAACGAGTTGACCATTGGCGAAACCTGCCTGTTTCGGAGCCTGCCGCAATTGGATGCCTTGAAGAAAGTGATCCTACCGGAGCTGATCGGTGAAAAAGTGCGGCAGGTGACCAAGAAGATACGAATTTGGAGCGCGGGATGCTCGACCGGCGAGGAGCCCTACACCCTGGCCATGGTTTTGAGCGAAGAGCAGGACGGTTTGCTGAAGGGCTGGCAATTTGAAATCGTAGCAACCGATCTTAACGACCGCTCGGTGGAGACCGCCAAGGCCGGCATCTATGGTGAATACGCGCTGCGAAATACTTCCGATTATTTCAAGCAAAAATACTTCACTCGGTTGGACGAAAAAAAATTTCAAATCCGCCCCGAACTGAAGAAGCCGATTTCATTCAGCCGTTTGAATTTGCAGGATGATTCGAAAATGCTCTTCATGAAGGGATTCGACGTCATTTTCTGCTGCAACGTTCTGATTTATTTCGACGGCGTATCTAAGGGGCGCGTGATCAGTCATTTTATGAACGATCTGAGCTTTGGAGGGTATCTGTTCCTGGGGACTTCTGAGTCCTTGATGCAGTTAAACGACCAGTTTCACCTGGTTCACTTCCCCGGGGCGATCGCGTACTGGAAGCCATCGCCATTCAGCCAAAAAACATGAGCCAGTCGATGGCAACGAACATTCGCGAGCGAATTGCGCGCATCGAGAAAACTCCGGCCATTCCGGCGGTGCTCCTGCCGCTGATGAAGCTGCTGGCTATGCCAGCCGATCACGTCGACATGGACGAGGTGGCGCGACTGATTTCTTACGATCAGGCGATCGCGGCGCAATGCCTCAGAATGGTTAATTCGCCCTTATTCGGAATCGCGAAGCCGCCGAACACCATTCCGGGAGCGGTGGTTCTGCTGGGTTTGAACCGTGTCGAATCGATCGTTATGACGTCCTGCATTCGCCTCGCATTTCCGGCGAAGAACTGGCCCCTCGATCCGGCGGTTTTCTGGCAGCACTCGCTGGGATGCGCCATGGTCTGCAGGAAATTCAGCAAAATGCTGGGGGGAGCGGACGCCGAAAAGGCCTACGTCTCGGGCCTGCTTCACGATGTCGGCATCCTGGTGAACTGCGTTGCCTTCGCGGAGGAGTTCGCCGTCTCGGTGGAACGCGCACGCCAGAATCAAATTCCTTTGGGCGAGGCGGAGCGCATGACCATGGGGTTCACGCACTGCGAAACTGGCGTTGTGCTCGCCGAAGAGTGGGGCTTTGCCGATGAAATCAATGAGGTGGTCGCCCACCATCACGACGCCGGGGCAACCACCAAGGCGCGCGGCTTAGTCGCGTTAGTTCATTTAAGTGACCTGCTGTGCCGCATGCGCGGATTGGATTACGGATACTACGAGCGACACAAGGTGGACTTGCTCACCGACCCGGCGTGGACAGTCCTGCTTGCCGAATACAAACAACTTGAGAATTTCGACCTGGCGCGATTCACATTTGAGCTGGACGAGGCCGTTGGCCAAATTCGGGAGCTGGTGTCAACGATTCTCGGGGGTTCCGCTCAAGCCTGAGCGTCAGCGCGCGTCGGCAAGGCACAGTCGCGGAGCGAATCTGAACGGTGCAGGCACGCGCCGCATTCGGTATACCCACTTAGACTTTCCGAATTTGCGTTACGCGCGGCGTTCAACTGATGCTGGTTTCGATGCGGCCTGGAATTAAGAAGGGAGGCGGAGGCTACCGGCAGCGCTTTAGAGCTGCGTCGAGGCGGGAAGTTGGCCTACGACTGTTTTGAACGGGGCTCCATCCCCTAGCGGCCTGTCGAGAGACATCCCACTGGTCGCGGCGTCGCCGGGAACGCCGTTGATTGCGGCTCGTGCGAGCAGCCTCCGGCCGAGCAACCGAAGGCCGCACGCACTCTGCCGCTCAGGTGGCGATTCTGGTGAAATTACCGCTGCCCACCCGATTTCGCTGCGAGCGCCTTGAGGTCTTGCGCCGCAGGCGCTTCGACGAACTCCCAATGGTCTCCCTCGTTCCATGGGCCCCGGGCGTCCACATCGCCGTGGTCGCCCTGCCCGGTGGAATCGTTGAAATATTTGTTGACCCATTTCGGATCGGGTTCGATATCGCCGATCTGAAGCGGGTTTTTGCCCATGCTCTCAAGCGCGAGCATGAACGCTTTCATGTGCGTGATTTCGCGGGTCATCAGGAATTTCAGAGCGTCGATCGTCCCGGCATCTTGCGTGGACTTGATCAGGCGTTCATAGACGATTTTTGCCCGGGCCTCGGCGGCGATGTCGCTGCGCAGGTCGACGTCGAGTTCGCCGGTAATTTTCAGGTAGTCGGCGGTCCACGGATCGCCCATGGAATTATAGAGACCCGCGCCTCCGCCGCCGGCGATGGCGATAAGCGGATCGGCTTCCGCGGCGCTGCGCTTGCTCTTGAGTGGCTTCAGGTGCATGCGGGCCAGCGTGCCCACGATTTCCAAGTGACTGAGTTCCTCGGTGCCGATGTCCATTAGCAGATCTTTGCGCTTGGGATCTTCGCAGTTAAGCCCCTGCACGGAATACTGCATGGCCGCGGCTAGCTCGCCATTGGCGCCGCCGAATTGTTCGAGCAACATGTTTCCGAACCGCGGATCGGGTTCGCCTACATTCACGGTGTACATCAACTTTTTTACATGGTGATACATACGTTCCCCCAGTTTGATTTACATGCGGCGGGGCGCTGGCCGGGGACGAGAACCGCGACCGCACGGTACTTGCAAAGGCCACTATGCGCGGAGACAACTGAAATTTCTATCCGGCGATGTACCGATACAGCGTAGGCCGAAAGTCTCGCGCGTACGCTCGATTGCGACGCGTTTCTTAGCACCCTTGCATTTCGTCGATTACGGGCAAAGCATTTGCGAGACGCTTGAGTAATTCACGCGGCGGGCGTATAAGGAAGCGCCGCGGGGGTGGGACTCGCGTACATCCAAACCGCTGCGTCCAAGTGCGCTAGGGTTTTCCGTGCATCGGCTACGCGGTACGCGACGCAAGGAGGCAAGATCATGAGTCCGAAAGGGAAGGCGAGCGCGGGCAAGGCAAAAGGAAAAAAGGATTTTCGGCGGATTGCCACCGAAGAAGCATTCTCCACGCCGGAACAGATGGACGCCATGCGCGAAATCCTGGCCAAGCAGACGCAATATCATCCGGATCTGTTTCTCTGGAAAATTCAAACTGACCCGAACGGGCCGGTGAATAAAAACCTGCTTGATTTGGAGGGCGAGCGCCTCAAGGTCATGGACCGCGACGGAGTGGACATGCATTTGCTGTCGCTCACGTCCACGGGCGTGCAGATGATGGAAGCGGGGCGCGCGCTCGACGTAGCGATCGCTGCAAACGACCGATTGGCCAATGTGATCCAGAAGCACCCCGAGCGTTTTACAGGGCTCGCCACCGTGCCGCCGCAGGACGTTCCCGGCGCGATCAAAGAAGCGGAACGCGCGATTAACGACCTCAAATTGAATGGGCTAATCATCAACTCGCACACCAACGGCGAGTATCTGAGCGACAAAAAATATTGGCCGCTGCTCGAAGCGATTGCCGGATTAAACGCGGCGCTCTACATTCACCCGCGCGCGCCGGTTCCGGCCATGGCGGAAGCGTATCGTCCCGATCATCTGGAGCACGCCATCTGGGGCTATCAGGCGGAAACGGGGCTGCACGCGTTGCGTCTGATCACCAGCGGCGTGTTCGACGCGATTCCAAAACTGAAAATCGTTCTGGGGCACATGGGCGAAGCGCTGCCCTATTGGCTCTATCGCATCGACTACATGCACGGCATAGCCACCATTCAATTCGACCGCGCCAAGCTGAAGAAAAAGCCCAGCGAATATTTCAAACGGAACTTCGCCATCACTACCAGCGGCATGAACTGGCATCCAGTGCTGAAGTTCTGCATCGAAGCGGTGGGCGCGGACAACATCATGTGGGCCATCGACTATCCCTACCAAACTTCTCCGGACGCCGTAAAATTCATGAATACGGCGCCGATCTCGGACGTGGACAAGCACAAAGTCTTTCACAAGAATGCCGAGCGCATCTTCCACATTAAGCCGGCGTAAGCTGGCGGGTTTCGCGTGACCAGGTGACAACGAAATGGCATCCAGAGCACTAAGTGTCGGTGAGGTCATCGACCAGCGTCCGCTGGGCGCATACCAGATTTGGACCATCGTGCTGTGCGGATTGGTGCTGGTCATGGACGGGTACGACGGATTCACCATGTCCTACGTCACCACGCCCGTTTCGCAGGCGACGCACATTCCCATTCATGCCTTTGGACCGATTCTTTCCGCCAGTTTGATCGGCTTAATGATTGCATCCATGGGCACCGGACCGATTGCCGATCGCATTGGCCGCAAATGGGTGATCATCCTGTCGGAATTGGCGTTTGCTGTTTTTTCTGTGCTGACGGCGCATGCGACTTCCTACCATGAGCTGTGGATGTACCGCTTTCTCACCGGGCTGGGCCTTGGCGGAGCGATGCCCAATGCGGTCGCGCTCGCGTCGGAATATTCCCCGAAGCGCCTCATCGCGCCGGTGGTGGCGACGCTATTCGCCGGAATGCCGATTGGCGGCGTGCTCAGTGGAGTGGTGAGCTCGGCGGTAATCGGAAGCTGGGGATGGAAATGGGTCTTTTATATCGGCGGAATTGTGCCCATCGCGCTGGCGTTGGCGCTGGTGGTAAAGCTCCCGGAGTCCGCCCGCTTCATGGCAGCGCGAAAAAAAGATCCCAGGCGAATCGAGAGCATTTTGGCGCGGATTGCGCCCGATGTTTCTCCCGCGCTAATCGACTTTACCGCAACCTCTGACGAAACTGCGCGAAAGGGAGTGCCGGTGAAGCACTTGTTCACCGAAGGCCGCGCGATGGGCACGATCCTGCTGTGGATTCCTTATTTCATGAACCTGATGGGAATGTATTTCATGAATAGCTGGCTGCCCTCGCTCTTGAAGGAAGCGGGCATGAGCGTGTCGCATAGCGTGCTGGTAACAGCGGGCGTGAGCTTTGGAGGGATTTTCGCGTGTTTCGCGGAGGGGCCACTGATCAACGTGATGGGCGCATTTAATGCGCTAATCGCGGAATTTTTGCTTTCCGCTGTGTGCATCGTGGGCGTCGGGGAGGTGACGCACTCGTTCGGGCCGGCGCTGGCGATTGGTTGCGTCATGGGATTTCTGGTCATTGGCGCGCAGGCGGGCTTGAACGCAATGGCCGCAAAATTCTATCCTACGCCGATTCGTTCCACGGGTGTCGGCTGGGCGCTGGGCGTTGGACGCGTTGGCTCGATTGTGGGGCCGCTGGTCGGGGGTATGATGTTGACCGCTGGTTGGAAGCCGCAGCAAATTATCATATCGGGCGCGGTGTGCGGCGTGCTCGGATGGCTCGCGATCCTATTGAGCAAGCACCTGCGCGGAGTGCCGACGGCGTACGATGCCGAAACGGGCGCCATCCAAGCGACTACCGCGAGCCAGGTTTAGGCGTCCGCCTCAGGAGACTAGTTGATGCGCCACAATGCGCCCGTCGTCGCGATACTGATGCTTTTTGGCGCAGCTGTTTTGGCGCCGCGAGCTGCTGCCGCGCAAAGCTCGCCCACTTCCGGACCTTCCACTATGACCATTACCGGCGCGGTGACCACGCCGCTCACGCTATCCGTAGCGGAATTAGAAAAGATGCCGCAAACGACGCTCAGTGTGGTCAATCCGAACAGCCACAAAGCCGAGGTATATAAAGGCGTCCCGTTGGATGCGCTGCTGGTGAGAGCCGGCGTGCCGCAAGGAGAAGCCATTCGCGGCAAGTGGATGGCCACGTGCGTTGTGGCGTCGGCTGCGGACGGGTATCGAGTGGTGTTCTCGCTCCCGGAGCTCGATTCGGCATTTCTCGATTCCGGTGTGCTGGTAGCCGATCAAATGAACGGCGCTCCACTTGGCGGGGACGAAGGCCCGCTGAAACTTGTCGCGCCGCGCGATAAGCGCCCCGCGCGATGGATCCGCATGCTGAAGTCGATCACTGTCGTCCGTCTTCCGGAACAGCCGTAACGCTCCGAATGGATCCACGAGTAAACGTCATCCCCTGATTTCGCTGCTGCGCGCGGGCAACGCGCAGCGATAACCTATTCTGCCCTTCAGGAGCGATCATGCAAAGCCTTTATCCGTGCCTATGGTTCGACGGGAACGCCGAAGAGGCAGCCAATTTCTACACTGCAATCTTCAAGAACTCGAAGATCGGCAGGATCAGCCGCTATAGCAAAGACGCCGCCAAAGCTTCCGGGCAGCCGGTGGGTTCGGCCATGGTTGTGATGTTTCAGCTCGATGGCCACGAGTTCATGGGCCTTAACGGCGGACCGCAGTTCAAGTTCACGGAAGCAGTTTCGTTCGTCGTGAATTGCGAGACGCAGGAGGAGGTCGATCACTATTGGGAGAAGCTCTCTGCCGGAGGCAGAAGACATAGGTGCGGCTGGCTGTACGATAGGTTCGGTCTGGCGTGGCAGATCGTTCCGACGGCGCTGGCCAAACTCATGAGTGGTCCTGACCCTGAACAGACAAATCGCGTGATGCAGGCGTTGCTCCAGATGGACAAACTCGATATCGCGACGTTGCAGAAAGCTTACGACGGACCATCTGCTAAGTGAACGCGATTGAGCGGCCGGGCGGTGTGGTTCGGTCCGCCGAAAGCGCGCCATGTCCGCTGGTTGAATCGCAGCGTGATTTAGATAGCTCCTCCGGCTCGTCTCTGGCAGAATCGCCGAAGCAAGCTTTCACATCAGATCAGATTAAGAGCGCCTCCGTGAAATCTCCATCGCTTCTGAGTCGTTTCGCGATTCTGTTCCTAGTTATTGCCGCGATCGCGCCTGCCGGTCTCTCTCAACAATCCGCGCCGAACGTGACGCTCGTTGTGGATGAATCGCAAGCTCCGCGCCGCATCGCCTTCGTACATGAAGAGATTCGCGTACAGCCGGGAACCCTCGTGCTTGCCTATCCGAAATGGATACCCGGCGAACACGGCCCCACGGGTCCGATCGAGGATTTAGCTGCGCTGCGGATTCACGCCGGGGACGCCACGCTGCCGTGGACCCGCGACGCCGGAAACATCTTTGAATTTCAAGTCGTCGTCCCGCAAGGGGTCGATCGCATTTCCGCGGACTTTGACGAGCTGCTGCAAGGCACGATCTCCGCGCATCAAGTCCTGGTGCCGTGGAACGCGTTCATTCTCTACCCGCTCGGAATCGACAAACTGAAGTTGATGGTGCAGCCGTCGGTTATTTTGCCGGCAGGATGGAAGCAGGGCAGTTCGCTTCAGGTCACCGGTCAATCGGGAGATCGCGTCGATTTCGCGCCTCTCTCGCTCGAACGGCTGATCGATTCTCCTGTTCTTGCGGGAGAATTCTTCCGCGCTGTACCGCTCGCATCCAGTTGGCCCGCGGAGCTCGACTTTACCGGCGATAGCCAGACGGCGGTGGACGATGCCGACAAAGCCCATGCGTTCGATCTGTTCGCCAAGCTCATCGATCAGGATCGCGCCATGTTCGGCTATCGGCATTGGGAAACGATGCATATTCTCGTCTCGCAGAGCGCGTCCGATCCTTACGATGGACTCGAGCATGAAGACTCGCCCTGGAACGCGATCGGCGACGCGGGGCTCTCCAAGAAGAAAGTGCTGGAAACATACGGCTGGCCACTGCTGGCGCACGAGCAATCTCACTCCTGGGACGGAAAATATCGCCGCCCGGCGGAGCTGTACTCGAAGACCGATTACCAAGGACCCGAGCGCACTTCGCTACTGTGGGTCTACGAAGGCCTGAACGAATATATCGGCATGCTTTTGGCCACGCGCGCGGGCTTCAATGACCCGGCATACATGCGCGAATATCTGGCCCGCGCCGCCGCCCATTTCGCCGAGGAGCCTGGCCGCAAATACACTCCGCTGGTCGATACGGCGGCGGAAAACTGGGTGATACGCACCGTGGATAGCGGCTGGTCGTCTCTGCGCCGCAGCCAGGACTATTACGATGAAGGCGCGCTCATCTGGCTGGAAGCGGACGTGCTGATCCGCGAGCAATCGCACGGACGCAAGTCTCTGGGAGATTTTCTCCGCAGCTTTTTCGGCCAGCGCGATACCGGACCAATCGTGGTCCCGTACACGCGGCAGGATGTGGAAGCCGCGCTCAACGTAGTATGGCCCTACGACTGGCACTCGTTTATTCAGAAGCGCATTTACGACGTGAATCCAGCGCCGCCTACTGACGGCCTCGAAGCAGCGGGCTGGCGGCTGGTTTACAACTCCACTCCGAACGATGCGCATTACACTTCCGACGTCGATCGCACTGAATACTATGGCTCATATGCGATCGGCATACGAGTGTACAAAGGCGGCTCCATTGCTGACGTCTGGCAGGGAAGTCCCGCGTACGCAGCCGGACTCGGCCCGCACATGACGATCGTCGCCGTCAACGGCCGCGCCTATTCCGCCGATGCTCTCAACGATGCGATCGCTCATCCGCAAGAGGGCAAAATCACCATCGTCGCCCAAAATTTCAATTCCGTGCAGAGTTACGTGATTCACTACGCCGGCGGGGTCCGCTTCCCGCACCTGGAACGCATTCCGGCCGCACACGATTACCTCAGCGAGATCCTTAAGGCTCGATAGCGGCAGGTTGCGCACAGGGTTTGGGGGGCGAATTTGGCCGCCGTCCGGCGAGATGCTATTCTAGGTGTACCAACGGGGGCGACACGGTTTCGACGGAGGCTGCAGCGACCCGAAGGCATGCCGGGCGCCACCTGCCCGCAATCGGGTGGAACAATACAACTGGCAACTCTCAGTTGGCTCTCGCTGCCTAACCAAAAGTAGGTAGCGCGTCTCCCCAAGCGTCGCCTGCGCGTTTGGGATGAGGCGTCACACAGTAGGCTGGCCGGTGCGTTTCGGTCCGTAACGCACTGGTGAGATCATCGGACTAGTCGGCGGCGCGTCTTGCTCGTTCTGAGTTCCGCCGGCGAAACCTTTGGAACGAGCTAAGCATGTAGTCTTCGAGTGGCAAGGCCTCTCGGACGGGGGTTCGACTCCCCCCGCCTCCACCAAATTCAAACGGAGCCTAACGCGCACACAGGCAGGAAGCCCCATCGGCTGATACGCGAGCCGAGGAGCTAGCGTCATGGGCTGCAATCCGCCCAGGTGCAATGCTATGTAACGTGACTTCGTTTGGAACCAGTGTGCTATGTGGGTGATCGTAGCAGCTTTCGCACTTGCAAGTCGCGCCCCCCGCGATGTTGCCACGTTCGTAGAAGGTTTCTGCTACTTCAGATGTTTACGCTTTTCTCAAAACTTTTATTTTGAACGCTTTAGGCCCTGAGCCTCCTTGTCTAACTCATTTACCCGCGTCGAGCGTTGACGGAAGTAGTTCATATCGGCTGTGCCATGCGAGAACAAGTCCCCGATGACGAAAAACCCTCCGGACGAATGTTGCACGCGCGCACCCGAAACCAAGTCGCATCCAACTCGCCATCCATAACAGCACAATCAAGACGACACCGGTCACTTCCTCTAGAATAGAAGCGCCCTGATTTGTTAGCGCCGTTATTGAGATTGAGATGTGTCGCCTTTAAAGGACGGGTGGGTATCGAATGCTTTCGAGACGTTGTCTTCCTGGCCGTTGGCTTCTTCAGCCTTTAGCGGAGCATTCATCAGTGCTTGCACATTCGATTGTTTCGAATGTCCCCCTGCCGACTTCTGATCGCTCGAAGTTGGTTGAGTTTGCTGAGTGATTTCTGGGGTCATTTGCCGCGGCATGGACGGAACTGGCTGCTTAGCAGCCTTGGCGAGTTCGACAGCACGGTTCTTGGGATAGACGAATTCCCAGCCCGCCGTATCGCCGGGATAAAACCACTCTTTAATGGCTGCTGGGCCACCGGATGGCGTCTCAGCAAATTGAACGATCGCTTTGTCGGTTGGGTTAGGACGATAATCGGGGATAGTGATAACCGTCGCGTAGACTCGCGTCTGATCACGATTGAGTATCTGAACTATATCGCGATTTCCGTTCGTATCGACCACTTTAAACGCATACGAACCCGCTGGTAGAACCTTGCCACCAGGTATTTCAACAGGCGCGTTGAAAGTGAAGAAAGTCAATTTGTTCAGCTCGCTACCACTTACGTGAGCCCAAGTAATCAACAACAACACTGAGATAGAGAAAAAAAGCAAACGAGCTGTTCTCGAGGCCTTCATGTCGCACTCCTTTGGGGGACAATTCAAACAGCCCCCGAAAAGAGGTGTTGAGCAGGACCCGTTCCAGACGCCGTGGGTTTGCGCATTGCTCAGGTACGTTGGAACTAATGACTTTGGATCACCTCGAGATCGAGCGGAGCCTCGTAGATCGAAGGATGAGCGAATCGGGTCAATGCTTTGACAGGGCTCCGACGCGAAGAAGTTCAGTCGCAAACCAATACGGTGAAACTTCATCGCCGATCTTCACGGAAGATCTGCGTGCCTTGTCGATTCGAATTATTTATTCTCTCGCCCTGATAACTACTGTCGAGCCGGTGAGGCCCGTGCAAGTGCACCTCCTGGAATTTAGGCCGGCCTTTCTCAGAATGGTCCGTCAACAGCGACCTTTGGGAATCTCATCTTTTCGTTCCTCCTCTCCGCGCCTGGCGATTGGCGTTCGTGTGAGTAACATTAGGCACTGCTCGAACCGAGTTGTTGATCGTTGAGGACAGAAATGCAACTTTCATTCCAGCGCGGGATTCACCTACGCGTCCATTGCGGGGAACCGATCAGCGGAGTTTTTCGAGAACGAGCAGTACGGCGAAAGACAGGACTCTGTCAGCTATTCGACAGCGGAATGTTTCGACCCGATCGAAGTTTCTGGGAGCCGCGCGATAACGAGCTGATTCAAAACATCCTGTGATCCCTGAAAAATTTGGAACGCGGGATGCTGATTGGGGTGCATGTCTCGAACATCCCAAATGGACCCGGGGCGCGGCTGCTTACGTCAACTGGCCCTGGAATTGGGCCGTAACTCCAATGTGGCAAAGCTGTTCGGTCGATTCGCGCTGCTCCTTTCACTCAGCGCGATGTTGATTCTGCAGGCGGCGGCACAGTACACCCCACCTCCTCCCCCACCTCCACCGACCGCGCAACCGGCTCCGCCGCCTCCTCCGGGTCCACCTCTAAGCCCCGCACGACTGGACAAACTTGTCGCGCGCATCGCCCTGTATCCAGACCCACTGCTTGCACAAGTGCTGACCGCTTCAACGTATTGGAATGAAATTCCCGAAGCGGCAGCTTGGGCGAATGAGCACAGCTATCTGAGAGGACAAGCATTGGCAGACGCGATTCGCGCTGACAATTTGCAGTGGGATCCGAGCGTACTGGCGCTGCTGCCGTTCCCTTCCGTTCTAAACATGATGGCGCAGGACCTTACCTGGACGCAGCAGCTTGGAACCGCCGTGCTTACCGACCGCGCCACTGTGATGGATGCCGTCCAGCGCATGCGTCGAAAGGCCTACAGGTATGGTTATCTGCGTTCGAACGCCTACGACAACGTTATGGATATAGGCGGCTACATCGAAATTCTTCCGATAAATCCGCAGTACATTTACGTTCCAGCTTACGATCCTCTTGTAGTCTTTGCGCCACCACGTCCAGGATTTGCGATTGCGGGCGCGATACGCTTCGGTCCGGCCGTTATCGTCGGGGCTGCTTTCGCGCCGTGGGGTTGGACCCATCCGTTCTTCCTGTGGCCCAGTCACTCCATCATCATCGATGAGACTCCATGGAACCGGGTCTGGATCAATCGCCGTTATTATGTACATTCGTATGCCCACCCCTGGATACGGGCGATAGGACCTCGCATAGAACGCCACGCGATCCATCCCAGGTAGTCAACAAACAGATTCGGCAGGCTGCCTATGTGAGCGGCCGTCAGAGTCGTTTTGCCGTTTCATCGCTGCCCTTCAAACCTTTGAGCGGATGGGGGAACCCCATGTCCAGCATCCGTGTGAACCAAGTCACTCCGGTCGGAAATGTTGGGGGGCGGAATGCAGAGGTGAAGGCCACGTCTGGCGGAGAGTCTGTCGCGAATTCTTCACTTGCTATCGATCAGCCATTCCGCAAAAGGAAGGAAATGAAGGGCGCTCGCTACGTCGCCTGGGACAGCTCACGCAGATTGAAGGTAGTTTTGTGGCTAAAGGCATCATCGTTTTTGTCGAAGCGTGGTTCCAAACTCGGAATTCGAGGCCCTGGAGGTGCGACGAACACGGTAACTGAGCTCGTCGTGGGGTCTCTGAGAGTCCTTGGCGGTGTCCAGTCGTCGAGTCATTCCGGTGACAAACCTGGCGCGACAGCGAATTGCGCCACTGACGTGGAAATGAGGCAGTTCCGCTCGACGCAAGTGAACGGCGATCCCGGGACGATCGCGGACCACCTGTGCGGAAATGAACAGATTCTCTCGCTTGTGTTTCTTGAGCTGTGTTGCATATCAGACCTACACCTTGTTGGGCGGCACTCCTGCCGGCGTGCTCCGCTCCGCCGGTGTGGAACGGTCGAAAACTTCGTCAGCTTGCTGAGCAGTTCTGACGAGGATCACGCGTTTGGGGTGGGCTGGCCGTTCGCCCGGATCGAAAGGGGGCGTGTCGAGGCAGTGTCGAAATACTGGCGAACCGCTCGGTGTCGCGGAGAACGTGACAGGCAGAACTCGGTACTAACTGGCTTAATGAAAAGCCCATACAGAAATGATCGAAAGGAGTTCTGCCTTGGAACGAAAGATGCAATCACTCTTAGCGCAGTTGAAGTGGGGAGGCCCCCGCGCAAGTTCGGCTAGCTGCCCATTCTCCCCGCTGCAGATCTCAGAAATTGCCTGAAAGGAGCCAGTCGTATGACCGATCTTGAACTGAAGAAAAACGTGGAAGCAGAGCTGAACTGGGAACCCAGCGTTAATGCAGCTGAAATCGGAGTGGCAGTGAAAGACAGCATTGTGACCCTCTCGGGGCACATTCCGAGTTACTGGGAAAGGTTCGCGGCGGAACGAGCAGCCGCGCGCGTCGCGGGGATAAAGGCAGTGGTGAACAACCTCGAAGTGCGCCTGCCAAGTTCGAGTGAGCGAACCGACGAAGATATCGCCCGGGCGGCGATCAACGCCCTGGACTGGTCCATCGCGGCCCCCGCCGACAGCATCAAGGTGAAGGTTTCAAAAGGATGGATCACGCTCGAAGGAAGTGTGAACTGGCAATTCCAAAAAATGGCGGCCGAAAAGGCGGTACGGGACCTGATCGGAGTGCGAGGAGTAAGTAACCTGATCGAGGTAAAGCCAAAGGTGACCAGCAGCCAAGTGAAGTCCGTAATTCAAGATGCGCTGAAACGGAGCGCCGAAGTCGATGCGAACCACATCACCGTCGAGGTTGACGGCGACAAGGTCACCCTTCGTGGCACAGTTCGCTCCTGGGTAGAGCGGGAAGAAGCCGAGCGCGCGGCATGGCGTGCACCGGGCGTCCGCAGCGTCGAGAACAGAATAACCATCGGTGGCCTCGCTGCGGCGGCGTAGTCCTGCGGGGAAGTGCGCCTCATAAGCTGGCAGAGAACAGGGAGATATCAAATGGTGGACCTAGTGAGAAGGAACAACGAGTTCGATGAGCTCTTCGACTTCAGACACACCTTCGACAACATGTTCAATCGACTCTTGCGGGATTCGCGGAGTAGTAAAGCTTTAGACAGGGAGATCGTTTCGGTCCCGCCGGTCGAATCTTGGCTGGACACCAAGAACAAGACGTATCACGTGCGATTCGCGCTGCCGGGCGTCGATGCGAATGAAGTTCAACTCGAAGTTGAAGGCAACATGCTGACGGTCAGTGGCGAGCACGAGGTCGATGAAGAGAAGACCGACGCCGTCCGCGTGCTCAAGGAGTTTTCATACGAGCGCTTCCGGCGGAGCGTGCCGCTTCCCGTGGGCGTGGACACAGAAAAGATCAGCGCCGAGTACAACAACGGAATGCTTGAAGTGACGGTGCCCCTGAGTGAAGCGGCACTTCCGAAGCAAGTTCCCATCAAGAGCTTGCCGAAGGCAAAGGGAACGAGCGCCTAGCCCAGAACGCGGGTGTTTCGCGCGAGACTCACCCGCGGAGGCCGTGCGCAGGCCGAACAACGATTGTGGGCGTGGTTACTGGCGCGGATTGAGTATGCGAGCTTGCCCGCGCCGCAATATTGTTTTCCAAAAAAGGATATCAAGAATGGACACCGCATTCAGACTAGGTTCGAGAACAAGACCACCGCTCGTATCAATGGATCGGATTTCGAAACGCGCGAATTCATTCCACGAATCGGTTGCGCGCCGCGCCTTTCAGCTATTTCAAAATCGAGGTCGAGTGCCAGGTCATGACGTTGATGACTGGCGCTGCGCAGAAGCTGAGTTGCTCCACAGCGCCCACATCGAAGCTGCTGAGTTGGACGGTGTCCTGATGGTCCACGCGGAGGTTGCTGGCTTTCGCGCCAGCGAACTTGAGGTCGGGATCGAGCCACGCCGGTTGTTCATCACAGGCGAACGAGTAGCCCGGACACATCCCGCGGGTCGAAGACTTCTGTATAGGGACGGGTGCGCCGAGAAACTCTTCCGGGTTCTCCCGCTGTCCGTGGAGGTCGATCCGTCTCATGCGACGGCCGAGCTTAGGGAAGGAATTCTCGAAGTGCTGATACCGACGCTTGCTTTTTCAAATAGCCTGGCGCTGGGTCCGAAAAGACACTGGCTCGTTCGCGCTGCGGACTACCAGGCCTGGATGGCACCAGACCGCGACAGCACCGGCACGACTAGGTAGGCTACCCAACATGCGGTCGGAGAAACGCTGCTTAGAGTCGTTCATCGCGGCAGGCAGCGTTGGTCGTGATTCCGCCGCAAGGTTCCGACGACCAGTGAAGTCTAATTCTTGGCGAGGTGAACAAAAATGCGCATTCTGAAAGCGATGGTGGGAATACTTCTTCTTTTTATTGTGGCAGCCAGCGCGAGCGCCCAAAAAGTATCTGTCGATTACAACCATGAGGCCAATTTCTCGAATTACAGGACGTATATGTGGATTCATCGGCCACGTTACAGGCCGGATCCCTTGATGGAGCAGCGCGCGGTCGAGGCAATAAACGCAGCGCTTACGGCGAAGGGATGGCGAGAAGTTCCAGCAGGAGCTGACGTTGCCGTTGCCGCTCATTTTGCGACTCACAGACAACACACTCTGGAGACTTTCTATAACGGCTTCGGCGGCGGATGGCATTGGCATTTTGGCCCGGGATTCGGAACGGCGTTTACCACGGTGCACACGTACGAGATCGGTGCGCTTGTGGTTGACCTATTTGATGCCCAGTCCAAAGAGTTGATCTGGCGCGGAGTGGCAACCGACACCTTGTCGCAGAATCCGCGGAAGGACACAAAAAAGTTGGAGAAAGCGGTCGACAAACTTTTCAGTCACTTTCCGCCACATTAATTCAAACGTGACGAGCGGGATCCAGGCCCGTTCAAAGCGTCTGCGCCAGGATCCGGATTGTGCTGACTTACAGACGAGAAATTCCGAGAGGACGAATTATGAGTGCCGCCTCTAAGGCAATAGCAGGCTTTACCAGAAAGCGTTTGAAGTGGACCGTCGCCCTCAGCGTCTTGCTGATCGTCGCTGGGATCGTTGCCATCATCATCCCGGCAGCCGCCAGCATTGCTGTGACGGTGTTTACTGGCTGGGTTCTTCTTCTCAGCGGTGTGATTCACCTCTTCTATGCGTGGCATTCGCGCGGCAAGGGCGGAATCGCTTGGGAAATTCTTTTGGGAGTTTTGTATATAGGCACCGGCGCTTATTTAGTATGGAATCCTGTCCTTGGGATCGCCATAGTCGCCCTCGCGCTGGCGATTTATCTAATCGTAGAGGCGTCACTGGAATTTGTCCTGGCATTCCACCTCCGGCCGTTGGTGGGTTGGGGCTGGCTGCTGTTTGATGGGATCGCAACTCTAATCCTCGCCTTCCTTATCTGGGTGGCGTGGCCTTATGGCTCTGTTTGGATTCTCGGCGTCATTGTGGGAGTCAGCATGTGTGCCAGCGGCGTGACTCGCCTGATGATGTCGTTAACGGCGCGAGATTTGGTTGAGCAACCGTCTTGAGGCCAGACCGCTGGACCGCCCATTTGTCGGAGGGCCGTTGCGTGCCGAATCGTAAGCAAAAGAAAGCGGGTGGCGAGCCGAAGACGAGCGGCTCGTCGTCTGTCCGGTTGTTCGGAAGGGCGCGGTCCGCCCCAGCCTACGCGATCCGCGATTTCCTGCATCGCAATGGCGTGCCGTTCCGATGGGTTGATCTCAACACCAACGAGCAATGCCGCAAAGTTGGGCTTGAGAGTCCTGACGATCGCAGAGCGCCGGTTTGCATTTTGCCCGACGGTACCCGCCTTGAAAATCCGACCATCCGGCAGCTCGCCGAAAAACTAGGTTGGTTCCACAATCCATCGCTGTCTGAATACGACCTCGCGATCTACGGAGCCGGGCCTGCGGGTTTAAGCGCCGCAGTTTATGGAGCGTCCGAAGGTTTGAAAACAGTTTTGATTGAGCGCTGGGCTGTCGGAGGACAGGCGGGAAGCAGTCCGCAAATTGAGAACTACCTCGGGTTCCCGGATGGCATCAGTGGCGCCAATTTGGCCGAGCGCGCACGTCAGCAGGCCTTGCGCTTTGGAGCGGAGATTCTCGTGGCTCGGGAACGCGTGGGTGGTGAGTTCACAGCAGGGAAGCGCATCGGCCAACTTGCTGACGGCACGAAGATTGCGGCGCGCAGTGCGATCTGTGCTACAGGCGTGGACTATCGCCGCCTCGGCCTGCCCAATGAAGAGCAGTTTTACGGGGCGGGGGTGTTCTACGGAGCCGGCGCGAGCGAAGCCGAGTTATGCGGCAACGATCGGGTTTACATCGTCGGTGGTGGAAATTCGGCCGGACAGGCCAGCCTTCATTTCGCCCGGTGCGCTGCGAGAATCACCATCGTCATCCGCGGCGAATCGCTGAAGACCACGCTGTCGAAGTACTTGATGGATCGGATCCATTCCGCGAAGAATATTAAGATACTTCCGAATACCGAAGTGACTGCGCTGCACGGCAATCGGGTATTGGAGTCCATCACACTGAGGAACCTGCTGACCGCGCAGGAACAAACCTGTAAAACGGGGTGGCTGTTCGTGTGCATCGGCGGCGCGCCCCGTACGGATTGGGCGGCAGCGGCAGGCATTTTGCGGGACGCAGGAGGATACCTTCTTACCGGCCCTGACTTGCCTCATAACGGCAACAATGCCGACGCGTGGCCGCTGGACCGCAGTCCTCACTACCTCGAAACCACTGTGCCGGGTGTCTTTGCGGCCGGCGATGTGCGGCATGGGTCTGTACACCGGTTCGCATCCGCGGTTGGGGAGGGCGCCATGGCCGTCATGTTCGTGCACAGCTATCTCTCACACGGTTAAAACAGGCCGCTCCGCGCGCCGTTTCGGTGGTCCATCTCACCTCAGGTGTTTAGCCGCTACTGCAGTGCGCCTGTACTGGTCGAAGAAGTAGTCTCCATCTCATCGCCGCGTCAATTCTTCAACTCTCGTGCGCGCGCCTGTTCCATTTTTCACGGCCTTAACCCGGAACGGCGCGCCGTCTTCAAAACTCTCGAAAACATCTTAGAATAACTTTTGATCCGCTGAGATTTAGTGCATCATGGATTTTGCGGTGCACGGTGGGCTGCTGCGATGCCTCGAATCCCTCCCTCGACGAAAGTGGCTTTCCTCGTTTTCCCACGAGTAGGGCTCTCCAGCTAGGATTTGAGTGTGACGTAAAGCCGGCACCGCGCGTGGAAGTTGCGGCAGAACCCCTGCGTCGAATAGTTGACTGTTTCTTTACATGGACCAGACAGTCGAGCGAGTCAGGCGCGAGTTTTCTTCAGCCGTCGAATTTTGGCGAGCTATGGTCGAGCATTCCTCGTTTGGAATGGCAATAGCGCCCGTTGGCGGCTCGTTTACGATTTTGAATCCCGCATTCAGCCAAATGCTAGGGCTCGCCAGTGACGAACTTCAGCACACTCCAGTGAGCGAATTGTTTGGCTTTACGGTTACCATTTTGAATTTGGGTTTGCTCGATCGCGTGGGTGAAGAAAACACGCAGAGCATGAAATGTGAACTTTGCCACGAACGCCGTGATGGTACATCGATCTGGCTCGGCGTGAGTGTTTGGCTCGCCACCGAAACAGCGAGTTTGCCGCGATCGTTCGTAATGACGCTGGAAGACATAACCGAGCGTAAGAGTACGGAGTTGGCCCTGCGGCGGCGTCAAGCCGACCTTGAGCGCGAAGTTGAAACGGGGCGCCAAGGCTTCGTTGCCCTGGATGCCGGGACCGATGCGCCTTCGGCTCCAATCGTGCCGGTGGCCGCACCGCCCGGTTTTGGTGAGACCACGCACTACGTCGAAGACAAAGCAGGACGCGAGGACGTGCCCAACGAGATTGTCGGAGCGGTTACGGGTCTACGGGGCGTCTTCGATAACGTCCGGACCGTGGCGGGTTCGGACGCTACCGTAATCCTTCTGGGAGAAACCGGAACTGGCAAGGAGCTAATCGCGCGGGCGATTCACGATCTCAGCCCGCGACGCTTCCGACCTTTCGTTCGCGCCGATTGTGTCTCCATGCCCGAAGCGCTGGTGGAAAACGAACTGTTCGGACATGAGAAAGGGGCGTTCACTGGGGCCACCAGCCGGGAAGCTGGACGCTTTGAGGTGGTTGAAGACGGGACGCTTTTCCTTGATGAGGTGGGGGATATTGCGGCGGGATTACAGTCGAAGCTCCTGCGCGTTCTGCAGGAACGCGAATTCGAGCGGCTGGGTAGCACGCGTACGATTCGGGCGAATTTCCGCCTGATCGCTGCCACCAACCGCGACCTCGCCCACATGGTCGAGCAAAATCATTTTCGGAGCGATCTCTTCTACCGGCTCAACGTGTTTCCGATCTCTCTTCCCCCACTGCGCGACCGCAAAGAGGACATCCCTCTGCTCACGTGGTACTTCGTAAGGAAGTACGCGCGGAAAGTGAACAAGCGCATCGTGCAAATCCGTCGCGAAGACATGGACTCGCTGGTCGACTATGCTTGGCCTGGCAACGTACGTGAGTTGCAGAACGTAGTCGAGCGAGCCGTCATCCTCACTCCGAACACTGTCTTGCATATTTTCCCGTTCGAGAAAAAGCATGCTCGTGCCGAGACTGCGTCAGCCAGCAAGACGCTTGAGCAGGTCGAGCGCGAACACATTTTGCAAACACTCCACAAAACGGATTGGGTAATTGGCGGTCCATATGGCGCAGCGGCAAAACTTGGGATGCGCCGGACCACGCTGTTGTACAAGATGCGTCGGCTGGGCATTTCTCGGCCGGAAACGTGAACGCTTCGCGGTCCGTCGTGAAAAAGTTCATGGCGCTTGCATTACTTGTCTAAACCTGGCCGAGCTCAGATCGAACATCCGAATCATCTAACATCGAAGAGACGCTGGCATAGCTGAGAGAACATGATGAATTAAGTATTCGCCGCCGCATTCGTTTTCAATATCGCCTCCTTTCCGCTTCCGAAAAATCGGGGAATAGCGATCGATGACTGACTGGCGCTTACCTGAGCGCTCCCGGCCGGGGCGGCCACTGGGAAGTTGAGGCCCGGGCAACCAAAAAGGGCCGGAAGTCCGCTTCGAGGAAGCGCGGTCGGCATCGGCTTATCGGTGCGCCAAATGTCCTCGGAGCCCCGTTTCTGGACAGGTCCCCAGATCCGGGGAATGAATCGATTTGCGGTGCTTTGCGGTTCACAAGTATCGCGGAATACAATTGCGCCACTGCCTTGATACAATGACGCTGCTGTTTCCATGCACGGAAAAGAAAGTGCCGGCACGGTGCCAGAGGCTCGCTGGGCTTTCCTTTACCAGTTCGATGTAAGTAGCTGAGTGCGGTTGTCGGTGTAACCGGTCATAGAAATATGGATTAACGGGCGCTCGTCGGCTCACTCCACTTCGGGTCCTTAGATGAAACCCGCGACGTTTAGATATGTCCGCGCTGAAACGCAGGATCAAGCGGTCGAGTTGCTTTGTGCTTCGGATGGTGCGGCGAGGATCCTTGCCGGTGGGCAAAGCCTAATTCCCGCGCTCAGCGCCCGTAGCATCTCCACATCTGTATTGCTCGACATCATGAGGTGCCCCGGTTTGGAAGTTGTCTCGCAGACGCTGACTGGAGTCACGGTCGGCGCGGCATGCCGACAATCTCACATTGAACTGAATCCTCTCATTCGACAGTCTGTTCCGTTGCTTTCTGAAGCGCTGGGTTGGGTGGCGATGCCACAAGTGCGCAGCCGCGGGACAGTTGTCGGCTGCCTCGCGCAGGCAAACGCAGGCGGAGAGGTGCCGGTCGTGTCCCTCGCGTTGGATGCCGAATTCAACATTCTCTTAAGAGGAGGAGTGTGCCTCCGGATGTCGGCCGAAGATGTCTATGGCGCTGAAACTGGTACGAGGCTGCCTCCGAATGGATTGGTCGTATCGGCGACGTTCCGGCGCCGTGCCGTGGGCGAAGGCTGGGGATTTTCCGAAGTCCAGTTGCGTCCCGGCCATTTCGCTCTCGTATGTTGCGCCGCTACGCTCCTGCTTGGGGAGAACGGACGTGTCCGGTCGGTAAGGATTGTAATCGGCGGGTTGACCACGAGTCCGTATCGCGCGCACCGCGCGGAAACGGCATTGCTCGAGACAGGCGCAGACCACCATTCTGCCATCCACGATGCGGCTCATATCGCGTCGGCGGAGCGACCCTGGCCCGCGCGGACTGATCTGCACGCAACGGCCGCTTTTAGAGAGAAGGCAGCGGTGGCGGCGGCCGTCTGCGCTCTGACGAGTGCGCGAGCCCGGTGTGACAGGGGCCCAGGAGAGGCAAATGGCGGGGTCTGACGCACGGCTTCCAGGAAAATCATGGGGCGATTCCAGCGAATCGTGCACGGTTCTTAGAGTCACCGTGAACGGGAAGGACGTGAAGGCGTCGGTACCAGACCGTCTCCTGCTGAGCGATTTCCTACGCGATGTTCTCGGCCTGACGGCGCTGAAGGTTGCCTGCGGAGAAGGAGTGTGCGGCGCCTGTACGATCGCGATCGATGGCGAAGCAGCGCGGTCCTGTATCTTGCTGGCGGTGCAAGTCGAGGGATCCGAGATTGTCACGCTCGAGGGTACGAACGCCATCCACGGGCTGAACCAGGTGCAGCAGCTCTTCCAAAAGCATCATGCATTGCAGTGTGGATACTGCACGCCAGGATGGCTGATGACCGTTTACAGCATGGTTAAACGCTCTGTTCATCCGGACTCGGGGGAGGTCGGCCAGTATCTCAGCGGGCACATTTGCCGCTGCACAGGATATCGAAATATTGGGGAGGCTGTCCGGCAGGCATTGGCCGCAACGAATGACCGCGGCGCGGGAGGGGAAGAATGACCGTAGATAATCCCGCCGACGCGCGACCGTCGCGGGGTAGGCGCCGCTATATGGGCCAAGCTGTGCTTCGCGCCGAGGACGAGCAACTGTTGAGGGGGGGCGGCGGATTCCTCCCGGACATCCCCGCGCCGGATGCCGCCGAAATCTGCATTGTTCGCTCGACGCATCCCCATGCCATCGTACGCGCGATTCGGAAAGAACGCGCGCTCGCGAGTCCCGGCGTAATTGCAGTGCTCGCCGCAAACGATCTCGATTTACTCGACGACGCGCTTCCTTGCGTGGACATGATTCCGGGAACCCTGGATGTGCGTCAGCGCGCGATCGCCCGGGATCGTGTTCGCTACGTTGGACAAACCGTGGCCCTGGTGGTGGCGGAAAATCGCTACCTCGCGGAAGACGCGGCCGCTCTCGTCGAGATTGACTATAAGCCGCTTCCCCCGGTGACCGATCATATGTCCGCAGCCGATCGCGACGCGCCGCTGCTATATCCCGAGCTGGGAACAAACGTCGTCTATGAAGTGAGGCAGCGCGACGGCAACGCCGATTTTGCCGCGCGTGATGGCGGTCTTGTCATCCGCAAGCGATTCGAATTTCATCGACAGACCGCGGTTCCAATGGAACCTCGCGGCGTGATGGCAAAGCTTACCGACAACGGCGAGCGCTTGCACGTCGAGAGCCCGACCCAGCTTCCTCAAATGTTGCGGACCGTTTTGGCAGGCGCGCTCGGTGTTCGCTTGGACCAGATTCGCGTAACGGCTCCACGCCTTGGGGGCGGCTTCGGAGCCAAAGAAATGGTTTACCCCGAGGAGATATTGGTTCCAGCAGTGGCGCGGAAACTCCAGCGGCCTGTCCGCTGGCTGGAGGATCGGCGGGAACACTTTGCCGCTACGACACACGCGCGAGAGGAAACGATCGACGCCGAAGCGGTAGTAGCCGAAGACGGCACTTTCATTGGGCTGCGCCTCAAAGGTTGGGCAAACATCGGCGCGGCCTACGGCTTCGTGGGCAATACGCCGATCACCGCGATGGGCGCGATGGTGCGGGGTCCATACCGCGTTCCAAATCTCGACTCGCACATGTTTTCGGTGGTCACGAATAAGACGCCGCTGAACGTTCTGCGCGGTGCGGGAGCCCCGCAAGCAACTCTGGTGATGGAGCGGCTGCTCGATGAGGCAGCGCGTCTTCTCAAGATGGATCGCGCCGAAATCCGGAGGCGGAATGTGATTCAGCCCGGCGAACTGCCGCTGGATCGCGGCCGAACTGAGTTTGCGGGCGCATACAGCGTGCTCTACGACGAAGGAGATTACCCGCGCTGTCTGGAAGCCGGATTGAGACTCGCCGGGTACGACTGTTTTGAAACGGAACGTAACGAAGCTGCCAAGCGAGGAAAACTGCGGGGACTCGGCATTTCGATGTACGTCGAAATCACGGGGGTGGGGCCCTCCGAAACCGCGCACATCGTGCTGCAGCGGGACGGAACCGTGCTTCTCTACAGCTCCATCATGCCGGTCGGTCAAGGGTCGGAGACGACGCAGCGGCAACTCGTCGCCGAGGAGCTTGGCATCGCGATAGAACAAGTTTCCATCCGCCAAGGTGATACTGACGAGGTGCCGGACGCAGTTGGAACGTTCGCCAGCCGCGGAGCGGCGGTCGGCGGGGCTGTTGGAAGGCTGGCTGCGCGCGAGCTACTGAAAACGATCCTGGGCTGCTTCGCAGCGGCGGTCGGATGCGATGCCGCGGCGCTGCGCTGGGAGTGCGGCGGCGTGAAGTTGCCGGGAGACGCGGCCGAGTTTGTTCCCTTGGAGGAGATTCCTATGCGGCTGGCCTTGTTCCGGCAGGGGACCGCGGCAGAGCCAGAGAAGATCGAAGCCAAATATCGGCTCGAAGTACCAAGACCATCTTACGCTTACGCCACGCATATCGCGGTAGTGGAGATCGATCCGCACACCGGGCGGATCGAGATCCCGCGCTACACGGTCGCGCACGACTGTGGGAAAATCGTCAATCCTCTCTTGGTCGAGGGCCAGATCGTCGGAGGAGTCGTGCAGGGAATCGGGGAAGTGCTACGCGAGCGCCTGGTCTATGACTCGGTAGGCGATCTAAAAACCAGGACGATGATGGACTACGTTTTGCCGGGCCCGTTCGACGCTCCGGTAGAATTCAAGCTTTGGCATATGGAAACCCCTACCAGTTTTAATCCGTTTGGAATGCGTGGCGTCGGTGAGGGCGGAACCATCGGAGCGCATGGGGCGATGGCGAATGCCGTGGCCGACGCGCTGCGCGATTACGACGTGGCTGTCGACGGATCAGGCCCCTTCAACCCGACGTGGGTCATGGAGGCTCTCCAAAGGCCGAGACGCGCATGAGGCCGGCGGATTAGGTTTTGGCCGCGGCTGCCTTGCGTACGGCCGCGAGACCTCTCCAATCTTCCAGATCCTGGTATGGTTTCTCCTTCCGGTATTTCGCGTAGAGGGCGATGCCTTCGGGATCTTCCAGAATGTCGACCTGGACGCCCTTGTCACGCATCATCTCTTCGTTCCCGGAAGCATTCGTCACGTCTCCGACCACACACCTCCTGAATTGCCGCATGTAAATCAGAGTTGCGCAGATATCGCAGGGGGTCAGCGTCGAAAAAATCGTGGTCTTGCTAAAGTCTTGCCGTCCAGCATCCCGAGCTGCTGACGTCTCGCCGTGATTGTAGGGATGGTTTTCCTGCACCAGCGTGTTGTGCCCTTTGCCGACGATCAGGCGCGTCTCATCGCTGATGATCACGCCGCCAATCGGACAACCTCCTTCGTCGTAGCCCTTACGTGCCAGCAAGACGGCGAGCCGCATGTAGTCTTTGTCCGTCAGCTTTTGAAAGAAACCCTTCTCGACAATCCCCGGAAGGCTCTTTGTCGGCAGATGCGCGATCACGTTTAAGACATCGTCGGTAGCTGGCGTATCCGTCGTAATAAAAGCTCGCATTGGTGACTCCTCTGGGATCTCAAACACCCCTTATTCGAATCTTGTGACGCGTTATCAGGGAAGCCGACGGAAAACGGAACCAAGTAGCCTCCACTACGCCTCATCTCGCACATGGGGTTTGTTCTTCCCGCAAACCACAAAAAAGCCAATCGCAATCGCCAAATAGAACAGGTAAACGTAGGGCAGCTTGCCGTACGCGCCCCCAGGCACGGGATAGAGATTGCCAACCAGAGCGAACCCCATGGCCGCACAGCCGATCCATGGAATGGTTGTCGTCGCCCAATTGACCACCCCATGGTGGTCGCGAAGATAGCCTGGAAGCGCAAAACACACGAGTCCGTAGCTGACCACGAATCCATAGGTTGCGAGCGTGCCTAGCCAGCCATAGACGTCGAGCCCGCTTGTCCCCTTGGCGGCGAGAAATGCGACCGGAAGGAACGCCGCGAGACCTGTCACAACAATCGCTCCTGCGGGCGTTCGGTTGCGAGCGTGCGTTTTTCCTAGCGACCCGTGCGCGAGTCCGTTGTGCGACATCAGCAGCAGAACACGGGCAGCGGCCGTAAGGCACGCGAGCGTCCCGGAAAACATACTGACCAACGCTCCCGCGTCGATTAGCGGACCGAGTAGGGGCACACCACCAACCGCCGCGAGCACGTGCATGGGATCGGCGCTCGTTCCTAGGTCTTGCCTTCCCATGCGTAATCCCAGGACTTCGATGAAAGCGCACATCATAAAAAACAAGCCGGTCAAAACCGACGACAGGATCACCGCGCGGGGAATCGTCTTCAATGGATCGCGCGCTTCCGATCCCAACGCTGTCGCGCTTTCGAACCCGACAAAACTAAACAGCGCGAGCACAAGTCCCTCGCGCAGACCGCTGCCTGTCATGCCGCGCAGGTGGAATTGGTCTGGATCACCATGGGGGCCGTGGCGCGCCTGCACCAGCACGAGAACGATGACAATGAGCGTCACGGAAACGATTTCGATCGACAGCATTAGCCGCGCGGAAATCTTCACGTCGCGCCAGGCGATCCACATCGGAATTCCGACGGCAATCGTCGCTAGAAGCAATACGGGAGCCACGTGGCCCGTGTCATTCCGAAGCATCACGCCGCTGTAATGATAAAAACCACCAATATTTGCCGCGCTCGTGGCCACGTAGGCGAGCAGCAAACTCCACGCCGCCGCCGCCGCAAGCCATGGTGGCAGGATCATCGCAACGTAGGAATAGAGAGAACCCGGCGAGGCGGAGTAGCGGGCAAAACGTCCGACGCACCACGCCACCGGGAATATCGCCGCCATCGCCAGTGCAAACGCAAGCCAAGTGCCATTGCCCGAAAGGGTGAAGACGAGCGGGATCGTGACGAAAGGTGCCAGAGTTGGCGCAACGCCGGAGATGGACTGCGCCAGAGTTTCCAGTGGCGAGAGCGCGGCCCGCCTTAAGCCGTAACTGGCGTCTTTGGCCCGTACATCCAGCTCCAAGCGCGTGGCTCCTTCCGAGTGAGCGGCGGTGCCTATGCCTTGTCTCACGGTACCGATTAGAAGAGCACGCTGAGCGACATTTGAATCTGCCGCGAGCTGCCGATCGTTTTCGTGACCTGGCCGAGCCCGGTGGGACAGAAATAGAATCCATTGGACGGACTGTTCGTATTGCAGCCGGAGGCTAGCGTCGGCGTGCTGCTCGTGCCATACGGCGGTTGGGCTACCGGGAATGGACTGAAAGCCAGATTTTGGTCGACGTTGTCGATCGGGATGTCGAAACTCGGATGGTTTGTCAGGTTGAAAACATCGAAGCTGTACCGCAACGTGGTTCCCTCCGTGAGTCGCGTCGACTTCACAATTGAAATATCCGCGCGCTTCTGCCACGACTGACGGAAAATATTGCGCTGTCCTCCGCCGGAGATAAAGTTGGTCTCGAATGTATCGCCGGCAGGAATTGCTCCATTCAGAGCGCCTGGCTGAAGCAGCGGAACGTCAAAGCACGAGGCTTTCAGGGCCGGGAAGGCGAAATTGTTGCCGACCGCGCCGGTGACGGCGTTCTTCGGAGTGCAACCAGGCGCGAGAGGAACGATCGGGTTGGTAATGCCGTCGTTGATGCTGTAGAAGATGCTGCCGACCGCGCCGGAATAGTCGATCACGCTATACGGTTGCCCGCTCTGAAGAGTTATGAGCCCTTGAACCGCCCAGCCGTTTGTCAGTTTGCCCTCGAACGACGAAGCACTGAAGAAGCCTGGCAGCTCGTAGTGATAATCGATGTTGAAAACGTGGGTCCGGTCGAAGTCAGAATTGCCGTAACCACCGCGCAAATCGAGGGGATTGCTGCCATTGTAGTACAAGCCCAGGGCGCTTTGCTCATCGAGCGAGTGTGAATACGTGTACGAAAAGCCGCCCTGCAGTCCATGGCTGATGCGCTTTTCAACGTGAACCTGCAGGGCGTTATAGGATGAAACGCCTGCCGCCGTGTAATCTTCCGATTCTCCCGCATACCCAATATACGGAACGCGCTCGTCGATATTGCCCCCCTCGGAATTGAATTGCATCGGCTGCCCATTCGGCAAATTCAGAGTACAGCCTAAGAAACCACAATTGGAGGACGTCTGAACCGTGTAGCCATACGTGTAAAACTGCGCGTGTGGGGAAGCGGCCGGATCGGCGCAAATCGCAGTGGGGCCGCACAGCGGATTGCTCGGGCTCGCAATCCGCGCTTGGTTAAACGGAACAGGAATTACCTCATGCCTACCAAGAACATCCACCCCGCCGATGTCGATCGCGAGATCGTTGCGCGGCTGCCATTGCAGGTCGAGAGACGTGTTCATGGTATAGGGAAGCTTGTTGTTCCGTGCGTAGGCCGCGAGATAAAACGGGATCTGCCCTTCCTCGATTTCGGCGGCATTGGGCATTGCAACAATTCCCGTGACAGGATCGGGAGTTGTGACCGTATTCGGGTTCCCATTGGGCGGCGCCGAAAGCGTGCTTCCCCAAGGGTCGGAGAGTGTACTGGCGCATGTGTTAAATGTTCCGTAAATGCCGGACGGTAGAGGGCAGAACTGGGCACCCACAAAGGGTAATTGCTGGTTAACTCCGAAAGGTCCACCCGGCGCAACGCTCTGTGCGTCCGGCGTCGAGAGATACGAATACAGCTCCCCCCGGTCGTAGTACATTCCCCAACCTGCGCGGAGGACTACTTTGTTGCTTAGTTTCGCTGGGCTCCAAGCAAAACCAATGCGTGGAGCAAAACCCCACTGGCGGCCGGTGAGGGTCGACGCACTCACGCCTGGCGTTGCGTGCGGGCTATTTCCGGCGACGATCAAGCCAGTCGAGGTGATGGTGTCAGTTGTCGGGTCATAGGCATACTTGCTGGGATCGAAATTGAAAAAGTTGCCGTACTTTTCCCATAAGCCTCCCTGCCAGTCCCAACGCAATCCCGCCGTGATGGAAAGGTCCGATCGCAGCTGGAATTTATCCTGAATATATTCGCCGGATTCCGGGGCGCGCCAATAGCGGTTTGGATTCCCCGTCAGGAACAACGTTCCCGCGTAAAGATAAACATTGTTGAGAGTGCCCTGAAGAAACTGGTTGATGTCCTGCGATTCGATCGTCCCGAGTTGGTTTCGTCGATCCCGTGTGTCGAGCTGCGTGTATTCGAAGCTGCCCCCAAAGGTCAGGGTGTGCCTTCCGAACGTCCAGATCGCGTTCGCCGACGGATTGAAGCGGTTCTGGAACACCCCTGTAAACGCTGCCAAAGACAGCGCACCAGCTCCGAAGTTGAGCAACGGCTGATAGGAAGGCAAAACAGTGCCGGGCCAGGTGATGGTTATGCCGGGAAACAGCGACGAGCCAAAGGTGTTGATTGTGCAGTCGGAGGCGTCAAATCCGGTCAATTGCTCGCAGGCGGAGCCAAATTGCTCGGGCGTGAAGGGCTGGCCCACCGTGCTGTAAGCCTTTTCGCGAATGAAGCCAAACGTTTCTGTGATGCTCAAATTGGGCGTGATGATCTGCGTGTGATTGAGCGAAATTACTTGGCTGCCCGCATCAAGATGCTGCGGAAAGCCGGCGATCGAGGAGTAGGCGTATGGGGCGGTAGTCGGATCATGCTGATAGTAATACTTGGCTGAGAGAGAGTGCGTCGAGTTGGGATTCCAATCCAGGTTTGCCACGGCCTGGTCGGCGATGAAGTAGGCAGTGCCCGGGATTTCGGCGTCTTCAGGAAACGCCTCGATCAGCGCAGGGTTGCTCGTATTGAGAGCGACCGCATTCGGATTCGCCGACGGAATCAGATACTGGCCATTGGGCAGCTTATAGTTGAAAAACGTATAAGCGATGGGATTGATGTCGCCGGGAGCGAGCCCGACCGTGGGATTGATCGGCCCATCAGCCAATCCCAGTGCGCTTGCAAGGTTGTTATTGTTACCCACCTCGGCAAGTGCCGCAGCCGAGCGGTCATCGGTTAGACCGGGGGGGACCGTGGGCCTCGATATTCCAATCTCATCGTCAGATGCGTGTGTGTGCTGATATGCGCCGTAAAAGAAAAGCTTGTTCTTGATCAGTGGCAGACCCATTTCTCCACCAGCGACGTAGCGGTGCAGGCCAGGATTTTTTTCATCGGCTGGAATATTGGGATCGGCGTTGAAGAAGTAGGGAGCGGCGTTGAGCCAGTTTGTGCCACGATGGACGTACAACTGCCCGTGAATGTCGTTCGTGCCCGACGCGGTGCTCATATCGATGTGCGCGCCGCTCGTGGATCCCTGCTGCGCATCGTACATGGAAGTATTCACGCGGACTTCCTCAATCGTTTCAGGAGCAGGCGACGGAATGGCCTCGCCGATCGCTAGATACACCGAGGCGCTGCTCTGAACGGGAAGCGCGCTGAGGGCGGAGGAGGTGCTGACGCCGGTTTCGTTCACCACTCTCGCGGACGCCACTTGGCTCGTAGTCTTGCCGTTGAATAGGTTCTTGGCGTCCACTCCGTTGAGTAGGAATGTATTGCTGGTATCACGCTGGCCGTTGGCCCAGACCGGCTGATTGCCCAAACCAGCGTTCGCTCCGGTCCCGGCGGGCAGTTCCTCATTCACTCCTGGGGCCAGCAACGCCAAGCCTGTAAAAGAGCCCGTCGGCAGGGGAACGGCATCGACCTCTGCCTTGTCCATCACGTAGCCGTTGGTCGTATCGACGGCGTTGACGAGTGGCGTTTCAACCACCTGAACGGTGTCCGTCACTTTACCGATATCGAGAGCCGCGTTCACGGTGGCTGTCCGGTCGGCTTGGACCTGGATGGACGGAATGCTCAGTGTCTGGAAGCTCGGGTGGGTGACGGTGATCGTGTAGGTGCCGATCGGCAAATTCACGAAATTATAAGCCCCGGTGTCCGTCGTTTGGACCGTGCGCGTAAGTTTGGTCTGGTCTCCCGAGATCGTGACGGTTGCGTCCGGAATGACGGCACCCGAGTGATCCGTTACCGTGCCAGTGATACCTCCGAGGGTTTCCTGGGCGCGCGCGTGAGATGTTAAGACAAGGCAAAAACAGAAGAAAAAGGCTGCACCACGACGCCCTAATTTTTTCAGCACGCGACTGCCTCCTGAAAAAAGTCTAAGGGCGAAAACCCAGGCCTTGGGCGGCCCGTTCAAAAAGGCCCATCAAGCTGATTGGTTTTGACGCAGCTTACGCGCGGTCTCGCGGAGACAGAAGCTCATTCTTTCGATAGAGAGGATCGATTATTTTGATTTTCGATTCCGAAGAGAAAGTTGCACAATGCGAGCTTCGGCCAACATGCCCCGCCGGACGCGATCGCGATGAATGATTCTGACGACAAGATGAAGGGACGTCCTCCGAAAAACAACCGCTCTGGATGAAGGCGAGTGAGACATCTGCCGGCTACGGTTTACGCCATGCGGCGCTTTCGCCTCTGGAGACAATTGCACAATCTATTTCGGGCGCTTGCCCCACGCTGACGCCGTTCGTAACAATTCCCCTGGTGTTTACGCTGGCGGGCAATGGCACTTGGCTCGCATACGCTTTCGCCACCGCTGCGATTTTTCTGGTGGCGTGGTGTATCAGTCGCTTCGCCCGCTACTCTTCCTCGCCCGGTTCGCTCTATTCCTATGCCGCGATGATTCTTCCTCCTTGGCTAGGGGCCGTGGTTGCGTGGAGCTTGTTGCTCGCCTACGTCGCCGGCAGCGCCAGCAATATCGGCGGTTTCTACCACTACACCAATGTAATGCTTCGCAGTGCCACGGGGCACGTGGCTCCAACGTTGGTCTTGGCGACGATTGTCGCGGCGCCTCCAGTGTGGATCGCCTGGCGCGACGTAAAAATCTCCGCCCGCCTCATGCTCGCGATCGAAGCGGCTTCTGTGTCGGTTGTCGCCGTCGTGATGGCCCTCGTGCTGTTTCGGCACGGCCTTCACGGCGACCCCGATCAGTTTCATCTTCGCGGCGTGACGGCCGGCGGTTTCCGGCAGGGTCTCGTACTGGCGCTGTATAGTTTTGTAGGCTTCGAAAGCGCTACAGCGTTGGGATCGGAAGCGCGCAACCCTTTGCGCGCGATTCCCCGCGCGGTCATTCTGACCGCGGTTCTCACGGGCGTCTTTTTTTCTATCTGCGCGTACGTGGAGGTTCTCGGCATGCGCTCCAGTGGACAAAATCTAGGCTCCGCCGAGCTACCGATGCACGTGCTCGCACGTGTCGGCGGCATTCCTGTGCTCGGCTTCCTGATCGATGTCGGGGCGCTGGTGGCGTTGTTCGCGGGAATCCTGGCCTGCCTCACGGCCGCCGCCCGCGTGTTGCTGCTAATGTCGCACAACGGACTCGCACACGGCGCGTTCCGGGCTACCCATGAGCGCAACGAGACGCCCACCGGCGCGATTGTCGCCACAGGTCTCGCGGCGTTCCTTCCGGTCGCGTTTCTCGCCGCCAAGGGCACGAGCGGGCTCGACGTCTATGGCTGGCTAGGCACGCTTGCAACCTATGGATTCGTGGTCAGCTACGGACTCGTGTGTTTTGCGCTTCCAGGCTATCTTCGCGACCACCACGGGGTGGTCAATTGGGCGACGAAAACGATCCCGTGGATCGCTTCTGCGGCCATGGTGTTCGCTCTCGTGGCGAATCTCTACCCCATGCCCGAGGGCGCGTACGGCAAACTGCCTTACATTTTCCTCGCCTACTTGGCTGCAGCTCTCTTGCTGTTTGTGTTCCGCTCGCGCGCAAAAACACCCGTGTCGGAGGAATCCGTGCAGGAGGAATCCTGACACCTGCTTGCGATTTGTCGCATCGGCCCCTTTTCTTTTGTGCGCCGTTCCTGGAGAATGGCGTCCGAATTTCCGGCGCTCGACGCGCTTTTGTCCCAAAGGAGACGTGATGAAGGCTTTTATTACGAGAGACACGCCTATTACCGACGAAGTGTTGAACGCGATCGCTCATCTGCCAACCAAAAGCCTTTCGAAGGTCGCCGAAGAGGAGTTCTTCCAGAAGCTGACGGACAAAGACTTCATGCGAATCGCGTTCCTGCTGGCAGAGAAAGGATATGATGAGGGAGGCTGCCCGATTGGCGGCGTGATCATCAGCAACGACACGCGCCAGATTCTCGGCAAGGGGCACAATACCCTAGTGCAGGAGAACCATCCTTATAACCACGGTGAAACCTCCGCGGCGCGTGACGCCGGTCGCTTGGACTTCAGCCAGACGACGATGTTCACGTCGCTCAGCCCGTGCGATATCTGTGCGGCTCTGATTTATATGCGCCAATTCAGCAGGCTGGTCGTGGGCGACATTACGAATTTTTCCGGGAACGAAGAGATGCTTCGGAGAAAAGGCGTTCAGGTTGACATTCTCGAGGATCCGCGAGGCATCGCCTTCTTCGCCAAATACTGCAAGGAAAAACCGAACCAGGTGATCGAAGATTGTAACGGATTGGCCGCGGTAAATAAGGCTGCCGTTCCGCGCCCTGTCTATTAGAGCAAGAGCAAGCATGCCTGCGGATGCCGCCGCTGGCGCGGAAGCCTCGCCAGACTGCGAGCTCGGCGAGATTGTGCGGCCGGGAAACACGGTTTCTTGCGCGTCGGGAGCCGCTTTCGCCCCGCGATGGCGGGGGCGGAAGTTCATAAATTGTCGCCGTGCCGGACGTCGGGTGCAAAACTGAATTAAATGTTCCTGACGCAAGAGTCTCTCCCGGTGAATTTCCTTTCACGAACGGGAAGTCCCGGCGGGCGGTTTTATTGATGAACAGCCGGTCCGGACGGAACTCATGCTAGCCGACGAACAAAGCGATCGCGAGAATCGCTGTCGGAATGGCGGCCTTTAACTTCATGTTTTGTGCCTTCTTCCAATCGAGTGCAGCGGGCTAGATTCCGTCGTAGTGCGAATATCCGCGCTCGGCCCAATAGTCGTTTGGCTGGTCCGCGGTGTACGTGATCTTGGTGACCGCCTTCACGTTTTTCAGGCCGAGCTTCACCGGCACAAGCAGACGCAGCGGCGCTCCATGGTCGACGGTCAAGGGCTGGCCATTGAAGTGTGTTGCCAGCAAGGTCTGCGGATGGTGAGCCGTGGCTAGGTCGAGCGAGGCGTAGTACGGATCGGGACTCCCGTTCTCGTCGAGGTTCACAGAGGAGTCCACACGAGCCCATTTGGCCCGTGAAACCGGCGGATATGCGCCCAGCAGGTCGGCAAATTTGAGACCCGACCACCAGGCGATCGCACTCCAGCCCTCGACGCAAACAAATCGGGTGATTTGTTCGTGCGACCGGAAGCGCGTCAGAAGAGTCTGGAGATTCAGGAAAAGGCTTAGACCCGAAGCGAGCCCCTCGAGTTGTAGCTGCCAACTGGCAATGTAACTGGGATCGGGCGTGGCTCCCTCGTAGTTGTTTCTAAGGGGCGTGATCTGCGACTTGCTGTACGTGGGTACGATGCGATTGGGCGAGTAAAGAGCTTCCGCCACGTCGTCGTCAAAACGCAACGCGCCGTTCAAAAAACGCTCCTTTTTAGGTGTATCAAGATTTGCGTGGACGTCCAACCGCCCAAGCGTGTCTTGCGGCAGCAGGTATCCGAAGCCAGCTAATGCCGCTAATGAGCCTGCTCCGAAAAGAAGAAGGTCACGCCGCGTCAGGCTGCGCAGATCGCGAGGAGCCGCTTCGACTATTTGGGGAGCTTGCTCCTTGAAAAACCGCGTGGCTTTCACCCGACGCTCTGGCCGCCTGCCTGCGGACGAGGGATCCTCAGACACTCGCGTGGTGTGATTCTCCTCAGCGCTCATTTTCAAATTCCTCCGATCTTTGAACTCTCGCCGACCAACCCACGATCATGCTGCGCAGAGTGTCCCAGCCATCGGTGAAAACGAGGATTACATGCGGCACAACAAACAAGATGAACAGCCACATCAGCCAGAAATGCCACATGCGCGCTGCGTTATATCCGCCGAATATCGCCGCCAGCCAATAGAGTTGCATCGGCTTATGAATGGACCAGCCCGTAGCTATCGAAAGGCACGCCGCGACGGGCATCGAACAATATGCGAGCCGTTGTAGCGCGTTGTATTTCGTGGTGAAGGGCGGGTGCGACCAGGTGCGGCGCAACAACACCGCGACAGGCTTGCCGGCGTAGTACAACTGCATCTTCAGTGCATCACGCAAGTCGGTGAGCCGAGGAAGCAGAGCGCGCCACTCTCCGCTGAGAGCCAAGCCGGCGATATAGACAAGACCGTTGAGCATGAAAAGGTAGGCAAAGAACCAATGCAGGCGCAGCGCGTTGGCAAGCAGGTAGGGACCAAGACTCACGTGGTTATAAATCCAGTCGGGAGGGCTGCTGTAGTGGAGCAGTCCGGGGACATGGGTGCAAATCCAACTGCCTATGTTCGCCACGTAATCGACGTTTCCGGTCGTTGGATCCGGTTTGTGCTGGTAGACGGGCGACGCCCAGTAGATGGACATGCCGCTTAAGATGAGGCCCAGAAGAATGGGCACGTTCAGCCAATGGCTCCAGCGGACCAGAACGTGGTGTCTGCGGACTATCGGGGTCGCGGAGTTTTTAGCGAGCGCCTTCTCTGCTACTTGCAATTTGCTGACGTCTTTTGCGTACATCATCGGTACGGACATCCTTGACCGCGGAAATTCACGCTCCCGTTCCTTTACACCCCAGCCTCGCAACGCTACGGCGCGGCAACGAGCTCGAATGAGGTTGTGAGTTCGATGGCCTTGTGCAGCGTCCGGTAAAGAGGGCAGTGCATGGCGTAAACCGAATGCACCCTCTCGATGGTTTCGCGGCTGGCTTCCGGCGCGATCAGGCGCATAGCCACGTTGATCCGCCTGATAACCAGCACACCGTCTTCGCTCTCAACCTCGCCGGTAACATCGGCGGTGAGTTTGCCGTCGCCAGCGTCGATTCGACGCGCTTCCAGCGCGCCTCCAAACGTGCCCAGCATTCAGCCAGCCGTCGCGGCGATCACATAGTCGATGGTCGAACTGTGGGACTCCTGCAATTTTGCGGGGTCGATTTTGTAGTGCTTGGCAATCGCGCCGTGCACACTGAAAATCACTGGCTGCGATTCTCCAGGCAAATGCGCAATACGAAGAGGCCCCTGGCGCCGTTCGATTTTGGATTTTGAGACGTAAACTACATCACTCATTTCTTGCTCCTTGAACACACACCGGAAAAACACCATCTTGGATCGAACGGTTAGGGGCATCGACGGGCCCCCAACCGGATCGAGCCCTACTGATGATCCATGTTGTCCTGATGCGCCATCTTGTCGGCGTGGCTCGTCTTGTCATCATGGTTCATCTTATTGTCGTGGCTCATCTTTCCTTCGTGAGTCATTTTGTTTCCATGGCTCATGTTGCTGTCGTGATTCATCTTGGTGTCATGAGTCATCTTGCTGTGGTTAGTCATTTTGTCTTCATGGCTCGTCTTGCTGGCATGAGTCATGTTGCTGTTGTGGCCCATCGTTTCGTGACCGTTCATGTGATCGCCGGTCATTTTGCTGTGGTCCATCTTGTGATCGTTCGTTTTATTGTTGCTTTGCGTGCTCTGGTCTTGGGACTGGGGCAGCGGAAGAGCGACGACGCTGCTTGCCAGCGCGGCGCTCATGCCCATCGCCATTACAAGGATCGCGATTCGTTTGTTCATACCTCTTCTCTCCTTTTACCGAGTTTGGATTGCCTAGGTGCGCGGCGCACGTGATTCAATCTCGAAGCCATCTGCCGTTTGGCCCGGGTGGAGCGGGATTTCACGGCGGACAAGGTGATACCCAGGCGCCGTCCGGCTTCTTCACAAGTTAGGTCATCGATATGACAAAGCTGGAACGCCGAGCGCAGGGTCGGCGAAAGCAAATTGAACTGCTCGCCGATCAGAGCCCGGAGTTCGGATGAAGCGCAGAGTTGCTCCGGATCGGGCTGGCTATCGTCAGGGATTTGAATCGGCGTCTCGTCCTGACGCAAAAACAAATTTTCCAGCGATGTTTCGCGATAGCTATGCTTCCCACGCCGCACCATACGGGCTGCGTTGATCACGACACGAGTCAACCATGTCGATAGCTTCGACCGCCCCTCAAATTCGTCAAAATGGCGCACGGCGCTCAACAACCCATCCTGGAGTGCATCCTCAGCATCTTCGTGATTTCCCAGGATCCGGAGGGCCTGCCAATAAAGCTGAGGATGGTGAGCCAGTAAAGCCTCGCCGAGTGACTCGCGAGTTTCGCGGAGCGCGTTTAGCTTTTGTGGTGCGAGACCCTGAATCACGGATGCTCTCTCACTTCGCGGCGCAGTGCTCTGACGCGATGCGAAATACATTCTGTTTCAACGCAAGAGACGTGCCAAAAGTGGGCCGCCCGAGCCAGAGTGGGTCACGGGTCTAAGCTGCTTCACATCTATGCGATATGTGATTAACCAAAAAAGGATTTCGATCAAGCACTGACGAATCTGTGACGGATATCCAACACTGACAAGTTTTGGTCGCGCCCGCTGCCTGCGTAAAGGTGGGATGTGTGAGACTAGAGTTCACGGAATTCAGGAATGTTGCGCAAGGGCGGACTAATCGCCGCGGTGTACGAGACGGGCGCAGAAGCAACGGATTTGGATCGGTGTAGACTCAGCTCTTGTCTTAAATACCTTTAATCTCGCCACCGTCCATGCGCAGTGAAGAACCGGTCAGCCACTTTGCCGCAGGAGATACCAGATAACCCAACAAGTCAGCAATCTCTTCAGGTTTTCCGTACCGGCCGATGCCAGCTTCTTCTGGGAATTTTCTGATGGCTTCTTCGACTGTGAGATTGTGTGCGGGCGCCCACTTCTCGAGAAAGGATTGGCGGCGTCCGGTCATCACGGGGCCAGGGACCACGCTGTTAACTTGCACTCCGTCCTTAATTCCTTGTTCCGCGAATGCCTTGGCAAGCGCGATGATGGCCGCATTTGTCGCTGCGACCGCGGCGAATCCAGGCTTCGGATCAAGCGCCGAGCTCCCAGAGATGAACACTACCGATCCATTCGAAGCTTTCAGTGCGTTCCAAGCCGATATGGTCAATCTGCGCGCGCCGTGCAACTTAAGCGCCATGCCGTCGTCCCATTGCGCGTCGGTCATCTCGAACAGGTCGATCTGTGGAACGGCGCCGGCAATATTCAATAGTGCGTCGATCCTGCTGAACTCCTGGAGGGTTCCCTTGACAACGATTTCCGCCGACGCGGGCTCGCGCAGATCGGAAGCGTAGACGCGCGGCTCAGCGCCAATCCCCCGGATGTCGGCGGCGGTTTGCTCCAAGTTATCCCTATCCCTCGCGACAAGCACAACGGCGGAGAAATCGTGCGCCAGTCGCAGCGCCGTAGCTCGTCCGATACCCTGGCTTGCACCGGTGACGATGGCGACACGTTTGGCGGTCATGTCCTCAGGCCTTCCAAATTTATGCAGTTGGCCGTGCGGGAATCTCTTTTGAAATCGTTGCAGTTGCCGCTTCCAGAATTAGCTCGACCACAAGCGCCGGCTCTGAATACATGGGCGTGTGATCCACACGATGTGCCCGAACCGTGGCGCCCATGCGATCGGCCATGAATCGCTGCGTTTTTGGATTGATCATGCGGTCTTCCTCTGCGATCAAATACCACGACGGTTTTGATTTCCATAGCGGCGCGGGCGCCGGCTCTTGAATGCACTGAACTCCAATCGGCCGTTGCACGGCGGCAGCGATCTTTGCTTGGTCGGCCGTCGCGTTCTGTGCAAGCGCTTGGCGAAACGCGTCGTCCGGCATCCACACCAGGCCATTGGCGTGGGCAAGCATCTTCGGCTGTTCGGGGCTCGGCGTGTCGCGATAGAACACCTGGGCCACCGTCTCGCCTTCGTCCGGCGCGAGCGCCGCGATGTACACCAGGGACTTGACTCGTTCTTCGCGTACCGCAGAGATCACGGCGCCGGAATAGGCGTGTCCAACCAAGACCACTGGGCCACTGGTCTGTTCCAGAGCCCACGTCAGAGCAGTAGCATCATTCGTCAAGGACGTGAGCGGAATCGGAGCGCACATCACTTTCAGATCGCGCCGCTCCAGAGGCAGAACAATGTTGCTCCAGCAAGATCCGTCGGCCCACGCTGCATGCACTAGAATGACCGTCGAATACGTCGGAAATTCATCCATCTCGAAGTCCTTCCTCATGTGCTCTTCCGCCCGACGCCGCTCGCATCGAGGAACTCCTTCATTGCCACCGCGATTTCCTCGACGTGCGTCTCGATCGCGAAATGCCCGGTATCAAGGAACTGAACCTGTGCGCTGGGCAGATCTTTCCGAAATGCCTCCGCTCCAGCAGGAATGAAGAAGGGATCGTTCTTGCCCCATATCGCCAGCAGAGGCGGCTTCGAATTGCGGAAATATTCCTGAAATGTCGGATAAAGCTTCACGTTCGATGCGTAATCCAGAAAGAGATCGAGCTGGATCTCTTTGTTTCCCGGACGATCGAGGAGAGCTGTATCCAGCGTGTATGACTCCGGCGGTACGCTTTCCGGATCGGCTACGCCGTGGGTGTACTGCCAGCGGGTTCCTCCCGCTGTCAAAATTGTTTTGCGAAGGATGTCGCGATTCTCGGGCGTGGGTTCGGCCCAGTACCTTCGAATCGGCCCCCAAGCATCGCCAAGGCCTTCTTCGTACGCGTTCCCATTCTGCGAAATAATGGCGACAACCCGCTCGGGGTGCGCCATCGCCAACCGGAAGCCAGTAGGCGCGCCGTAATCGAAAACGTAGATGGCGTACCGGTTGATCTTCAGCGCCCGCGTAAAGGCTTCGATCGTCGCAGTCAATTGATCGAAGGTGTAGGAATAGTTTCGTTCCGGCGGGACGTCGGTGAATCCGAAACCAGGAAGATCGGGCGCGATCACGCGGTAATCGTTCGCCAGGCGCGGAATCAGTTCGCGGAACATGAACGATGAGGTTGGGAATCCGTGCAACAACAGAATTGGCGGCGCGTTTGCTCCGCCAGCGGCACGGTAAAACACGTTCACTCCGTCGACTTCGACTCTGTGGATCGACGTACGAGGCACCCTGACTCTGACACCGTCCTGCGTTGGCGTTGCTTGTTGTATCGCTCTTCGAGGCGCAGCATCACTCATCTTTCTTCTCCTGACTTCCGGAATCGTAGGGGCAGGTGAGATGCCAAGGAATGAGCATCCCTCAAAGGAAGGGCCAATCCATGCAAATCGTTCTGCTGTCGCAGTTTGCGACGAGGGGAGCCGAATAAATTTCGATCCGTGCCTGACAGATCAGTGGCGGCTATCCGCCACTGACGAATTTCCGTCGTGATTGCCTGCCAACTCAGTCGTGGCCGGCTGCGGCGCTCATCCCGCGTGCCTGCGGCATTTCGCCGGGCCGACGAATGCGAAGTTTCTTCATCCTGTAGACTAGCGAGGTTCGTTTCATCCCTAAGCGCGCGGCCGCTCCGCTCCGTCCCCCGATCACCCAGCCGCTCGCATCGAGCGCGCGAAGAATATGATCCCGCTCGACTTCCGCGAGACCATTGATGGGGAAGTTCTTGTCCGTTGGAATTGGGAGAGGCTCCAACTCGGAAACTGGCGCGCGCAATGTGGACTGCGGCGAGAGAATTACCGCGCGTTCGATAAAGTTTTGCAATTCACGCACGTTTCCAGGCCAAGGGTATCGCACCAATGCATCCATCGTTTCCGGAGGGATTGCATCGATTCGCTTGTTCATGCGCTGCGCGTAAACCGCCGTGAAATGCTGCACCAGTGTAGGGACGTCTTCCGCGCGCTGCCGCAAAGCAGGTATGTGGATGGGAAATACTTTCAGACGATAGTAAAGGTCTTCACGAAATATCCCTTGTTTTACCATCGCGGGTAAATCACGATGCGTGGCTGCGATGAGGCGGACGTCCACCTTGTGCGTACGGTTACTTCCGAGCTTCTCGAATTCCTGTTCCTGTAAAACGCGGAGCAGTTTCGCCTGAAGCTCCAAAGGTATATCGCCGACTTCATCGAGAAAAAGCGTCCCTTTGTCGGCGAGTTCGAAACGTCCCGTTTTCTGCGCGATGGCGCCCGTGAACGCTCCTTTTTCGTGGCCGAATAGCTCACTCTCAAGAAGTCCGAGAGGGATTGCGGCGCAATTCAGTTTCACGAATGCCTTTTCACTGCGACCACTCAGCTTATGTATCGCGCGCGCGACGAGTTCTTTGCCGGTTCCCGTTTCTCCTTGGATCAGCACGCTCGAATCGGTCGGCGCTACCACGGACACGAGGCTTAAAGCGGTCTTGAGCGCCGGGCTCTCTCCCACGATTTCCCCGATCTCGGAGCGAATTTCTTCTTCGAGATACCGTCTTTGCTTCGTCTCCTTATCCTTATCCCTGATGGCCCTTTCGTAGTCCAGCGCGTTCTCCACAGCAATGGCCACTTGGCGGGACACCTGTTCGAGAAATTGGACGTCTTCTTTCGCGAATGCCTTTTCTGATCGCTTCAGGGCGCTCAACACACCAAGCACGCCCATTCTGCCAATCAGCGGGAGATCGCAACCCGACTTCAAGCCTTCCGCCACCATTCTTTCAAAGAAAAGTCGCCCGACCTCCCCACCGAAACTTTCGGGGTCGTCGCGTACCTCTTCAAGGCTGTCAAAGTGCTGCCCCTTGCCCGTCCGGAAGACCTTGCCACAAATCGAACCATGGATCGGCACGATCGCTCCGTCGGATATGGCCCCTAGCGAATCCGGGTTATACAGGATCGTCAGGCGCAATTCCTGGCTATCACCGTCCGGCAGCAGCAAGGCGCAGAAATCGCATCGCGTTACATGCAGCAGATTCGTCGAAAGCACATCCAACAGACGGCGAAGGTCCAGCTTCGATGTCATGCTGTTCGTAATTTCGAGGAGCAAGCGAAGCCTCTCCCGTTCGCGCCGCAACTCGTCTTCGCCAATATGTCGCTCAATCGCGATCCCGGTTATGTGGCTGGCATTCTCGATCAACTGCAGGTCGCTGCTGTCAGGGCTCCTCATTTCGCGGTAAAGAATAGCGAAAGTCCCAAGGACCCTTCCTTCGCTCGTGAACAACGGGCGAGACCAAACAGAACGAATTCCGTAAGGCAGCATCCGGTCGCGGTAGTCCTTCCAGATAGGATCGGCGTGGATGTCGCTCACATACACGGCCTCTTTCCGATGAACTGCCGTGCCGCAAGATGCACCTGTCGGGCCAATTACCGTGCGCCCTACGTGAGCGCTAAATCCAGGAAGACCGGGTGCGGCAGCGCAATACAGATGTTTTCCGTCCTCGTCCGGAAGCCAGATGGTGCAGAACAGACCTTCGCGTTGAGACTCGACTAGCCGAGCGATGATCTCAAGTACGTCGGGCAGCGGCGCCCCGGCAATAATCAACTTCAGAATGTTCAGCACCAAGTCGCTGGAAAACCGTCCTGACTCGGTCTGCACCGTTCCCACATTCAGTGCGGCTAGCGCCGGAGACTCTGTTGCTCTCTCCATGAATTCTTGTCCTTCCCCCAGCTTTCAGATTGGGCGGCTGGACCTCTGGGTGCTAATTTATTCGCGGCGTGGTTGATGTCACGAGAAGGTTGACCGTCTTCAGCCGTTTCTGAAGAAGGTCTGCGTCTGCCCACGATTTCATATCCAACTTCCGGGCTCAAGCAGACACTACTTTAAGCCACAACGTCCGAAACTGCCACAGCACCGAGTTCGGAGAGTGGCTGCGAAGCGAGGGCGTGCTCGGTGGCATGGAAGAGAAGACGACTAATCGGGAGTTGAAGGGGAATGTCTCAGATAACCCTTTCTTGCTGGGCCCTACCTCCACTTACACTTAGAAGGGAGTGCAGGGACGCGTAGTATGTCGTCCGATTCTATTGGTTCGGAGTTGAGAACGAACAGCTTCTCTATACCTCGCCGGATTCTACTGGCGAAGGATATGTCGACAAAGACCTCATCATTCACTCTCGTCCCCTCATGATCGTTACCCTATTCGGACCGGTTATTCCGAGCCAGAAGTTCGCTTCGAGCCCTCGAACCCTGTTTCCAGAGGGCTAACAACCGCTCCGCTAAGCGGCCAATTGGCGCATTCACGGGCAAAATGCTGTATCGTCGTGTCTCGCCGGTTGGCGGACGATTCTGGTACAGTTTGAGGTACCGTCGGGAACAGAAATGTCGGACTGGAGTAGCGGTAGCGTTGGAAAGTACTTTAGAATCAATCAAGCGCACTTCATGTCGGGGCGTAGCGCAGCCTGGTAGCGCGCCTGCCTTGGGCGCAGGAGGTCTGGAGTTCAAATCTCCACGCCCCGACCAACTTCCTCAACAGAATCACTGGCTTAGCATCCGGCCTGTTTCGGCTCCTGCTGCATCGTGGTGCAAGTTGGGAACAGTTGGGAACAATACCTGGCCCAATTTCGCAACCGCATCGCGTTCGGATTCGGAAACAGGATGGGTGTAAACGTCCAGCGTTGTTGCAGCGCTCGAATGGCCCAAGAGGGTCTGTTGAACCTTGACGGGCGTTCCGAGATCGTGCAGCAATGTGCTGTACGTGTGGCGTAGCGTGTGCCAGTCGATCCGCCTCACTCCCGCACGCCGACAAGCCGAAGCGAGGCGCTTCTTCCGCAGATTGTCTGCCGATAATGGTTCGCCATTACGGTCACAGAACACGAGTGCATGGGCGGAATCATCCGCGCACCGGGGTCTGTAAGCTTCGAGGGCTTGAACGACGACTGGCGCGAGCGGCGCGCTTCTGCGGCTGGCCTTGGTCTTCGGCGTGCCGAACACGCCTTTGTAGCAGAGTTCCTCGATTTCGACCGTACTGCGGTCGAGACGGACTCTGCCCCAGCGAAGGCCAAGTACTTCTCCAATCCGCAAACCGGCTAAGGCCGCGAGCATTGTGATCGTTCGTTCTGGTTCATTCATTTTAGAGAGGAGCTTTCGGAGTTCCTCAATCGAAAGAGACCTGTGAGGGCGTTTGAGTGTGCGCTCAGGCATCTCAACACCCGATGCAGGATTGTCCGGTAGGTACCGCCATTCTTTTGCCGTACCCAGGACTTTACTGAGAAGGTGCCGCATGTGACTTGCAGTTTCCCATGCGTAGCCGTCCTTCAGTTTTCCGAGAATGAACCGTTGCACCTCGGGTGTGGTTATATCGGCCATGGTTCTCTCCCCGAAGTGAGCGAGCAGATGTTTGTCGAGCAGGAGCGTATAGATTTCCTGCGTCGCAAACTTGAGGGTTGGGAGAACCAGGGGTTTGAATTGATCCTCAACAAATCGGCGGAAGGTGATCATGGAACGAGGAGGCGTCCGGCCTTCATTGACGGGCCGGAGCCGATCCTCAAGAAGATTCTGTGCCTGGCGCTTCGAGAGTTCGCTCACCGTTCCCAGAACCTCGGAACGGAGAACCGTAGTCATGCTGCCTTCGGAACCGACCACTCGCTCTCTCCAGCGCGCGACCCAGACCTTCGGACGTTTACCGCGAACAAACAAACAGCCGAACTGGTATCTGCGACGAGCCATATTTCCCTTTCCGTTGGCCCGTCCAGTCTTTCGCGCATCGACATTGAGTTTATCTTGCGAGTCAAGCGGCTGCGGTACCGCCATGCCGGTTCTCCTCAACCCAAGCCTTAACGTCGCTGAGCCGAAAACGCCAGTACTTGCCGAGTCGGAAACCTGGGATGCGATCTCTCGACCGGCGTCGAGTGCGCTCATAAACCCACGAATTCGGAACGCGAAGAATTTCGGCAACCTCTCGTACGGTGAGCAAGTCTTCATCGGACTGGTACATTGGCGTTGGCTCCTTCTATGAGTCCGCCCGGCGCGCTGGGCTCCTGTGTTTCGTCTCTTGTCGCGGTGTGGTGATTTGCGCTTCGCGCCAGTGCTGCCTGCGCTTTATCGACTGTATGCCGCGCGTAATACTCGGGATCGGGCTTGTCGTCTGCGCGGAAATCAGCGATGCGCTGCATAACGATTGCGGGATCATCGCCGCGAGCAAGGGCGCGTTTGGCGTAGGCCCAATCCTGCTCGGACTGGCTCCTGTGCCCCGGCGAAGTTTTGCTTCCGGCTTCGCTCTCGAACCGACGGGGAGTCTCCGGGGAATCCTCCTGAAGCTGAAAGTCGCGTGCGTGATGAACGGCGTCAGATTCGTGATGAGCTTGTACGATGAACTCCGCATCGTATTTGCGGTTCGCGAATCCGGGCAGCCGGAGGACTCTGGTCGAGTCGGTCGCTGCCGGGTCGCCGCCGAACTGCGCGGCCATCGCTCGCAGCATCGCCTCAGATTCTTCGATTGCTAATCCCTGTACTCGCCAGACCACTTGGTGCTTGTCGGGCGAAGTGTCGAGGATGAAGTTCGGAGCGGGCACATCGGTTGAGTTTCTGATCGCGTCCAGGGCAACCTGGCCGCCCCTGTCCAGGTCGAGATAAAGATGCCGAATCTCTCGGATGTTCTCTTTCGTTCGGCTATTCGCACCTTTCTTGATTGGATTCATGCCAACGAAGATGTCCGCTCCAGCTGCGTTTTCGCTTCGCAGCCATCCCTGGAACTGTGGAGAGGTTATCGTCTCTGCCGTGGCGATTCGTTGTACCGTTCGGCCAGTCCTGCGATTCCGGGTGAGGATCGCCAGTTCATCAGCAGGCTCAAACAGTGAAAGAACGTATTCGGAAGCAGATAACGATTGGGGTGTAAAGTGTTTCTCCGCGGTCATGGGTTCTCTCGCTTCGCGACGTAAACGACACCGAAGTCGTACAGGTCCGTGTCGGGATCGTAGCCGTTGATTTCCATAACTTCGGAGATATAGCGGCGTCCAGGCCTGCGTTCGATGTGGATCACTACATTGAGCGAGTCGGCGATATTCGTCTTAATGGCGCGGTACGGCAATTCAACTCCGCTCTGAAGCACACAGCTCGTAAACCGCGCGAGCCCCTGACGTGCCGAGTTCGAATGGATCGTCGATAGGGTTCCCGAATGGCCGGTATTGAGAAGCTGCAGGAGATCGAATGCCTCGCCGCCGCGAATCTCGCCGAGAATGAGGCGGTCGGGCCGATGCCGAAGGGCCGCTTTGAGGAGGTCCCGGATCGGCACTGCCGGTACGCCGTTTTGCGCCTGGCGAGCCTCGAATCGAACCAGGTCCGGCTGCGACATCTGAATCTCCGCCGTGTCCTCGATCAGCAGGATTCGTTCGTCCTCGGGGATAAATCTTCCAAGGATATTCAGTAATGTTGTCTTGCCGGTTCCCGTGCCGCCGCTAATGAGAAGGTTCTTGCGGCTGAGAATGTAATCTTCGAGCCGGTTCGCAAGGGATCGGTCGAGCATGCCCGAGCGGACAAGATCCTCCATTTCGAAGCGCCGGGCAGTGAACTTTCGAATGGTGAGTGTGACTCCCCGCAAACTGCAGGGCGGGATGACAGCGGCAACTCGGCTGCCATCCGGTAGGCGCGAATCGAGAATGGGCTTTACTTCGGAGATGTCATCGCCCAAACGCCGCGCGATATTCTTCACGGCAACCATAAGGGATTTCTCTCCGAGCGAAATGCCTTTGACTTGCTCTAGGAAACCGCCCTTCTCGATAAATACCTGATCGGGTCCGTTGACCATCACTTCGCTGATCGATTCGTCGAGAATTAGGTGTTCGATAGGCTTCAAGAACGGCAGGATCATTTCGAACCCGCTCACCGGGCCTGTTTCATTTCCGGTCGTCATAACTGTCCATCCGCAAGCTGGCGGAAATATGATTTGTTCGGGTCGTTGTAATAGGGCTTGAGGTAGCAAAACATGGGCGGCATCGGGTTGAAGCCGTCGTAGGGAACAGTGACCGACTGCGCGTTGCGCAACTCCGTGAACGTCTTCACGTCGAAGCGATAATCGCTTTGCGTGTTGTAGCTCTTCGAGGCAGTGATATTAGACTTGTGCGAGACCGCCTTCCCTGTGAGCAAACTCACGCGGGCATCGTGACCGCTTTCGGACAGGTTGTAGCTGACCTTGAGTTGATCTTCGCGTCCGCAAAGCTCACTGGCGGTCTTCGCGGAAAAGTCATCCGACAACGCGAGGAAAATCTTCGTTCGAAAGGTCTGTAAGAGTGTTCGCCAGGAGTCGCCGGGCAGAGTCGATTTGAGTGAACTTATGCTCTGCGTGGCGATAATCGAGATGCACTTGGA
>Ga0335075_10000081_pt1 | contig 190880 bp, 166 predicted proteins | sample Lox_Sample_24_FD_206723 | JGI IMG/M metagenome (GOLD analysis project Ga0335075, IMG submission 206723) | Soil microbial communities from Loxahatchee National Wildlife Refuge, Florida, United States - Lox_Sample_2.4 | ecosystem: Environmental > Terrestrial > Soil > Wetlands | place: USA... | reverse complement strand
TCTGCGTGCTGATCGTCTCCACCCCCGGTTTTGATCCGTCTGCCCGATCCCTCCGTAGACACCATCAACACGATTCACCACCCCACCAAGCGGAGGCGTCATGCCTGAACTGAAGGAACAAGACGAAGCAACAGCCATTGAGAAGGTGAAGAATGGCTCGGTATCCCGTCGCAAGCTCCTATCCGCGGCCGGAGGAACCGTCGCCCTGGGAGCGTTTCTCGCCGCTTGTGGGAGCGACGACAACGACTCGAACTCATCCGACTCTTCCTCGTCCGGATCGACCGGGTCCACCGGAACGACGATGGGCGAGGACGACAGCACCGCGCAGTTCGGCGAGGGAGACCTCGGAATCCTGAACTACGCGCTCACCCTCGAGTATCTCGAAACCGCGTTCTACGCCGATGTCATCAAGAGCGGCCTGTTCAAGGGCTCGGACCTGGAGACCATCAAGCTCTTCGGTTCGCAGGAGGCCGATCATGTCGTGGCGCTGACCGACGCCGTCAAGCAGGCGGGCGGCAAGCCCGCGCCCAAGCCGAAGACCGAGTTCCCGCTGAACAGCGCGACCCAGGTCCTGAAGCTGGCCTCCACGGTCGAGAATCTCGGTGCCGCGGCCTACCTCGGCCAGGCACCACGCATCAAGAGCCCCGAAGTCCTGGCGGCGGCCCTGTCAATCCACTCGGTCGAGGGACGGCACGCCGCGGCGCTGAACACGCTGCTCGGCAAGACCATCGTCCCGGACGGCCCGTTCGCCAAGCCCGCAGAGGCGGGCATGGTCCTGAACGCGGTCCAGCCCTTCATCGTCTGAGCCCGGACACCAGGCAAGGAGACAGAAAATGACAGAGACAAGAACAACAGACACCGAGATGGTGAATCCGGAACTGGCCCATATCGAGTTCGAAGGCCAGGAGCGAAGCGACTTCCTGCTCAAGGGAGCGTTGGCCGCCGGAGCGATCTTCGGACTGGGAGCGATCAGCCCCTTCGTCCGCGGGGCCGTGGCCAAGGCCGACATGGGCGACGTCGAGATCCTCAACTACGCCCTGACCCTCGAGTACCTCGAGTCGGCCTTCTACGAGGAAGCCAAGACCAGGGTCAAGGGAAGTGGCGATCTCATGGAACTGATCGACACGCTCTCGACCGACGAGGACGCCCACGTCAAGGCGCTCACCGGAACCATCAAGAGCCTCGGCGGTAAGCCGGTCAAGGCGCCCAAGGTCTCATTCCCCTATACCGACACAGCCAGCTTCGTCAAGCTCGCGACGACGATCGAGGACACCGGGGTCAGCGCCTACAACGGCGCCGCCCCGCAGATCAAGTCGAAGGATGTCTTGACCGCCGCCGGCAGCATCGTCCAGGTCGAAGCGCGCCACGCGGCGGCGATGGGTCTCCAGAACGGGACCTCGCCCGCACCGGACGCCTTCGACCCGGCACTCACCCAGGCCGAGGTGCTGAAGGCGGTGAAACCCTTCCTGGTCAGCTGACCGGGGACTGAGGGCGACGAGTGACTCCCAACCTCCACCCGTCGTGATCGATTTCGATCAGGGACACGCCGGTTCCCACGGCCGGCGTGTTCCTCCTCAATACTTCCTCTCCAGACATTCCTGAACTCATGACGATCAACTCTCAAGAAGCCGAACGACTCGACGACGAAGAGCTCCTGACCCTGGTGGGCCGGCGGGACCATGTCGCGTTCGAGGCTTTCTACGATCGTTTCGAGCGGCGGGCCTTCTCGCTCGCGTACCGGATCCTCGGTGAACGCTCGGCCGCCGAAGACACGGTCCAGGAGGCTTTCTTCTCGATCTGGAAGAGCGGCGAGCGCTACGACCAGAACCGGGGAAGCGCCGGCGCCTGGGCTCTCGGCATCGTGCGCAACCGATCGATCGACCTGCTCAGGAGCAAGGCGAGTCGCACGCCGACGCTCGACTCCGACGACGAGGGGGTGCTCGAGAGCCGCCCGGCCCCGGACCGCACCGACGAGCAGGCGATGCGGAGAGAGACCCAGCGCGAGGTTCGCGAGGTCATCTCCGAGCTGCCGGAGAAACAGTCGAAGGTGATCAATCTCGCCTTCTTCGGCGGATTCAGCCAATCAGAGATTTCATCAATGCTCGACCTCCCCCTGGGCACTGTCAAGGGACGCATGAGGCTTGGACTCGAGAAGATACGCGGCGGCCTCGCCGACGAAGGACGTGTGAACTCGTGAGTCCAAGAAGCCACGAAAGTTGGAAGGAAGAGCTGCCGTCCTACCTGCTGGGCGCGCTCAGCCCCGGTGAGAAGGCGGACCTCGAGCATCACCTCGGTGGCTGCGCCGAGTGCCAGGCCGAACTGCTCTGGCTGGAACCCGCGAGGGGGCGCCTGGTCGAGATGGTCGAGCAGGTCGAGCCCTCCCCCGGCCTGAAGAATCGCGTGATGGCCGCGGTCGAAGCCGACCTCGAGGACAATCCGGTCACGGAAGCCCCGCCCCTGGCCGCCCCGGCACCCGAACCGCCGGAGGCGAAACCCGCCCGCACCGAGACTTCAAGGTTTGGCCGTTTCAACTTCGGTCAGCTGCTGCGGCCGGCGACCCTCGGGTCGCTGGCCGTAGTCCTCTTCATCGGCGTGATCGCCGGGTACGTGATCAGCGGCGGGGATGACGAGTCCCCCGCCCCCGCCCCGACCGTGGCCGAGCGCACCATCCCGATGAGCCCCTCAGTCGTGGGCGGTGCCGACGCGACCCTGGTCGCCACCGGCAATTCCGGAACCCTGAAGATCACCAACCTGAAAAAGCTCGAGGATGGCGAGGTGTACCAGGCATGGATCCAGAGGGGCCAGTCGATCGTGCCGACCGACTCACTGTTCACACCGCGCAAGGACGGTACCGCGACCGCCAGCATCCCTGACCTGAACGGGGTCAGCGCGGTCATGGTCAGCGCCGAGCCGAAGGGCGGCAGCGAACAACCGACCACCGCCCCGATCATCACTATCGAGATGCCCAGCTGACCACGGCTTTCGGTGATCTCCTCGCCACCGGTCTACAGTGGATGGCATGAGCAATTCCGAGCAGAGCGGCGAGTCGATCACCGCCGAAGGCATCCTGGCCCTCCAAGCCGAGATCGAAAGGCTAGAAGGTCCGGCTCGCGAGGAGATCGCAAATCGCCTCCGCGTCGCCCGCGATCTCGGCGATCTGAAGGAGAACGCCGAGTACCACATCGCCAAGGAGGATCAGGCCCACCTGGAGACCAACATCAATCGTCTCCGTCAGCGGCTGATCAACGCCGAGGTCGTCGACCCCGACCAGAGCACCGACACCTTCAGCTTCGGCAAGACCGCCGAGATCACCGACGGCAACGGCAAGCGTCACGCCTGGACCCTGGTCGGATCGACCGAGGCCAACCTGGCCGAGGGAAGGCTCTCGGCCGAATCGCCGGTCGGTCAGGCCCTGCGCAACCAGCCGGTCGGATCCGAGATCGCGGTGACCACCCCGAAGGGCGACCGCGTCTTCAAGATCGAGAAGCTGCTCTGACCGACCGGATCAGGCGGATCACCTGACCCGCCTGATCTCGAACTTGAACTCGGTGGTCCAGCATTCACGCACACCGACACCGTCCATCTTCGGGCAGGTTTTGAAGGTCCGGGGACTCTTCGGATGTCCGTCACCGCTGATGTAGCCGACGACGTGGGTGCCTTCCGAGGTCTTGACCTCGCCGACGTTCATCTTCCGGATCTCTTCGAGCGCATTCGGGATGATGACCTTGCCCGCCCTCGGAAGGCCGCTGACCTCGTCCCTGCTGCCGTACTTCTTGCCGCAGATATCCGAGAGAGAACCGCGATTCACGAGATCGATTCCGAGCTTCGACCTGAAACCCTCCGAGTCGTAGACGAAGTCTGCTCCCATCGAAAGGTTGGGCTTCCGGCACTTTCCGGTCTCGGTCTTCAGGCCGGAGGGCTCGCTGCCGTCGCACTCTCCCAATTCACCCCCGCAGTAGGGGATCTGATTGATCTTCCGGTTGAACTCAGCGCGGGTGTCCGCTTTCATGGTGGCGATCGGCAAGGTGAACTGAAACTTCGGCAGCTTGACGCCGGGGAGCTTGCCCTTGAACCAGGCACCCGCCGCGTTCCACGGCTTGCGGGCCTTGAAGTGGGATACGACCGAGCCCTTCTCGAAGCTCCACGGTTCCCGCATGTCGGGGTAGTTGATCCCCTGTGATTGCCACACGTTGGTGTACTTGCCGGAGAGCTTGACCTTGTATCTGGACTCGATCGACTGGAACTCCTCGGCCGGGGCCGCCGGAGCGGCCGCCAGCCCGAGCAGAGCCAGCGCGAAGATTGAGATGAGCAGGTTGCGCGTCTTGTTCATGGAAATCACCTGGTCCTTCTGATCTCGAACTTCAGTTTCGTGACCCAGCAGTGCCGGGTTCCCTTGCCGCCGAGCTTCGGGCAGTTCTTCACGTAGCGGGGGCCCTCGTCGTCGGCCCCGTCACCGATCCAGCCCTCTTCGATCCTGTCTTTCCAGCTGAAGCTGCCACCCTTGTTCAGCCCCTTGATGCGATCCAGGGCGCCCTTGACCGGAATGTCGATCGGCAGCCGCTCGATCGAGTTCTTGAAGGTGAAATCGTCGCCGCAGAACTTCGCCATGGTCGGGTGCTGCCCGAACTCGAGCTTCATCAGCGGGGAGCGGCCCTCGTCGTCGTACTCGAACTCCAGCGGGATCTTGGACTTCGGCCGGCGGCAGGACCGGTCCGAGGTCTCGGTGCCCTCCCGTTCATCGCCGTCGCACTCTCCGAGCTCACCGCCGCAATCGGCCACGTAGTTGACGGTCACCTTCGCCTGCGCGGTGTTGATCGCCTTCAGCTTGTTGCCGGCGGTGTTCCTCATCGCGAACGGGGGCATGTTCATACCGGCCGGAGGGTTTGTGTAGCGCACCGCGACGAACTTCCAGGGACGGTCGGTCGAGAAGCTCGAAGTGACCTTGCCGGTGCCGGTCCTCCAGGGTGCTTCGGGATCGGGATAGTCACCGGTCTGGGTCTGCCACTTGTGACTGTAGGAGCCGGAGACCGTGGCCTTGTACTTCGTCTTGATCGTGCCGAACTCATCCGCCGAAGCGATCGAGTTGAAGGCGAGACCGGCGAAGAGCACGGCGATGAGGGCGAAGGTGAGCCGGCGGAACCGGCCGATGCTGAGAGGGGTCATCTCGACTTTCTGTCGGGGGCGAAGGCCCCGGCAGCCTGCTGGAGCACCCTTGCGAATTCCTTGCGAAAGCTGGTTTTCCGCTATCTGATGCGATCTGACACTCACCAAGCGACTCTCTGCCCTATCCTCAGTGGCGATGAAGAGCAAGGCGAGCAAAGCAGGCAAGGCCGGGGTGGCGGTCGGAATCGCGGCCCGTACCTTCAACTACGCCAAGAAGGTGGACTGGCCCGCGGTCTGGCTGCGGGCGCAGTGGCTGACCCATCACACCAAGCGGCTCTACAACAACCTGACCGAGGCCGAGCGCAGGGAGTTCATGAATCTGGTGGTGCCGACCAAGGACCACCGGATCGTGCCCAAGGAGGATCGCGGCCGGGTCCAGGAACTGGTCACCAAGGCCTTCACCGGCAAGCCGCCCAAGTAGGCACGGCGACCGCTCTCAATTAGATCCGCAGCAGATCGTCTGCTCGCGGATCTACTCCTGTTACGCTGTGTATATGGCTTCAACGGTGACAGGCACGGGTTCTGCCGACGTGATGTCCGGCGATCTGGGCTGGCTGCTCGGCCAGACTTCTCATGGCCTGGCGGTCGAACAGACGGCCCGCCTCGAGAGCCTCGGCATCGCTCCCCGCGGCTACTGCGTGCTCCAGGCAGCATTGGACGGCGAGTACACCCAGGGCGAGATCGGACAGGCGATCGGGGTCGACAAGACGACCATGGTCGTGACTCTCGACAGTCTCGAGGCGGCCGGACTGGCCGAGCGCACTCCCTCGAAGACCGACCGCCGTGCGCGGGTGATCTCGGTGACGAAGGCCGGCCGCGCCAAGGTCGCCGAAGCCGAAGCCGTGACCGAAAGGCTCTACGAAGAAGTCCTCGCAGAGTTGAGCGAAGAGCAGCGTGAGGTTCTCCTCGGCGCTCTGAATCAACTCCAATGCGGTTCCCTGGCGGAGAGCTCCCCCTGCCAGAAGGCACCGCGAAAGCGCGCTCCGAGATAGAAGTTCCCAGGTAGTTCGGTACAAAATAGTTCCGAACGGATCTATTTGCTACGGTTCTTTCTTCGAAGAAACGAACCGAGGAACCCATGTCTCAAACCCCAGTCGATTCACCCCCAGCTTCAATGACGTTCCGCGAACGATGGATCGCGCTCGTCGTGCTCTGCGCGGGAATGCTGATGATCATTCTCGACGGCACGATCGTCAACGTCGCCCTGCCCTCGATCCAAGATGACCTCGGCTTCTCCCAGGCCGACCTCGCCTGGGTCGTCAACGCCTACCTGATCCCCTTCGGCGGCCTGCTGCTGCTGGCCGGGCGCCTCGGCGACCTGCTCGGCCGCAGGCGCATGTTCTCGACCGGGCTGATCGTGTTCATCGGCGCCTCCCTGCTGTGCGGCCTCGCCCAGAGCCAGGAGATGCTGATCGGCGCGAGGTTCCTCCAAGGAGTCGGCGGCGCCATGACCTCGGCCGTGATCCTCGGCATGATCGTGACCATGTTCCCCGAGCCGAAGGAGCAGGCCAAGGCGATCGGGGTCTACAGCTTCGTCGCTGCGGCCGGCGGCTCGATCGGCCTGCTGGCCGGCGGCATCCTCACCGAGGCGATCAGCTGGCACTGGATCTTCTTCGTCAACCTGCCGATCGGCATCGCCACGGCCGTCCTGGCCGCGCGGGTCCTGCGGCCCGACAAGGGTCTCGGCTTCCATCACGGTGCCGACATCCCGGGAGCCGTCCTGATCACCGGCGCGATCATGCTCGCCGTGTACACGGTGGTCCAGGTCGCGGAGACCAGCTGGGGATCCAGCACGACGCTGATCCTGGGCGGTTTCGCGATCGCCCTGCTCGCCGCGTTCATCCTGCGGGAATCGACCGCGAAGAACCCGCTGATCCCGCTCAGCGTCTTCAGGAACCGCAACGTCGCGGGCGCCAACCTGATTCAGGTACTGATGGTCGCCGGCCTGTTCGGGATGTTCTTCATGGGCGCGCTCTACCTGCAGCGAGTCCTCGGATACGGCGCGATCGAGGTCGGCGTCGCCTTCCTGCCGCTCTCGATCGGCATCGGCGCGCTGTCCCTCCGTTTCTCGCCCGGTCTGGTCACCAAGTACGGGCCGCGGGCCGTGCTGATCCCGGGCCTGACCGCGATCGCGATCGCGCTGGCCTGGCTCTCGCGAGTGCCGGTGGACGGCAGCTACGTGACCGACATCCTGCCCTCGATGCTGCTGCTCGGAATCGGTGCCGGACTCTGCTTCCCGGCATTGATGACCCTGGCGATGTCGGGTGCGACGGCCAGCGACGCCGGACTGGCCTCGGGCCTGGTCAACACTTCGGCCCAGATGGGCGGCGCACTCGGTCTGGCTCTGCTCGTGACCATGTCGACCACCCGCACCGACAACCTGCTGGAGCGCGGCGAAAGCGCCGCGGCGGCATTGACCGACGGATTCCAACTGGCCTTCATGATCGGGGCCGGACTGGTGATCGGCGGAATTCTGCTGGCGCTGCTGGTGCTGCGCCCGGCCCGACCCGTGCCCGAGGAGGCACATCAGGAGATCCCGGAGGGCGACGCCCAGCCGGTTTACGCCGAAGCCTGATCAACAGGTGAATCGTGCCCTGGGCGGAGTTCGGCCCGGGGCACGATCCTTCGGCCTCTTCGCTACCTGATGCGGGTGACGGCCTTCTTCGAGGACAGCTTCTTGCCCGCGGCGGTGGCAGTGACCTGAACGGTCAGCTTCTTGCCCTTCTTCGCCTTCTTCTTCACCGCGACCTTGATCGTCTTCTTGACGCTCTTGCCGGCCGGGATCGAGGCGATCGTGATCTTTCTGGGCGCCTTGGCGAGCTTGCCCGGCACCTTGGCCGTGAGCACGACGCCGGTCAGGGCGGACGTTCCGGTGTTCGTCACCGTCGCCGCGACCTTCAGTTTCTTGCCCCGCCTGACCTTCTTCGGCGCCTTCAGTGAGAGGTTCGCCTTCGGCGATGGTGGGGGCGGCGAAATTGCGGTGCCGGACAGCTGAACCATCGTTTCCGGGATGTTGCCGGTCAGCCTGACCGAAGCGGTCTTGGCGCCCGCCGATCCCGGCTTGAAGGCGATCGTCATGACGCACGACTCGCCCGGCCGCACCGCCGTCTCGCAGGCCAGGGGATCGAGCGTGAAGTCACCCGCATCGGAACCGGACAGCCCACTTCCGTTGAGCTGCAGCGGAATGTTCCCGGTGGACGTGATCGTCACCTCTCGGGCGGCCGAGCCGTCTCCGACCTTCGTCTCGGGGAACTTGACGGCGCCCGGAGAGACTTCCATCGCCGCGGCCGGATCGGGAATGCCCGAGCCGGTGAGGGTGATCTCGATCGGATCCTCCGATTCGCCGGTGGTGATCGAGAGAGTCGCATTCTTGGAACCGAGCGAGGTCGGGTCGAAGCTGACCTGGAGAGTGCATTCCTGCCCGTAGGCGAGGACGTCACAGCCGGCTCCCGGCTGAGTCACATCGAACTGACCGGCGTCCGGACCGGAGATCGTCGCTGACTCGACGCCGCCCGGGGCCGAGCCTTCGTTGCGGACAACGGCCCCTTCGGCGGGCGCGTCTGACCCGACCGTCCAGTCCCCGAACTGGATCTCCTCCGAGACGGGACGCAGGTCCGGTTCTGCCAGCAGGACCACTACGGACTTGAGGACTTCGGTCCCGCTCGCGTTGCTGCCGACCGCGAGATCGGGCCCACCGTCGTCGTTGAAGTCACCGATCGCGGTACGCCAGGGGAAGTAGCGCTTGCCCGGTGCCGGAATGCCGAGGGAGACAGGAGATCCGAGCGGAACGGTGAGCCCGCCCGCCTGGTCGCCCAGACCGATGCTCACGCTTTCACCGCCGAAGTTGGCGGAACCGGCGTCATCGTCGAAGCCGTCGCCGTCGATGTCACCGGCGAACACGTTGAACGGCGTGTCACCGGCGGGCACGGTGCCCGCCGGATTGGCGGCAAAGAAGGTGGTGGCGTCGCCGAGCAGGGTCTGAACCTGTTTCTCGCTCGGATCGCTCCCGGGCTGGGTCGAGACGGCGAGGTCGTCCCGGGCGTCGCCGTTCAGATCCATCGTCGCCACCGAACGGCCGAAGTTGCCGGCCAGCATCGGGAACGGACTGCCGGCCACGTCGGCAAAGGTGCCGTCACCGTTGCCCCTCATCGCGAAGACCCCCCACTTGGCCTGGTTCGCTCCTCCGAAATTCGACATCGCGAGGTCGCCCTTGCCATCGCCGTCGAAGTCGCCGATCGCCAGCGAGTCGAGCTCGGTCGCGCCGGCCACGGTCTGCTGCGGGCCGACCGTGAAGCTTCCCTCACCGTCGTTGATCGCGGCCGAGATCTTGTCCGGGTAGCCGGCCACCGCGAGATCGAGCACTCCGTCACCGTTCAGGTCGCCGAGTTGGACGTTGGGACCTCCCGAGTACGGGGTCGTGGTCATGTTCGTGTCTCCGGTGTCGGTGAACGTGCCATCTCCGTCTCCGAAGAGAATGTTGAACTCCGAGCCGTAATCGGTGAACGCGATCAAGTCCAGGTCGGAATCCGTTTCGGGGTTGAGCTGACCCATCTGAAGCCCGCTCACGATGCGGTTGGCGAACAGCGGCGGAGCCGCGACGGCGGTGAAAGTTCCGTCACCATCGGAAAGCCACACGTTCAGGCTCGGATGGCTGCCATCGTAGCCCTGTGAGGAGACCACCAGGTCGTCCGTGCCGTCGCCGTTCAGGTCGCCGGAGGTGACGGTTGCCGGGTTCAGCGGCCCGATCAGCGGACTGTCGGCCGCGGACTCGAACTTCAGGGCCGAAGCGGCACCCGGCAGAGCGCAGATCGACGTTGCCAGCAGGACGAAAACCAAGATCATGCGCTTGAAATGCAAGAGACCCCCGGGGTTGAATTGGCCGGGGACTCTACTTCAAGCATCGGCGAGGCTTGCTCGGATCTGATTCGAATCTAGACTGCACCGATCGACGCGGCGTTTAGGGAAAACCGTGGGGCGTGATGACGCCATGAGTTTCGGGGACCGCACCTGGGGCCTGCGCTTCCGCCTGCGGGAGATGGTGAGCCGCAGTTGGCTCGTGATTCCCTGTATCTACGTGCTCGCCGCGCTGATCCTGGGCAAGATCGTGCCCGGCCTCGTGGGACATGGCAGCGGTCCGATCCTCGGGCTGTCCCTGGCTCCGGACAGCGCCCGCGGAATCCTCGAGGCGGTGGCCGCGGGCATGATCACCTTCACCGGGCTGGTCGTCTCGATCGCCGTGGTGGTGGTCCAGTTCGGTGCCGGCCAGTACACGCCGCGTCTCGTCCTCCGGTTCCGGCGAGACCCGGTCGTCAAGCACGCGCTCGGCATCTTCATCGCCCCGGCGCTCTATGCGCTGGTCTGCCTGGGCGATGTCGAACGAGCCGGGAACGACGACTCCGCCACGCTGACGGTCGCGGTGGCCGTGGTCCTGCTGGTCGCCGCGGTCATCGCCTTCTTCGCCCTGACCGCGAGACTGCTCGACCTGCTCCGGCCGCGCCGCCTCTTCGAGCTGCTGAGGCGAGGCGGCGAGCGCGCGATCGACGAGGTCTACCCCCTGTCCTGGTCCGACGATGCCGATGACCTGTCCGCGATGCCCTCCGGCGGTGTCACGCTGCTTCACACCGGACCCGACGGTGTGCTCTCGGCCCTGGACCTGGGACGCCTCACCGAGGCGGCACGCGCGAGCGACTCGCTGATCGAGGTCGCCTGGAGGATCGGTGGCTACGTGAGGACCGGCGCCCCGCTTTTCATCGTCTACGGTCATCCCGACCGGATCGATCACCGGGAACTCCGCCGTTCGGCGCTGATCAGCGAGGAGCGCACACTCACCCAGGATCCGGCCTTCGCGTTCAGGACCACGGTCGACATCGCGATCCGGGCGCTGTCGCCCGCGGTCAACGACCCCACCACCGCCTCCCAGGCGCTCGACACCTTGGAGTCGCTGCTGCATCGTCTTGCCGGGCGCAATCTCGGGACCGGGTTCCTGAGCGACCGCGAAGGCAGGCCCCGGGTGGCCTATCCCGCGGCCACCTGGGACGACATGCTCGATCTCGCCCTGACCGAGATTCGCCACTATGGCGCGGACTCCCATCAGATAACCCGCCGCATGAACTCGCTGCTCATGGGGCTGCTCGAGGACTGTCCGCCACCGCGCCGCGCCGCGGTCGAGCGTCAGATGGGGCTGCTCGAGGCCGCGGTCCACCGCAACTTCGAGTCCGGGGAGGAACGCATGATCGCGATGACTCCGGACCACATCGGCCTCGGCGGACGGCACCGGCTTCCGCCCGAGTCGGATCTGGGCGCCGGCACGGCACCCCGGCCATGACCGCGCCGGGTCTGCTCGGTGAGGACTCCGGCCGGGTTCGCCGGGCCGTCGTCACCTGCTTCGCCGCGGCCACGGTCGTGATCTATGCCTGCGTACTGAGTGACACCGCGGTCACTTTCGCCGACGACTGGCTGGGACCGGTGATGTTCGTGTCGATGGTGGCGCTGACTGCCTTCACCGCGCGGGAGGAACTCCGCCGCGACCGGCCCGATCGCCTCGCCTGGAGTTTCATCTTCGCCGGCATCGGTCTCTGGGCTCTGGGCTGCGTGCTGCGCGCCGTGCTCTACCCCGGCGGCGACGGCCGACAGGTGCCGTCGGTGATCGACATTCCCTTCCTGCTGTTCTATCCGGCGGTCTTCGTCGGACTGGAGCTGCTGATCAGGACCCGGCTCCGCAGCTACACGAAGATCCCCTGGATCGACGGGATCACCGGCGTCCTCGCGATGGCGGCGATCGCGGCCGCTTTCATCGTCGAACCGATCGACAGCCACGCCGCCGGCGGATTGGCTGCCTCGATCGTGCTGCTGGCCTACCCGATCGGGGACCTGATCCTGATCCTGCTGGTGGCGGCGACGTTCGCGATCCGCGGCTGGCAGTCACGCGGGCCGTGGCTGCCGCTCGGTCTCGGCCTCCTGCTCTTCGGCACCGCCGACGCCATCTTCGCCGTGGCCGGACCCGCGGATTCCGAAACTCTCCGGCTGCTCTCCCCCCTGTGGCTGATCGGTTTTCTCTTCATCAACGTGGCCGCCTGGCGGAATACCGACGAGGAGCCGGAGGTCTCGCCCGAACCTTGGCGTCTGCTGCTGCCGGCGTTCTTCGGGCTTCTCGCGATCAGCATCGTGCTCACCGCCGAGTTCTGGGACCGCCCGAACGGTTCGATTCTGCTGGCGGTGGCGGTCCTGCTCGCGATCGGCTTGAGGATGGGAGCGACCATCCGCGAGTCGAAACGACTCGAGGTGACCAAGATCCAGGCGGTCACCGACGACCTGACCGGGCTGGGAAACCGGCGGGCCAGTTCCGCCCTGCTGACCGAGATCTCCGACCGGGCCGGCCGGCACGACTCGCCCCATGCCGGAGCCCTGATCATCGACATCGACCGTTTCAAGGCTCTCAACGACGCGCTCGGACACAGCGCCGGAGATGTCGTGATCACCTCGATCGCCCACGCGATCGAGGGCGCGGTCAAGGGAAGGGGGCTCACCGTCCGCCTCGGCGGCGACGAGTTCGCGGTGATCGTTCCCGAGGGAGCCGACGAGACCGTGCTGGCCGGGATCGCGGCCGATATCACCGGAGCCCTCTCGGTCCCCCTGCGGATGGAGGGCATCGACGTGCATGTCGACGCCAGCATCGGCGGGGCGCTGATTCCGGCCCATGCCTCCAACGGCGCCGACATGATGAGCTTCGCCGACGCCGCGATGATGGAGACGAAGAGCCTCGGCATGAGCTACGGGCTCTACCGGGACCAGGGCAATGCCAACCCGAAGGAACGCCTGCGCCGGCTGGAGGAGCTGCGGCACGGGATCTCGGCCGGCGAGCTGATCGTGCATTTCCAGCCGAAGATCCGCCTGGCCGACATGCGTGTGTCCGGGGTCGAAGCGCTGCTGCGCTGGCGCCACCCGAAGCTCGGTCTGCTGACTCCGGTCGATTTCCTCCATCTGGCCGAGCAGGCGGGACTGATGCGGCCGATCGCCCGCGAGGTGCTTCAGCAATCGATCGCCGGCCAGGCCGCCTGGGCCAGGCAGGGGGTGAACCTCGCGGTGGCGGTCAATCTTTCGGCCTCAAACCTGGTCGACCTGAGCCTGCCGGTCCTGGTCGCCTCCGAGTTCGAAACGATCGGGGGCAATCCGAAGACGTTCACCTTCGAGGTGAACGAGAACGTGGTGATGTCCCACGCCGACGGCTCGCTCGAGGTGCTCGAGCAACTGCGGATGATGGGCTGCACGATCTCGCTCGATGACTTCGGGGCCGGCACGACTTCGCTCGCGCATCTGCGCGACCTGCCGATCGACGAGGTCAAGCTGGACCGTTCCTTCATCCAGACGATCCTCGGCAACGAGAAGGACCGGAGCATCGTCGAGGCCCTGGTCGCCCTGGCGAAACGGCTCGATCTGGGCGTGGTCGCCGAGGGAGTCGAGTTGCCGGAGACCGCCGAGTACCTCGAGGGCATCGGCTGCGACCACGTCCAGGGCAACTTCGCCTCGACCGCGCTTCCGGCGAACGAGGTGCCGGCCTGGGCCGAATGGTGGACGGCCGGCGAAGGTCCGGCCCGCAGGCGGGCCTAGCCGCCGCTCTGGTACCGGTGGCCTCCATTGGCGCTTGTACCCTGGTTCCATCCTCTTCATCGCCAGGAAAAAGCGCGACCAGAGCCTCCCTGGCCGGCTGCTGCGACTCGACCACCGGGCTTTCACGGCGGTCGCCGTGCATCGGAACCGTGCCGGAGACATGGTGCTGCCCAGGCTCTCGCGCGCGGCCGACAACTCGATTCTGTGGATCGTCGCGGCGATCCTGATGGCGGGGTTCGGCGGAAGGCGGGGCAGGCGCGCCGCGGTACGGGGGATCGGTTCGATCCTGATCGCGTCACTGACCGTGAACCAGGGCGCCAAGCGGCTGGCGCGCCGTCCGAGACCGCCGCTGCGCAACGTGCCCGCGACCCGTCGCCTGAAGTCGGTGCCGCTGACCACTTCCTTTCCCTCGGGCCACTCGGCGAGTGCGGCGGCCTTCACCACCGCGGTCTTCATGGAGTGGCCCGCGGCCGGCAGGCTGATCGCACCGATCGCCGGACTGGTCGCCTACTCGCGGGTCTACGTCGGCGTCCATTACCCCGGCGACGTGATCGTCGGCGTCATGGCCGGCACCGGCATCGCCCGGCTCACCCGGCTCCTGGACCGTGCCGGGCCTCCCTGACGCAAACGGCCGGGGCGTCTCCCCACGCCCCGGCCCGGATGCGAATGCTCTGGGTCTAGCCCTTCAGCCCGGCGAGCAGCTTCGAGATGTCGAAGCCCTTGAGCAGGTTGCCGAGGCTCAGACCGCCGAACGATCCCCCGTACTTGCTGAGCAGGCTGCTCAGATCGGACGGAAGCTTGACGTTGGACGCCTTGAACTTCTTGGCGGCCTCGGACAGGCACTTCAGCTGCGCCGAGATGCCCTTCTGTGACGAGCAGGTCTGGATGATCGCGACACCCTGGTTGCAGGCCGTCTGGAGTGACGGCTGCTTCACCGACTTGCAGAGCGCACCGAGACTCTCGGCACTGGGCACCTTGAAGCCGGGGGCACTGGCGGCGTTGGCCGGGGCGGTACCGATGGCTCCCACTACGAACACGGCCGCTACGAACGAGCCGATCTTGGTTCTGAGACGCATACCTCTCCTCTGGGTGATGATTCTCCCTACCCGGAGCGGACCCTATACACAAAAAGCCCCGCTGTAAACATCCTGTTTATGAAACTTGGGGTTCTCCTCGGAACGGTGGCGTACGGAAACCACCGGCGTTCACCCGGCCGGTTCGGGCGGGGCGGGCCGGACCGGCCCGAGGCCCCGGTCTCGTAGCATTGGCCCGTGCCCGATTCCCCCTCACCGAAGCCCGCCCGGCGTCCCCTGCTGACCAAGGTGGTCAGCACCGAGCCGCTCACCGACCACATGATCCGGATCGTCCTCACCGGAGACGACCTGGCCGGATTCGGAGTGGGAGAGTTCACCGATCACTACGTGAAGCTGCAGTTCCCGCCGCCCGGAGCGGACTACGCCGCACCTTTCGATCCGACCGAGATCAAGGCGAGCCGCCCGAAGGAGGAATGGCACCGGCAGCGCACCTACTCGGTCAGGGACTGGAATCCGGATCGCAACGAACTGACCATCGACTTCGTCCACCACGGTGACACCGGACTGGCCGGCCCCTGGGCCGCCGCCGCCCGGCCGGGAGACCTTCTGCAGCTCGTCGGACCGGGAGGTGGCTACTCCCCCGACCCCGGGGCCGGTTGGCACCTGCTGGCCGGAGACGAGGCGGTCATCCCGGCGATCGCGGTCTCGCTCACCCGGATACCCGAGGGAGTCACCGCCCACGTCTTCGTCGAGGTCGAGGACGATTCCGAGGTGGTCGAGCTCGAATCTCCCGGCGACCTGCGTCTCACATGGCTCTTCCGCGAAGGCCGCCCGCGGGGCGGCTCCGACCTGGTGCTCGACGCCGTGGCCGGGCTCGATTTCCCGGATGGCAGGGTCCATGCCTTCGTCCACGGCGAGGCCGGCATGGTACGGGCCGTCAGAAAGCACCTGATCCTCGAGCGCGGCGTACCTCAGGCGGCGATGTCGGCCACCGGATACTGGAAGCACGCTCGCACCGAGGAGGGCTGGCGCGAGGACAAGCCCGAGTGGAAGCGCCTCGCGGCGCTTGACGTGAGTTAGTCCTTCGAGACGACCAGTTTCTGGGCCTGGCGCTCGGGCGCGATCCGCACCACCTTCTTCGCCAGACCGACCTTCTCCATGCCGCCGATCACCCAGGCGGACGGATCGAGCTGCCAGCGCTTCATGCCGTGCTCGGCCGAGCGCGGGAAGGCGTGATGGTTGTTGTGCCAGGCCTCACCGAAGGACGGCAGCGCCAGCCAGAAGACATTGGTCGACTTGTCGTCGGTCTCGAACTGCCGGGTTCCCAGGAAGTGGCAAACCGAGTTGATGCTCCAGGTGATGTGGTGGACGAAGAAGATCCGCACCAGGCCGCCCCACAGCAGTCCCATCGCGGCCCCGGCCAGGGTGCCGCTGACCAGGAAGCCGGCCAGGGTCGGAATCGCGAGGCTGAGCAGCAGGAACCAGAGGAAGTTGCGGCTGATGAAGCGCATGCCCGGATCCTCGTAGAGATCGCGGGCGTAGCGGCGCTCGTCGGCGCGGCCGTGCTCGCTCATCGACCAGCCGATGTGGGCGTGCCAGAGGCCGCGGAAGACGCCCTTCAGACCCTCGCCGTGCCCGACGTGCGGGCTGTGCGGGTCACCCGGCTTGTCGGTGTGCGCGTGATGCTTGCGGTGGTCGGCCACCCAGGTGTTGACCGGCCCCTGAACCGACATCGATCCGAGAACGGCGAAGGTGTACTCGACCCATTTCGGGGTCTGGAAGGAGCGATGGGTGAGCAGACGGTGGAACCCCACGGTGACGGCGAGCCCGGTGATCAGGTACATGACCAGGCCGATGATCAGGTCGGCCGGGGTGACGATCCGGTTCCAGAAGAGCACGATCGCTGCGAGCGTCGCCGCGAAGGGCAGGATGATCGCGACCAGGTTCCCGACCTTGTCCACCATCGACATCTCGTGATCGTCGGGCAGGTCCCGAACTTCGGTCGCGGGTATTTCGTGGGCTTCCATGGCACACAGAGTATTTGGGTATTTGCCCTAATTCTGTGTCAATCAGCAATACATCTGAGCCATTTGTTATAAGAAGATTTATAAATTCTTCAGTCTTGGAACCCTGGCGTGGCCTTTCCCCCGACGTCGCCGACGTGGTCGAACCGCAGCTGCCCGCAGTCTCGGAGGAGATCCTGGAGACCATCGGCCGCGAAATCCCGGAGTACGCCCGACCCCTGGAGGGCAACTTCGGACGTGGTGTCCATCGCGGCGTCCGCGAGGCGCTGGCCCAGTTCGCGGCACTCATCCGCGATCCGGACGCCGACCGTGGATCGAGCCGCGAGGTCTACATCTCGCTCGGCCGTGGCGAGTTCAACAACGGACGGACGCTGGACGCGCTTCAGGCGGCCTACCGGATCGGCGCTCGCATCGCCTGGAGGAGGATCGCCTCGGCTTCACTCGAGGCCTCCCTGGACGGCAAGACGCTCGCCCTTCTGGCCGAGTCGATCTTCGCCTACATCAACGAGCTCTCGGCCGACTCGACCGAGGGCTACGCCGACGCCCAGTCGGAGCAGCAGGGCGAAAGGCTGCGTCGTGAACGCCAGCTGGTGATCGCGATGCTGCGCTCGCCGGCGGTGCCGATCGACGAACTGAAGGCTCTCGGCAACTCCGCCGGCTGGCGGGTCCCGCAGCGCATGGCCGTCCTCATCTGCCACGAACGCGACCTGGCCGAGATCACGCGAGTCCTCCCCATCGACGTGATCTCGGCCCCGGTCGACGGGCTCGGCTGCATCGCGGTCCCGGACGCGAACGGACCCGGACGGCTGGGTCAGCTCACCGAGGCGGTCGGAAGCCGCACGGCGGCACTCGGCGGCGATACCTCCCCCACCCGGCTCCGCGAATCCTGGGACCTGGCCCGCACCGCCTTCAAGGCATCAGCCGCCGGGGTTCTGCCGGCGGTGGGCCTGATGCGATCCGAAGAGCATCTCGTGGACCTGACGATCTTCGAAAGCAGGGACCTGATCACCCGCCTGGGCGATCGCTGTCTGGCGCCGCTTTCCGACCTGACCCCGAAGGCCCGGACCCGCATGGCGGACACCGCCGTCGCCTTCATCCGCCACCAGGGAAACGCGGCCGAGATGGCCCGGTCGCTTCACATCCACCCCCAGACCGCCCGTTACCGGATCGCCAAGCTGAGGGAATTGTTCGGCGAACGCCTGGACGATCCCGATGCCAGGTTCGAGATCGACCTGGCGCTGCGGGCCGGGGGGTTGGAACCCGCCGGCCGGAACTGAAAATACGCGCCGTCTCCCGGCTTCATGGGAGACGGCGCGATTTCATCGGCATGTGGGGATGCCGAAGCCTCAGTGAACGGCTACTGGACCGGAGTGGCGATGATCGTTCCGCTGGCCGCGCCGATCGAGTTGCCGGGATTGCAGCCCATCGTGACCTGCGTGGCCCCATCGCCGGTGATCATCTGAAGCGGCAGCGTGGTGCGCGAGCCGGGGACCGGCGAATTCCAGGCCGCGTTCTCGCTGAACTGTCCGTTGGCGTTCAGAGCGCAGCTGACGCTCGACGTGCCAAGTGAAGTGACGAATGTCGTGCCGGTCACCAGGTACTTGCCCGCCGGCAGATCGAGCGTGCCGATCGCGAATTCGCTGTTGGCCGGCAGGTTGACGCTGCCGAATTCCTTGTATATGGGTGTGACAACACCGTTCTCGCCCGCGGCACCCTTGGGGCCCTGCGGACCGGTCTGACCCTTCAGAGACTTGACCAGGGCGGGCTTCAGCTTGCCCTTGGTGATCGTCTTGTTCTTGATCTGCTTCGCGGTGACCGTGCCCTTCTTGATCTTCTTTCCGTTGATCAAGCCTGACGCGGCGGTCGCGGTGCCTCCGAGGACGATGAACAGCGCCAGGGCTGCGATCACGGTCGAGAGACTCGGTTTTCCGTTCTTGCGCTTCTTCATGACAATGGCTCCTGAATCTTGGGTTCCGAGGTGACGCCGAATGCCTCGGCCCACTCGCTTGTAAGGCGATACTGGGCCAAGGCTCGGCAGATGTCATGGGGGTGGACCCCCCTGTATCCCGGTATGGGTGTCCAGGGGGTATCCGGATCGATCACATCGGAGGCGGCGGAACCGGGTTGGGCAGCGTCACCACCGGCTGCCAGCTCGGCTCCACGTCGATCGTGGGCAGCTTCGTGATCTGCTTGACCCCGGCGCCGCCGATGCTCATGGTCGCGATGTCGTAGTTCCAGACATCGCCGCCGGTGTCGAACCTGTTGGTGCAGAAGGCGATCTGCTTGCCATCCGGTGAGATCTCGGGACAGACGTCGGAGTCGGGATCGTTGGTCAGCCTGGTCTCGGAGGAACCGTCGCTCTTCATCGAGTAGATCTCGGTCTCGCCGCCGTCGCGATCCGAGGAGAATACGACCACGGCGCCCGACCTGGATACGTCCGGGGTCGAGTTCCAGCCCGGCGAGTTCGTCAGCTGGACGATGCCGGAGCCGTCCGAGTTCATCCGGAAGATGTCTTCGTTGTCCCGGGTGAAGAAGATGCGTCCGTTGGCATCCACCGAAGGCGACATGTCGTCGGCGGTGTTCTTGGTGAGCTGTATGAGCCCGGAGCCGTCGGCCTTGCGTGAGTAGATCTCGTAGTCGCCGTCGTTGTCGCTCGCGTAGATGATCCGGCTGCCGTCGGCGGTGAAGACCGGTGTCGTCTTGCGGCTGACACCCTGCGTGATCGTCTTCGAACCGCTGCCGTCGGAGTTCATGGTGACCAGCTGCCTCTCACTGGTGCTGATCTCTCGCGAAAGCACGATCCTCGATCCGTTCCAGGAGTAGGAGGCGAAGGTGTCGTCGTTGGTGATCACCCCTCCACCGTTGCTGACCGTGGTGAGCTGCGTCCCCAGGGGAGTCATCGTCAGGATCCGGTGTGCCTTGGAACCGTTGCCGCTCACCGTGACGTTCCTGCTGAAGGCGATCTTGCCGTTCTGGGCGATCGGCACGGGACCGGCGATCGCCGCCGGGCTCGTGACCAGCAGCGCCAGCAGGACGCCTCCGATCAGCGTTCTCCATCTGTTTCTGAAACTTGTCAACCTCTCCCGCCTCTCTGTTTGTTCGTGGCCGCACTCGCGATCACGCTGGATCGCGATTCAGCCGAGTGTCTCGCCGGCGCCGTGCCACCGCACCGGGGGTACCGCCCCCAATGCGGGCGAGAAGGGGGAATGGGGGTGATTCAGCCGGCCAGGGCCAGAGGCGCCAGCACCAGGAGGGAGACCGGTGGACCGATCTCGCCGGCGATGACCAGCAGCGAGCCCGGTGTCAGCCGGCCCCAGGCGAGGCTCTCGCGCACATGCCCGAAGCCGGCCAGCGAGAAATAGATGCCCACCGGCACCGCCGCCACCGCCCAGACGATCGGCGAGCCGCCCACCGCCGCCACTCCCGCACCGAGTCCGGCCGCGGAGCGTGCGGCGGTTGATTCGAGCGGTGGACGCCGGATCCCCGAGCACCAGGTTCGCCATCCGGCCGCCAGCGGAAACAGCAGCGCGTACAGGACGAAGAGCAGATAGAGCATCCACTTCAACCCGGAATCCGCGGTTGACGCGAGCGCCTCGGTGCCGGTCGGATCGACCCCCGCGAGGGCGAGACACCAGGCGCCCGCGAAGAGGGCCGCCGGAGCGAACTTCATGATGCCCCGTGCGGGGAACCGCGCCTAAGCCTTGATCCTCACCTTGTATGTGTGGAACACCGCCGCCGGCCGCTTCGCCTTGCGATATCCCACTCGCTTCGAACGGACCATCTGCTTGACGACGAGCAGCTTCGCGTCCCTGAAGGTCATCGCGTCGATCTTCGCCCGGTACGCCGGCTTGATCGTGAACTTGATCCTCCTCCAGCGATTGGGCTTGGTCGAGACCTTGACCGTCTTCGCCATGGCACGACCCTTCTTCGACTTCAAGGTCACCGGCACCGCGGCGCTGAGACAGCGCGGACGGAAACGGGCCGGACACTTCAGACGGACATGCAGATTCTTGCCATCCCACATCGCCTTCGTGTTGCTCGGAACCTTGATCCCCGGCAACGGCTGCGGATCCGGCTCGGGCTCCGGTATCACCGGCTCCACGTACTCGACCGCGCCGATGTCACACTTGCCCGGCGCCCTGACCGTACCGACCTGATCGGCTTCGGGACAGAGATCCGGTGCCGTCGAACCACCCGCGTCAATCACCGGGGAACCGGCCATCGGCATGTGGGTCGGCGTCACGCCGCCGTTGTCGGCCAGGGGAGAGAGCTTCACGTCCGGCACCGTCTTGTTGGTGCCGGGATCGAAACCGACCAGGCAGCCCGCCTGCCCCATCGCCTGGGTGCTGACCACGTACCTCGGAAAGAAGTTCGGTCCGGTACGGCAGTCGGAGAACTGATCCGCCGGGTCAGGGGACAGATCGCTGTTTCCGGCGTTGATGGTGTTGACCAGGGTCACCGAGGCGTCGAAGGCGGTCGCGTTGATGCCGCCGCCGTCACCGATCCCGTTGGCGTCACTGTCGGCGACGTTGCCGGTGATCGTCGAGTTCTTGACCGTGATGCTGGATTCGTCGTCGACCGCGATGGCGCCGCCATCGATCTCGGCCTTGTTCCCCGAGATCGTCGAGTTGACCACCGTGCCGGTGGAGCCCTGGTTGACCACACCGATGCCGCCCGCGATCTTCGCCGAGTTTCCGGTGATGGTCAGACCGCTCAGCTCGAAGGATTCGCCGAGCAGGATGCCGGCGGAATCAAAGGCGTTGCCGTTCATGATCGTCATGTCCCGGATCACGAGCTTGCCCGCGCCGGCGAGCTGGTGGAAGACTCGATCGACTCCGTTGGCGTCGATGATCACCTTCGCGTCGGCGCTCGCCGGAACGATCGAGAGATCGTCGGCCCAGAAGACGTCGAAGTCACCCCTCACGCCGAGGTTGTCGGGTCCGGCGATCTCGATCTTGTAGGTGCCACCCGGCACCGAGACGACGTCGCCGTCCGTGCCCGAGGGACAGCCGTCGACCGGCTGGTCGTAGTTCGCCGCGGAGATCGCCTCGCGCAGCGAGCAGGTGGTGGGATCGTTCTTGAAAGTATCGGCGGTCGTGTCGACCGGAATCGTCACGGCGGCGGCGGTGCCCACCGAGAGAGTCACCGCCAGCAATGCGGTGAGAGCCGCGATTGTTATTTTCAGCTTCTTCATGGAAACGCTTACCTTTCGGCCTGGATGACGGGCACCACAGGCGCCCATCGGTGTCATTGAACTTGCGGACACCAAACTCCCAGCCATCGGGCCGATACGCATGGGGGTGCATCCCCCTGAGTATTCGCGTGGGGGATGGAAAAGTGAGAAGCAGAGCCGATTGGCTCGCTCAGAGAGCTTCAGCCAACTCGCGCCGGGACTTGACCCCGAGCTTCGCGTACACCCTGGTCAGATGATTCTCGATCGTCTTCGGCGTGACGAAGAGATCCTCGGCGATCTCCCGGTTCGTGCTGCCCGCGGCGGCGTACTCGGCCACCCTGCGTTCCGAGGCTGTGAGCTCGTCGAAACTGAGGCGCTTGGGCGATGCCCCCGAGATCTCGAGCTCCTGGTTGGCAACCGTGGCGAGGCCACGGGCCTTGCAGGCGAGAGCCAGCTCCAGGCCAGACTCGAGCGCTTCCCGGCCGTCGCGCCTGCTGCCCGCCCTGAGCAGTGAGATGCCGAGATCGACCCATGCCTTGGCCTCCTCGGTGCGCAGCGCCGAGGAGGACAGAGTCTCCACCGCCTCACGCATCCTCTCGGTGCGCAGCGAAGGATCACCGGCCAATGCCATCGCGCGCTGAGCCACACCTAGCGCCGCCGGACGTCCCCACCCCTCGGCCCACTCGAGATGCTCGGTGGCGAGACGCTCGGCCTCCTCGCTGTATCCCGAGCGGGAAAGGGTGCGGGCCAGCAGAGCCCGCCACCAGAGCGCCTTCATCGAGCGGTTCGCCTTGTCATCCTCGATCAGCGGGGCCACATCAACCCTGACCGCTTCGAAATCTCCCTGGGCCTCATGGAGCACCGCCCTCGACCAGGTGGTCCAACGGAAGACCGTGGGACCTCCGGGGCCGAACTCGATTCCGCCGTCGATCATCACCTTCTCGGCCTCGTCGATCTTGCCCTGGTCGACCAGGGCGCGGATCGTGGTCGAGGTGTTCACGTCCCTGAAGATCGGCGGGGTCGGCCCCTCGGCGACACTCAGCGAATCGGCCTCGGCGTCGGCCGGACGGCCCTCGTTCAGTGCCAGCACCGCCCTCGCGCCGAGCGCCCCGGCGGTGCCGAACGCCGAACCGCGGCGCCGGCCGTCGGCGATCGCCTGCCTGATCGTCTCCCCCGCGACCTCCATCGACTCGCAGATGATCAGCACGTACACGGCCAGATACCAGGCGAACGACTCCGAGGTGTCCTCCTCGATCAGGCGTCCCCCGGCGAGCGCCCGCGTCGCGAGGTCGATCACCTGCGAGGAATGCATGCCGGACAGCTGACCCTCCTGGGCCAGCAGCGCGAGCATCGTGCGCTCGGCCCTGGTCTCGCCCCGCACGTCCAGATAGCGGCTGAGGTCGAGTCCGTGGTCCACCCCCGACAGCCAGGCGATCGTCGCCAGGTCCGCCTCCAGGACGAGAGCCCGGCCACCGCCCGTGTCGTCGCGCCCGGCCAGGGCCTCCTTGATCAGCTCCCGGGCCCGGTCGAGACCGCCGCTGGCGAACGCGGCGAACATCTGGTCCCGGAGGAAGCCGTCCCGCAGCTCGTCATCGTCAAGGTCGGCGTGGGCCTGCGAAAGGTGACTCATGCCATCCTCGAAGGCACCCATGCGAACCTCGGCCCTCCCCAGCGCGGCCACGATCTCGGCCCGTTCCTCTCTCGGCGGAGGTTCGCTGAGTGCCCGGCGCAGGTGAACGGCCGCCGTGGACGGGGCACCTGACCTCATCGCACGCGCCGCCGTGCGCCTGAGCAGGGTCACCAGCTCGGGATTGCCGTTCGGCTCCGAACTGAGCGCGTGAACGGTCAGAAGGTCGTCGCCCGCACCCTCCTCCCGCAGGATCTCGAAGGCCCGGCGATGGGCGGCGGACCGGCGGGAATCGGGAATGTCCTCGGCGACCGCGGCCCGCACCAGCGGATGGGCCATCTGGAGCGGCCTTCCGGCCTCTAGGATGCCGCCGGCCACGAGCGCGTCGGCGGCGACCGCGGCGGTGTCGAAATCCAGGTCGGCGATCGTCGCGGCGTGGCGGAGCTCTCCCTCCCCGCCGAGGATCGCGACCGCCCAGGCGAGGGCCCGCGCCTCGTCCCCCAGAGATCCCAGCCGCAGGAGCAGAGAGCGCCTGACCGCTAGCGGACCGAACTCGAGAGCCTTGTTCTCGTCCAGCCGGTTGAGATCCGGGTAGGCCGAAGCCAGATCGAACGACAGCTCGGTCAGGAAGAAGGGGTTGCCGCCGCTGGCCTCCCGGCAGGCCTCGACCAGCCGCGGCGGCACCTCCTGGTTCCGGAACGCGCGAGTGAGTACTCCCGCGACGGCTTCCGAGTTGAGTGGTGCGGGTCTGATGTGCACGACCTGGTCGGGTGCCGCGACCGCGGTCATCGCTTCGGCCCGGGACTCCGGCTCGTCGGTTCGTATGCCCGCCATCATCGCGATCGGCAGGCCGTCGAGCCTCCTGGACAGGTAGCCGCCGGCGGCCAGCGACTCGGCGTCGCCCCAGTGAAGATCATCGAACACCGCCAGCACCGGAGCTTCGGACGAGAGATTCACCATGAACCAGTAGAGGCCGTGATAGACGTTCTCGAGATTGTCCCGGCCGGGACCCAGATCCTCGGTGCCATCGCCGATCCCGACCGCGAGCCCGGCCGCTTTCGCCGGACCCGAGAGCAACCTTTCCCGCCGTTCCGGAGAGCTGGTCAGGAGGGTCTTCTCGATCAGCTGCCTGACCACACCGAACTCGAGGTCACGTTCGAGCACGCCCCCGCGTCCGCGCAGAACAGTCATCCCGTCCTCGGACGCTCTGTACATCGCCGTGCGCAGAAGGGCGGTCTTACCGATTCCGGCCGGGCCCTCGATGACCGTGAGGGATCCGTCCCCTGCCCGTGCCCTGTCCAACTGCCTATCGATTACACCGAGTTCTTCATTCCGGTCCAGAAGTTCGGATGTCGAGCCTCGCATTCAGGGCGATTGTATGCGGATCCCGGCGCATTTCAAGGTGGGTCGCGCCGAAATGACCGGGAGCTTCAGGAATGCGGGACCTCGGAGGCGGTTTCGGACTCGGCATCCCGCTGGTCGCGCGCCTGATCGCTTTTCGCGACCGTGACGATCGCCGCCGCGAACTCCACCCATCCTTCGAACGAGATCGCCTTCCCCCGGACGCCCTGTAGCTGACCGCTGATCCGATCGCTGACCTCGTCGATTCTGCACTGGATGTTGACCACTCCGTCGATCACCGTGGGTCAATTCTTGTCATTCCGGTGCGGTTCTCGTGAGGGAACACCCCCCTGACTTTCAATTCAGGGGGTGGTCAGACCGCAACTTTCGCACGGTCCGCGAGACTCGGTTCGGGCCGCTCCGAGATCGGCATCGTGAACTTCTGGACCCGGTGATTCTCGGTGTCGGCGACCAGCAGCGATCCGCGCCGGTCGACCGCGAGTCCCTGCGGTCCGCTGAGCTGGCCGAGCCTCGATCCGGAGTCGCCGAGGCAGGCTCGGTGCCTGCCGTTGGCCGAGAACTTCTGGATGCGATGACCGAGGGTGTCGGTCACGAAGACCGATCCCCGATCGTCGGCGGCGATCCCATGCGGGAAGCTGAACTGTCCGGGCCCGATGCCCTTGACCCCCCACTCGGTGACGAACTCTCCGCCCGAAAGGAATTTCTGCACCCGATGGTTGAAGGTGTCGGCCACGAAGATGATGCCGTCCAGGTTTACCGCCAGCGCATGCGGGAACCGGAACGTGCCGGGCCCCGAGCCTTCGCTTCCCCAGGTTCTGACGAATCGGCCCTCACCATCAAAGGTCTGAATCCGATGGTTCTCCGTGTCGGCGACGTGAACCAGACCGATCGCGTCGACGACCACTCCTCGCGGATACCTGAATTCGCCGATACCCGACCCGAAGCCGCCCCAGCCGCCGGCCGCGACACCATCGGCCGTGAATCTCTGAATCCGGTGATTCGAGGTGTCAGCCACCAGGATCGCTCCGGTCGCGTCGGTCGCCAGCCCTTTCGGCTCGTCGAGATCTCCGGGCCCTGATCCCCGGCCGCCCCAGCTGTGGCTCATCCGGTCACGATCATCGAAGGCGACGATCCGGCAGTTTCCGGTGTCGGCCACATAGGTGATCCCGGATGGATCAGCATGCACTCCGTGAGGCGTTTCCAGCGCGTCGCAGCGACTCGTGCTGATCCGCCAGGTGCTCAGGAACTCGTCGTTCGGCGAGATCTTCTGCACCCGCTGGTTTCCGGTATCGCAGACGAACAGATCCCCCCTCGGATTGAAGGCGAGATCCCGGGGTTCGCGGAACTCGCCGGGACGGTCCCCCGAACCACCCATCTGGGACAGAAACCGGCCGTCGGCTCCGAACATCTGGACCCGGTCGTTGCCGGTGTCGGCAATGAAGACGCATCCGGCCGGATCCACAGCGACGCCTCCCGGCGAGTTCAGCTCGCCGGCCGTTTCGCCATGCCCTCCCCAGATCTCCAGAAGAGTGCCCTTGGGATCGAACACCTGGACCCTGTGGTTGCCGGTGTCCGCGACGTAGATCGAGCCGTCGGGGCCGACCGCGATCCCGCCCGGACTCCGGAACTGTCCCCGCCCGCATCCCAGCGATCCCCACCTCGTGATGTAGGTACCGGTCGCGGTGAACATCTGCACCCGGTGGTTGTCCGAATCGGCGACGACCACGTTGCCGTTGCCGGCCACCGCGAGTGACACACGGGTGCCGAACTGGCCGAGCGAGCTGCCGCGCCGTCCCCAGCTCCTGCCCCTGCCGACGGGATCGCCGGTCCCGTGGATCCGGATCGATCCGTCCTCACCGTCGGCCACGTAGACCTGGCCGCCGGGGCTCGCCGCGACGGCGATCGGACGACCGCCGAATCGGTCGGGCCCGAGCGTCGCGGACCATGTCTCGGCCGGACTTCCGTCATGCCAGTGGAGCTGGACGCATCGATTCGCCAGATCGATCACGAGCACCCGGTCCGCCGTACTGGCGATCGCGTGCGGCAGCGAGGGGCGATCCTCGATGCCGGCGATGTGGATGGGGTCCTGAACCCCGTTCATGCGCAGAGACACGCCGGAAGTACTCATGATGAATCGAAACCTTTCCCTGGGCGGCGGGCGCATCGAATCCGGTCCCGGCCGCGGATCATTGCCCGGCCAAACTTTCCGGCCGAAATATCCAGGAGGCTGCCGGGGTTCTCATGGGGGTGCTCCCCCCTGTGACCGAGGGGGTTGGGGCACCTACGGCTAGAGCGCGGTTGCGAGCTCTCGTCTCGAGTCGATGCCGAGCTTGGAGTAGACGCGGGTGAGATGGTTCTCGACGGTCTTCGGGGTGACCAGCAGCTGCTCGGCGATCTCGCGGTTGCTGCTTCCCGCGGCCGCGATCTCGGCGACCCGCCGTTCCGAGGCGGTGAGCACGTCGAAGCTGAACCGTTTCGGCTCCACTCCGCATTCCCGCAGGTGCCGCACGGCCGTTTCGGCGACCAGCCTGGCCCCGCATTCGACCGAGAGCTCCAGTCCCGACTCGAGTTCCTCACGGGCCATGTCGGCCCGCCCATCGGCCAGCAGCGAAACACCCAGATCGACCCGGGCCCGCGACTCCTCCGCCCTGAGCGAGGAGCGTCCGAGCGTTTCGACCGCGGCACGCATCCGGTCCGATCGGAGGTCGGCGGATCCGGAAAGCGCGAGGGCTCGCTCGGCCACCCCGAGCGCGCCGGGACGGCCCCACCACCCGGCCCACTCGAGATGCTCGGCGGCCAGTGCCTCGGCCTCGTCGCTCGGCCCCTCCCTCGCGATGGTCCGGGCGAGCAGGGCACGCCACGAAAGCGCTTTCATCGACCGTCCCGCCCGGTCGTCCTCGATCATCGGGGCGACATCCTCCCGGACCAGATCGAGCTTTCCCTGATTCTCGTGGAGCACCGCCCGGCCCCACGGAATCCAGCGCAGCACGGTCGGACCACCGGGACCATGCTCGATGCCGGCCTCGATCATGACCCGCTCCGCCTCCTCGAGCTTGCCCTGCTCGCTCAAAGCCCTGACCGTGAACGACGCGTTCACCGGCCTCATGATCGGCGGCAGGTCACCGGAGGCGGCGACCAGCGCATCCGCTTCCGCGGCGACGAGCCTGCCCTCGTTCATCGTCAGTACCGAGCGACAGCCGAGCGCTCCCGCCACCGCGAATGAGGAGCCGCGGCGATGGCCGTCGGCGAGCGCCTGGTCGATCGTGACCCGTGCCTCGGCGAATGCCTCGCAGGTGAGCAGCGAGTAGGTCGCCATGTACCAGGCGAGGGCTTCCGAGGTGTCTTCGGCGATCATCCTGCCACCGCCGATCGCGCGGTTGGCCAGATCGACGACCAGGTCGGGATGCCCGCCTGTCGCGTGCTCTTCCTGGGCGAGCAGGCCGAGAATCGTCCGTTCGGCCGCGGTCGCGCCGGTGACGCCGAGATGCCGCCGCAGATCGATGCCGGAGTCCGACCCGGAAAGCCAGGCCAGGGTCGCGAGGTCGGCCTCGAGGCGCAGCGCGCCCTCGGTGTCCCGGTCGCCGATCTCGGCGAGGGCATCGACCACCAGATCGCGGGCCTTCTCCATTCCCCCGCTCGCGAACGCGGCGAACGCCCGGTCCCGGTGAACCCTGATCCGCGCCTCGACATCGGTCAGCCGCCCGAGTGCCTCCTCAAGGTGATCCATTCCGCCCGCGAACTCGCCGACCCGGATCTCCGCCTGTCCCAGTTCGGCCATCACCCGCGGTGCCTCGTCCGCATCGGGAGGTTCGGCCAGCGCCCGGCGAAGATGCATCACCGATATCTCGGGGCTTCCGGTTCTGAGAGCGCGGTCCGCGGTCCGCCGGAGCACCGCTGACACCGCGGGATCGGCCACGGGATCGGCGCCCAGCGCATGTGCCACGAGTGCGTCATCGGTCGATCCGTGTCCCTGAAGCTCCTCGAAGGCGCGCCGGTGGATTTCCCGGCGCCTCGTTTCGGACAGATCGTCCTCGACCGTCGATCGAACCACCGGATGCACCATTTCGGGAACCGGTCCGGGCCGGAGAATCCCGGCCGCCACAAGAGTCTCCATGGCCGAGTAGGCCCGGTCCGGTTCCAGCTCCGCGACCGCCGCCACCTGCCCGGCGCTGATCTGACCTCCGGTCAGCGCAACCGCGGCCGCCAGCTTCCCGGCGTCCTCCCCCATCGAACCGATCCTCAGCAGGATCGAGTGCTTGAGCGATTCCGGGCCCGACTTCACGATCGTCGCGAGATCGGCCGCGGTGGGCTCCTTGCCGGATGCGCCCAGATCGATCGCGAGCTCGGTAAGGAAGAAGGGGTTCCCGCCGGTGGCTTCCCCACAGGCGGCGACCAGGTCCGACCCGATTCTCCGGGCCGGGAGCCTGCGTCCGAGAATCTCGCCGATCCCCTCCGCGGACAGCGGTGCCGGCCTGATCACCATGCCGTCCGCCTCGGCGACCACCGCCGACAGTTCCTCGGTCGGAAAGCCCGGTTCCTCGGTCCGGGTGCCGACCACCAGCGCGATCGATTCCCCCTCCACCCGCTTGGCCAGATGGCAGATCGCCAGCAGGGAGGCGCGATCCGCCCAATGCATGTCGTCGATCACCGCCAGCACCGGAGCCCGCTCGGCGAGATTGACCAGCAGCCAGAAGATCCCTCGATGGATGGGGTCGGCGGTGCTCTGTCCCGGGCCGGGATCCTCGGGAAGCTCACCGAATCCGAGGATCGCTCCCGCGGGGGCGGCCGGACCGGCGAACAGGCGCCGCGGAACATCCGGATCGGCGGAATCTAGTTCAGTTTCGAACAGTCTCCTGAGCAGGCCGAACTCGATCGGATGTTCACGCACACTGCCCTCGGCCCTGATCACGGTCATTCCCTTCTCGTGACCGGCCGAGACCGCGGCGTCGAGCAGGGAGGTCTTGCCGATCCCGGCCTGACCTTCGATCACCGTCAGCGAACCGAGTCCGCCGACGGCGGCGTCGAGCTGGGCCGAGATCATCTCGATCTCCCGTTCCCGCTCCACCAATGGACTCCCTGAAGCCATCACCTATCGGTGATTCTAGCGGCGTGTCCGCATCTCAGGCGCGAAATCGCGCCGATCCGGTCAGGCTGCCAGGGCCGGTTCCCCGCCGAACACGGTGAACTCGGGATCAGGCACGGGGCGCCCGAAAAAGAAACCCTGCAGTTCGTCGCAGCCGGTCGTTCTGAGGAACTCCGCGCAGCGCCGAGACTCGATTCCCTCGGCCACGACCGTGAGACCGATCCGGTGGGCCATCTCGATGATCGAGTCGATCACGATCCGGCTCTTGGCCGAGCTCTCCACGCGCGAGACCAGCGAGCGGTCCAGCTTGATCTCGTCGATCTCGAGGTCACAGAGATGCGCCAGTGAGGTCGCCCCCGCCCCGAAATCGTCGAGTGAGAGCGCCCCGGCGACCGAAGCCAGCTCGGCGATCACCGGCGCCGGGTCGCATCCTCCGGCGAGCACGAAGTCCTCCGAGATCTCGAAGGTCACCGCGTCCAGGTCCGCGTCGGCATCGTCGGCCAGTGTCCTGATCCTGTCCGGCAGGCCCGAATCGTTCAGATCGACGGCGGAGAGATTCACCGACAGTCCGCCCTCCCAGCCGTTCCGCCGCCAATGGGCGCTCGCGAGCATCGACATCCTGATCACCTCCGAGGTGATCTCGCCGATCATCTGCTCTGCCTCGGCGACCCCGAGGAAAGCGGATGGTCCCAGCAGACCCCATTCGGGGTGTCGCCACCGGACCAGGGCCTCACAGCCGACCACCCGCAGATCGGCGGCGCGGACCTTGGGCTGGAAGTGAAGTTCCAGTTCCCTGCGATCGATGCCACGGCGGAGGTCGCCGGCCAATTCGTTGCTCACCTGTATCTCCGGTATTCGCCTTGTCTGAAGTTCCAGCCGACACATCGAAGCGCGCCCCAGGGAGTTCTCGGGGAAGGGCGCGCTCCGCTGCGTCGTGTCCATGGAGCGGGATCCAAGGGAGTTGGATTCCCTGCCGGCTCTCTCGATGCCGGTAATCACATCGAACCACTCTCGCGGCCCCGTCTCATGGGGGAAAGCACCCCTGAATCACCGATGGTGGGGTACCAGGGGTGCCTAGAGCACCCGCTTCAGGTCCCGCCGGGTCTCGATGCCGAGCTTCGCGTAGACCTTGGTCAGGTGATTCTCGACCGTCTTCGGGGTCACGAACAGCTCCTGCGCGATCTCGCGATTGGTTCGTCCCGACGCGGCGATCTCGGCGACCCGCCTCTCCGACGCGGTCAGTTCGTCGAACTTGAGCGAACGGCTATTGAACCCGAAACTCTCGAGGCCGGCGCCCGCCAGCTTCGCGGTGTGCCGCGCCCCGGCGGCCATCGCGAGCTCAAGGCCGGTCTCCAGCTCGGCTCGGCCGTCATGCGGCGAGCCGTTCCGGCAGAGCTCGGAGCCCAGCTCGACCCGGGCCCGGGCCTCCTCGGTCCTGAGCGCCGAACGGCCCAGGCTGTCGACCGCCAATCGAAGGCGGCCGGTCCGCTTGGCGGGGTCTCCGGCCAGGGCGAGTGCCCTCTGGGCCGTGCCGAGAGCCGCCGGACGGTCCCACCACTTCGCCCAGGCGAGATGTTCCTCGGCCAGCGACTCCGCTTCCTCGTTCGGACCTTCCGCCGCCAGGGCACGGGCCAGCACCGCACGCCACGGCAAGGACTTCATCGAGTACTCGGTGCTCTCGTCCTCCTCGATCGAGGCGACGTCGAGACGCACCAGATCGGGCCGCCCCTGGGCTTCCCGCAGCAGGGCCCTCGACCAGGGAATCCACCGGAGAGCGGTCGGACCGCCCGGACCGAACTCGATTCCTCCCTCGACCATGCGCCGTTCGGCTTCGTCGAAACGGCCCTGGTCGATCAGGGCCCGCATCTCCAACGCGACGTTCACCGGCGCCATGATCGGCGGCACCCCACCCTGTTCGACGGTCAGCGCGTCGGCCTCCGCGTCCACCGGCCTGCCCTCCGCGAGGGCCAGTACCGCCCGGGCACCGATGGCACCCGCGGCCGCGAAGGCGGAACCTCTGCCGCGACTGTCGTCGATCGCCTGATTGATCGAGTTTCTCGCCGTGTCGTGCGCCTCGCAGGTGAGCAGCACGTATACCGACATGTACCAGGCGAGCGATTCGGAGGAATCCTCGTGGATCATGCGTCCGCCGCCGAGTGCGCGCGTGGCCAGCTCGACGATCCTGCGGGGATGCATTCCGGTGGACTGGCCGCGCTGCGCCAACAGGGCGAGCAGGGTCCGCTCCGCTCTGGTGCGCCCTTCGACGCCCAGATGGCGTTCCAGATCGAGATCGTGCTCGCCGCCGGAAAGCCAGGCGAGCACGGCCAGGTCGACCTCGAGCTGAAGCGCCTGGTCGGCATCGCCGTCGGCCATCTCGGAGATCGCGGAAAGGACCACGCCGCGGGCCTCCTCGATGCCCGATCCGGCGAAGGCGGCGAAGGCGCGGTCACGGTAGATGTCCGCTCTCAGCCCGGGCTCGTCCACTCCGGTCAGCGAAGCCTGAAGGTGGCTGAGACCGGCGTCGAAGGACCCTTCGCGAATCTCTGCTCTCCCCAGCTCCGAAATCACCTTCGCCTTCAGCTCTGGTGGCGGCGGTTCGGCCAATGCCCTGGTCAGGTGGATCGTCGCCGAGGAGGCCGAGCCCGAGGCGAGCGCCCGGCTCGCGGTCCGCCGGAGCAGCCGCACCACCGACTCGCTGCCGGATGGATGGGAGTTGAGGGCGTGCACCGTCAAGACGTCGTCGGTGCTGCCGTCCGCCTCGAGCACCTCGAAGGCCCGCCTGTGCGCGAGGGCCCGGGTGGCGTCCGGGATCTCGCCGGTTACGACCGCCGTGATCAGCGGGTGCTGAATCCGGAGGGGCCGGCCCGACTGCAGGATCCCGGCCGCGACCAGAATGCCCGCGGCTCTGATCGCCGTCTCGGAATCAAGCTCGGCGATCTCGGCGGCATGCCGGATCTCCCCCTCGCCGCCGAGGATCGCGACCGCCCTCGCCAGGCGCTTCTCACCCGATCCGAGCTTGTCCATCCGCGCCAGGATCGATCGGCGGACCGCCATCGGACCGCCTGCCTCGAAAACCTGATCGAGGTCCAGTTCGGTCGGATTCGCCCGCAGCTCGGCGAGGGCGGTGACCAGCTCGGAGAGATAGAAGGGGTTACCGCCCGTGACCCGTAGACATGCGTCGATGAGCTGTGGCGGGGGCACACCTTCGGTGAACGCACCGCCGAGCAGCTCGTTCACGGCCTCCCCGGAAAGTGGTGTCGGCCGGATCGTGACCGCGTCGGCTTCGGGAGCGATCGCGGCATGCTCGGCGATACCCGATTCGGGCTCGTCGGTGCGGAGGCCGACCAGGATCGCGACGGGAAGCCCGTCGATCCTTCGCGATATGTAGCTGCCGGCCAGCAGCGAGGCCTGATCGGACCAATGCGCGTCGTCGATCACGAGCAGCATCGGACCGTCGTCCGACGCGTTCACGAGCAGCCAGTAGAGCCCGTGGAAAACGTTCTGCATCATTTCCTGGCTGAGTCCCGGGATCTCCGGCATGGCTTCGAATCCGATCGCCGCCTTGGCCGAAACCGCGGGGCCGGCCAGGAGACGCTCGCGGCGCTCCGGTGAGGACGAGACCAGCCGTTTCTCGATCAGCTGCCGGATCACGCCGAACTCGAGGTTGCGCTCGAGCACGCCTCCCCGGCTGCGCATCACGTCGAAGCCGCTGGCCTCGGCCATGACGCAGGCCTCCCGGAGCAATGATGTCTTCCCGATCCCGGCCGCGCCTTCGATCACGGTGAGTGACCCGAACCCGTTGCGGGCCTGGTCGAGTTGGTCGGCGATCACCTCCAGCTCGGCCCGGCGCTCGAGCAGGGGCGAATCGACCGGGCGGGTGGAGGGATCTTCGGCGACCCTATTCGGAAAGTTCATCGGTCCGGCTCGTTCGCACCTTGTACACATGGAAGATGGTCGACCGGCGATCCGTGCGGATCACCTGCCGGGTGAAAAGCAGCTTCCTGTCCAGTTGGGCCATCGCCCGGATCCCTCGCCGGTACCGGGCCTTCACGACAAAGGTCACCCGCTTCCAGTGGCCCGCGCGAATCGTCACCCTGACCGGCCGTGCCATCGGCTTCCCCCGCCTGGATCTGAGCGTCACCGGCACCGCGGTGCTCCGGCATTTCGGCTTGAACCGAGCCGGGCACTTGAGACGGATGTGCAGGTTTCTGCCGTCGAAGACCGAAACGGTTCGGGTGGGCTCGTCGGGTTCTTCGGGTTTGGGCGGTGGAATCACGACGGGCTGGTGAACGTACTCGGCCGAATCACCGGAGCAGCTCGAACTGAGACCGTCCCCGGCGATCGCGGTGGCGTGGATCACCGTTTTCGACCCGGCGGGCACCACGAGTGGCAGGCCCTCCGACGAAAAGAGCTCGCCCGGGCCCTCGGCAACCGGGGCCGAGGAGCAGTCGGCGGTCGTGAAGAGCCTGACCGTCTCGTCGACTCCGGCCTTGCCCCTGACCCGGATCGAGGTCGCGGTACCGGGCGATCCCGGATCGCTGGTCAGACCCGAAGGCGCCGCGGGTGGGTAGGCGAACTTCCGGATCCGGTCGTTGCCCGAATCCACCACGTAGATCGATCCGTCGGCACCCACCTCGACGTCGGCCGGCCGGTTGAACCCATCCACCCCGGAACCGGTGACCCCCCACTTGCCGAGATAGGTCCCGGTCGCGCTGAATATCTGGATCCGGTCGTTCCCGTTGTCGACCACATACGTCTTGCCGTCCGGCGCGAAATCGATACCGGATGCCTGCCCGACGACGTCGCTGAAATTGAACTGGCCGTCCTCCGAGCCCGGCTTCCCCCAGGTCTCGAAGAAGAAGGTCCCGCCGGAGCTGTACTTGCTGACCCTTCGATTTCCGGAGTCCACCAGGAACACCACGCCGGTCGGGCTGGTATCGATCGCCAGAGGCCGGACGAAAGGAGCCCCGAGCCCGACGATGTCGTTGACGAAATCTCCCTGGGGATTGAATCTCTGGATCCGGTCGTTGGCGCTGTCGGCGACGAAGATCGAGGTTCCGTTGACCGTGACGTCGGTCGGCTGGGAGAACTCCCCGTCGGCCGTGCCGGTGATGCCCCATCGGTCGAGGTACTTCCCCGAACCGCTGAATTTCTGGATTCGGTCGTTTCCCATGTCGGCGACGATCACATTGCCGGCGGGATCGGTGTCGATGCCCAGCGGGACGTTGAACCGTCCGGCTCCGTCCCCCGAGTCCCCCCAGGTGGTCAGGCGCGTTCCCGCGGCGTCGCACTTGACGATCCGGTCGTTGCCCGAATCGGAGATGAACAGGTCACCCGCCGGTCCGATCGTGACGGCGGACGGATACTCGAGCGGCCCGCAGGCATCGGCGGGCCACACCGGCACCGGGAGGGGTGCCGGTGTGGACGCCGCGGACGCGGAGCCGCCGATCTGGCCTGGAGCCAGAGTGGCGATCGCGGCCAGAAAGGCCACGAAGATCGAGGTTCGACGGCGGGGAGACATGCTCGATCAGTCCTTGACCCGCACCTTGTAGGTGTGGAAGACCACCGAGGGACGCTTGGCCTTGCGATACCCGACCCGCTTCGAGCGAATCACCTGCTTGACCGTGAGCAGCTTCTCGTCCCGGTAGGTCATCGCGGCGACCTTGGCCCGGTACTTCGGCTTGATCGCGAACCGCACTCGCACCCAGCCACCGGACTGGACGGAGACCTTCACCTTCTTCGCCATCGCCCGGCCCTTCCACGACCTGAGAGTCACCGGCTGCGCCTTGCTCGCGCAGCCCGGACGGAACCGTGCCGGACACTTCAGGCGAACATGAAGGTTCTTGCCGTCCCACATCGCCTTCGAACCGTTCGGTCCCTTGATTCCGGGAAGAAGCTGTCCCTTTCCGGTGCCCCGGTTGACGAACTTGACCGACTCTTCGGAACAGGCCGAAGCGAGCCCGTCGGCTCCGACGGCGGTGGCCTTGAAGACGGTGGTCGAACCGGCCGCGACCTTGACGGTGAGACCGGGATCCTTGAACTTGGCCGCCGGTCCCTGGACCACCGGGCTGCCGGAGCAGTCCGCGGTCTTGTAGATCCTGACCGATTCGGAGGTTCCGGCGTCTCCCTTGATCCTGATCGAGCTCACCTTGCCCGGCGATGCCGGATCGGAGGTGAGAGCGGTCGGAGGAGCAGGCGGAAACGCGAACTTCTGCACCCGCTTGTTGCCGGAGTCGAGCACGTAGACCGCTCCGTCGGAGCCGATCGTCAGGGACTGGGGTGAGATGAACTCCCCCGGATCGGTTCCGACCGTTCCCCACTCGGCCAGAGGCTCACCGACGGAAGAGAACATCTGGACGCGATGGTTGTCACGATCGGTGGTGAAGATATTGCCGTTCTCGGCGATTCCGATTCCCCTGGGCGAGTCCATGAACTGGCCGGGAGCGGATCCCTTGGAGCCCCATTTCCCACCGAAGCTCGCGAAACCGTTGAACTTCTGCACACGGGAGTTGCCGGTGTCGCCGACGTAGATCCTGCCGCTCGGATCCGTCGCGATTCCACGCGGTTCGTTGAAGAATCCATCGCCCATGCCGAACATGCCCCACTTCGTCACGAACACTCCGTTCGATTCGAAGACCGAGACGCGGTTGTTGCCGGTGTCGGCGACCAGCACCCGACCGTCGAGACCAGGCGCGATATCGGCGGGTTTCGAGAATTGAGTGTCGCCGTTGCCGGCGGTGCCCCACCTGTCCAGGTACACGCCGTCGGCGCTGAACCTCTGGACACGGTTGTTGTCGGTATCGGCCACCCACACTTCGCCGGAGGCGGTGACGCCGATGCCCCGCGGATTCTTGAACTGGCCGTTGCCCATGCCGACGCCGCCCCATTCGTCCAGGAGCTGGCCATCGAGCGTGAACTTCTGGACCCGGCTCTTGGCGACATCGAGCACGTAGAGGTGCCCGTTGGCGTCGGCCGCGATATCCCCCACGGAATCGAACAGGGCGGCGTCGCCGAAGGAGGAGACGTATACGGGCGGGTCCGCGGCTTCCGCACGCGGCGCGAGGATCAGGATCGCGGCGAGCAGAGCGATCAGAAGACCCGGCACGGACCATCGGCGGAGGCTCTCGGGTTGAAGACGAATGTCGGAAACGGAAAACACTTGTTGGATCCCTCTCGTTTGCTGCGGCCCCGTCGAGTGGTGACCGGCGATTTCGGATGCGGGACCAGTCTGGGATGGGCGGGGGAGATCCTCATGGGGGGTCACCCCCCTGACTTCGGGGGTTGGGGCTCGCGAACGGATATGGTCGGCGGGCTCGAGTTCCGGCACCGCCGGGCCCGGACCTATCGCCGCCCGAGAGCCATATGCCCGACGGAAGGCCCGATCGGCATCAGTAAGCTGGACATGGAGACCTGGCGTATCCTCCGCGCAGGTTTCGAAATCAACCGTGGTTGGTAGTGAGATCAGGGAGACGAATACGTGACACGACTAGCCGAAGGACGCACCACCCATCTGGACCGCTCAGAGATCGCCGTGGAAACGCTGCGACTCTTCGACGAGGGCCATGATCCGAGCATCCGCCAGTTGGCGAAGGTCCTCGGCGTGACGCCGTCGGCCATCTATCACCACTTCGACTCGAGGGCAGAGATCGTCCACGCCGCGGTCGAGCTCGTGTGGCACGAGATCCTCGCCGAGTCCTTCGAAGAGGTCGGCAACCCCTTCGACGCCGATCCGGTCGAGTTCCTGATGGTGACCGCATTCGTCACGAGGCGAGTCTTCTCCCGCCACTACGCGATCGCCCCCTACCTGACCGCCACACCCCAGTCGGATGAGCTTTCGGCCGGCACACTGGCGATCATGGCCAATGTGTTCGAGCGGTTCGGGCTCTACGGAACGGATGCGGCCGAGGCCTTCCATGCCTACGCGTCCTACACCTTCGGCAACTCGCTCTTCGCCGCGAGCCGCCTCGCCGCCAACGCGGAGCTCGACATCAGTTCGGTCGAGGCCGGCCGGCTGGAGCGGTTCCGTTCCGAGGTCGATCCGGGGGCGGCCCAGTTCTCATCGGCCGAGACCCGGGAGGCGATCGACGGGGTGATGGACATCTCGATGGTCGATCCCGAGCGGGACATCGAGCTTTTCGGGATCGGGCTTCGCCGCCTGATCGAGAGCATGGCCCCTTCCTGAGCGGTAGCTTCGTCGGATGGAACTCATTCGACTGACCAGAGAAGGTCCGCTGGCGATCCTCACGATCGACAGTCCGCCGCTCAACCTTTTCGACGCCCGCCTGATCTCCGAGCTGAAGCTGGCCGTGGAGGAAGTGCGGGCGGATCCGCCCCGTGCCCTGCTGATCCGGGCCGACGGCAAGGTGGTCTCCGGCGGAGTCAACGTCCAGGAGTTCGAGGGCCTGACCGCCGCGCAGGGATCGGCCCTGTGGAGCGATCTGCTCGGCCTGGTGGATCGGATCGAGGCACTGCCGCTGCCGGTTCTCTTCGCGGCCCACGGCCTCACGCTCACCGCGGCCTTCGAACTCTCGCTCGCCTGCGATCTCATCATCGCCGGAGAGTCGGCCAAGTTCGGTCTGGTCGAGATCGTGGTCGGCCTGACCCCTTCGATGGGCGGCCCACAGCGCCTGGCGGAACGGGCGGGTTCGGGTCGTGCCCGGCAGTTGGTGATGACCGGCGACCTGTTCGACGCGGCCACGCTCGAACGCTGGAACGTGGTCAACGAGGTGGTCGCCGACCAGGATCTGCGAGAGCACGCCGAGCGGCTCGCGATCCGTCTGGCCAACGGTCCGACCCGTGCCCACGCCATGACCAAGCGGATCCTGCGGGCCTATGTCGAGGGCGGTGTCCCGGCTGCCGATAGAGTCACCCGTCGAGACGCGGCAGACCTGTTCGAAACCGAAGACCTGCGAGGAGCGGTACGTACTTTCCTCGAAGAGGGTCCGGGAAACGCAACCTATGAAGGGAAGTGATCCGATGAGAAAGAGTCCGAGAGTTCTATTCGCGCTGATCGCCTTGATCGCGCTGTCCGCATTCACGATCGCCGCCTGTGGCGGCAGTGACGACGATTCCGGTGATGATGTAACCACCGCCGAGTACATCGCCCAGGCGGATGCGATCTGCACCGAGGCCGACAAGGAGAATGATGCCGCCGTCAAGACTGCTTTCGGCAACGAGCAGCCGACCAAGGAAGAAGTGACCTCCTTCGTATCCGAAGAGATAGTTCCCACCCTGGAAACGCAGCTTTCCGATCTGCGGGAGCTGACACCTCCGGAAGGCGATGCCGACACCGTAAACGGAATCTATGATCGCTTGGACACGGCGATCGCGGAGGTCAAGGAAGATCCGGAATCGTCACTGAACAAGGATCCCTTCGTCGATATCTATGCCGACGCAAAGGCATACGGCTTTAGATCCTGCGGCGTCAACTGATCCCAATCCGATCGAGAATAGAGGGCCTCGCTCCGGCGAGGCCCTCTTCGGGCTATTCCTCAGGCATGTAGGGAGCCGGCTTCGGCCTGTGCCTGCCGCCGGGGAAGGCCAGGCGGAGGATCGTGCGCTGGACCATGGTCCATTGCTGCAGGAACGGACCCGTGTTGTACGGCAGGCCGTAGCGTTCGCAGATGTCCTTCACCCGCGGTGCGATCTCGGCGTAGCGGGTGCTCGGCATGTCGGGATAGAGGTGATGCTCCACCTGGTAGCTGAGGTTGCCGCTGGCCACGTGGAACAGCGGTCCGCCATCGATGTTGGCCGCACCGGCGAGCTGGCGCACGTACCAGGCTCCCCGTGACTCGTTCTCGACTTCCTTCTGTGAGAAGACATAGGTCTGATCCGGGAAGTGGCCGCAGAAGATGATCGCGTTCGACCAGAAGTTACGGACGATGTTGGCCGTGAAGTTGGCTGACGCGGTGGACTTGAAGCCGCGCTTGGCGGCGGTGAGCGCGTCGTCGATCGCCTTCCGCCGCTCCTTCCTCCTCCGGAACCGGCCCGTGGCCGCACTGACCGCGACGCTCGCCGCGGCCCCGGCCAGACCGGAGACGGCGGGCCAGGCGACATAGTCCTTGAGGATCTGGTCACGGGCCTTGCCGAGGATGTCCTTGACCTCCTCCTTGACCTGCTCCTTCGATTTCTCACCCTTGCGGATCGCTTCGAAATCGAGATCGTGGGTGGCGACGCCCCACTCGAAGAAGGCCATCAGGATGATGTTGTAGATCGGCTGGGCCAGGTAGACGGGATGCCATCGCTGGTCCGGGTCGATGCGCATGATCTCGTAGCCGAGATCCTTGTCCTTGCCGAGGATGTTGGTGTAGGTGTGGTGGACGTAGTTGTGGGAGTGCTTCCAGGCCTCGGCGGTGGAGGCGGTGTCCCAGTCCCAGGTGGTCGAGTGGATCTGGGGATCGTTCATCCAGTCCCACTGCCCGTGCAGGACGTTGTGGCCGATCTCCATGTTCTCGAGGATCTTGGCTGCCGAGTTGGTCGCGGTGCCGGCGACCCAGGCGGCGCGGTTGGGAGAGGCGAGCAGGAGCAGACGGCTCATCACGGCCAAGCGGCGGTGCAGTTCGATCATGCTCTGGATGTACTTGCGGTCGCGGGCCCCGAGGTCCGCGTAGACCTCGTCGTGGATCGCGTCGAACTCCTTGGCGAGTTCCTCCAGCTGCGTCTCACTGAGGTGGGCCAGGGGACTGCGGATCTGGTCCGCTCCGCCGGCCGGCGGATCGGGAATCGTCGCGGTGGCTGGGTTCATGGTTCGGCTCTCTTCCTCTGGTTCAAGTTCATGTTCAAAGTTTGATTTCGACGGGACCCTCGGGGGCGTTGACGCAGGTGCGGACGATCTCGCCCTCGCCGCCGTGCACCTCGCCCGTGCGGAGATCCCGCAGGCGGCCCGAGCGGAGGGTGCCGACGCAGGTCCGGCAGATGCCCATCCGGCAGCCGTAGGGCAGGTCGGCACCGGCTTCCTCTCCGGCCACCAGGATCGGCTTGCCGGCTTCGCATTCGGCCGTGACTCCACTCTTGGTGAAGGTGACGCTGCCGCCCGCGCCGATTCCCGGATCGCCGCCGATCACGGGCTGGAACCGTTCCAGCTCGAGTCGTTCGGGGATTCCGTTTTCCTTCCAGTGAAGGACCAGGTCATCTAGCATCTCCCCCGGCCCCGAGGCGAAGGTCCGGCGCTCACGCCAATCGGGGCAGAGTTCGTCCAGGTGTCCCGCCGTGAGGCGGCCCTCGGAGCCGGTCTCTTGGATGTGGAGGTCGAGCCAGGGACGTTTCGCGGCGAGCGTGTGAAGTTCGTCGCCGAAGATCACCTGGTCGCGGTCGCGGGCCGAGTGGACGTGCCTCACATCGGTCGGGCGACCGCCGCGTTCGATGCTTCGCAGCATGCTCATGATCGGGGTGATGCCGCTGCCGGCGGTGATGAAGAGCAGCCGCGGTGGCGCGGGTTCCGGCAGGGTGAAGGTACCTTCGACCCCGCCGAGCCTCACGATCTCACCGGGCTTCGCGACCTTGGTGAGCCAGGGCGAGACCTTGCCGGATTCGACCAGCTTGGGGGTGATCGCGATGCATCCGTCGGGACGTTCGGCGTCGGAGGTCAGCGAGTATGCCCGCCAATGGTGGATGCCGTCGACGACGACGCCGATCCGCAGGTACTGGCCGGGGCGGTGTCCGCCCCACTTGTGGCCGGGCTTGATCACCACGGTCACGGCACCGTCCGCTTCGGGATGGATCCGCTCGATCCGGCCACGCAGTTCCTGGGTGGACCAGAGCGGATTGATCAGCTCCAGATAGTCGTCGGGCAGCAGTGGCGTGAAGAACGTGCTGACCGCTTCCAGGGCTCGGCGGCGGTGCTTCGAAACGTTGGGAAGGGCTCCTCTCTCTGCCATGGACGGAACTATGACGATTTGAGAACGTTTGTCAAACTTCTGTTCACATGTCACATTGACCAGCTAGCATTGGGGCATGGCCAAGCCAGCTCCAACTCCGGTCCGTGGCGCGGATCTGAGGAAATCGCGGGAACGGGAACTGATCGCGGTCACCCGCCGCCTGTTCGACGAGCGCGGAGTGCAGGAGGCCCCGATCGAGGCGATCGCCAAGGAAGCGGGCATCGCCCGGGGACTGATCTATCGCCAGTTCTCCTCGAAGGAGGAGCTTTTCGTGGTCACCGTGTCCGATTACCTGACGGAACTGGCGCACGAGCTCGAGGACGCCCGGTCCCGGGGCGGCGACCCCGAGGCTCAGTTGGAACGCGGAGCCCGCGCCTACGCCCGCTTCTGCGTGCGCTATCCGGCCTTCCTCGACTGTGCGCTGTCGCTGATGAAACAGCCCCCGGAAGGACTCCGCGAGATCGTCTCGGACGCCTACTACCTGCGGCTCGGCCAGGGCATGTCCCGCTGTGTGGCGACCGTGGCCGCCACCCTCCACGAGGGCAGGGACGCGGGTCGGTTCGAGATCGAAGATCCCGACTATCTGGCCAATCTGCTCTGGACCCAGGTGCTCGGCGCGATGCACCTGTCACGGCTCGGGGTCGGAGTCCGCCAGCCGGCACCGGGAATCCCCGAGCTGTTCCCGATCGATGCCGAGCGCGTGGTCGAATCCTGCGTCGAGAGCGCGATGCTGCTCGCCAGACCCGTGAGCGGATAGCCGGCACGCCCACTCACTCGGCGTGATTTCGCGATCAGGATCGCACAGCGAAGCGAAGCGATCCTGATCCTTTTTTCAGACGCCGGCCTCGCAGGGCAGGCGGCCGGACTTGACCGCCGCCTCCAGGGCCTCGAAGTCCCGTTCAGCCTGATCGGCGTAATCGTGACACCAGGTCGCGACCGCCCGGTCGAAGACATCTGATCCTCCGAGATATCCGAGGATCGCGGCCCAGCCGGGGCTTTGGCTGTGGGCCCGCGCCAGCAGCCGTGCGCAGACCGTTCCGTATCGCTCGAACTGAGCCTCGGTCAGAGTCTCGAGATCCACCGAACCCTTCATGTCACGGAACTGGCGTCCGTAGTAGTCGACGCCACGCACCCCGCTCACCCAGCCGAGGAAGGGATCGGAGGCGGCCTGCAGCACCTGCTGGCTGGAGACGACCCGGTACCCCTGCTTCTTCGCGTCGCGGTCGCCCAGCCCGGTCAGCGGGACCGGAGGGATCTTGCCCCAGGTCTCGAGCACGGACCGCTGGGCCTCCTTCAGCTGGATGAAGACCGGCTCACCCTGCGGGCCGACCAGCAGGATGATGAAACACCTGGTCCCGACGCTGCCGACCCCGACGACCCGGAGGGCGTAGTCGACCAGCCGGAACTTGGAGAGCAGCAGGGCGATGTCGGGACGCAGCGTCTCGCGGTACTTGTCGACCACCCTCTGCACCTCCTCCCGCGGGACGAGATCGCCGATGTGACGGAGGATCGGCGGCTGGTCCGCGATCTGCAGCTCACCGTCGTCGAGGGTCGTGACGATCTTGCCGAGGACCCGCTCCGAGGTGCGTTTCCTGGCCTTCTTGACGGTCTTTCGGATCAGCTCGGCGCCTTCCGGGTTGGCCGCCAGATCCTGGTAGGTCTCGATCTCGGCCCGGTAGTAGTACCGGTCCAGGGCACTCATCTCGGCCAGCTCTGCCAGCGTCTCCCGGTACGAGCGGGCAGCCGAAAGGCAGGCCCGCCGGGCCGACTCGGCGGAGAATCCCCGATGCCTGAAACCGACCTCCACCGAGGCGACCAGGCGCTTGACGTCCCATTCCCAGGGACCGGGGCCCGACTCGTCGAAATCGTTGAGATCGAGCAGCACCCGGCGATCGGGGGCCGCGAACAGGCCGAAGTTGGCCACGTGCGCGTCGCCGCAGGTGATGATCTGGATCCCGGTGCGCGGTTCGTCGGAGAGATCGTGGGCCATCGTCGCCGCGGTCCCCCGGTAGTAGGCGAACTTCGACTGAAGCATGCGGCCGATCCGGACCGGGATCAGTTCCTGAAGGCGGGAGAGGTTCTGCTCCTCGATGATCGCCACCGGGTCACGCTCACCGGCCAGGAATCTCGCATGATCCGAGCGCTTGATCTGCGACCGAAGGGTTTTCCCGTACTTCCGGGCGTCCTCGAAGGTGGCGATGGTCCCGTTCATCAACGAAGAATACTCGCCTTCAGATCAGCGACCGAAAAGCCAGGGGTGGAGACGATCAGCACGCTATATGCGTGCTGATCGTCTCCACCCCCGGTTCGGCGGTGCCTAGATGCGTTGGATCAGGGTTCCGGTTCCTGTGCCTCCGGCGGTGCACATCGTGACCAGGCCGAGCTCGCCGTCGCTCCGCTCCAGCTCGTGCAGGAGGGTCGTGATCAGGCGGGCCCCGGAAGAGCCGAGGGGATGCCCCAGGGCGAGCGCCCCGCCGTTGACGTTGACCCGATCCATGTCCGGCGCGAGCTCACTTCGCCATGCGCCGACGACCGAGGCGAAGGCCTCGTTGATCTCGATCAGGTCCAGATCTCCGATCGCGAGACCGTTGCGTTCCAGGAGAGCCCTGGTCGCCGGGATCGGGCCGGTCAGCATCATCACCGGATCCACCCCCACGGTGAGCGCGTCGAAGATCCGGGCCCGCGGCTTCAGACCCAGCTCGTCGGCCTTCTCCCGGGTCATGAGCAGGACCGCCGCGGCACCGTCGGAAATCTGGGAGGCATTGCCTGCGGTCACCGTTCCGTCTTCAATGAAGGCGGGTTTCAGCCCGGCCAGGATCTCAGGCGTGGTTCCGGGACGGATGCCCTGGTCGCTCGTCCGCAGCTCACCGTCGGCCTCGACCGGGACGATCTCGCGGTCGAAACGGCCCTCCTCGGTGGCCCTTGCGGCCAGCCGGTGGGAGCGAACGCCGAGTTCATCCTGCTCCTCGCGGGAGATCCCCCACTTCTCCGCGATCCGCTCGGCCGAGATTCCCTGGGACACCAGCTCGTAGCGCTCCATCAGCTCGGGTGGGAACGGGATGCCGAACTCGTCGGCATGGGCGACGTTGGAACCCATCGGAATCCGGCCCATGTGTTCGACACCGCCGCCGATCGCGACGTCATGCATGCCGGAGGCGACCATCGCCGCCGCGAAGCTCACCGCGGTCTGAGCCGACCCGCACTGACGGTCGATCGTGGCCGCGGGCGTGGTCAGCGGCAGGCCCGCCTGGAGCCAGGCGTTGCGGGCGACGTTGTTCGACTGCTCGCCGACCTGGGTCACCGCTCCGGCGACCACGTCACCGACCAGAGCCGGATCGATTCCCGAGCGTTCGACCACCGCCCGGTAGGACGCGCCGAGCAACTCGTTCGGATGGATGTCCCGGTACCAGCCCTTGGCCGGGTGTCCCCGGCCGATCGGGGTTCGCGCGGCCTCGACGATCACCACTTCGCGGCCCTGCAGGTTCGAATCAGCTCTGGCGGACATGGCGGCTCCTCCGGTAATGAGTTTTATGATGAAACTAACTCTAGAACGCAGGGGAAATCCCGCCGTGACATCGGTCACGCGGGCGGGTCGGACGAGTGGGCGCCCGTGGCCTAGATCGGGCTGATCGACGCGGCGCTGGAACCGTGGGCCCGTGGGGCGCCCTGGCCCTTGTCCCAGGCGATCTCCAGGCCCTCGCGCAGGATCGCGGCGATCTCCGGGAACAGTTCCGGCTCGGCGATCAGCGGCGGGGCGATCTGCACGATCGGGTCGGCCCGGTCATCCAGGCGGCAGATCAGACCCCGATCGAACAGCGCTTCGGAAAGCACGTCCTTGAACAGCTCCTCGGCCTCCGGTCCGGCGAAGGGCTCCTTGGTCTCCTGATCCCGCACCAGCTCGAGTGCCCAGAAATGGCCCATGCCACGGACATCGCCGACGATCGGGATGTCACGCAGGCTGTTGAGCGCCGCCTCGGCCACCGGTTCGTTGGAGCGCACATTGTCGAGCACGTTCTCGCGCTCCATGACCTCGAGCGTCTTCAGAGCGATCGCCGATCCGACCGGATGTCCGCCGAAGGTGTAGCCGTTGTTGTAGCTGGCGCGGCCGTCGAAGAAAGGCTCGGCGACCTTGTCGTGCATCAGCAGGCCGCCCATCGCGAAGTGGGCGCCGGTGAGCCCCTTGGCGAAGGTGATCATGTCCGGCACATAGCCGAAGCGCTGGGCGCCGAACCACTCGCCGATCCGGCCATAGGCGCAGATCACCTCGTCCGAGCAGAGCAGGATGCCGTTGCGGTCACAGATCTCGCGCAGTCCCTGCCAGTAACCGGCCGGCGGGGTCAGGCAGCCGCCCGCGTTCTGGACCGGCTCGGCGATCATCATCGCGATCGTCGAGGGGTCCTCGAACTCGATCGCCGCTTCCACGTCAGCGAGCAGGGCAGCGCAAAAGGCCCCTTCGTCATCCCCGAAGGGGTGACGATATGCGTTCGTGTTGGTGACGTGAGTGGTCGGCACCCCGAGCGGATCGAAGGGGGTGCGGCAGTACGGGATCCCGGTGAACGAGAGGGCACCCATCGTCACCCCGTGGTAGGCGTCCTTGCGGGCGATCACCTTGCGGCGGCGCGGTTCACCCTGGGCGGCCTGCCACTGAACAGCCATCTTCCAGGCGGCCTCGACCGACTCGGATCCGCCCGAGGTGAAGAAGACCTTGTTCATGCCTTCGGGCGCCAGCCCGGCGATCCGGGTCGCGAGCTCGATCGCCGGCGGATGGGCCACGGTCCAGTTCGAGGAGTAGGGCAGCCGTTTCATCTGCTCGTGGGCCGCGGCACCGATCTCGTCCCCGTGGGAATGCCCGAGCGAGGCGCAGTAGAGCCCGGAGAGGCCGTCGATGTATCTCTTGCCCTCCTGGTCGAAGACGTGGACACCCTCGCCATGCTCGATGATCGTCATCGGATCATCGTCATACGCGGTCATGTCCGAGAAATGCAGCATCAGATGCTGCTTGGCGAGCTTCTGCAGCCGATCGTTCTCCGTCATGTTCAAAGTCTAGTGCCTCAAAACGCCTGCAAACCGAAGACCCGGCGGGCGTTGCCTTCGAGGTAGAGCTCACACGTCTCCTCGTCGAGGTCCAGCGCCCCGAGATCCTCCAACGCCTGCCCGGGCGAGATCATCGGGTAGTTGGTCCCGAACAGCACCCGCCGCCGGCCCGATCTCGATTTCATGTAGCCGACCAGCTCTGGCGGAAGCCGCTTCGAGGTGTAGGCCGAGGTGTCGATATAGACGTTCTCGTGTTTGCGGCAGACCGCGATCATCTCCTCGGTCCAGGGGTAGCCGATGTGCCCGCCGACGATCACGAGCTCGGGGAAATCCAGCGCCACCTGATCGATGTAGGGGATCGGACGCCCGGTCTCCGAGGGGCGCAGCGGACCGGTGTGGCCGACCTGCGTGCAGAACGGGATGCCGAGATCGACGCAGGCCGCGTACAGCGGGTAGTAGCGCCGGTCGGTGGGCGGCGCCTCCCAGAGCCACGGCACCACCCGCAGTCCCTTGAAACCCAGCTCCTCGACGCAGCGCCGCAGTTCACGCACCGCCTCCATCGGCCTGTTCAGGTCCACGGCGGCGATCCCGGCGAAGCGGTCGGGGTACTCGGCCACCCAGCCGGCGATCTCCTCATTCGAGATCAGGGGCGGCACATACGGAGCGTGCCAGGCGCTGAGCAGCCCGAATCCGACACCGCCCGCGTCCATCGCGGCCACGGTCGCGGCGATCGGCAGCTCCTCGGCCGGCACCTCCTGCCCGGTCCAGCGGCGCAGCGACTCCAGCATGTCGTGCGAGAAGAATCTGCGGGTCGGGTGCTGCATCCAGGCGTCGATGGTCACTTCGTCTCCTTCGTTCGGTCCGAGGATGTTGGCACAGCAAAAAGGGCCCGGTCAGCCGCCTCCCGAGATCCAGGCCCGTGGGCCCGGGCCGCTGCGGGCGACCCGGTCTCCCGGATTCGCCAGCTTGCACTTGCCGAGCGAGAGACAGCCGCAGCCGATGCACTCGGTCAGGCCGGAGCGCAGCCGCTCCAGCTCCTCGATCCGCTCGTCGATCCGGCCGGTCCACTTGCTGGACAGGCGCGACCATTCCCTGCCGGTCGGCGCCCGATCGCGGGGCAGCTTGTCCAGTTCCTCCCCGATCTCGACCAGGGTAAGGCCGATCTTCTGGGCGAACACGATGAAGGCGATCCGCCGCAGCACCGGCCTCGGATAGCGCCGGTGCCCGGACCCCGCCCGTTCCGAATCGATCAGACCCTTCTCCTCGTAGAAGCGCAGGGCAGAGGCGGCCACGCCGCTGCGTCGGGAGACCTCGGTGATGGTCAGTTGTTCGGACATGCGGGAAAGAAATCACATCCGGGCCTTGACTTCAAGCTCACTTGAACTTGTACTTTCGTCTCCGAAGCCGGACCGAACCGATCAAACGAAACGAGAACCCATGAACGAGACGAAAACCCCCAGTCAGACGATCATCGACGAAGTCACCACGTGGCCCGGAGTCACGACCGAACCGGGGCGCTTCGGCGCGCTCGCCTTCAAGCTCGAAAGGCGGGAGATCGGCCACCTGCACGGCGATCACGCCGCGCATTTCGCCTTCCCGAAAGAGCTCAAGAGCGAACTCAAGAACGAAGGACGCGTCCAGGATCACCCGCTCGGCGAGAAATACAAGGGCCTGGCCGCCCGCCGGATCGACGACGAACACGACGTATGGCAGGTGATCGAACTGCTGCGCCTGAACTACGACCGCGCGGTCGACCGGGTCCAGCTGCCCTCGACCGGATGAGCGAGAGCTAGCTCAGGTCACGCCGCAGCAGCTCGTTGCCCGACTCGAGCTGCTGCCGGGTGGCCTTGCTGACCGACTGCACCCCGGTCATGCGATTGATGCGCGCGTGCACCTCGCGGTGACTCTCCCCGGTGCGGCGGGAAACGTCGGCGACCATGGTCCGGCGTTCCTCGCGGAGTCTCTCCCGGGCCGCGAACGCGGATTCGCGTTTGGGCTCTCCGGACGACGCGGCCGGTTTCGCCTTGCCGGCCGGCTTGGCGGGTCCCGGGCCGGCCGGACCGGGTTTCACCGCCGGCTTCCTGATCGTCCGGGTGACCGAGCCGGTGATCGCCGAGACCGACTCGACCTGCTCGCCGACTTCCTCGGTGGCGAACAGCTGCATCGTGGTCTGGGCGAGGATCGCGTCGTCGAGCTCGGCCCCACTCGAGCTGAGCGCCTGGAACGCCTCTCCCGCCGGGGCGCGGTCGGGCATCTCCTGATCGAGCTCCTCCAACTCCTCGACCAGGGCCGGCGAAAGATCGATCGCGTGCCGCCGCTCCCGCTCGATCTCGAAGGCGAGCTTCTTCAGGCGCATGTCGGCGGGCAACAGCAGGTAGCTCATCTGCCTTTTGGGACTGGGCGTGGTCCGAATGAAACGGCCGACCACCTGGCGGAAGAAAAGCTCGGTCCGGGCGGCGGTGGCATACACCCCGACCCGCAGGCGGGGAATGTCCACGCCTTCCGAGACCATCAGGACCGAGACCAGCCAGCGCTGGTCGCTGGCCGAGAACGAGGCGATCCGGGCGCTGGCGTCGGGCTCGTCGCTCATCACGATCTCCGGCTGCTGGCCCGAGATGAAATTGATCCGCCGGGCGATCGAACGGGCGTGCTCCTGATCGGAGGCGACCACCAGGCCGCCGGCGTCCTCGTGACCGCTGGCGCGGACCTCCTCCAGCTTGGCGTCGGCGTCGCGCAGTACCTCCCCCATCCAGTCACCCTCCGCGTCGAGCGCCGTGCGCAGCCTGCGGGCCGACTCGTTGGCGGGCAGGACCAGATCGAAATCGGCGGTGCGCACCTGCCCGTCACTCACCCACTCCATCTCGCCGTCGTACGGCAGGAAGGTGATCGGGCGGCAGACGCGATCGACCAGGGCGTCGGGATAGCCGTACACGTAGTCGGCCCGGCTGACTCCATCCTCGTCGTAGTGGACCCACGGAATCGCCTCGTTGTCCGAGCGGAAAGGGGTACCGGAGAGCAGCAGGCGGAAGGTCGCCTGGCCGAAGGCCTCGCGGGCGCTCATCCCCCAGCTCGCCTGATCGCCCATGTGATGAGGCTCGTCGGCGATCACCAGGGTCGGGCGGCGGGCGGCGCGGGCGTGAGTGGCCGGCCCGGCCGCGACGGTCTGGTAGGTCACCGCGACACCATGGAAATCGGTGGTCTCGGGTCCGTCCGAGTTGGGGCGGTTGGGTTCCAGGTCGATTCCGTAGCGGGCCGCGTCGAGCGCCCATTGACGGCAGATGTGAGTGGTCGGCCCGACCACGACGACGCGGCTGACCCGGCCACTCGACAGCATGTGATGGGCCACCCTCAGACCGAAGGTGGTCTTACCGGCGGCGGGGGTCGCCGAAGCGAGGAAACTCGTTCCCTGATGGGACTCGAGAATCCCGAGGGCTTCGGTCTGCCAGGCCCGGAGGGGCCGGTCACCGGGCCACTCGGGCAAAGAGATTCCGGGTCCGAAACCGGCGGTCGAATAGGCGGGGGCGTGCTCCAAGAAAGCTGGACATTATGGACTCCGGCGGTCGGACGGAGGCCGCCCCCAAGGGTCGTTCTCCGCTCCCCGATAGCGCTACAATGCCCCGGTCCCGGAGTCGTACGAACTCGAATAGCGGAGGTCCGTCTTGCCCGATTTCATCAAGCCCGAAGACCCCGCCTACGATTCGGCCAGGCTTTCCTGGAACCTCGCCGCCGACCAGCGTCCGGCCGCGATCGCCGTCGCGAGATCGGTCGACGACGTGCGGGAATCAGTCGCCTGGGCAAAGGAGAACGGTCTTCGTATCGCCTGCCAGACGACCGGCCACGCCGCGACCGCGCTGCCGGGCCTGGAAGCTGCCCTGCTGCTGAAGACCGAGTTGTTCGACGATGACATCGACATCGACTCGAACGCCCTCACCGCCCGCGTTCCCGCCGGCGCCACCGCCGATGACGTCGTCAGAGCGGCCGCCGAACACGGTTTCGCCTTCCTTCATGGTTCCTCACCGACGGTCGGAGTCATCGGGTACCTGCTCGGCGGCGGCCTGAGCACCTACGGACGCTCCTTCGGCCTCGCCTGCAACCGTGTCGTCTCCTTTCAGCTGGTGACCGAGGACGGCGAGCTGGTGACCGCCGATCTCGCCACCAATCCCGATCTCTTCTGGGCGCTGCGCGGAGGAGGGGGCGGCCTCGGCGTGGTCACCGCGGTCGAGGTCGAGCTGCTCAACATGTCAGATGCCTTCGCCGGAGCGAGCTTCTTCGCGATCTCCGACGCCCGCGCCGTGCTCGAGACCTGGCTGGAATGGACCCGCACCGCGCCCGAATCGGCGACCACGGACTTCCGCATCATGCGCCTTCCCCCGATCGAGGAGATCCCCGAGCCGATCCGCGGCCAGGCGGTGGCCTGTGTCGACGGTGTCTCGCTCGATCCCGAGGTCGGTGAGGACTTCGCGGCATTGATCGAAAGTGCCGGCACGCCGGTGCTTGGCGGCTGGGGCATCCAGCCGGTCGCCGACCTCGTGCGGCTCCACGGCGATCCGGAGCAACCGGTCCCGGGGATCGGCGACTCCGCCCTGCTGAACGATCTGAATGAGGAAGCGGTCACCGCCTTCCTGGCCGCGGTCGGCGAAGACTCCTCGGCCAGCCTGATCGTCGCCGAGCTGCGGCATATCGGCGGTGCGCTCGCGACCCCGGCCGAGGACGGCGGGATCCTGGACCACCTCGATGGCCGGTACACGCTGAACGGAATCGGACTGGCGGCGGGCCCGGACATGACCGCGAAGGCGGTAGCCGATCTCGATCAGCTGATCGCCGCGATGCGTCCCTTCGCGACCGAGTCCAAGTTCCTGAACTTCTCCGAGCGGAACTATGAACTCACCGACTGCTTCCCCGCCGAGTCGATCGAGCGCCTGACCGGGGTGTTCGACCGCCACTGCCCGGACCGGACCTTCATCGCGCCGCGTTCGATCGACGCCTGAGAAACGCCGGTCTGAGCGGGACTCAGGAGTAGACCGCCGCGGCCCGGGCCGCGGCGGTGCCGTAGGGGCCGCCGAACAGGATCGCGTGAATCAGCAGCGGCTGAATCTGCCATAGATCGATCCTCTGGCGATACTCGGGCTCCAGCGGGAACTCCTCCTTGTAGGCGGCCATGAAGCGGTCCGAAGGCGCCCCGAAAAGCCACAGCATCGCCAGGTCCAGCTCACGGTGGGCGCCGTGCGCGGCCGGATCGATCAGCCAGGGCACTCCGTCGGCCGCCACCAGAACGTTTCCCGACCAGAGGTCACCATGGGTGCGGGCGGGTGGCTCGGCCGGACCGGCCAGGTGTTCGATTCGTGCGCAGACCGAGCCAATCGCCGCCATCTGATCGCGGTCGATCGCTCCCCGGTCCAATGCCCTGGCGGCGAGTCCCTCGATGCGCTGGCCGTAGCAGGGCCCGAATCCCCGCTCCGGATCCTCGTCGAAACAGGTTCCGAGCCCGACCGGGCCCACATGCAGCTCAAGTGCGGGCGCGTCGTCGGGAAGCCGGCCGTATCCATCGGCCCCGTGGCGGTGGATCGATGCCAGCCCCCGGCCGAAGGTCTCCTCCCCCGCCGCGTCGAGGCGGCCGCCCGGCTCGATCCATTCCAGCAGGAGCCCCGGCATCGGACCGCCGACCGTGCCCAGCACCTCCGGCAGGGGCAGTGCGTCCGCGGCGGCCAGCCAGGCCAGTCCGGCGGCCTCCATCTCGAACTCGGCTTTCTCCGCTCCCGCCCTGCCCTTCAGGAATACGGACGATCCGTCCTCCAGGGTGAGTCTCCAGGCGTGGTTGATGCTGCCGCCGGGGCGGCTCTCGACAGAGTTCACTCCGGTTCCGAGCACATCCGCGGCCGCCTCGGTCACTCGCGGGTCCATGTCAGCGAACACCCCCCGACCAGATCGAACGCGCTTGTGCTTCGGCGGCCATGTTCATTCTGCCTTGACAGTAGCCACGACGGTGGACCCACGATCGGCGATTTCACTTGCTCATCACGCCACGGCGATCACGATCGGCGATCATCCCCGCATGGCACTCAAGGCGATCCGACTCGATTCCGGAACCGGGCTTTCAGCCACCTTCGTCCCCGAAGCGGGAATGATCGCGATCTCACTGATCGAGGACGGTGAGGAACTGCTCGGCCAGCGGCACGGCATCGAGAGCTACATCGAGTCCGGCAAGACGATGGGAATCCCCTTCCTCCACCCCTGGGCCAACCGGCTCTCCTCCGACCGCTACGAGTTCGGCGGCCGCACGGTGGACATCCGGGCCGACGATCCCCGGGTGAGGCGGGACGAGAACGGCCTGGCTATCCATGGCACCCTGGCCGCCTCGACGTTCTGGGAGGTGGAGGAAACCACCACCGGCGACGAGCTCGAACGCGCCGGACTGAAGGCCACACTCGATTTCGGCGCCCATCCCGATCTACTCGAGAGCTTTCCCTTCCCACACCGGATCACGATCGAGATCGACCTTTCCGGATCCTCACTCACCTTCACCACCACGATCACCCCGACCGGCGATATGGCCGTGCCGCTCGCCTTCGGATTCCACCCCTACATCTCGCTCCCCGGGACCGACCGGACGGGATGGGCGATCGACCTGCCGCCGATGACCGCCCTGCATCTCGACCGGCGGGGGATCCCGAACGGCGGATCGCATCCCTTCGCCGCGACCACCGACACGCTGGGAACCACCGCCTGGGACCGGGCCTTCACGGGAGTCGGCGAAGGCGCCGTGTTCGCCGTCGCCGACGAACGCCGCATGGTCTCGGTGCGTTTCGCCTCCGGATTCCCGGCGGCCCAGGTGTTCGCCCCCGCGGACGAGAACGTGATCTGTTTCGAACCGATGAAAGCGCCGACCGACGCGCTGGTGACCGGCCGAGGACTGTCCTCGGTCGAGCCCGGGAGCAGTGACGTCAGCCGGTTCACGATCACGGTGATCGAGGTCGCAGCCGCCACCGATACGGAGAGGCAGACCCCCGGCAAGTTCCGGCTCGACCACGAGCGGCCCGCCGCCGACGTCAAGCGGGTGGCCCGGGAACGGGTCCGGACGGCGCTCGCCCATCTGCGTGAGAGCACTCCCGAGAACCGGGTCGCGGCGATCCACGATGCCCGCAAGGACATCAAGAAGATGCGGGCGGTACTGCGGCTGGTCCGCTCCGACCTCGGCAAGAAGACCTTCCGCGGCGAGAACCATCGCTACCGTGACGCGGCCCGCCTGCTCTCCGGATCCCGGGACGCCGACGTCCTGATCGAGACGGTCGAATCCCTGTCGGGCGAGTACCCGCCGGATGCTCCGCCGCTGGAGGGGCTGCTCCGGGATCTGCGGACACGACGCGACGAAGAGGCGGAGCGTGACATCGAATCCACCGGCCGGCTCGCACAGGCGGCCGAGGCAATCGAGGAGGGTGGCGGTCTGATCGACGGCTGGACGCTCGAGTCCTCCGACTGGGCCCTGTTCGAACGGGGTCTGCGGCGCACGTACCGCGACGGACGTCGCGCCATGTCGAACCTCGGTCCCGATCCTTCCACCGAAGCGATCCACGAGTGGCGCAAGCGGGTGAAGGACCTCTGGTACCAGCTCCGCCTGCTGCGCCGGGCCTGGCCTCCGCCCCTGAAGGCCCAGGCCGCCGAGACCGGACGGCTGGCCGAACTTCTCGGGGACCGCAACGATCTGTCCGTCCTGCTGGCCGAACTTCAGCGTCGAGAGGATGATGACCAGGACTTCACGGTGCTCGCCGGGATGGCGAAGGAACGGCAGCTCGAGCTGCTCGACCGCGCGATCCCCCTGGGCCACCGGATCTATGCCGAGTCTCCCGCCGACTTCGCGGCACGGATCGGGGCGTACTGGAAAGCCTGACCTGTTTCCCGGGATCGCGGTCGGGTACTTTTCTCCCATGCCCTTCAAGCACGACAGAGACCGTGACAAGCGAGAAGCCGAACGCGCGGAGGAAGAGGCGGGCGGTGGTGAAGCCGGAGGATTCGAACAGTCCGAAGCGGAACTGATCGAGCAGGCCGAGAACTTCGAAGAGGGACGCAACCCGATCTACGACGCGGGCGAGGTCGAACCGGAGCGATCCGGCGCCACCTACGGCGAGGCCGACGAAGAGCGGTCCAGCGAGCGCCCCGACTCGGACGACTGACCGGCCCGCGGAATGATCCCGGCAGCCGGTTCCGCCCCGGTGATCGTCGTCGGTGCCGGCCTGGCCGGGCTGAAATGCGCGCTTGTGCTGAGGGATCGTGGCATTGAGGTTCAGATCTTGGAGGCATCGGACGGGGTCGGCGGGCGGGCCCGGACCGACCTGGTCGACGGCTTCAGCCTCGACCGCGGCTTCCAGGTCCTGCCGGTCCGCTACCCGGAGGCGAGATCCACATTCGAGTACGACCGGCTCGATCTGGGATCGTTCGTCCCCGGCGCGCGGATACGGATCGGCGGGACCTTCGCCAAATTCGCCGACCCGCTGCGCATGCCGCGCTCGGCGGTCGGCGCCGCGGCCTCCCCGGTCGGAACTCTCGCCGACAAGCTGAAGCTCTTCCAGATGCGGAGGGACCTGACCACCACCGACCCGCGGGAGATCGTGCGGCGTCCGGAGGTGACCGCGATCCGCTCGCTCGAGGACAGGGGATTCTCGACCGCGATGATCGAGTACTTCTTCCGGCCTTTCTTCGGCGGCGTCTTCATCGACCCCGACCTGACGACGTCGAGCCGCCTCATGGAGATCTTCTTCCGCTGCTTCTCGCTCGGCGACACCGTGCTTCCGGCGGGCGGCATGGGCTCACTCGCGAACCAACTCGCCGAACGGCTTCCGGATGATGCGATCAAGCTGAACCGGAAGGTCACGAGCGTCGACTCACACGGCGTCGGCCTCGACGACGGCAGCCGGATGGATGCGGCCGCCGTGGTCGTGGCGACCGAAGAATCCGCGGCCGCCTCCCTCTGTGGCATCCCTGAACCGAAACGGGGCCGGACCACGACCTGCTTCTATTTCGACGCTCCGGCGACCGCGATCGCCGGACCATGGCTGGTGCTCTCCCCCGCCGACGATGGACCGATCAACGAGCTCGCGGTGCCGAGCTCGGTCGCCCCCGGCTACGCGCCCGCGGGCCGCTCGCTCGTGGCGGTGAGCGTCATCGGCGCGAACGCCGATCGGGTCGACCTGGCCGGGGCGGTGGACCGTCAACTGTCCGACTGGTTCGGATCCGAGACGGTCCGCAGCTGGCGGCCGCTGCGCACCTACCGGATCGAACGGGCACTGCCCGACTTCGACCCGGACCGCCACAGCCCCGGAGGAGAGTCGACCCGGCTCGATTCGGGTGTCTTCATCTGCGGGGACCATCGTGAGACGCCCTCGATCCAGGGGGCGCTGGTCTCGGGCCGAAAAGCCGCCGAGGCGATTCAGAAAAGCTTCTCCTGAACCACCGGTTCCTGAACTTCCGGGGCCACCGGTGCCGGCGGGCGGCGAATCCCGCGATCCGGCCGGCGCCGTCCCCCCGAGAATCGGGCCACGGCGGTGATCTGCCGCTGGCGGTCATTCGGCAGACGGCCTCGGCCCGGCGGAAACAGCTCCCGGTACTCGCCCAGCAGATGCGGACGCTCCGATTCCAGCCACTCGAAGAAGACGTCTCTGGTCTCCCGGCGCAGGTTGAGCGCGATCGGGACGACGAAGTCCGCCCCCGCTTCGGTGGCGGCCTCGAGGATCGGCCGGACCTGTTCGGGACTGTCGTTGATGCCGGGCATGAGCGGCGCGATCAGGATGCCGGAAGCGATCCCACGGCGGCGGAGCTCGGCCACCGCCTCCATGCGGGCCCTGGGATTCGGCGTGTGGGGCTCGGTCGCCCGCCAGGCGGACTCGTCGTAGGTGGGGATCGAGAGGTTCACCCCGGCCGATTCCCTGGTCCGCTCGAAGATCTCGATGTCTCTCAGCACCAGCGGTGACTTGGTCAGGACGGTGGCCGGGGTCTCGGCGGCCTCGAGCGCGAGCAGGATCTCCCGCGTCAGGCGATAGCGCCCCTCGACCCATTGATACGGATCGGTGTTGGTCCCCAGCGCGACCAGCTCCCGCTTCCAGGACGGGCGCGCCAGCTCCGCCCGGAGCACCTCGGGAGCATTGACCTTGACCACGATCTCCCGGTCGAAGTCCCGGCCGGCATCGAAACCGAGATAGGTATGGGAGGGCCGGGCGAAGCAGTAGACGCAGGCATGGCTGCAGCCGCGGTAAGGATTCACGGTCCAGTTGAAACCGTAAGGCCCACCGGGCACCCGGTTCAGGGCCGATTTGGCTCTGATTTCGTGAAAGCGCATGCCCATCGCCTCAGGCGCCTTGAAGGTACGGACCGGTCCGAGTCCCGCCCGATCCAGGCCGGGCAGGGTCGGGGCATCGTTCGCGCGGCCGACTCTCTGCTGATCCCATCGCACAAACGTATGTTCGCATTAAACGCTTCCCCCGCCAAGTCCGGCTAAGCTCCACCGGCGCGATCCGGCAAACGAACGATGGGACGGGAAATGGCTGACGCATACGACTTCGTGGTGAAACAGGACGATCTGAGGTCCGCCTCGACCCTCCCCCTGCCGGCGGCCGAGGAAGTTGATCTCGAACCCGGCGAAGTTCTGCTGCGGGTCGACAATTTCTCGATCACCGCCAACAACGTCACCTACGCGGCGATGGGTGAGGCGATGAGGTACTGGGAGTTCTTCCCGGCACCGGAAGGTTTCGGAAGGATCCCCGTCTGGGGATACTCGGAGGTCGTCCGCTCCGACCAGGAGGGAATCCCGGTAGGCAGTCGCATCTACGGGTACATGCCGATCTCCAGCCACTTCACGGTACGGCCGGAGAGCGTCTCGGAGACCGGTTTCGTCGACAGCTCACCCCACCGGGCCGAACTGCCGGCGATCTACAACCGCTACGGATTCACCACCGCCGAGACCGGGGACACCCCGGATCGGGAGCCGTACATCGCCCTGTTCGGCCCCCTGTTCGCGACCTCGTACCTGCTGGCCGACCAGCTGGACGACGAGAAGTTCGGCGGCGCGACCCGGCTCGTCCTCTCAAGTGCTTCGAGCAAGACCGCCCTGGCACTCGCCTTCCTGCTTCAGCGTGACCATGGGGACGCCATCACGGTCGTCGGCCTCACCTCGGCCGGTAACGCCGGTTTCGTCGAGGGCACCGGTCTCTACGACCAGGTGGTCCGGTACGAGGACCTTGAAGGTCTCGACCCGGACGAGCCGACCGCCTATCTCGATTTCGGTGGCAGCGCCAAGCTGCGTGCCCGCGTTCACGGCCATTTCGGCGAGCATCTGACGGCGAGCACCGTGGTCGGCGCGGCGGACTGGGAGGAACTGGCCCCGGACCCGGACGCCGAACCGCTCGCCGGACCGAGGCCGGGCTTCTTCTTCGCCCCCGATAGGTTCGTGAAGAGAAACAAGGAGTGGGGCGCGGCCGAGGTGCGCCGCCGGATCGCCGCCAGCCAGAACGAGTTCATCGATTCGAGCAGGTCCTGGCTGACCATCCGGAGCGGACAGGGACCCGATGAGATCGAAGCCACCCTGATGGCTTTCCTCGACGGCCGGGTCGATCCGGCCGAAGGCTGGTCGATGCGACCCTAGAAGGGGCCTTTCTCAGCGCCGCCCGGCCGGGATCAGGCGGACCCGGCCGGATCCCGAACCGCCCGAACCGTCGTCGGCGGCCGCCGTGATCTTCAGGTGCGCGGTGATCCGGCTGCCCCGCCGGGCGGCCTTGCGCGCCTTCTTCAAAGCCCCGTTCGGGAGAACGAGGGCGAGGTTCGTGCGTGTCTTGGCCGCGGCGTCGACCGTCACCTCGGCCAACTTGATCCGTCTGGTCCTCTTCAGGAATCTGTTTCGGCCGATCACGACGGTGCCGGCGGCCTTCAGGTCACAGCCGATGCTGCAGGTGCCGGAGACCGTGATCCTGCGGGCCAGCGGCCGTTTCTTCGGGATCTGGAAATCGAAGGTGACATCGGGCAGCGGCGGGGGCGGTGGCGGAGGCGGTGGACTCACGACCCGCGGGCATTCGGCTCCGGCGTTCGGCCCGGCCGCGATGCGGAAGACCGATTCGGTGGTGACCACGTAGGAGCAGCCGCGGCTGTCTTCGGCGAAGGATCGCAGCCAGCCCTGCGAGCCGGAAAGCTCGATTCCCGGAAAGCCCGGGTCGGCGCCGGGGACGGAGAGGTTGAGTGTGCGCAGATCGTCGGCACAGAAATCGGCGTAGAGGTAGCGGCCGGTGAGCCCGGTCAGATCCGGATCGCGCACCACATGTCCACCGAGCACGGCGCAATCGGTCGAGTTCACGTTCGGGTATTCGAAGACGGGATCGGTGAAGAATGGATTCGGGGTGTCGCAGAAACCCTCGCATTCGGGCCAGCCCATGTTCTTGCCCGCCAGATCCCCCGCGTTGATCTCCTCGTTGATGCCGCCGCCGACATCCCCGATCGTCAGGTCCCCGTTGGGCGCGAACGAGGCGCGGAAGGGGTTGCGCAGACCGAAGGTGTAGATCTCCCCACGGGCACCGGACGTATTCGCGAAAGGATTGTCGTCCGGGATCGTGGCGGTGAGCGGACCCGCGCCGTCGGGATCGGCCGGGTCGATCCGCAGGACCTTGCCGAAGAGGTTGGTCAGGCTCTGGGAGTTCGAGTCGACCGCGTTGTCGCCGATCGTAATGTAGAGCTTGCCGTCCGGACCGAAGGCGATCCACCCGCCGTTGTGGTTGGTGGCCGAATGCCGGGTCACGAGAACGAGGCGGGCCGAAGCGGGATCGGCGAGGTTCGGGTCGGACGCCGAACGCCGGTACTCGACGATCCTGATGTCGCCCGGCTCCCCAGAGGGATCGAGCGCGTCGCCGCCGCCCGCGGTGTAGAACACGTAGAAACGGCCGCTGGTCGCGTAGTCGGGAGCGAAGGCCATCGAAAGCAGGCCGCGCTCGGCGGAAAGGTCGATGTTGCCGATGCTGAGAAACGGCTGTGCTTTGACCGTGCCGTTCTCGACCACGCGGATCGCACCGGGAGTGCCGAAGTCGCCCCGCTCGACCACGAAGATCCGCTTGTCGGCCGGGGGCGCGGTCGCGAAGATCGGTTCGGTGGCCCAGGGGTGCCCTTCCACGATCGGCACCAGGGTCGCCGCCGAGGCCGCTCCGGGAAGCAGCAGCGCGGCGATCAGCCCGCCGAGGATCGCCAGTCGTCTCATGAGACGACTTTACCCCTCGGATCCATCACCAAACGGTCAATCTCACCTCAGGTTTCGAAGACCGCCTCCAGATTGATCTCCGGAACGCCGGCCAGCGCCCGGCTGATCACGCAGCCCGCCTTGGCCTCCCCGGCAAGCCTCGTGAACTCGGCCGCGTCGATACCGGGAACGCGGCCGACGGTCTTCAGGTCGATGCGGGTGATCGTCGGCACGCCGTCGACCAGTCTCAGTTGAACGGCGGCGTCGGTCTTGACCGAGTCGGCCGGGGTTCCCGCCTCGCCGAGCATGTTCGAAAGGGCCATCGAGAAGCAGGACGCATGGGCGGCCGCGACCAACTGCTCCGGATTGGCGCCGGGCCCGTCTTCGAACCTGGACTTGTACGAAAACTCGCCGCTGATTCGGTCACCGGCGGTGAAGGTGCCGGATCCCGCCTTCAGATCGCCCTGCCATTCAGCGCTGCCTTTTGCGGCCATCGATTCCTCTCGTCGGGTTCTGTCCCCGGGACCTCCGGGTTCCTCCGAGCCTATCCGCCCGCGACGCCCGGCCGGGGTTCACAGGCTGGCGACCTCGTCCTCGGGAAACAGGTCGGAAAGCCAACCCAGCCACGCTCCGGAAGCGGCGGCCGCCGCCTCGGCGGCACCCTCGCCGTACTGCCGGACATGGATCCGGACATGGGTTTCGTCGCCCCACGCGAAAGCCCCGAACTCGATGATTCCGGGGACCGGGATCTCAGCCTTGATCGCGAGGTCTCTCGCCTTCCGCCGCACGACCTCGCCGGACATCGAGCCGCCGGCCCCGGGGTCGAGCGCCGCCGGGTCGCCCGGCGCCGCGTCGGACAACCCGAGCTTCGCGAGGGTGGCTTCGAAGGCATCTTCGGGACCCAGGTCGGGGGTCGCGTCGACCATCATCGAGCCACAGATTTCGCCCGCGTATCCGCTCAGATAGATCGCGAGGTTGTCGAGGAAGGAGCCCCATCCCTCGTCCATGCTCTCGAACAGTTCGTCCATGCCCTCGCCTTCCGCGTCACCGTGGCAGATGAGCCTCAGGGTCGTGGTCCCGTCGTCCCCGCTCTCGACGATGAACTCCGTGAAAAGCGGCTGCGGCTCCGCCGCCCCTTCTTCGACGAGATCCTCCTCGTAGACCAGCCTCTCCGGCGGATGCCATTCGGTGATCCGTGCCGGCGACTCCATTCCCGGCCCGAGCTGCATCCGGATCTCGCCGCCCACTCCCGGATCGACCTTGGCCGGCACGAACCAGGAGGAGATCCCGTTGCCGGTCGCGATCGCGTCCCAGACCTCCGCGGGGCTCGCCTCGACCCTCCGGGTCCATTCCATTGAACGCGTTCGATCCGCCATACCGGCGGTCTACCACACCCAGGTCCCCAATCCAACCCGAAAAGAGCGGTTCTGGGTCGAATCGCACATCTATCTGATGTGCGATTCGACCCAGAACCGCTCTTGAGGGCCTGTGCGGACCGATTAGTTCGAGGGTCCGCTCCGGTCCCTGCACCAATCGACACGCACCTTCGGGTGCCTACCGGAGGAATTCACATGGGTGACCAGGTACTTCATTTCGAGATCATCAGCAAAGACAACGATCAGGCGATCGCCTTCTACGGCGAGCTGTTCGGCTGGAAGATCGATTCCGACAATCCCTTCAACTACGGCCGGGTCTACGAGGACGACAACGGCGGTGGCATCGGCGGGGGTCTCGGCGCGGCAATGGGCGACTCGCCCGGATACGTGACCGTCTACGTCGACGTGCCCGACTGCGAAGCGGCGCTGGCCAAGGCCGAGAGCCTCGGAGCAGAACGGGTCATGGGTCCGGATGAGATCATGCCGGGCTTCACGATCGGCATCTTCGCCGACCCCGAGGGCAAGATGATCGGTGTCATGCACATGGAAGAGGACCAGACTTCCTGAGCATCCGGTCGGGGGGCGGTCGCCACGTGACGTTCGTCACGCTCCCCGACTAATATGCCGCGCATGGATCGTCGAATCGTAACTCTGATCACTGCCTCTGTCCTGCTCGCGGCCATCGTGGTCGTCGTTCTCGTCGCCGGCAACGGCGACGACTCGGACAAGAATTCCGGAGGCGAGATCAGCAAGGACCTCAGCACGAAGCCGGTCATCGCAGCTTCGAGCGACCTGCCCACCTCACTCGAGACCAAGGACATCGTCGAGGGTGAAGGACCGGCCGCCAAGGACGGCGACACGCTCACCATGCAGTACGTCGGCGTGGTCACCGAGACCGGCAAGGAGTTCGACGCGTCCTGGACCAGCGGTCAGCCCTTCGAGTTCGAGCTCGGTGCGGGCGGCGTGATCAAGGGCTGGGATGAAGGCATCAAGGGCATGAAGGTCGGCGGTCGGCGCGAGCTGATCATCCCGCCGGACCTCGCCTACGGTGCCGCGGGAAGCCCGCCGGACATCCCGGCGAACGCCACCCTCACCTTTGTGGTCGACCTAACCGACATCAAGTAGGACCAGTCCAACCGGAGTTCTGTCGCACGCCAGTCCATGACCGGCGGGGATTCAGTGCGACAGAACCCCCCGTTCGCTCCGGCCGTCCCGCCGCTGGACTTGGGTTAGAAACGTTCTTTTCGGATCGTGGCCTTTCGGCCCTTGATCCGGCTTGAACGCATCGCCTTGATCACGTCGTCGGCGGCGCCGGTCGGCACCTCGACCAGTGAGAAGTTCTCCTTGATCTCGATCGTGCCGATCTGACGGCCGCTGAGGCCACCCTCGTTGGCGATCGCGCCGACCAGATCGCGGGGCGCGACGCTGGCGCTCTTGCCGACGCTGAAGAACAGCCGGGTGTGATCGCCCGCCGGCTTGTTCGCCCTCGGGTTCTTGCCCTTGTATCCGCCGGGCCGGGAAGAACCGTTCTGGCGTGAACCGTTGCCGTTGGAGTATCCGCCCTTGCCCTTGGCCCCCACCGGCGGGATCTCCCGCTCGTCGATCTCGAGACCCGAGTTCTCGTGGGCCAGCTTGGCCGCGGCCGCGGCGATCTCGATCGGATCGAAGCGATTCGGGTCCTCCCCGCCCTCCTTCTGGGCGAGCGATCGGACCAGCTCGAGGTACGGAGCCATCGCCTTGATTCCGGCCGGGGTGTCGGAACCCTTGACGATCGTCTCGTAGACGGTGGTCCGCGTCGCCTCGAGGCGCTTGGCCTTCAGTTCGGCCACGCTCGGCAGTTCCCTGATCTCGATCTGGCGCTTGGTCAGACGCTGGATCGCCTTGATGTTCCGCTGTTCGCGCGGCTCGGCGATCGTGATCGCGATGCCTTCCCGGCCGGCCCGGCCGACCCGGCCGATGCGGTGGACGTACTGCTCCGGGGAGGTCGGCAGTCCGTAGTTGAAGGCATGGGTCAGATGATCGACATCCAGGCCGCGGGCCGCGACGTCGGTCGCAACCAGGATCGACGTCGAACCGGCCCGGAGCCGTCCCATCGCCCGGTCTCGCTGCTCCTGGGTCATGCCGCCATGCAGCGCGTCGGCCCGATGGCCGCGCCGGCCCAGCGTCTCGGTCAGCGAATCGACCTCATGGCGTGTCCGGCAGAAGACGATCGCCGACTTCGGCTGCTCCAGCTCCAGGACCCGGCCGAGCGCCGCCTGCTTGTGTGGACGGTTGACCAGATGCGCGGTCTCGCGGACCCTCGGGGCCTCACCCTCCTCGACCTTCTCGCGCTTGATCCGGATGCGCACCGGATCGTTGAGATGGCGCTTCGCCATCGACTCGATCCGCGGCGGCATCGTCGCCGAGAAAAGCATCGTCTGACGCTCTTCGGGAATCGCCGCCATGATCTCCTCGAGCTCGTCGGCGAAGCCCATGTCGAGCATCTCGTCGGCCTCGTCGAGCACCAGCACCTTCAGCCTGCTGACCTTCATCGAGCCGCGGCGAATGTGATCGAGCGCCCGGCCGGGGGTGGCGACCACCACATCCACTCCGCGCTTCAGCGGCCCCAGCTGCTTGCCGATCGGCTGACCGCCGAAGACCGCGAGGATGCGGGCGCCGATACCGAGGGAATAACCCTGGGTCGACTTGTGAACCTGGATCGCGAGCTCTCGGGTCGGGACGAGGATCAGCGCGGTCGGCTGGTCACCGCCGCCATCGCGGGCTATCCGCTCGAGCACCGGCAGCGCGAACGCCGCGGTCTTTCCGGTGCCGGTCGCCGCCTGTCCGAGCAGATCGCGTCCGCCGATCGACGGCGGGATCGCCTCCCGCTGGATCGGGGTCGGCTCGGAGTATCCGAGTCCGATCACGGTTTTCAGCAGCGAATCGGAAAGGCCGAGACCTTCGAACCCGACGGGAGCGGCGCCCTCGACGGGTTCCTCCACGGGGGCGGCGGGAGGTTTCAGGGCAGCGGAAAAAGCAGGGGTCATGGGAAGGCCTAACGAGAAGAGGGGTACAAAAAAGGCGCACCTGGTGCGCCGAGGGGTCTGACAAGGTAACAGCTGGAACACTCGGATTCCAGTAGGGGTGCGCTTCGGGTAGCGTGATCCTGCGAGAGGAAACAACGAGAGGCGAGCATGGAGAATGACTTGAAGATCGTGATCGTCGGCGCCGGCCTGACCGCGGCCAAGGCCACCGAGGAGCTTCTGGACCAGGACTTCGGCGGCGAGATCGTGCCGCTCGGTGACGAGGACGTTCGCCCCTACGAGCGCCCCCCGCTTTCGAAGGAGTTCCTGCGCGGCGAGTCGGATCCGCCCTTCGTCCACGACGAAGCGTTCTACGAACGGGAACGGATCGAACTCAGGACGGGCGTCGCGGTCAGCTCGATCGATCCCGCCGGCTCGACCGTCTCGCTCGACGGAGGAGAGACGATCGGGTTCGACCGTCTGCTGATCGCTACCGGGGCCGAGCCGCGCCATCTCGACCTGCCGGGGAGTGCGCTGGAAGGGATCGTCACCCTGCGCACCCTCGAAGACTCGAAGGCTCTGGGGGCGCGACTCGGCGACGGCCTGAAGGTGGCGGTGATCGGCGCGGGATGGATCGGCTCCGAGGTGGCCGCCTCGGCCCGGCAGAAGGGATGTGAGGTGACCATGATCGCTCCCGAGACCGTTCCCCTGGAAAGGGTGCTGGGCGAGGAGCTGGGCGCCTTCTATCGCGATGTGCACACCGATCACGGTGTCCGGTTCCTGGGTGAGACCGCGACCACCGGGTTCAACGGATCCGAGCGGGTGGAATCAGTATCGACCGACAGGCACGGCGACGTGCCGGCCGATCTCGTCGTGGTCGGCGTCGGGGTCAGCCCCAGGGCCGGGCTGGCCGAGGCGGCCGGAATAGCCACCGAGAACGGGATCCTGGTCGACGCTTCGCTCGAGACCGACCTCCCCGGGATTTTCGCAGCGGGCGACGTGGCCAACGCCTGGAATCCGTTTTACGAGCGGCGGATCCGGGTGGAGCATTGGGCCAACGCCCGCCGCCAGGGCGCCGCGGCCGCGCGTTCGATGCTGGGACAGAAGGTCGAGTTCGACGAGATCCCCTACTTCTACTCCGACCAGTACGACGTCGGAATGGAGTACGTCGGCTTCGCGGCCGAGTGGGACGAGATCGTCTACCGGGGCGACGTCGCCGCCCGCGAGTTCATCGCGTTCTGGCTGAAGGACGGACGGATCGCCGCCGGCATGAACGTGAACGTGTGGGATGTCAGTGAGACGATTCGCGACCTGATCAGAGCCCGGGCCGAGATCGACCCGGTGCGGCTCGCCGACCCGGAGACCGATCTCGCCTCCATGGTGCCGGACGGATGAGGGCATCCGGTTGAACGCGATCATGGTCCAGGGCACATCGAGCTGGGCCGGGAAGAGCCTGATCACGACCGCGCTGTGCCGTCACTTCTCGCGGCGGGGCCTGCGGGTGGCACCGTTCAAGGCGCAGAACATGTCGAACAACGCCCGGGTGGTCGCCGGCGGTGAGATCGGCACGGCCCAGTACCTGCAGGCGATCGCGGCACGGGCGACGCCCGACGTCCGCATGAACCCGGTGCTGATCAAGCCCGAGGGTGACACCCGCAGCCAGGTCGTGATCAACGGAACCCCCGACCCGGACGTGGCCGCGATTCCGTGGCGGGACCGTTCCCCCCGGCTCTGGCCGACGATGGAATCGAGCCTGCGTTCCCTGATGAGGGAATACGACATCGTCATCCTCGAAGGTGCCGGCAGCCCGGCCGAGATCAACCTCTCGGACTGTGACATGACCAACCTCCGGGCAGCCGAGGCCGCCGACGCGGCGGTGCTGATGGTCACCGACATCAACCGGGGTGGCGCCTTCGCCCACCTCTACGGCACCTGGGGCCTGATGACGCCGGAGGACCGCGCCCGGATCTCGGGCTTCATCCTCAACCGCTTCCGGGGCGATCCCGGCCTGCTCTCACCCGCACCGGAACGTCTCACCGAACTGACCGGCGTGCCCTTCGTCGGACTGGTGCCATGGCTGCGGCATGAACTGCCGGACGAGGACGGCGTCGCCACACCGCGGCCGGATCCGGACTCGGCCCGGCCGGTGGTCCGGGTCGTCCACTACCCGACGGCCTCCAACCTCGATGAGCTGAAACCGCTCGAACGGGTGGCGGACCTGCGCTTCATCCGGGATCCGGCCGACCTGGCCGACGCCGACCTGATCCTGCTGCCCGGTTCGAAGCATGTCGCGGAGGACCTCGGCTGGCTGAGGGACGCCGGGTTCGAGGACCGGCTGAGACGAGCGGCCGCGGCCGGCACGCGGATCCTCGGGATCTGCGGTGGACTGCAGATGCTGGGAGAGCGGATCAGCGATCCCGCCGGCGTCGACGGAACCGCCGCCGGTCTCGGCCTGCTGCCGGTCCGAACCGAGTTCCGGAGCGACAAGCTGACCGAACGGGCGGCCGTCTCGTTCGTCGCCGAGATGCCCGGACCGTGGTCGGCGCTGGCCGGCCTCGAGTGGACCGGCTACGAGATCCGGCACGGCCGCACGGCGTCCCCCGACGGATCGGCGGCGGTCCTCCACGACCGCCGGGGCTGGGCCGCGGGATCCGTGCTCGGCATCACCCTCCACGGCATCTTCGAAGATCCCGAGATCGTCCGCACGATGTTCGCCGGCGAAACCGCCTTCTCGCTCGATCGTGTGATCGACGACCTGACCGACCGGGTCATGGCCTCACTGGACATCGAAGCGATCGACCGGATCGCCGGACTCACCGCCGCCGCGGCCGGAGTTCAGACGGCCGCCGACTCCGGATAGACGATCTGCTGCACGGCCCAGCCGTTGCCGTCGGGGTCCGCGAAGAACACGAACCGACCCCACGGGAAATCCTGAACCTCACCGGCTTCGACCCCGGCCTCCAGCAGGTGGCTCCTGGCGGCGTCGGCGTCCTCGACCACCATCTGGATTCCCCGCACCGAACCGGGCTCGGCCTCGGTGATTCCCTTGCCGATCGCGATCGAGCAGGCTGAACCGGGAGGTGTCAGCTGAACGAACCGGACCTCCTCACTCACCGTGAAATCGTGATCCGGATTGAATCCGATCCTCTCGTAGAACTCCTTGGCGCGATCGATGTCGGTCACGGGGACCGCGATCAGCTCGATTTTCCAGTCCATGTTTCCTTTCCATTCATCTGGCCGGGTCCATCCCGCAGGATGTCCTCGACGGGTCCGGGACGGCCGATGTGGAACCCCTGGGCGTAGTCCACACCCGCCTCGATCAATGCCTCCAATGTCGCCTCGTCCTCCACGTACTCGGCGATCGTCTTCTTCTTCAGGGCCTTGGCCAGGGTCACGATCACCTCGATGATGCAGTCGTCGGTGTGGCTTCGCGGGGGAGCCACGAATTCACCGTCGATCTTCAGGTACTCGGCCGGGATCCGCTTCAGATAGGCGAACGAGCCGAAACCTGTGCCGAAATCGTCGAGCGCGAACGAACTGCCGAAGCGATGCAGCGCGATCGCGAACTTCTGGGCGCGTTCGATGTTGACGATCGCCGAGGTCTCGGTGACTTCGATCATCAGCCGGCCGGGATCGAAAGTGCCCTGTTCGAGCCGGGTGCGCAGCAGCTCCAGCAGCTGGTCGTCGTCGAGGGACTGTGCCGATACGTTGACGGCCAGGCTCAGATCCGTCTCTTCCAGCAGATCGAGCGCGGATCCGACCACCCAGCGATCGATCTCGTGGATCAGGCCGTGCCTCTCGGCGATCCCGAGGAACGCGCCGGGCGCCGTGATCCCCCGGTCGTCCCTCATCCGCAGCAGCACCTCGTGCTTCGCGACCCGCCGGGTGCTCAGGTCGATGATCGGCTGCAGGTAGAGCACGAATCCGTCATCGGTCAATGCCCTGCGGATGCGCTCCTCCCAGTCGAGCCGGGACTCGTAGGCGGTCGGCCGATCATGGCTGGTGGCCGAGACGTAGCGGTCGCGGCCGCCGTCCTTGGCTTCGTAGAGCGCCCGGTCGGCGTCGGCCAGCAGGGCGGCCGAGTCCTCCGCCCCCAGGTTGGTGAAACACGCGACACCGATACTGGTCGTGATCGAGATCGGACTTCCCTCGATCAGCCCCGTCTGGCCGCGCAGCAGCTTCAGGATCTGGTTGGCGACCTCGACCGCACCGTCACCGCTGACCCCGGGAAGCAGGACGCCGAACTCGTCTCCGCCCAGACGGGCGACGACACCGCCCTCGCCGACGTGATCGGTCAGCAGGCGCCCGACGTTGGTCAGCAGTTCGTCGCTGCCCAGGTATCCGAAGGCATCGTTCACATACTTGAAGTTGTCGAGGTCCAGGACCAGAACCGCGCCCATCGAAGGCCCGCCGTTTCCTGTGCCGAGCAGGCGCTCCAGTTCCTCCTGGAAACGGCGGCGGTTGATCAGGCCGGTGAGCGTGTCGTGGTCCGCGTACTCCCTGAGCTGTCGCTCCGCCTCTTTCGCCTCGGTGATGTCGCGCGCGATTATCGACATGCCGATCAGCTCGCCGGACGCGTCCAGGACCGGAGAGCAGCCGACGGCGAGCCGCAGCGAGGTCCCGTCGCGGTGGTAGCGCAGCGCGTCGTAGAAGAGGTTCTCGCGGGATCCGGACTTGATCAGCTCGAGCACCGCCAGGTTCTCCCCGGCCTGTTCCTCGGGAAGGACATCGCCGACGAACCTGCCGATCATGTCCTCGGCCCGGTAGCCGAGGAGCTTCTCGGCACCCGGACTCCAGCTGACGAACCGGCCCTCCAGGTCCTGCGAGATGATCGCGTCGGTCGAGGAACTGACCACGGCGGCCAGCTGCGACCGGGCCCTTTCGGCCTCGATCGTCTCGGTGACGTCGCCGCATACGCCGATCATCCGCAGCGGCCGGCCCTCGTCATCGGCGACGACACTGCCCTGGGTCGCCAGCAGGAACTCGGATCCATCGCCCTTCAGGGCACGTTTGACGTCTTCCCAGGGATTCAGGGTCTCGAGCGTGCCGCTGATCCGGCGGACCGCCGACTCCCGGTCTTCGGGATGGATCCTGGAGATGTATCCCTCGTAGGAGGGTTCGACCGACCCGATATCCAGCCCGAACACCCGGAACATCTGGTCGGACCAGATGACATCGCCCGTGGCGATGTCCCATTCCCAGCTCCCGCGGCCCGAGATCCGCTCGGCCTCGCCGAGGCGATCCCTGGTGGCCCGCAGTTCGGTGACCGCGTATTCGAGCCCGGTGATGTCCGATTCTTTCCCCGACATCATCCTCCTGTCTTGACCGTTCGCCCGCGAAACCACCATCGCCGACGGTGTTCGATAAGCCGAAGTTTCACCTTAGCTCGGATCATCCGGAGTGGCAACAGCGTTCACCGTCCGGACACGGGAGTTGCGCGGCGAAGCAATATGGTTCCGCCATGGACGTGATCGACGAACTGCTCGCGAACAACCGGAACTTCGCGGATTCCCTGCCCCATCAGCATCTCGACGTGCATCCCCAGCGGCAGCTGGCGGTCGTCACCTGCATGGATTCGCGGCTCGACGTGTTCCAGGCGCTCGGCCTCGAACATGGCGAGGCCCACATTCTGCGCAACGCCGGCGGCGTGATCACCGACGACGTGATCCGCTCGCTCGCCGTTTCCCAGCGCCGGCTCGGTACCCGCGAGATCATGCTGATCCACCACACCGACTGCGGCATGCAGAAGCTGACCGACGATGGTTTCCGGGCGGAGCTTCAGGACGCGACCGGGACCGCGCCCTCTTTTGCGATCGAGTCCTTCACCGATCTGGACTCGGATGTGCGCCAGTCGATCCTGAGGGTTCGCCGCTCGGCCTTCCTGCTCCACACCGATTCGGTACGGGGCTTCATCTACGACGTCGACGGCCACGAGCTGCGAGAGGTCACGGTCGAAGCGGACTGACCGGTGACACGCTGGTCGTAGACTCGGCGGATGGAACGAAAATGGCTGGCTCTGGTCGCGGTCTGCACCGGGGTCTTCATGCTTCTGATCGACGTCACGATCGTCAATGTCGCCCTTCCCGACATCGCGACCGATCTCGACGCGTCCTTCACCAACCTAGAGTGGGTCGTCAACGCGTACACCCTGACCCTCGCGGCTTCGCTGCTGGTGTCTGGATCGCTGGCAGACATGATCGGACGGCGCCTGGTCTTCGTCTGCGGCCTGGCGCTCTTCTCCCTGGCGTCGCTCGGCTGCGGGCTCTCCGAGTCGCCACTGATGCTCAACCTGATGCGCGGGGTCCAGGGAATCGGCGGCGGCCTGATGTTCGCCACCTCGCTGGCGATCATCGCGCAGTCGTTCCAGGGCAGGGACCGGGGCATCGCCTTCGGCATCCTCGGAGCGGTGACCGGTGCCGCGGTCGCGATCGGTCCGCTGATCGGCGGCATCCTCACCAATGCCTTCGGCTGGGAGGCGATCTTCTTCGTCAACCTCCCGATCGGCGCCTTCGCGATCGCGATGACGCTCGCCAACGTCAGGGAGTCGCGTGATCCCCATCCGGCCGGAATCGACTGGATCGGCGCCTTCCTTTTCAGTGCCGCCCTCTTCCTACTGGTCTTCGGCCTGGTCGACGGCAACAAGGAGGGCTGGGGCAGCCCCCAGATTCTCGGCTGCCTGATCGGCTCCGCGGTGATGCTGCTCGTCTTCGTCCTGGTGGAGCGCCGCAGGGAGAATCCATTGTTCGATCTCACCCTGCTGAGGAAGCCCGCATTCGTCGGCGCCTCACTGGTCGCCTTCACGATGTCGGCGTCGCTGTTCGCGCTCTTCCTCTTTCTGACCCTCTACCTCCAGGGCGGCGTGCTCGGCTACGGGCCGTTGGAGGCCGGTCTCAGGTTCCTGCCGATCACCGGCATGATGCTGCTGGTCGGGCCGATCGCCGGCCGCCTGACCACCAAGGTCCATGTGCGTTTCCTGCTCGGCGGCGGCCTGGCCCTGGTCTGCGTCGGCATCCTGCTCATGCACGGCATCGATCTCGGCGACGGATGGATGGCCCTCGTGGCCGGTTTCGTGGTCGCCGGAATCGGCAGCGGCCTGGTCAATCCACCGCTCGCCTCGACCGCGATCGGCGTGGTCGAACCTCGGCGGAGCGGCATGGCATCGGGCATCAACTCGACCTTCCGCCAGGTCGGGATCGCCAGCGGCGTCGCCGGTCTCGGCGCGATCTTCCAGCACCGGGTCGGCGAGGAGATCGCCAAGGGGGTGGCCGGAACCCCGGCGGCGGCACATGCCGACCAGCTGACCGCGGCCGCGACCGCCGGCCAGACCGGCGCCGCCCTCCACGCGATTCCGGGCATCGGACCGGCCCAGATCGAACAGCTCACGGCGATCTCCCGGGGAGCCTTCGTCAGTGGGCTCAACACCCTGTTCTACGTCACCGCCGCGATCGCCCTGATCGGCTCGATCGGTGCCCTGATCCTGGTCCGGCAGGGTGATCTGGTTGTCGACCCGGAGGCACCCGCATCCGAGCGGTCGCCTTGACCCGGTGCCGATGGGTCTAGGATCCGAGACGTGATCACCGTCTACGAGAAACCCGCCTGCACGACCTGCAAGAACCTCGTGAAGCTGCTGGAGGAGAACGGGATCGAGTTCGAATCGATCGAGTACCAGGTCGAGGGTCTGACCGAACCCGAGATCCGGGACCTTCTGGCGAAGTCCGGGATGACCGCCGCGGAAGCGCTGAGGATGCGCGAGGCCGGCGCCAAGGAACTGAAGGCGGCGGGCGCCACCGAGGACGAGATCGTCGCGGCGATGGCCGAGCGGCCGGTGCTGCTGCAGCGCCCGTTCGTGGTCAACGGCGATCGGGCCGTGATGGCCAGGCCGGTCGAGCGCGCCCTCGAGATCCTCTAGCTCAGAGGCCCATCTCCCAGGCGATCGGGTCGGCGGATCCCAGCTCCGCCCCGAGCTCGGTCAGCACTCCGGCGAGAGTTTCGCGACGGACCGCGCCGTAGGTGAGGATGTGGGCCAGCACACCACCGTAGGTGAAGGTCTGCGGCGGCTCGCAGAGCGCGTCGACGAAGGCGTCGTTCCAGGCACCGCGATCGCGGATCGATTTGGCCTGGCGGGCGAAGTCGCGTGCGGCCGCCTCGAAGCGTTCGAGGCGCGGACCGCCTTCCGGAGGGGGCACCGGCTCACCGTCGATCGAGGCGACCCAGACCTCCAGCGTGTAGACCAGCCGGTCGGCCATCAGCTCGGCGGTCGCCTCTTCGCCCTCGAACCAGACCACGGTGAGACCGGGCCGCATCTCGCGGGAGAGCGCCTCCGACTCCATGCCTTCCATGGCCCGCAGCAGTTCCCGCGAGCGGGCGATGTGATGGGAGACCAGCCTCTCCGAGAGATCCCGGCCGGGTTCCCGCGGACCGCCCGGAATCAGCAGGCCGGCCGGGGCGTGAAAGTGGATGCCGTTCGGTGAATCCAGCTCGACCGGCGACGCCGAGTCGGCGAATCCGCCGGGAGACACGCCGTAGGCCCGGCTGAACGCGCGGGAGAAGGCTTCCGGTGATCCGTACCCGGCGGCGGCCGAGACCTGGGCGGCGGTGGCCGTGCCACTCCGCAGCTGCCAGGCGGCCCTCTCCAGGAGCAGCCGGCGTCGCAGCCCGACCGGGGTCTCCCCGGTGGCCGCGGCGAGCAGGCGGTCGAGGTGGTCGCGGGAAAAGCCGGCCCGCCGGGCCAGGCGAGGACCGTCCGCCCCCGGATCGTCGAGCGATTCGAGCACCATGTCGATCAGGTCGCGCAATCGGTCGGCCACACCTACATCATGCCGATCCCGCATTGATCTTTTTCGACTTTCTTCTGGATTTCCGCTCCTGCCGCACCTACGGTCACCCCATGCCCAGTTGGAACGAATTCGAGGAGGCGGCGCCCGAACTCGCCGAGCGAGTGCGCGAACGCCTCGATGCCCATGTACACAAGACCATCGCCACCCTGCGCAAGGATGGCTCCCCGCGGATCTCCGGGACCGAGACCCAGATCCGCGAGGACGAGCTCTGGATCGGATCGATGCCGAACGCGTTGAAGGCGAAGGACCTGCAGCGGGATCCCCGCTACTCACTCCACTCGGGGTCGGACGACCCGCCGGGCTGGAAGGGCGACGCGAAGGTCTCGGGCCTGGTCGAGGAGATCACCGACCCGGAGACCGTCCAGCGGCTCAACGGACACGGCCCTCCCGGTCCGTCCCACCTCTTCCGCCTGGAGATCGATGAGGCATCGGTGGTCAAGCTGAACGAGGCCGGCGACGGCATCATCGTCACCCTGTGGTCTCCCGAGCGCGGAGTCCGGGAAGTGAGGAGGTGACGGGATGGCCGCCGATCCCCGCCGCAGGCTGCGGCGGATCGTCGACGGACTCGGTCTGGAAGCGGACGACAGAGTGCTCGAGATCGGCTGCGGACACGGCGTCGCGGCGGAGATGGTCTGCGAGCGGCTGACCGGAGGCCGCTACACGGCGGTTGACCGCTCGGAAAAGATGATCGCGGCGGCGAAGAAGCGCAATTCGGCACATCTGCGATCCGGGAGGGCCGAGTTCATCGTCGGGGAACTCGAGGACCTCAACCTGGGGGATCGCCGGTTCGATCTGATCTTCGCGGTGCGGGTCGGACTTTTCCACCGGGAACCGGCGTGGGCCGAAGGCCTAGTCTCCCCCTGGCTCGCGCCCGGCGGCCGAATCCTGGGGTTCTACGACACTCCGGGATGAGTCCTAGCGCAGCTTGAGCCGGACGGTCTCGGCCCCTCCCGGCGCCGTGACCTTGAGCTTCATCTTCTCGCCCTTCAGGCTGCCGGGGCGTCCGCGGTACTTGGCGAGCAGCCTGAGCTTCACTTTCACCAGCCCGGCTCCCTTCGCCCGGCCCAGTCCCCGAGCGACGATCCTGCCGCCGACCGTACCGACGATCTTGACCGCTCCCGCCTTCGCGACCCGCACCTTGACCACGACCCCGCGAACGAGTCCCTTCGCGGTGACGCGGACCGGGAGCGTCACCGCGAAGCCGTCCTCGCCGGGGCCGGGGCCGGGTCCCCCATCCCCGCCCAGCGAAGCCGAACCGAACGAGGGCATCTCGCCGGTCGCCGAGATGACCACGGGGGAGCGGGTCAGCACACAGGGTTCGGCACCCGAGAAGTCGGGGGACCCCGCGACCACCACGCCGCGATCGTCCTGCCAGGTGACCAGCCTGCCGTCCGCCGAGACCGAGACATCGGTCGCCACCCCCTGCGCCGGCAGGAAGCAGTCGCCGGATCCGATCTCGCCACCGAGCGTGCCGCGAACCATCGCGATCTTCCCCGTCGTCATCTCACCGCCGGTCCAGGCGACCAACTCGATCGCGGCCACGGTGCCGTTCGCGGAAACGTCGGTCCGCTGCAGTTCCAGGCCGGTGGGTGAGGTGTCGATCCAGGGATCGAAATCGAGAGCGAACGGCACCTGGGCCATCTCCCTCTGAACGTTGACCGTTCCACCGTCGGCCGTGACGATCCGGTCGCCGACGGTGGTCGGCCACTTCCATCCGGCGATGCGGAAAGGCTCGGTCGCGGGAGTCCGGTCCGCGTACAGCACGTAGGTGCCGGTCTCGAACTGGGTGTTCGGATAGAAGCCCGTCATGTTCGAGTAGCCGTAGACGACGTTGCGGCCGTCCGCGGTCAAATCGAGAGACACGGGAAAGGCCGAGGTCGACCACCCCGGCTGCGCCTTCAGTGATCCCTGATAGATCTCCTCGCCGTCCTTGCCCCAAAGGGTGAAGGTGTTCAGCGGGGCGATCTTGCCCGGCTCGCGGCGCACGGCGATCACCCGTCCGTTGTCGGCCTGGGCGATTTCCCGCCACACCCGGCCATCCGGAGTGGGGCCACTCAATCGCTTGCTCTTCGTGCCATCGTCGGACTTGAGCCACACCGATCCACCGTCGAGATACGCAACGGTCGCGGCACCGGCCGGTGCCGCGGCGGCACACAGGATAAGGATCGTCAGGAGAGCTGTTTTCATCGGCCACTCAGCTTGCCGCCCGGAGAAACGATCCGCATCGGTGTAACTACGTAACCGCCGAATATCCTGGTGTCATGTCGGGGCGCTTCGATCGGATACCGGGTGAATTGATCGGGCGCGACCGGGAACTGGAGAGGCTGAATCGGATGATCGGCGAACTCCAGTCCGGCCGTGGCTCAGCTCTGCTGATCGAAGGCGGCCCCGGTGTCGGCAAGAGCTCCCTCCTGCAGGCGATCGATGGACGGTCGGCCCCGGTGATCCGGGCGACCGGCGTCGAGACGGAATCGGGATTGCCGCTGTCCGGCCTCGAAGAGATCCTGTCCGGAATCCCCGGGGCACCGTCCGACCGGGATCATGAGCTGGACCCGGCGATGCGTCTGCGCCGGGTCGCGGAACTGATCGAAGAGTCCGCCCCGCTGATCGTGCTGGTCGACGATCTTCAATGGCTCGATCCGTCCTCCCGGGGAGCGGTCGGCTATCTGGCGAGAAGAGCCTCACGGCTCGGCATCGTCCTGATCGCGGTCTGGTCCCGCCGGGGAGAAACGGCCGATGAGTGGCCGGGGGTACCGACGATGCTCCTGGAAGATCTGGGTACCGGCGACGCGCTTGATCTCGCCTCCCGTTCCGGCCTGTCCGAACCGGTGGCCGAGGCATTGATCGCGGCGGTCGGTGGCAATCCGCTGGCGATCGTCGAGGCACCGGCCGAACTTTCGGCGGCGCAGCGAAGCGGCCGCGCGCTGCTTCCCGATCCGATGCCGGCCGGCGGCCGCCTGCGGCGCGCCTACGCCGAACGGATGGAAAGCCTGCCCCCGGAGACGGCCGAGGCGCTGCTGCTGGCCGCCGCGGGCGCTCCCGGAACTCTGGTCTCGTCACGCCTGGGTCCGGCCGAGGATGCCGGGCTGGTCCGGCTGGGAAGCGCGACCGATTCCGGCATCGAATTCACCCATCCGCTGGCCCGCTCCGCCGCCTACCACTCGGCGGCCCCATCGAAGCGGCGCGCCGCCCATCGCCGGATCGCCGCCGGCAGTGAGGAGCCGGAACGCTCCTGGCAGCTTTCCCTCGCGGCGGAGGCTCCCGACGAAACCCTGGCCGACAGCCTGGACGCGATCGGGCAGGCGGCCGGAAGGCAGGGAGCCCCGGCGACCGGGGCGGCGGTGCTCGAGCGCTCGGCCAGACTCACGCCGGATCCCGAGATCGCCGCCGACCGTTCCATCGCCGCCGCGGCGATGGCTCTGATCGCCGGGCAGCCCGCCCGGGCACGCGGGCTGCTCGACTCCCTGCTTCCGAAAGTGGAGGATCCGGGCCGCAGAGCGGATGTGCAGCTGCTGCGCGGCATCGCGATCTACCAGTCCGGCCGGCCGCAGGAGGCCTGCGCCCTGCTGGAGAGCGAAGCCGAGCTGATCGCGCCGACCGATCCCGGCAGAGCGACCGCCCTGCTGACCCAGGCCTGTGTCGCCTTGATGGGTCCCGGTCCCATGTCCCGGGTCGGGACATTGGCGGAACGTGCCCGGACCCTCGCGCCGGATGGCGCGGAGATGATTCCCGCCGTGATCGGGGCCGAGGTTCTGGTCTCGCTCGGCGAGCATCACCGGGCCCGCGCCTTGCTCAACGAGAACGAGGCGGCCCTGCGCGGCTGGGATCCGACCGCGCCCGGCCACGAGGTGCTCGCCGTCGCCGGCCTTTGCCGCCTTTGGCTCGGTGACCACGACGAGGCGCTGGCCGGTCTCACCCGGCTGATCGAGGCCGATCGCGCGGCCGGGGCGGACAGTGTGCTCGCCGCGCCGCTCGCGGTGATGGCCACCCTCCATCTTCGCCGGGGTGATCTGCGGCAGGCCCGGGAGCACGCGATCGAGGCCGCCGAGATCGCCGACACCGGCCTCGGTGGGTTCGGCCTCACCCTGTCACTAGCCGCCGAGGCGATGGTCGCGGCCCATGTCGGGGACGAGGAAACCTGCCGTCGAGCCGCCGAGAGAATGTTCGATCTGGGCACCAGGCTGGAGCTGACCTCGACCCTCGCCGCTGCCGAGCAGGCTCTCGGCCAGCTCGAGCTGGGGCGAGGCGAGACCGCCGGCGCCGCGGCCCATCTTGGCCGGGCGCTCGAGTACACCCGCGCCCACGGCACGGTCGATCCCGGTTTTCTGTTCACCCACGCCGATCTGATCGAGGCACTGGTCCACTCCGGCAGGCCGGACGAGGCGATCGAGGTCATGTCCGAGCTGGAGGCGGGAGCCGAACTGACCGGTTCGGGCTGGTCGCGCGCCGCGGTCGAACGGTGCCGGGGCCTGCTGGGTCCCGACGATGAGCTCGATTCCCGCCTGGATGCGGCGTTGGCCGCCCACCGCGATCCGGCGATGCCGTTCGAAGCGGCCCGAACCCGGCTCGCGATCGGGGAACGCATGAGGCGGGCCCGGCGCCGGACCGACGCCAGGGTTCAGCTGGAGGCCGCCCACCGGGCGTTCACCGAGATGGGCGCGGTCGAGTGGGCCGCCCGGGCCGGGCGCGAGCTCGCCGCGACCGCCCCCGGCGGTGCTTCCACCGACGAGCTCACGTCGCGGGAACGCGACGTCTGCCGGCTGGTCGCCGCCGGTTCGACCAACCGCGAGGTCGCCTCCGCCCTTTTCCTCTCTCCTCGCACGGTCGAGCACCACCTGCGCATGGCCTACCGCAAGCTCGGGGTGCGCTCGCGGACCGAACTGGCCGCCCGGTGGCCGGCTACTTGAGCAGCTTCGAAAGCCGCCGGTCCTTCAGGGATCTACCGTCCGTCTGATCGGCCGGGCAGTAACACATCACGTAGTCCTTGTAGTGGACCGCCTCGATCGTCGATCCGCACCTGGGACATGGTTCGCCTTCGTGCCGGTGCACCTGGAGCGGCAGGGGAAGCTTGTCCGGCAGCGGCACCGAAAGCTCGGTTTCGTAGAGCTCGATCGCGCCGCCGAGCCGGCCGATGACCGCGTCCCGCAGGGCCGAGGATTCATCCGGGCTCAGATCGTTGCCGCGCTTGAAGGGTGAAAGTCTCGCGGTCCAGAGGATCTCGTCCACCCATGAGCGTCCGATTCCGGCGATCACCCGCTGGTCCCTGAGAACCGTGTAGAGCGGACGGGCCGAGTCCAGGGTCTCGGTCAGGTCGGGTGGATCGGGCCAGGCCTCCGGCCCGAGACCGGCCAGGGTCTCGTCGCTCTCGACTTCCCCGGTCGGCACGACCTTCGCCCAGGCACGCTGGTGGGTGCCGAACTCACGCAGCCTCAGCTCCGAGCCGCCATCGAGCCGGATCAGCAGGCGCGAGCGCCGGTCCTTGGGTCCGGCCCGCTTCTCGAAGAGCTGGAGACGCCCGGCGGACATCAGGTGAATCAGCACCGAGTGGCCCGAGTCCGAGTCGAGGATGAAGATCTTGCCGCGCCGCCGGATCCCGGTCAGCCGGTGCCCCTCGAGCACCTGAATCGGCGGCTTGAAGGTGCGGACGGTGTTGAGGCCCGGGGACATCACCGACTCCACGGTCATGCCCGCGACGGCGTCTCCCAGCAGGCGGGCGGTGATCTCTACCTCGGGCAGCTCGGGCATCCCCCGATTGTGCCCGGCGGACCGCCGGGGCGCAACCGGCGGTCGAAACGGAGGTAGCCTCCACCCATGCCGGAATCCGCCCCCTCGAACTGGATGCAGGTCGACGACCCGGTGGAGACCCTGGCCGGTGACTGGACCTTCGAGCGAACGGTGACCGATTCGCTGAGTGGCACCACCGGCGCCGCGAGCGGGATCGCCCGCTTCGAACGCTCGGGCGACGGTCTCGATTGGGATGAGACCGGGACGCTCCGTTTCGGCGGGCATGACTTCGACGCGAAGCGCCGCATGTCGATCGCCCGCGAAGACGGTGAGTGGCAGGTGAGGTTCGACGACGGCCGTCCCTTCCATCCGCTCGACCTGAACCGGGGACGATGCGAGGTCGGCCATCCCTGCCGCGACGATTTCTACTCGGGCACGATCGAGATGCTGAGTACCGGTGACGGCCCCGAGCTGAGGACCGAGTGGCGGGTCCGCGGCCCGAAAAAGGACCAGCTGATCCGTACCCGCTACCGGCGGGTCTGAAGATCCGGTTCGTCGGCGGCGCGCCGCGCGGCCAGGTGACGCTGAGCCGCCAGCGCCGCCACGGCCAGGATCGCGACCACCGTGCCGTAGACGATGGTGGTCGACTTCAGCCCGAAGGAGCTGCTGCTGGCCACCCCGGCGATCAGTGCGGGCACGCTGTAGGTCACGTACGAGATCACGAAGGCGACCGCGAACAGCGCGCCCCGTTCGTCCGGCCCGGCGATACGGGCCAGCGTGCCGAACGAGCCGAGGGCGGAAGCGCCGAAGCCCACGCCGGCGATCAGCGTGCCGGCCCCGGAGAGCAGGGCGAGCTCGAGGATCACCCCGGCCATCGTCACCAGCATTCCGGCGACCAGCAACAGCCCGGCGAGATTCAGCAGCCGGTCGGATGTCCAGTCACGCAGGACGAACGCGGTGACGGCACCGGTGCCGCAGAGCAGCGTCACCACGAGTCCGCCGATCAGGTTGCTCTCCAGCCCGAACACGTTGGCCGCGACCGATGGACCGAGCGAGAGGTAGAGCCCGCCCAGCGCCCAGCTGGCGGTGATGATCGGGATCAGCGAGTAGACCCGCGGCCGCAGGCGGACCGGAATGCCCACCTTTGGTTTCAGTGACTGGCGTGCGCCCGGCACCAGGGTCGAGGTTTCCGGCATCCGCGCGACCATCGCTCCCGCAACCACCATCCCGGCCAGCAGCAGGACGAAGACGAGGTGGGTCGGCTCGGGCGCGTACTGCGCGAGCGCGCCGCAGCCCAGGGCGCCGATCGCCAGGCCACCCAGCGGCACGATGCTGTTGACCACCCCGGCCCGGCCCGGGGCGTGGGCCGGGTTGAGGTCGACCAGGGCCGCGCCCATCGTGGTCATCGCCGCGCCGGTGGCGATGCCCTGCAGGAACCGGGCGACCGACAGCACCGCGATGTCGCCGGCGAAGAGAAAGAGCAACAGAGCGATCGTCTCCAGGGCGATCGCCGCGCCCAGCACGGGACGGCGGCCGATGTGGTCGGAGAGCGCCCCGACGACCAGCAGTGCTCCCAGAAGTCCGGCAACGTAGATCGCGAAGATGAAGGTGATCGTGGTGTCGGAGAATCCCCAGGCCTCCTGGTAGACCACGTAGAGCGGGGTCGGCACGGCGGATGCCGCCGTGAAGAGCAGGAAGATCAGGGCGATCGCCGTGAACGAGGTCGGATGTGAGAGCCGGGCCCTGGACGGGCTCCCGGCCTTCGAGGCCGGTGCTTGAGGGGTCGTTGCGGTCATGCCACCATGCGGTCGAGAGTTGCCGGCCGAAGTCCGGCCGGACAGTGACCATACCCATGCGCCGTGTTCCGCAAGGCCCACTCGGGCCACGCGCTACAGTTGCGTAAGCAACGAAATTGCGCAGGCTACCGGCACCGGAGGTACATCATGAGATTCATGTTCACCGCGCTTCGAGTTCTGATCGGGGCACTCTTCATCGGCCACGGCACCCAGAAACTCTTCGGCTGGTTCAACGGACACGGGCTCGAGGCCACAGCAGGCGGCTTCGACTCGATGGGACTGAAGCCCGGCAAGGCGACCGCCGTGGTCGCCGGGATGAGCGAAGCGGGCGGCGGCGCCCTGCTCGCCTCGGGCATGGCGACGCCCGCCGCGGGAGCCGCCCTCACCGGCACCATGATCCAGGCGATCCGCACCGTGCACGCCAAGAACGGACCCTGGGTCTCGAACGGCGGCTGGGAGTACAACGCGGTGCTGATCGCCGCGGTGCTGGCGATCGTCGAACACGGACCCGGCCCGTTCTCGATCGACGGTGCCCTCGATCTCGACCTGAAGGGCTCCGGGTGGGCGTTGGCCGCCCTGGCCGCCGGTATCGCCGGTCCACCCCTGGTTCAGATCGCGCTGGCGACGTTCGCTGAGACCGATGCCGAAACCGGAAATGGCGAAACTCCCGATGCCGGGAGCGAAACCGAGGCCGAAACAGCCTGATCGCTAGGGTCCGGCCATGTCAGCCGACCGGGTTCAGATCAAGATCGAGGATCACGTCGCCGAGGTGGCGATGGTCCGAAGCGACAAGCACAACGCCCTCGACGGCGACATGTTCGAGGCGATCGCCTCGGCTGCCTCGACCGTTGCGGACGAGCCCGGCGTCCGGGCCGTGGTGCTCCATGGTGAGGGACCGAGCTTCTGCTCCGGGATCGACGTCGGCTGGCTCGCCGGCGAGAAGGCCGAAGGGTTCGGTGACGAGGCGATCAAGCGTGATGATTTCGGGGCCAACCTGTTCCAGCGTGTCGCCACCGCGTGGCTCGAGGTGCCGGTGCCGGTGATCGCCGCGATTCATGGCAACTGCCTCGGTGGGGGACTGCAGATCGCCCTCGGGGCGGACCTTCGCCTGACCGCCGCCGACGCGAAGCTGAGCGTGCGGGAGGTCCATTGGGGGCTGGTGCCCGACATGGGGATCACCGCGACCCTGCCTCGCCTGCTGCCGCTCGACGTCGCCAAGGAACTCACCTACACCGGCAAGGTCATCAGCGGCGAAGAGGCCGCCGCGATCGGTCTCGCCACCCGGGTCGAGTCCGATCCGCTCGGCGCGGCCCGCGAGCTGGCCACCCAGATCGCCGGCCGTTCCCCGGACGCGGTCCGCGCGGCCAAGAGGCTCTTCGAACACAGCTGGCATGAGGGTGGCCGGGCCGGCCTCGAACTCGAGTCCGAGCTTCAGTTCGGACTGATCGGGTCGCCGAACCAGATGGCCGCCGTGATGGCCGGGGTGACCAAGGAGCCCGCGGAGTTCACCGATCCGGAGCCCGGGTCGCGCGGCGCCTCGCGCTGATCAGGCGCCGGGCTTCACGACCATCAGGAAGATCGCGGCGATCACGAGCAGGCCGGTGATCGCTCCGAAGAAACCCTCGGTGCGGCTCATCGTCTGGAATTCCTCCGAGAACTCGACCGGCCCGTCACCGGCGGCGGCGATCTCCTTCTCCGACATCGCCAGCAGCTTCTTGTCGGTCGGGATGAAGTAGCCGCCGATCAGCCCACCGAGGATGAACACGATCACGAAGCTGGCGCTGATCCAGGGGGCACCGAAGTCCCAGTCGTACTCGATCGCCTGATACACGCCGGTCGCGATGATCAGCAGCAGCGCCGGATTTGCGAAAAAGCGGTTGATCGTCAGCTGGATCCGAAAGACCAGGGGCATGTGGCGCGGATCACCCTTCATCGCCACCGGCATCAGGATCGATTCGGCGAAGGTCGCCCCGAGACCCACCACCACGGCGGTGATGTGAATCCAAAGCGAGATGTTGTAGCCGGTCAACGTAGTGGCGAGAGGAAGGTCCATGCCCCGACTTTAACGCGCCGCTCCAGACACTTGCGCCTGGCGACAAGGGACGTCTACCCTGTGGATTGATGGAATACGAGCTGATTGACAAGTCAGGCGTTTCATTGGAAACCTTCGGAACGCCAGAGAGAGCGATGGACGCGTTCCGGGAAATGGTCGGCGAAGATCCTGCGGCCGCCGACGACATCGCGATCCTGAAACTCGACGACGAGGGACACGCCATCGGCCGAATCGACACGGAAGGCGTCGCCTCAACGGCGGGACGCTAGATGGCGGACTCAGTCGCGAAGGACGCGCCCACCTGAGGCGATAGCTACCCATGGCTCGAATCTGTCTACTATTTCCGGACCATGGAAGGTCCAGGAGTGGGAGACAGTCAGGACGACTGGCAGGCCGCAAGGCTGCTGCCGACCGTCGGGTTGCGCAACGAACAGGAAAAAGAGCAACGGGCCACCTCGTCGCTCTTGGCCGTGATGTTCGCGGTTCCTGAGTTCACCTACGGACTGACTTCAGAACTCGGAGCGCCAAAGGGGCAGATCTCGACCTTCATCGAGATTCAACTTCGTGATCGCGAAAACAAGCGATGTATTCCTGATGGCGCGATCATCATCAAGCGAGGCTCAAGGCAGTGGCGTTGCCTAGTGGAAGTGAAAACCGGCCAAGCGAGCCTCAAGGCCGATCAGGTATCGCGATACCTCGACTGGGCTCGGGACAACGACTTCGATGCTGTCCTGACCATCTCCAACGAGATCACCGCGAAGGCGACCGACTCGCCCGTATCCGTTGACGGTCGCAAGCTGAAGAAGGTGTCACTCTTCCACTTCTCATGGTGGCGGATACTCACTGAGGCCATCGTTCAGCATCGTCATCGCGGCGTCAACGATCCCGATCAGGCATGGATCCTTGGAGAACTGATCGCATATCTCGATCACGATAAGTCCGGGGCCAGTGGTTTCCAAGGCATGGGTGATCAATGGGTTGGTGTCCGGACGGCCACCGCGAATGGGACTCTTCGCAAGGGCGATCCCGGCATTCAAGACGTTGCCGAGCGCTGGAGCCAATTCATTGACTATATGGCGATGGGCCTGGGTCAGGAACTGGGCCGAGATGTGACTCCCGTCCGACCCAGAAAGTTGGCAGCCGAAGTCCGGTTGGAGCAGAGTGTCAAGCAACTGGTCGAGGACGGGGTGCTGAACGCCGCCCTGAAAGTCCCTGACGCGGTCGGAAGCCTTCATGTGGATGCGGATCTCCGAACAAAGAAGGTCACGACGAGTGTCGATGTCGAAGCCCCTCGGGAAGGACGTCCGAAAACCAGGATCAACTGGCTGCTGCGTCAGCTGAAGCACGTCGAAATGGAGCTCAGAGTTGACGTGCGATTTGCAAATACGCGTGAGACTGCTTCCACGATGCTGGCCGAAGCGATCGAGTACCCGGAACTTCTACTTTCACAAACCGACCCGAAACGCGACCCACGTACCTTCAAGATCGCGTTGACCAGAAAGATGGGATCCAAGCGGGGAAAGGAAGAAGGTTCCTTTGCTAGAGAGACTCGTCAGCAGGCGATCGACTTCTATCGGGACGTAGTCCAGGATCTCCGCGATTGGCAGGCGCCCGCACCGAAACTTCCCACACCAATTGAGGACGTTCAGCAGTCCCAAGTGGAAACTACGGCGCCGCCGCTAGCTTGATTCACTCCTGATTCGTCGAGGAAGACGACTCAGGTGGGACGGCCTCCCCGCCCTCCCGTGCCAGCGCGGAGGGCCACCAGACCTTCGGGCCGATGTCGAGGGTGAGGGCCGGGACGAGGATCGATCTGACCAGGAAGGTGTCGAGCAGGACGCCGAAGGCGACCGTGAAGCCCATCTCGGTGAGGAAGACGAGTGGGAGGATCGCGAGCACCATGAAGGTACCGGCGAGCACTATTCCCGCCGAGGTGATCACGCCGCCGGTCACCGCCAGACCTCGCAGCATGCCCTCTCTGGTGCCGTGGGTGAGCGTCTCTTCGCGCACCCGGGCCATCAGGAAGATGTTGTAGTCGATCCCGAGCGCGACCAGGAAGACGAACACGAACAGGGGCAGCGACGGATCCGTGCCGGGGAAGTCGAAGACGTACTTGCTGACCAGGACCCCGACCCCGAGCGAGGCCGCGAAGCTGACCACGACGGTGCCGATCAGGAGCAGCGGCGCGAGCACCGAGCGCAGCAGGGCCATCAGGATCAGGAAGACCACGATCAGCACCAGCGGCACGATCACCTTGACGTCACGGTCGTTCGCCTCGCGGATGTCGTACTCGACCGCGGTGCCGCCGCCGACCAGGGTGTCGGGACCTCCGGCCTCCTTGGCCGCGTCACGGATGTCGGGAATGAGCGCGAACGCCTCGGTCGAGTACGGATTCGGCACGAGCACCGCGTTCAGCAGCACACCAGGCTCGCCCTTTGCGACCGGCTTGACCGAGGCCACCCCATCGACCCCGTCGACCGCCGTGACCACCGCCGGCACGTCGGCGGGATCGGGCACGATGATGTCGGTCGGCGCGTTCGCGCCCGCGGGGAAGGACTTCGCGATCAGCTCCTCGCCGGTGACCGCCTCCACGTCGTCGCGGAAGCCGCCCGAGGACGTCAGCCCGTCGTCGTAGGCGAACAGCCCGGCACACATGATCGCCAGCACGACCAGGGCACCCGCCCACACCCGGCGCGGACTCTTCGCCGTGCGGTCACCGAGGCGCCGCCACGGACCATGGGTCGCGTCCACCCCGCCACTGCCCACTCTCGGGATCTTCGGCCAGAAGACCCATCGCGGCGCGATCACGAGCATCGCCGGCAGCAGGGTCAGCATCGAGAACATCGCCGAGAAGATGCCGATCGCCCCGATCGGGCCGAGGCTCGCGGTCGAATTGAGATCGGCGAGCGAGAGGCAGAGCAGGGCCGCCATCACGGTGCCGCCAGAGGCCAGGATCGCCGGACCGGCGCTGCGCAGGGCGATCTTCATCGACTCGCTCCTGCTCTCGTGGCTGCGTAGCTCCTCGCGGTACCGGCTGATCAGGAGCAGCGCGTAGTCGGTGCCGGCACCGAGCACCAGCACCGAAAGTATCGAGGACGACTGTCCGTTGACGGTCACCCCCATCTCGGTCAGGCCGTAGCCGATCGCGCGGCTGCCGATCTCGGCGAAACCGACCGCGATCAGCGGCAGCCAGAGCAGGAAGGGCGAGCGGTAGATCAGGATCAGGAGGACGAAGACGAGCAGGAAGGCCGCCGCGAACAGCGTGCCGTTGATCGATTCGTAGACCTTGATCGCGTCGGCCGAGTACCCGGCGGGGCCGGTGACCGCCACCTGGAGCCCGTCGAACGAGCCGCTGACCTCGTCGCGCACCTCGTCCACAGGGTCGAGCAGATCGTCGGCCTCGCCGGTCGATGTGATGCTGGACAGGACGAGCACGGCCGAGCCGTCCTTCGATCTCGGACCGAGCCGGAACGGTTCGCTGGTGCCCTCGACGTCGGCGTTCAGCTTCGCCACGTCGGCCTTGATCTTCCGCTGATCGGCCGGGGTCAGTCCGCCCTCGCGGCGGAACACGATCACGATCCCCGCCTGCTCGCCGTCGGTCAGCTGCTTGGTCGCGTCGAGGGCCTTGGTCGCCTCGGCGTTGCCCGGCAGGTACGAGCTCGACTCGTTGTTCTCGGCGTCGGAGAACTTGCCGGGGATGTTCATGCCGAAGATCGCGAAGATCGCGGCGAACCAGACCACCACGACCAGCCAGCGGGCCTTCTTCCCGGCGGAGAAGGCGAGAATGGACTTGACCATGATTCCGACCCTATCCGCGTGGCCGGAGGCTGTGGTCAGAAAGTCAGCCCGGCAGGCCGATCAGCACCGATCCGGTCTGATCGGCGGAGACCACCTCGGTGATCGCCACGCCCATGCCGCCCAGGGCGAGGACCAGCAGTGTGGCGAGCATGAATCCTGTGCGTTTCATTCGAGCGAGGCTAGGTGGGACATCCGCCGATGTCGATCACCATTCGGGGATTGATTCCACCCGTTTGAGGGCTGAGAATGGGCTCCCATCCCCTCTAGAAAGCCCAGATGATCAAGAATCTGCCCAAGTGGGCGCTCCTCGCGCTGTTCCTGGCCCTACCGGCCGGACTCCCCTCTTTCGCCACCGCCGCCACCCCGAAACTCCAGCCCCGGCCGATCAAGTGCCACCAGCTCCAGGGCAGTGGACCGAAGGTCTGTTCCGAGAAACCCGGCCGGATCCCGTGGAAGAACGGCTGGTGGGCGGACGCGACCAAGTACAAGGTGATCGACGCGAATCTCTACACCGAGACCGAGTGGGACATTCCGTCCGACGGCTACAAGGCGTTCTACGGCGCCGGCCACGTGATCGTCAACGCGAGGAAAGGCTTCGGCGGGACCCTGAAGTTCCCGCCGAAGAAGCGCGGGGTGAGCGTCACCGTCCTGAGCGGCAGCCCGGTCAAGTCGAGTGCCGCCTCGGCGGGCGGCTGGGTCACCGATGACGGCCCCTTCGGCTGCGGTGTCGACGAGGAGCTCGGTGCCGGCTACGCGCCCAGCTCACTGGCCGGCGTGGTCGCCGCCAACCCCAAGTCGAAGGAGATCAGCATCCAGTGGGCCATGCCGGCGGCACCGTTCCGCTGCCCGAGCGGGGTCCCGGTCTCCAATCCCACCGGAATCGAGCTGCCCTCCTCCGCCGTGACCACCCGCTACCCGGTTTCGGCCTTCCGCAAGGGAGATCTCTTCCGCCTGCCGATCAGGGCCAGTTGGACCCACACCGATCCCGGCGACAACGGCGTGTTCACGTTCAGTCTGGTCGGCAGCATCGTGATCGAGCGGGTCCACCACCGGATCCGATGAACGTCCGCCTCGTCACCACACGGTGACGAGGCATCCCCGTTCGCCAGGTGAATCCGCGGCCACGACCAGCTTTGCTGGGCCGCATGACAAATCCAAACCCATTCCCGTCCCGGCGCCTGACCGCGATCTGCCTGATCGCGGCGGGCGTGCTCATGGTCGTCGGCTTCGCCGTCACCCCATGGGAGAGCGAGCAGACCTCCCGCGCCTACCACGACACGCTCGCCGCCAACGCCGATCAATCCCAGGTGGCGGCGGTCTTCCTCCACTTCGGCTATCTGCTGCTCGTTCCCGCGGCCTTCGGCATCATGTCGCTGCTGGCACCGCGCGGAGGCTGGCTGCTGAAGATCGGCGGGGTGATCTCGGTGTTCGGCATGGCCACCCTGCCGGGTCTGCTGGTCACCGACTCATACGACCTCGCGATGGCCCAGGAGCTTCCCCGCGACGTCAGCGTCCGGGTGACCGACGCCGCCGGGGAGCTGCCGCTCTCGATGATCATGACCCTGCCCGCCGTGCTGGGGGTCGTCCTCGGCATGATCCTGCTCTTCGTCGCCCTCTGGCGGGCGGGCGAGGTCGCGGTCTGGTCCCCGGTCCTGGTCGCGGCGGGCTGGATCGTGTCCTTCGCAAGCTTCGGTCTGGTGACCATCGTGATCGGAGGCAGCGTGATGCTGGCCGGGTTCGTGCTCGCCGCGATCCGCCTCCTCGCCCCGGAGCGCACGAGGGCCCCCGAGGTGACTGCCGACGCTACCGCGATGCCGTGAGGTCGTCCCGCCCGGCTTCGGGCAGGGGAAGCCTCGTCTGAACCAAGTAGCCGCCGGCGGAAGTCTCGCCGGCGGCCAGTTCCCCGCCCAGGACCCGGACCCGTTCGCTCATACCGACGATGCCCCGGCCCGTTCCGGTCGCGTTCCCGGGCGGGGCCGGACCGGGATCGTTGGCTATCGAGACGGTCAGGGCCCGCTCCTCGAGCGTCATCCTGACCGAGACCGGCGCCCCCGGCGCATGCTTGCGGGCGTTGGTGAGACCCTCCTGGACGATCCGGTAGGCGGTGACCGAAACCCGGGCCGGAACCACGGAGAGAACATCGGAATCTGAGGTCAGCCGCACCTCCTGTCCCGCCGACGTCGCCGCCTCGACCAGCTCCGGCAGGTCCTCCAGCGATGCCGGCGGCATCATGTCCGCGCCCGATACCCGCAGGGTCTCGAGCAGGCGGCGCAGCTCGACCATCGTCTGTGCCGCCGCGCCGTCCAGCGCGGCCAGGGTGTCCGCCGTCTTGCGCCCGTCCCGCTTCAGGGTCGCCTCGGCCGAGCCGGCCAGCACCCCGATCAGCGACACGCCATGCGCGACGACGTCGTGCAGATCGCTCGCGACCCGACGGCGCTCTTCGGCGAGAACCAGGCCGATCCGCTCCTCCTGGGCGAGGGTCAGGCGCGCCTCGCCGGCCAGCAGCTGTGCGGTCAGCCCGCTGCTGCCGCGTGCGTACCAGCCGGCCATCCAGCTGATCGCGACCGCACAGACCACGATCGGCAGATCGGTCGAGAGGAAGTCCTCCTGCGGCAGCGACCTTTCGGCCAGGGCGGCCACCACCAGGAAGAGCCCGCCCACGGTCGCCCGGCGGGCGGTGGAGGCATAGGCGGCCACCGCGTAGGGCGCGACCGCGAGGGTGAGCACCACGGACCACGGCATCTCCGGCGGTACCCACTCGACGGCCGATCGCAGGAACAGCGCGCCGCCGAGAACGAGGGCGACGGTCAGTGGATGGCTGCGGCGGAAGAACAGGGGCAACGCCACCAGGACCACCCCCGAGACCAGGCACATCGCCTTCGCCGAGCCGGTCATCTCGGTGGAATCGAGGAAAGCCGCGGCCAGCGCCATCGCCACGATCAGTAGATCGACCGGGCGGCCGGAGCGCTCGGCGCTGGCGGGACGATCGGGCAGGGTCACGTCCAGGCGCCAGATGCCGAACCGGCTCCACCATCTGAGGGTGCCGCCATGGAGCAGCGCACGTTCGGTGAGTCCGGCCAGCTTCGAGGATTCCCGGAGCGAGACCGGAGCCTCGCCCCGCCCGCGCGCCCTCAGGCGAATCCGGCCGTCGGCGTGCTCGGCCCGGAGGGAAACCGCCGCGGAACCGGCGGCGGGCGATCCCGCGAACAGCTCCTCGACGATCCGGGCGGCACCGATGGCGGGACCCGGATGGGTCGCCTCGTCCGAGCCCCTTTCGGCGAGTTCGAGGATCCAGCCCCTCGATCCGGCGGCGGCGACCGCCCGGCGCAGGTCGTCGGGCGGACCGTCCCCCACCCGTCCTTCGCCTTCTCCGAGCACGCCCAGCGAGCGCTGCATGTCCTCGAGCGCGTTCGCGGCCGTGCGGCCGATCGCCCGGATGACCTCGCGGGCGCTCTCGTCACCTGAGCGCACCAGGGCGCGTGCCCTCGAGACCAGCCGCCGCACTTCGCTGATGTCGCGGGCGACGATCGCCTGCAGCTCCCCGGCGATGCGCAGCCTTTCGATCTCCAGCGCGGCCGCGACCCGCCGATCGCCGCTCGCCCCGGCCCGGGCCAGCCGGTTCGCGGCCCGGTCGGCCTCGCCCCTCCGTGCGCGGACCACCAGCCCGGCGGTTGTCGCGAGCGACTGCATGACCAGGACCGCGACGACGTCGCGCACATGAAGCGGCAGTCTCGGTTCGAGCGCCATCGCGGCCGACATGGCCGGAACCAGGGCAGCGGCCACCAGCAGTGCCCGGCCGCGCGGCTCCACTCTCGCGGCGACCGCGTAGGCGGCGATCGCCGGACCCTGGAGCGGGGTGACCGACTCGATCGAGAGAAAGCCGAAGGAGGCGTTGATCACGATCGCGACGATCGACCAGGCGGCGACCGGTATCGGTGCGGCGTTGCGGAAGAACAGCGGCAGGACCGCGACCACGGAGAAGCCGAGACGCATCGCCATCGAGTAATCGGTGGGGAGCGTGATCGCTTCGCCGACCGCCCAGGCGAGCAGGGCCACGGAGAAGCCGATCTCCAGCGGGGAGCCGAGGGCCCGCCGCAGACCGGCCGCGGTCACGGCGCGTCCAGGTGCTGTCCCGGCCGGACCAGCCCGGTCTCGTAGGCGAACACGACCGCCTGGACGCGACTGCCCACGCTCAGCTTGCCGAGCAGCCGGGTCACGTAGGACTTCACGGTGGTTTCGCTCAGATAGAGCCGCTCGCCCATTTCGGCGTTGGAGAGGCCGCGGGTGAGGAGGATCAGAAGCTCGCGATCCCGGTCGTTCAGCTCGTCCAGCCGACGGCGGGTTTCGGGATCGGCCTCGGGGGTTCCCATGAAGTGCTCCACGAGCCGCCGGGTCACGGCCGCGTCGAGCAGCGAGTCACCGGCCGCGACCGAACGCACAGCCGAGGCCAGACGGTCCGGCGGGGTCGCCTTCAACATGAATCCGGCGGCTCCGGCCTGCATCGCGCGGAAGATGTACTCGTCGAGATCGAAGGTGGTCAGCATCAGGACCCGGGCCCGCGATCCGGCCGCCAGGAGCCGCCGCGTCGCGGCGATGCCGTCGAGCTTGGGCATGCGCACGTCCATGACCACCACATCGGGGTGGGTGCGAAGGGCGATGTCGACCGCGGCGGCCCCGTCGGCCGCTTCACCGACCACGGTGATGTCGTCGGCCGCCTCGAGCATCGCCCGCACGCCGCCGCGCACCATCGCCTGATCGTCGGCCACCACCACTTTGAGTTCGTTCATCGGCGATATCGCATCATGCAGGCCGGTCAAATCCAATCACCGTTTGGTGATCCGGCCTCTGCGGATGCGCTCCTTAAATACGAAAACCCCCTGTGGAGAGAGGGTTTCCGCAGCAGCGAGAGTATCAGGGTTCACCGGGCTTGCCCGGCACCTCGCTGCCGAGCCCGGTCCAGACGAGATCGAAGGCCCGTCCGGCCACGGCCTCGATCTCCGATCCCGGCAGCTGCCCTTCGGCCACCGCGCCGATCACCCGGGTGGTCGAGAACATCACTCCGGCGCCGATCACGATCGCCGCCTCGAAGGCGTCGACGTCGGTCCGGATCTCGCCGCGGCGCTGCCCCTCCTCGAGCAGGCCGGTGACCAGCGCGATGATCGGCAACTCGCCCTCGTCCAGGATCGCGGCGAACCTGGCGGGATGCCGCACGGTCTCGTCGATCATCGCCGCGTGAACGCTCGGGGAGTATCTCGGCACCATCATCTGCGAGAAGAGTTCCCGAGCGACGTTCCACATGGTGCGATCGGGGTCGCCCAGTCCCGCTTCGTAGACCGGACGCAGATATGTGCGGAAATGACGCGCCGCGGCGAACAGCAGCACGTCTTCCTTGCGGGGGAAGTAGCGGAAGAAGGTTCCCCAGCTGGTGCCGGCCTCGGCCACGATGTTCTCGACCCGGGAGCCCTGGATCCCACGGGCCTCGAACTCCTCCATCGCCGCGTCGAAGAGCCGGTCGCGGGCCTCCACACCCCGTTTCTGGGTGGGCTCGATCCCGAGGCTGAAGCCGTCTATTTCGGTTGTCTCCACTGTGTTCTCCCTCGTCACCGGGTCATCGAATCACAGAACTTTTCCCTACGGCGGAACAAAATACTTGACGCGCGTCAGTTTTGTGTTACTTTCGTCGCAAGGGGGTGGAGCTGGTCCGCCCGGAACTTGCGAACTGGAGGACAGATGGTCACTCGGCGGGACATCTTCAAGAAGGCGGCCGCGGCCGCACCGGCCCTAGCGCTCGGCAGCGGCGCCCTGGCCCGCACGGCCGGCGCCACAGCCGCCTCCAGTCCCGCCGCCGGCAAGAACCTGATCATCTTCATCACCGACCAGGACCGCGCGATCCAGCACTTTCCGGAGGGCTGGTCGGAGGCGAACCTTCCCGGCATGACCCGCCTGCAGCAGAACGGAGTCACCTTCGACAACGCCTTCTGCAACGCCTGCATGTGCTCGCCGTCACGGGCCTCGCTGTTCACCGGGTACTTCCCCGCCCAGCACGGGGTCAAGTACACGCTGGAAGAGGACATGGACGGACCGCAGTATCCCCAGGTCGAGTTGCCGACGAACCTGAAGAACCTGGCATCGGTGATGTCCGCCAGCGGCTACAACGTGGTCTACAAGGGCAAGTGGCACATGAGCAAGCCCGCCGGTGACGACTTCGTCTCCGACGATCTGCTGCCCTACGGCTTCACCAGATGGGATCCACCGGACGCCGGCGCCGACCAGTCGATCCCCCAGGAGGGCGGCGGGCTCTACGACAACGACGGCCGCTACATGGACAGCGAAGGCAGCGCCTCCGACGGCGACGAGGGCGTGCTCCAGTACCTCAACTCGGTCGCCTCGGACAGCCAGCCGTTCTGCCTGATCATCTCGCTGGTCAACCCGCACGACGTGCTGCTCTATCCCAAGAACTACATCGCGGGCGGCTACGACGATTCCTGGCTGGAGGGCGACATCGACCTGCCGGCCACGGTCGACGAGGACCTCTCGACCAAGCCCGCGGCCCAGGCGAACTTCCGCAAGATCTTCAACCTGACCGGCCCGCTCACGACCCGGCAGATGAAGCTCGACTACATCAACTTCTACGGCAACCTGATGAAGGAGGTGGACGGCTACCTGGTCGAGGTGATGGACACGCTCGATTCGCTCGGGCTGACCCAGGACACATTGGTGATCCGGACCGCCGACCACGGTGAGATGGGTCTCGCCCACGGGGGCCTCAGGCAGAAGAACTTCAACGCCTACGACGAGACGATGCGCATCCCGATGGTCTTCTCCAACCCCGAGATCGTCGAACCCGGAACCACCTGCGACGCGATGGTCTCCCACGTCGACCTGCTGCCGACCATCGCCGGCCTGTTCGACGCGCCCCGTTCGGCCCGGGCCAGATGGGAGGGCAAGGACTACTCCAAGCTGGTCCTCGGCAAGACGAAGAAGCCGGTCCAGGACTACGTAGCGTTCACCTTCGACGACTTCCAGGCCGGCCAGGCGAGTCCGCCCTACGTCAAGGCGCCACAGCACGTGGTCGCGATCCGCGAGAAGAACTGGAAGATCGCCAAGTACTACGACGCGACCCGCCAGGTACCACCCCAATGGGAGATGTACGACCTGAGGCGCGATCCCCTGGAGGCGCGCAACCTGGCCGCTCCCAACGCCAAACGGACCGGCCCCCAACAGAAACAGTACGAGCGGCTGCGCAAGAAGCTGCTGCGGGTCGAGAAGCAGCGGCTGCAGCCACTGCCGCAGAACGCGTTCTCGGTCAGGTCCTGCACGATCGAGGGTCTCGGTGTCACCACCAAGACCCGGGTGCCCGGCCGCGGACGGCTCGTCCAGCGGGTCAGCACCGTCGTCGACGGCAGACGGATACCTCTCGGCGAACGCCGCAAGCTGGTGCTCGGCCGGTCGCGCCCGACCATCCGCCTGAAGCTCGACGCCCGGGCCAGACGGCTGGCTCGCAAGGGTGCGGTGGAGATCGAGGTGCTGACCACCTGGCTGCCGAATGGCGGTACGCCGGTGCGGGATGTCAAGCGCGCGAAGCTGAGGAGGCAGTCATGAGCCGAACCCATGGAAGGAGTGCGCTCGTGCTGGCGGCGACGGTGACGCTGGCCGCTCTGCTGGTTCCGGCGAGCGCGAACGCCGCGCTGTCCCGGGGTTCCCTCACCCAGCTGCCGGGAGCGAAGGGATGCCTGGTCGACAGCGCCCAGCGCAGCGGCAGGTGCGGCGTGGCCCGGGCCCTGAAGGAACCGGGGCCGTTCATGGGCTCGCGGGCGATCCAGATCAGCCCCGACGGCAGGAACGTCTACGTCGCGTCCTCGAAATCGAACGCGATCGCGATCTTCAAGCGCGACCAGCGCCACGGAACGCTGAAGCAGGCCCCCGGATCCAAGGGCTGCGCCGCCGCGAGGCGTTCCTTCGGCTGCGCCCGCGCGATCGGTCTCGACGGGCCGAACTCGATCGCGATCAGCCCGGACGGCGGGAACGTGTACGCGACGGCCCGCGACAGCTCCTCGGTCGTGACCTTCCGGCGCAACCGGGGCAATGGGGCGCTCACCCAGCTTCCGGCGGCGGCCGGCTGCGTCGCCGGCGTTCCGATCCCGGCCTGCGGCACCGGCCGGGCGATGGCCGGGGCAGATGTGGTCACGGTCAGCCCGGACGGAAGGAACGTCTACGTCGGCGCGTTCTTCGGCAACGCGGTCGCCACCTTCGACCGTGACCCCGCGACCGGTGAGCTCACCCAGCCCGCGGACGAGACCGGATGCCTGACCGCCGCACCGGAGGCGAACTGCGCGACGGGCCTGGCCCTGAACTCGGTCGAAGGCATGGCGGTGAGCGGCGACGGTGCCAACGTCTACGTGGCGAGCGCCACCTCGAACGCGGTGCTCAACCTGGTGCGGGACAGCACGACCGGCGCGCTGAGCCAGGCGGCCGACGGCAGCGGCTGCTTCGTCGACGCGGCCCTGGAGGGCTGCATGACCGGCCGCGAGATCAGCGGCGCCAACGCGGTCGCCGTGAGCCCCCGGGGAGGCGACGTGTACGTGACCTCGCTGATCAGCGGCAGCGTCACCCAGTTCAGCTCCTCGGGCAGTCCCGGACTGCTCTCCCAGCCCACGATCAAGTCGGGCTGTGTGGCCTGGCTCGGCGCTTCCGGATGCACCCCGGGACGCTCGCTGCGGGCTCCGGAGGGAATCGCCGTCTCACCCGACGGCACCAACGTGTATGCCGCCGCCTACTCCTCGGGTGGCATCGCCGTACTCGAGCGCGGACCGAAGACCGGCGGGGTCGTCCAGAAGTTCGGAACCGGCGGCTGTGTGACGACCCAGTCGATCGCCAACTGCGCCACCGGGCGCGCGATGGACGGGCTCAGTTCGATCGCGATCAGCCGCGACGGCCGGTTCGTCTACTCGACGGCCGCCAAGAGCAATGCGGTGAACGTGTTCCGCCGGGCGACCCGGGGCTAGCCGCTTCTCCTCCCGGACCGGGTGGTCGGACAGTTCCCAGCTGTCCGACTATCCGGCCCCCATTTTCTTCTATAGTTAAGTAATTACTTAAGTGTTTGCTACGCTTCGGGCATGCCTGCCGAAGCCGAACTCCTCGACCGGACCTTCCACGCGCTCTCGGACTCGAACCGCCGCGCGATCGTCGTCCGGCTGAGCCGGGGTCCGGCCTCGGTCAGCCAGCTCGCCGAACCGCTCCTGATCTCGCTTCCGGCGGTCTCCCAGCACCTGGACGTGCTCCAGAAGAGCGGCATCGTCCGCTCGGAGAAGACCGGCCGCGTCCGCACCTGCCGGCTCGAACCGGCCCCGATGAAGACGGTCGAACAATGGATCGCCTTCAACCGCGAGACCTGGGAGGGCCACCTGGACCGGATCGGCGAAGTACTCGACCAGACGTATGGAGGCACCGAATGAGCGTCACCCACGACCAGTTCACCCTCGAACGCCGCTACGGCCACTCGTCCGAGCGAGCCTTCAGCGCCTTCGCCGACCCTGAGCTGAAGAAGCAGTGGTTCGCCAATCCGGGGAACTGGCCCAATGCCCATTGGGAGCTCGACTTCCGGGTGGGTGGCAGCGAGGTCAGCAGCGGGGGATCGCCCGGTGGCCGCTTCAACGAGTTCAGGAGCCGTTACCACGACATCATCGAGAACGAGCGGATCGTCTACAGCTACGACCTCTTCCACGACCATCGCCTGATCTCGGTTTCGCTGACCACGATCGAGTTCTTCGCCGACGGTGACGGCGCCCGGGTCGCCTTCACCGAGCAGGGCGCCTTCTTCGACGACCCCACCGCCCCGGCCCAGCGCGAACACGGGACGGGCGTGCTGCTCGACATGTACGGCCGCTTCCTCGACGGGGAGACCCGGTGACCCTCACCCTTCATGAGCACCCATTCGCCTCCTACTGCTGGAAGGTCCTGATCGCCTTCTACGAACGGGAGGTGCCGTTCGAGCCGCACCTCGTGATCGACATGGACGATCGCGAGGCCCTGGCCGAACTCTGGCCGCTGGGCAAGATCCCCTTCCTCACCGACGACAGGACGGGGCTTGCCCTGCCGGAGTCGTCGATCGTGATCGAGTTTGCCGACCGGATCGGCGAGGCGCCGCCACTGATTCCGGCTGATCCGGACGCGGCCCTTCAGGCCCGTCTATGGGATCGGGTCTTCGACACCGCCGTGATGAACCCGATGCAGGACATCGTCGGTGACAGCCTCAGGCCCGACGGCCACGACGATCCGCACGGAGTCGGCGAATGGCGCGCCGCCCTCGAGCGGGCCTACGAATTGCTGAACGATCACCTCGAATCAGGCGGATGGGCCGCCGGACCCGATTTCACGATCGCCGATTGTGCGGCCGCTCCCTCGCTCTTCTATGCCCGGGTCGTCCACCGCTGGGACGAATCACGTCTGACCGGCCTCACCGAGTACTTCGAGCGGCTGACCGCGAGACCGTCGGTTTCGCGCGTGATCGAAGAGGCCCGTGAGTACCGGACCCTCTTCCCCCTGCCCTGGCCCGAGTACGCGAACCGGCCCTAGGCAGGGCGGTGCGCACGATCGATCACCCGGTCGATCAGCTCGATGATCGTGGCTTCGTATCCAGTCCGGCCGGCGCCGCCGTCGATCGCGATCGCGGCCCGGTCGAAGACCGCCGAGAGCAGATCGCCCAGGGCGTCCATCTCGAACCGGCCCCGGCTGTCCGCGGGCACAGCCGCGGCGAGACCCTGGCGGAGCTCTCCGGCGGCGTGGGCTTCATCCATCTCCCGGACCCGGCCCGCCCCGAGGACGGACGGTCCCTCGATCAGCATCAGCCTGGTCCGCCCGGGCACGGCCATCGCGTCGAGGTAGGCGCCGCAGCCGGCGATCAGATCGGCGCGCGGATCTCCGGACGGCGGGCTTGAGTCGGCGATCGCCTCGCCGACCTTCTTCGCCTCGTCCTCGACCACCGCGAGGAACAGCTCGCGCTTGTCGGCGAAGTGGTGGTAGAGCGCGCCGCGGGTGACTCCGGCGGTCCTCACCACCTCCGGAGTCGAGGTCTCGGCGTAGCCGTGTTCGACGAAGAGACGCCGGCCGGCGTCGATCAGCGCGGCTCGGGTGGCCGCGGTGCGATCACGATTGGTCTTGGGAGCTTCTCTTGACATACATACACCCTGCATGTAGATTCATACGTGCTGTATGTATGTTACTACGAAAGGACCCGAAATGAAGACCACATCCTTCTATCCGGTGATCATGACCGGCGATGTCGCCGCCAGCTCGGCCTTCTACTCCGAGCATTTCGGCCTCACCCCGCTCTTCACCGCCGATTGGTATGTCCACCTCCAATCCGAAGAGGATCCGAGGATCAACCTCGCCATCGTCGACGGCGACCACCCCACCATCCCCGAACCGGCGCGCGGCCGGGCCGGCGGACTGCTGCTCAACTTCGAGGTCGAGGACGTCGACGCGGCTCACGACCGCCTCGCCGCGGCCGGCCTGCCGATCGTGCTCCCGCTGCGGGACGAGGACTTCGGCCAGCGCCATTTCATCACCGCCGATCCCGACGGCGTGCTGATCGACGTGATCACACCGATCGCCCCCGACGACGAGTACGCGCAGATGTATGACGAGAAGAGCCTGCCCACGGGTTAGGATCGAAAGCGTGAGCGTTCCTCCTTCGGGCGAGCAGTTCGAGATCTCCTCCGGCGAGCACCGGGCGACGATCGTCGAGGTCGGAGGGGGCATCAGGCGGTACGAGGTCGGGGGCCGTCCGGTCCTCGATCCCTTCCCGCTCGAGGAGATGTGTGACGGCGCCCACGGGGCCCCGCTCATTCCCTGGCCGAACCGCCTGGCCGACGGGCGCTACTCCTTCGACGGCGAAGAGTTCCAGGTCAGCCTGACCGAGCCCGAGAAGAACAACGCGATCCACGGCTTCTTCCTCTGGCGGCCCTGGATCAGGACCGAGCACGAGGCCGACCGCCTGGTCATGTCGGCCCGCCTGCATCCGCTCGCCGGCTATCCGTTCCAGCTCGACCTGAACATCGCCTACGAGCTGAGCGGATCGGGCCTGAAGGTCACCACTACCGCCGTCAACACCGGCAGCCGGGCCTGCCCCTACGGCCACGGGCAGCATCCATACCTCTCCCCCGGCGGCGGGCTGATCGACGACTGCAGCCTGCGGATCCCGGGCCGGACCCGGATCACCACCGACCCGGTCCGCCAGCTGCCTACCGGCCCCGAGCCGGTCGCCGGGACCGAGTTCGATTTCGTCGAGCCGGCCGCCCTCGGTCCGACCGCGATCGATTTCGCCTTCACCGACCTGGAACGCGACGCGGACGGCCTCGCCTGGACCCGGCTGGGCGCCCCCGACGGAACCTCGGCCGAGATCTGGGTGGACCGGAGCTTCCCCTTCGTCGAGATCTACACCGGAGACACGCTCACCCCGGAGCGAGCCCGCCGGGGGCTCGGCACCGAGCCGATGACCTGCGCCCCGGACGGCTTCAACAGCGGCGACGGGCTGCTGCGGCTCGAACCGGGCGACTCGGCCACCACCACCTGGGGAGCGCTGCTCAGATGACCACCGGACTTCGCAACCAGCAGACCCTGCTGATCCTCGGAGCCAGCGGGGATCTAACCGCGCGCCTGCTGCTTCCGGGCCTGGCCGCGCTGCTCTCCGCCCAGGACGAGGGCGATCTGCTGCTGGTCGGCGCCGGCATGGACGATTGGGACGACGTGACCTGGCGATCCACGGTCACCGAGTCGTTCGCATCCGAAGGCGCCACCGGCGCTCAGGTGGACAAGGTCGCCGCCGAGACGATCTACCGGCGGGCCGACGTCACCGACCCCGAGGACCTGCGCGGATTGCTCGCCGCATGCCGCGGCCAGATCACGATCTACTTCGCCCTGCCGCCGCCGGTCACGGTCAAGACCTGCAACGCGCTCACCGAACTGGACCTGCCGCTTGACATGCGGCTGGTCATGGAGAAGCCGTTCGGCACCGATGCCGGCAGCGCCACCGCACTCAACGTGCTGGTGACCGAGCTGGTGCCGGAGCAGCAGATCTACCGGGTCGATCATTTCCTCGGGCTATCGACCGTGCTCAACATCGTCGGACTGCGCTTCGCGAACCGGGTGCTGGAGCCGCTGTTCAGCTCGGAGCACGTCGAGAGCGTGGAGATCGTCTGGGACGAGGACCTGGGACTCGAGGGCCGGGCCGGCTACTACGACTGGGCCGGCGCGATGGTCGACATGATCCAGAGCCACCTGCTGCAGGTGGTCGCGCTGATGGCGATGGAAGCGCCGACCAGCATGAGCGCCCGTGACTTCCGCGACAGCACCGCGCAGGTGCTGCGCGCGACCAGGATCTGGAACGACGACCCGGTCACATACAGCCGCCGGGCCCGGTACACGGCGGGCCGGATCGACGGACGGCAGCTGCCGTCGTACGCCGACGAGCCCGGGATCGATCCGGCCAGGAAGACCGAGACCTTCGCCGAGCTGGTGCTCGCGATCGACACCTGGCGCTGGTCGGGCGTGCCCTTCCGGGTGCGATCCGGCAAGGGCATCGCGGCCCCGCGCAAGGAGGCGATCGTCACCTTCAAACAGCCGCAATGGACCCCGATCGGCCTGACCGGCACCGACCGGCCCGACCAGCTCCGCATCGGTCTCGGCTTCGGCGCCGACCAGCTTCATCTGGATCTCAACATCAACGGTCCCGGAAACCCGCTCGAGCTCGATCCGGTCACCCTGGAGGCCGAATTCGGCGCCGGCGACCTCCAGGAGTACGGTCAGGTCCTGAGGAAGGTGCTCGAAGGGGACCCGCTGATCTCGGTCCGCGGTGACACCGCGGTCGAGTGCTGGCGGATCATCGAGCCGGTCCAGCGGGCCTGGAAGGCCGATCTGGTCCCGCTGACCGAGTACGCGGCCGGCAGCACCGGTCCCGGTGGCTGGCCGGACAGCGGCCTGCCGGAGGCCTGATCAGGCGATCCTCGCGCCGCGCTCCCATTCGGCCAGCTCTTCCGGTGAGACATGGCCCGCGTACGGTCCGCGCCCCCGGACCGACGATGCCCCGCAGAAGGCACCGAAGGCGATCGCGGTCTCGATCGGGAAGCCGCGGCCGAGCCCGTAGGTGATCCCACCCGCGAAGGTGTCGCCCGCTCCGTAGGTGTCGACCTTGGCGGCGCTGGGAGGGTTCGAGGTCCACTCGGTGATCTTCCCCTCGGCGGTCTCGAGCGTGCCGCCCCGGGCCCCGTCGGTCCGCACCACCCAGCGCGGCTCGGGATCGATCTCTCCCCTCACGTAGACCTCGCCGCGGTCGTTGGCGCTGGCGACGAGCACGTCGACCTGGACCCCGGCCTCGGCCAGGGCCGGGCCGGTGCGCACGCTGGCGACCACGTTGCGGGCGGCCCGGGCCGCGCGCACGGTGTCGGCGTTGCCCGCCGTGAGGTAGACCGCGTCGGCGTCCTTCAGCTCGTCCCAGGGCAGGGGGTCCTCGATCTGCGGACCGACCCTCTTCCCGATCGTGGTGATCGTGCGCTCACCGTCGGCATCGAGATAGACGAAGGCCCGCCGCTGCGCGGTTTCGCGGCGCGCGGCCTCGACCCGGAGTCCGCGCTCACGGAGCCCCGAGACGACCCGGTCGGCGCGGGCGTCGTCGCCGGTCGCGGTCAGGAAGAGGCAGCCGCCGCCGAGCCGCGCGATCTGGACCGCGGCGACCGCGGCGCCGCCGGCGGGAAGCTCGAAGTAGTCGGTGGCGTGGACGATGTCGCCCGGATCCGGAACCCGCTCGACGTGGGCGAACTCGGCCCATTCGACATGCCCCACGACAGCGGTCTTCATCGGCCAGCCAGGAGTCGAATCATGCGAGCCAAGATAGACGATGCGCCAGCGCATACCAATCCGGGTTTTGCCGAAATAGTCGGCAAAACCCCGATTGGTTGGGCTCAGAGCCCCATGCCCCGGCCGATCAGCTCCTTCATGATCTCGGTGGTGCCGCCATAGATCCGGGTGATGCGGGCATCGACCCAGGCATCGGAGATCGGGTACTCGTGGGTGTAGCCGTAGCCGCCGTGGAGCTGCAGGCATTGATCGGTGACCCGGCCGAGCAGCTCGGTGGTCCACCACTTCGCCATCGCGGCCTCCTCGATCGTCAGCTCACCGGCGACGTGCTTGGTGATCGACTGGTCGACGAAGGCCCGGCCGATCGTCAGCTCGGTCTTGATCTCCGCCATCACGAAACGCGAGTTCTGGAAGGAGCCGATCGGCTTGCCGAAGGCGGTCCTCTCCTTGACGTACTCGAGCGTGCGCTCGAAGGACGCCTCGGCCGCCGCGAGCGCGCCGACCGCGATGATCATGCGCTCCGGAACCAGTTTCTCCATCAGCTGGACGAAGCCGCTGCCCTCGGCGCCGAGCAGGTTTCCGGCCGGCACCCGTACGTCGTCGAAGAACAGCTCGGTCGTGTCGGAGGCGTGCTGGCCGAGCTTGTCGATCTGCGGACCCTTGGAGAACCCTTCGCTGTCGGCGTCGACCACGATCAGCGAGATCCCGGCGTGCCCGGCGTCGGGATCGGTCTTGGCGACGACGATCACCCGGTCGGCGTTGTGGCCGTTGGTGATGAAGGTCTTCTGGCCGCTGACGACGTACTCGTCTCCGTCGAGGATCGCCCGGGTCTGGACCGCGGCCAGGTCGGAGCCGGTGCCGGGCTCGGTCATCGCGACCGCGAGCACCGTGTCTCCGGCGGCCACGCCGGGGAGCCATCTCTCCTTCTGTTCGTCGGTCCCGCTGGTCAGCAGGTAGGGCAGGCAGATGTCCGTGGTCAGCATCGGCCCGCCGAAGGCCGCGCCGACACCCATCCGGATCGATTCCTCGGTCAGGACGACGTTGAAGCGCCAATCGTCGACCCCGGCGCCGCCGTACCGCTCGGGGATCGCCATGCCCATGAAGCCGTGGGCCGCCGCTTTCTTGAAGAGGTCGCGGGAGACGACCCCCGCTTGGTCCCATTCGTTGAAGTTCGGTGCGACCTCGGCGGCGAGGAACGAGCGGAAGCTCTCCCGGTAGTCCTCGTGCTCGTTCTCGAAGATCGCCCGGCGGGGCGACTGGGGCAGCGCCGCTCCGGGAGTCACGAGGGCCGCCCGTAGACCGTGACCACGGCGGCGCCGCCGAGGCCGATGTTGTGCTGGAGCGCGACCTCGGCTCCCTCCACCTGGCGGGCATCGGCCCGGCCGCGAAGCTGCCAGGTGAGCTCGGAAGCCTGCGCCAGCCCGGTCGCACCCAGCGGATGCCCCTTCGAGATCAGGCCGCCCGACGGGTTGACCACCGGGCCTTCGCCGCCGAAGGTGGTCGCCTCGGCCTCGACCAATCTGTGGCCCTCGCCCTCCGCGGCCAGCCCGAGCGCCTCGTAGGTGATCAGCTCGTTGGCGCTGAAGCAGTCGTGAAGCTCGATCACGTCCACCTCGGAGATGTCGAGTCCCGCTTCCTCGAGGGCCCGCGAACCGGCCTCGCGGCTCATGTCGGCGCCGACCACGTTGATCGAGGACTTGCTCTCGAAGGTGCTGGCCATGTCGGTAACCATCGCCTGGCCGACGATCTCGACGGCCCGGTCCCAGAGGTCGTGCCGGTCGACGAAACGCTCCGAGGCGACGATCGTCGCGGCACTGCCATCACTGGTCGGCGAACACTGCAGCTTGGTCAGCGGCGAGTAGATCTCCTTGGCCTCCTTGATCTCGTCGAGCGAGTACTCGGTCTGGAACTGGGCGTAGGGATTGTTGACCGAGTGCCGGTGGTTCTTCCAGCCGATCCAGGCGAAATGCTCGGCCTTCGATCCGTACTTCTCCATGTGTTCCCGTCCGGCGGCGCCGAACATCTGCGGCGCGGGCGGCGCGTCCTCCCACTCGCGCAGCTCGATCAGGGCCATCACGTGCTTGTCCATCGGGTTGGTGCGGTCGAGGAACTTGGCTCCGAGCGAACCCAGCTCCATCTTCTCGAAGCCGAGCGCGAGCGCGCACTCGGAAAGCCCGCCCTTGACCGACTGGCGGGCCAGGTACAGCGCGCTCGAACCGGTCGAGCAGTTGTTGTTCACGTTGACCACCGGGATGCCGGTGATTCCGAGGCCGTAGACGGCGCGCTGGCCGGCGGTCGAGTCGCCGTAGCAGTAGGCGGCGAAGGCCTGGTCGACGTCGTCGTATGAGATCCCAGCGTCAGCGATCGCCTTCTCGCCGGCCTCCTTGGCCCAGTCCGGGTAGTCGCCCTCTTTGGTTCCGGGCTTGTCGAACTTGGTCATGCCGACGCCGATCACGAATGTGCGGTTCATTTCTCTTCCGTTCCACTTGACGTTTTCGAGACTAAATGGATCAACTGTTCTGTTTCTTTCCTAAAGGTTCAATCGAGCAGGAACTCGAGCAGGATCGCCCGGGTCTCCGGCCATGGATCCCGGCGCCGCCGGCCGCGCGGCTCGAAGTGCTCGGTCAGGGCGAGACCCCGGATCGTGGTCAGGGCCATCGAGAGGCGGCGCGAAGCGATGCCCTCGGGCAGGATCTCGGTGGAGAGCGACGCGATCTCGGCGGTCAGCCGCGCCTCGGCCGGCACCAGGCGGGCATAGAGATCGGGATCGTCCGCCGCCGCGACCCAAAGCTTCACGAACACATCGAAGGTCGGGCTGCTGAAGTCGTTCCAAATGATGTCGAGCAGTGCGCCCAGACGCTCGGACGGTTCACCGGGCAGATCCGCCGCGATCTCCCGCAGCTCGTCGACCCGCCGCTGGGCGGCCCACTCGATCGCCGCACCGAGCAGATCCACCCGGTGGGGAAAGTGGTGGGTCTGCGCGCCGAGGGAGACTCCGGCGAGCTCACTCACCCGGCGCGAGGTGGTCGCCGCGAAGCCGACCTCGGCCAGGCTGTGCACGGTCGCGTCGAGCAGCTTGCCCCGGGTCTCGGCCCGGCGCTCTTCCTGGGTGCGGGTCGGCACGGTCGCCACACCGAGAACAATAGCGAACAACTGTTTTGTTTCTCAAAAACCAACCCCCAGAGACGCGCCCCGGCAACGATTTCTAATGACAATCATTAGAAATCGTTGCCGGGGCTGCTTTGGACCGGCGCATTCCTTGTCGTTACCGGCTACCGTCGTCGCCATGGTCGAAACTCAATCTCTCACCGGGCGCCAGGGCGGAATCCATGACGGCCTGGTCCGGCCCAGATGCTCGGCCTGATCGTCACCGGCCCGCCGGGTGCGGGCAAGAGCTCCACCGCCACCAAGTTCCACGACGAACTCGGAGATGAGGGCATCGCGAACGCCCTCATCGAGATCGACGAGTTGGAGCGCAGCTATCCCGCGATCGGGCGGGAACGGTCGATTCACCATCTCGGTCAGCTCTGTGCCTCCTACCGTGAGCTGGAACCGGCGGTGCTGACCGTCACCGCGACGATCGAGGACGACGGGTACCTGAGTGACGTGATCACCGCGCTGGGCGCCGACGAAACGTTCGTGGTCCGCCTCGAGGCCGGCGACAGGGAACTCGAGAGGCGTATCCGGGAACGCGAACCGGAAGGATGGTCCGGACTGGACGAGCTGGTCGAGTCCTCGGCCCTCCTGGCCGCAACGATGCCCGGTCTGTCCCGAATCGATCTCGTTCTCGACACCGAGGCGCTGTCTCCCGACGAGGTCGTGGCGGACATCCGGGCCGCTTGGCCTCCGGCCGCCGGGGCCATACGATGATCGCGGATGGGTCCCACTTCCCGACAGGACAAGGCCGCCTCATTCCTCGCCCTCCACGGCGGCGATAGCGCCTTCGTCCTGCCGAACGCCTGGGATCCCGGCAGCGCCCGGGTCCTGGAGGACGCCGGGTTCGAAGCGATCGCCACGACCAGCGCCGGGATCTCGTTCTCCGAAGGTCATCCCGACGACGGCAGCATCGGACGCGACGCCATGCTCGCCCGGATCGCCGCGATCACGGCCGCTGTGGACGTGCCGGTCACTGCCGACATCGAGTCCGGATACTCGGACGAAACGCCGGGAGTGGCGGAGACGATCCGCGGAGTGATCGCCGCCGGTGCGGTGGGCGCGAACCTGGAGGACGCCGACCGGAACGGCCTGTTCGAGGTCGGGCACGCCGCAGAACGAGTGTCGGCGGCCCGCACCGCCGCCGACCGGGAATGCCTGCCCTTCACTCTCAACGCCCGAATCGACAGCTTTCTGGCCGCGCACCCGGATCCGCTCGAAGAGGCGATCGCCCGCGCCGCCCGCTACGTCGACGCGGGTGCCGACTGTGTCTTCGTTCCGGGCGCGCTGGACGAGCGGATGATCGCCACGCTGGTCGCCGAGATCGACGCACCCCTCAACCTGGTGGCGGGTCTCGCCGGCGAGCCGCTGGACCTCGCGACCTACGACCGTCTCGGCGTGCGGAGGATCAGCATCGGCGGAAGCCTGGCGCGAGCCGGCCTCGGTCTGGTGAGGAAGGCGGCGGAACAGATGCGGGCCGGGAGCTTCGACTTCACGGCCGGCGCGATTCCCCACGCCGACCTCAACGAGCTGATGGGCTCCTGAGGCCGGCGGGTCCGGGCTCAGCCGACCGCCACCGTCTCGGTCTCGCCCGCCTGCGCCGCCTCGGCGTGTTCCTTGCTGTCCTTCGAGGAGATCAGCACCGCCGCGAGGATCGCTCCGGCCAGCGCGAAGAAGGCGCCGATCAGGAAGGCGTCCTGGAAGCCGGCCGTGAGTGCGGCCGCCTCGGTGGCCCCGGTCTTGAAGGCGTCGCTGGTCGAGGAGTTGGCGATCGAGGCGAGAATCGCCAGGCCGAGCGCGCCGCCGATCTGCTGCGAGGTGTTGATCAGGCCGGAGGCCAGCCCCGCCTCTTCCGGGATCGTGCCCGACATGGCGGCGATCGTCACGGGGACGAAGGCCAGACCGAGTCCGACACCGGCGATCACCGAGGGGGCGAGCACGTCGGCCCAGTAGGAGCCGTCGACACTGATCTGGGTGAACCAGAACAGGGCGACCGAGACGAGCAGCAGACCGGCGACCAGCACCGGCTTGAAGCCGATCTTCGTCACCAGCTGCCCCGCGACCCCGGCCGCGAGCACGATCGCGATCGCCAGCGGCAGGTACGAGAATCCCGCCTCGAGCGCGTCCTGTCCCAGAACCTGCTGGAGGTAGAGGGTGATCAGGAAGAACATCGAGAAGAGCGACATGCCGGTGAGGACACCGACGATGTTCGCGCCGCGCAGGGTGCGGTTGCGGAAGATCGAGAACGGGACCAGCGGCTTGCGGGTGCGCATCTCGATCACGACGAAGGCGGCGATCAGGACCAGCGCGATGACGCCGCGGATGATCGTCTCGGTCGAGGTCCAGCCGGCGTTGGTCGCGTCGACCAGGGTGTAGACCAGCAGGGCCAGCCCGGCCGTGATCGCGACCGCTCCCGGGATGTCGAGGGTGCGTTCCGACTCCTCCTCGGCCTTCGACTCGAGCAGCCTGATCGGTGCCTGCCACACGACGAAGGCGGCGATCGGCACGTTGACGAACAGGACCCATTCCCATCCGGCCCACTGGGTGAGGATGCCGCCGAGCAGCACTCCGGCCGCGCCGCCGGCTCCGGCGACCGCGCCCCAGATGCCGAGGGCCCGGTTTCGCTCCGATCCTTCCTTGAAGGTGGTGGTCACGATCGAGAGCGCCGCCGGCGAGGCGATCGCCGCGCCGAGTCCCTGGATCGCACGGGCGATGATCAGCCATTCCTCGTTCTGCGCGAACCCGCCGGCGAGCGAGGCGGCGCCGAAGAGCGCCATGCCGGTCATGAACATCTTGCGGCGGCCGAAGAAGTCGGCCAGCCTGCCGCCCAGCAGGAGGAACCCGCCGAATACGAGCGTGTAGCTGTTGACCACCCAGGACAGGCTGTCCTGATCGATGTCGAGCGCCTTGCCGATGGAGGGCAGCGCGACGTTGGTGATCGAGGCGTCGATCACCACCACGAACTGGGTCAGGGCGAGCAACATGAGCGCCAGGTTTCTGGCGCGAGGGGTGGAGAGATCGGGTCCGGACAAGATTTTGCTCCTCGAAGTCTGAATCGGAACCGGAACTTCGGTTCCTCTTGATATCGTGACTATACGGAAGTAAGATTCCGTTTGTCAAGTAGATGATTCCGCCCCAGAAGACACTCCGCGCCGACGCCCGCCGCAACCGCGAGCGGATCCTCGCGTCCGCACAGACCCTGTTCGCCCGCGACGGGGACAAGGCTCAGATGGACGAGATCGCCGAACACGCCGGAGTCGGCATGGGCACGGTGTACCGCCACTTCCCCACCAAGGAGCATCTGCTGACCGAGATGGTCCGCTCCCGCTTCACCCGGTTCACCGAGATCGCGCTGGAGTCCGAGCGGATCGAAGACCCCTTCGAGGCACTCGAGTCACTGATCGTCAGATCGGCCGAGGAGGTCGAGGGCGACGCGGGCTTCCAGCTGGCGATGATGGGATCCGACCAGCTGGAATGGGAGGGAATCGAGCAGGAGAAGGCGGCCTTCGCCGAACCGACCGGCCGGATCATCGGGCGCGCGGTCGAGGCCGGCGTGGTCCGCGACGACCTCACCTTCGAGGACTTCCCGATGGTGATGTGCGGCATCACCTCGACCATGTACTTCAGTCCCGGCGGCGCCAAGTGGCGGCGTCACCTCGAGCTGGTCTTCGCCGGCCTGCGGCCTTGAGCCGACCACCGGGGCCCTCTAGGTCGTCAGCAGCCCGCCATCGACCGGCAGCAGGATCCCGGTCACGTAGGAAGATGCGTCGCTGGCCAGGAAGATCGCCGCCGCGACCAGTTCCCGATGCTCGCCGCCGCGACCGGCCGGAACCCGGATCATCATGCTGTCCAGGTATCCGTCCGGATACTGATCGGTCAGCTCGGACTTGAAGAAGCCGGGGGCCAGCGCGTTGACACGGATCTTCTTGCGGCCGGTCCACTGCTGGGCGAGGTCGCGGGTGAGCCCGATGATCGCCGCTTTCGACGAGCTGTAGGCGGCCTGCGGCAGGAAGGCCGTGGTCGATCCGAGCACGCTGCCGATGTTGACGATGCTGCCGCCGTTCTCGGAGATCGCGCGGGCGAAAGCCTGGGCCATGTAGAAGGAGCCGTTCAGGTTGGCCTCGACCACCCGGCTGAACTCTTCCGGGTCTTCACGGGTGGCCGGGACCGCGGTGGCCGACCCCGCGTTGTTGATCAGCACGTCCACGTGGCCGAGCTGTTCGACCGCCGCGGCGATGAATCTCGCGCAGTCCTCGGGGTCGGTCACATCCGCTTCGACCGCGACGCAGCGCCGTCCCAGAGCCTCGATCTTCGCCTTGGTCTCTTCGAGCCGGTCCACCCGGCGGGCGCAGATCGCCACGTCCGCCCCGGCCTCGGCCAGTCCGGTGGCGAACGAAACGCCGAGCCCCGAGGATGCGCCGGTCACCACCGCGACCTTGCCCGCCAGCGAAAACGAATCCAGAATGCTATTCATCATCTGCACAATAGCTGGACCGGACCTCGAAATCGAGCCGCGACTCCGAAACCATTGAGCCACCGGCGGTTTCGTGAAAGCATGAGGACCATGAACGCACGGAGAGGGAGGCTCGCGTGGCTCGCCGCCGCGCTCGGAGCCCTGATGGCATTGACGATCGCGACCCAGCCGGCGGGAGCGGCGACCAGGGAGCGGCCCTGCAATGGCTCGGTCGAGCTTTGTGCCCGGCCCTTCGACCAGGTCGTCCTCCCCGGCACCCACAACTCGATGTCGGCCGAGGATCTCGGCTGGAAGATCCCGAACCAGCTGATCTCGATCCCGCGCCAGCTGGATGGCGGCATCCGCGGATTCCTGATCGACACCCACTACGGCCGGCGTGCGCCGGACGGAACGGTGACGAAGGTCTCCCGCTCGGAGGGTGCCGCGAACGGCGACACCATGTACCTCTGCCATGAACTCTGCCAGCTCGGTGCCTCGGAGCTGATTCCCGAGCTGGCCAAGGTGAGCGACTACCTGGCCGCCAATCCGCGCGAGGTGATCCTGTTCGTCAATCAGGACGGCATCACCCCCGCCGATTACGCCCGGGCCGTCACCGAGAGCGGCCTGTCCGGCTATCTGTACACCGGATCCACGACCCAATGGCCGACCCTGAGCCAGATGATCGCCTCGAATCAGCGGGTCGTGATGCTGGCCGAAGGCGCGACCGGGGACGTTCCCTGGTACCACGACGGCTATGACGGAACGATGCGGGAGACGCCCTACGACTTCAGGGTGCCGGGAGGAACGACCCAGGACGGGATCGACAACCTGACCAACCCGGCCAAGCTCGAGGAGAGCTGCCGCCCGAACCGCGGCGGGGACACCGGCACGCTCTTCCTGATGAACCATTGGGTCAACGGCATGCTCGACAACTCCAACGCCGTCGCCCCGGATCCGGCGGTCGCCCGCATCCTCAATCAGAAGGACGCCCTGGTGAATCGCGCCCGCGCCTGCCAGCAGCGGCGCGGCAAGCTGCCGACCCTGGTCGCCGTCGACGACTTCGGCGAGGGCGACCTGCTCGGCGCGGTCCGCGAACTGAACGGCGTGGTCGCGAAGCCGTTCCTGGAGACGGCCAAGCCCAGGAACGCGACCGTGAAGGCGGGACGCAGGGCGGTCTACCGGGTCTCGGTCTCCAACTATGGCGACGCGGCCGGGAGCGTGAAGGTCTGCGCGGCCGTCTCGGCAAGGCTGGCGAAGAAGCCGGCCTGCGTCACGGTCGAGGTCGCGATCGGCGCGACCGCGACCGCCCCGATCAAGGTCTGGACCAAGCGCCGCCGCAAGGGAGCCTCGGGCAAGGTCAACTTCACCCTCACCACCGCCGGGGACAGCGTCAAGACCGCGAGCAGCCTGAAGGTCAAGCCGCTGCCGAAGAAGAAGCGGCCCAAGAAGCGCCGCTAGAGCCAGCGCTCCAGCCGCCGCGAGCGGACCAGCAGCACCGCGATGACGATGCCGATCGAGTCGATGGCGACATCGACCGGGCTGCCGTGCCGGCCGGCCACGAAGGTCTGGTGGTACTCATCGGAGACCGCGAACAGGAAGGCGATAGTCACCGCCCACGGCAGGGCTTTGCCGGTGAGCGGTCCCAGGGCGCGCAGCCAGAGCAGGGTGAGTGCCGCGTAGGCCGAGGCATGGGCCAGCTTGCGCAGGATCAGGTCCCAGGTGCCCAGTCCGGTCGAAAGGTCGGGCTGGGCAGAGAGAAGGAAGATCAGCGCCATGAGCGCCAGCGGTGGGATGAACCGCGGGGCGGCCGAGAATCGCATCCCAGCATCGAAGCAGATCGGCCGGGGTGAGCGGCCCTCTATCCTCGGTTCATGGTCAAGGACGTGGACGAAGCCGATTTTCAGCAGCAGGTGATCGAACGCTCGAAAGAGGTTCCGGTCGTGGTCGATTTCTGGGCCGAATGGTGCGGTCCGTGCCGTCAGCTCGGTCCGGCGATCGAAGCCGCGGTAAACGGCCGCCAGGGCGCGGTCGAGCTGGCGAAGGTGGATGTGGATTCCAACCAGCAGCTCGCCGCCGCTTTCGGGGTTCAGGGTATTCCCGCGGTCAAGGCCTTCAAGGACGGGCAGATGGTCGACGAGTTCACCGGCGCCCTGCCACCGGCCCAGATCGAGGCATTCCTCGATCGCATCGTGCCGAACGAGGCCGAGCTGGCCGCGAGGGCCGCGGTCGAATCGGGCGACGAATCAGCCCTCAGGCAGGCGGTTGAAGCGGACCCGCGGAACGCCGAGGCGGTCGCCGCGCTGGCGAGGCTGCTGCTCACTCGTGGCGATACGACCGAGGCCGGAGAGTTGACCGCGCCGCTCGCCGGCACCGACTTCGTGGTCGCCGGTCTCAACGCCCGCGCACAGCTCACCGAAGCGGAGGATCCGCCGGTCGAAGCCTTCAGGGCATGGGATCAGGGAGACCACGAGTTCAGTCTCGATCTCCTCCAGAAGCAGGTCGAGACCGCCGATGCCGACCGGCGAGACCTGCTCCGCAGGGTCATGGTCGGCTACTTCACCGAGCTGGGGCCCAGCTCGGAGCTGGCGGCGGCCCATCGCCGCCGCCTGGCGATGCTGCTCAGCTAGCGGATCGTCACCGTGCGCTGAATCGTCTGGCTGGTTCCGGCCGGGGTCGGGGTCACGATCGTCGCCTTGTATCTGCCCTTTCGGGAGAGCTTCAGGGTGATCACGGCCCTGCCCTTGGCGTTGAGCTCGGCGCTCCCCTTGACCCTTGCCTTGGTTCCGGCCCGCTTCATGGCAAGACGGGTCCTGCCCGTGGCGATGTTGCTCTGGCTGAAGGCGCAGCGGACGCGAGGCTTCTTGGCGATCTTGACTCGCTTGCAGGACAGCTTGACCTTGCCCGCGGTGCGTGCCGGTTCGGGATCCGGCGGCTTCGGAGCGGTTGTGGCGAAGGCCGCCTTCGGCGATCTCACGGTGCCGGCCTCGTTGGTCGCGACGATCGAGTAGTTGACGGTCGATTCCCGAGCCAGACCCTCCAGATTGAAGCTGACCGCAGATGGCGTGCTGGCGGCCGGGAGAATCCGTTCCGGGGTCGAGCTGCCGTGCGCCTCGGTCGGGCCGTACTCGAGGTGATAGGTGGTCTGGCCCGATCGCGTGTCGATATTGCCGTTCACGGTCGCGCTCGTGGTGGTGATGTCCGTGGTCGGCGTGGCGAGGGCTGTCGGCGGGTCGGACACGAACTCGTACGCACCCATGTCGGTGCTCGCACCGATCGTGCGCAGGTTGCCGTTCAGGTCCAGCTCACCGGATGCTTCGGCAACCGAACCGGCATTGATCGTCGGTGAGGTCGGTGCCTGCCGGAAGTGCTCACCGGGAAGGAAGGCCGCCGCGTCCGTGAGCTGGTCCGTGATGCTCCAGTCGGCGATGTAGTACCCCATCGTCTGAAAGGCCGTGTATTTCAGCGTCGTCAATCCCTTGAAGAACCAGATATCGCGGCCCTGCGGGGTCGTCTGGGTCGATCGTGCGATCGAGTTGCTCATGCGTAAGGCGCTTTCTTCATCCGAGGATCCGGCGCTCGCGGCCACCCCGAAATTTCCAACCGCGGTGACATTGCGGGCGATCATCGGGCCGGAGACGGTCGCGCCCTGAGATGACAGTCCGGACATGGACTCCGACCCGTCGAACCAGCAGAGCGAGTTGGCGATGCTGGCCCCGGTGCCACGGACATAGCACCCGTCGTTCTGAGATCCGATCGCGATCATCCTGTCGGCGCTCGCGCCGTTCGCCAGGTCGAGAGCCGCGACGTACGGATCGTCAGCCCGGATCTGAAGGTCGGTGACACGGCTTGCGGGTCCGGTCAGCACGAGGTTTCCCTCGACGACCGGTCGGCCGGGCCCGATCACGGCACCCTTGACCACCAGGTTCCTGCCACCGTCGGCATAGCTTCCGGCGGGGGAATAGGTTCCTTCGCCGACGAGCACCGTGTCGCCATCGGCCGCCCGACCCATCGCCGTCGATAGAGCGCACGGCTTGGCGACGGAGCAGTCCGGAGCGGCTCCGGGGTTCGGCGTGGTGTGAAGAGTCTCGGCGGCCGCCTGCTGCGCGACCCCCAGGAAGCCCAGGACGACAATGAGGAGTACGAGATTCGCGCGCATGCCCATGGACTCTCACAAGGTGCGCCGCGGGCAGCAAGGGGGCTAGGCCCCCTCTTCTCTCGGCACCAGATAGCGCAGGATGGTCATGTCACCGTCCTTCTGCGAGGAGACCGGATCGAGCCTCACCCGATCCGCCGTCGACCCCGAGGACCCAGCCCACGTGATCCGCCTTTCGCGTCCGCGTCTGTCCCACAGACCGTAACCGAGGCAAACCGGGACACCGAGGACGCCCGGTCCACACCAGAGTAATCGGGCTATTGCCGAAATAGTCGGCAATAACCCGTTTGGTTGCCGCGTCACGGTTTGGTGTGGTTAGGCTGTCGGAATAATTTCGCCAACCGGGGAAGGGTGTGTGGGCATGGTGCGCTTGAAGGCAATGGTCGCGGGAATCTTCGTCGCGGCGCTCATGGGTGTGCTGGTTGCCCCGGCATCCGCGGAAACAACGCCGGTCGGCGTCTGGGTCCAAGAAGGGGGGCCTGGATCGATCTCGAGCTCACCGGCCGGCATCGACAATTGCCGGGACCACTGCACCGCCGACTTCGAAATAGGCCAGGTCGTCACAATCACCGCCACGCCCGATCCCGGCATGGGAATCGTGTCGTGGGGTGGTCTCTGCGATTCCGTGTACGTCGTCCTGAACGGCAACACCTGCACCTTCGAGATCGAATGGGGTTTCGACTACGTGGTCAATGGCGTGCGGGTCACTTTCGGGGAGGTTCCTCCCAACGACGACTTCGCCGACGCAACGGACATGGGGTCGGGCGATGTCCACCAGGGCTTCGGCAGTACGGCGGGCGGCTCCCACGAACCGGATGAACCGATGCATGCGTCACCTTCAGAGTCCGCGTCGGCCTGGTTGAAATGGAAGGCCCCGGCCTTCGGCGACCTCGAGGCCAACACCTGCTCCAATTCGACCTTGTTCGACACGACGCTCGCCGTCTACACCGGAACCGAACTCGCCGACCTTCAGCAGGTCGCTTCCAACGACGAAGGCGACGAGTTCGTCTCGTGGTGCGAACGAGGAACGTCGATCGTGAATTTCGCGGTCACCAAAGGCGTGACCTACTACTTCGCGGTGGACGGACCGGATGGTGACTCCGGCCAGTACACCCTCGACCTGCTCCTGACCAGGACCCCCCGTCCGGTCAAGATCAGCTTCACCGGGGACGGCAAGGGCGCCGTGAAGTTCTCCCCTGAAGACGGGGCCAACTGCGTTTCGACGGACGGCGACTGCACGACACCCATCGGGGACAGCCTGACCGTCACACTCACCCCCAATCGGGAAAAGGGCTCACTCTTCGCGGGATTCGGCGGGGATTGCTCCGGGCAGGGTCCCTGCACCCTGACCGTCACCGAAGCCATGGAGCTGACTGCCTCATTCGTACCCGGTCCCCGCCGTGATCTCACGGTATCCAGGTCCGGCAACGGCACCGGCAGCATTCGCCTGGCCGGTCCGGACCTCCCCGACTGCAGGGACCTGTCCTGCGTCCAGAATTTGCCATACGAAACCGATGTCAAGCTCCTACCGGTCGCCGATCCCGGGTCGAGTTTTGCCGGCTGGTCGGGCGCGTGCTCGGGTTCTGACGACTGTCAATTGACGTTGTCCGAGGACGCGGCAGTGTCCGCGGTCTTCACCAAGGACCTTTCGTTCAAGGTCGGCAAGCCCACAATCAACAAGAGGAAAGGCACCGCCCGCCTCCCGGTCACGGTCAACCAGAAGGCGAAAGTGAAGGCGACCGGCTCCGGAGTCAAGCCCAAGTCGATGGGGCTGGGGACCGCCGGAACGATCAAGCTGCCCGTCGCGGCGAAAGGCAAGGCGCTGAAATCCCTCAGGAAGAAGGGCAAAGCCACACTCAGGGTGAAAGTCACGGCGACGCTCCCAAACGGGGAGAACGGAAGCCGGACCGTGAAAGTCAAACTCAGGAAGAAGTGAGTCGCCTCATCTCGGAATCCGTCGCCGGCCCTTAAACAAAAGGACCCCCTGGCGAGAGGGGGTTCTTTGTTGACCTTGCGGTCATAGCGGGGACAGGATTCGAACCTGCGACCTTCGGATTATGAGCCCGACGAGCTACCTGACTGCTCCACCCCGCGGCGGAACCAAGCATTCTAGCACCGCTTTGACGGAGGGTGTCTAGCCGGTCACTCCTCCGGCTGAGACGTGGTGTTTGGCGCGTTTGACCCTCACCTTGCGGTGGGTTTTCACCTTCTTCGTGCCCTTCGCGGTGACCGTGGCGACGTTGACGATCTTGCCAGGAGGGGCGTCACGATCGATCCTGGCGATGAACCGCCGCTGTTTGGTCTGGCCAGGCTTGATCGTGCCGAGGTTCCAGCACAGGTTCCCGTTCTCCAGATGGCCTCCCCCTCGGGAGATCAGGGACAGGTGCCGGGCGAGGTTGTCACAGAGCCTCACGTTGGTGGCCTTGCCCTTGCCGACGTTCTTGACGATCAGGGTGAAGGTGACCCGGCCGCCCGGCTTGACCGCCTTGCGGTTCACGAGCTTTCGCACCGTCAGCTTCGGTTTCTTCGGCTTGACCGGCGGTGGTGTCGCCGTGACCGTGACCGAGCTGGGCGGAGATGTCACGGGTTCACCGCCCGGAGGTATGCCGGTCGCAGTCGCGGTGTCGGTGACCGACTTGTTGTCCAGGTCGGCCCTGGTCACGGTGTAGGTCGCGGTGCAGTCCATCGATTCACCCGGAATCAGTTCCGTGCGGGGACAGGAGACGGGACCGTCGAGGCTCTGCGCGGGCGGCTGCTGCTGGTCGTCCACGCTGATCCCGGTGAGTTCGACGTCACCCTCGTTGGTGACATGGAAGGTGTAGGCGATCTTCTCACCGACCTTGGTCACCTTCGTCTTGTCCGCCTTCTTCAGGATCCCCAGCTTGGGGTTCTCGGTCGCCGGCAGGGTCAGTTCGTCCGGCGGGGAGTCCACCGAAGGCCCCTCCGGCGGTGTGCCGGTGGCGAACGCGACATCGTGGAGTGAGCCGTGCGCGATGTCCGCCGCCCTCACCGAGTACTGGCCGGTGCAGGTGGTCGATTCTCCCTGGGCCAGGGTGGTCTGGGGACAGACGACCGGTCCGTCCAGCGGGCCCGAGGGTGCGCTCTGGGTATCGGTGACCTCGATCGCGTTCAGGGTGACGTTGCCGGTGTTGGTGACCAGGAACGAGTAGTCGACAACCATGCCGAGATTGAGATTGTCGATCGGCGCTCCCGAGTTGGTGGCTGACTTGACGATCGTGAGCGACGGCTCCTCGTCGACCGGAATGGTCACTTCGTCCGGATCCGACTCGACCGTCGGCCCGGTCGGCGGATTGCCGAAGCTCGAGGCCACATCGTTGATCGATCCGTGGTCGAGATCGGCCCCGGTCACCGTGTAGGTACCGGTGCAGGTCGTCGTATCTCCCGGATCGAGACTGGTGTCCAGGCAGGTCACCGGCCCGTCGAGCGCACCGGCCGGGGCCGTCTGCGAATCATTCACCCCGACCGAGTTCAAGGTCACGTTGCCCGTGTTCTCGACCTGGAACGTGTAGGTCACCTGTTCGCCGATGCTCGACACACTCGTCTTGTCGGCGCTCTTCGCGACCGTGATCGATGGATTGTCGTCGACCGGAATGGTCAGATCGTCCGGTGGTGATTCCACCGCGGGTCCGGTCGGCGGCGTTCCACTGGCGGTCGCCGTATCGGCGACCGAGCCGTTGTTGAGGTCCGCCTGGGTGACGGTATAGGTGCCGGTGCAGTCGGTCGAGTCACCCGGTGCGAGTGTGGTTACTCCACAGGTCACCGGCCCGTCGAGCGGACCCGCCGGGGAGGTCTGGACGTCCGCCACCGAGACCGAGGTCAGGGTCACGTTGCCGGTGTTCTCGACATGGAAGGTGTAGGTGATCTGCTCGCCGACGCTGGAGACACTCGACTTGTCGGCGGACTTGGCGATGGTCAGCGCGGGCTCGAGATCGACCGGCACCGTCAGATCATCTGGTGGCGATTCCACCTCCGGTCCGGTCGGTGGCGTGCCGCTGGCAGTGGCCGAATCCGCGATCGATCCGTTGTTGATGTCGGCGAGAGTCACCGTGTAGGTGCCGGTGCAGTCGGTCGCCTGACCCGGAATCAGGGTCGTCAGCGCACAGGTCACAGGCCCGTCGAGCGAACCGGCCGGCGGCGTCTGGGTGTCCGCCACCGAGATCGATGACAGCGACACGTTGCCGGTGTTGACCACATGGAAGGTGTAGGTGATCTGCTCGCCGACCTGTGAGACGCTCGCCTTGTCGGCCGTCTTCGCGATAGTCAGGGAGGGATCGACCACGGCCGGCAGGGTCAGTTCGTCGGGCTCGGATTCGATCGATGGTCCACTCGGTGGGGTACCGTTCGCGACCGCCGAGTCGTGAAGGGTGCCGTTGTCGATGTCGTCCTGGGTGACCGTGTATTGACCGCTGCAGACGGTCGAGTTCCCCGGCTGGAGTGTGGTCACGAGACAGGTGACCGGTCCGTCCAGCGGCCCGGATGGCGGTGTCTGGGTATCGGTGACGCCGACCGCGGTCAGGGTGACGTTGCCTGTGTTGGTGACCACGAACGAGTAGTCGACGACCATGCCCAGGGTGAGGGTGGTGATCGGGTTGCCACCGCTGGTGGCCGACTTGACGATCGTGATCTCGTGCACCGACTCGACCGGGATCGAGAGATCGTCCGGGGGTGAATCCACCTCCGGCCCGACAGGTGGCGTGCCGCTGGCGAAGGCCGAATCCTGTAGCGAACCATTGTTGAGGTCCGCCTGGGTGACCGTGTAGGTGCCGGTGCAGTCGGTCGAGTCTCCGGGATTGAGCGTCGTCTCGGGACAGGTCACCGGACCGTCCAGCGGTCCGGCGGGAGCGGTCTGGGTGTCGGTCACGCCGACCGCGCTGAGCGGCACGTTGCCGGTGTTCTCGACGTGGAAGGTGTACGTGACCTGTTCGCCGAGGGTCATGATGAACGCCTTGTCGGCGGTCTTCGAGATCGTCAACGCGGGGTCCGCGGGGCAGGTCTGGACCGAATCCGTGTTGTTGTTGGGGTTGGGATCCGGATCGTCCCCGTCAACGGTCACCGAGTTGGTGATACAGCTGTTCATCGGGGTCGGCGCGTCGGCGGTGACGATGACCGGCACCGAAGCGCCGTTCGCCAGCGGCCCGAGATCGCAGTGCAGGTTCTGCCCGGTGATCGAACAGCCCGGCGTCGAGGTCGAGGCCCCGGTCACACCCGCCGGAAGCGTGTCGTCCAAGGCCGATCCGGTGCTGTTGTCGGGCCCGTTGTTGGTGACCGTGATCGTCCAGGTGATTCCGCCTCCGGGAGAGACCACACCGCCGCCGCTCGGGTCGTCCGCGGTTGAAGCGGTCTTCTGCACGCCCAGATCGACGCTGCTGAAAGTGACGGTCGAATCGCCCGGAGGATTCACACCGGTCGGTATCACGTTGGAGGCGCTGTTGGTGAAGGTGCCGCTGTTCGGCGAGGTCACGTTCACGGTGACCGTGCAGGATGCCTGCCCGACGTTCAGGTTGCCGCTGCCGCTGACCGAGGTGCCGCCCACGGTCGCGTTGACCACACCGGCCGGACAGTTGGTGGAGGCCGCCGACGGTGACGCGACCACCAGGCCCGAGGGAAGATTGTCGGTGAAGGACCAGCCGGTCTTCGCCGCCAGGTCGGTCGTGTTGGTGATCGTGAAGGTCATGGTGGTCGGCTGGCCGGGCAGCAGGGACGAGGGGCTGAACGACTTGTCCAGCTGAGGAGTCACGTCGAGCAGCTTGATGTTGTCGAAGGCGGCGTCGTTGCCGTTGCCGCTCGCCTGCCCGTTCACCATCTGGATTCCGACCGCCGAACCCGCGAAGAGCACTCCCGTGTTGGAGAAGTACGTTCCGGCGCGGATGTCCAGCGCGGGTGCGGCACCACGGGCCGGGGTCGAGATCAGCTGGCCTCCGGGATCGCTGCAGGGATCGATCGGGGTGCTGAACGCGGGAAGCACGGTGTTGCCGTCAAGCAGCGAGAACTTGAACTCCGCGTGATTGGAGAAGCAGTTGATCTCGGCCGCGTCGATCGAGAATCCCAGATACCGGTTGGTGGTGATCAGCGAGATCGGGTTGACGGTCCTGAACTGGACCTTGTCGGCGCCGGGATCGGCGCCCTGCGTGTATGCCGTCACGGCATGGTTCTGCCCCGGTGTCGGCGAACCCTGAAGTCCCCCGAGCGCGTAGGCCATCTGGCGGACCCGGTCATAGGCCGGCAGCGGGGCCGGGGTGGAACAATCGGCGGGCTGCTGCGCCGCGGTCGAGGCGAACTCGAGAATCCAGCCGTTGCACGCCGTCAGCCATGCCGGAGCGGCGGTATACGTCTGCCCTGTGGCCCCCACGTAGTTGTTCAGCCGAACGGGGCCCGTGCCCATCCCGTTCTCGAACGGCTCGCTGAAGATCGGCACGGGATCCTGAGGAACCCCAGGGGTGCCCGGCGCGGCCGACGCACCGGCCGGTGCCAGCATCCCGAGCAGAGCGGCGGCGATCAGCCCGAACGAGACGAGAACCGAGCGGAGGCGAGTTCGCGATCCGCCAATTGAAGCGAATCGATCAGATCCGGAGGACGCGAGAACTGTCAGACGGGACATGCACAACCTCGATTTCCGACTAACGGGGCTGGCTTCAAAGCCAGTCCCTGCTGGAGTGGCGAAGCGGTGGCCCCCGAGAGACGCCCGGGGGCGATCGCGGAAAATCAGTTCATTTTCGAACTTAGCGCCAGGTGTTCAAAATTGCAAACGACACCCCGAAAATGGGTACTCGGCACCACACCGGCAGATCTTCATGCAGCCGTCAGGGCTTCGGCGGGAGCGGGATGAAGGCACTGGTCCGCTCGACGTATTCCGAGTAGCCGGACCGGCGGGAACCGATGTCCTTCTCCAGCAGGGTCACACCGGATACGCGCAGCAGGAAGAAGGTCATCACGACCGGACCGAGAACCGTCCACCAGGCCGCGCCGGAGCCGATCGCGAGCAGCCAGATCCCCCACCACTGGGTCGCGTCGCCGAAGTAGTTGGGATGGCGGCTGTACCTCCAAAGCCCGCGGTCCATCACCTGCCCGCCGTTGTCCGGATCCCTGCGGAAGGCCGTGAGCTGGGCATCGCCGACCGCCTCGAAGAAGAAGCCGAGGGCGAAGCCGGCCACCCCGATCCAGGAGAGAGCCGCGACCGAATCCGGGTCCTGGGCAGCCAGCGACTGCAGTGGAATCGAGACGAGCAGAGCGATGATCCCCTGGAGCAGAAACACCCCGAAGAGCGACCAGATCCAGAAGGTGTCCGGCCGTTTCGCGCGCATCTTCCCGTAGCGCCGGTCCTCGTCGTGACCGAGGTTCCGCCGGCCGACATGAACCGCCAGCCGGAGCCCCCACAGGGTGACCAGGCAGCAGGCGAGCAGCATCGAGGCCGACCCTTCACCAGCCAGGTAGGAGGTCCACGCGATCACGATGAAAACGAGGCCCCAGGCGATATCGGCGACTCCCGCGTCGCGCCTGGCGAGGCTGATCAACCAGGCGAAGATCATCAACGCGAGAGCCGCCGATGCCGCGGGGACTGTGACCGCTGTGTCCACGCGTTTCAGCTACCCGTTCGGCCCCTCCCTCACCCAGGGAGGTTCCTACCGGACCGCGACCCGCGCGATCGTGGTCATCGACTGGTAGTAGATGTCCCGGTTCCAGCCGGGGGCCGGGAACAGGAATGCCTGGCTCGGCGAGGGCACATCGACCCGCGCCTTGTCCTCGCCCGTATCCAGGTCGAGGATGACCAGCTGGTCGTGGCCGAGTGGTTTCGAGTTCTTGCGGACCAGGGCCGAGTGTCCGGCGAAACGAACCGTCGGCCGGATCGCCCGGCGCAGCCCCCGCTTTCGCAGGAGCGGCGGATCGACCCAGTCCTGGGTGACCAGTTCCCGGGTGTCCGGATAGAGGATCAGGTGCCCGGCATGGGCGAAGCCGTCGCGCCGCCACAGGTCCTCCAGCTCATCGCCGACCAGCCTCCAGGCCCGGATCACCGCGTTGCCGGCGTCGTAGGCGATCACGGTTCCCGTGTCCGGATCCCAGGCCGGCGGGTTCGACTCGGTGCCGTAGGGCAGGCCGCTGATCTCGACCGAGCGGATCGCCTCGGGATCGTCACGCCGCGCCCACCAGAGACGGACGGGATCGGGCGCGTCTCCCGAGCCACGCATCGACCAGTCGGTCTCGTTGCGGCCGTTGTCCATCCAGAAGACGTGGTGTTCGGTGATCACGGGATCCCAGCCGTAGCTGCGGCCGGGGGCCGGGCCGTAGCTCGGCTTCCATCGCTCGTCGATCACCAGCTTGCCGGCCGCGCGGTCGAGACGCAGCTGGAAGATCGTCTCGGTTCCGACCGCGATCACGTTCTCACCGTCGGAGGCGAGCCGGGCGATGCTCGGCTCGGGCAGGAGCAGGGGCGGTGCGGCCGGCATCAGGGTCTCGGGATCGAGCACCGAGAAGGTCGATCGTTCCAGCCCGTCCGGAGCGTCGCAGTCCTTGGTCACGAGCTCGCCCCCGTCGAGGATTACGAACGAGTTGTGGGGCCGGGACACCGGCAGCCGGTGCGAGGCCAGCACCTCGAGGCCGGCGGAGAGCCGGTGTGCCCAGCGGCCGAAGACCATGTAGATGTCGCCGTTGGCATGGGCACCCATCCCGCCCGGCCAGTACTGGCCGCCGGGCAGCTTCGGGGTGGTCGCGGTCACCGCGAGCGTCTCCGGATCGAGCTTCTCGACCCAGCCCTCGACCGATCCCGACAGGGGCTTGCCGAGCGGCAGATCATGGCGGAGGGCGTAGAGCTCTCCGGGCTCGCGTCGGATCAGCAGGTCGGTGGCGAAGGCATCCTTGAACGCCTCCACCTTCAGGCTCTCCCCCGGCCTGACTCCCGGGCCGGCCTGGCCTTCGGGAATGCCCCAGCGCCGCGGGCCGCCATCCTCGCCCGACCATGGCCGCGGCCAGTAGGCGCCCGGCGAGTCCGGCGCGCCACTACCTGCAGTTGCTGCCACGACACTCCCTCAGGCGGCTGGCCTTGGCTTCGAGCTGGGCGACGAGACCGGCCCTGGCCGGATCGGCGGCGATGTTGTTCAACTCGTCCGGATCCTTCTTCAGGTCGTAGAGCTCGGTCTCGGGCTTGCCGCTCTCGTCGTTGAACGACCAGTGGATGTACTTGTAGCGATCGGTCCGCACCCCGTAGTAGGGCAGGTCGAAGGCCGTGACCGGCGTGTAGAAGCGGAAGAGCGGACGCATCGCCTCGATCGGCTGGTCCCGCTTCGGCAGGCCCTTCCTGCCCTTCGCGGCGGGCAGCAGCGAGATCCCGTCGGCGGTGCGGCCCGAACGGGCCCCGGCCATGTCGAGCACGGTCGCGGTGATGTCGACGTCGAGCGCCGAGCCGGTGCGGGTCTTGCCCGCCTTGATGCCCGGCCCGCTCATCAGGGCCGGCACGTTGATCGAGTTCTCGTACGGCAGGAACTTCGAGCTGCGCAGGCGGTGCTCGCCCTGCATGTAACCGTTGTCGGAGGTGAAGATGAAGTAGGTGTTCCGGAACTCCCCGGCCTTCTTCAGCTGCTTGGTGATCTTGCCGACCTGGTCGTCGACCGACCGCAGGGCGCCGAGGCGGCCGCGGTAGTTGTCGGTGATGTCCGAGATCTGGGCATCGGTCAGCAGCGGCAGGTTCTTCAGGTTGCTGGCCTTGTCGGACACGTCGGCCTCGTTGAACGAGGCCGGGCGCGGCAGGGGCGTCTTGTCGTACGTGTCGGCGTAGCGGATCGGCGGACGCGGATCCGGGGTGGGCGCGCCCTGGCGCAGGCCCTGAAGATGGTTGGTGTCCTCGGCATGCGGGCCGGGCGGCGCGTAGTAGAGGAAGAAGGGCTTCCTCTTCGGCGCCGCGTTCTTGACGAAGTTCGCGGCGAAGCGGCCGTTGACATCCATCGAGTACTGGCTCTCGTCCTGGGTGCCGAAGTAGTCATACGGCTGGAACGCCTCGTGGGCCTGGGCGATCAGCTCGCCGAAGCTCTCCGGCGGATCGTTGGTGCCCAGGGTGGCGAAATCGAGCTGAGCCTCGGCGTACTTCCGGTCCCCATGGAACTGGACCTTGCCGTCCACGTTCATCGCGTAGTTGAAGTAGTCGTAGGTCGAGTTGTCGAGCAGGGTCGCCCAGCGGTCCCAGCCGGGCGGGATCTCGGTCCGGTCGAGGCTGCCGTACTCGTTCAGGTACTTGCCGACGAGAGCGGTGCGGTAGCCGGCGCGCTGGAGCCAGGGGCCGAGCGAGTTCTTCTGGTTGAGCCTGCCGGGCAGGTCCTTGAAGCGGAGGTGGCCGCCATCGTTGGAGCGGAAGTTGCTGAGCACCTGGTTGTTGTGGGAGAGCTGTCCGGTGAGCAGGCTGGCCCGGGCGGGTCCGCAGAGCGGATACGGCACCACGTAGTTCGAGAACTGGGTCCCCCCGCGATCCATCAGGCGACTCACGTTCGGCATGAACCGGATGTCGCCGCGGATCGCGTCATCGGCCTGGATCAGGACGATGTTGGGTCGGGCCCCGTTCTTCGTGGGGGCCTTCTTCGCCTGGGAGACGCCGACCGAGGCGAGCATGACGAAGAAGGCGACGGCGAGCACCTCGGCGACGGCGCAGCGAAGCCAGGCCCAAGTTGGCGATCGATCAAACGGTGTGATCATTCCCGACTCCTCCTCCAACCCTCATTGGCATCCGGTCAATAAGGAGTTTGACATACATAACCTCACCAACACATAAAGACCGTGAAATGAGCGGTATGGGTGATCGACGCGGGCTGGTTCGGCACCGACCCGCCCGGATAGGCTCAGCCCATGCCCAAGCCTCCGAAGTCCCCGCAGGTGATCTCGAAAAAGAAGTACGAGAAGGTGCTGCTCGACCTTCAGATCGAGCTGGTGAAGCTGCAGGAATGGATCGCCGCGTCGGGGACGCGGGTCGCGGTGATCTTCGAGGGCCGAGACACCGCCGGCAAGGGCGGCGTGATCAAGCGGATCACCGAGAAGACCAGCCCGCGGGTGTTCCGCACCGTCGCGCTCGGCACCCCGACCGACCGCGAAAAGACACAGTGGTATTTCCAGCGCTACGTGGCCCAGCTCCCGGCCGGCGGGGAGATGGTCCTGTTCGATCGCAGCTGGTACAACCGCGCCGGGGTCGAGAAGGTGATGGGTTTCTGCACCGAGGAGGAGTACTGGCAGTTCATGCGGGACGCGCCGATCTTCGAGCAGATGCTCCAGGAGTCCGGGATCATCCTGATCAAGTACTGGCTCTCGGTCTCCGACGAGGAGCAGGAGAAGCGCTTCAAGGCCCGCATGAACGATCCGGTCAAGCATTGGAAGCTGAGCCCGATGGATCTGGAGGCCCGGGCACGCTGGGTCGACTACGCCGAGGCGAAGGATCGGATGTTCGCCGCGACCGACCTCGACGGCACTCCCTGGAACGTGGTCGAGGCGGACAGCAAGAAGACCGCCCGCCTCAACCTGATCAGCCACCTGCTGGACCAGATCCCGTACGAGGACACCACCCAGGAGAAGATCGAACTGCCGCCGCGCCAGGAACGCGAGTACGAACGGACCCCGGCGGATCAGCAGCGGTTCGTTCCCACCCGCTACCTGGTCGAGTGACACCGAGCGGGGACTTGAACCAGGCGAACGCGAGGGGATATCATTTTCGCCATTCCTCCGGCCGCCGCGAACAGCCCGCTCGTCCGCCTGGCGGCCCTCATCCTGACGGCGCTGCTCTGCCTGCTCGCGGCATCCACTGCCGAGGCCGCACCCACCGACCGCTTCACCCCGATCGCCGCCGAGGTCCAGGAGGATCCGCAGCCGGTTCTGGGCAGTGACGGCCTTCAGCACGTCGCCTATGAGCTGCTGGTGGTGAACCGGACCACCTCGACCGCGACGATCGACCGCATCCAGGTTCTCGGCGGGGGCCGGGTGGCCGCGTCACTTTCCGGCGACGCGCTGCGAGACGTCTCCGTTCCGTTCGGCGCCACCGCCGCGGGAGCGACCTTCAATCCGGGCCAGGCCGGGTTCGTGATGATGGATGTGACCTTCAAGCGCAAGGCACGGAACCTTCCCCGGCGCCTCTCCCACCGCCTCTCGGTCACTCTCGACCCGGAAATCCCGTCGAACGTGAGGACCTATCGGGCCGCGCCCACCCGGATCCTCACCCGGCCCGCGATCGTGGTCGAGCCGCCCCTGCGGGGCTCGAACTGGGTGGTCGGCAACGGCTGCTGCGGCGAGCTCACCTCACACCGCGCCGGGGTGCTGGGAATCGACGGCGGCCTCCACGCCGGCGAGCGCTTCGCGATCGATTTCGTCCAACTGACCGGCCAGGGCCTGCTCACCGACGGACCGATGAACGTGCTCTCCAATTACCCGTTCTTCGGCGACCGGGTCCACTCGGCCACCGGCGGCAGGGTGGTCGACGTGGTCAGGAACATTCCCGAAACCCCCGCGCTCTCCCTGCCGCCGAATATCTCGGCGGCCGATTCGGGCGGCAACCAGGTCACGGTCCGGGTCGGGAAGGGCCGCTTCGCCTTCTACGCGCATCTCCAGCCGGGCAGCCCCCGGGTCAAGGTCGGTGACCGGGTGAGGCCCGGCCAGGTGCTCGGGCTGCTCGGCAACTCCGGCAACTCGAGCGCGCCGCACCTCCATTTCCAGCTGATGAACGGCAAGACGCCCCTGGCCTCCGACGGGGTCCCGTACCGCTTCGACCGCTACGGGCTCCAGGGCAGGGTGAGCAATTTCGGCGAGGTCTTCGAAGGCATACCCGCCCAGATCGCGCCGAGGCCGACCGGGCCCCGGCGCAACTCACTCAGTCTCAACGAGGAAATCGTCGACTTCGGCGGCTGACGCCGCCGGCCTACGGCTGCTCGGTCGGCCTGATCAGGATCTCGTTCATCGAGACGTGGGCCGGCCTGGTCACCGCGTACTCGATCGTGTCGGCGATGTCGTGGGCGGTGAGTGTGGTCATGCTGGCCCAGCGCTCCTCGGCCTTTTCCCGGACTCCCGGACGAATGTGATCGGTCAGCTCGGTGGCGACCGCTCCCGGCTCAATGATCGAGATGCGAACGCCCTTGCGGCTCACCTCCTGCCGGAGCGCCTCGGAAACCGCCCCCACCCCGAACTTGGTCAGGTTGTAGACGCCGGCCCCGGCGCCGGCCTGGCGGCCCGCGACCGAGCTGATGTTGACCAGGTCGGCGGTCTTCCGCTCCGAGGTCCCGACCGCCTCGAGCAGGTGCGGCAGGGTGGCGTGGGTCACATACATCAGGCCCTTGAGGTTGATGTCGATCATCCGGTCCCACTCCTCCGTGGGGGCGCCCGGGATCGGTCCGAGCAGCATCACCCCGGCGTTGTTGACCACGATGTCGAGCCGCGCGAGATCGCCGACGGTGCGTTCGACCGCCCGGATGACCTGTTCCTGGTCGGTCACGTCGGCCTCGATCGCCAGGGCGGTGTGGCCCTGGCCGGCGATCTCCTTGGCGATCTTCTCCAGGTGCTCGATCCGACGGGCGACCATCGCCACCTTGGCTCCCTGGGCCGCGAGGGCACGTGCCGTCGCTTCGCCGATTCCACTGCTCGCCCCGGTCACCAACGCGACCGTGCCCTTCAACCTGTCCGCCATCTCAAACCTTTCTTCGCTTGGATCTCAAATCTATAGCTCGAAACGAATATCCTTCTCGGCTTGGCTCCCTCATCTCCCAGCCCCGCGGCCGCGCGCCGTGTCGCAGTGATCGATATCGGGACCAACTCGACCCGCCTGCTGGTCGCCGACGTCGCCGACGGACGGGTGACCGAGGTCGAGCGCCGAACCCGGGTGACCCGTCTCGGACGCGGTGTCGACTACTCGCGCCAGCTCTCCGCCGACGCGATCGAGGAGGTCTGCGAGACGATCGGCGAGTACGTCGTCCGCCTGAACGACCTCGGTGCCGAGACCGCCTCGGTGATCGCGACCAGCGCGGTCCGGGATGCCGAGAACGGCGGCGCCTTCGTCGCCGAGCTGCGTGAACGATTCGATCTGAACGCCCAGGTGATCGACGGCAACGAGGAGGCGCGCCTCACGTATCTCGGCTGCGTCTCCGAGCGCAGCGGCGACGAGTCGCTGCTGGTGATCGACATCGGCGGCGGTTCGACCGAGATGGTGATCGGCCGTGGCTCAGAACCCACCTTTCACACCTCCCTGCAGGCGGGGGTCGTCCGGCACACGGAGCGCCTGCTCACCAGCGACCCGCCGACCGCCGCCGAGCTCGAGAAGCTCTCGGGCGACATCCACAAGCTGCTGGCTGAATCGCTCGCGGGCCAGGACCTGGGGATCGACGCCGCCGTGGCGGTGGCGGGCACGCCGTCCTCACTGGCCGCGATCGACCTCGAGCTCGATCCGTACGACCCGCTCGCGGTCGAGGGTCACATCCTGAAGCTGAAGACGATCCAGTGGTGGCTCTCCCGCCTCGCCTCGATCCCGGTGGAGGACCGCAAGCTGATCGTCGGCCTCCACCCCGACCGTGCCCGGGCGATCGTCGCCGGCGTGGTCATCCTGATCGAGATCATGCGCGCCTTCGATCTCGACGAGATCGAGTGTTCGGAGCACGACATCCTCTACGGAGGAGCGATCAAGGCCGCCGCCTCGATTCCCCCACCCCGGCTGATCAACCCGGACGACCGCTTTTAGCAGGCCCGAGCAAGGGGTGGAGACGATCAGCACGCTATATGCGTGCTGATCGTCTCCACCCCGGGGCCCTCGGCTGCCTTCCGGCCGTCAGCCGACCTTGGCGTTGGCCGGCAGGCGGCGTTCGGCGGTCTCCACGACCGGCGCCCACACCTCCACCGGATCGGGCTTGCCCCTCACCTCGATCAGGCCGCGGTTGACCAGCTCGATCGTCGGACCGACCGCCTGACGGGTCTGCTCGGTGATCAGCACCTCGTCGTCGAGATCGCGGGTCGCGGCCTCGACCCGGGCTGCGACGTTGACCGCGTCCCCGATCACCGAATATTCCAGCCGGCCGGCCCCGCCGACCGAACCAGCGACGACCCGGCCCGAGTTCACCCCGATGCCGACGTTGAACAGGCCGGACCCTCCGTGGTTGACCCGCTGGGCCATCGCGATCGCGCAGCGCACCGCCCGCTCGGCATGGTCGCTGTGGGGCTCGGGCGCGCCGAACACGGCCAGCAGGCCGTCACCGACGAACTTGTTCACGTGGCCGCCGTGCCCGGCGATGATCGGCACCACCGCCTCGAAGAGATGGTTGAGCTTGGCGACCACCTCGGGCGCCTCGGAGGTCGCCGCGAAGGCGGTGAACTCGCGCACGTCGCAAAAGAGCAGCGACACCTCCAGCTCGACCCCGGAGGCACTCGGGTCCTGCCTCAGGATGTGATCGGCCACGTTGTTGTCCAGATAGGTGCCGAAGGCATCCTTGATCCGTTCCCGTTCCGCCAAGCCCTTCGACATCTGGTTGAACGCCGCGGAGAGATCGCCGAACTCGTCCGGGGTCGTGACCGGCACGGTCACACCGAACCGTCCCTGGCGCACCGCTTCGATGCCCTCCTCGAGATCATGGATCGGCCGCAGGATCGAGCCGGCCAGCATGAAGGTCAGCAGCAGACTGATCGTGAAGGCGATGCCGATCGCGATCAGCACGTCGGCCCCGAGGCTGGAGCTGCCTCCGCCGCCGCCCGAAAGGGCCGCGGCCACGAGTCCGGTGATGATGTTGATCAGCGGCAGCGCGGCGATCAGCTTGGTCCGCAGGGGAAGCACCTGGATCTCGGTCCGGGCCCAGGGCGGATGCTGGCGGTTGATGTCCTTCAGGACCGGCCGCATGCCGCTCTCGAGCCCGAAATAGTGCAGAACCCCGCCGTAGCCGATCGCGATCAGGCAGCCGGCCATCAGCGGAAACGCGGCCAGGGGGTTCAGGTCCAGGGTGATCACGCCCGCGGCGACTCCGGGCACGGCGACCAGGATCACCGGCCACATCATCTCCTTCAGCGCGACCTCCATCGGCACCCCCACCGCGGTCTCCCAGGCCCGGGTCGCGAGCACCGGATCGTCCCGCTTGGTCGCGTTGTCGATCCATTTCCGCAGCGGCGCCATGAACCGCAGGGCACGGAAGTAGCTGATGACGATCACCACCGCGGTCAGCGCGATGACCGCCGCGAACTCGTCCTTGTAGTCGTGGATCGGCGCGTCGTAGTAGAGGCTGAAGATGCCCAGCGTCGCGAGGACGATCAGCCAGGCGGTCTGCAGCTCGACCGCGAGGAAAATTCCGGGGTACTTCTCACCGGTCCTTCGGTATACCCATGTGAGCAGCCTCTGGATCGCTACTTCCTGAGCCGGGCTTTTTCCTCGGCGAATTCTTCGTCCGTGAGGATTCCGCGCTCATGCATCGATGCCAGGCGTTCAAGTCGATCGAGCCTCACCGTCTCCGGGTCGGCCTCGGCCGCCATCACCTTGGTCTCGGCTTCGCCGGCCGCCTTGGACGACTTGTCACCGCCGATCTTCGGCAGGTTCTTGGTGATGTCGCGCGGCCGGTTGCCCCAGGCCTCCTTGGCCTTGTCCCGCGACTTCTCGAAGAAATCGTTGATCCCAGAGAAGTCCGCGTCCGGGTTCTCGAGCATCAGCTGGCGCCGGAAGAAGTAGGTGCCCGTGCCGACCAGGATCACGATCATCAGGCGCACCAGGAAGCCCCGCTGGTCGTCCGCGCCGGTGATCAGGAAGATGAAGGCGAACAGCGCGAGCACGCCGTAGACCGCTCCCGGGTAGCGGCCGAAAGGCACCGCGAGGAAGCCACGGGTCGATTTGGCCGCCTTGTTGGGTGAGATCAGCCAGGAGCCCGCGATCAGGACCAGTGACGCCCAGATGACGGTCCAGGCGATCGATTTCAGCAGATCGGTCCCGATGTCATAGGCGGCCTGGGCGGCGGGCTGGATGTCCGGGCTCGCGAGCTCGGGGACCAGGATGCCGCCGGCGACCGAGCGCAGTATCAAGACGATGACCGAAGTGATGATCAAGGTGACGGCGATCCACAGAACGGTGAGCCAGCGATAGCCGGGTGACAGATACACCGCCAGCGCGATCAGGATCAGGGCGAGCAGGGACGCCACCAGGGCGAGTCCGTGAATCAGGCTGGAGATCTTCTGCGCGGTGGCGAGTTCGCTTGAGTTGACGATCTCGATCTGGCCGACGCTCGCCGGGATGTTGGCCTTGGCCTGTTCGCCCAGGCCGACCTGAGACGCGATCTCGACGATCAGCGGCTGCAGTTCGAGCTTGACCTGGCCGCCATCGGTGCTGAGCACGTCGCTCTTGTCCTCCAGCACGGCGATCAGGGTCTTGTGCGTCTGGATGTTCGCGCTGCGCCAGAGATCCTGGATCCGCTGGTCCCCCAGCGCGCGCTGGGCACCCTGGTCGGCGACCTGCCTCAGGGCGCCGGCGGCCACCCCGGAAAGGTCCTTGGTGTCGCCCGGCAGCACGTTCTTCAGTTCCTTGTCGACGTTGACGTTCGCGTAGAGCTCGGCCACCGCGTAATCGGCGACCGCCTTCTGGATCTCCGGGTTCTGGAGCATCTTCAGAGAGGTGTCCCCCCACTCGTCCGTGTCGAACACCTGACGGTCGACCCAGGTGGAGAGAATCGCGATCACAGTGACGATGCCCACCAGGATCGTGAGGAAACGGACCCATCCCCTATGCGGTCTCTCAGCAGCCATCGAATCCTCCTGGTAGCACTACGTTAAAGTCTGTCGGCACAGTACTACCTCACCGCGCATACCCGGAGCGGGATTCGAACCCGCACGCCCCGTAAGAGGCAGCGGCTTTTAAGGCCGCGGCGTCTACCGTTCCGCCATCCGGGCCCCACAATCTTAGCCTTGCGGAAACTTTTTCTTTAGGAAGCGCTACAAAGCCGTTGGTACCGTGTTCTCAGTAGTTAGCTGTCCCAGTCAACGAGGAGATTCATGGAAGCATCAACTCTCAGCCACGCAGCCAGACGCGGTCTACTGACCCGCAAGTCCCCCCTGCTCAAGCTCAAGGGCGATGAGCAGCTGGTCGCGCTCGTGCGCAGTGGCAACTCGGGTGCTTTCGACATCATCGTTGACCGCTACCAGGCCCGCCTGCTCGGCTTCTGCCGTCAGATGATCGGTTCGACCGAGGACGCCGAGGACGTGCTTCAGGAAGTGTTCGTGAACGCGTACAAGGCGATGATCGCCGACAACCGTGAGATCAATCTCCGGCCCTGGCTCTACCGCATCGCCCGCAATCGCTCCCTGAATCACCTGCGCAAGCCGAAGGCAGACGCGCAGGAATCGATGGACATGGTTCCGATGACGGCCGAGGGCGGCACCGCGGAGAAGGTCCACAACCGCGAAGAGTTCCGCCAGCTGCTGAAGGACGTCACCAAGCTTCCCGAGACCCAGCGCGCCGCGCTCCTGCTGAGAGAGATCGACGCTCTCTCATACGAGGAGATCGCCGAGGCGATGGACACGACCGTTCCGTCGGTCAAGTCGCTGCTGGTCCGGGCACGAATTTCACTGGCCGAGGCGAGCCAGGCCCGCATGCTCACCTGTGGTGAGGTCCGGGTCGAACTGGCCGAAGCCGCGGAGGGCCTGGCGAAGGCATCCGGCCCCGTCCGCCGTCACGTCCGTGACTGCGAGCAGTGCGCTGACTTCCGCAAGCAGCTGCGCTCGGACACCAAGGTCCTGGCGATGATGTTCCCGGTGGGCGGCATCCTGGCCCTGAAGGCCGCGATCGGTGCCAAGCTCGGATTCGGTTCGGGTGCCGGAGCGGGTGCTGGTGCCGGTGCCGCCGGAACCGCGGGTGCCGGAGCCGGAGCCGGAGCCGGTGCCGCCGGCACGGCCGCCGGTGTCGGTGCCGCCGGAGCCGGTGCGGGTGCCGCCGGAGCTGGCGCCGGCGCGGCCGCCGGTGTCAGCGCGATCGGTGCCGGTGCGGCCTCCGGACTCGGAGCGGTCGGCAGCGCCGTCGGCGCCAAGGCCCTGGCCGGAGTGGTGACCGCCGCGGTGATCACCGCCGGTGCGGTCGAGGTCAAGAAGAACGTCACCGCCAACCCGGTCAACGAGGGTGTGACCCAGCAGAGCAAGACGATCGCGATGGCCCCGCCGGTCCACGCCCAGCCGGAGGTTCACCCGGCTCCCGTCCAAGTCGCTGATCCGAACGCCGAGAAGGCCGGAGTCGAAGAGGTTCCGCCGCCGGTCGAGACCATCCCGCAGGAGGCCCCGCCCGCAACCGTTCCCGTGAGCAACGGCGGCACGGAAGGCGCGACGAGCCACCCCAGCATCACCGAGGAGCCGGTAGCGACCGAGGCATGTAACGGCCACGTCGTCGATGGCATGTGCGTGGAGAAGCCGGACCTCGACAGCCCCCAGGCCGATCCTTCGATCCCGGTGACCGCCGGTGAGATCGAGACGGGCGCCCAGACGCCGGTCAAGCCGGTCAAGCCCGCCCAGCCGGTGCCGCCGGTCGTCACTCCTTCGAACCCGGCTCCGGCTCCCAATCCTCAACCACTGCCGCCGACCTCTTCGCAGGGCCAGGCACCACCCAGCGTGCCGCAGGGACAGTAGGCCCCGCGAATTCGGTGACACGGCCAAGGGCGCTCAGGGGCGCCCTTCGCCGTTAAGGGGTCATCGATACGCGGCCCTAGAGCGTCAGGGTCTCGCCCGGCTGGATGATCAGGGCCTCGATGCCCTTGGCCGCGACGTCGTCGGCGAAGGCCGAGACCTCGGTCTCTATCGCGGGGAAGGTGTTGTAGTGGATCGGGATCACCCGCTTGGCGCCGATCAGCTCGGCCGCGTAGGCCGCGTCCTCACGATCCATCGTGTAGTGGCCGCCGATCGGCAGCAGGGCCACGTCGACCCCGTGACGCCTGCCGATCAGCTCCATGTCGCCGAACAGGCAGGTGTCCCCGGCGTCGTAGACGGTCAGGCCGCCCATCTCGATGATCAGCCCGGCGGGCACGCCCATCGGGGTTCCGAGCTCGGCGCTGAAGGGACGCTCGTCCGATCCCGGGGTGGTGTTGGTGTGCCAGGCGGGAACCAGCTTGACCGATCCCCAATCGAAGCGGACGGTGCCACCGAGGTTGGGATCGCTGACGTTCTCCACTCCCTGCTCCTCAAGCCAATTCGCGAGCTCGACCATCGCCACGCACTGGGCACCGGTGCGCTTCGCGACCGAAACCACGTCGGCCACATGATCGGCGTGACCGTGGGTCAGCGCGATGTGGGTCGGAGAGACCTGATCGGCGGTCGCGTCGGCCAGCGGATTGTTGGGCGAGAGGAAGGGATCGACCAGCAGCGTCGCGTCGCCTTCGATCAGTTCGAAACAGGAATGCCCGTGGTAGCGAATGTCCATCTTCAATCTCCTTCGTCGGATGCTTCGGTTTCCGCAAGTTCTGTTCTGAGCGCCCAGCCGACCGCGACCCCGACCATCATGCCGAGGTGGGTCTCCTCGGAGAGCAGGCCCCGGATCGCCTGGATCCGCTGCTCCTCGTCCGGCATGGTCGCCGCCTTCAGCGTCTCCGACTGGTGCGATTCGCCGAACCATCCCCCGGTTCCGAGGGCGGTGACCAGCACCGCCTGCAGCTCCGGGGCGACCGTCGCGACCACACGCTCGGCATCGGCGAACGCTTCGGGATCGGACAGCCGCTCGATGGCTTTCTTCAACTGTTCTTCTGAGTAGGGCTCTGTCATCGCCTGACCACGGTAGTCACAAGGCCGGCGAGGGCTCCTACCGCCCCGCCCGCCACCGCGCTCCAGACATTGGCCGTATCGACCACGACCGGCAGCAGCATGATCACCGCGACACAGACGAGGACCCCGAGCAGGTCGGGTTTTTCGTCCGCGAAGTTGCCGGTCTCGTGGCGTTCCACCACGTACCAGGCGGCGATCGCTCCCAGCGCGATCCCGTTGCCTCCGCCGATGAAATCGATCACTCCGCGCTGATCCTCGACCCCGTAGGCGGCCAGCACGCCGAGCGCGCCACAGGCGACCAGGAGGATCAGGGTCGGGATCGAGCCCAGCCTCCGTTCCAGCCCGGGCACGAACAGCACCATGGCGAGCGATACGGCGAACAGGTAGCCCGTGTTCTCGTAGGCGAAGGGCGCGGTCAGGAAACGCCACCACTCCGAATCGAACGGAACGACCAGTGCGCCGAACCCTTCGATCGTGCCACCGCTGGCGATGCGGACCAGCATCGCGAGCGCCGGCACGATGATCAGCGCCATCGTGACCCACGGCCGGGCCGCGGCCCGATCGTGGCTCCGGGCCTTCGCCGCCTGCCGTTCGCGGCGCTTCTCCCGGCGCGACTTCTTGGCCTCGAGCGCACCGTCACGACGCTCGAGTTTGGGCGCCCGCTTCCTGACCCGGGCACCGCAATACGGGCACTCGGTCACGTAGGGGCTGACCTCGGCTCCACATGACTTGCAGACGACTCTTAGCTCGGTCTCACTCATCGCTTTGTCCAACGAGGATATCCGTCCGCCGAAGCAACCCACCGGAAGGGCTCCGGCACTGCCATACTCCGCGGGTACACACCGTCTCCGAGGAGGACCAGGAAGTAAATGGAAGCCAACAGCCTGACCGAACAGAAGTCCCTTCTAGCGACGCTGCCTCCCGGCAAGCGGACCCGCCTTCACCGTCTTCTTTTCGAGTTCGGCCCCGGAAACGGAACCCTGATGCTGCTGCCGATCGACCAGGGCATCGAGCACGGACCGCGTGACTTCTTCCCGAACCCCGCCTCGAAGGATCCCGAGTACCAGTTCAAGCTGGCCGCCGAAGCCGGCTACTCGGCTCTCGCCTGCCAGATCGGCATGGCCGAGAAGTACTACCCGGACTACGCCGGATCGGTGCCGCTGATCCTGAAGGTGAACGGCAAGACCGACATCCCGTCTTCCGCCAAGGCCTTCTCCTCCTGCAACGCGACCGTCGAAGACGCCGTGCGTCTCGGCGCCGACGCGATCGGCTACACGCTGTACGTGGGCTCGCCCCGCCAGGACGAGGATCTCGCCCAGCTGCGCCAGGTCCGTCAGGACTGCGACCGCTTCGGCATGCCGCTCGTCGTCTGGTCCTACCCCCGCGGTGAGGCCGTTGACGCGAAGGGCGGAGCCAACTCCTTCTACGCGATCGACTACGCCGCGCGTCTCGCGATGGAGATGGGCGCAGACATCGTCAAGCTGAACATGCCGAAGGTCGGCCTCGACAGCGACAAGGACGCCCAGCCTCCGTACAACGAGATGGAAGTCAGCCAAGACGAGGCGATCCGCCAGTGCGTCGAATCGGCCGGCCGTGCCCTCGTGGTCCTCTCCGGCGGCTCGAAGACCGACGACGCGACCGTGCTCGGTCACACCAAGTCGGTCATGGACGCGGGCGGATCCGGGGTCATCTTCGGCCGCAACGTGTGGCAGCGCGAATGGAGCGAGGCGCTCGAGATCATCGGCCAGATCAAGGAATCCCTGCTGGCCAACGTCAAGCGCACCCCGTAGTTCCTCAGTTCCCTAAGTACCCATTCCCCGCATACCAAGAGGAATACCGCGCAGCGGCATCGGTCTCGTGATGCTGATCGTGGTTCTGGCTTTCAGCTGGTGGCAAACCCGTGATCAGGGATCGAACCCTGATCACGGGCCGGGCGGCGGCTCGACCACAGTGAAGGTCGATCGGGTCGTCGACGGTGACACCGCCAAGGTCTTCTACGACGGCGACAGCGAGTACGTGCGCTACATCGGCATCGACACGCCCGAGTCGGTCCAGCCGAACGCGCCGGTCGAGTGCTTCGGCGAGGAGTCCAAGGACTTCAATGCCGGGCTGATCGAGGGCAGGCGCATGAAGCTCGTCTTCGACGAGGAGAAGCGCGATCACTACGGCCGGCTGCTCGCCTACGTCTACGTCGACGGCAAGCTGCTCCAGGCCGAGATGCTGCGGCGCGGCTACGCGACGACCCTCGAGGTCTCCCCGAACACCGCCCGGGCCGGGCAGTTCAGCGAACTGGAGAGCGAGGCCCGGGATGCGGGCCGCGGCCTCTGGTCGGCCTGCTGAATCAGTTCCGAGCGAACCTCATGTACGGATGGTTCATGAGACTTGGATCACACATCGGGGCCTTCTCCGGCTCGCCCGAATGTCCGCAAACGGCTTGTTTCCTGGACATCAAAGGCATGTCGGGATGCAACGAAACAATCCTCCCGCTGGGCGCGGACTTGCGCTTCCCTCACACTTTGCTACGGTCTGAAACGGCCTCATTCCAGTATTTCGGAAGAGCGGGCCACTACCTATGAGAATGAGACAGAGCCTCAATCAGTTTGAAACGGCCTTCGAGCAGCAGAAGGTGCTGGAGCAGCGTCGACGCGAGCAGCTTCGCCACCGGGCCGCCAACCGATCCCGCGAGCGGCGGGTGTCCCGCAGCCAGCAGCAGGGCAAGGTCCGCTTCAGCGTCCTCGCCGTATGCCTGACCGTGACTGTCGTCGTCGTGACGGTGGCCATGTTCGAGGCACTCACCTTCTTCATGTCCTAGCCGGCGGGGTCCCCAGCGACCCGCCAACCGGACTGAAAGCCAAGGGCCCTCCAGGGCCCTTTTCTCAAGCTTCGGTCTCTACGGGTCCTTCTTGATCCCCGCCACGTTCGGCGATTACTTCCTTACGAAAGACCTCTACCTCGCGGGGAGCAGTGATCCCCAGGCGAACCTTGTCGCCGGACACGCCGAGCACCATGACTTCGACGTTATCGCCGATGATGATGCTCTGCTCTCTTTTGCGGGTTAGTACCAACATCAGGACTCCATTCAATACTTCCTTGCGGTTTGTCTACCTAATAATAGGTACTCGGCCAGTCGACCAGAACTCGGAGTCCCACGTCTCCTTGACCAAAAGGCTATACCCCCGCGACCACGGACCGCAGGGGAAGCGACGCCGGAGGGCCAGGTTTCAATACACTCGCAATCGTAAAAATGGCCCGCCGATCACTACGCCCACAACTTAACCAAATCCGCTCCTGGGTTCGCCAAGGGCGAACCGACGCGTGGATCGCCCACCAGCTCGAAGTGAGCGCGTCGGAGCTGCGCGAATTCCGTCGCCAGCACGACCTTTCGCCTGACGGTGAAGGTGAGGGAACCTCCGAAGTCGATCTCCGCGACGAGATCGAAGCCGAAATCGAGGCCGCCGCGGCCGAAGAAGAGGCTCTCGCCAAGGAGAAGGCCGAGGCGGAAGCCGCCGAAGCCGCCGCTCGCGAGGCGGAAGCTCCCCAGTCAGACGACGCCGACGACGACACCGAGTCCGACGGCGGCGAAGCCGAAGGCCGTCCGCGCCGTCGCCGCCGCCGGGGCCGTCGCGGAAAGCGCCGCTCGAACGTTCTTGAAGGATCATTCGACCACGGTGACGAGGGATTCGGCCTCTGGCTCGACCCCGCCATCCAGGACATCGCCGCCTACAGCGAGAACTGGGCCGGCAACCGTGAGGTCACGGTCACGGTCGAAGAAGACCAGATAGTGATCCGCCGCGCCGGCGATTCCGCCGACGACGCTGACGAATAGACCACCTCGTTCAGGCACTCCGTGCCCTAACAGATATACCCACTCACGCGGCGGGTACTTTGAAATCCGGATTGGCTTCCGCTGAGTCGCGGTGACTCGCGAGGCCTGAGGATGTCAATCCGGATTCCTTGTTCAAACGTCCAGCTGGATCCTTCGTCCTCCGGCGAAGTCTCCGGCTGACTGCAGGTGCAGCCAGAAGGCCGCGTCGACCAGATCCTGGAGATCCGACATTCCCGGATCGACGCCGGTCAGCTGAGCGGCCCAATCGGTCCCGGATCCGTAAAGATTCGCCAGCTCTTCCGAGGTGAAGGTGGCGCCGAGGCGGCGGCGCAGCTCCTCGCGCACCGGAACCGTCACCTGGTCCCCCCGGAGCATTCCCCGGGACTCGAGTTCTCGAAGCCGTTCGATACCGGCTTCCCATTGGAAGAGCGCGTTTTCTAGGGGATAACTCAAGGGATTCTCGATGCTACCGATCCCTCGGCCTTCGTCGAGTTCCTTGTATCTCTAGCCTGTTAACCAATCGAACTGCTACGCCCCAGCCGATCAATCCCCCTCCTCCTCTGCCTGATGGCCGCCTGCCTCTCGGCCATTCCGGCGACCGCGAACGCGCTGAAGGTCGCCGCCGCCGGTGACATCAGCTGCCCGGCCGATTCGACCCGGCAGAACGCTATCCCTCCCGGAGCGCCGGAACCTGCGCCCGGCGCGGCCAAATGCCAGGGGAAAAGAGTGGCCGACATGATCGCCGCCCAGGATCCCGATGTGGCCCTGGCGATCGGCGACCTGATCCAGGGACAGCCCTCATACACCCATGCCTACAACGACTTCAGCCAGGCATGGGGCGGGCTGGGCACCCGGATCGCCGCCTCGGTCGGCAATCACGACTACCACCAGAACGCGAACGGCGTGAAGGTCGCGTCCGGCTATTTCCGCTACTGGGAGAGCCAGAAGGCGCCGGTCTGGAGCTACGGCAAGCCGAACAAGGGCTGGTCCAGCTGGGACGCGGGCAAATGGCACATGATCAACCTGAACTCCAACTGCAACGCGGCCGACTGCACCTTCACCGGGCCGCAGCTGCGCTGGCTGGTCAAGGATCTGCAGGAGAACCGCAGGAACTCGAAGACCCAATGCACGATGGCGTATTTCCATCATCCGCTGTTCTCCTCCGGTGTCGCCCGGGGACGCTCAGGAGACGCGTCGCTGGTCGGCAATCTCTGGGAGGTCCTATACCGGTTCCGCACCGATCTGGTCGTGACCGGGCATCAGCATTTCTATGAGCGCTACTTCCCCCAGAACCCCTCGGGCGAACGGGACGAGACCGGCATCACCCAGATAATCACCGGCACGGGCGGCGCCTCGACCTTCCGGCCGGCCGGTGAAGACGATGTGCCCGCCGTGAACTCCGCCTTCTCGCTGCGCAGTCTCGGCGCCACCTTCCTCGACCTGGAGGACGACGGCTACAGCAGCTACTTCCGCGACATGCTCGGGGCCGAACATGACCAGACTCCGCCCACTACCTGCCTGAAGCCCGGTGCCGGCCACGATGAACGGGTGCCCCGCGTCAAGCGCTACCAGGCTCACATGAAACGCATGGCGGCGCTCGACAAGCGGCTGAAGAAGCTGGACCGCCGCATCAAGACGCTGCGCAAGGACGGCACGCCGTCCCGCAAGGTCGATTCCGTCCTCGAGACCCGGCGTGCGGTCTCGAAGACCCGTGAACGCGTGCGGGTCTCCCGCCTCTACTGACCCACCGCGGCACCGGACTTCAGCCCGGGAACGAACTCGTCTTCCGGAGCGACCCGGCAGCCGTCAGGATCGAGCCGGCCGCGCACCGACCACACCTCGATCTGAGCCGGCCCGGTGACCCGGCTGAGCGCCGGATCGGATTCGATCCAGCTTCTCTCCGGTGACCTGATCGGCCGTTCGGTGTCATCGAAATTGAGGAAGGGCGAGGTGACCAGATACTCGACCCCGGCATCGTTGACCGCCTGCCGGAACTCCCGGCACCGGCCGATCGCCTCGAAGCCGCCACCCCCCACCTCCCGGCCGATGTAGGTCACCTCGTTCGAAAGGTCCTCTCCGTAGAACCCGTACTGCTTGAAACCGGCGGTGGACCCGGCCAGACCGATGCTGGTGTCGGAGGTGCCGTCGGCCCAGCGGTAGGCCGCGGCCAGTCCGGTCTCCGGCTCGAAGTTCTCGTAGCGAGAATCGAAGTAGTAGCTCGCCAAGGGCCAGGCCACGATCAGTGAGCCCGCGGCGACCACCGCCACCACCGGAGCCAGCGCCGAGCCGATTCCGAATCTGGCCCGGATCCGGTCCCGGAGGAGCCAGGCGAGGGCGGGCAGCCCGACCACGGCGAGAGCGAACGCGACACCGAAGGCCCGTCCGGGCTGATCGTAGATCGCGTCGCTGCGGCCACTGACCAGGAAGAGCGCGACCAGGACAGCGGCGAAGATCAGCCGGGGCCGGGCGCGATCGAACCAGGGCAGCAGCGGCACGACCACGGTCGCCATCGCCAAGGCGGGAATCAGGAAACGCAGGTTGATCGCGAAGGCGGTCGGATGCCCCTCCGGGCCGGCGGCGCTGAGCGGCGTGATCAGGTAGAAGCAGATCGCGACCAGGGCGGCCGCGCCGTGCGAGCGGGTGAGACGGCCCGGACCGCGGAACATGATCGCGACCAGCCCGACGATAGCCACGGCTATGAGCAGCGGCCAGAGATCGCCGAACCCCTTCTCGAGGCCGGGGATGAAGTAATCCCGCCAGATGTGGCTGTCCGCTATGTAGTGCAGGACGTTGAAGTCGGGACGGCCTACCTGGAGCCGTTCCGGACCGGGCAGGTCGATCGGCCCGATCGACTCCATCTGCGGCAGCGGGTTGCCCGAGGCGATGAAGCTGCGCAGGTACCAGAATCCTCCGCCGACCAGGGCCGATCCGAACCAGACCGCGGCGGCCTTGAAGCGGCGTCCCCCGACCGTCGCGAAAAGCGCCGCGAAGGTGATCATCGCGACCGGGGCGAGCGCCGTGACCTTGGTCCCGGCCGCCAGCCCGGCGGCCAGCCCGGCCACCGCCATGGTCCAGTCCGGGCTGATCCGGCCGCGCCCGTCGCGCGGTGCGGCGCCGCGATTGATCAGCACCGCGATCGCCGCCAGGGTCAGGGCGATCGCGACGATGTCGTTCTTGCCGGTGCCGGGCTCGCGCGCGACCAGCGTGTGCGTGGTCAGCAGGACGGCGATCGCCACCATGCTCAGGTGGGGCCGGCCGTAGGGCCGGCCGACGCACCAGCCGGCGAGCAGGGCGATGCCCAGCCAGCCCATGTTGAGGAAGATCGAGACGAAATCCCGATCGGTCAGCGCCATGCCCGCGGCGTGGACCATCTCCGAGTTCTGCGGGTAGAACCAGTTGAGGAAGACGGTCTCCGTGTGATGGAAGCTGAGTGACGAGCCCGTCTGGTAGATGTCCGCCGCGAAGGGCATGTGGTACCAGACCGAGTCGAAGTTGGTGATGCCGTGATCGAGACTGTAGGACGCGAACGCGGCCCACTGGGCGGCCAGGACGCCGGCGATCGCGAAGGTGAGTATCCAGGCGCCGGTGGATATCGGGGGCAGGGGTGGCCTCAGGTCGGCTTCCACCCGCCCCGGCTGGATTCGCGCCCAGGCGAGCGCTGCCGCCAGCAGGGCGCCAATCAGGAGCGTCGCCCCATGAAACAGCCCAAACAGCCCCAGGAGCTCGGAGAACACGATCAGCGAGCCGATCGCGATGATCAGCTCGGCGAGCCTCGCCAGGGATCCGTCGAAGGACGGCAGGATCCGGCCGCGGACCCGGAACGCGAAATAGCCGAGGGCCGCCGTCAGCAGCACCAGCTGAGCGATTCCGAAATAGAAAGAGGCCAGGCTCATCGCCACCTACCTCGAGGGCTTCCTCAGGGCTTGATGCCGTTGACCACGTAGGCCTGTTCGCCCGGTTCGATCATTCCCTGGCGACGGGCCTCGCGCCGCAGGACCGAGTCGCCCTTGATGTGCTTGACCCGGCGTTCCAGCAGAGCGTTCTCGGCCTGGACCCGGTGAAGCTCCGCCTTGGTCGCGCCGGCCGAGCGATAGGTCTTGGCGAGGTTGTAGAGCGGACCGATGTAGGAGATCAGCAGCCCGAAGACGAGCAGCACCAGGACGATCCGGCCGAGCCGGTCCCACTGGATCCTGCCCGCAGCCGACCTGTCCGGGTCCCGCCGGGCGGCGGGACGGCGGCGGGCCGGCCGGGAAGCCGATCCTCCGGGCCGTCCCCGTGAAGGCAGGCCGTTCGTCTGGGTGCGTACTGACACGTCCAGCCTTTCTCGGCCGGACGGTCAACTCCTTCAAACGCTTCGCTTGAGAACCGAGGCACCGCCGAAACGGGCGGAATCTCCCAGCTCTTCCTCGATCCGCAGGAGGCGGTTGTACTTGGCGACGCGATCGGAGCGCGACGGGGCCCCGGTCTTGATCTGACCGGCACCGGTGGCGACCGCCAGGTCGGCGATCGTGGTGTCCTCCGTCTCGCCCGAACGGTGCGAGATCACGGACGTGTAGCCGGCGTCCGCGGCCATGCGGATCGCTTCGAGAGTCTCGCTCAGCGTGCCGATCTGGTTGACCTTGATCAGGATCGAGTTGCCGGTGCCGCTGTCGATGCCCCGCTTGAGGCGCTCCGGATTGGTCACGAAAAGATCGTCGCCGACCAGCTGGACACGATCGCCCAGCTTGTCGGTGAGCTGCTTCCAGCCGTCCCAGTCCTCCTCGTCCATGCCGTCCTCGATCGAGACGATCGGGAAACGGTCGGCGGCACTGACCCAGTAGTCGGCCATCTCCTCGCCCGTGAGCGAGCGGTTCTCATGCTCGAGCCGGTAGACACCGTTCTCATAGATCTCGCTGGTCGCGGGATCGAGCGCGATGAAGACGTCCTTGCCGGCCGTGTAGCCCGCCGCCTCGATGCCTTCCATCAGCATCTCGAGCGCCGCCTCGTTCGAGGACAGGTTGGGGGCGAAACCACCCTCGTCGCCGACCGCGGTCGCGAGACCGTGTCCGCTGAGGATCTTCTTCAGCGAGTGGAAGACCTCGGTGCCGATCTGAAGGCACTCGGAAAAGCTGGAGGCACCGGCCGGCATCACCATGAACTCCTGGAAGTCGACCGAGTTGTCGGCATGCGATCCACCGTTCAGCACGTTCATCATCGGCAGCGGGAGCAGGCTCGGGTTCGCTTCGCCGTAGAGATGAGCCAGATACTCGTACAGAGGGCGATCCTCCAGCAGGGCGGCGGCCCGGGCGGCCGCCAGCGAGACGCCGAGAATCGCGTTGGCACCCAGACGGCCCTTGTTCGGGGTGCCGTCCAGCTCGATCATCACCCGGTCGAGCTCGGCCTGATCGGTGACGTCGAGACCGATCAGCGCCTTGTTGATCTCGCCGTTGACGTTGGCCACCGCGCCACTCACGCCCTTGCCCAGCCAGGCGGTGCCGCCATCGCGCAGCTCAACCGCTTCGAACTCGCCGGTGGAAGCCCCGGACGGGACCATCGCGCGACCGATCTGGCCTTCGGCGAGCTTCACCTCGGCTTCGATCGTCGGGTTTCCTCGAGAGTCGAGGATCTGGCGTGCGTGAACGGCTTCTATGGTGCTCATGTGGCGCCCAGTCTATTCGCGCAGGCTCGCCGCACGCCTTTCGGCTTCGGCCCGCAGCGCGAGCTCGGGATCGATGCCCCGGGAGCGCGCCTGCTCGACCGCGGCCCAGAGCATGAGGCCCACTTCGGCCTCGTCCTCGGCCCGGTTCGGATTGTCCGCGCCGACGTTGGCCGGCTTCTCGGCCGGATCCAGTTTCCACTGGATCTTGTTGGCGTAGATCAGCGCCGGAATTCCCGGTTTTCGCCAATCCTTCTCGGCGGTGCGTCCCTCCACCCCGGTCTTGATCTCGTCCCATTGACGGCGCACGTCGTCGGCGGTCTCGATGCCGGTCTCGCCATCACCGGCCGTGTCCGCTCCCTCCGGCGGATAGACGTGGGGATGACGACGGATCAGTTTCTCGGTCAGCTGGGTCGCCACCGAGGGCAGGTCGCCGGCACCTCGCTCCTCCAGCAGCAGTGAGAGGAAGACGACCTGGAAGAGCACGTCGCCCAGTTCGTCCCGCATCGCCGCGTCATCGCCGCTGCGGGCGGCCTCGGCCAGCTCGTACGCCTCCTCGACCGTATGCGGCACGATCGAGCGCTCGTCCTGCTCGCGGTCCCAGGGACATTCCTCCCGGAGACGCCGCGTCACCTCGTCCAGGCGTTCGAGCGCCTGGACGAGGGAAGCGGGTTCTGACATCTCGGGTCTACTGACCGCCGGCCTGAGCGGCCGCTGCCTGGGCGGCTGCTGCCTGGGCGGCTGCCGCGGCGGCGGGATCGGTGCTTCCGGCGGCTCCACCGGCGGCTGCTGCCGCGGCCGCGGCGGCACCGGCGGCTGCCGCGGCCTCGGCGTCACCGGCGGGCACCGGGCGCTGCGGCGGCAGGGTCGAGATCACCTGGGACGGGTCGATCCCGATGCCCAGGGCCGAACCGGGGGCCGGAACCTTGCGTCCCGGAACCAGTGACGGACAGGCGATCGGCTGCTTGGCGTCGGCGACCTTGTCGGCAGCGTCCGCCTCGTAGCAGGCGGCCTCGGCCGCATCGACGACCGCGCCGGTCGAGGGATCGGTCTGCGTCAGACGGCCGGACGGCTCGTAGTTGTGGCAGCGAGAGGTCAGGTAGTCGTCGGCACAGAAGGTGCGGGCGGTCCACTTGGAGTTGTAGGACGCGACGAACCTGCTCATCGCCTCCTGCTGCTTCGTCGGCAGGAGCTGCTGCTTGATCTGGTCCTTGACCTCGTCGAACGAGCCCTCTGAAGCCTCGTTGATCTTGGTGACCTTGTAGACGTAGTAGCTCTCACCGGCCTTGACCGGCCCGGCGACCACGTCCACCTCGGCCGACATGATGTCGGCGCCGGCCGGATCGGGGAAGACACCCTCGGTCGCGACGGTCTCACCGCCCTTGTCCTTGCTGGCGTGGGTCGAGTACTTCTTCGCCAGCTTGGCGAAGTTCTCATCGGAGGGATCTTCCTTCAAGGCGGTGGCGGCCTTGTCGGCGTCGGCCTTGTCGTCGGTCACGATCAGCCTGATGTCCCGCGACTCGGGGGTGGCGTAGGTCGCCTTGTTCTCCTCGAAGTAGTCCTTGGCGTCCTCGTCGGAGACCGAGGTGACGCTGTTGGTGATCGATTCCTCGATCTTGCGGCTCAGCACCTGGAGCTTGACCCGCTGCAGGACCTGCTCGTTGGTGAATCCACTGTCCTTGAGGAACTTCTCGTAGGCGGCGTCGTCCTCGAACTGGTCCTTGCGGATCGTCTTGAACTCGTTGTCGACCTCACGCTGGGTGGCGTTGACACCCAGCTCCGAGGCCTCACCCGTGAGCCAGGCCTGGTCGAGAAGGTCGTTGAGCGCCGCGTCGCGCACCTGGTCGTACTGGGCGTCGCCCGGCTTGGGAGCCTTCTTGAGGCCGCCGCGCTTCCAGGTCTGGGTGAAGGTGGTGTCGTAATCCTCCTGGCTGATGTCCCCGAGACCGTCGGGAACTTCCTCCACCAGGGCCACATCGCCGGAGGGCACGCTGGGTTGAGTGACTCCCCCATTCGCGATGGCGATACCAGCGAAAACGGCGACGAGAATCGCCCCGAAAAGAACCAGCCCGAACTTACGTGCGCCGCTCATGCAGTAAACCCTCCTGAGATAAGTCTGAAAATCCTCCGCTTACGAATTGGAGAGCATATCTACCCGAGCGCGCGACAGACCCTCGGCCAGGTCGGAGATCGCTCCCAACCGCGCGTCGGGCTCGTTGGTGATCCGCATCGAGACCTCCTTGGCGCGCCAGTCGTAGGCCGCTCCCTCGACCAGCGAGCGAAGATTCTCGGCCGCCGCGGAATCCAGCTCGACCCCGGTGACCGTCAGCTTGCCGCCACGGAACTGGACCGCCTCGGCGCCGGCCTCGCCGAGATTGATCCGCGCGCCCTGCAGCGCGATCAGGTTCTCGACCTCGATCGGCATCGGCCCGAAACGATCGGCCAGCTCGTCGGTGATCGCGCGCAGCTCGCCCGGCCGCCGGGCCGCCGCGATCCGCCGGTGAACGTCGATCTTGGCCGCTTCGAACGGCACATAGGAAACCGGCAGGTAGGCGTCGACCCCGACGTCGAGCCGGACCGGTTCGGCCGCCTCTTCGGCTTCCCCGCGGTCGGACAGCTCGGCCACCGCGTCGTCGATCAGCTGGCAATAGAGCTCGAAGCCGACCGCCGCCACATGGCCGCTCTGCTCGTCGCCGAGCAGGTTGCCGGCACCGCGGATGTCGAGGTCCCGCATCGCGATCTTGAATCCCGAACCGAGCTCGGTGTGGTCGGCCAGGGTGGCCAGGCGGGTCGACGCGTCAGGGGTGAGCGCCTCCTCCGAGGGGTAGAGCAGGTAGGCGAAGGCCCGTTCGCGAGAGCGTCCCACTCGTCCACGGATCTGGTATGCCTGGGCCAGGCCGAGATGGTCGGCCCGCTCGACGATCAACGTGTTGGCGGCCGGGATGTCGATACCCGACTCGATGATCGTGGTCGCGACCAGGCAATCGGCCTCCCCGCGCATGAAAGCGAGCATCGCCGCCTCGAGCTCGTTCTCCTCCATCTGGCCGTGCGCCACCTGGACCCGCAGCCCCGGGACCAGGGCCCGCAGGCGCTCGGCCGCGTCGTCGAGCGATTCCACCCGGTTGTGCAGGAAGAAGATCTGACCTTTTCGATCGACTTCGCGCCTGATCGCCCGCTCGACCAGGGTCTCATCCCAGGGGCCGACATAGGTGCGGACCGGACGCCGTCCCTCGGGCGGGGTCTCGATCACCGAGATGTCCCGCAGCCCGGCCATCGACATCTGCAGGGTGCGCGGGATCGGTGTGGCCGAGAGCGAAAGCACGTCCACCTTCAGCTTCAGCTGGCGCAGCAGCTCCTTCTGCTTGACACCGAAGCGCTGCTCCTCGTCGACCACGATCAGTCCCAGATCCTTGGCCCGCACGTCGCGTGACAGGAGCCGGTGAGTTCCGATCAGGACATCGACTCCGCCCTCGCCATAGCTCTTGATGATCTCCTTGACCTCCGCCGGCTTTCGCAGGCGACTGACCCCGTCCACCTTGAAAGGCAGGTCGGCGAGACGCTCCTTGAAGGTGCCCAGGTGCTGCTGGGCGAGGATCGTGGTGGGCGCCAGGATCATCACCTGCTTGCCGTCCGAGGCCGCCTTGACCGCCGCCCGGATCGCGACCTCGGTCTTGCCGTAGCCGACGTCGCCGCAGACCAGCCGGTCCATCGGACGGCCCGATTCCATGTCGCCCTTCACCGCTTCGATCGCCTCGATCTGGTCGGCGGTCTCGCGGTACGGGAAAGCCGACTCCAACTGCATCTGCCACTCGGAATCGGGCGCGAAGGCATGGCCGGTGCGGGTCCGCCGCTCGGCGTAGAGGTTGACCAGATCACCGGCGATCTCGGCCGCGGCGCGCTGGGCGCGGGCCTTCATGTTCAGCCACTTCTTGCCGCCGAGCGCCGAGAGGGTCGGCGAGCCGGCCGAGCTCGCGTAGCGCGAGAGCTTCGCGAACTGGTCGGTCGGGACATAGACCCGGTCCTCGCCCTTGTACTCCAGGTACAGGTAGTCACGGGTGATGCCGCCGACCTCGCGGGTCTCGAAGCCGGCGAAACGGGCGACACCATGGTCCTCGTGGACGACGTAGTCGCCGACTCTCAGATCGGAGAAGGTGAGGCGCCCGCGAACCGCCTCGGGGGCACGTTCGTCGGCCCGGCGGCGGCGATGGAGCAGCCGCCGGAACGGCATCACCGCGAGCTTCAGCTCGGGTGACACGAACCCTTCCGTGACCCGGGCCTCGACCAGGGACACCCCGGGGTCGGCCGGCAGGCGCCCGTCGTCGAGGATCTTCGCGTCGATCCGGTCCATGCCGTAGCGGGTGCGTTCCGCCTCGCCGCGGGAATCGAAGGCGACCACGGTCCGGTAGCCGGCGGAGACCAGCTTCAGCAACTCCGCCTCGGCCTCCTTGATGTTGCGGGCAGGGGTCTCGGCGAGCATCGCGCGCATCGGCGGATCCCCGGAATCGTCCGCTCCGTCGACCGGACGCGAGATGACCAGGGAGGCCCGCTCGTTCAGCGGCTCCGCGACATCCTCGTAGAGGTGGCGCGCGTCGTCGGCATGCATCGCGGTGGTCGCGTCATCCCAGTGATCCTTGAGCGCCGGCTCGATCTCCTCCTCGGAGGCGAGGATCACCACCGCGTGCTCGGGAATCAGATCCAGCGGGGCACGGAAATGGTCGATCGGCAGCGCCGCGACCAGGTCCGGTTCGGTGCCCTCCTCGAGCGCCTCGGCGATCGCGAGCTCCGCCAGTTCGCGATGCTCGACGTCGAGTTCGGCGGCGGGAGCGAGATCGAGGCTCTCCGCCTTGCCGAGCGAACGCTGGGTGAAGGTCGAGAACCAGCGCATCGAATCGATCTCGTCGCCGAAGAACTCGATCCGTGCCGCCCGGTCCTCGGTCGCCGCGAAGACATCGAGAATGCCACCCCGGATCGCGAACTGCCCGCGCTCGGTCACCTGGTCGACCCGCTCGTAGCCGGCGGCGTCGAGATCGGTGGTCAGGGTCGGGAGGTCATGCTCCTCCCCGACCGCGATCGAGAAACCTTCGGGCCGGAGAGACTTGTCCGGGATCGCCTCGGCCAGCGCGATCGCGCTGGCCACCACCACCGGCGGGGTGCGCTCATCCCGGCCGAAGGAGTCGAGGGCGTCGATCCGCAGCCCGATCAGGTGCGGCGGCGGGCTCACCTGCGAGGCGTATCCGGTGCCCCGCGACGGGTACGAGCGAACCTTGCGGTCACCGAGGTAGGCGCGCAGCGCGAGGGTCAGCTCCCGGGCCGAACGATCGTCGGGAGTGACGATCAGCGCCGGACGATCCTCCAGGGCGCGATCGTCCTCGAGCAGACCGGCCAGGAGGGCCGGACGGAGCGCGCTCGAGACCTTCGCCTCGACCTTCGCTCCTCCGTTTGCGGCATCGCGAACCCGTCCCGCGAGCCCGGTTACCCGGGGGTCATCGAGAAGCAGATCGATGGATGGGCGAAGTGACAGTCTGGATTCCTGAAGTTCACCGCCCGGATTGCCGAGCGGCCAATCAGCCTACAAGGAGAGGTCCGCCGGGGTCGGAGATGTCGGCCCGGATGTCTCGGTCAGCGATGAGGGGTCAGCATGACACCGTTCGGATCCAGCCTGGAGTGGAGCTCGCCCAGCCGGATGATCGTGTCCGGCTCGAAGACCATGCGCGGATCGGCCGGTTCGCGGCAGAAGTTGAGCAGAGAGCGCCCCCGGCCGAAATCTGACAGGCAATCGGCGGCGTGTTCGGCCCGGAGGCGGTGTTCCGGCGGAGCGATCGCCGCGTAGCTGAAGTTGGCGTCAACCTGGTCCAGCGCACCGCCCCGGGACGACGCCCGGGCAAGGGCACCGCCGAGATGGCGGAATTCCGACATGAGCAGCTCCGAACCCTTGGCCGGGTCGGCGAACTCGATCGCCGCGCAGACCGCCTCGTCGGGCAGCTGATCGATCAGGGCGTGCTCCAGCCACACGGGCGGACCGCCATCGGGATCGCCGTTCTCGGCGACGAACTTCGACGGATCGGTGCCCCGGACCGAACTCCCCACCGGTGCCATCCCCATCAGGTCCTCCAGCTGTTCCGCGACCGCGCCCTCGGACGCGGGCGATGCCACGGTGATCATGGCCAGACCCTCACCCGGCTCGTTCTGGACCAGCCGCAGCGAGGTGGTCAGGCTCGCCGGCGCATAGCGGGTCCATTCGGCCCAGGCCGGGCCGACCTCGGCCGCACGCTCGATCGGCCAGATCAGCATGCCTCCGGTCAACTCGGGCATCGGGCAGAGATCCAGCTCCAGCGCGGTGATCACCCCCAGCCCGCTGCCACCGCCCTTCAGGCCCCAGAGCAGCTCGGGATCGGAGATGCCGTCCACCCTCATCTCGATGCCGTCGACCGTGACCAGGTCGACCGAGCGCACGGCCGACGATCCGAGCCCGAGAAACCTGGCCATCGGACCGACCCCACCGCCCAGGCAGTAGCCGGCGACGCCGACCGAGCCGCCGGAGCCGAAAGGCGCGGTCAGGCCGACCCGGGTCGCGTGCTCGAGCAGGCTTTCCCAGGTGGCCCCGCCGCCCACCCGGGCAATTCGATGGGCCGTGTCGATCTCCACCGAGTCGAGCCCCGAGACATCGATCACGAAAGCTTCGGAGAGATCGCCCAGCGGCGCGATGCCATGTCCGGTGGACACGACCGCCAGGCGCAGTCCCGCGGCACGGGCCTCGTTCACTGCCCGGACCACGTCGGCGGAGTTGTCCGGCGTCATCCTCGCGGCCGACGGAATCTGGACGGTTTTCGAGATCGTCTTCATGCCGGCAGCCAAGCGATCCGACCTTGCCCCGTTATTGCGGTGACGTGATCGGTACCTTGCGGACATGCATTCACCGTGGATCGAGACTCTCGCCGCACCACCCGTCCGGAGTCGATGGCGAACCCCGTAATCACGATCTGCGGCCGGATCGAGATCGCCTGGGACGGACACCGGCTCGAAGGCTCCCTGCCGGGCCGCCAGGGACGGCTGCTGTTCGCCTACATGCTGCTCAACCGTTCACGGGCCGTCCGCCGGGACGAACTGGTCGAAGCCCTGTGGGCCGACGAGGGCCTGCCCAGCGGCGGCGACGCCCTGCTCTCACCTCCCCTCTCCCGCCTGCGCAAGGTGCTGGGACCGGGACGGATCGAAGGCCGGTCAGAACTCACCCTCGTGCTCGGAGACGAGGCGGAGGTCGATTGGGAGATCGCGCGGGAGACCCTGATCGACGCCCAGAGGGCCTTCACCGGAGGAGAGTTCCGCGATTCATGGGAAGGGGCGACGGAGGCCGAACGCATCCTCGGCGGCGGTCTCCTCCCGGGCCTGGAGGCCCGCTGGATCGAAGAGCACCGGATCGAGCTGGAAGAGGCACGGCTGTCCGCCCTGGAGACCGTGGCCCGCGCCGGAGCACGCCTGGGCGGCCCGGAGCAGGCCAGAGCCGAACGTTCGGCCCGTGCCGCGGTCGAGGCCTCACCCTTCCGCGAATCGGCCCGGGTGGCGCTGATCGAGGTGATGCGCGCCCAGGGAAATGTCGCCGAGGCGCTGCGCTCCTACGAGGAGCTGCGAGTTCTCCTGCGGGAGGAGCTGGGCACCTTTCCCTCTCCCGAACTCACCGATCTCCACGAACAGCTGCTGAACGCCCACGAGACGGACCAATCGGGGCCGACCCCCGGACGTACTTCCGAAAGCAACGGAACCGATGTCTCGGCGTCCCGCGCCCCGGTCACCATCGGCCGGCAGATCGACCCGCGAATGGCCGAGCGGGCGATGGTCGGACGCGACGAGATCATGGAACAGCTGCGCGAGGAGCTGGAGCTGGCCGCGAACGGTGAGCTGCGGATCGCCCTGCTGGGCGGTGAGGGCGGGGTCGGCAAGACCAGGCTCGCCGCCGAGCTGGCCGCGAGCCGCGAAGACATCTCGGTCCTGTACGGCCGGTGCGAACCCGACGAGATCCGGCCCTTCCGGGTCTGGTCGGGCCTGCTGCGATCGGCCATCGATCAGATCGAGGGATTCGAGGCGAGCGACATCGTGGGCGACGACGGTCCGATCCTCGCCCGGATCCTGCCCGAACTGGGCTATCGCGTCGGACTGCCCGCACCGGGACCGGCCGCCGACCTCGAGTCGGAACGCCAGGCGCTCTTCGGGGCGGTGCTCCGCACGATCGGCCGCATCACCGCATACCGGCCGCTGCTGATGGTGGTCGACGATCTTCACTGGGCCGACCGGTCCACCCTGCTGATGCTGAGCAGCCTGGCCGGAGACGACCCGCCCCGCGGCATGCTCGCCCTCGGCACCTACCGGGACACCGAGCTGCCACCCGAATCCATGCTCATGGACACCCTGATCAACCTCCAGCGTCACCGGCCCACCATCCGGCTGCGGGTCGAGTCGCTCGAGACCGACGACATCCGGCGGCTGATCGAGGACCGGGTCGACGGCGACCTCGCGGACGTCCTGCGCGACCAGACCGCGGGCAACCCGTTCTTCATCGAGCAGGTGGTCCGGCACCTCGAGGAAACCGGCGAGAGATTCCCGTCGGCGGTGCCCGACGGCGTGCGGGAGGTGATCTCCCAGCGAGTCGCCCGCCTGCCCGAAGGCGGCCCCGAGCTGCTGCGCCGCGCGGCCCTGATCGGACGGGAATTCGACCTGCCGATCCTGCTCGCGACGACCTCGTCGACCGAGGACGAGGTGATCAGGCTGCTGGACGAGGCCTCCCGGTCCGGCCTGCTCGACGAATCCCCGTCGGTGGCCGGCCGCTACGCCTTCGTCCACGCCCTGCTGCGCAGCACCATGTACGAACAGCTCGGCCTCACCCGCCGCTCGCGGGTTCACCGCGACATCGGCGAGGCGATCGAGAAAGCGGTGCGGGGCAAGCCGGACCAGCGTCCCGGTGAGCTCGCGTGGCACTTCGGGCAGGCGGGGCCGGCCGAGGCCGACCGCGCGGTCCTCTACGCCACCCGGGCCGCCGAGCAGGCCGAAAGCCGGCTCGCCTACGACGAAGCGGTCGTCTTCTACGACAACGCGATCCGTTCGGCCCGCTCGGACGAACCGGTCGACGAGGGCACCCTGGCGAAACTGCTGCTGAGCCGGGCCGAAGCCGAATGGCGGATCGGCGAGCTCCAGAAAGCCGGCGACACCTTCTTCGAGGCGGCACACGCGGCCCGGGCATCCGGCCTTCCCGACCTGCTGGCCCGGGCCGCGGTCGGCACCTGCTGGGGCAGCTGGGATGCCTTCGACGCCGATCGCCGGGAACAGCTCGACCTGCTCCAGGAAGCCCTGGACGCGATCGGTCCGGCCGACGGGCCGCTGCGGGCACAGGTGCTCGCCAACCTGGCCCAGGTTCTCTATTTCGGCAGTGGAGTGACCGACCGGGCCCGCGATCTCGCGATCGAAGCCGAGCGGCTGGCCACCCGGCTCGGCGACCCCCAGACCGAGTTCATCGTGCTCGCCGCGACATCGTTTCGCCGCTGGGAACCCGACAACAAGGATCTGCGGCTTTCCACCACCGACCGCATGGTCGAGATAGCCGAACTCTCGGCCGATCCCGAGGACCTGGCCGAGGCACTGGCCTGGCGTTCGGTGGCCCACATCAACCTCGGACGGATCGCCGAGGCCGACGCCGACCAGGCACGCCACGCGGTGCTGAACAAGACCCTGCCCCAGATATCGGTCTCGACCGCGGCCATGCGCGCCGCACGCTGCTTCCTCGAGGGAAGCTGGGACGAAGGGGAGCGGATCACCCGCGAACAGCTCGATGCCGGCATCCCGAAGGCGGCGGCGATCGCGATTCAGGACGCCCACCAGTTCATCGTGCTGGCCCAGCAGGGGCGCCTCCATGAGCACATCGACCGGATCGAGAGCATGGCCGCCGAATCAGCCGGCTGGGAAACCTGGCCGACCTGGCGGCTCGGACTGCTGCTGGCCAAGGTCCACGCCGGTCGCGCCGACGAGGTGCGCGAGGAGCTGAAAGGGGTCGACTACGACGGACTCGACGGCGTCCGCCAGCTGAACATCACCTACCTCTCCTTCTGCACGGTCGCGGCCCTGGCCGTCGCCGAACTGGAGGACGTCGCCGCGGCGGCCAAGCTGACCGACCTGATGGAACCGTACGCGGGAGAGTGGGTCATCTTCGGGCCGGCGGGTGCCTGCATGGGGCCGGTCGAGCTTCTGCTCGGTGAGATGTACCTCGTCCAGGACCGTGACCGCGAGGCCGCGACCTCTCTGGAGCGTTCGCTCAGCACCTGCCGGGAGATGGGAGCGCGTCCCTACCTGGCACGAACCGCGCTCGGTCTGAGCGAAGCGCTCCGGCGGCTCGGCGATCCGGACGGTCCGGATCGGTCCGCGGAACTGTTCGAGACCGGGCACTCGATCGCGCTCGAGCTGGGCATGCGGCCGGTCCTGTCCCGCTACGCGCGATAGTCATCCCGCCCCGGTAACTTGCCCGGATGGCGAATCCGGAAATCACGCTCTGCGGACGGCTCTCGGTCCGCTGGGACGGAGAGCAGCTCGAAGCGAATCTGCCCGGCCGCCAGGGAAGGCTGCTCTTCTCCTATCTCGTTCTCAACCGGTCCCATCCGGTGCGGCGCGACGAGCTGGTCGAGGCACTCTGGGCCGACGAGGGCCTGCCCAGTGGCGGTGAGGCGCTGCTGGCCCCGCCGCTCTCACGCCTGCGCAAGACCCTCGGCCCGGGTCGCCTCGAAGGACGTGCGGAGCTTTCCCTCTCACTCGGCCAGGAGGCGCGTATCGATTGGGAGGTCGCCCAGGACGCGCTCGACGCGACCCGCGAAAGCCTCGAGGCCGGCGACGCGGAGTCCGCCTGGGATCTGGCGATCCGCGCCGAAGAGATTTTCGGCGGTGGCCTGCTGCCGGGACTCGAGTCCCGCTGGATCGACGAGCATCGCGCACACCTGGAGGAGATGCGCCTGCGCTCCCTCGAAGCGGTCGCGGGTGCCGGCGTCCGGCTCGGTCCCGCCGAGCTCGCCAGAGCCGAGAGATCGGCCCGCACCGCGGTCGAGGCCTCGCCCTTCCGCGAATCGGCCCGGGCCGCCCTGATCGAGGTGATGAGGGCGCAGGGCAATATCGCCGAGGCTCTCCGTTCATACGAGGAGCTGCGGATTCTCCTGCGCGAAGAACTCGGCACCTTTCCCGCTCCCGAGCTCACCGCACTCCACGAACAGCTGCTGAACGCCCACGAACACGCGAACGGCGCGGCCGGCGTCCCCGTCTCCGACCGAAGAGATACGGACGGACAGAAGCCGACGATCGAGATCGGCGAGTTGATCGACCCCCGCATTCGCGCGATCGAGATGGTCGGACGCGGCGAGACCCTGGACAGGCTCCGGACCGAACTCGAACGGGCCGCCTCCGGTGAGCTCCGGATCGCCCTGATGTCCGGAGAGGGCGGCGTCGGCAAGACCCGGCTCGCCGCGGAGCTGGCGGCCAGCCGGGATGACGTGACCGTGCTCTACGGGCGCTGCGAACCGGACGAGATCCGGCCATTCCGCATCTGGTCCGGCCTGCTGCGGACCGCGATGGAGCAGATCGACGAGACCGACCTGTTCACCGTGGTCGGCGCGGACGGACCGGTCCTCTCACGGATCCTCCCGGAACTGGTCCGGGGGATGGACGTGCCGCCGGGACCGCCGGCCGACCTCGAGTCGGAGCGCCAGGCGCTTTTCAGTTCGGTGCTGCGGATGATCGGGCGCCTGACCGCGATCAAGCCGATGCTGATCATCCTCGACGATCTTCACTGGGCCGACCGGTCCACTCTGCTGCTGCTGAGCAGCCTGGCCGGGGACGATCCGCCGAAGGGCGTGCTCGCCCTGGGGATCTACCGCGACACCGAACTGCCCGAGAGCAGTCCGCTGCTGGAGACCGTGGCGAACCTTCAGCGCCACCTGCCCACCGCCAGGCTCAAGGTCGACGCGCTCGACCCGGAGGCGGTCCGCCACCTGATCCGCGGCCGGATCGACGAGAACCTCGCCGCCGCCCTCCACGACCAGACCGGAGGCAACCCCTTCTTCATCGAGCAGATCGTGAGGCACCTCGAGGAAACCGGCCAGAGCGATCCGGCCACGGTGCCGGTCGAGGTCCGGGAGATCATCGGGCGGCGAGTCTCGAGACTGCCCGAGGGTGGGCCGGAGCTGCTCCAGCGAGCCGCCCTGATCGGACGGGATTTCGATCTCGACATCCTGATCGCGACCACAGGAGAAGACGAAGACCGGGTGATCGAACTGCTCGATTCGGCCGTGCTCGCCGGCCTGCTGGACGAGTCGCCGACCATCCCAGGGCGCTACTCCTTCGTCCACGCCCTGCTGCGAAGCACCCTGAGCCGGGAACTCAGCCTTACCCGCAGGACACAGGTCCACCGGAACATCGGCGAGGCGATCGAGCAGCGCTACCGGAACCGGCCGGACAAGATGATCGGCGAGCTGGCCTGGCATTTCGGCCAGGCGGGACCGGCCGAATCCGACCGTGCCGTCCTCTACGCGACGAGGGCCGGAGAGCAGGCCGAGGAACGGCTCGCGTATGTCGAGGCGGTCGGCTTCTACGAGGACGCGATCACCGCCTGCCGCTCCGACGAGCCGGTCGACCTCAGCGTGCTCGCCGGCCTGCTGCTGAGCCAGGCCGAAGCGGAATGGCGCATGGGCGATCTTCAGCGGGCCGGAGACACCTTCTTCGAGGCCGCCGACGCGGCCCGCGAATCCGGCGTTCCGGAACTGCTCGCCCGGGCCGCGGTCGGCACCAACTGGGGCAGCTGGGAGGCCTTCGACGTCGACCGCAACCAGCATCTCGCGCTGCTTCAGGAGGCCCTGGACGCGATCGGCCCCAAGGATGGTCCGCTCAGGGCACAGCTGATGGCTTTCCTCGGCCACGCGCTCTACCTGGGTGGAACCTCGACCGAGCGGGCCCGCGAGATGATGCTGGACGCCCGGGACATGGTCCGCCGCCTCGACGACCCGGCGACCGAGTTCAGGGTGCTCAGCGCGACCGTGATGCTGATCTGGGAGCCCGAGAACCGGCAGGACAGGTTCGCCTACACCCTGCGCATGGTGGAGCTGGCCGAGACCACCGACGACCCGGAGGACAAGACGGAGGCCCTCGCCTGGAGATCGGTCGTCGCCTTCAACCTGGGCCTGAGAGACCAGATGGATTCGGATCAGGCCCGCCGTGCCCACGTCTCCCGCAACCTGCCGCAGACCAAGGTCGCGACGGCCGCGATGCAGGCGGTCCGATGCTTTCTCGAGGGCCACTGGCTGGAGGGCGAGCGCCTGGTCAACGGCTCGATCGCGTCGGGCATCCCCCAATCCGCCGCGGTCGCCAGCTTCGACACCCTCCTGTTCATGGTGAGGGCGCTTCAGGGAGGGCTGGGCGACCACGTCGAACGGCTGCGGGAAAAGGCCGAGATGACCGACGACTGGGAGACCTGGCCCGTCTGGAGGCTGGGGCTGCTGCTGGGCATGATTCACGCCGGCCAGATCGACGAGGCCAGGCGCGAGCTGGAACTGCCCGGCCGTGATGGACTGGACGGATACGGCGGGCGTCACGTGACCAAGCTTCCGTACTGCGGCATGGCGACCATGCTCTTCTTCGAGCTGGATGACGCGGAGCGGGCCGGCCAACTGGCGGAGTTGATGATGCCCTGGACAGGCGAGTGGACGATCTTCGGACCGACCGGGGGCACCTACGGCCCGGTCGATCTGCTCCTGGGCGAGATGCTCATCGTGTCCGGCAGGGACGCCGAGGCGATCGAACCGCTCGAAGCGGCGATCGAGATGTGCCTCCAGATGGATTCGCTGCCTTACCTCGCGCGGGCTCAGCTGGGTCTGGCGGACGTCTTGAAGAGAACCGGCGCCGACCGGGAAAGAGCGTCCGAGCTACACGAGTCGGGCAAGGCGACGGCCCTGGAGCTGGGAATGCGTCCGGTGCTGGACCGGTACACGCAATAAGAATCTCGATCGCCGGGTGAGTCTTCGAAATCGGAATCGCACAGCGAAGCGAAGCGATTCCGATTCCCAGTTCAGTGCAGTCCCCTGCCGGTCCTCTGCCACTCGACCTGGCCGCGTCCCTCGTCGGCTGAGCGTCCCTCGATGTCGTCCCACTTGTGGAGCAGGCGCTTCACGTTCGCGACCGATTCGGGATCGTAGGCGGCGATCCGGGATGCCAGCTCCAGGGCGGCGTTCTCGGTCGCGGCCCCCGGTGAGATCTGGTTGACCAGATTGAGACGGAAGGCCTCCTCGACCTTGATCACATTGGAGCTGAGCAGCAGGTACTTGGCGGCGGAAAGGCCGCAGAGCGTGACCAGGCGGGCCGGACCGACCGGCACGCCGAGCGCCGCCCCGGGGAATCGCATCTGCAGGTTCGATCCGCCGATCCGGATGTCGCATGAGATCGCGATCTCCGCTCCGCCACCTACCGTGTAGCCGTGACAGGCAGCGATCGTCGGCTTCGGGAACTGGACGACGCCGTCGTAGAGATCGGCGAACAGCTGCATCCGCCTGACCTTGCCCTCGTCGTCGAGCTCTTCCTTCAGGTCCGCCCCGGCCGAGAACGACATGTGATCGGTGGACGAGAAGACCAGAGTACGGACCGCATCGTCCTCGCGGGCGGCGGCGAGATGGACCAGCATCTCCTCCAGCATCTCGACGTTGATCGCGTTCAGCGCCCGCGGCCGGTCCATCTGGATCAGGGCGACTCCACGGTCATCGACGTCGTATGTGGTCATGCTCATGCTGGGTTCTCCTCGGGATTCTCAAGTTGTTCGACAAGTCTCTCGGTCGCGGACGCCGCGTCGAAGATCAGCCCCTCCACCTGGTCCGGCTTCTCGCTGAACTTTCCGAGTACGTAGCCCGCCACCCGTTCGGGATCGGTCGAGTCGGGACGGTCGACCCCGACCCGCACCCTCCAGAAATCGGGACTGCCGAGATTCGCCTTCAGGCTCTTCAGACCGTTGTGGCCGGCGAGCCCGCCTCCGAGACGAGTCCTGACATCGCCGAACCCGAGATCGATCTCGTCGTGGACGACGATCACTCGGTCCAGCGGAATCTTCTTGCTGCCGATCAGCGGTCCGGCCGACTTGCCGGACTCGTTCATGAAGGTCATCGGGCGGAGCAGAACGACCCGGGGGCCACCGGGGCCGGTGCGGCCCTCGGTGATCAATCCCCTGTACTTCTCCTTCGACTTGCCCAGGTTCCAGCGATCGATCAGATGCTCGACGACCATGAAACCGACGTTGTGCCGGCTCCGGGCGTACTGCTGTCCGGGATTCCCCAGGCCGACGATCAGGATCGGGGAATCGCCACCGTCGCCGGTGTCACCGCCGTCAGCTTTGGCGGACCGCCGGAATAAGGACAGGGCCTACTCCTCGGAGGAGTCGTCGCCGCTGTCGTCGCCACCCTCGTCGCCGGCATCGGCGTCGGCTGCGGGCTCTTCGCCCACGACTTCCGGATCGGCTTCGACTTCGGTCTCCGGCTCCTCCTCGACGCGCGGCGGCGAGAGGGTGACCAGGGTGACCTCGGCGGGATCGTCGGCGATCAGCTCGACGCCGTCGGGCGCGACCAGCTGCTCGAGGGTCAAGGTGTCGTTGATCTCCATCGCGGACACATCGAGCGTGATGCTGTCCGGGATGTTGGTCGGCAGAGCCTCGACCGTGACCTCGCGGGTCACGTGCTCGAGCACGCCGCCCTGCTTGTTGCCCGGAGAGTCGTCTTCGCCCTCGAGCACGACCGGGACCTCGGCCTGGATCTTCACGTTGAGATCGACCTTCTGGAGGTCGAGATGCTGAAGATCGCCGCGCACCGGATGATGCTGCTGCTCCTTGACGACCACGGGAACCGGGTCGGAGCCTTCGATCTGAAGGTCGAACAGAGCGTGTCCCTCACCCAGGATGACCCGGGCATCGCGGCTCTCGACCTGAAACGAAATCGCTTCGGTGCCCTCGGAGTAGACGACGCCGGGGACCTTGCCGTCCTTTCGGAGACGGCGGGAGGTACGGGAGCCGAATTCGTTGCGGGGCGATGCGGTGAGAGTTGCTCGTTCAGAAGACATAGGACGGAAGAGCATAGAGAAGGACGTACCCTTAACGCATGGCCGATGAGTCGAAAATCCCGAAGGGCAGGGTCCGGCGCTCGGCGAAACTCGGCTCGGTGATCGGATCTCAGGGTGCCAAGTACGCTGGCACGAAGGCCTCAAACCTAGTCCGCAAGGGAGATTCCGCACAGGAAAAGCTCGACGACCGCCATGCCGAGACCGCGATGAAGATGGTCGAGGCGCTCGGACAGATGAAAGGCGCCGCGATGAAGATCGGACAGTTCGCGTCCTTCATCGACACCGAGTTCATCCCCGAGGAGTATCGCGAGACATATCAGGAGCAACTCGCGAAATTGCGCTCGGACGCGCCGGCGATGCCGTGGCATCAGGTGGTCGAGGTGCTGGAAGAGGAGTACGACGGGGCGCCGCTCGATTCGATGTTCGCTTCGATCGAGGAAAAGGCGATCGCCGCGGCCTCGATCGGACAGGTCCACCGGGCCGAGCTGCTCGACGGCCGGATCGTCGCCGTGAAGATCCAGTATCCGGGTGTTGCCGAGGCACTCGAGTCGGATCTTCGCAATGCCGGGATGCTGGTGCGGATGGCCAAGGTGATGGCGCCGGGCCTCGACGTGAAGGAGGTCGTCAAGGAACTCCGGGAACGCGTGCTGGAAGAGCTCGACTACGAGTACGAGGCCCAGAACCAGCGTTCGTTCAGCCGGGCCTACCGGGGCCACCCGTTCATCTTCGTGCCGGATGTGATCACCCGGCTGTCGCGGCGGCGGGTGCTGGTCACCGAGTTCGTCGACGGGATCGGCTTCGATGAGGTGAAACGACTCGGGCCGGAGGAACGCAGCCGGTTCGGCGAGATCATCTTCCGCGGCAGCTTCGGTTCGATCTACCACCTGCAGCACTTCAACGCCGATCCGCATCCGGGCAACTACCTGCTGATGGACGACGGCCGGGTCGCCTTCCTCGATTTCGGCATGACCAAGAAGCTCGACCGCGAGCAGATCCAGCTGGAGCAGCGGGCGGTGGACGCGGCCGTGCGCGACGACGCCGAGGGGCTGCGCGGCGCCCTCCACGACCTCGGGTTCATCAAGAAGCCGTCCAAGCTCGACGCCGAACACCTGATGGATCACGTCAAGGCGATTGGGGGCTGGTACATGAAGGACCGGGAGGTCGAGATCGATCCGCCACTGGTCATGCGCATGATCGAGGTGACCCACGATCCCCGCTCCGAGTATTTCGACCTGATGCGGCGGGAATCGATTCCGGCCGAGGAGCTGATGGGACGCCGGATGGAGATCGGGGTGGTCGCGGTCCTCGGCCAGCTGCGGGCGAAACGCAATTGGCACCGGATCATGCGCGAGTGGGTCTACGCCGACCCCGCGTCGACCGAGCTCGGGGAGCTCGAGTGGGAATATTTCGAGTCACGCGGGGTCCAGCAAGTCCCCGGAATAGCCGCCGAACGCGCGGGATAAGGTAGGGCCATGTTCAAGCGAATCAAGAGTGGCTGGCAACTGACGAAAAAGAGCTGGCGCATCCTCAGCGACGAGCCCGGCCTGATCAAGTTTCCGCTTGTCGGCGGACTGCTGGCGCTCTTGGTGGCGATCGTGCTGATCGGCCCGGGGCTCTATTTCGTCGATCAGGGACCCGAGGCGCTCGGCATCGTGCTCGCCGCGATCGGGATCTACCTCGCCGCGTTCGTCAACTTCTATTTCGCGGTCGGCCTCGCCCACAACGCCGATCAGCGCATGCACGGCAACGAGGCCACCTTCGGGGAGGGCATGGCTCTGGCCAGCTCACGCATGTCGCAGATCGCGGGCTGGGCTTTCGTCTCGACCGTGGTCATGACGATCGTCCGCTGGCTCCAGGAGCGTTTCGGCATCGCCGGGGCGATCCTCGGCGGCCTGGTCGGCGCGGCCTGGGGCATCCTCTCGTTCCTCGCGGTGCCGGTCATCGCGCTGGAGGGAACCGGCCCGATCGCGACCCTGAAACGCTGCGGAACCCTTGTGAAAAGCCGCTGGGGCGAACAGATCACCGGCACGATCGCGATCGGCGGGGCCGTCTTCCTGTTCGGAATACTGCCGGCGATGCTCTTCATCGTCGCCGGAGTGGTCATCTGGACCACCTCGGCCGCCGGCGGGGTGATCCTGATCGGACTGGGCGTGATGGTGTTCATCGTCGCCGCCCTGATCCAGCAGGCGCTTTCGACGATCTTCGGAGTCGCGCTCTACCGCTATGTCGCCGGGCAGGAAGTGGTCGGCGGTTTCACCACGGAGGAGATGGAGAGCGCGGTCAGGACGAAAGGCAAGCTGGGCGGTGGCCCGGGCATGCCCTCGACCTCGGCCTCGACCATCTAGGCACCTGGAAGGGCAGCGGTCTTGCCCATTCACTCACCTGGTACTTCGAAGTCCGGATCTCCCGGCGAAGTGACGCGATTCGGATTCAGTAGCTCGGGATCGTTGCTGACGATCCCGTCGGCTCCCAGCTCCAGCATGCGGTCGATGATCTCGGGATCGTCGATCGTCCAGACGTTCAATTTCACTCCCGCGTCCTTGGTGACCTTGACCAGGCGCGGGGTCACCACCCCATAGAAGGCCCAGATCGCCTCGACCTGGAGTTCGGGGATGCCCCTGCGGACGAGCGTGGGCATGCGGCGCCGTACCGTGGCCAGTCCGAGCAGGAGTATCGGTTTCATCCAGGCCGGTTTCGAAAGCCAGTCCTTGGTCACTCGCGGCACGGTCCAGCCGAGACTGATCTCGGGGGCCAGCTCACCGATCCGCTTCAGGGTCGAGGTCTCCATGGTCGAGATCGTGATCCGGCCCGCGAGATCATGCCTGTGCACCGACGCCACCAGTTCGTCCTCACGGCCCGGCAGCTTCACGTCCAGATTGATCACGACCCGGTCCAGCGGGGCTCGGGTGAAAGCTTCGAGCGCGTCATCCAAGGTCAGTTGTTCCCTGGCCGCGGCGGCAACCCAATCATGCGCCACGACCAGCGGCGAACGGTGCTTCGGATCCGAATCGGGATGCCCATCTTCCAGCCAGAGGACATCCAGCTCGATCACGTCCACCCCGATCTCGACCGCCTTCTCGAACGAGGCGATCGTATTGCCGGGAACATGAGCGTCGGCGCCCTTGTGTCCTATGCGAGTAAAAGCCATCAAGGGAAACTTACGGACTGGCGGTGATGGCCGATCAGTTCTCGCGGCCCGCGTGTCCCGAACGGGCAACCTGGCCCGGGCGGAGTGAGCCCGGCATTGTGGGGGAACAGGTCGTGCACCCGGAGAGGGACCGGGCTTGTCGGGGACGGGTGGGGTGGTGTGGATGGGCACGGCCTCCGGGACAGAACCTCTGGGATGGGGTCCAAGTCGCGGGGAGTCACGTAGGGAGCCCTCCGGGCGCACCCATCCACACCACCCCACCCGTCCCAGGACCACGTTCGTGAGAGACCACGCCCGAACAATCAACGTGATTTCAGGCGCCGATCACAGAGGTTCAACAAGAGTGAGCGAACGGCCGAGTCTCGGATGGTGTGCAAAGGACACGTAGCCGAGTCTCGGAGGCAGGTGGTGTCGGGGTGGAGACGAATTGCACGCATAAAGCGTGCTAATAGTCTCCACCCCGCTCACCGGGGTACGGAACCCGCTTCGGGCTCAACGAAATCGCCCGTCTGGGCACTCTGAAATGCAACAGGCATGGGACGTTCCCAGGCGCTGCTCGCCTCCGGTCTAGAAGAGCTGGTTCTCTCCGGCGAAGATCTCTGACACCGAGTCGTCGGTGAAGATCCTGCGGATCGAGTCGGCCAGGGTGGTGGCCGTGGAGAGCACCGTGATGTTGTCCGGCGCTCCCGGGCGGAGCGGGATCGTGTCGGTCACGACGATCCTCTCCAGACCGGACTTCTCGTACGGCAGGCGCTCGTAGGCGGGACCGGAGAACACCCCGTGGGTTGCGCAGGCGATCACGCTCGACGCGCCCTCGTCGAGAACGGTTCGGGCGGCGGCGCAGAGCGTGCCGGCCGTGTCGATCATGTCGTCAGAGATGATCGCGATCTTGTCCTTGACGTCACCGACCACATAGCCGATCTCGGCGACCTGCTGGGCCGGCCGCTCCTTTTCCATGATCGCCCACTCGGTACCGATCTTCCGGGCGAAGTTGCGGGCCGCCTTGGCGCGTCCGGCATCCGGTGACACGACCACGAGATCCTCGGCGTCGTACTGGTCCGTGAACCATTGGGTGAGCATCGGCATCGCGGTCATGTGATCGACCGGAATCGTGAAGAAACCCTGGATCTGGCCGGCATGCAGGTCCATGGTGAGCACGCGATCGACCCCGACCGATTCGAGCGCGTGAGCGACGACCCGCGCCGTGATCGGCTCACGCGGAGCCGACTTCTTGTCCTGGCGGGCATATCCGAACCACGGCATCACGGCGATGATCCGGTGGGCCGAAGCGCCCTGGGCCGCGTCGGCCATGATCATCAGCTCCATCAGGGCGTCGTTCGGGGTCATGCCGGTCTCGTTGTTCTGGCAGGTCGATTGGACCAGGAACACGTCGGCGCCACGGATCGATTCCTCGTAGCGCCCATAGATCTCACCGTCGGAGAACGTCTTCAGGGTGACGTCGCCGACACTCAGCTGAAGCTTGGCGGCGATCTTGCCGGCCAGATCCTGCGAACTGCGCCCGCCGAAGACCATCGCCCGCTTCGAGTAGTCGTGGGGAATGGTCGACGTGACCGCGGCAGATGGTTCGATGATGCTCACGAATCTGGTTCCTGTTCTGCCTCGCGGGCCTTGCGGCGCTCGGCGTATTCTTCGATCGTTCTCTGGTCCCCGCGGCTCACGGCGAGCGAGCGCGGAGGAACATTCTCTCTGATTACGGCTCCAGCCCCAGTGTAGGCGCCTTCACCGATCTCTACCGGCGCGACCAGCATCGTGTCAACACCGACCCGCGCACCGGGCCCGACAACTGTCCGGTGTTTGCGAACTCCGTCGTAATTGGCGGTGATCGTGCCGGCTCCCAGGTTGGCGCCGGCACCGATATCGGCGTCGCCGATGTAGGAGAGATGGGGAACCTTCGCCCCCTCGCCGAGGGTCGAATTCTTGATCTCGACGAAGGTGCCCGCCTTCGAACCGTCCTCAAGCGTGGCTCCCGGCCGCAGATATGCGAACGGACCCACGCTGCAGCCGGCCATCACTTCACAGAGAACGAGGTGGGAGTTGATGATCTGACTGCCCTCGCCGATACCGGAATCGATGATCGTCGAGTGCGGTCCGATCACCGCCCCGGGTCCGATCTCGGTCGCGCCGCGGAGCGAGGTCCCGGGCTCGATCCGGGCATCCTCACCGATCGTGACGTCGGCGTCGATCCAGGTGGAGGCCGGATCGACGATCGTCACCCCGGCCAGCATGTGCTTCTTCAGGATCCGCTGCCTGGCCTCGGCCTCGACCGCGGCCAGGTCGACCCGGTTGTTGATGCCGAGATTGACCGCCGTGTCATCGGAGATGTGAGCGGCGACGCGCTCATCCCGGCCGCGCATCACCGAAAGCACGTCGGGAAGGTAGTACTCACCCTGCGCGTTGTCGCTGTCGATCTCACCCAGCGCGCTGGCCAGGGATTCACCCCGGAACACGTAGGTCCCGGAGTTGATCTCCTTGATCCGGAGCTCGGCCTCGGTCGCGTCACCGGCCGCCTTCGCCTCGACGATCTTCTCGACCGCGCCATCACCGTCACGGACCACCCGACCATAGGCACCCGGTTCCTCGAGGATCGCGGTCATGACTGTGGCCGACGCCCCCGAGCTCCGGTGGGCGTTCAGCAGATCGGCGATCACTTCCATCGAGATCAGGGGCACGTCGCCGGAAAGCACCAGCACCTCAGACGACTCGCGGACGATCTCGATCGCCGCGCGCACGGCGCCGCCGGTGCCGTCCGACTGAGGCTGGACCACCGTCTCCACGTCCTCGGGCAGATGCTCACCGAGATCGCGGTTGGGCGACACGATCACCGCGACCCGGCCCACCCCGGCGCTCCGGGCGGCCAGGATCGGCCAGGCGATCATCGCCCGGCCGCAGACCGGGTGGAGGACCTTGGGCAGGGAAGAGCGCATGCGGGTGCCCTCACCCGCGGCCATGATCAGTGCGGTGGTGGTACTACCGGTCAAGCTTTACTCCTCGATTCAGGGTTCCCGGCTGAGCTGCTTGGCGCTGGAGCCGATCATGATCAGAGTGAAGCCGGCGAAGATGAAATCGATACCGAGCAACAGGCCGATCGCCCAGTCCTTGGTGTTGCTGAGGTCGGCGATGATGATCAGCCCGATGATCAGCGAGAGGATACCGTTCACGGCGAGCCAACCGGCACCGCGCTCGCCGCGCCGGCTGCCGGCGACGGTGAGTTTCATCAATCCGGCCAGGATGAAGTAGATCGCGAGGACGGCGGTCAGGAACCCGACGCTGCCGTCGGTGTTGACGAGCAGGATGATGCCGGCGATCAGGGCCACGAGCGCCCAGAGAATCCGGATGATCGTGCCGCCGACATCGTGGATCATGAAGGCCGATCCGAAGATGAAGAAGGCGCCGATGACCAGCACCCAGCCGGCGAAGGTGACCACCGCGAGCGAGGCGAACCAGGGGAACACGATCGCCACCGCCCCCAGGATGATCAGCACGATGCCGATCCCCTTGAACAGGCCACTGGTGGCAGACAACTCGGCGCGCACTTCGCTATCGGTATCCATTGCCGACACTGTATCCGCGAAAGCGGCGTCGAACTCGCCCGGCGGCCCGCTGCATCGCCTCGTCCAGGTAGAGTCATAGTTCTGTTCCGGGGTGGGGTAATCGGCTAACCCACCGGGTTTTGGTCCCGGTAATGAAGGTTCGAGTCCTTCCCCCGGAGTGGTCACCCACACCGAGGAGAGCGCATGCGGAAGATCGCGATCATCGTTTCGATATTTTCGGCCCTGACCTTCGCCACGAACGCGGGGGCGGCCATCCCCGACGTGTTCGACGGTGCCGTCGAGTGCGAGGTGCAGACCGCTCCCCTGCTGCCCGGACAGCCGAGCTACGAGGGCCAGCGCTGGTGCGGCACGGGCGGCACGAGCCCGCTCGCCCGCAGCACCGTGAAAACCTTCGACGGCGTCCCGATCGATGTCAACGTCGCCTTCCCCGAGGCTCCGGAATCCGGCCCGGACGGCCCCTACCCACTGGTCATGGTCTTCCACGGCTACGGGCAGAGCAAGATCGCCTTCGCCGGCATGCAGCGCTGGCTTCGCAAGGGCTACGCGGTCTTCTCGATGACCGACCGCGGCTTCCACGAATCCTGCGGCACCCCGCCTTCGCGGCTGGCCGACCCGGCCGGCTGCGCGGACGGTTACGTCCGTCTGCTCGACACCCGGTACGAGGTGCGCGACGCCCAGCTCTTCGCCGGGGTGCTCGCCGATGAGAATCTGATCGTCCCGAACAAGCTGGCCGCGACCGGCATGTCCTACGGCGGCGGCCTTTCGATGGCGCTGGCGGCGCTGCGCAACCGGACGATGATGCCGGACGGCAGACTGGTTCCCTGGACCAGCCCCGATGGCAAGCCGATGGAACTCGCGGTCGCCACCCCCGGGATTCCGTGGACCGACCTCGCCTACTCGCTTGTCCCCAACGGCAGCACGATCGACTATCTGAAGGACTCGCCCTATTTCGGCCGTTTCGGCGTGATGAAGGAGTCTTGGGTCAACTTGCTCTACCTGGTCGGTCCGACCGCCGGTCTCGCGACCTACGCGGCACCGGGCCAGGACCCGGCGGCGGATCTGACCGGGTGGAAGGCGCTGCTCGACGCGGGCGAGCCCTATGACGGACGGCCCGAAGCCCAGGCGATCCTTGACGAGATCACGGCGAATCACTCCTCGTACTACATCGATCATTCGATTCCGCCGGCCCCGATGCTGATCTCCTCCGGCTTCACCGACGACCTCTTTCCGGTGGACGAGGCGACCCGTTTCTACAACCGCAGCCGCGCCCAGTACCCGAACAATCCGATCGGTCTCTTCTTCGGCCCGAACAGCGGTCACATGCGCGGGATGTCCAAGGCGGACGCGACCGCCGCGCAGCAGGAACTCGAAGACAGGTGGGTCGATCACTATCTGGCCGGAGCGGGATCCAAGCCGGAATCGAATGTGACCACGCTGCTCCAGACCTGTCCCGCCGGTGCCCCGATCGGCCCGGCACATGTCGCGGCGGACTGGGCTTCGATGACTCCCGGCGAGATTCGTGTCACCGAGACAAACCAGGTCCAGACCGTCGGTGCCCAGAGCGGTGATCCGGTCAACGGCGGCCTGTTCAATCCGGCGCCGACCGGCCAGGCCTGCGCCGCCGGTTCGGGTGGCGAGGAGCCCGGCTCGGCGAGCTGGGAGACCCCGCCCGCCCCGGCGGGCGGCTACACCATCCTCGGCGCGCCGACCGTGGTCGCCGGCATCGAGCAGGCCGGCATCGACTCGCAGATCGCGGCCCGCCTGGTCGACGTCTCCCCCGACGGCCTCACCAAGACGCTGATCGCCCGGGGACTGTGGCGGCCCGCGCCGAGCGGCACCCAGGTGTTTCAGCTCCACGCCAACGGCTGGAAGGTCGAGGAGGGCCATGTCGCCCGGCTGGAGCTTCTCGCCAAGGATGGACTCGGTGCCGGGCTCGTCGCCAACTACGGCCGTCCCTCTGACGGTCAGACCGAGGCGAGGATCTCGAACATGGATCTGCGCATCCCGGTGCGGGAGACACCGGGATCGCTCGGCGGCCTCGTGACCAAGCCTGCCCCCAAGGTGCTGCCGAACCGTCCCGGGGCCGCTCTCGCCCCCGGCTACGAGTCGATCGGCTCGGTGCCGGTCGAGGAATACAAGCCACCGCGCAGGGCCAGGCTCTCGGTGATCGGAGCGATCAAGGTGAAAGGCAAGCGGGCGAAGGTCAAGGTTCGCTGCCCGAAGGGCGCGACCGGCTGCCCGGGGACGGCTCTCGCCGTCCGGGGCGCCGCCAAGGGCCGCGGGGCGAAAGGCAAGGGCGTGCTGATCGCGGCCGGGCGGGGTTTCCGGGTCTCGCCCGGCAAGACGAAAACGGTCTCGCTGAAGCTGACCCGCCGTGGCCGCACCCTGTTCGGAGCCGGCCGTGGCAGAGGCATCAAGCGCAGCCGGGCCAAGGTGACCATCAGGTCGGGCGGACTGAAGACCGTGATCGTGATCCGCTCGGTGATACGGGTCGGATCCGTGCGCTGAAGCCGATCCTCTTCGTGTACGCGGGTGATCGCAGCCCGCAACTTCGGTCGTACCATCGCGTTCTATAGAGTGATCCAGTCCTGTGACAGCCGTCACAGGTCGCATGGGAAACAGGAGAAACCGGAGGGAAAATGCGAAAGCTCGTAGTTCTGGCAGCGTTGCTTGCCACATTCATCATCGCCCCGTCGGCGGCCAATGCCGCGATAACCGAAGTCTTTGACGGGAACGGTGACATTCCGTGTGTCACGCAGGGCCCCGGAGCCAACGAGGGACAGCGCTGGTGCGGCACCGGCAGCTCGAGCGCCGGCAACGTGAGTGCGAGCGTGACCTTCGACGGCGTTCCGGTCGACGTCAACGTCGCCTTTCCCGACGAGGCCGAGTTCGGCGCGGAGCCCTACCCGCTCGTGATGCTCTTCCACGGGTACGGCGGACGCAAGTTCAACTTCACCGACGGCAACATGCAGCGCTGGCTCGACAAGGGCTACGCGGTCTACACCCAGACCAACCGCGGTTTCGGCTACACCTGCAAGGACAATCCCGCGGCGGCCGGATGCGAGAACGGCTACGTCCACCTGATGGACTTCCGCTACGAGGTGCGCGATGTCCAGATCATGACCGGGCGTCTCGTCGACGACGGCGTGATCCAGCCGACCAAGATCGCCTCGACCGGCGGCTCCTATGGCGGCGGCATGTCGATGGCGCTCGCGGCACTCAAGGACCGCGTGATGATGCAGAACGGCAGCCTCGTTCCGTGGACCAGCCCCGACGGCACTCCGATGAGCCTCGCCGTGGCGACCCCGAACATCCCTTGGACCGAGCTGACCTACGCGCTCGCGCCCAACGGCAGCAACATCGACTACATCAAGGACGCCTCGTACTACGGGCGGACCGGTGTGATGAAGGAGTCCTACGTACAGGGCCTCTCGATCTCGGCCAGGAACGCACCCACCGGGTCCGATCCGACCGCCGACATCATGGGCTGGCGTGGCCTGCTCGACGCGGGAGAGCCGTATGACAGCAATCCGGCGACCGCAGCGATGATCACCGAGATCAACACTTTCCATTCGTCGTACGGGCTGCCGCCGGTTCAGGCTCCGGCCCCGCTGCTGATCAGTTCCGGCTTCACCGACGACCTCTTCCCGGTCAACGAAGCCACCCGCTATTACAACCGCACCCGGGCCCAGTACCCGAACACTCCGCTGAGCCTCTTCTTCGGTTCGTTCGGCCATGACCGTGGACAGAGCCAGGCGAATGTCTCGACCGCGCTGCGCACGCTGGAAAACCAGTGGGTCGACTACTACCTGAAGGGTGAGGGCAGCCAGCCCGCTTCCGACGTGACCACCTACACCCAGACCTGCCCCGCGGGATCTCCGGGAGAGGGTCCGTACACCGCTTCGGATTGGGCGTCGATCGCCCCCGGCGAGATCAGGCTCGAGGACAAGGGCGGCAGGCAGAACGTCGAGCCCAACGGCGGCGATCCGGCTGTCAGCTCGGCCTTCAACCCGCTCTCACCGGGTCTGAAGGCCTGCGCCGCGCCGGCCGGAGCGAAGGAGCCGGGCACCGCCAACTACGAGCTGCCCGCGGCCCCGGCAGGCGGATACACCGTGATGGGTGCGCCGACCGTGATCGCGAAGATCACGCTGCCCGGCGACAACTCGCAGATCGCGGCCCGTCTGGTTGACGTCGCTCCCGACGGCAACACGAAGATCCTGGTCGCTCGCGGCCTGTGGCGTCCGGCTCAGTCCGGGTTCCAGGTATTCCAGCTCTTCGCCAACGGCTGGAAGGTCGAAGAGGGCCACGTGCTGCGGCTCGAGTTGCTGCCCAAGGACGCGAAGGATGCCCCCGGCGGGCTCCTCACGAACTACGGCCGGCCGTCGAACGACCAGCAGCAGGCGGTCATCGACAAGGTGGATCTCCGGGTTCCCGTGGTCGAGTCGCCGGGTGCGCTCGGCGGGCTCGTCAAGGCTCCGGCCAAGCGTGTCCTGCCGGATCGTCCGGGCGTCGAGCTCGCGGTCGGCAACGAGGCGATCGGCTCCGAGACGATCGCCGACTACGCCAGCCGCGTCGAGCCGCCCTGCCCGGCCGGCACGACCGGAACCACACCGCCCGACTGCACGCCCGATCCGGACGTGATCGGTCCGGTGTCGGTGATCGGGAACCCGACGGTGAAGGGCAAGCAGTTGACCGTGAAGGTTCGCTGCCAGATCGGTAACGATTCGTGCTCGAAGACCAGCCTGGTGTTCAAGGGTGCCCCGAAGAAGGGCAAGAAGGGCAAGGGTCTACTGATCGCGAAGGGCAGCGCGGTCGCGTCGAAGCCGGGCCAGACAAGGTCGGTCAAGCTCAACCTGACCAAGGCCGCACGCAAGTTCTTCAAGGACAAGAAGGTCCGAAAGAACGGCAAGAAAAAGACCGTTCGCGGCCCGAACTCACTCCGCGCCAAGGTCACAGCCAACGGCAAGAACAAGGGCTTCGTCACCGTCAAGAGGGTCGGCAAAGTCAAGTAACGAGAACCAACAAGCATCCGAATCAACCAACGCCGGGGCCCAACAGCCCCGGCGTTTTCGGTTGACGAGGGTGGAGACGATTACCGCCCACGGACCCACCGGCCTCCCGTGCCCCGGTTCTGTCGTCCCACGATCCAGGGCATGGCGGGAAAAATGACCGACAGAACCGTGGTCGGGTTCGGGCGACCTGGCCGCTAGGCGGAGGGCTTGCGTTCTCTTGAGCGTCCGCGCGGAGAGGCGATTCCCAGCACCCTCATCGCCTTGATGCCGAGGCCGAGACGTTCGCGGCCCTCGGTGGCGGTGGCGTCGTGTCCGCTCAGGTCACGGATCCGTTCCAGGCGATACCGGATCGTGTGCCTGTGGGTGAACATCTGCTTGGCGGTCGCGGGCACGTTGGCGTCGCTGTCGAGATAGGCCTCGACCGTCGCGACCAGGTCGGTTTCGTACTGCTCGTCGTACTGGACCAGCGGCTCGACCGTCTCGGAATAGAAGCTGTGGAGCTCTTCCTTGCTGGTGCCGAGCAGCAGCCGGTAGGCGCCGGTCTCTTCGAAGGCGATCGGCGAGCGGCCCTCGGCCTCTCCCACGTTCAGGGCGAGGTGGGCTTCGCGTCCGGCCCGTTCGAACTCGGTCGGTTCCGTGACCGGCCGGGAACGCGAGATCGTCACGTTCAGGCCGCTCAGCGACCGGGGGAGTTCGCGATCGAGCGCCTCTTCTACCTTGACCAGCCGTTCGTCGTCGGCGGTGGGCACGATGATGCCGACGATCGAGCCCTCGTCCGCTTCTCCCATCGCGGCGATCGAACCGGATGCGACCGCGCGGATGGTCCTCACGGTCATGTCCAGTACGCGCGCCCTCCAGTCCCCTTCCTGGGCCGAACCGGAGTGGGCACGGACCATCAGCACTCCACCACCCCGGCTGATGTCACAGCCGACGTCCTGAGCGATGTTCACGATCTCTTCGGGTTCCGTCACGGTTCCGTCGAGAATCGCCCTCACCGCGTCCGAGACAGCCGCTTCGTTGCCCCACTCGGCCGAACGCGCCCGTTCCACTTCCAGTGCCGCGAAAGCAGACAGGATCTCGAGCAGGTCGGAATCGACGCCATCACCGATGTAACGGATCGCCCCGACCGCGTCGTCGCCCAGCACCAGCTCGATCGATTCGACGCCCTTGCCCGCCTCGGTCAGCCTGCCCTCCTGCTGCTGGGTGGCACCGGCCACCGCGAGAACGATCCCGGAGCGGTCGAGAAAAGCGACCGGCAGCCCGAGCACGTCGGCGGCCGCGCGGGCAAGTCCCGGAAGCCCCCTTCCGGCCAGGACGGGGCCGGCGAGACGCGCCGCTCCCGCAGACTTGGAAGCGGCCGCCGGACTCACCCGCTGGACCAGGGAAAGACGTCGATGATGTCGTGAGTGACGAACACGTAGTAGATCCCGGCGAGAACGCCGATGGTCACCAGCGTGCCGAGGATGAAGAGCGAAAGGAAACCGGCCGCGAGCTTCTCGTGCCAGCGCCCGTAGGAGTTGACCGCGGGAATCAGGATCAGGCCGATGAACGCGCTCAGACTGACCACGGTCGCGGCTCCGAAAAGCAGGGCATTGTTGGACACGGCGAGCACCATCGACTTAATTTTTGCGCAACTGGCCGGTCAGCAGGGCCGCGACCGCGAAAAAAGCGAAACAGAAAGCGCCCAATGCCCAGCCGGCGTTGACATCGCTGAGGTAGTGAACGCTGAGGAAAACGCGGCTCAGACCGATCAGCGCGGAGATCGCGATGCCGGTCAGGACGAGTGCGGTCTTGCGCGCCATGTTCGGCCTCAGGCGGACCGCGATCGTCACGGCGAGCCAGACATAGAACACCGAGTGCGCGGCGTGCCCGCTCGGGAAGGAGGCGTTCGAGTAGCCGGTCAGCGCGCCGCTCGGACGGGGGCGGTCGACGGTTTCCTTCAGCACGTCGACCCCGACGTAGATCGCGACCGTGGCCAGCAGCAGCACGGCCAGCTCGGCCCATTTCCTGCCGGCGTACAGGAAGGTGCCGGTGATCGCGGTCAGACCGATGATCACCGGGGTGGATCCGAGATCGGTGATCACCTGGGCGATATCGACCATCCAGCCGGTCCGGATCGCGTCGACGAAATCGAAGGCGGTCAGATCCCCCGGTGTCGGCCCGCCGTCGCCGAGGATGATCTCGGTGTAGGCGACCACGATGAACGACGAGACCGCGATGATCGAGAGCAGGGTGGTCACCTCGAGCCCGAACGCGCCGCCCGGGGTCAGGCGCGCGACCAGCCAGTCCCACTGGGGCCGCAGCCGCCGGCCGAGATTCACTAGCCATCGCCCGGCCCGGTTCTCTTCCATGCCCGCCACCAGCTTCACCCGGTTCTCGGGCACCCGCAGGAAGCGGAACCCGACCACCCCGATCACGCTGACCACGATCACGGTGCCGACGATCAGGGCGACCAGCCCGACGTACTCGGCGGCCGCGTCGATGCTCCTGGCGAAGAGATACCCGGCCATGATGTGAAGGGTCACCTGGAGGCCGGAACCGAGCACGCTGTAGGGGATGAACGCCCGGTAGCGCATGCCGGAGCTGCCGGCCACGAACGGCGAGAGGGCGCGGATCAACCCGAGGAACCGGCCGATCAGGACGGTCTTTCCGCCGTGCTTCTCGAAATAGACCTCGACCTGGTGGTAGCGCTCCGGGGTGATCCCGACCCGGCTGCCGTGCTTGATGATGAACTCGCGCCCCAGACGGTGCCCCAGATAGAAGCTGACCGAGTCGCCGAGGACCGCGCAGATCCAGGCGATCGCGATCAGCAGGTAGAGGTTGATCACCCCCTGTCCGGCCACCGCGCCGCCGACCAGCAGCGCCGTCTCACCCGGGACCAGCAGGCCGACGAACGCACCCGTCTCGAGGAAGGACAGCACCGCGATCACCACATAGGTCCACGCTCCGAGCAGGTTCGCGAAATCGTCCAGCAGCTGCTGGAGATCGAAGTGCGGGAAGAACTTCCGGTAGAGGACGAAGATCACGGCCGCGGCAACGGCCAGCCCGGCGAGGGCGAGGCCCTTGCCCTTGGTGGTCTCGGGGATCCTCACAGGCCGCTGCCCGCCCGGCAGACGATCGCTTCCGGCCCGAGTTCCTCCGCCGCCCGCTTGGCCTCGTCCTCGGTCGGGAAGATCCCGAACACGGTCGGACCGGTTCCGGTCATGCCGGTGAACCCGGCCCCCACGGCCTCCAGCCGCTGCTTGTACAGGCCGATCTCCGGTTTCAGCGAGATCGCCGCCGGTTCGAGGTCGTTGATCAGCAGCGCCGGGTAGGCGAGGGGCGACACGCCACCGCTGGCAACGGCCCAGAGCCGCCCGGAGATCTCGTCGATCTCCTCCTGGCCGCGGCCCGAGCCGAGCCGGTCGGCTTCACGGAACACGTCGGCGGTCGAGAGTCCCCGCTCGAACGGCAGCAGCACGATCCAGTGCTCGGCCGGCTCCGGCAGCGAGGAGAGCTTCTGGCCCACCCCTTCGACCAGGCACGGAGCCGGATCGATCTGCGAGGGCACGTCCGCCCCGAGCATGATCGCCAGGCCGGCGAGATCGTCGACCTCACCGACGGCCATCCGCAGAACCGCGGCCGCGTCGGCGCTGCCACCGCCGAGGCCCGCCTGGATCGGGATCCGCTTCTCGATCTCGATCCGCACCGGATCCCGCTCCCAGCCCTCGGAACGCATCAGCCTGAGTGCTTTCGCGGCCAGGTTCTCGCCCTCGACTCCGGGACAGATCACCTCGTCGGCCCCGGATTCCGACTCGGTGACGACCAGGCGGTCGCTCAGCGAGAGCGGTTCGAAGATCGAGGTGAGCTCATGCAGCCCGTCCGGCCTCAGGGGACCGAGATAGAGGCAGAGGTTCAGCTTGGCGGGGGCGCGAAGTTCCATCTGGATACCGGGAGAGTCTACGAATCGCCGGGGGGAAGGTCGATCATGGCCGAAAGCGCGGCGAACTGCTCGGGGGTCACCGCTTCGGCCCGGATGCCCGGATCCAGCCCCAGGTTCTCGAGCGCGGCACGGGCGGGTTCGAGCGTGCCGCCGATCGCCATGTCCATCGATCGCGGCAGAGCTTTGCGGCGGTGGCTGAAGGCCGCCCGCACGATCGTTCTCGTGTGTTCGTCCGGCCCCGGTCCGAGCCGCTTGATCGAGACGATCGCCGAATCCACCCGCGGCTGGGGCCTGAAGACCGTGCGGCTGACCTTGCGCACCATGGTCACTTCGCCCGCCAGCTGGGCCAGCACCGAGGGGGCTCCGTAGATCTTGGATCCGGGTTCGGATCGCAGCCGGTCGGCGATCTCCTTCTGGACCATCACCGACCAAGTCCGGATGGTCGGCAGTTCGAAGATCGTGCGCATGATGACCGGCGTGGCCACCGCGTAGGGCAGGTTGGCGACCATCGCGGTCGGCGGCGGCTGGAGCAGGGCCAGGTCGTACTTGACCGCGTCGGCCCAGATCACGTTCACGTTCGGCATCTCGAGTATGTGCCGGATGAACGGCTCCAGACCCCGGTCGAGCTCGATCACGTGAACCTGGCCGCAGATCGCGGCGAGACGTTCGGTGAGGACCCCTTCCCCGACCCCGACTTCGAGCACCCGGTCGGCCTCGTTCACCCCGGCGTCGCGGACGATCGCGTCGAGGAGATTGGGGTCCGCCAGGAAGTTCTGGCCCAGCCTCACCAACCGAAGACGCGCCGCGCGTTGCTGGTCACGGTCCGGTCGAACTCCACGTAGCTGACCTCGCGGAGTTCGGCGAGCAGAGTGGCCGTCTCGACCACGAAGGCCGGCTGGTTGCGATGCCGGCGCCTGGACTGCGGTGTCAGGTAGGGCGCGTCGGTCTCGGCCAGGATCAGATCCTCGGGCACCTTGACCGCCGCTTCACGCAGTGCCTCATTGGCCGGGTAGGTGACGTTTCCGGCGAACGAGCAGTACCAGCCCCGCTCGGCGGCGCGCCCCACCCAGCCCGGTGCGGAGAAGCAGTGAAGGATCACTTCGAGGCCGTCACCGGCGGCGTCCAGCATCGCGAACGCCTCGGCGACCGCGTCCTCCTTGTCCGGCTGGTCCCGCACGTGGATCACGATCGGCAGGTTCATGCGCGAGGCGATCTCGATCTGCGCCGCGAAGGCGATCCGCTGGTTCTCGGCGTCGGCCGTGTCGCGGTAGAAGTCGAGTCCGGTCTCGCCGATGGCCACGACCTTCTCGTGCCCGGCGAGCGCGGCGATGTCGTCCGCGGCGGCCTGGTCGAAACCGTCGGCGTCGTTCGGATGCCGACCGACCGCGGCATGGACCGGCTCGAACCGCTCCGCCAGGGCGATCTGTTCACGGTTGTTCTCCTCGTCGAGTCCGACCGTGAGGATCCTGGTCAGGCCGGCGGCACCGGCCGCTTCCATGATCTCTTCCGGACTCTCCTGGCACCTCGCGATATGCGAGTGCGTATCTACCATCCGGTGCCGCTACTTGTAGAAACGGAAGGTGCGGGACTTGATCACGCGCTCTCCGGTTTCGGTGTCCTTGGCCGAGAACTTGACCTTCAGTTTGGACCCGCTGACATTCCGCTTGACGTAGCGGACACCGTAGGAGGTCAGCCGGTACCGGAGCGTGAGGATGTTGCCGGCGGGCAGGTTGCCGCTGATGCTCTTGGGATCCGAGGTGGCGGGGGTGATCAGGGTCACCGTGGTCTTGAACGAGCAGTCCTTGGAGCAGGACACGAGGACCGGCAGCTTCTTCGCGACCTTGATCCGTTTCTTGCCGTCGGCGGTGACGACCTTCAGTTTCAGCGGAACGGCCTGATCGACGATGCCGGCGGAACTCACCGCGGTGGTGAACGCCAGGCTCGCGGCCAAGGCCAGCACGGCGGTGAGAATGGTCTTCCTAAGCGTTTTCATACCTGCCCCTCTGTGGAAATCGCGTGGACTTCGATCCTAACGGGGCTCAGAGCTTGGGGAAGAGGGGATCGATCTTCTCGACGCTCTGGCCGCCCGGCCGCGTGCCGAACTCGGCCAGCTCGAGATCCTCCTGACCGAGCGCCTCGGCGAGGACCGCGGTCGAGTTCGGCAGGTAGGGATGGAGCAGCAGGACGAGCACCCGCAGACCCTCGACCAGGCTGTAGAGGACCTGATCGAGCCGCTGGGAATCGCCCTCCTCCTTGGCGAGAACCCAGGGCTGGCTTTCTTCGACGTAGCGGTTGAGCCGCCGGACCAGGACCCAGATCTCCTCCAGGGCCTGACTGATCTGCGCTTCGTCCAGCAGGGACGAGACGCGCCCTCCGAGACCTTCGAAATCGGCCATGAGCAGCGGGTCCGGCGCGGTGTCCGGCACCAGGCCGTCGCGGTAGCGCGCGACCATCGCCAGCGAGCGCGAGGCGAGATTGCCGAAGTCGTTGGCCAGTTCCGTTTCGTAGCGCTTCTCGAAACCGGCGGTGGAGATCGAGCCGTCCTGGCCGAAGCTGACCTCACGGAAGCAGTAGAAGCGCAGCGCGTCCGCACCGAAGCGGTCGATCACCTCGAAGGGATCGAGCACGTTGCCGAGCGATTTCGACATCTTCTTCTCACCCATCAGCAGGTAGCCGTGGATGAACATGCGCTTCGGCGGCTCGAGTCCGGCGGCCATCAGGAAGGCCGGCCAGTAGACCGCGTGGAACTTCAGGATGTCCTTGGCCAGGATGTGCCAGGAAGCCGGCCAGAAACGCTCGGTCAGATCTTCGCCCTCGCGGGCGTAGCCCAGCGCCGTGTAGTAGTTGCTGAGCGCGTCGAACCAGACGTACATGACCTGTTCCGAATCCCAGGGCAGCGGCACTCCCCAGCTGAGCTGCGAGCGGGAGAGCGAGACGTCCCGCAGACCGCCCCGGATGAACGAAAGCGCCTCGTTGCGGCGGAAGTCGGGCATGACCATGCCGGGATCGTTCTCGTACATCTCCTCCAGCTTGTCCTGGAAGGCGGAGAGCTTGAAGAACCAGTTGTCCTCCTTCTCGCGCAGCAGGGGGATCTCATGGATCAGGCAGGTGTCGCCGGGTCCGATCTCGGACTCGTTCTTGAAATCGGCGCAGCGCGGGCAGTACCAGCCCTCATAGGTGCCCTCGTAGACGTAGCCGTTGTCCCGGACCCGCTCGACCAGGGCCTGGACCCTTTCGATGTGACCGAGGTCGGTGGTCCGGATGAAGAAGTCATGGGTCGAATCGACCCGTTCGACCAGATCCTTGAACTTGGGGGCATTGCGATCGACCAGCTCCTGCGGTGTCAATCCCTGCTTCTCGGCGGCCTGGGCGATCGGCTCCCCGTGCTCGTCGGTCCCGGTGAGCATGAACACGTCCTCGCCGCGCTGGCGCATGTGGCGGGCCAGGATGTCGGCGGCCATGGTCGAGTAGGCATGCCCGAGATGGGGCTCACCGTTGCTGTAGTAGATCGGAGTGGTTACGTAATAACTCATGCCCAGACCACAATACGGACCGGCTCAGGCGAGTTCGGCCTCGACCGCGTCGGCGAACAGCTCCGCCCCGGGACGCTCGAGCGAGGCGGTGCGCTCCATGTAGAGGCTCGGCTCGGTCAGCTCCACCTCCATCAGCACCGGGCCCGCGCCGGGGCTCGAAACCATGTCGATCCGCGCGTAGAGCGGCATGCTCCCGAAACGGTGGGAAAGCCAGGCGATCGTCTTCAGGCCGAGATCGATCTCTGCCTCGGACGCCTCGCTCAGGCTGACCAGATCGTCCTGGTACATCGCGGCCGCGATCTTCGTGCCGGGCTTGGTGGCGGCGACACCGACCTCGGGCAGGAAGGCGCGCTTTCGCAGGGCGTAGGCATAGCGGCCGCCGAAGAACAGCACCGCGGTCTCCCCCGCCTCGTCGATCGCGTCGATGTAGGGCTGGATCATCGCCACCTCGTCCTGGTCCCCGAGACGGGCCAGTAGCTCGAGCGCGTCCTCCCGCGACTCGTCGCTGAAGGTGCCGGTGTCCCGAGCGCCCGCGCCGGTGACCGGCTTGATCACGACCCTGCCGCCGAACTCGGGAACGGGGCCGTGCGGCGCGATCAGCAGGGTCGGAGGAACCGGCAGGCCGGCCCCGTCCAGCTCGGCCAGGTAGCGCTTGTCTGTGTTCCAGCGAAGCACCTCGGGGCGGTTGCGGAGCCGCTCGGGACCGACCGAGTCGGCCCAGGCCAGGAAGTCGTCCAGCCGCTCGCCATAGTCCCACGGCGAACGCACGACCACTAGGTCGAAAGCGTCCCATTCGGCGCCGGGATCATCCCAGGCGAGGAAGCTCGTCTCGATGCCGCGGGCGTTCAGGACATCGGCGGCGAGCTGATCGTCCTCCCAGTCGGGCTGACGCGGCTCGCAGGTGACGAACACGACCTTGCCTGACGGCGCGACCTTGCCTGACGGCGCGACCCGGCTCATCGCCGAGGCTCACGTCCCGTGAGCGCCTTGTAGAGATCGTTGGCCCGGGTTCCGGTGAGCGTGGCGACCACGGTCGCGGCGGCCCTCGGACGCGCGCCGGACTGGACCAGGCGTTTCAGCGCCTCGACCGCGAACCCGATGTCCTGCCCGTGGCCGGCGGACTCGGCCGGGCCGATCACCAGGACGATCTCGCCCTTGACGTCGCCCTTGAACCGCATCGCGAGCTCGGAGAGAGTGCCCCGGCTGACCTCCTCATGGAGCTTGGTCATCTCCCGGCAGACCGCGGCCTCGCGTTCGGGCGCGATCTCGGCCAGGGCAGCCAGCGAGTTCGAGATGCGGCGCGGAGATTCGAAGGCGACCACCGTCTCGGCCGAATTCAGGACCCGTTCCATCTCCCCGGAGCGCTTCGGCAGGAAACCTTCGAAGCGCCAGCGGTCGGTCGGCAGTCCGGATGCGACCAGGGCCACCGGGATCACCGATGGTCCGGGCAGGACCACGACCTCCAGGCCGCGATCGATGCAGGCGCGGATCAGGCGATAGCCGGGATCCGAGATCGCGGGCATGCCGGCATCGGAGACCAGCGTTATCCGCTCGCCTCGTTCGATCCGCTTGACCAGCTCGGTCGCCCGGGACTGCTCGTTGCCCTCATGGTTGGAAACCAGCCTCGGCTTCGGCCGGATCTCGAGCTTCTCGAGCAGACGGCCGGTGCGGCGAGTGTCCTCGCAGGCGATGTAGTCGGTGTCGACCAGCGCGTCACGGACGCGCTTGGAGACATCGTCCATGTTTCCGATCGGGGTCGGCGCGATCGTCAGGCGGCCCGGCATCAGCCGTTCCTCTCCATTTCGATCCTCGCCATCGCGGCGGCGCCGATCATGCCGGCGGCCGGACCGAGCTCGGCGGCAACCACCTTTGCGTCGCGGTTCGGGCGCAGACCGCGTTCCTGAAGTTCTTTTCGTACCGGTTCCAGAATGAGTTCTCCCATCGCCATCGCGCCACCGCCGAGCACCACTACCTCGGGCTGAAAGACGTTGCACAGCGAGACGATGGCGTTACCGAGGTAATGACCGACCGTATTGATGACGGCCACCGCCACGTCGTCACCTTGCCGGGCGGCCTCGGTGACCTGCCGGCCCCCGATCTCCTCGCCGGCCGCCGCGAGCCGGCCGAGAGCCGAGTCGGGATGCGCCTCGGCGGCCTCCCTTCCCTGCCTGCCGATCGCCGTGCCGGAGGCGTAGCACTCGATGCATCCCCGGCCGGGACAGTTGCCCTGGCAGCGCGGACCGTCGATGTCGACCACGGTATGGCCGAGTTCGGCCCCGGCCCCGCTCGATCCGCGGAAGATCTCGCCGTTCAGCCAGACGCCGCCGCCGATCCCGGTGCCGAGGGTCATCATGATCGCGTTGCGGGCACCCTTCGCGGCCCCGAAGAGCGCTTCGGCGAGCATCGCGACGTTGGCGTCGTTGTCGATCGCAACGGGCAGCCCGACCCGCTCGGAGATCAGGTCCCGGACCGGTAGATCGGCCAGGTCGAGATTCACGGTGCTGACCGCGTATCCACGGTCGTAGTCGATCGTCGCGGGGATGCCGATGCCGGCCGCCCCGGCATCCGGACGGGCCTCATGAGCTAAATTGATCTGTTCCGCCAGAAGGTCAATGACCGCCTCCTGCGAATACCCCGTGGAGGGAACCTCGTTGTTCCACACCGTTTCCGGCCGGCCATCGACAACTCCGACCGCCAACTTCGTACCGCCGAGGTCCGCTCCTATCGTTTCGATCTGATTCATCCGCACCATTGTTAACCCTTCATGTCATCTGACGACGAACAGCGACGCTCCGAACGCCCTGAATACCAGGTCCACAAGTCCCGCCGGGGCCTGTTTTCACGTTTCGGCAAGCCCGACCTGGAGAGTCTGAGGGAGAAATCCCGCCGCAAGGGAGGCACCCCGCCGCCGCGCGCCGATCGCGATGACCTGCCCTACGAGGTCCACCGCCAGGGTGGCGGACCGAAGCTGCCCCGGTTCGACGATCGCCCCGACCGCGGATTCGGCAAGCGCCCCCGCCGGAAGCGCCGCTGGCTGAAGTGGGTCCTGATCGGCATCGTCGGCTGGATCGCGCTCAGCTTCCTCTCGTTCGCGGTTTCGGCCCAGATCCAGTCGATGAAGCTCGATGGTGACGCGAAGAACGCGCTCCAGGGCAATCCGTGGTTGTTGCCGAGCGCCCAGAACATCCTGATCGTCGGTACCGACAGCCGCAGTCCCGACACTCTGGAGCCGGGCGCGGCCCAGGAGGAACGCTGCTACGAGCAGCAGGCCACGGGCGAAGCGCCGAGCGATGGCTGCGGCGGGGCCCGGGCCGACACGCTGATGGTGGTGCGGGCGGGTGGCGGCAAGTTCAAGAAGCTCTCGATTCCCCGGGACAGCTATGCCGAGATTCCCGGACACGGCTCCGAGAAGATCAACGGCGCCTACGCCTATGGCGGCGCGGCGCTGCTGACCGAGACCGTCTCGAACTTCCTCGATATCCCGATCGATCACATCGTGATCATGAACTTCGACGGTTTCGCCGATTTCATCGACGCGATCGGCGGGGTCAAGGTGGAGGTGCCGCAACGGCTCTGCGCCGAGATCTCGGGTGGTGAGGCGAACGGGGGCTGGACGGTCGACCTGAAGAAGGGTGACAACACGCTCGACGGCCAGCAGGCCCTCGCCTATGCCCGGACCCGCAAGCCGAGTCCCTGCCCCGGCAACGAGCCGAGCGCCTACACCGAGGGCTACGACGACCTCGATCGCGCCGCGGCCCAGCAGACGATCCTGAACGGCATCAAGGGCCGCCTCACCTCTCCGCTGCGCCTTCCCTACAACTTCATCAAGGGACCGATCATCGGCTGGACCGCGCCCAAGGCCTTCGTCTCCGACATCGGTTTCATCGGCATGCCTCAGCTGGCCCTCTCGACGGTTTTCGCCGGATCATCGAAGCCCGATGTGCTGATCCCGTCGGGTCCGGGCCCGGGTGGCAGTCTCGAGATACCGGAGTCCGAGCGGCAGCGCGCCGCCAAGGCGCTTCAGGACTGATCAGGAGCCAGTAGGTCAAGACCGATCTCGGCCGCCGCCTCGGCCTGGCGTTCGTCGAAGGTGACGAACCGGCACTCGGCCGGAAGCCTCGCCGCCGCCGCCAGGTGAATGGCGTCGAGAGTCCTCAGCCGGTGGGCCCTTCCGATCTCGATCGCTCGGACCAGGCAGTCGCCGTCGACCGGTACGAGCTGGAAATGGTCCAGGTCGGCCCTCATCCGAAGGTCCACCTTGGACAGCTCGTCGCTCGCGGCAGAGTTGCGGGCCGAAGCGACGGCGGACTCGGTGGCCAGAAGCATCGATCCGCACCAGTCACCGTCATCGTCCATGGTCGCGCGTATCCAGTCCGAGTGCTCCTCCCGCTGGTAGCGCTTGATCAGCGCCGATGAGTCGAGCGCGATCATCAGATCCGGTCTTCCCGGAGTTCATCCAGAATTTCCTTCGAGGAGCGGTTCGCCTCGACCATGGGCGGGGCCGGTGGCGGGCTGTCGCCGCGACGGCGGGCCGGGATCACACGACCGGTCGCGATCAGCTCGTCCATGGTCACGCCGGTCCTGTCTTCGATGAAAGGAACGAGCCGTGCCCGGGGCTTGCCGTCGATGGTGATGACCACCGATTGGCCCGATCCCGCCTTCCTCACCTGACTGCTCAGGTCCTGCCGCAATTCCCGGATTCCGATCTGGTTCATCGCATAAGTGTACACACGGTACACATAGCTGATCGTTCCGGCTAGTTTTCGGCCTTCAGCTTCGCTTTCGCCCGCTGCTCGAGTGTGTAGAGGTCGCGGCGCAGCGTGTCCATGATCAGGTCCAGATCGGGGGCCAATTCACGATCTCCGACGATTCCGAAATCGAGATGGTCCATGTAGCTGAGGACCGTGATGTTGAGACCGATGCCGTCGGTGACCACCGAGATCGGGTAGTTGGCCTCCAGCTTGGCACCGGCGACGTAGAGGGGGATCGGCGGGCCGGGAACGTTCGAGAGGGTCACGTTGAAGTGCGGACGGAATCTGTCCGAGGCCCCGACCGAGGTGATCGCCCGGGCCGCGCGGGCGAACACGGCCGGCGGGATGAAGTTGTTGGCGTTGGTCATCAGGTCGGCCGGCAGCGCGCCGTGGAGATCCTTGGCCTGGGCCATCTCGGCATGCGAGCGGATCAGGCGGACCACCGGATCGGGCTCGTCGGTCGGGATCGGCGCGATCATCATCGAGATGCGGTTGCCGTAGGTTCCGACCTGGGCCTCGGTGCGCACCGAGATCGGGATCATCGCCACCAGCGGCTCTTCCGGCAGATCGTCGTGCGCGAGCAGGAACTCACGGAGGGCGCCGGCCGAGAGGGCGACGACCACGTCGTTGACCTTCACCTTGAAGGCATCCTTGATCAGCTTGACGGCGGGTAGTGAGAGTGAGCCGAAAGAGACCCGGCGATGGGCTGAAACCGAGCCGTTGAGGATCGTTCGCGGAGCCTTCGCCTTGGTCCGATTGAGCACGGCGCCGTCACCTGTGGGGACCGCCCGCTTGGCCCTTTCGGCGACCCGGCCGATCAGATCGAGCCCGGGCAGGCTGCGGATGGTCGGCACGTCGACCAGATACGGCAGGGTCGATGGCACCTTCACCACCGCCTCGGCCAGACGCTTGGGGGCCGCGACCACGCCTTTGCCGAAGAGCTCCAGCGAGGACGGAACGCGCTCGCTGCCGATCGACCTGGGCGGGGCGGACACGTCGCGCCCGGTCGGCTCCAGGTCGTAGAGCGTGCCCATGATCTCGGCCCCGGACACTCCATCCACCACCGAGTGATGAATCTTGGGAACCATCGCGACCCGGCCGTTCTCGAGTCCCTGAACCAGATAGATCTCCCAGAGTGGCTTCGATCGATCCAGTGGTCTGGAGATCAGGCGTTCGACCTGCACGGCGAGCTGGGCGTGATCGCCCGGTGCGGGCAGCGCCAGCTCCCGCACGTGGAACTCGATGTCGAAATCGGGATCGTCGACCCACCAGGGATGATCGATGCCGAAGGGAACCTCGGCCAGCCGCCAACGGAACGGGGGCAGGAGATGGAGTCTCTCCTCGATGTGGCGCTGGACATCGGCCAGGGCGAGGCTGCCGCCGGGCGCGGTCGACGGATCGAGGATCACGAGACCGGAGATGTGACTGAAGTTGCGGGCGTCCTCGACCGCGAGAAACTGCGCGTCGAGGCTGGTCAGCTGCCGGACCAGGTGTGCTGAATCGCCATCATGCGCTTCGGACATCCTCGTTTCCTCCTCCTCTAGGGAGAAGGTATCCGTTCAGCGGCCGGCCGGGTGGCCGTGACGAGAAATCAGTCTGACGAAGAACCGCTCTTCGCCGGCTTGTCGCTCTTCTTCTCGGAGGAGGATGAGGACGAATCCGAGGACGAAGACGAATCCGAGGACGAAGACGAATCCGAGGACGGAGACGAAGACGAGTCGCTCGAGGATTCCTTCTTGGCGGCCGCGGCAGCCTGCTTGGCCTTGTTGCCGGAACGGGTGCCGTAATCGGTGTTGTGGAATCCGGAGCCCTTGAAATGGATCGCCGGCGAGTGGAGCACCCGGCGGGTCGGCGCACCGCATTCGGGGCACTCGGTCAGGGCGTCATCGGTCATCGGCTGCACCACTTCCACGAGGTGCTCGTTGTCGCATCTGTATTCGTAAATCGGCATCGGCCACCCATTATCGCAGCGCGCGGTCACAGGCGTCCGTATACCTTTCGCTCATGGCCGATTACGCAACCGACAAGAACACTGAAGTCACCATGGACGAGATCGTCGCGCTCGCGAAGCGGCGAGGTTTCGTCTTCCCGTCCTCGGAGATCTACGGTGGGCTCGGTTCGACCTACGATTACGGCCACTACGGCGTCCTGCTGAAGAACAACGTCAAGAACGAGTGGTGGCGTTCGATGCTGACCGAACGCGACGACATCGTCGCCCTCGACTCGGCGATCCTGCAGCACCCCAAGGTCTGGGAGGCCTCCGGCCACCTCGAGGGCTTCACCGATCCCCTGGTCCAGTGTCTCGGCAAGTGCAAGCGGCGCTGGCGCGAGGATCATCTGCGCGAAGCCAACGTCGAGAAGGGCGGCAGCTACGACGACCCGATCGTCTGCCCCGAGTGCGGCGGCGAGCTCAGCCCGCCCCGCAACTTCAACCTGATGTTCGAGACCCACATGGGTCCGGTCGCCGACGACGGCAACTCGGTCTACCTGCGTCCCGAGACCGCCCAGGGCATCTTCATCAACTTCAAGAACGTGCTCAACTTCGCCCGCAAGTCACCGCCGTTCGGCATCGCCCAGATCGGCAAGTCCTTCCGCAACGAGATCACCCCGGGCAACTTCATCTTCCGCACCCGCGAGTTCGAGCAGATGGAGATGGAGTTCTTCGTCCCGCCCGCCGACGCCGAGAAGTGGTGGCGCGAGTGGATCGACATCAGGCACCAGTGGTACCTGAATCTCGGCATCCGTCCCGATTTCCTGATGATCCGCCCGCACGAGGCCGACGAGCTCTCGCACTACTCGTCCGGCACCTCGGATCTCGAGTACCTCTTCCCGATCGGCTGGTCGGAGCTGGAGGGCATCGCCAACCGCGGCAACTTCGATCTGACCCAGCACCAGGAGCATTCGGGTGAGAAGCTCGAGTTCTTCGACCAGCAGTCCGGGGAGCGCTACCTGCCGCACGTGATCGAGCCCGCCGCCGGCGCCGACCGGGCCGCGCTCGCCTTCCTGGTGGACTCGTATCTGGAGGAAGAGGTGGAGGGCCGCAAGCGCACCGTGCTCCAGCTCCACCCTCGCCTCGCCCCGATCAAGGTCGCGGTGATGCCACTCTTCAACAAGGAGGGCATGCCGGAACAGGCGATGGAAATCAACAAGTCCTTGCGGGCGGCGGGGATTCAGACCGAATACGACACGGGCGGCTCGATCGGCAAGCGCTACCGTCGCCAGGACGAAATCGGCACCCCCTGGGGCATCACCGTCGATTTCGACACCAAGGACGACAACCAGGTCACCCTCCGCGACCGCGACTCGCTCGAACAGATCCGGGTCCCGATCGAGGGCCTGCCCGAACTGATCGCCGGCAAGCTCGCCGAACCCTGGACGTCACCGAAGCTGGGCTGAGGCCGCCCGCTTCGAGCGGAGGCGGGCGAGAAAACCTCGCCATACTCAACGATGGCTGGTATTTTGGCCTCATGAATGGGGTAGGGAGCAAGAAGCTGACCGTGCAATGGGTGATCGTGGCCGCGGCGCTCGCCGCGGGATTGGCCTTCGCCGCGCCGGCACAGGCCGGATGGGGTCCCGTGATCGATCTCACCCCGCCGGTCACCGACAGTCCGGTCGCTTCCGGCGACGCCGATGTAGCGGCACTGCCCGACGGTGGCTTCATCTATGTCTGGGCCAAGGTCAACGAGGACTCCAGCCACGACATCGTCTCGCGGGTCGCCTATCCCGACGGCACGCTCAGCCCGGTGAACACCGTGGCCGACGGGTTCGAGGGCCCATCCAGCATGAACGACCCGTTCAGCCCTTCCGTCGCCACCGGAGACGACGGAACGATCCGGGCGGTCTGGAACTACCAGGACATGTACTGCTCTCCGAGCTGCGACTACCGCGGCCGGGCCCAGGCGGGCGAGCTGGACGAGGACGGCAGGCTCGTGTCCCCCGCCCAGACGCTCGATGCATCCCCGCCGAATTCAGGAGACCACGTCAGCAGGGTTTCTCTCTCCGCCGCGGCCGACGGCAACGCGTTGCTGGCCTGGCGCTACTACGACCTCAGCGCAAACGAGAGCCTGCTCAGAACGGCGGTGATCGCGCCCGGACAGACGACGATCACGCCGGAGACCGCTTTCGCCACCAGCGGGAACATGGACGATCCCAAGTCCGCCGCGGCGGACGGCGGCGGTGGATTCGTGGCAGTGGACTACGACGCACCCGATTCCCGGCTCGAAGGATTGATGGTCGACTCCTCCGGTGACAGTTCCGCCCCGAAGGTCCTGGACCCGGGACCGGCGGAGATCGTGAGGACCCAGGCCCTGATCGATTCGGAGGGCACCGGAACCGCCGTCTACCAGGCCTCGGACGGCACGGCCGAGCAGATCTGGATGCGGAAGCTGGATTCGAATAGCGATCCGCTCGGGGCGGGCCCATCCATCGTCAGCGACGACGATGACGATCGATTTTCGACCATCGAGGACGACAGTGCCGCCGTCGGCGACGGCGGAGTGATCGCGGTTCCCTTCAGCCAGGCGGTGACCGATGGCTCCAACAACTCGCAATCGGTCCGGACCATCGCGCCGGACGGCACTCTCGGCCCGGTCCGGCTGGTCGCCCAGAGCCCCGGTGGTTACGCGTACGCGGGCTCGGTCGCGCTGTCTCCCGGCGGTGGCGGTTCCGTCCTCTACACCGTGACTCCCCAGGACGGACCTGACCAGATCCTCATCCGGGAACTTGATTCCGATCTGACTCCGGTCGGGTCCCCCACCCTGCTCGATACGACCAAGCCCGATTCGACGATCACCCCCGACGGAATCGCCTACTCCGGCAACGGCGACGCGGCCGCACTCTGGATCGACTTTCGGGAAGACGACTGGAACCGGGCCGGGCTGCGAACGTCGATCATGGAGATGACACCCCCCGAGCTCGAAATCTGGGTCCAGCCGAAGGCGGTTCAGGACCAGGAGATCGTGCTCGGTGCCGAGGCCGGTGACCGCAGTGGCGTCACCGTCGATTGGGACTTCGGTGACGGCGGCACGTCCGCCGGCCACTACGTGAAACACACCTTCACCAAGGCCGGCACCTTCGACGTGAAGGTCACTGCCACCGACGGCGCCGGCAACGAAACCGTCAAGACGGGCAAGGTCGAGGTGCTGGCCACGGGTGGTCCGGTCCCGCCCGGGCCGCTCCCGCCGGACACCCAGATCACCGGCAAGCCGGGCAAGAAAGTGAAGGTGAAGACCGCCACCTTCAAGTTCACCTCCTCGCTGACCGGCTCGAAGTTCGAATGCCGCCTCGACAAGGCCGGCTGGACCGACTGCGGATCACCGAAGAAACTCAAGAAACTGAAACCCGGCAAACACAGCTTCAAGGTACGCGCCATCAAAGGCGACCTGATCGACCAGACCCCGGCCAGCTACAGCTGGACCATCAAGAAACCCGCCAAGAAGGCGAAGAAGGGAGGCCGCAGGTGAGGCGCCTCGTCCTGATTGCCGCGACCCTGCTGGCGTTCGCCGGTTCCGCCCACTCGGCCAACGCCGCGGGATGGGGCCCGGCCTTCGGTGTCAGCCAGCCCGCTTCCGCCTCCTCGCAGATCCGTGCCTCGTCAGTGATCCCCCGCGAAGGCGGTGGATTCATCTACGTGTGGGCGGACGGGGCCTCGGCGACCGCCGGAGTCAAGACCCGCGTGGCCTACCCCGATGGACGAGTCGGCCCGGTCCGCACGATCGCGCCCGGCTTCTTCTTCTCGATTCCGATCTTCGCCGCCGCCGGTGGGAAAGGCGACGAGAACCGCGTCGCCTTCGCCTTCCAGGAGAAGGGATGCTCCGCCTGCCAGTACTCGTACAAGCTGCTGGCCGGCAAGCTCGATTCGGATGGACTGCTGGTGAGCCAGCCTCAGATGCTGCAGCAGGTGGGTCCGTCCATCTGGGACGAGATCAGACAGCCGTCACTCTCGGTCGCGCCGGACGGCAGCGCACTGATCGCCTGGAGTCACCAGAGCAGCGGAGGTGATTCACTCAAGCTGGGAGTGGCGGCTCCGGGAGAAGACTTCACCCTCGAAACGCTGAACCCCGACGATACGACCTTCAGCCTGCCGTCCGCCGCCGCCCGGAACGGCGGTGGCGGCTTCGTCGCCTTTTCCAGCAACGACGGCGGCGCCGCGATGAGCGGAGTCATGGTCAGCCCCGCGGGGGTGCCGGGCGAACCGAAGACGATGGGCTCCGGCACGAACGGCGACAGCACCCGCACCGTGATCGACTCCACCGGCAAGGCCACGGTCGTCTTCAGCCAGTACGTAGACCCACACACCCGGATCTACATGCGCCAGATGGGAGCGGATGGAGAACCGATCGGAGCCGACGCCACCCTGGTCACCGACAGCGGGGATCAGGGCTTCTACGAAGGCTCGCTCGCCCTCGGTCCCGATGATTCGGTGGCGATCGGCCTGACCGAGTACAGCCCTTCCACCTCCACGTCCTTCCCCATCGCGAAGAGGATCTCGCCCGAGGGAGTGCTGGGAGCGAAACAGACCCTGGGCGATCCACTCTTCGATTCCGCCGGTCCGGAGGTCGCGTTCGACGGATCCGGCCCCGTGGCCTTCGTCACCGAAGCCGACTTTCCCGGCGACGAAAAGAGGATCCTCGTCCAGCGGCTCGACCAGAACCTCGCGCCCTCCGGACAGCCGAGCGTCATCGCCGAGTACAGGCCCGGCGACTACATCTATTTCGAGCCCCCGGTCTTCACCGCTGAGGGGGACGGCTCGATCGCCTGGAGCGCGTCGATCTCCGACGTGAGCTTCGCCGGCCAGCTCGACGCGGCGATCTACGATGCCACTGGCCCGAAGGTCAGCCCCTGGATCCCACCGGCCGCCACCAAGGATCTGGAGATAGTGATGGGCGTCGATGCAACCGACCCGAACGGGCCCGTGAACCTCGAGTGGGAGTTCGGCGACGGTGGAACCGCGACCGGCGCCTACGTGCGACACACCTTCGCGAACGTGGGTGATTTCAGCGTCAAGGTCACCGCCACGGACGCGGTCGGCAACGAAACCACGAAGACGGCCCAGGTCAGCGTCGTCGCCGCGCCGGATCCCGATCCGGATCCGCCGGAACCGGTGCTCCCGCCGGACACCCAGATCACCGGCAAGCCGGGCAAGAAAGTGAAGGCGAAGACCGCCACCTTCAAGTTCACCTCCTCGCTGACCGGCTCGAAGTTCGAATGCCGCCTCGACAAGGCCGGCTGGACCGACTGCGGATCACCGAAGAAACTCAAGAAACTGAAACCCG